>Ga0208138_100004_pt1 | contig 379780 bp, 354 predicted proteins | sample AntRauMetaRauer3_FD_184786 | JGI IMG/M metagenome (GOLD analysis project Ga0208138, IMG submission 184786) | Saline lake microbial communities from Rauer Lake, Antarctica, in enrichment culture - Antartic Rauer Lake 3 Metagenome Rauer3 (SPAdes)... ... | reverse complement strand
GGAGATACGCTTTCACCCATAGCGGATGGTCCTCTGGAATCAGGTTCTTGCCGGAACGTTCTGATTTCTCAAGAGAATACCATCCGCTATCTTCGTTTTCAGGTCGGTCTCATGGATAAGCCGGGCTCACGCTTTCTTTCTGGTAAGCTGCCGTAAAGCTCTTGAACTTGCTTTTGAAGAGTTACCATTTGCTCACAAACTATATAGATGGGCCCCTCACCCTGATGGCTGGAGCCTGAGGTTCAGGCGGCGCTCGCAGTCATGCAGCGCCGCCGGGGCCGTGATCGGCTTGCTCAACCGGCAGCGGCCAGTTTCGACCAGGCCCGCGTCGGTCAGCCCGATGGCGAGGATGCTCTCCCGCCGTCCATCGGGCACCAGCAGCTGCATGCGCCCGTCGATCCATGCGGGCTTCGACAGCGCCAACTGCCGTGAACCATAGACATGGTTCGAGAAGCCGCCCAGCGAGGCGATCTCCACCAGGCGCTCACCACGGCGTCGGTAGACCCGCAGCACGCCGCCGATGTGCGGGGTCGTCACCGCTGCGATCTCCGCCTCGCCGTTGCCGTCCAGATCGGCGACGCCGACCGGGTTCAGCCATCGGTTGGTACGACCGATGGGGACAGACTGCGCCACTATCTCGAGCCGACCGCCATCGAGGCCGACCAGCGCCAGCCGCGAGCCGCCGTCACGCGCACTGACGATCACCAGCAGGGCCGGCGGCGCCTGAGCGGCCAGCCGCACGAGTCGCGGCGCAAGATCCTCGAACACCTCATCGGCGGGCAAGTCCAGCACCGCGTCCCGCCCGGCGTCGGTGGTGGCTAACAGCCGCGCGTATTCATGCGGCCGACCGAGGGCAAAATGGCCGTAGCGCTCGACCGGCTCGGCATAGCGGGCCGCGATGATCCGCTCCGCCTGAGCGAAAGGCGCCATCAGCACGAGCAGGACACAGAGCGAGAGCGCGCCGGGTTTCATCATCGGGATCCCTCGAGGGCATCGGGGCAGCCTCCCCTGTCAGGGGCATCGCCATGACCATAGCCCAGCCCGCAACGAACCAGGCCCCGCACCGGATCACCGGCTCGGGGCCAGAAACCCGGCGATGGCCTCGTTGACCCGCTCCGGCTGCTCAAGGGCCGCCAGGCGCCCCGAGATCGCGCTGCATGATGGTGACCGCTTCGTCGCGGTAGTGGCGGGCTTCCCGATCCTGCCAGCCCAGCTGCCGATAGAGCGCCTGCTGATCCGGCGTGTAGAGGTAGAAGCGCTCGACACCGTGCGCCCGCGCCTCCTCCTCGACCCGGCGCACCAGCCACGAGGCGAGCCCCCTGCCCCGCCACTCGGGCAGCACGTAGACCGAGGCCAGCCAGGGCGTCAGCTCAGAGCGATCGCTCATGTCATCGACCACCAGGCTGGCCATGCCCACCGGGCGCTCGCCGCCCAGGACGGCGAACACCGAGGGCACGCCGTCCGCACCGCAGTCGTCGCGAAACGCCGCGACGGCGGCCGCCGGGTCGCGTTCGGGATGCAGGTGGCCCCACTCGACGTGGGCCCAGCCGGCCAGGGTGGCAACGTGGGGTGAATGCGCGTCGATGCGGGCGAGGCGAAGGCTTGAGTCCATGGCGAGGCGTTCCCTAAGAGAGAGTCGAACGTGGTCGAGGCGCCGGGCGCGTTCAGCCACCAGTATTCCCGCTCGTGGCGCCATTCGCCAAGGGCAGCGGCGCCACCTCCCCAGAGCGCCGGGGCTCGGCTAGACTCGGGGTTTTGCCCATCAAGGACGATGCCATGCCCGCCGCCCTCGAACAGCGCGCCCTCAAGCTCTCCATCGCCATGACGCTGGTCGTCGCCAGCCTCGGGGTAGCCATGGGGCTGCTCGCCGGCTCGCGCTCGATCCTCTTCGATGGCGTCTTCTCGACCATCGATGCGGCCATGTCTGCCCTGGCGCTATTCGTGACGCGGCTGATCGCCCGGGAGGTCAGCCAGCGTTTCCAGCACGGCTACTGGCACCTGGAGCCGCTGGTGGCGGCGCTCAACGGCGCCATCCTGCTGCTGCTGTGCTTCTATGCCTTCCTGAATGCCGTACAGGGGCTGATGGCCGGCGGCCACCAGCTGGCCTTCGGCGTGGCCATCGTCTATGCCGCGGTGGTCACCCTGGTGTGCACGGCGATGACGCTGCACCAGCGCCGGATCAACCGCGGCGTGGGCTCGGAGTTCGTGCGCATCGACATGCACGGCTGGCTGATGGCGGCGCTGATCACAGGCGCCCTGCTGGTGGCCTTCGTGATCGCGCTGATCCTCGAGCGCACCGCCTACTCCCACCTCACGCCCTATGTGGATTCGCTGCTGCTGGCGATGCTCACGCTGGGCTTTCTGCCGGTGCCCATCGGCATCGTGCGACGGGCAATGAAGGAGGTGCTCTTGATCGCGCCGAGCGCCATCGACCGCGAGGTGAAGGCCGCGATGGCTCCGGTGATGCGCCGCGAGGGGCTGCTGGACTACAACAGCCATGTCGCCAAGGCCGGCCGCGGGCACTTCATCGAGATCCATATCGTCACTCGGCCGGACTTCGCCGCCGGGCGCGGCATGGTCGAGCTCGACGAGATCCGCACGGCGATCGCGGCGGGACTGAGCATCCCGCCAGAGCGGCGGTGGTTCACCGTCTCGTTCACCGCCGATCCGCGCTGGACCTGAACCGAGCGCCACGACGGGCGAAGGCGTCCGGCGCCGTCACTAGAGCCCGGAGCTTGCCGTCAACGGTTGGGGGCTTCGCATAGCAAGAGGCGACGCATCAGGCCCTGTCGGCCTCATCCTGTTCCTTGCTCTCGTACATCAGCGCATCGCCCGCCAGCAGCAGGTCGTCGATGGTCTGATGCTGCTCGGGATGAAACTCGATGATGCCGGACGAGAACTGGATCTCGTAGCCGCGATCGGCGTTGCGATTGTGATCCGCCAGCGCCTCGTCGAGTCGGGCGATGTAGCCCTCGGCCGCCTGCTGGGTGGCATTGGGCAGGAAGGCGACGAACTCGTCGCCGCCCAACCGCGCCACGATGTCGGCGCTCCGACAGGTGCCGATCAGGGTGTTGGCGAAGGCGACCAGGGCACGATCGCCCTCCATGTGCCCGTGCGCGTCGTTGATCTCCTTGAACCTGTACAGGTCGATGAAGACCAGCGTGGCCGGCATGCCGTGTCGGCTGCAGAGCTCGAGGCTGTTCTGGGCGAGCGTCATGAAACCGCGGCGGTTGGCCAGGCTGGTCAGCTCGTCCAGGGTGGCCAACTTGACCATGGCGAGCTCGCGCTCGGCGATGGCCGCCAGGTCTCTCAGGGCGTCGATATCGTCCTTGGAGAGCTCGCGGGGCCGGCGGTCGATGATGCAGAAGGTGCCCATCTTCCGCTTGTCCATGTCGGTGATGGGACAGCCGGCGTAGAAGCCGATATGGGGCGGGCCCGCCACCAGCGGATTGTCCGCGAAGCGCTCATCCTCCTGAGCGTTGGGCACGATGAAGACGTCGTCGCCGTGGATAGCGTGCGCACAGAAGGCGATATCGCGGTCGGTTTCCCGAACGTCCAGCCCCGCCGAGGACTTGAACCACTGGCGGTTATGATCGACCAGGCTGACCAGGGCGATCGGGACGTCGAACAGCCGCTTGGCCAGTCGCGTCAAGCGGTCGAACCGCTCCTCGGCAGGCGTATCAAGAATGTCGAGAGAGCAAAGCGCCTCAACGCGCCTCTCGTCGTCCACGGGTTTCCCTGGCCTTTTCACACCGCTCTCCTGTTCGGGCTCTCGCGCGAGCCTGATCGTTACGCCGCGAAGACTGGCACGCCCGCACGCAGGTGACAAGCGAGCCCCTGTTTCGCCTCCGCGCGGCCGCTGCTCTCGTCTGGCCCAGCTCGTCTCGAGCACGCGCTAGCTGCGTGGATGACCTGCTAGAGATGCTGCATGGCCTCGGCCACCACCGTCGCCACACGGTTCGGCATGGCCTTGCGACGATGCGCGGCCAGATAGAGGGTCTCGCTGACGGGATGCGCCAGCGGATGGACCCTGACCCGTGAGGGGTGCTCGAAGGCCTCGACCGCGTGAGCCGGCAGCACGGTGAAGCCCAGGCCGAGACTCACGGGCTCGAGAATCAGGTTGATCTGATTGGAGAACCCCGCCTTCTCGAGCTGCTGAATGTGTTCGAACTCGGCGTAGTTGGCGCCCAGCAGCAGGCCGGCGTGATGCGCGCCGTCGGGATGGTCGATGAAGCCAAGCCGGCTCAGCGTCTCCCAGTCGGGCTCGGCGACCGCGGCGGGCGTCACCAGCAGCAGCGGCTCCCTGGCCACCGGCTTGACGCTGACGTCATCAAGCGATGAGCGAGCCGTCATGAAGCCGACATCGACGCCACCAGCGTCTACGGCGCGTTCCACGTCGGCATTGGGGGCAAACCGGTAGTCGATCACCAGCGCGGGGTGCCGGCGCTGCAGGGCCAGCAGGCGGCGGTAGAGCTTGAGGCCTACACTGCCGGGGGACATCACCCGCACGAGACCCTCGCAGGCCGGGTCGGCCGCGACCCGCTGCTCGAGGTTCGCAAGCGCCAGCACGAGCTGGCGACCCTCCCGATACAGGCGTTCACCGGCGTCGGTGAGCGTGAACTGCTTGCCCTGCCGGACCAGCAGTGCGCACTCCAGCTGCTCCTCCAGCTTGCGTACCTGCTGGCTGACGCCGGACTGCGTCATGTGCAGCCGCTCGGCGGTGCGGGTGAAGTGCCCCACTTCCACCAGGGTGCAGAAGCTCTGCAGCCATTTCGGGTTGATCATTACGATCCAGACTCATGAAGATGATGAATGATAATTTTAAGTGATCATTCGAGCTTCGTACACTGGCCCCGTCATCCACGCGAAAGGAACGGTCATGCACAACGCTTACCCGAGAAACTTCTCTCATATCGGCATCTCGGTGCCGGATCTGGACAGGGCGGTGGAGTTTTACACCGAGGTGATGGGGTGGTACCTGATCATGGCCCCCTCGGAAGTCGTCGAGGACGACAGCGCCATCGGCGAGATGTGCACCGACGTGTTCGGCAGCGGCTGGGACCGCTTCAGGATCGCCCACGTGTCGACCGGTGACCGGATCGGCATCGAGCTGTTCGAGTTCAAGAACGCGCAGAACCCGGAGAACAACTTCGAGTACTGGAAGACCGGCGTCTTTCACTTCTGCGTGCAGGACCCCGACGTCGAGGGGCTGGCCGAGCGCATCGTCGCCGCCGGCGGCAGAAAGCGCATGGAGAAGCCGCGCTACTACTACCCGGGCGAGAAGCCCTACCGCATGATCTACATGGAAGATCCGTTCGGGAACATCCTCGAGATCTACAGCCACAGCTATGAGCTGACCTACAGCGAAGGCGCCTACTGACCCGCGTCGCCCGGCGTGTGCTAACGCCCGGCGTCCCGCCCGGGGCCCGAGTCGGATCACCCACTCGGGCCGTGCGGCGAGGGCGTCCGGATCGGCGCGAACATGGCGATCCCGCTGATCATGTTCCATCCTTGTGGTCGCCGGCCCCGGGGTCGGCTGCCGAGCGCACTGCTGCGAAACCGACCCGAGACGCACCCTTGCCGCAGCGATCATGCCCACAAAGCGTGGCGTCTTTAAGACTCACCCTTAAAAACCGGCCGCCGATGTGGCAGAATTCGGGCGCTCTAGTCGGCGTTGCGTCTTGGAAACGCCGAAAATCCTACCAACTAGAGCATCTCCTCCTATGCCCCAGAATGATCAAACCGCCAAGACGGGACTCATGTCGCGGCTTGGCGATCCTCTCGTGCTGCTGCTTACCATCGGCTTCATCGTCGCCTTCGTCGGCCTCTCGCTGTACGACATCCAGGGCGTTGCCGACGGCATCGCCAGCGGTTTCGCCTGGACCGCCGCCACGATGGGCACATATTTCCAGCTGCTGCTGCTGCTGACCTTCCTGGTCGGCATGGGCGTGGCCATCTCCCCCGCCGGCCATGCTCGGGTGGGTAACCTCGATTCGCCACAGATCAGCACCTTCAAGTGGCTGTCGATGATCATGTGCACCCTGCTGGCCGGCGGTGGCGTGTTCTTCGCCGCGGGCGAGCCGATCTACCACTTCGTGGTCACCCCGCCGGCCTTCGACACCGAAGCCGGCACAGCGGAAGCGGTCGCCGGCGCGCTGGCGCAGTCGTTCATGCACTGGGGTTTCCTGGCCTGGGCGGTGCTCGGCACCCTCACCGCCGTGGTGCTGGCGCATGCCCACTACGTGAAGGGCCAGCCGCTGCAGCCGCGCACCCTGCTCTACCCGGTGCTCGGCGAGCGCATCATGAAAGGCTGGTTCGGCAGCGTGGTCGATGCCTGCTGCGTGATCGCCGTGGTCGCCGGTACCGTTGGCCCCATCGGCTTTTTGGCCACCCAGGTCAGCTTCGGCCTGCATGAGCTGTTCGGCGCCTCCGAAGGCTTCGGCACCCAGCTGATGATCCTCGTCGCCCTCGCCCTGGTCTACGTCACCTCGGCGATGACCGGCATCCACAAGGGCATCCAGATCCTCAGCCGCTTCAACGTCTTCCTGGCGCTTGCCATTGCCGCAGTGATCTTCGTCTTCGGTCCGACGCTGTTTCTGACCAATGCCTTCACCCAGGGCTTCGGCGAGTACCTGACCTCGTTCTTCGCCATGGCGACCATGACCTCCGAGACCGCTCCGGCCTGGTGGATGCAGTGGTGGACGGTGTTCTTCTTCGCCTGGTTCATCGGCTATGGCCCGCTGATGGCGATCTTCGTGGCGCGCATCTCGCGGGGCCGTTCGATCCGCCAGATGATCCTGGCCGTGGCCGTGCTGGCGCCGATCGCCACCGCGATGTGGTTCACCCTGCTCGGCGGCTCGGGCATCCACTACCAGCTGACCGGCGTGATCGACCTCACCGAGGCGCTCAATAACTTCCAGTTCGACGTGGCGACCCTCACCGTGGCCCAGGCGCTGCCCGGCGGCGGCCTGATGGCGATGGCCATCCTGGTGCTGACCAGCATCTTCGTCGCCACCACCGGCGACTCCATGAGCTACGCCATCGCCGTGGTCTGCACCGGCCACGACGACCCGAACCGTCTAGTGCGGGCCTTCTGGGGCATCGCCATGGCCATCATGGCGGGCATCCTGCTCTACATGGGCGCCGGCCAGATCAGCGCCCTGCAGCAGTTCATCGTGATCACCGCGATCCCGGTGTCGCTGGTGCTGCTGCCCTCGCTGTGGACCGGCCCGCGTGCCGCCTACGCCATGGCCCGCGAGCAGGGCCTGGTGGCGGAGCGCAACGTCAAGGCGAGTGCCGCCAAGCGCTGATGCGTCACGCCACCGACCCTGCGGCGCTGATGGCCGCATAGGTGGGGCGACGAGCGTTTAGAAAGGCCCCGAGTCAGCGATGACTCGGGGCCTTTTGTCGTCTGCCTGATGGCCCCGGGGATGGACAGTCGAGCGGCTGAAACCGTAGGACGTGAGGTGCGTTCAAGCCAGCAGCCATATCGCCGTCCGGTGGCTGGCTCACCTCCGTTAAGCCCTGCATGACGTAGGTCTCCCGAGAAAAGCAGGAGCCGTGATGCCAGCAGGGTTCAGAACACGCTGGAGGCATGCCTCGGCGTATCACGCCGCGACGGAAACAGCACCGTCAGGGGATCCGCGGGGGCTCGATCCGCTCATGTCGAACCCTTGGAGCACGTCGCCGCCTCATGGGCGAGCAGCCAGTCCCGAAAGGTAGCCGCCGCGGGCGACATCTGATGGCGGCCATGGACCAGGTAGTCGGCGCGGCCGGTGACATGGACGAAGGGCCCCACCGGCCGCAGCCGGCCCGCCTCAAGGTATTCGCGCACCATGAACTCCCAGCCCAGCGCCACGCCCATGCCCTGTAGGGCGGCATCCAGCGCCAGGGTTACCTGGTTGAAGCAGGGCGCCGCCTCGTCGGGGCGATAGTCCACCCCGACGTGGCCGAACCACTCCTCCCAGCCCATGCAGTCCCAGGCGCGGGAGTCGAGGCGGATCAGCGGCAGCTCGACCAGGTCACCCGGAGTGGCTGGCTCGGTCAGCGCAAGACGCGAGGCGCATACCGGGAAGACCCGCTCGGCGAACAGCGGCGCCGCCACCAGCGAGCGCCACTCCCCGTCGCCGTAGAGGATCCCGAAGTCATGCTCATGGACCACCGCTTCCTCGATGGCGTTGGTGGAATGAATCCCCACGGTAATCTCCGGATGCTCGCGGTTGAAAGCCAGCACGCGGGAGAAGAGCCAGTAGTGGGAGACCGCATGGGTGGCTACCACGCTCAAGGTCTGGCCGGCATGGTGGTCGCGCACTCGGGCCAGGGACCCGGCGAGCTGCTGGAGCAGCGGGGCCACCTCCTCGTGCAGCTGCCGCCCGGCCACGGTGAGCGAGACGCCACGGGCATGACGGTCGAAGAGCACCAGACCCAGGGCCTCCTCAAGTGCGCGGACCTGCTTGCTGACCGCGCCCTGAGTCAGGTGAAGTTCGCGGGCGGCGGTGGTGAAGCTGCCGTGGCGCGCCACCGCCTCGAAGCCCGTCAGGGTCTCCAGCGGCGGCAATCGGCGTCGGGAATAGAGCATGCGGAGCCTCGGTGATCGGCGGGTCTCCCCGGCATCCTAGCCAACCGATCGGCCGCCGCCTACTCATTCCTTTCAGGAATGTCTCATGAGGATGTTTCGCTTCTTGCTGGTCATTCCGGCTACTACCCTGATGCCCCACGCTCATGACAGGAGAGACGACATGCGAACGGGCATTGCCCTGGGCGCCAGCGCCGGCGCGCTGTGGGGGCTGATGTTTCTGGCCCCCCGATGGCTGCCGGATTTTACTCCTCTGGAGATCGCCGGCGGCCGATTCCTTATCTACGGCATGATATCGGTGCTCTGCCTGCTGCCGGCGCTGTCACGGATCGCCTCGGGGTTCGCGCCGGGCGACCTTCAGCGCCTGGTGGTGTTGGCCCTGACCGGCAATGTCGTCTTTTACGCTCTGCTGGCGGCCGCCATCCAGCACGTGGGCATTGCCCCCGCCTCGCTGATCGTCGGCCTGGTGCCGTTGACCGTGACGCTGCTGAGCCGCGGCGAGCAAGACGCGCCGTCGCTGCGCCGGCTGGCCCTGCCGCTGATGCTGGTCATCGCCGGACTGCTGAGCATCCACCTGGATGCCTTCGGAGCGCTGGGCGAGAGCCGGCGCGATACCCTGATTGGCCTGGCCTGCGCCAGCGCCGCACTGTTGAGCTGGAGTGGATTCGCGGTGCTCAATGCCCGGCATCTCAAGGCCCGTCCCCACCTCGACAGCCGCCGCTGGTCGCTGCTGATTGGTGTGGCCTCAGGGGTAGTGGCCGGGACAGCCTGGCTGGCCTGGTGGCTGTGGCAACCCGATGCGGCCTCGCACAGCCCAGAACGCTGGCTCACCTTCTGGACGGTCAGCCTGGTGATCGGCCTGCTGGGCTCGGTGGTCGCCAATGCCCTGTGGAACGCCGCCTCCCGCCGACTGCCGCTGAGCCTCACCGGACAGGTTTTCGTCTTCGAGCCGTTGTTCGCGCTGCTCTACGGCTTCCTCTACATGGCTCGCTCGCCGCGACCGCTGGAATCCCTGGCCATCGGGTTGCTGCTGGGCGGCGTGCTGTGGTCGATCCGCCTGCACCGCCCGGAGACGGCCCGCTGATCCTGACGACCGAGGAAAGAGGCATCTGCAGACGAGGTGGGGCGCAGGGCGTGAATGTCGCCCAAGCCTCCCCTATGCTGGGCGCCTGAACCATGACGGGAGACATCGAGACCATGTGGGACCAACGCGAGATCACCCTGTCGTCACGGACGCGGGGCTTTCACCGAGTCACCGAGGAGATCGTCGCCGGCCTGCCGCGGCTGGCCGAGGTGAGGGTGGGGCTCGTGCACCTTCAACTGCTGCACACCTCGGCCTCGCTGACCCTCAACGAAAGCGCCGATCCGGACGTGCGTCACGACATGGACGCCTTCCTGCGCGACCTGGTGCCCGGCGACCTGCCCTACTTCCGCCACACCCTCGAGGGCGATGACGACATGCCCGCCCACGTGGCGGCCAGCCTGCTGGGCACCCAGCTGACCGTGGCCGTGCGCGAAGGGCGCCTGGCCCTGGGCACCTGGCAGGGCATCTGGCTGGGCGAGCATCGTGACCAGGGCGGCTCGCGCCGCCTCATCGCCACGCTCCAGGGAAGCCTGGACGGCGTCTCGTGGTGACGACCGGGAGCCGACACACACCGGGCGCCGACGAGGCCGAATGACCGGCCGCGTCGACCGGCGCGCTCACTCGGCCCCCAGCCGCTCGACGCTCTGAAGCGTGAGCCGGCGTCCTTCTGTCGGCGAGAAGCGGAAGTGTCCCTGCACTCGTACGGCCTCGCCCAGGTAAGGCGCGATGCGCTCGTGAGGGAAGATCTCGACCCGGTGCAGGTCCTCGTCCTCGATCCAGTAGTGCAGCGGGTCATCAAAGTGGCGCACCACGCCCTGGGTCGCCACGCGGCTGTCGTCGTGGGCCGCGGGCTGCTCTGCCAGCACCGGCAGGGGCACCTCGGCGACGCCTTGCCCATCGCTGCAGCCCACCAGCGACAGCGCGGCGAACAGCAGCGCCGGGCCGGTGCCGGCGAGTCGTCTTTGAGCGCTCATCGTGCCTTTCCCTCGTGGTCGATCCCGGGTCGGTGCAAAGGCCCGACGTGCCGCATGATTCGCCTAGTCATCGGACGGCGACTCGGCGTCCGACGCGTCATCGATCTTTTCCACCCTGGCCGGGCGCCGGATCCGCCGGTGCTCCGGCGTGTCGCCCCGGGCGATGTCATGGTCGCTGAGCACCACCACCGACCGGGGCCACCACTCGGGATGATGGTCGCGGATGAAGGCCAGCAGCTTCTCGCGGACCTTCGCCTCGGCCGCCCAGGCCCCCATGGGCTCGGGGCCCATCAGGTAGAAGGAGATCTCCTGGGTGGCCTCATGCTGGCCCGTCACGTAGCAGGCCAGCGTGTGGTGATCGATGACCTGCTCCTCGGCCATCGCAAACTCCTTGAACTTCTCCCGCAGGGTCGCCACGTCGGCGCTGATGTGCAGGGTCAGCACGATGGTCTGACAGAGCTTCGCGTTCTTCGAGGAGAGGTTCTGGTAGGGCTTGGAGACGAAGTACCTCACCGGCACGACCAAGCGCCGTTCGTCCCAGGTCCGCAGGCGGATGAAGGTGTAATAGATGCCCTCCACGTAGCACCACTGATCCTCGAAGATCAACAGATCGCCGATGCGGATCGGCTTGGTCAGGGAGAGCTGGAAGGAGGCCAGGATGTTGCCAAGCACGGCCTGGCCGGCGATGCCCACCAGCACCGTCACCACGCTGGCCGAGGCCAGCAGGGTCACGCCGAGGGTCTCGAACAGGCTGACCTGGGCGATCACGTAGATCGCCACGCCCGTCACGGTAATCAGGATCACGGCGCGTCGCAGCGCATGGAGGGTGGTCAGCAGCTGGCGCTCGTCGCGACTCCGGGTGTCGTCGATCTCGCCCACCAGGCGACGCGTCATCCGGATCAGCAGAGTATCCACCAAGCGCAGCGCGATCAGGCCCACGCCCCAGGCCATGATGATGACCAGCAGCCCGCGGAAGGTGGCGGTGACCAGGCCCGAGAAGGAGACCACGTAATCGAGCAGCCACTGTGTCAGCAGCGACATGACGATGAAGGCCAGGGGCAGCCGGATCATCTGCGCGAAGACGCTGGAGAGCCCCGCCGGCAGGCGGCTGGCCAGCAGGCCCATCACGGCATGGGTGAACCACCCCACCGCGCCGATGAGGAACAGGAAGATCGGGATGGCGAACCATTCCCAGAGCTTCAGCTTGCCGAAGGAAACCTGGAAGCGCTCCGGAATCTGGTCCTCCAACCAGGAGGGGCCATATTTCTCGTAGAGCCGGGGGATCGCGGTGATCGTCTCCGGAGCGATCAGCCACACGGGCTCCTGCTCTCCCGCCCGATAGCGGGCGATCCGCACCTCATAGTTCTGCCCATCGAGGTCGAGGCTGGCGAGCTCGAGGTTGCGCCGTGGCTGTCCAACGCGGGAGCTCTTGCCCGAGGACTCCACGACCATGGCATCCTGACGCGAGGATAGGCTCGAGACGTTGATCCACTCTCCCCGCTGCAGAACAGCGGCCAACTGCCTGGCCAGCAGGGCCCCGCGTTCGGCCTGCTCCTCGGGGGGCAGATCGAGAAGGTTGAGGAGATGGGCCGCGGCCGCATAGTCCTCGTCCTTGGTCAGTTCCAGAAAGCTGCGGACCGCGTCGCGCGGCGTCCTGCGCTCGATATCGTCGGGCGGCTGGCCAAGGCCGGTATTCAAGGCGTCGACGCTGAACCAGCGGGTCTCCTCGCCCTCCTCCTGGGCCACGCCCAGACAGGAGACGGCCAGCAGCAACACCATCAGGATCCATGTAAGCGAAGTCTTCATAAGCGTCCTTCCCGAAGCGTCGGAAACTCCCTGTTCCACTCGTCGTCGCCCTCCTGACCGTCGCCGGCCAACCATGCCGGGAGCGCGAGGCGAGGCTCTCGTTGACCCAGTGTAGCGGCTCGGGCTTCCCGATCCCTCGCGCCAAACACGACACCCCTCTCGCGACCGACGTGCCAAAAGCGACGGCTCACCGGCGCCTCCCGTCCTCGAAGGGCGCCGCTTCCCCCGCTATCGGGCCCCGAGGTAGGCTGAGGGTCGATCCTGGGCATGGCCCGCCACGTTATCCGAGAGCCCCCGATGCCGCCACCTCGCCTGTTGCCCCTTCGCTCCCTCAGCCGCCGCGCCCTGCCGGCCTGGCTCATCGTTGCCCTTGTCGTTCCCTTTTCCACCGCCCTCGCTGCTCCTCTCGACACGCCCCTCGACGCTCCCCTCGACACTCCTATCGACGACCAGGCCCGGGCCTGTCCAGCGCCCGGTCAGTGGGTGACCGACGACGGCCAGCGGCGCTCCACCGCAGCGCTGATGCCCGAACTCGCCGAGCGTCGAGTGCTGCTGCTCGGCGAGCAGCATGACCGGCTCGACCATCACCGCTGGCAGCTCTATACCCTGGCCGCCCTGCATGCCCATCGCCCATCCATGGTGATCGGCCTGGAGATGCTGCCCCGCGAGGCTCAGCCGGCACTCGACGCCTGGATCGCCGGCGAGCTCGACGAGGACGGCTTTCTCGCGGCGAGCGACTGGCAGCAGGCCTGGGGCTTCGATCCCGCGCTCTACCTGCCGATCCTGCACTTCGCGCGGATGCAGCGGATTCCGCTGGTGGCCCTCAACGTCACGCCCGCCCTGCGCGGGCGCCTGGCCATGCAGGGCTGGGGGGCCGTCCCGGCGGAGGAGCGCTTCGGCATCACCCCGCCGGCCCCGGCCGCACCGGCCTATCGCGAGCGCCTCACGGCGATCTTTGAGCAACACGTCGACCGCGACGACGACCCCGCGGGCCTTGAGCGCTTCATCGCCGCCCAGCTGGTCTGGGACCGCGCCATGGCCGCCGCCCTGGCGGTCGCCGCGCGCCCCGACAACCTGGCAGGGCCCGACCCGCTGGTAGTGGGGCTGATGGGCCAGGGGCACCTGGCCAACGGCGACGGCGTGCCCGCCCAGCTCGACGACCTGGGCCTCACCGATCACCAGAGCCTGCTGCCCTGGACCCCGGCGAGCGACTGCGCCGCGCCGGCAGAACACGCCGATGCACGCTACGTGCTCGGCGATGAAGCCGCCTTCCAGCCCGCCGCGCCGCTGCGCTTGGGGGTGCTGCTCGAGGCCGATTCGGATGGCGTGCGCATCGTGAGCGTCAATGAGGCGAGCGTGGCCGAGCAGGCCGGCCTCGAGGCGGGCGACGTGATCGTCACCGCCGCCGGCGTCACCGTCGAGGTGCCCACCGACCTCAGCCTCATCCTGCGCCGCCAGGCCCCGGGCACCCTGCTGCCGCTGGGCGTCATGCGCGACGGCGTCACCCGGGAGCGGCTGGCGCGCTTTCCCCCCGCGAGTTGAGCGGACAGAAGGACGGTATTGAAGGAGCGTGTCGAAGGGACGGTGTCGCCGAAGGGACTATGCTGAAGGGAGGGAACGCGCCATCAACCCACAGGGAGGCCACCACTATCGATCCCGGCCCGAGCGGCCGAAGGAGGAAGTGTCATGAGCATGCCCATGACGATCCGAGAGTATCTCCGCGCCTGTGACATCGACTTCGAGGAAGTCCCCCACCCCCGCGAGGTGAGCAGCAGCCGCGTCGCCCAGCGGGCCCACGTCGCCGGTAACCAGATGGCCAAGGCGGTCATGTTGAAGGGCGACGCGGGCTATCGCCTGGCCGTGCTGCCGAGCACCTGCGATGCCGATCTCGACCGCCTCTCGGCGCTCTTCCACGAGAAGGTCGAGCTGGCCTCGGAGCCACAGATCGCCGAGACGTTCACTGACTGCGATCCCGGCGCCACCACCCCGGTGGGCCAGGCCTACGGCCTGCAGGTCTACATCGACGACATGCTGCGCCACCAGCCTGATATCTACTTCGAGGCCGGCGACCACCGGACCCTGGTGCACATGAGCGGCAGCGAGTTCGACCGCCTGATGACCGCCAGCCCCCACGGCCACTTCAGCCGGCACCACTGAGCCACCGGCCCGGGCCAGCCATCGTCACCGCGCCCTTCTGGCCGCGGCCATGCCTCATGGTCGCGGCCTTCTTGTCACTCTCTTGTCCCCCGTCTTGTCGATCGTCGTGTCGCCCATCGAGCGCCCGTCCGACGGTTATCGATGCCGAGTCGGACGCGTCGCCGCCTTGCCCCGCGCGATGCCCCCGCCTACACCTTGTAGATGAAAACGCTTTTCGCCGTCACCCGCTCCGGCCGTGAGCCGCTGGCCGTCGCCCGCTTCCTGGGGCTGGTGCTGCTGGGCGCCGTGATCGGCGCCGTCGCCGCGCTGGCCGCGGTGGGTTTCGTCGCCGCGGTGCTCGGGCTCAACGACCTGCTGCTGATCTCACCGCGCAGTCGCATGATGTTCGACCACCCGAGCCTGCTGCTGGTCATCACCGTCGCGGTGCCGACGCTGGGCGGGCTGGTGGTCGGTCTCTTGCATCTCGCCATTCCCGAGCGGCGCCCGCATACCCCGGCCGATGCCATCGCCGCCGTGCAGACGCGTCGCGGCCGACTGCCGCTGCGCGCCGGCGGCCTCTCGGCGCTCAGCGCCCTGATCTCGCTGGGCGCCGGCGCCTCGGTCGGCCAGTACGGCCCGCTGGTGCACCTGGGTGCCACCCTGGGGTCGCTGGGCACCCGGCTGCTGCGCCTGGGTCGCTCCGAGGACAACGTCACCATCGCCTGCGGGGTGGCCGCCGCCATCGCCACCGCCTTCAACGCGCCCCTGGCGGGCATCGTCTTCGCCCACGAGGTGGTGCTGCGCCACTACGCCCTGCGCGCCTTCGCCCCGGTGGCCGCGGCCGCCCTGGTCGGCCACGTGATCGCCGCCAACGTGCTCCAGCGCGGCGCGCTCTTCCACGTCGCCGACACCGCCGTGCCGCGCCCCTGGGAGTTCATCGCCTTCCTCGCGATCGGCGGCCTCGGCGCCCTGGTCGCCGGGGCCTACATGGGCACCCTGCTCGGCGTCACGCGCCTGGCGCAGCGCCTGCCGCTGGCCGCGCCGCTGCGCCCCGCCCTGGCCGGCGCCCTGCTCGGCATCACCGCCCTGTGGGTCCCCGACATCCTCGGCATGGGCCAGGAGACCCTGCGCTTCGCCACCATCGCCGGCGCCTTCGGCAGCGGCGAGCTGCTGCTGGTCCTGGTGCTCAAGATCGCCGCCACCGGGCTATGCCTGGGCATGGGCTTCGGCGGCGGGGTGTTCAGCCCGGCGCTGGTCATCGGCACCCTGTTCGGGGCACTGTGCGCCAGCCTCGTCGGGCAACTCAACGGCGCGCCCCAGGAGACCTTCGTCTTCTATGCGGTCTGCGGCATGGTGGCGGTCACCGCCCCGGTGATCGGCGCGCCCCTGACCAGCCTGCTGATCGTCTTCGAGCTGACCGGCAACTACGCGCTGACCACCGCTGCGCTGGCGAGCGTGACCCTGGCGAGCCCCATCGCCGCCCAGCTCTTCGGTCGCTCGCTGTTCGACATCCAGCTCGTGGAGCGCGGCCTGGACCTTTCCGCCGGGCGCGGCCGGGCCGTGCTGCGGGGGACCCCGGTGATGGAGCACCTGACGGACGACTGCGTGACCCTCAGGCCACAGACGCCGGTGGCCGAGGCGGTCACCGCGCTGTGTCGCGCCCGCCACGGCGAGGGCTACCTGGTCGACGAGGCAGGGCGCTATCGGGGCTGCGTGAGCCTGGCCGACCTGGAAGCGGCGCGGGAAGCCACTCAAGAGGGCATGCAGAACGACACCCAGGGAGACACCGGGGAAGTGCAACGAGTGGATGAGATCGCCCCGCTGGCCCGCCCCGTGCTGGCGCCCGACGCCTCGCTCTGGGACGCCATGGCCGCGCTCGAGGACGTCACCGGGGAGGCGCTGCCGGTGGTCGACGCCGATGGCGCCTTCCTGGGGGTGGTCTTCGAATCGAGCATCACCCGCGCCTACCTGGCACACGGCGACGAGCTGCGACGGGAGGAACATGGCACGGGTTGAACGAGGACGAGCGCGAGGCCGAAGCCGAGAGCCGGCGCGCCTGCTATGGCTGGCACTGTTCGCCGCCGTGCCCGTCGCGGCCAGCGACGATGCCCTCGTCGTGCTGAGCTGGGGTGGGGCCTACGAGCGGGCCCAGCGGGCCGCGCTGTTTGCGCCCTACACCGCCGCCACCGGGCGGCCGGTGACGGTGCGGCAGTACGACGGCGGGCTCGAGGGGCTCAGGCGCGCCGCGGCCGCCAGCGAGGTGCCCTGGGACCTGATCGACATGACCCGTAGCGAAGCCATGGCGGCCTGCGATGAGGGCCTGCTCGAACCGGTCTCGCCCGCGCTGCTGGCGCCGGCCCCGGACGGCACCCCGGCGGAAGCGGACTTCCTGCCGGGCTCCTTCGGACGCTGCGCCATCACCCACAGCATCTTCGCCACCGTGGTCGCCTACCGCACCGACGCCTTCCCGGGGCGGCGTCCCACCCGCATCGGCGACCTCTTCGACCAGAGTCGCTTCCCCGGCCCCCGCGCCCTGCAGGACACCCCGGCAGTCAACCTGGAGTGGGCGCTGCTCTCCTATCGCGTGCCCCGCGAGGAGCTCTACCGGCTGCTCAGCACGCGCCGCGGCCTGGACCTGGCGCTGGAACGCCTGGATACGCTCGACGAGATTCACTGGTGGCAGGCCGGCGATACCCCGCCACGCCTGCTGGCCGAGGGCGAGGTGGTGATGGCCTCGGGCTACAACGGCCGCTTCTTCGATGCCATGGTCAACCGCGGCGCGCCCATCGAGATCCTCTGGGACGGCCAGATCCAGGAGCACGAGACCTGGGCGATTCCCCGCGGCGGCCCCCACCCGGAGGCGGCGCGCGAGTTCCTGCGCTTCGCCACCGACACCGAGCGCCTGGCCGACCTGGCACGGCACATCCCCTATGGCCCGGCCCGCCGCTCGGCGGCCGTGCGGGTCACCACCCACCCCGAGAGCGGCGTGGACATGCGCCTGCACATCCCGACCCACCCGCTGAATGCCGAGCGGGCGGTGACCAAGGACGAGACCTGGTACGCCCGCACCCGGTCGCGCATCCAGGCGCTCTTCCAGGCCTGGCGGGCGGCGCGGGAGCAGGAGTGACGCCCTCTAATCCCTTCACTCGTCGAGGGTCTCCCCCGTGCCGCCCAGTTCGGCGGGCACGTCGCGCATCTTGGGCAGGCCATCGGCCATGCGCAGCACCGCCTCCTGATAGTGGACATGCAAGGCCGGCTTGAAGATCAGGGCCGGGATGATCGCCGCATAGACGTCGATCAGCCTCATACCGGGATGCTCGGTCAATACATGGCCGCCGCAGCGGCGGCACCACTTGCGCAGGCTGGCCGGCGTCTTGTGGTAGCAGCCCAGCGTATCGGCTCCCTGCACCACCTCCACCGCCTCCGGCTTCCAGAGCGTGAAGGCGTTCACCGGCCCCGCCGACCAGTGGCGGCAGTCCTCGCAGTGGCAGTAGCCCATGGCCTCCGGCTCGCCGGTCACCCTCAGCTGGACGGCACCGCAGAAGCAGGCGCCGTGACAGATATTGTCATCAGATTTTGCGCGAGATACCCCGTACTTTGAGTGCGGGGAGGGATAGCGAGTCGTCCACCAGGACGACCCTGTTCTCGCTGCCTCCTTCTTTGGTGGTTGCTATCTATGCATGATTATTTATACAGTACTGATATGACGAAACGCGCCTACAAATACCGCTTCTATCCCACGCCTGAACAGGAGCAGCTCCTGGCCCGGACGTTCGGGAGTGTGCGTTTCGTCTACAACGCGGTGCTTCGCTATCGCACCGACGCCTACCGTGAACATCGAGAAAAGATCGGGTTCGTGGCGGCGAACGCTGAGTTGTCGAGGATGAAGAAAGCGGAGGAAACCGCTTTCCTCAATGAAGTCAGCTCGGTGCCGCTTCAGCAGTGCCTTCGCCATCAACAGACCTCCTTCAAGAACTTCTTCGAGGGCCGAGCCCGCTACCCGAACTTCAAGAGCAAACGGCACCGCCAGTCGGCGGAGTTCACGCGCTCGGCGTTCACATACCGCGACGGCAAGCTGTTCCTGGCCAAGTGCCAGGAGCCGTTGGCGATTCGCTGGAGCCGCGAGCTACCCAGCGAACCGTCTACCGTAACTGTTTCCAAGGACTCGGCGGGACGCTACTTCGTTAGCTGCCTGTGCGAGTTCACACCCGAGGAGTTGCCTGTCACTCCGAAGATGGTGGGCATAGACCTCGGCCTGAAAGACCTGTTCGTCACCAGCGATGGGCGTCGAATCGGCAATCCCCGCCATACGGCGACGTACGCGGCGAGGCTGGCCAAGGCACAGCGAGGGCTGAGCAAGAAAAAGCTCGGCTCGAAGAATCGTGCCAAGGCCCGGCAGAAAGTCGCGCGCCTTCACGCCAGAATCTCCGATTGCCGCATGGACCGCTTGCACAAGCTGTCCCGCCAGATCGTCAACGAAAACCAAGTGATCTGCGTCGAGTCCCTCAAGGTGAAGAACATGCTGCGCAACCCTCGGCTTGCCAAGGCGATCAGCGATGCTGGCTGGGGTGAGTTCCTCCGGCAGGTGGAATACAAGGCCTCCTGGGCGGGCCGGCAGGTGTCGGCCATCGACCAGTGGTATCCGTCGAGCAAGCTATGCGCGGACTGCGGGCATGTGATGCCCGAAATGCCGCTGCACATTCGCACTTGGACATGCCCCGAATGCGGAGCCGAACACGACCGCGACGAGAACGCCGCGGTCAACATCAAAGCCGCCGGGCTGGCGGTGTTAGCCCTTGGAGAGAATGTAAGCGGCATGGAGCCTGTCTCCGTGTCCAGTTCTCGGTGAATTGGGAATCCCCTTCCTTCAGGGAGGGGAGCAGTCAACGCTCATCCCACACCTCCCGGGAAAGTTTCTCCGCACAAGGGATCTCCTGCAGCGTAGAACCTCCCTCTCTAGCCCCGCGAGGCCCGCAGCAGCAGGTTGCGCGGGGTCAGCTCGCGCGCGCAGAAGGTGCCGAGCTCCACGTCGAAGCCCGCCTCCTCCAGGCGCAGGGCACGGTCCAGCACCAGCCACACCTCCAGCGGACGACGGAACAGCTGGCGCACCAGCTCACGGCGCGTCACCTCGGCCCGGCGCCGCTCGCCCGCGGCCTCGAAGGCCGCCCAGTCGACGCCGCCAGCCGGCAGGGCCAGGCCCTTCTGCTCGGCCGCCCAGCGGCAGAAGGCCTCGAAGCGCTCCGGCAGCTGACCGTAGGCCAGGCTCGGCACCGGCAGGTAGGCGTCGACGCCGCGCACCTCGCGCTGCAGCAGGTCGAAGCCCAGCCGCCAGGCGCCGGCCTGCTCGCGGCGTACACGCACGTGGCGCGGGGCGGTCACGGTCTCCTGCACCGCCATGGCGAGCTCCTCGCGAGTGAGCGAGAGCCCCAGGGCCGCCGCCCGCTCGCGACCGCTCTGCGACAGCGGCCGGTAGTGCGCCGCGGCGGTGCGCTGATAGCAGCACGGCGCCAGGGTCACGGCGCTGCCGTGCTCGGCGCAGAGTTCGATTAGTTGAGCGTGCAGGTCGCCGCAGGCGTGCAGCGCGGCCACATGCGTCTCGGGCGAAAGCCAACGCCCCGCCTCGGGGGCCAGCACGTCCTGCTCGGCCATGCGCACCGCCAGGCCCTGACGCTCGGCCAGCCGCTGCCCGTCCTGACACAGCGCCGCCTGCCACTCCAGCGCCGTCACCTCGGCATCGCTACGACGCGAGAGCGCCCGGGCCAGGTGCCCCTTGCCGGCGCACCACTCCACCAGCCGCTCGCCGGGCAAGGCCGCCACCCGGGGCAGGAAGGCCTCGATCTGCGACCACTTGCGCCCGCCGACGTGAGCCGCCCAGGCCGCCGGCAGCTCACGGGCATCGCCGGCGAGCTCGGGCAGGTCCACCAGGTCGGAAAGCTCCGCCACCGGCAGCCACTCGGCCAGGGGCGAGGCAGTGAAGGGAGCGTCCTGCAGGCGCGCCGCCTCGGCGTCGGACAGCGCCAGCAGCGCCGCCTCCAGCGCCGAGTACGCCTCGCCCCAGGGCGAGCCTCGATGCTGGAACGGCAGCGGGCGCCACAGGTGCTGCCACTCGGCCAGCAGCTCGGTCAGCCGCGCGAAGCGCTCGGAATGAGAAAGAGAGGGGGAAAGGGACGGGGACATGGACGCTCGACCTCGGAAGTGGCCCGCATTGTAGGGGCTTCGCGGGCGACTTGCATGGCCGGGCGCCAACCGACAGAGTGCGGGGTTGCCGAGCCGGCGCGGGCGATGCGCCGCGCCCTCTCCCCTCCCACCCGACGGCCAGGAGCTCGACCGATGTCCGCCTCTCCCGACTCATCCTCCAAAAGCGTGCTGGTCACCGGCGCCTCCAGCGGCATCGGCCAGGCCGCCGCCCTGGCGCTGGCCGAGCGCGGCTGGCGGGTGTTCGCCACCGCGCGACGCGATGAGGACCTGACCCGGCTGCGCGAGGCGGGCCTGACGGCGGTGTACCTCGATCTCAATGAGAGCGAGTCGATCGCCGCCTGCGTCGAGACGGTGCTCGCGGCGACCGGCGGGCGGCTCGATGCGCTCTTCAACAACGCCGCCTACGGCCAGCCCGGCGCGGTGGAGGACCTCTCCCGCGCGGTGCTGCGCGCCCAGCTGGAGACCAACCTGCTCGGCACCCACGAGCTCACCTGCCGGGTGCTGCCGGCGATGCGCCGCCAGGGCGGGGGTCGCATCGTGCAGAACAGCTCGGTGCTGGGCCTGGCCGCCCTGCCCTACCGCGGCGCCTATGTCTGCTCCAAGTTCGCCCTGGAGGGGCTGACCGACACCCTGCGCCTGGAACTCGACGGCAGTGGCATCCACGTCAGCCTGATCGAACCGGGCCCCATCACCAGCCGCTTTCGCGAGACCGCCTACCGCGCCTTCAAGGCGCATATCGACACCGCAAGCAGTGCCCACGCCGAGACCTACCGTGCCGTGGAGGCGCGACTGGCCGGCGACGACGGCGGCGGGCGCTTCACCCTAGGGCCCGAGGCGGTGGTCGAGAAGCTGCTGCATGCCCTGGAGAGCCGGCGCCCGAAGGCGCGCTACTACGTGACCGTGCCGACGCACCTGTTCGGCACCCTCAGGCGCCTGCTCGGCACCCGGCTGCTGGATCGCCTGCTGCTGCGCTCCACCCGCGACGAACGCCGGCTATAGGCGGCGTCAGATGGCGTTGCGCAGCCCCAGCTCGTAGGGGTGCGGGTCGAGGTAGGTCTGAGCGCGGATGTAGTCCGAGCCGTGGCGTTTCACGTAGTGGGTGAGCAGGCGGATCGGCACCGCCAGGTGCACGTGGCCCAGGCGGTAGTCCTCGATGGCCGCAAGCAGGTCCTGGCGCGTCTCGCCGTCGACGGCCTGCTTGAGGTAGCCCAGCACGTGCAGCAGGGCATTGGTGTGGCTCTTGCGGGTCGCCGGCCGGCTGAGTGCCGCCATGAAGCGCTGCAGGTAGTAGGCCATGGCCTCCGCGAGCGGCAGCTTGCTGGCCTCGGCCAGGTAGCGTCCCAGCTCGCGGTAGGTCTCCACGTGATGGGCCATCAGCAGGTACTTCTGCCGGCTGTGGAACTGCAGCAGGGCGTGGTAGCCGGGCGCGGCCTCGACCTGGCGCTTCCAGTCGTCGAAGGCGTAGACCCGGGTGATGAAGTTCTCGCGCAGCACGGCATCGTTGAGCCGCGCCTCCTCCTCCAGCGGCAGCTCCGGGAAGTGGCGGCGCAGGGCGCGCACGAAGGCGCCCGAATCCGAATGGCTGGGCATGCCGTTGGGATGGTAGACCTTGACGCGCTCGAGCCCGCAGCTCGGCGAGCCCTTCATCAGGATGAAGCCGCGCAGGTGGCGATGGCCGGCGACGAATGCCTCGCTGACATCCACCAGGCGCTCGGTGACATCGAGGCTCGGGTCCTGGGTGCCCAGCACCCGCGGCGCCTCATCGTGCAGGCCGACCAGGCGGATGGGCTCTCGCGGCACGCCGAGCCCGGCCGCGAGCTCGGGACAGAAGGGCTCGAAGGCGAAGCGCTCCTGGAGCACCTCCAGGCAGTAGCGGGAACGCTTGTGACCGCCGTTGTAGCGCACCTGCTCGCCCATCAGGCAGGCGCTGATGCCGACCGGAATGGCCTCCCCGCGTGCCGCCCGTTCCGTCATTGCCGCTCTCCTTCTGCCGCTCTTCTTTTGCCGCGCTTCTTGGCTGTGCTTCTCGTGCAGCGCTTGTATCGGGTTCTGCTTTAGGGCTCTTGTCCGAGCCGCGCAGCGTCTCTGCCCCACCATGCCCGAGTCAGCCCTGGCATGACCTGCGGGAAGCGCCATTGTGGCATGGCGACGCCGCGCTGCCAGTCCCGGCGCCGGGTCGATCAGCGCTCCAGACCCCGGCGCCGATGCCACTCGGCGAGGCTCTCCTCGGGGTAGCCGGCGAAGCAACGGTCGCCGTCCCGGGCCTCGACCTCCACCCAACCGGCCTTGCTGTCGAGCAGCAGGTGAACCCGCTCGGGCGGAATCGGCAGGTCGCTGTCGATGGCCGAGGCGAAGGGATGTACCAGCTCGGGCCAGTGCGGGTCATGGACCCACAGCGCGCTGCCGCAGCGACCGCAGAAGTGCCGCTCGCCCGAGCTCTCCTCGCCGTCGATCACGGCATGATAGATCCGCCTGTGCTCGGCGCCCTCGACCTCGAGGGTCTCGGCCAGCGCCCCCAGGTTGATGGCATAGCCGCCACCGCCGGCCGTCTTGCGACAGATCGAGCAGTAGCAGCGCTGATAGGGATAGGGGTGCGGGGACTCGACGCGAAATCGCACGGCGCCGCAGTGGCAGGAACCGTCTAGCCGCATGGCATTCATCCTCCGGGTCGATGATCGTGGTCTCGCCCCTGGCTGGTTGGGGCCGTCAGGGACCAGCGTCTGCCATGGGCAAGGGGCTGACAAGGCCCGGGTATCGAGCCGGAGACCTGGGTGGCTGGTGGCAGTGCGCGCTTGTTGGTATCGTCGCCGCGGCATTCCCCCCATCAGGAGTCATCATGTCACAGAAGATCTACTGCACCGCGAGCTTCAAGCCCAAGCCCGGCAAGGAAGACGCCGTCTTCAAGGCACTCCAGGCCCTGGAACCGAATGCCCACCGCGAGGACGCCTGCCTGCACTACACCGTCACCCGCCGTATCGACAATCCCTTCGCCCAGGGCGAAAGCTATCCGATCGTCTTCCACGAGATCTGGGCCAACCGCGAGGCCTTCGAGGCGCACTGCCAGCGCCGGGAGATCCAGGCATTCTTCGCGACTCACCTCGAAGACCCGAACGGCGATATCGAAGACGCCAACGTCTGCGTCTATACCGACGAGCCGACCGAGTTCGACGCGCCCCGGCTCTGAGACGCCACGACCCTCCGGTAACGCCAACGGCGTCCCCGGGGGGTCGTCAGGGGATGGACGGCTTCAATCGTCTGTGTCGACCTCATGCCCGATAATGCCGCCAACGGCCGCGCCGCCGATGGTGCCGGCCGTGCTGCCGCCGGTCAGGATAGAGCCTCCCACCGCACCGGCCCCCGCCCCGATGGCGGTATTCCTGTCCTGTGCCGACATCCCGGAACATGCCGTGAGGCCAAGCGCCAGCACCGCCGCAACCGCGACGAGGGGCCATCGATGTGTCGTTTTCTGCATGGTCTTCATATGAAATACCTCTTCCTTGGCTATCAAGCCGCCTGTCGCGGCGTTCACGAATCAATCGAGCGGCACGGCAAACACTCCCTACCACTCGGCGACGTCCCTGACCGTAATGACTTCTGGCTGACACCAAGGTTCCCTCCCATGACGGGGCGACCTCGAGGCCTGGATGGATCTGCGCAGCGGCCGAGAAAACCCCGGACCGGCTTGGTTCAAGCTCGGCAACGTGAGCATCGGCTCACGGCCTGAGGGGCACGCCTCACAGCCGCTCGCGGGTCACCTCCATCACCCGGCCATCGACCGTCTGCAGGCACTTGTCCTCGATCTCGCTGCACAGCGACGCCACGGCCCGCGACGTGTGGCCCACCACCACGAAGGTCCACTCGCTGGCGTCGTGACGATCGTGATCGCCGCTCTCGCAGACGGCGATCGCCGGGTTTCGCCCAAGGCGTTCGTGCAGGCCCCCCATGCGCTGTCGCTTCTCCTTGAGGGAACGACACCCCGGCAGGGAGATCGTCAGGGTGAGGATCGTGATATGCACGGGTATCTCCTTTGGCTCGATTCGCGGGTGCGCGGTAAGCTCATGATCGACGTTCGAACCCTTCCCCGGATCGAGACCCGACGCACGAGGAGACAACGGCCATGCATACACCGGCCCTCGCCGTGATCCGCACGCCGCTGGTCGCCGTATATGGCACCCTGAAGCGCGGCCTGCGCAACCACCACTGGCTAGATGGCGCCGATTTCCTGGGCGGTGATCGGCTCACCAGCGCCACGCTCTATGACCTGGGGCCCTACCCCGCCGCCAAGCTCGAGTCCTCGCAGGGCATCGAGGTGGAGGTATTCCGGGTGAATGCCCGACTGCTGACCGGCCTCGACCGCCTGGAGGACTACCGGGTGCGCACCCCGCGTGAGGGCGACTACGATCGCCTCGTCCATGCCACCAGCTTCGGTCCCGCCTGGCTCTATCTCTACAACCGGCCGGTCGCCGGCTACCCGGTGATCCGCGAGGGCCCCTGGCGCCCTCGGTGATCCTTCTTGGCCGCCCCGCCAAGCCCGCGCCTATGCTATAAAACGCCCTCACGAAGGCAGCGCCTTCGCGACATCCGCTTTTCGCGATACCACCAAGGAGACGGTCATGGTTCGCTTCGTTCTCTCTCTCGCCGTGCTGGCCGGCCTAGCCTACGGCGGCCTCTACTTCTATTACGACGCCAGCCTGAAACGTGCAGTGACGGACCACCTCGACGGCCTCGGCCTCACCGCGGTGGAGGTGAAAGGGATCGACTTCGCCCCCATGGCGCCGCTGGTCACCGACACTCACGTCACCGCCGAGGTCGCCTACCGCAGCGCCGAGGCGAGCCTGGACATCCGCGTAATCGGCCACCCGGTGTTCTCCGAGGAATATCGCCTGGAGCTCGACAGCCTGCAGGCGTTCCGACTCAGCATCGGCGCCGGAGGCTGAAGAGGTACGTCTTGGACACTCCCGTTTACCACCCTTGCAGATTTTCGAGCTCTTTTGCCCGTTCTGCAGTTTCACGCAGCACGCACTCGTTCGCGGCGATCATTGCCAGGGAGCCTCCCGCGGTGGCGTAGAATTGGCAGTTGGCATCCCGATACTCAATCCACAAGCGCTGGGCGGCGAGCAGTTCCTGCCGGCGTTCAGCCGTGAGGCCACTGCGCAGCGTCTGATAGGCGCCATTCAAGCGCGCATCCTGCGCCCGTATCTCTTCGCCGATGCAATTCATCATATTGACGGTAACGCCACCCGACTGATCCATGCAGGCGGAGTAACGCCCGGTGTAGAGTTCACTCGCATAAGCAGAGAATGAACAGGCAAGGCCAGCCATCAACAGCAATATTCGCTTCATATTCCCTCCCATCTCCCGAAAAATCCGAAATGTGCTCTGAAATGTACTCCGCCGTTCGCCTTCAGCGGACAGCCGGCTCATACAGTCTCGCCTGAAACCCGATGAAGACCTCGCGGATATTCTCGACGCTGCCCAGCTCGGCGATGGCATCCGTCGGGGTCTGGTACTTGAGCTCGATCAGCCGGGGCAGCTTGTCCTGGGCGAGTTCACCGACGCCGTCCTGGATGTAGTGGCCCAGCACGAAGCCGAGGAACTCGCGCTGGCGATAGTCGTAGCCGGACAGGAGCCGTTCACGATGGGCAGCCACGCGCTCCTCGCGGCTGAGCGGGGGCAGCGCGAAGGCGATGTAGGCCAGTACGTCGAAGAGATCGCTGTTCTCCGCGTCGACCAGGCGGCCAATGTCCTTGAGCTGTTCGGTGCCGTAGCCCTTCTCGGCCAGGCTATCCAGCAGGCCCTGGCGGGTGTCCGGTCGGCTCCAGAGCTCGCGCAGCGTCTCCTCGTCCTGGAACAGGACCGGCAGGTCGCCGTACAGCCGGCGGATGAAATCCGCGGCGCTGATCGGCGTGCCATCCGGGCTCCAGAAGCTGGTTGCACTCATATGCTGGAGCTGGCGAACCTTGCCCGGGGCCAGCTCGATCTCCACCACCGGGCGCCCGCCGGGGCCGCCTTCACACTGGCAAGGCGCCTCGCCGCACACCGGGCAGGGCTCCGGCGGCGCCTTCTCACAGGTGCAGGGGCGGTTGCCGCACTCCTCGCAGGGCCCGGGCGGGTTTACCACACAGCTGCAGGGCGTCTCACCGCATCGGCTGCACGGCTCGGGGGCCACGGGCTCACCGTCCCACTCCGGGTCGCTGAAGTGCTCGTAGGCACGAACGAAGTCGAAGATGGTGAAATGGTCCTTGCCATCGAACAGGCGCGTGCCGCGGCCGATGATCTGCTTGAACTCGATCATCGATTTGATCGGGCGCATCAGCACGATGTTGCGGATGTTGCGGGCATCCACGCCGGTGGAGAGCTTCTGCGAGGTGGTGAGAATGGTAGGAATGGACTTCTCGTTGTCCTGGAAACGACGCAGGAAGCGCTCGCCCTCGGCGCCGTCGTCGGCCGTCACCCGCACGCAGTAGTTGGGATCGGCGCTCGCCTGGGTCTGGTTGATCAGGTCGCGCACCGCCAGGGCATGTTCCTGGTTGGCGCAGAACACCAGGGTCTTCTCGCGCGGGTCGATCATCTCCATGAACACCTGCACCCGGTACTGCTCGCGCGCCTTGATCTTGATGAGGCGATTGAAGTCGGCCTCGGTGTAGCGCCTGCCCGGCTCGACCTCGCCCTGCACCACCTCATCGTCGGGGGTGTAGACGTAGTCATCCAGGGTGGTGGCGATCTGGCGCACCTTGAACGGCGTCAGGAAGCCGTCGTTGATGCCCTCCTTCAGCGAGTAGACGTAGGCCGGCTCGCCGAAGTAGGCGTAGGTGTCGGTATTGGTGGTGCGCTTGGGCGTGGCGGTCAGGCCCAGCTGCACCGCCGGGGCGAAATAGTCGAGGATGGCACGCCAGGTGCTCTCATCGTTGGCACCGCCGCGGTGGCACTCGTCGATGATGATCAGATCGAAGAAGTCCGGCGGATAGTCGCCAAAGCTGGGCGCCGGATTACCCTCCGCGTCGCGGCCGCTCATGAAGGTCTGGAAGATGGTAAAGAAGAGGTTGCCGTTCTTGGGCACCCTACCCTGCTTGCGGATCGCGTCGGGGGCGATGCGCACCAGGGCATCCTCGGGGAAGGCCGAGAAGCTGTTGTAGGCCTGGTCGGCGAGGATATTCCGGTCGGCCAGGAAGAGGATGCGCGGGCGACGACGGGTGCTCTCGTCACCCTGCCAGGCCGCCAGGTTCCAGCGGCTGTGGAATAGCTTCCAGGCGAGCTGGAAGGCGATGGCGGTCTTGCCGGTGCCGGTGGCCAGCGTCAGCAGCACGCGGTGGCGCCCGGCGGCGATAGCCTCCAGCGCCCGGTTGATGGCGTTGTGCTGGTAGTAGCGCGCCTGCCACTGGCCGCCGTTATCGTGGAAAGGCACCTCGCCGAAGCGCTCGCGCCAGCCGTTCGGCTCGGGAAAGGTCTCGGCCCAGAGCTCATCCGGCGTGGGATAGCCGGCGACCGGGCCTTCCTCGCCGGTGTGCATATCGACCCGGTAGAGGCCCACCCCGTTGGTGGCATAGGCGAAGCGGGCCTGCAGCCGCTCGGCGTAGCGCTTGGCCTGGGCCAGGCCCTCGGTGACCGGCAGGTCGCGCTTCTTGGCCTCGATCACCGCCAGCTTCTGGCCCTTGTAGAAGAGCACGTAGTCGGCGATGTCGCCGCGGGTGCGCTGCCCGCCGCCCTGCAGCCGCCCCAGGGTGATCACCTCGCGCCGCACCCGGCTGCCCGCCGCCACGCCCCAGCCGGCTTCCTTGAGGGCGGGATCGATCAGCTCGGCGCGGGTCTCGGCTTCGTTCATGCTCACCTTCCTTGTGATGCGTGCCTTGGCATCCTTAAGTAATTACCGATCCACTATCGCGATTCGGCGATGGCTTGTCCAACCATGGGAGCAACGTGTAAGAAATCCTTACACGTTGCTCAGCCCCAGATGTTGCGTTTTTTGCAACAACTGACGAGCCAAGTCGGCAGGCAGTACTCAAAGTGGACTGTTCCCAATATGGAAATAGTTAGCGGCTGTTACTCAGCATCCTCGTGAATCTAGCTGACGGAGGGGCAAGGTGCAGATTTTGCACATTGCACCTCCCATCCGGTTTGCGTGCCAGTAAGTGCAAAATTTGCACATACTGCCACACTAACCAACCTCCAGCCGCACCTCGACCGCCTGGTCGGCCTCCTGGTAGATGACGATGGGCGTCTGGCTCTCGGTGTTCATGCCGTCGCCTCCTCCGCCTCGGCTTCCCTGGCCGTCAGCTCGCCGGAGAAGGCCTTGTGCAGCAGGGACTGCTTGAGTTCGGCAAGGGCGGTGAGTTTCTGCTGGTAGATGGCCTGAAGCCTCCGAACTTCCAGGATGATCGAATCCAGCTTGGTGACAATATCTTTCTGAATTTCCAATAATGGATAAGATACTGGAAGCTCAAGCTGCTTGATTATCCCGATATAAGCCCTAGTCGAGCCAGCACCTGCAATATGCTTTAGCTCACGAATAAAACCTGGAGACTGGAAGAAATAATAGATAAAACGGTTATACAATACGCCGCCATCCGCCACCCTGTAGTAGGTAACCTGGGGTGTAAGCATCACATAGTCAAGCTCTGTCTCCAGCACTGCTGAACGCCCAATCGTTCCTTTATGGGAAAGCAAAACATCTCCATTCAAGGCAAAGCCTTTTCGTAACGAATCTGCTTGCTTGCGGGAAATGAAGCTGCAACCTTTCTGATCCACACTCCCATTAAGCAAGTCGGAAGCCATGATGAATGGAACGCCGTCATTCACATAGTCAGCCTTCTTGGGATGAATCGAACCATGGTTTCCGTCAAGCGGCTTTCGTAGAATACCATTCTCTACCATCTCACCGATTGTCGATGAAACCCATCCTTCAGCTTCACAAAAAAACAGTTGGCGGAGGGAGCTCTCAAACAGCTCGCGCGCGTTGGAGAGGTTCTTTTCGGTATTGGCGATGGCCGCATCAATCCCAGCGAAGGCTTCATCGAGGATAGCGACGATGCGCTTCTGCTCCGCAATGCTTTCAGGGAAGGATACAACAAACTGATTTTCTATCTTCGACCTAGCAAGTTCAGTCTGTCCGCTGGCCCCTTCACCGCTTTTGATTATTTCGTCTTCTATCTTGATCAGCATGTAGCCAAAAAAATCGTGATAAAAGGATCCATCATTTGGCCTAACAATTGTCACATGGGTATCGACAGTAGCAGGCTCGGGCGGCTCGCTTCGGACTTGCGCGACCCGCCCCAAAGTTCCTGTACCCGTCGAGTTCACCAGCACATCGCCGAGCTGGATGAAGCGCTCCTGCGGAACCTTTTTGGCATCAATATCATGCCGGCGAGCGAGAGCGTAATTTATAGAATGGTCGCGAACACACTTCTGGTTGATGACGCATACACCACCCGCCTCCGTGTACTTGGGGGCAATGCCCCGTTTGATCATCTCACTGACTTCGCCTAGCCTCGCGCTCTTCCATCCTTCCCTCATAACATCCCCCGAATCCCTTCCAGGATCTCCTCGGCCTCGCGGTCCAGCGTCTCGATCTCGTTGATGATCACCTCGGGATCGCGCAGCGGGGCTTCTTCCGCCCTGTTGGGATTCTTCACCGAGAGGTCGAAGGTGTCGCGATCCACGTCGTCGACGCTGACCGTCCAGGAATTGTCGGAGTCGGCGAAGGTGGCCTGGAGAACGACGAACTCGGCCAGGTCGTCGTCGTTGAGCGGGTTGGTCTTGCCCAGGCTGCGGCCGGGGTCGAGCTGGTAGTACCAGATATCGCGTGTCGGGGCGCCCTTCTCGAAGAAAAGCACCACCGTCTTCACGCCGGCGCCGAGGAAGGTGCCGCCGGGGCAATCGAGCACGGTGTGCAGGTTGCAGCTCTCCAAGAGCTCCTGACGCAGCGCCTTCGAGGCGTTATCGGCGTTCGACAGGAAGGTGTTCTTGATTACCACCGCGGCGCGTCCGCCGGCCTTGAGCCGCTTGATGAAGTGCTGCAGGAAGAGGAAGGCGGTCTCGCCGGTCTTGATCGGGAAGTTCTGCTGGACCTCCTTGCGCTCCTTGCCGCCGAAGGGCGGGTTGGCGAGGATCACGTCGAAGCGATCCTTCTCCTGCAGGTCGGCGAGGTTCTCAGTCAGGGTGTTGGTATGCACCAGGTTGGGCGCCTCGATGCCATGCAGGATCATGTTCATGATGCCGATGACATACGGCAGGCTCTTCTTCTCCTTGCCGGAGAAGGTGCGATTCTGCAGCGCATCGAGCTGCTCGGTGGTGAGCGGGCGAGGCTCGTCGCTATTGAGGCCGTAGCGCAGGTAGTCGTGGGCCTCGCAGAGAAAGCCCGCCGACCCGGCCGCGCCGTCGTAGATGCGCTCGCCGATCTTTGGCTGAATCACCTCGATCATGGCGCGGATCAGCGGGCGCGGCGTGTAGTACTCGCCGCCGTTGCGCCCGGCGTTGCCCATGTTCTTGATCTTGGCTTCATAGAGGTGCGAGAGCTCGTGCTTCTCGGCCTGGGAGCGGAATTGCAGGCCGTCGACCAGTTCCAGGGCGTCGCGCAGGCTGTAGCCACTCTGGAACTTGTTGCGCACCTCGCCGAAGATCTCGCCGATCTTGTACTCGATGGTATCCGGCCCGCTGGCGCGCTCGCGAAAGCCCTGCAGGTAGGGGAAGAGCTCGCGATTGACGAAGTCGAGCAGGTCGTCGCCGCTCAGGGCGCGGTCGCGATCGAGGTTGCCGTCGCGATCGCGGGGTGCCGCCCAATTGGACCATTGAAAGGCAGTGTCGATGATGAAGTCGAAAGACTTGCCGGCGAAGCTGGCGTTGATGGCGCGCCGCTGCTCCAGGTCGTCCAGGTACTTGAGGAACAGCAGCCAGGAGGTCTGTTCGGTGTAGTCCAGCTCGGTGGCGCAGCCGGCCTCTTTCCACAGCACATCATCGATGTTCTTGAAGGTCTGCTCGAACATGGGGTTCGCAGGTCCTTGTCAAAGGTTGTCATGCAGACGACCGCTGGGCGTGGTGCCGGCGGCCGCGGGAGAATAGGGGTAACAATGCTACGCCGCAGCGATAGCGGGCGCCAATCTACTCAAGCAATGCGCTTCGCGAAGCAAGCTTCACTCCCACAACACCTGTCGGGTGCATGAGATGAGCACTGGGCCAGGCCATCGCGAAGCAGGCATCACCCCACGAAAACCCTTAGGTGGCGTGATATGCTCCGCGGGACATCAACCGGCATCCCAGCCGACCTTCGAGGAGAGCAACATGGCTCAGGCAAGCGCACGTCATATCCTGGTGGACAGCGAAGCGAAGTGTAACGAACTCAAGGCCGAGATCGAGGGCGGTCGCGACTTCGCCGAGGCGGCTCGCGAGCACTCCAACTGCCCGTCCGGCCGTCAGGGCGGCGAGCTCGGCACCTTCGGCCCGGGCCAGATGGTGCCGGAGTTCGACAAGGTGGTGTTCGAGGGTGAAGTGGGCAAGGTCCACGGCCCGGTGAAGACCCAGTTCGGCTACCACCTGCTGGAAATCACCGACCGCAGCTGAGGCCACCCGGCTACTGACTGTGAGAAGCCGCGCATGGAGCCCATGCGCGGCTTTTTCTTGTACAGTACCTGTATGAAGTGGAGGATGATGTCAGGAAGCCGCATCGTCACCGACGCCAGAGGAGCCCTCCGATGAACGACGACACCTTCAACCACAGCATCAGAAAGCTGCTGAAGAACGTGGGCGTGAACACCCAGCAGGAGATCGAGCAGGCCGTGCGGGAGGCGCTGGCCGATGGCCGCCTGACGGGTAACGAGACCCTGCCGGCGCGCGTGACGGTCGAGGTGGCGGGTCTCGAGCTCGATCTCGAATTCAGGGGGGACATCACCCTTGAGTGATACGCCGATGATCCGCGTCGAGGGGCTGTCGAAGACCTTTTCCGACGGCTTCCAGGCGCTGATCGATGTCGACCTGACGATCCAGCGCGGCGAGATCTTCGCCCTGCTCGGCCCCAACGGCGCGGGCAAGACGACCCTGATCAGCGTGATCTGCGGGCTGGTCAACGCAAGCCACGGCCGGGTGCTGGTGGATGGCCACGACAACGTCGGCGATTATCGCGCCGCCCGCCAGCTGATCGGCCTGGTGCCCCAAGAGCTGACCAACGAGGCCTTCACCACGGTGTGGGACACGGTCAGCTTCAGCCGCGGGCTGTTCGGCAAACCGAAGGATCCTGCGCACATCGAGAAGGTGCTGCGCTCGCTGACCCTGTGGGAGAAACGCAACAGCCGGCTGCTGGAGCTCTCCGGCGGCATGAAGCGCCGCGTGCTGATCGCCAAGGCGCTCTCCCACGAGCCCCAGGTGCTGTTCCTGGACGAGCCCACCGCCGGGGTAGACGTGGAGCTGCGCCGCGAGATGTGGGAGGTGGTGCGCGGCCTGCGCGACCAGGGGGTGACGATCATCCTCACCACCCACTACATCGAGGAGGCCGAGGAGATGGCCGACCGTATCGGGGTGATTCGCCGCGGCGAGATCGTGCTGGTCGAGAACACCCACGCGCTGATGGACAAGCTCGGCAGCAAGGAGCTGACCCTGCAGGTGCACGAGCCTCTGGAGGCGCTGCCGGAGTCGCTGGCGGGCCACGGCCTGGCGCTGGCCGACGAGGGTCACGCGCTGGTCTACAGCTACGACGCCGCACGGCAGGAGGGCGGCTCGACCATCTCGGGCCTGCTGGCCGACCTTGAGGCGGTGGGGGTTCAGGTCAAGGACCTGCACACCCGCCAGAGTTCGCTGGAAGACATCTTCGTCAGCCTGGTCCAGGAGCGTCGCTCGCCATGAAGCGCTTGAACCTGCAGTCCGTAAAGACCCTCTATCTCGCCGAGATGGCACGCAGCATGCGCACCATGCTACAGAGCATCGTCTCGCCGGTGATCTCCACCTCGCTCTACTTCGTGGTGTTCGGCGCGGCCATCGGCACGCGGATCAGCGAGGTGGATGGCATCAGCTATGGCGCCTTCATCGTACCGGGCCTGATCATGCTGATGCTGCTGACTCAGAGCGTCTCCAACGCCTCCTTCGGCATCTTCTTCCCGCGCTTCTCGGGCTCGATCTACGAGATCCTCTCGGCGCCGATGTCCTACGTCGAGGTGGTGGTGGGCTACGTCGGCGCGGCGGCGACCAAGTCGCTGATCCTCGGCGTGATCGTGCTGGTCACGGCGCGGCTGTTCGTGCCCTACTCCATCGATCACCCGCTGATGATGGCGGTCTTCCTGGTGCTCACGGCGGTGACCTTCAGCCTGCTCGGCTTCATCATCGGCATCTGGGCCGACGGCTTCGAGAAGCTGCAGCTGGTGCCGCTGCTGGTGATCACCCCGCTGACCTTCCTCGGCGGCACCTTCTACTCCATCGACATGCTGCCGCCCTTCTGGCAGGCGGTGACCCTGGCCAACCCCGTGGTCTATCTGGTCAGCGGCTTCCGCTGGAGCTTCTATGGCATCAGCGACGTGAGCCCGCTGGTCAGCCTGGGGATGATCCTGCTGTTCCTGTCCGTGGCGCTCGCCATGGTCGGGTGGATCTTCAAGAGCGGCTATCGCCTCAAGCCCTGATCGCCTCAAGCCCTGATTGTCTCAAGCCGCGCCGCCTGAGGCCCTGCCCCTCTGGCGGCGCGGCTATCGAGCGGCGCCCCCGGCGGGTATCATCCTCGCCCTCGCCTCTTTCATCACGGAGCTCCCATGCCGATCCTGCACAGCATCATCCACCGCATCGACACGGCCTCCGGCGAGACGCCGACGCTGATCCCCGCCGCCGAGGATCTCGCTCCCTCCGCGGCGCTGGACGATCTGCTGGCCGGCGTCAACGATGCCTTCAATGCCAAGCCCAAGGCCTGGGGCCACTTCGTCGACGCCACGCCCGAGGGCGAGGTGAGCTCGCCGTTTTCCACCGAACTCGCCGATACCCTCGACGGCGGCCGCGACTTCGCCACCTTCAGCCGTGACGTGGCAAAGCGCCTCGCCGAGCTGATCAGTGACCACCTGACGCTCTCCGGCGACCTCTTGATGGTCGACCAACGCGTCGGCGACGCCCGCTACCTGAGCCTGGCGCTACTGCATCATCGCAGCGGCTTCGGCGTCGACGACGATCTGGCCGTGGTGCCGGTGCGCCAGCTCAACCTGACGCAGATGAGCCTGGCCGCGCGCCTCGACATCAACCAGTGGCGCGGCGACTCGCCCTCCAAGCAGTACCTCTCCTGGACCAAGGACCGCGGCGGCAAGAAGCTCGCCGAGGGCTTCGCCGCCCTGCTCGGCGCCGCGGAGGGGGTGGACGCCACGGGCGAGACCCGCACCCTGCTCAAGGCCTTCAGCGATTACGTGGAGCAGGAGGACCTGCCCGAAGAGGCCAGCCGCGAGAAGACCGACGCGCTGATCGACTACGCCAGCGAGCAGGCGAGCCGCGGCGAGCCGATCACCCTGGAGGAGCTCTCGGAGGTGCTCGACGAGCAGCAGCCGAGGGCCTTCTATGAGCATATTCGCAACGCCGACTACGGTCTCTCCCCGGAGATCCCACCCGACAAGCGCACCCTCAACCAGTTCCGGCGCTTCGCCGGGCGCTCGGGCGGCGTGTCGATCAGCTTCGACTCCCACCTGCTGGGCTCAAGCGTCGAGTACGACGAGGATCAGGATCGCCTGATCATCAAGCAGGTGCCCAAGCAGCTGCGCGAGCAGCTCAAGCGCCAGGACTGAGGGCGCGCCGCTCTCGACGCGGCGTCGTCTCTCGCTGGGCGTCGTCTTCCTTGAATCGCTTTCCTGGGTGAAGCGCTGTCATCTCGGCCGAACGACGTGGCGCGGGCTATGCTGAGCCACGTCGTCTATGCCGAGATGCACGTCGAGATTCATGTCGAGCTTCGTGTCGAGAGAGACCCGCCATGCGCCGCATCCTGATCCTCCAGGGCCATCCCGATACCGCCGCGCCGCACCTGCTGCACGCCCTGGCCGATCACTACCGCCGGGGCGCCGAACAGGCCGGTCACGAGGTGCGCACCCTGACCATCGCCGAGCACGATTTCCCTCTGCTGAAGAGCCAGCTGGCCTGGACCGAGGAGCCGATGCCCGAAGCCCTCGAGCCGGCGCGGGACGCCATCGCCTGGTGTGAGCACCTGGTGCTGTGCTTTCCGCTCTGGCTCGGCGACATGCCGGCGCTGGTGAAGGGCTTCCTCGAGCAGGTCATGCGCCCCCACTTCGCCTTCGAGTACGTGGACGGCAACCCGCTGGGGCGCAAGGGGCTGAAGGGCCGCTCGGCGCGAGTAGTGGTGACCATGGGCATGCCGGCGGCGATCTACCGACACGTCTATCGCGCCCACAGCGTGAAGTCGCTCGAGCGCAATATCCTCGGCTTCGTCGGCTTCGCGCCGGTCCGCGAGACGCTGATCGGCTCGGTGGAGCGTCTCGACGAGGGCGACTGCCGCAAGTGGTTCAAGCGCCTGGAGACGCTGGGCCGCAAGGCGCAGTGATCTGCCGGGCGGCCGATCCCCGCGACCCGGTCGCTCTATCCCCCCTACGGTTCTATCCCCCTAAGCCAGATAGGGCTGCAGCCACTGGCGCAGCTGCGGCCCCTGCAGGAGCCCCGGCTGGCGAGCGACCTCCCCGCCATTCTTGAAGACGATCAAGGTGGGGATGCTGCGGATGCCGAAGCGCGCCGCCAGCGCCTGCTGCTCCTCGGTGTTCAGCTTGGCAAAGCGCAGCCGCGGCTCGAGCTCACGAGCGGCGTCGGCAAATATCGGCGCCATGGTCTTGCAGGGGCCACACCAGCTGGCCCAGAAATCCACCACCACCGGCAGCTCGCTGCGCTCGACCAGGGCGGAGAAGTTCGCGTCGCTCAATGCCACCGGCTCGCCAGTGAACAGCGCCCTGCGGCACTTGCCGCAGGCCGGGCCGTGATCGAGCCGCGATCGCTCGACGCGATTGACGGCGTGGCAATGGGGGCAGCCAAGCTTCAGGGATTCGCTCATGACACACTCCAGGTCGAAGGGATTTCCTGCACGATTTTCCTGCACGTCCACGACGCTTAGCAAGCGGCGCAACTCCCGCGGCGTGGCCCAAGGGTATTGCCGTTGGAATGGCCGAGGGGCGCCGGAGACAGGTCGGAGAGGGGGTCCTACGCCAGGGGTGAGGAGCACTGCTCCGAACGGGCTGGCCATGGATGGCCAGCACCGGCCCTGCAAGCGAAGCGGGACGCGAGAGCGCAGCAGGGCGTTGTTAGCGCCCAGGGAGGGGTTCACAGCGCCCCCTCGAAGACCTGTCGCCGAATCAGCCCCGAGCAACTCCGCGATCAGCGATGGCCCTGCGGCGTGACCGTGGCGTCATGCAGCGCGCCTCGCGGGCTGTTATGGTCGCGGCAATGCCAACCAGCGTTCCTCGCGAGAGTCCCATGACCGACCGTCCCGATCCCCGCGTGCTGCTGCGCCTGCTGTCGCTGCTCGCCCCCTATCGGTGGCGCGTGGCGCTGGCCGCCCTGGCGCTGCTCGCCGCGGCGGGCAGCGTGCTGCTGCTCGGCCAGGGGCTGCGCCTGGTGATCGACCAGGGCTTTTTGGCCCGGGATCCCCGCCAGCTCAACCAGGTCCTTGCGGGCATGCTGGCCGTGGTGGCGGTGCTGGCGATCGCCTCGGCGCTGCGCTACTACCTGGTCACCTGGATCGGCGAGCGGCTGGCCGCCGACCTGCGCCGCCGCGTCTTCGATCATCTGCTCGAGCTGGAGCCGGGCTTCTTCGAGAGCAGCCGCGGGGAAGGCGGCGGCGCCGGGGAGATCTCCTCGCGGCTCACGGCGGACACCAGCGTGCTGCAGAGCCTGTTCGGCTCCTCGATCTCGCTGGCGCTGCGCAACGTGCTGATGCTGACGGGCGCCGTGGCGCTGATGCTGGTGACCCAGCCATGGCTCTCGGCGATCGTGCTGCTGGGCATTCCGGCCACGGTCTTGCCGATCCTGTGGTTCGGGCGCCGGGTGCGGCGCCTCTCGCGCTTCAGCCAGGATCGAGTGGCCGAGCTGGGGCGCTATGCCGGCGAGGCGCTGGCGGGCATCCGCACCGTTCAGGCCTTCAATCACGAGCAGAGCGATCGCCGGGCCTATGGCGCGCGGGTCGAGTCGGCCTTCGCCACCGCCGTGGCGCGCACGCGCCAGCGCGCCTGGCTGACCGGCGGCGCCCTGCTGGCGGTCTTCGCCGCGGTGGGCGTGATGCTCTGGCAGGGGGGCCAGGCGGTGCTGGCCGGCAGCATGACCGCCGGCGAACTCTCGGCCTTCGTCTTCTACGCGGTGCTGGCCGCCGGGGCGGTGGCGACGCTGGCCGAGGTGGCGGGCGACGTGCAGCGCGCCGCGGGCGCCGCCGAGCGGCTGCTGGAACTGCTGGAGACGCGCCCCGTGATCCATGCCCCGGCGCGCCCCACGCCCCTTCCCGCCCCGCTGCGCGGCGAGATTCGACTCGAGGGGGTGAGTTTCACCTATCCCGGCCGGGAGACGCCGGCGCTGGCGGCGTTCGATCTCACCATCGCGCCCGGCGAGCGGGTCGCCCTGGTGGGCCCGTCCGGGGCCGGCAAGAGCACCCTGCTGTCGCTGCTGCTGCGCTTCCACGATCCCGACCGCGGCACCCTGCGCCTGGACGGCATCGACCTGCGCGAGCTCGACCCGCGCGAGCTGCGTTCACGCCTCGGCCTGGTGGCCCAGGAGCCGGTGCTGTTCAGCGGCAGCGTGGCCGACAACCTGCGCTTCGGCCGAGGCGATGCCGACCGCGACGCCCTGCGTCGTGCTGCGCGGGACGCCAACGCCCTGGGCTTCATCGAGGCGCTGCCCCAGGGCTTCGACACCCCGCTCGGCCCCGGCGGCGTGCAGCTCTCCGGCGGGCAGCGCCAGCGCCTGGCCATCGCCCGCGCCCTGCTCAAGGATCCCCGCGTGCTGCTGCTCGACGAGGCCACCAGCGCCCTGGACGCCGAGAGCGAACGCCTGGTGCAAGAGGCCCTGGATCGGCTGATGGTCGAGCGCACGAGCCTCGTGATCGCCCACCGGCTGGCCACCGTGGTCGCCGCCGACCGCCTGCTGGTGATGGACGAGGGACGCCTGGTGGCGGCCGGACGCCACGATGAGCTGCTAGAGACGAGCCCGCTCTATCGCCACCTCGCCGAGCTGCAGTTCGGCCGCCATGCCCTGCCGGCGGCCACCGGCGAGCGCTGAGCTCTCCCCCCACCGACGAGCGTTGAGCTTTCCCCCATCGGCGCTCGCACCCCCGGGTTCAGAACAGCCCCAGCTGGCGGTCGATCAGCGCCGTGAAGTCGTCGCCCACGAAGGGCAGGATGGCATCGGCCACCGGCTGGAGCTGGCGCGTCAGGTAGTGGTCGGCATCGATCATCGCCTGCCGGCGCTCCAGGGGCTCCGGCCCGGCCACCGTCATCACATAGCGGATCCAGCCCCCCTGCTGGTACTGGCGCGGTCGGCCCAGCCGATCGTTGTGCTCGTCGGCGAGCCGGGCGGCGCGCACGTGGGGCGGCACGTTGCGTTGGTACTCCTCGAGGCGCCGGCGCAGCCGCTTGCGATAGATCAGCCGCTCATCGTCCTCGCCCTCCCGGGTGCGGCGCAGGAAGTCGCCGACGAAGTCCCGCACGTAGTCCCGCCACGGTTCCCCTGTGAAGACGCGCCGATAGAGTTCCTGCTGGAACTCCTTGGCGAGCTCCGTCCAGTCGCTGCGCACCGTCTCCAGGCCCTTGAAGACCATCCGCTCCTCCCCCGCCGCATCGCGGACGAGCCCGGCGTAGCGTTTCTTGCTGCCCGCCTCGGCGCCGCGGATGGTCGGCATCAGGAAACGCCGGTAGTGGGTCTCGAACTGCAGCTCCAGGGCGCTCTCCAGGCCATATTCCTCGGCGAGGTGCTCGCGCCACCAGGCATTGACGCGCGCCACCAGGCGCTGGCCGATCGCCGCCGCCTGGTCCTCCGGATGCTCGCGGCCGAGCCATACGAAGGTGGAGTCGGTGTCGCCGTAGATAACGGTATATCCCTCGGCCTCGATCAGCTCGCGGGTGCGATGCATGATGGCGTGACCGCGCATGGTGATCGACGAGGCCAGGCGCGCGTCGAAGAAGCGACAGCCCTTCGAGCCGAGCACCCCGTAGAAGCTGTTCATGATGATCTTGAGCGCCTGGGCGAGCGGCGCGTTGCCGGCCCGCTTGGCGGCCTCGCGCCCCTCGCCGACCCGCGCCACGATGGCCGGCAGGGCGTGGCGCGTGCGCGAGAAGCGCGCGCCCAGAAAGCCCGGCACCGAGGCGGCGTCGGTGGGCTCGGCGAGCCCCTCCACCAGCCCCGCCGGGTCGATCAGGAAACTCTGGATGATCGAGGGATAGAGGCTCTTGAAGTCGAGCACCAGCACCGAGGCGTAGAGGCCGGGGCGGGAATCCATGACGAAGCCGCCGGGGCTCTCGGCGGGTTCCCCTTCGCCGAGGTTGGGCGCCACCAGGCCCAGCCGGTGCAGCCGCGGCAGGTAGAGATGACTGAAGGCCGCCACCGAGCCGCCGCTGCGATCGGCGGCAAGCCCGGTGACGCTGGCCCGCTCCAGCAGGAAGGCGAAGAGCTCGGTGTGCGCGAAGATCCGCGTCACCAGCTCGCAGTCCTTGAGGTTGTAGCGCGCCAGCGCCGGCTTGTCCTCGGCGAACAGGCGCAGGATCTCGTCCAGGCGCTGGTAAGGGGTGTCGATGGCCTTGCCCTCGCCGAGCAGCGTCTGCGCCACGCTCTCCAGGCTGAAGGAGGGAAAGTGCCAGGTGGCCGAGCGCAGCGCCTCGATGCCATCGATGATCAGCCGGCCCGCCGCCGAGGCGAAGTAGTGGTTGGCCTGGTGGCCGTGGGCCCGCCACTCCATCTCGGCCCCGCCGCGGCCCAGCCGCAGCGGCACACCGAGCCGGCGGGCATGCTCGTGGAGGATACGCAGGTCGAACTGCACCAGGTTCCAGCCGATGATGGCGTCCGGGTCGTGGGCCGCGATCCAGGCGTTCAGCGCCTCGATCAGCGCCGCGCGGCTATCGCAGTAGTCGAGGCGAAAGTCGAGCCGCTCATCCAAGCCGTTGGGCGGGCCCAGCATGAATACCTGGCGCTGCCCGCAGCCCTCGAGCGCGATCGAATAGAGCTCACCCTGCGCGCTGGTCTCGATGTCCAGCGATACCGGCCGAAGCCGCGGCCGATAGTCCGGCGCGGGCGCCAGGCGCGCCGCTGTCAGGCCGCCAGCTCCGTCGGGGGTTCCGGTGACCACCACCGGCGCAGTGATGAAGCGCTCCATCAGGTAGCGCTCGGGCGGACGGATATCGGCCTCGAAGAGCGCCACGCCGGCCGCCTTGAGGCGTCGCTCCAGTCGGCCCAGCAGGCGCTGCTCTCGGCAGTAGAGGCCCAGCACCGGACGCCGCTGGAAGTCGCACAGCGCCAGCTCACGAAGCGTGACACCCGGCTCACCGGCCAGCACCGCCTCGGCCCGCTCACGCTGCTCCGCCGGCAGGAAGGCCACCGAAGGCCGGGGCGCCAGATGCACCTCGAGCGGGCCCTCGTCGGTCGCCAGCCAGAACGCGACCTCGACGCCCTGGGGCGTCTCCCGCCAGTGCCGAGTGAGGATGAATCCCTGCCGTGACACCACCGCCGCTCCTCATCTGCCAGTGTCGGGGTCTGAACGAGGGCGTGATCATACCGCCAGCGGCGGCGTCGCACACCCCGCCCGCCGGCGCGGGCCGAGCGAGGCGCCGATGCCCGACGCCCCGTGCCGGCGACTGCGGTCCAACCACCCACTATCGTGTCCGCGGCGATGTCGCTGCTACCCAGGCATTTCGGCGTCAGTGCTTGACCGACGGCTGTCACCTGTGGCCCTGAACGGGTAGACGACCCCACGCCAAGAGGCGGGCCCCTCGGGGCCCGCCTCTGTCTGGCTAACGTGTGACTAACATTGAGCTAACGGCAACGGCCAGGGCTTCGCCGGGGCAGGCCGAGGGGGATTCCCGGCGACGCTCCCCGCCGACCTGCCCTATTGCCCCCGGGCGAAGGCCTAAAAGCCTAGGCGTACACGGGATGGGTCCGGCAGAGCGCCGCGACCTGGTCACGCACGGTTTCCTCGATGGCGGTCGTTTCATCGCCGGCCGCCAGGACATCCAGCACGTCGCAGATCCAGCCCGCCAGGCTCTGGCACTCCTCGACGCCGAAGCCGCGGGTGGTCACTGCCGGGGTGCCGAGGCGCAGCCCGGAGGTCACGAAGGGGCTCTGCGGGTCGTTGGGCACGGCGTTCTTGTTGACGGTGATATGCGCCCGCCCCAGCGCGGCGTCGGCGTCCTTGCCGGTCACGCCCTGAGCGATCAGCGAGACCAGGAAGAGGTGATCGTCGGTGCCGCCGGAGACCACGTCATAGCCGCGCTCCAGGAACACCCCCGCCATGGCCCGGGCGTTGTCGATCACCCGCTGCTGGTACTGGACGAACTCCTGGCTCATGGCCTCCTTGAAGGCCACCGCCTTGGCGGCGATCACGTGCATCAGCGGGCCGCCCTGCTGGCCCGGAAACACCGCACTGTTGAGCTTCTTGTAGAGCGCTTCATCTGCGTGTGAAGACAGGATCAGGCCGCCCCGCGGGCCTCGCAGGGTCTTGTGGGTGGTAGTGGTCACCACATGGGCGTGGGGCAGCGGGCTCGGGTAGAGTCCCGCGGCCACCAGGCCCGCTACATGAGCCATGTCGACCAGCAGCCAGGCCCCCACCTCGTCGGCGATGGCGCGGAAGCGCCGCCAGTCGACCACCCGCGCATAGGCCGAGAAGCCGGCGATGATCAGCTTGGGCTTGTGGTGACGCGCCAGGCGCTCGACCTCGTCGTAGTCGATCTCGCCGGTGTCGACGTTCAGGCCATACTGGACGGCGTGGTAGTACTTCCCGGAGAAGTTGGGCGCGGCCCCGTGGGTCAGGTGGCCACCGTGGTCGAGACTCATCCCCAGGATGGTGTCGCCCGGCTTGACCAGCGCCATGAAGGCCGCGGCATTGGCCTGGGCCCCGGAGTGGGGCTGGACGTTGGCGTAGTCGGCGCCGAACAGGTCGCAGGCCCGCTGGATGGCCAGCGCCTCCACCTTGTCCACGAACTCGCAGCCGCCATAGTAGCGCTTGCCCGGATAGCCCTCGGCGTACTTGTTGGTCAGCTGGCTGCCCTGCGCCTCCATGACCGCGCGGCTGGCGTAGTTCTCGGAGGCGATCAGCTCGATATGCGCCTCCTGGCGCCCTTCCTCTTCGCGAATCGCCCGCAGCAGATCGCGATCGGCATCCTGCAGATGGGTGAACGACATGACGACATCCTCTTGATTGTTAGTGATAGTGCGCCTGCAGCCCGCTGGGGGGAGCTCGGGGCCTCCTCCCGGCGGACGGATCACGGTCTACGGCCTTACTTGCCGCGGTAGTAGCCCGGGGTGACGAAGGGGGTCTTGGTCACCACCATGGGCAGACGCTTGCCCCGTACCTCGGCAAAGACGGGGGTGCCGGGCTCGGCCGCGGCGATGGGCACGTACCCCATGGCCACCGGCTTGCCCACCGTGGGGCCGAAACCGCCGGAGGTGACCTTGCCCAGGGCCTTGCCCTCGGCATCAAAGAGCTCGGTGCCCTCGCGCACCGGCGCCCGGCCCTCGCCGAGCAGGCCGACCCGCTTGCGATCGTGGTCCTTGGCCGCGACCTGATGGAGGATCCTGTCGGCGCCGGGGAAACCGCCCGGGCGCTCTCCACCGTGGCGGCGCGGCTTGCCGATGGCCCAGATCAGCCCGCCTTCGACCGGCGTGGTGCCGGTGTCGATATCATGGCCGTAGAGGCAGAGCCCGGCCTCCAGGCGCAGGGAGTCACGGGCCCCCAGGCCGATGGCCTCCACCTCCGGCTCCGCCAGCAGGCGGCGGGCCAGGGCCTCGCTCTGCTCGGCGGGCACCGAGATCTCGAAGCCGTCCTCGCCGGTGTAGCCGCTGCGGCTGATCCACACCGAAATACCATCGATCTCGAAATGACCATGCTGCATGAAGACCAGCTCGCCGGCCTCGGGGCAGAGACGGGCCATCACCTCGGCGGTCTTCGGGCCTTGCAGCGCCACCAGGCCACGGTCCAGCTCCTCCACCTCGTAGCCCTCGGGCAGGTGCCGGCGCAGGTGGGCGATGTCCTCTGCCTTGCAGGCGGCATTGACGACCAGATAGAGGTGATCCCCGTTATTGACCACCATCAGGTCGTCGAGGATGCCGCCCTCCGGGCTGGTGAAGAGCGCATAGCGCTGCATGCCTGCCGGCAGGCCGACAAGATCGGCGGGCACCAGGGTCTCCAGCGCTTCGGCGGGATTCGGCCCGTGCAGCAGCACCTGCCCCATGTGGGAGACATCGAACAGGCCGCTGGCGGCACGCGTGTGCTCATGCTCTTTCTTGACGCCCAGGGGGAACTGGACAGGCATCTCGTAGCCGGCAAAGGGCACCATCTTGGCCCCCAGCTCGACATGCAGGTCATACAGGGGAGTTTGCTTCATCTCGCTCATGGACCGCCTCGGGTTGACGAAGAAAAGAGAAGGGCGTCGATACGGACACGCCACCAGCGGGCGGCCGCCCTTGTGCACCCAAGACTAGACGAAGTTTCTTAAAGGAAACAAGCGCCGCATTGGAGAAACACGCCTCGCCATCGGCCCCATAACCACGAACACAGCGTGTCGCACGGCCACCGACGCTTCTCTAAGTAACTGAATTAACGATACAACGCCCATCCAGGCTACGTCGCCTCTCCGACTCTTATTCGATTATTAACTTTATATATTCACTAAACTCCTAACCAAAAAGGTTGGCGGCCCGCCGTGGTTGTCCTAGGATCGCCTCTGTTGAAATAAATTTCTTATAGGAAACAAACATGAGCTCTATCCCCGCCAACCTGCGCTACGCCGACAGCCACGAATGGGTCCTGGACAACGGCGATGGCAGCGTGACCATCGGCATCACCGACCATGCCCAGGAGGCGCTGGGCGACGTGGTCTTCGTCGAACTGCCCGAGGTCGGCAAGACCCTCGCCGTCGGCGACGAGTTCGGCGTCATCGAGTCGGTCAAGGCCGCCTCCGATCTGTACGCGCCGATCGCCGGCGAGATCCTCGCGGTCAACGAGACCCTGGAAGACGCCCCGGAGACCGTCAACGAGGCGCCCTACGCCGGCGGCTGGATCATGAAGGTCCGCCTCGCCGACGCCGCCGCGCTCGACGCGCTGATGGATGCCGACGCCTACCAGGCCCTGGCCGCCGCCGAAGACTGAGCCTCGCTCCGGCACCCTCCGCCCGCCGGCATCGACGACCGGCAAAGGAGCGTGCCACCCCGGCCCCGTTCAGGCGGGGCCGGCCTTTCACCGATTCCCGGGGCCTCGCCCCACCACGCAAACAGGGTGTTCCATGGCTTTCGACAACCGCCGTCTGGCCGATCTGGCCGCTCACGATGCCTTTCTCCAGCGCCATAACGGGCCCACCGCCGACGACGTGTCGGGCATGCTCGACGCACTGGAGATGGATAGCCTTCCCGCGCTGATGGAAGCCACCGTGCCCGCCGACATTCGCCTGGGCCGTGAGCTGGACCTGGACCCGCCGAAAAGCGAGGCCGAGGCCCTGGACTACCTGCAGCGTCTGGCGCGCCAGAACCGCGTGGCCAAGAGCTATATCGGCCAGGGTTACTACGACACCCACCTGCCGACGGTGATCCAGCGCAACGTGCTGGAGAACCCGGGCTGGTACACCGCCTATACGCCGTATCAGCCGGAGATCTCCCAGGGGCGCCTCGAGGGCCTGCTCAACTTCCAGCAGATGGTCATGGACCTCACCGGCATGGGGCTCGCCAACGCCTCGCTGCTCGACGAGGCGACCGCCGCCGCCGAGGCCATGGCGCTGTGCAAGCGCGCCAACAAGAAGGCCAAGAGCGATACCTTCTTCGTCGCCGATGACGTCTTCCCTCAGACCCTGGACGTGGTGCGCACTCGCGCGGCCTGGTTCGGCTTCGAGCTGGTGGTGGCCCCGGCCGAGGAGCTCGCCGAGCACCACGTCTTCGGTGCGCTGCTGCAGTACCCCGGCGACAGCGGCCGGGTCCGCGACCTGGCCCCGCTGATCGAGAGCGCCCGCGAGCAGGGCGTGATGACCTGTGTGGTCGCCGACATCATGGGCCTGGTGCTGCTCAAGGAGCCGGGCGCCCTGGGCGCCGACATGGTGGTGGGCTCCTCGCAGCGCTTCGGCGTGCCGATGGGCTTCGGCGGCCCGCACGCCGCCTTCTTCGCCACCACCGACAAGCTCAAGCGCTCGATCCCGGGCCGCATCATCGGCGTCTCCAAGGACAGCCGCGGCGCGACGGCGCTGCGCATGGCGATGCAGACCCGCGAGCAGCACATCCGCCGCGAGAAGGCGACCTCCAACATCTGCACCGCCCAGGCGCTGCTGGCTAACATCGCCGGCTTCTATGCCGTCTATCACGGCGCCGAGGGCCTGCGTACCATCGCCTCGCGCATCCACCGCCTGACCACCATCCTGGCGACGGGCCTGGCGGAAAAGGGCGTGACCCTGGCCCACGACAGCTGGTTCGACACCCTGCGCCTGACCGGCGTGGATGCCGGCCGCATCCACGGCCGCGCCATGGCCCACGACGTCAACCTGCGCTACTTCGAGGGCGGCGACGTGGGCCTGAGCCTCGACGAGACCACCACCGCCCACGACCTGGACACGCTGTTCGACGTGCTGCTCGACGAAGAGCATGGCCTGGGCGTGCGCGAGCTCGACGACCGCGTGCTGGCCCAGGGGCTCAGCGGCATCCCGGCCGGCTGCGCACGCGAGTCCGACTTCCTGACCCACCCGACCTTCCAGCGCTACCGCAGCGAGACCGAGATGCTGCGCTATCTCAAGCGCCTGGAGAACAAGGACCTGTCGCTCGCCCATGCGATGATCCCGCTGGGCTCCTGCACCATGAAGCTCAACGCCACCAGCGAGATGATCCCCATCACCTGGCCGGAATTCGCCCGCATCCACCCCTTCGCGCCCCGCGATCAGGTGGCCGGTTATCGGCAGATGATCGATGAACTGGCCGCCTTCCTGGTGGAGGTGACCGGCTACGACCACATCTCCATGCAGCCCAACTCCGGCGCCCAGGGCGAGTACGCCGGCCTGATCGCCATCCGTCGCTACCAGGCGGCCCAGGGCGAGGGGCACCGCGACGTCTGCCTGATCCCGAGCTCCGCCCACGGCACCAACCCCGCCTCCGCCGCCATGGCGAGCATGAAGGTGGTGGTCGTGGAGTGCGACGCGGACGGCAACATCGACATCGACGACCTCGGTGCCAAGGCCGAGCAGCACCGCGAGGCCCTCTCGGCGGTCATGATCACCTACCCCTCGACCCACGGGGTGTTCGAGACCAACGTCCGCGAGGTGTGCGAGATCGTGCATGCCCACGGCGGCCAGGTGTACATCGACGGCGCCAACATGAACGCCCAGGTAGGCCTGACCCGCCCCGGCGACTTCGGCGGCGACGTCAGCCACCTCAACCTGCACAAGACGTTCTGCATCCCCCATGGCGGCGGCGGTCCGGGCATGGGCCCGATCGGCGTCAAGGCGCACCTGGCGCCCTACGTCTCCAACCACGCGGTGACCCCGATCGAGGGCGTCGAGGCGGGCTGCGGCGCGGTCTCGGCGGCGCCCTTCGGCTCGGCCTCGATCCTGCCGATCTCCTGGGCCTACATCAAGATGATGGGTGCGCGCGGGCTGCGCGAGGCCACCGAGCTCGCCATCCTCAACGCCAACTACATCGCCGCCCGCCTCGGCGAGCACTATCCGGTGCTCTACAAGGGTGAGAACGGCAGCGTGGCGCACGAGTGCATCATCGACATCCGCCCGCTCAAGGCCGAGTCCGGCATCAGCGAGGAGGACATCGCCAAGCGCCTGATGGACTACGGCTTCCACGCCCCGACCATGTCCTTCCCGGTGCCCGGCACGCTGATGATCGAGCCCACCGAGTCGGAGTCGTGCTACGAGATCGACCGCTTCTGCGACGCCATGATCGCGATCCGCGAGGAGATCAGCGCGGTGCAGCGCGGCGACTGGCCGGCGGACAACAACCCGCTGGTCAACGCCCCGCACACCATGGCCGACCTGATGGACGCCCACTGGGAGCGCCCCTACTCGCGCGAACTCGGTGCCTTCCCCTCCGAGGCGACCCGGGCCGCCAAGGTCTGGCCGGCGGTCAACCGGGTCGACAACGTCTTCGGCGACCGGGAACTGATCTGCTCCTGCCCGAGCATCGACGCCTATCGTGATTGAAAGACGTGATTGAAGGACGCGATTGACCCGACGCGATGCGTACCCAAACACCCCGGCCCCCGCCAGTGGCGGGGGCCGGGTGTGTCGTGGTGCTGGAGATGCCTGCCACCCTCGACCACTCACTGAATCAAGGCCCTGATGAGGGCCGCTGACAGCGAAGCGCGGCACCTTGGCGGCGGTTGATGTCGCGTCAGTCGAACCTGTCCCAGAAGGGAGGATCGCCGAAGTAGCCCTCCATGAAGTCGACGAAACAGCGCACCTTGCTCGCCAGCAGCTGGCGATGGGCATACACGGCGTAGAGTGACATCGGCTTGGGCTCGTGTTCCGGCAGGACTACCCGCAGTGTGCCCGCCTTGATGGCGGCACCCGCGATGAAGGTGGGCTGCAGAGCGATGCCGGCGCCGGCCATGGCCGACTCGACCAGAACATCGCCGTTGTTGCTGACCAGATCGCCGCCGTGGAGTGGGTCACGGCCCGGCAACCATCGGAAGAGCGAATCGCCGGACTCCTGCTCCATGTAGCTGTAGCGCAGGTAGCGATGCGTCTTGAGATCTTTCGGGTGCCGGGGCGTGCCGTGCCGCCTCAGGTACTCGGGCGAGGCGCATATCACCACCCGGACCGGCGCGATCCGCTTGGCGATCAGCGAAGAGCTCTTCAGGTGACCGATCCGCAGCGCGATATCGAAGCCCTCCTCGACGATGTCTACCTTGCGGTCGTTCAGCTGCAGGTCGATGCCGACGGCGGGATGGGCGCGCTGAAAGTCGCTCAGCAGGGGCGCCAGGTGGCGGGTCGCGAAGGAAACCGGGGCACTGATCCGCAGCAGGCCTCGGGCCTGGGTCTGCAGGTCGCCGAGCTGGTGCTCCATGTCGTCGATATCGGTGAGGACCTGCTGGGCGCGCGGGTAATAGCGAGTGCCCGCTTCGGTCAGATGGAGCTTCCGGGTGGTGCGGTTGAGCAGGCGCACCCCCAGGTGCTGCTCGAGCTGGGCTACGTACTTGCTGACCAGCTGTGGCGACATCTCAAGGTGCTCGGCGGCACGGGTGAAGCTGCCTTCCGTCACCACCATGATGAAGGCCCGCATGGCATCGATACGATCCATCAGTGATTCCAGTCAATGTGGCCAGCCAACATTATCAACATGACATTGATTATTAAGCAACGATTGCCATCTTAGTCTTTCTTTTTGGTGGTAGTAGAGTGACCTCATCACCCCGGGGGAGCTCCTTCGGGAGACCACCATCGAGAGAGACGAGGTAGCGATCATGAATACCCCATTCGCAAAGGCCCTATTCCACTCCAATGGCGGTGTGGCCGCCCTGATCCTGCGGGTCCCGGTCGGGCTGATCCTGGCCGCCCACGGCGCACAGAAACTCTTCGGCTGGTTTGGTGGCTATGGGCTGGAAGGCACCGCGCAGTGGCTGGCGAGCATCGGCCTGGCGCCGGGCACCCTGATGGCACTGCTGGCCGGTAGCGCCGAGTTCTTCGGCGGGTTGGCGCTGGTGCTGGGCCTGCTGACGCGTCCGGCGGCGCTGGTGTCCGCCTTCACCATGCTCGTGGCGATCTTCGCCGTGCATATTGGCAACGGCCTGTTCATGGCCAACAACGGCTACGAGTATGCCTTGACCCTGTTCGCCGCCACGGCGGCCCTGGCGATTCAGGGCGGTGGGCGCCTCGCGCTGGATAATATGCTGCTCAACCCTTTAGAGAATGCACGAGACGGCCAGAGCTCGGTCCCAGGCCAATAAGCGGGCGCCACATGCCGCCGACAGTGACTGGCAGGCGCGCCCCTCGGGGGCGTGCCCATACCACAGGAGAACAGGACCATGCTGGTAAACGGTGTCTGGCAGGAGAACTGGCAGCCGGTGCAGGCGCAGGATGAGCAGGGGCGATTCATTCGCCAGACCTCGTCGTTTCGCCACTGGATCACCCCGGATGGTGCGCCGGGCCTCACCGGTAAGGGAGGCTTCAAGGCAGAATCCGGGCGCTACCACCTCTACGTCGCCTATATCTGTCCCTGGGCCTCGCGCACGCTGATGGTTCGCGAACTGAAGGGGTTGCAGGGAGTTATCGACGTCACGGCCGTCAACCCCCGGCTGACCGATCAGGGCTGGCAGTTCGGCGGCTATCCCGGCACCGCCTCGGCACGCTCACGCTGCTCGGCAGGCAGGAAGGCCACCGAGGGCTGCGGCGGCGTCCGCCGTTGCCAGCCATGCCACCAGACCGAGGTTCAGGGCCGAACAGCCCCACAGAATCATGCCGAAAGGCTGCTTGCGCGTCTTGTGGCGAAACCAGCGCCGGGCCAGCATGGCGCCCGGCCAGCCGCCGACGACAGCGACGAGGTGCAGGGTCGACTCGGGGACGCGCCGCTCGCCTCGCCGGGCCGCCGCCTTGTCGATGGCATAGAGGATTACCGCGGCCAGGCTCGCCAGCAGATAGGCACCGATGAGCAGCGTCATGGGTCTTGCACCTCGATGATCAGGTCTGGGGTGAAGAGCGGCGGGACAAACTCGTCGGGATAGCCACCAGGGTTGGCGATCACGCGTGTCCCGCCGGCCTCGAGATCCACCGGTTCGTGGACATGTCCGTGGAGCCAGAGGTCCATGCGGCCCATCAACTGCGGCAGGTGGGAGGCGAAGGCTGGAGAGAGCAGGTCACCGCGGTAGCACGCCGGGATGCAGTCGGCCAGAGGCGCATGGTGGCTGATCACGACCCTTGGGCCGCTGAACGGCAGCGCCAGCTCCGCCTCCAACCAGGCCAGGGCCTCGGCATGCAGACGGCGGCTCTCCGCCGGGCAGAACACCGCCCCGTCGGGCTGCTCGATAATACGGAAATCCGGCATCAGGGCCAGCGCCTTGGCCTCGGTCAACGCCGGGTCGTGTTCCGGCTGTCCGGCGTACAGGGCGAAGTCGGTCCACAGCGTGGTGCCGTGAAAGCGTACGCCGTCCAGGGTCAGCGAGCGGTTGTCCAGAAGGTGGATGCCGAGCCGTGCGGCCTCGGCGGCCAGTTCCCGTCGCAGCAGGGGCATGCCGGTTCCGTAGAACTCGTGGTTGCCGGGGACGTAGAGGATCGGAGTGCCTGCAAAGCGCTCCGCTGCCCAACCCAGTCCCTTGATACCGGCGTGGATGTCGCCGGCAAGGATCACCGCATCGGCGCTGGCCTCCGGCAGTTCCGGTGGGCTGTCGAAGTGTTCCAGGTGCAGGTCGGAGAAAAGCCTAAGGCGCATCGTCGGTTCCCTGTGCAACGAGCCATCCGCTCCAGTGTGAGGCACGGACCGGACGAACACTACCGTACGCTCGGTACCTGACCGCCGCTCATTGCGCACTGCCGGCAAAGCCGTCAAGCGGAGCGAGCCTCGCCAGACAGGTCGAGTTGCTGAAAAACCCTTCCATCAAGCATGCTGCGTCTCCACCCCCATTTGCCAGGAGACCTTCCATGTCCCAGCCACGACTCGGCTTCATCGGCATCGGCTTGATGGGCGATCCCATGACTCGCCGCCTGCTGGAAGCCGGCTTCGACGTCAGCGTCTGGAACCGCTCGCCGGACAAGACCGCCGGCGTGGCCGCGGCCGGCGCCCGGGTGGCGAACTCAATCGAGGCGCTGATGGCCGAGGTGGACATCGTGCTGCTGTGCCTGGCCAATACCGCCGTGGTGGAAGCCGTGGTGTTCGGCGAGGGCGGCGTGGCCCAGCACGGTCGCGCCGGCCAGCGCCTGATCGATCTTTCCAGCTGCGACCCGGCGGCGACGCGCGACTTCGCCGACTGGCTCCAGAGCGAGAGCGACATGCGCTGGGTCGATGCGCCGGTCTCCGGCGGCGTCGCCGGCGCCGAGGCGGGGAGCCTGGCGATCATGTGCGGCGGCGAGACCGAGGACATCGACGCGATCCGCCCGGTGCTGGCGCCGCTCTCCGCCCGGGTGACCCACATGGGCCCGGTGGGCAGCGGCCAGGTGACCAAGGTGTGCAACCAGATGATCGTCGGCTGCCAGGCGGCGGTGATCGCCGAGATGGTGGCACTCGCCGAGGCCAGCGGCGTGGAGGCGACCCGGCTCACCGAGGCGCTGGCCGGCGGCTTCGCCGACTCGACGCCGTTTCGCATCCTCGCCCCGCGCATGGCGGCAAGCGACTTCGACGCCCCGCCCTGGCACCTGCGCACCCTGCTCAAGGACCTCGACCTGGCGGTGGCACAGAGCCAGCGTGCCGGCAGCGCCACGCCGATGAGCGGACTGGCCGCGCAGCTGATGCGCACCCACGCCGCCCGCGGCCACGCCGAGCACGACCCGGCCACCCTGGTCGAGGCCTACCGCCCGCGCGACGAGGCGGCAGGCCGATGAGTCGGCCACGGGTGATCTACCTGACCGGGGGCGCCCAGGGCATCGGGCTGGGCATCGCCGAGCACCTGCTGGCCCGGGGCGACAGCGTCGCCCTGACCGACCTCGATGCCGAGGCGATCGACGAGTGTCGTGAGCGGCTGGGTCACGAGGGGCAGCTGCTGGCGATGGTCGCGGACGCAGGCGACGAGGCCGCGGTCGCCGAGAGCCTGGAGCGCACGCTGACCCGCTTCGGACGCCTCGATGGCATCATCCATAACGCCGGCCTCTCCGATCCCTTCGCCGGGCCGCTGGAGTCCCTGGACCTGGCCACCTGGCAGGCGTATCTCGCGACCAACCTGACCGGCGCCTTCCTGTGTGCCAAGCACGGCGCGCCGCACCTCAGGCGCACCGGCGGCGCCATCGTCAACATCGCCTCTACCCGGGCCCTGCAGTCGGAGCCCGACAGCGAGGCCTATGCCGCCAGCAAGGGGGGCATCGTGGCGCTGACCCATGCCCTGGCGATCAGCCTGGGGCCAGAGATCCGCGTCAACGCGATCAGCCCCGGCTGGATCGAGGTGGGCGACTGGCAGCGAGCCGACCGCCGCCAGCCGGTGGAGCACCGCGACATCGACCGTGAGCAGCACCCCGCGGGGCGGGTCGGCCGCCCGGAGGACATCGCCGCCATGGTCGCCTTCCTGCTCTCCGATGAGGCCGGCTTCGTGACCGGACAGAACCTGGTGGTGGACGGCGGCATGACGCGCCGGATGATCTACGCGGAGTGAGACGGCCGCGACGCGTGTCGTCGGCGGTTTGTTCCTGCTCCTCCCCTACCGTACACTCGTTTGATTTCCGACGATCACGACCTCGAGGCCCGATCCATGGCGTTTGATTCCACTTCCACCTACGTGGCCACCGAGTCGCTCAAGCAGGCGGTGAACGCCGCCGTGACCCTGGAGCGGCCGCTTTTGATCAAGGGCGAGCCGGGCACCGGCAAGACCCTGCTGGCCGAGGAGCTGGCCGCCTCGCTGGATACCCGGCTGATCACCTGGCACATCAAGTCCTCCACCAAGGCGGCCCAGGGGCTCTACGAGTACGACGCGGTCAGCCGGCTGCGCGACTCCCAGCTGGGGGTCGAGGGCGTGGAGGACGTCGGCAACTACATCCGCCCCGGCAAGCTGTGGGAGGCCTTCACCGCAGATAAGCGGGTGGTGCTGCTGATCGACGAGGTCGACAAGGCGGACATCGAGTTCCCCAACGACCTGCTCCAGGAACTGGATCGCATGGCGTTCCACGTCTACGAGACCGGCGAGACCATCACCGCGACGCACCGCCCGATCATCGTCATCACCTCCAACAACGAGAAGGAGCTCCCCGACGCCTTCCTGCGCCGCTGCTTCTTCCATTACATCGAGTTCCCCGACCGCGAGACCATGCAGGCGATCGTCGACGTGCACTTCCCCGACGTCGCCCCAAAGCTGGTCGGCGAGGCGCTGGAGGTATTCTTCGAGCTGCGCCAGGCCCCGGGCCTGAAGAAGCGGCCCTCCACCTCGGAGCTGGTCGACTGGCTGAAACTGCTGATGAGTGATGAGCTGGCCAAGGAGGCGCTCTATCAGCGCGACCCGGCGAAGGCACTCCCGCCGCTCGCCGGGGCGCTGGTCAAGAACGAACAGGACACCCAGCTGCTGGAGCGGCTGGCGTTCATGATGCGCAGGAAAGGCCGCTAAGCCATGTTCATCGGCCTGTTCGAGACCCTGAAGCGCCACGAGGTGCCCGTCTCGCTGCGCGAGCTGCTCGACCTCCATGCGGTGGTCGAGCGCGGCGTGGTGTTCGCCGACATGGAGGCCTTCTACCAGGTGGCGCGCACCGTGATGGTCAAGGACGAGCGCCACTTCGACCGCTTCGATCGCGCCTTCGCCGCCTGGTTCGAGGGGCTCACGAGCCTCGACGCCGCCATCGAGGCGATGATTCCCGACGACTGGCTGCGCCGCGAGTTCGAGAAGCAGCTCTCCGATGAGGAGAAGGCCAAGATCGAGTCCCTGGGCGGACTCGAGGCGCTGATCGAGACCTTCAAGCAGCGCCTCGAGGAGCAGCAGGCGCGCCACGCCGGCGGCAGCAAGTGGATCGGCACCGGCGGCACCAGCCCCTTCGGCGCCTACGGCTACAACCCCGAGGGCATCCGCATCGGCCAGGACGGCTCGCGACATCGCCGCGCGGTGAAGGTGTGGGACGAGCGGCGCTTTCGCGACTACGACGACAGCCTCGAACTCGGCACGCGCAACATCAAGATGGCCCTGCGCCGGCTCAGGCGGTTCGCCCGCCAGGGGGCGGCACAGGAGTTCGACATCGACGCGACCATCCGCGAGACCGCCCGCGACGCCGGCCTGCTCAACGTGCGCATGCGCCCGGAGCGCCACAACGCGGTGAAGGTGCTGCTGCTGCTCGACGTCGGCGGCTCCATGGACGACCACGTACGGGCCTGCGAGGAGCTCTTCTCGGCGGCGCGCTCGGAGTTCAAGCACCTGGAGTCCTTCTACTTCCACAACTGCCCCTACGAGGGACTGTGGCGCGACAACCGGCGACGCGGCAGCGAGCGCATCCCGACGCTGGACGTGCTGCACACCTACGGCAGCGATTATCAGGTCGTGATCGTCGGCGACGCCGCCATGTCGCCTTACGAGATTACCCATCGCTACGGCAGCGTCGAGCACATGAATGACGAGGCGGGCGCCGTCTGGCTCCAGCGCCTGGTCGATGCCTTCCCGCACCTGGTCTGGCTCAACCCGCTCCCGCCGCGCGCCTGGGAAGTGACCCACTCCACCCGGCTGATCCGCGAGCTGATCGAGGATCGCATGTACCCCATGACCCTGGCGGGGCTGGAGCACGCCATGGGCGAGCTGGCTCGCTAGCTCGTATATAAGCCCTTGTCGGTATAAGACCTTGTATAAGCTCTTCTATAAGCCCTTCTAGCAACTCCTCCCATAGCCCTTAATCACTATAAAATCAATTTATAGCCTATAAGGGCTATCGCGTTGCACTATAGGCCTCCACGGCTATGCTGGCGGTAGAACCCTGCGGAGAGTGCACCATGCCAAGACGAATCGCCGTGCTCACCGGCGACGTGATCGAGTCACGAAAGGTCGGCGACCGGCCGCGACTCTACCGACGGCTGGAGGAGACCCTGGCGACGCTCGCGGCCCGCCACGGCGGCCACGGCGAGCGCTTCCGCGGCGACGGCTTTCAGCTCGCCCTGCCCCGCGCGACGGCGGCCATGGAGGCCGCCGTGACGCTGCGGGCGGCGCTGATCGAGCACTCGGAACCCGACCAGCGCTGGGATGCGCGAATCGCCGTGGCAATCGGGCCGGCGGAGCAAGGAATGAGCGAGGCCGACGGCGAGACCTTCATCGCCTCGGGGCGCGCCCTGGATGCGCTCTCGAGCACCCCCGGCCACCTGGCGCTGACCCTGCTCGACGAACCCGAGGACGAGGGGCTTGGCCTGCTGCTGCGCTTCATCGACGACCTGCTCGATGGCTGGTCCCCCTATGCGGCCGAGGTCGTCGGCCTGAGCCTTGGCCATGACACCCCCCAGCAGGTCTCCCAGCAGGCCCTCGCCGAACGCCTGGGCATCTCCCAGCCCAGCGTTCACAAGCGCCTGCGGGCCGCGCGCTGGGCACTGCTCTCCGATAGCCTCGCCTACCTGCAACGGCGGCTCGACGACCAGGCATCGACGCCATGAGCCCCGAGGCCCTCTCGCTGCTCATGGCGCTGGTGCTGGCCCACCTGGTGGGCGACTTCCTGCTGCAACCCAGGCGCTGGGTGGAGGAGCGCTACCGCCTGCACCAGCGCTCTCCGCGCCTGCTGCTGCATGCCCTGCTACACGGGCTGCTCGCCGGCGGCGTGCTGCTGGTGGCCGCCGAAGCCTCGTCTCGGGGGCCGGCCGCCGCGGTGCTCGGCGCCCTGGCGGTGAGCGCCAGCCACTGGCTGATCGACCTCGCCAAGTCCCGGCAGCCGGCCGGCGAGCTTCGCTGGTTCCTGCTCGATCAGGCCTGCCACCTGCTGGTGCTGGTGGGCCTCTGGCTGGCCTGGCTGGGCAGCCTTGCCCCGCTGCAGGCGCTGGCCGTCTGGCTGGCCTCGCCGACGGTACTGGGGGTGGCCACCGCCTACCTGCTGGTGACGCGCCCGCTGTCGATCGCCATCGCGCTGATCATGCAGCGCTGGAGCGCCGAGCTCGAGGACACCGGCACCCTGGGCCGCGCCGGCGCGCGCATCGGCGTGCTGGAGCGGCTGCTGGTGCTGACGCTGGTGCTGCTGGACCAGCTGACCGCGGTGGGCTTCCTGCTGGCCGCCAAGTCGGTGCTGCGCTTCGGCGACCTGCGCGAGACCCGCGACCGCAAGCTCACCGAATACGTGCTGCTCGGCACCCTGCTCAGCGTCTCGACGACCCTGGTGCTGGGCATGCTGGTGCGCCTGCTGCCGACGGGGGGCTGAGCCATGTGCTGCCGTGTGATGCTGCCTCTGCTAGTCCTGACACTGATGCTGGGCGCCTGTGCCGGCCCCGAGACGCTAGAGCGCCGGGCGGGCTACACGGTCGACCACAGCCAGGTGGCCCCCTCCCACAACAGCCGGGTCCGACACCTGGTGCTGCACTACACCGACGGCGACGAGGCCGAGGCGCTGGCCACCCTGACGGGCCCCCGCGTCAGCAGCCACTACGTGCTGCCGCGCGGGCCCACGGGCCGGGTCTACCAGCTGGTGGATGAATCACGGCGCGCCTGGCACGCCGGCGCCAGCCGCTGGAAGGGAGGCTCGGACCTCAACGCCACCTCCATCGGCATCGAGATCGTCAACGCGGGGCCGGATCGCACGGCGGCCGAGATCGAGCGACTCCTTTCGGCCGACGAGGCGAGCGCGATCGCCTGGGCGCCCTATCCGGACGCCCAGGTCGGCACCCTGATCGCGCTGGCCCGGGACATCATCGCCCGCCACGGCATCGAAGCCACCAACGTAGTGGCGCATTCCGACATCGCCCCCGCGCGCAAGATCGACCCCGGCCCATCCTTTCCCTGGCAGCGCCTGCATGAGGCCGGCATCGGGCCCTGGCCCGAGCCCTCCGCCGTGGCCCGCTGGCGGACCCGCTTCGAGGGCGAGTCGCCCTCGCTTGCCAGCCTGCAGGAGGCCCTGGCGGCCTGGGGCTATGGCCTGGCGATCACCGGCGAGGCCGACCCGCCCACCCGGGTGGTGCTGCGCGCCTTCCAGATGCGCTTTCGCCCCGCGGACTACCGCGGCCTGCCCGATGGTGAGACCGCGGCGATCCTCTGGGCGCTGCTGGAGCGCTACCCGGCCCGAGGGGCTACCGGGACGCTGAGACTCGGCAGGCCGATTCTCGTGACGGGCCCGGCCCAGGGCTATCGCAGTTACCGGAATCAAGAAGCGCTGGGGACAAGCCTAAGAGGAGGTCCTACGCCAGGGATGGCGTCGGTAGCGCCCAGGGAGGGGTTCACAGCGCCTCCTCGCAGGCGAATCGCCAGGTCAGCCTTGAGCTATCGAACTGTCGAACTATCTGTGATGGCCCTGGGGCCCTGCCAGCGGGCTTTTGCCGCCAACCGGGCTTGGCCGTACAATGCGGGGTCATTGTCGCCGCTCCGTGCGGCCCCGTACCCGCTTCTGCACAAGCCCCGCTCGAGGAAACCCCGGACCCATGCGCGCCAGTCAACTGTTGATCGCCACCCTCAAGGAAACGCCTGCCGACGCCGAGGTCATCAGCCACCAGCTGATGCTGCGCGCGGGCATGATCCGCCGCCTCACCTCCGGCCTCTACACCTGGCTGCCGATGGGGCTCAAGACCCTGCGCAAGGTCGAGCGCATCGTGCGCGAGGAGATGGATCGTGCCGGCGCCCAGGAGCTGCTGATGCCCGCGGTGCAGCCGGCGGAGCTGTGGCAGGAGTCCGGCCGCTGGGAGCAGTACGGCCCGGAACTGCTGCGCCTCAAGGATCGCCACGACCGCGACTACTGCGTCGGTCCGACCCACGAGGAAGTGATCACCGACCTGGTGCGCAAGGAGATCGCCAGCTACAAGCAGCTGCCGGCCAACTTCTACCAGGTCCAGACCAAGTTCCGCGACGAGATCCGGCCGCGCTTCGGGGTGATGCGCTCCCGCGAGTTCATCATGAAGGACGCCTACTCCTTCCACGTGGATGAGGCCTCGCTCAAGGAGACCTACCAGGCGATGTACGATGCCTACGTGCGCATCTTCACCCGCCTGGGGCTGGACTTCCGCCCGGTGATCGCCGACAACGGCGCCATCGGCGGCACCGGCTCCCACGAGTTCCACGTGCTGGCCGACTCCGGCGAGGACGACATCGTCTTCTCCACCGGCTCGGACTACGCCGCCAACATGGAGAAGGCCGAGGCGCTGGCCCCTCAGGGCGAGCGCGCGGCGCCCGCCGAGGATCTGCGCCTGGTCGATACCCCCGATGCCAAGACCATCGCCGCCCTGGTCGAGCAGCACGGCCTGCCCATCGAGAAGACCCTCAAGACGCTGATGGTCCAGGGCGCGGAGGGCGGCCTGGTCGCCCTGCTGGTGCGCGGCGATCATGAGCTCAACGAGGTCAAGGCCGAGAACCTCGCCGAGGTGGCCGCCCCGCTGAGCATGGCCAGCGAGGAGGAGATTCGCGCCGCCGTGGGGGCCGGTCCGGGCTCGCTGGGTCCGGTGAACCTCGAGATGCCGATCATCATCGATCGCAGCGTGGCGCTGATGAGCGACTTCGGCGCCGGCGCCAACGTCGACGGCCAGCACTACTTCGGCATCAACTGGGAGCGCGACGTGGCGCTGCCCAAGGTCGCCGACCTGCGCAACGTGGTGGAGGGTGATCCCTCGCCGGACGGCCAAGGCGAGCTGGCCATCAAGCGCGGCATCGAGGTCGGCCACGTCTTCCAGCTCGGCCAGAAGTACTCCGAGGCGATGAACGCGACCGTGCTGGGCGACGAAGGTCGCGCCGTGCATCCCTGGATGGGCTGCTATGGTATCGGGGTGACCCGGGTCGTGGCCGCCGCCATCGAACAGAACCACGACGATGCCGGGATCATCTGGCCCGACGCCATCGCGCCCTTCCACGTCGCCATGGTGCCGATGAACGCCCACAAGTCGCAGCGCGTGCGTGAGGAGTCCGAGCGACTCTATCAGGCCCTCACCGCCGCCGGCCTCGAGGTGTTGCTGGATGATCGCGACCTGCGCCCGGGCGTGCGCTTCGCCGACCATGAACTGATGGGCATTCCCCACCGCCTGGTCGTCGGCGACCGGGGGCTGGACAAGGAAGAACTCGAATACAAGGGACGCCGTGACAGTGACGCCACCATGGTACCGGCCGGGGAGATCATCGACTTCCTGCGCGCGAAGGTCGCGATCTAAGCGCTATCGGGCCACCGCTCTCGCGGTGGCCTGCTGCCTGCCTGCCGTGACGGCGCTGGGTCAGGGCGACCGGGACTTCCTGGCCGCCCTGTCCACCGACTCCCAGGCCGCCGACTACCAGGCCGCCGAGCCCACACCGTCGGCGCTCTCGACCGACCACCCCGCCCCCTTCGTGCGGGCCCTGCCGGCCACGCCGGCCAGCCTGCGCGACACCCTCGACGCCGTACGCGACTCGCCCGCCTCGCCTGCCGATATCTGGGCGGCGCGCCAGTGGCTGAACGCCATGGAGCCGCGGCTCGCCCGCCACGTGCCGGATGAGGGCCGTCGCCGGGAGCTGCTGGGCCGCATCCACCACGAGGCGCGCCTGGCCGGCCTGTCGCCCTCGCTGGTGCTGGCGGTGATCCAGGTGGAGAGCGCCTTCCAGGCCCAGGCCGTCTCCTCGGCCGGTGCCGTCGGGCTGATGCAGATCATGCCGTTCTGGGTCCGCGAACTGGGCCTTCCCGCCGACGACCTCAAGGACCCGCACCGCAACCTGCGCTACGGCTGCACGATCCTGGCCCACTACCTGGCCGTGGAGCGCGGCGACCTGACCCGAGCGCTGGCGCGCTACAACGGCAGCCTCGGCAAGACCTGGTATCCGGAACGGGTGATGCGCGCCCTGGCCGACCGCTGGTCGACCCAGGACACCCTTCGCGCCACCGCCCGGCGCTGAGTCATCCTTACGCCCCGAGGCCATCATGACGCACAAAAGAACCGCCCCTCGGGGCGGTTCGATAAGAGTGGCGGTTCAGGAGAGTGGTCGGTCAGAGAGTGGCCGATCAGGTGGCCAGCGCAGGCGTTACCGGCGCGCGCGCCTCGACCAGGATCTGCTCCCGTGAGTGTAGCCCGTAGTCCTCACGCATCCAGCGCACCATGCCGTAGCACATCAGCAACAGGATCGCCGAGAGCGGCACCGCGGTCATGATCGCCGCGGTCTTGATGGTGTTAAGCGGCGCATCGACGAAGATCATCGCCATGGGCACCACCACCACCATCAGGCACCAGAAAAGCCGGTGGGAGGCACTCGGATCCTGGCCGTTACGCAGCTCCTTGGAGGCGGTGACCGCCAGGGTGTAGGAGGCCGAGTCCAGGGTCGAGATCAGAAACAGCATCGAGAGCACCACGAAGAACAGCACGAACAGGTTCGCCATCGGCAGGGTACCCAGCACCTGAAGGATCGCCACGTTACCGCTGCTGCTGGCCATCTCGCCGACGACGTCGACCAGGCCATGAAGATGCGCGTCCATGCTGTAGTTCTCCAGCACGCCGAAGAACACCCAGCAGCCGAGGCTGCCGCTCACCAGCATGTTGATGATCACTTCCTTGATCCGGCGCCCGCGGGAGATGCGCGCCACGAACACGCCCATGAAGGGGGTGTAGGTGATCCAGTACAGCCAGTAGAAGATCGTCCAGGACTCCGGGAAGTCGCTGCCCTGGATCGGCGAGGTCCACAGGCTCATGGTCACGAAGTTCTGCAGCATGATGCCGAGGGCGTTGACGGAGTTATCGACGATGAACTTGCTTGGCCCCAACACGAACAGCGCCACCAGGAACAGGATCGCCAGGATGCTGTTGAAGTTGGTGACCCGGCGCACGCCCTTCTCGATGCCCAGGTAAGAGCTCAGCGAGAAACTCACCGAGATCAACGCGACGATGGCCAGATCAATCATGAAACTGTTCTGCCAGCCGAAGACGCCGGCCACCCCCTCCGAGAGCAGCGGGATGCTCAGCCCCAGGGTGACGCTGAGCCCGCCGATGCAGGTGAAGATGAAGATCAGGTCGACCAGTTTGCCGAGCGGCCCCCGCTGACGGATGCCGGTGATGGCGGCCACCACCGAGCTCAGTCGGAAGCCGGAATGCTTCCTGACGTAGAGGTGGTAGGCGATGGGCAGCACGGCGATGCAGTAGAGGCTCCAGGCGCTCAGCCCCCAGTGGAAGAAGTTGTAGGCCAGCGACCAGGCATAGGCGTCGTCGCTGCGCGCCGCGACGCCGAGCCCCGGCGTCTGGTAGTAGTAGGCCCACTCGAGAAAGGCCCAGTAGACCGTGGCCGAGCCGAGTCCCGCCGTGAGGATCATGCCCACCCAGCTCTTGGTGGAGAAATCCGGTCCCTCCTGGCCGAGCCGGATATCGCCGTACTTGCTGAACGCCAGCCACAGCAGGAAGGCGAAGCTTGCCAGGGCGAAGACCAGGGTCGGCGTGCCGAAGACATAGGTGATCGCCGCGAAGGCGCGGTCGGCGATCGCCGATCCCTGCTCGGGGGAGACGGTCAGGCCCACGATGATGGCCGCGACCACCACCAGGCTCACCACGATCAGGCCGTAGTCATAGTTCTTGTTCGTGACGTCGGGGTCACGGGTCGTGCTTTGCATCGTCTTGCCTCGCTGAGATGGTGCCATTGTTGTCATGGGGCGTCGGCGGCGTGACCCGTTCAGGCCACGCGATACCGCGCCAGGGTGTCGTTGTCCAGGTCGATGCCCAGGCCCGGGCCCTCGGGGACCCTGAGGGTGCCGTCGGGCTCGAGGGAGCGGGGCTCCTTGACCAGCGCCCAGCGCAGGGGCGAGTCGGAGGTCGAGAACTCCGCGTACTCCGGCGTCGCCCGGGTCGCCAGGAAATGCAGGTTGGCGCTCAGGGTGATGTCGGTGTTCCAGCCGTGGGGGACCAGCCGCGTGCCGTGGCGATCACACAGCGTGGCGATATCGTTCATGCCGGTGAACCCGCCGACCCAGCCGATATCGGGCTGGGCGATGTCGATGGCGCCGGCGGCGAAGTACGGTTCCCACTCGGCGCTCGCCGTCAGCCCGGTGTCGCCCACCGCAATAGGGATCCCGGCGTTCTTGAGCGCCTCGAAGGCGGCGAGGTTGTCCAGCGAGAACGGCGCCTCGAGCCAGTCGATACGACAGTCCTTGAGCACAGGCAGCAGCCACTGGATATCCGCCGCGTCGCGAAAGGTGGCGGTGGCGTCGAGCATGATCGGCATGTCGTCGCCCAGGTGTTCGCGCGCCGTCAACAGCAGCCGCTGGGCCAGCTCCCGCTCCTCGCGCCAGAAGCCGTCGATGGCCAGCTTGATCGCCCGGGCGGGGTAGGCCCGCGCCCGATCGAGGGCACGGCGCAGCTCATCCGGATCGCGACCCAGCGGGTAGACCGTCACGTAGGCCGGCAGGGCGTCGTGTCGACGCGACCCCAGGAGCTCGGCGATGGGCTTGCCCTCCGCCTTGCCCTTGAGGTCCCACAGCGCCATGTCGATGGCGCTGATCGCATGCAGCACCACGCCGCGGCGACCGTAGTAGCTGGTGTGGTGATACATCCTGTCCCACAGGCGACGAATGTCGCCGGGATCCTCTCCCATCAGCAGGGCCTTCAGGCCCATCAGCGTGCTGGTCTTGGCCGGCGCCTCGACGATGGCGCGGATCACCGAGGGCACGCTGTCCACCTCGGCGACGCCGCTGAGCCCCGAGTCGGTCATGACGCGGACCAGGCAGCAGTGATAGGTGGGATCGAGATCCAGCGCGCGGCCGCTGTCGGCCTTGAGCTCGATGACGTCGATATCGGTGATTTTCATGGTGTGTCGCTCGACCAGTGCCAGAGGGTGTTCCGGTCCACCTGGGCCCAATCCATTTCGACGCCCAGCCCGTGCCCACCGGGGGCAGAGACGAGGCCGTCGCGGGTTCGAATCGGGGCGATACAGCCCCACTCATGGGGCTCGCAGGGCACCGGCTGTTCGAAGTAGAGGCTGTTGGGGTTGGCCAGCATCAGGTGCAGATTGGCGGCCTGGCTCAGGCTGTAGCCCCAGGACTGCAGCTCCAGGGGCAGGCGGTGCTCACGGGCCAGGGCCGCCATCTCGCGCCCCCGGGTGAAGCCGCCCGCGTAGTTGACGTCGAAACGCAGCCCGTCCCAGGCGCCCTGCTCGATCGCCAGCGCCATCAGCTCGGGATGCAGCAGGGTGTTGCCCGCCGCCAGGATGCGTGGCGCGGTGCCGGCCCTGAGTCGCGCGTAGCCCTGGAGGTCGGCGTCCGGCAGCGGCGCCTCGAGCCATACGCAGGCGGTGCGGCTGAGCCGCTCGGCCAGCCGCACGGCGTCTTCGAGGGTATAGCGCTCCTCCAGATCGATCATGAACGGCAGGCTCTGCCCGAAATGTGCGTCCCAGGCATCGACAATGGCGAGATCCTGCTCGAGGCGGCACTGGACGTGCAGCTTGACCGCACGATACCCCTGAGCACGCAGCGCTTCCCCGTAGCGCAGGTAGGCCTCGGGCGTATCGAAGACCGGAGTACTGGCGTAGGCGGGGATGCTTTCACGTTCCGCCCCCAGCAGCCGATACAGCGGCTGCTCGAGCGCCTTGGCCTTGAGGTCCCATAGGGCGATGTCGATCGCCGACTGGGGGCGCGGCGTCATGCTGCTGTAGCGGGCGACCAGGTGCGACCAGATCGCCGCCGGCTCGGCGGCGTCGCGCCCCATCAGCTCAGGGCCGAGCAGGCGGATGGCCTCGCCGAGCGTCCTGTCGAAGTCGTGCTCCGAATAGGTGGTAACCCCGGAAATGCCGACGAGGCCGCTGGCCGAGGTGAGACGCGTCAGGGTGAGCGTCTCGAACACCTCCTGCATGTCCCCGGCGAGCCGGTGGCGTGGCACGTCAGGGCCCACGACGCGGACCTCGACGCTTTCGATGATCGTGCTCGACATCTTTACTCCTGCACGGGAGACCTTGAGGCGTGGAAGTCGAGGCGGCGCACGCCCGAGCTTCCTCGGCGACGCCTGAGGGCGTGGCGTCGAGCGCGAATTGTAAACTGTCCTACAATCCACAAAACTAGACTTTAGTTGAAACATCATATTCGAAGCAGGGTTGGCACCGCGGCCACCCCGCCCTTCGATCATCGATCGCTGTTAGAATGCAGCCGCGTCCCGCGCAGGAACGTTCCAGCCACTCGAGGATTCCCGTGACCGCCAGCCCGCGCACCATCAACAAGATCAGCCTGGAGGACCAGGCCGTGGACCTCATCCGGGAGCAGATCCTGGAGGGCGTCATCCAGCCCGGCGAACGACTGGTCGAGTCGCGCCTCGCCAAGGACTACGCGCTGTCGCGGGGAACGGTACGCATCGCCCTGCAGCGCCTGGGCAACGAGGGGCTCATCGAGCAGCGTCCCTACGTGGGGTGGAGGGTCGTCGAATTCACGGAGCAGGACATCTGGGAGCTCTATACCCTGCGCGTGGCGCTGGAGAGCATGGCGTCACGACTCGCCGCCCAGCGCATCACGCCCGCCGGGAAGCAACGGCTGCTGGACGCCTTCGAGACGCTGGAGGCACTGTGCCGAACGGGCTCCATCGAACGCATCACCCAGGCCGATCTGGGGCTTCATCTCGCCATCGTGGAGCTCGCCGAGCATGCGCGTCTCAAGAAGCAGTACGACCTGATCCAGAATCAGTTCCTGCTCTATATAAAGACGTCCAACCGCGACTTTCGCGTTGACACCATCGCCGAGTCCCATCGGGAGCTGATCGAGGCGATCTGCGCCGGTGACGCGGCAAGGGCGGAGCAGGAGGCGATCCGCAACATCACCGAACTCGGCCCAATGAACTCAGCGCCTTGAGTTCGGCCACTTGAGTACGTCTACCTAAGCCCCCTTCAGCGCACGTTTCCAGAGCGTGGCCGTTGAGCCGGGGCATTGGTGGGCCGCCGGCAATACACAGGCGGAACGGCAACGTGCAGACGAAAAAAAGCCGACCCAAGTGGGTCGGCTACTGGGGGGAAAGCTCCCCCCTCCCCTGACGACTCTAGAAGCGGCTGGATCAGTGCTTGTTCTTGCGATGGTGATCGCGAACGATGAACGCGATCCAGCCCCCCATGAAAGCGATCATCATCGCGACGGTAACAAGCCCGAAGATTACGGCGTCATCCAAGTACATGGTGTGTCCTCCCGTCTCGATGTGTTGAGTGCACTCTAGCGCGCCATCACGGGACGTAAACTGACCTGCATCAAGTTTGCCGCCGGCCCCGGAGTAGGGGCCCGCGGGACTTGACGCAGATCAGATTCGGGGGCACTGACAGCAAAATCGACGGTGAAACGCCGCGCTCAGCGCTCGACATCGGGCGCAATCAGCCCGGCCGCCGCCAGGTCGTCGAAGAGCCGCGCCACGTCCCGGGCGAGCCGCACGGACTCGACCTCGGGGAAGCGCTCGGCCAGCAGCGCCACTACCTCGGCAAGGCTCAGGGCCTCGAGCCCCAGCAGGCGCCAGATGCCGCCGGCCACGGCGCTCAAGCGATGCACCCCGCCACGGGGATCGACCAGGAAGTGCTCCTCCCCCAGCGGGTACTCCGCCTCGACCGGCCGGCGACGCCAGGCGGCGTCCGGGGCGCCGATGGCCGGTGCGCGCTCTGTGGCCCCGGAGGGCGGGCGCGGGCCGGCCTCATCCAGGGGCGAGTCGATCAGCGTCGCCTCACCCCGTTCAGCCTCGGCCAGTCCCGCCACCACCCGCTCGACGGCCGCTTTGGGATCGTCGTAGCAGAGCGACCGGCACGGCAGGCCCCGCATCATCGGCAGCAGCCGCTCGACCAGTCGCCCGGGATCGTGCGCGTCACCGGCGAGGCTCTGGCTCAGCAACTGCAGCAGGCCATCGCCGGGGGAGAGGCGCGTCAGGCTCGGGGCCGGCGTGCCGGGGACGCGGTCCAGCATCACGATGGCGCCGATGGGGCAGCGCTCGCCGTGGCCGGCGAGGCGGTCGCTATCCAATGCCAGATAGTGATAGCGCTCATCCGAAACGCCATCGCGGGCGGCGATGAACGCCGCCAGGTCGGCAGGGAGGTGCGTCGGCAAGGGCAGGCGCAGTCGGGGTGCGATGCCCAGCGCCTCGCCCATGGGCGCTCCCATTCGTTCTCCCGGCGCGCGGCCCCTGCTCACGTCCTTGTCCGCTTCCTTGCCCCCTACCTTGCCCCCCTCATCGTCGCTAAGCATCAGCACGTCGTCGGCGAAGACGCGATAGCCGGCGGCGGCGAAGGCCGTACTGAGCAGGCTCTTGCCCGCCCGATGGGTGGCGGGAAAGAGCACCAGCCGACCGCCGATCTCCACGGCGGCACAGTGCAGGCCGTTCTGATAGGGCCTGGCCTCGAGCAGCAGCGAAATCAGGTCGGCGATCAGGCTGCCGGCCGCCGTGGCGATGCCGGGCAGATGCCGGGGCCGCGACCGGCCCGGCACGGCCTGGTCATAGCCGTCTGCTGACCGCCAGGCCCTTAGCTCCCGGGACGAGGGCGCCTCGGCAGATGTTGATGGCGGCGAAAGTGCCGAGGCCGGCGCCGGCGCAAGCGGCCAGCCGGGCATCGCCGCCCGCAGCGCCTCGGCAAGCTCGGGCGCCTGCTCGAGTCGCAGGGCCGCCTCGAGCCCCGCTGGCTTGAGGATCTCGAGGCTCCGAGCGTTGGCATGCGGCGCGCTCACCAGCGGCTGGGGTAGCTGTGGCTGGGATAGCTGAAGCTATGGCTGTGGCTGTGTTTCTGGCTGTGTTTCGAGTGCCGGTGACGGCGATGGCGCTTGTGATGACGGTGGCGACGATGTTCGCGGTAGTCGTCCACGTAACGACGCTCCCGGGTCTCCGGGTGGGTCTCATAGACGATCCGCCAGCGCCCGTCGTCCCAGTCGCCGGCCTGGGCCTGGCCCAGGGTGGAGAGGGTCGGGGCCGCGTAGGCGGCGACGCCGACCAGGCCGAGGGCGGCCAGCAAGGTGCGTCGGCGAGGGCACGGGGCAGAGTGGTCGCTCATCGATGGGCTTCCCTGGGTGGCTGAACGAGGCGCCCAGCCTACCGCGAGTCGACCGTGACGAGGCCTGCCCCGGGCGCGTTTCCCCAGTCGCTGCAAATTACCGCCGGCGCTGTCGCCCGGCGACGACGCTCAGACCATCTTCTTGTCTTCCACCTCGCCGGGCTCGGTGCCGGGCGGCAGCGGATGCCCCTTGGCCAGCTCGGCGCGGGTGGCCTCGCGGACCTCGAGCACCTCGAGGCGATAGCGCAGGCTGTGGCCCGCCAGGGGATGGTTGGTGTCGATCATCACGCCGTCGTCGCGCACCTCGAGGATGGTGACGATCTCGGGGCCGTCATCGCCGGGGGTCTGGAAGCGCATGCCCGGGGCGAGATTGGGGGCAGGAAAAGCGTGGCGCCCGACCTCGCGCACCAGCGCTTCGTCGCGCAGCCCGTAGGCCTCGGCCGGCATCAGGGTGACGGAGAGCTCGGCACCGACGGACTGGCCCTCCAGATCACGCTCCAGGCCGGCCATGATGTTGCCGTGGCCGTGCAGGTACTCGAGCGGCTGCGACCGAGCCCGGGAGTCGTCGAGGACGTTGCCGTCCCGGTCGCTGAGCACGTAGTGCAGGGTCACGACGCGTTGCGGGGCGATGGTCATGGGGTCTCCTTGAGCGATGAAGGGATAGGCGACGGGGCCGACGGCTAGTCGCGGCGGCGCAGCTGGCCGACGGGCATCTCGAGGCGCTGCTGCTGGTGCAGCAGGTTGAGCAGCACAATGGCGCGCTCCTCGCCCTTGTGGCTCGAGAACACCGCCTGCAGGTCCTTGAAGGGCCCCTCGGTGATCTCCACCGCCTCGCCGGCGCGGAAGTAGACGTTCGCGGTCGCATCCTGCTCGTCGTTGCCATGCTCGAGCAGGGTCGTGATCAGCGAGTCGCTGACCGGCACCGGCTGCGCGAGGCCGAAGGTGACGATCTTCAGTACCCCGCGGGTGGAGCGAATGGGACGCCAGTTGCTGGCCAGGCGATCGAGCCGGATGAACAGGTAGTAGGGAAAGAGCGGTTCGCTGACCCACTCGAGCTTGCCACGGCGCTTCTTCTGGACCTGCAGCACGGGATGAAAGATCTCGTAGCCCTGGTTGGTCAGGTGCTCGGCGGCGCGGAAGGATTCCCCGCCCTTGCACTGAATCACGTACCAGCGGGGCACGGCATCATCGGCCTCGTGGTGACGAATCTCTGAATCGCTCATATGGCTCCTGATCGGCTTCCTGCAAGGAGCCTGTGGAATTTGACCGATCGTCGCGAGAGATTCGGATTTCGAGACAAGTTTATCGATCTGGTGAGGCGAATAGCGCGCTATTTAACGAATCAGATCGAATGAAATTGGCCGAAAGACCGGATCTCGCAGCAGATCAGCGTTAAGTTCGACAGGCTCCTAGAATCACTGCCGGTGCTCTGCAACAATCCCACCGCATGTCAGACCCGGGCATCGGCCCGCGGGCGACATGGGCCGAACGGCCGCTGGCCCGGCGACTGATTGCAATTTTATCATCGATGGCGGGCACCTGCGTGACCGCCATCGAGTTCCCACGCACGCCCTGGCGCAAGGAGTCCTGCCCGACATGTCGCCCCCCACCGCTCGCCGCAGCTGGCATGACGCCCTGGTGATCTATCTGCGCGCGCCGGTCATCACCATGCTGTTCCTGGGCTTCTCCGCCGGCCTGCCCTTCCTGCTGGTCTTCTCCACGCTCTCGGCCTGGCTGCGCAGCACCGGCGTCGAGGTGGCGGCCATCGGCTTCTTCGCCTGGATCGGCATGCTCTATTCGATCAAGTTCTTCTGGGCCCCGGTGGTGGACCGGCTCGCCCTGCCGCTGCTGACCCGCACCCTCGGTCAGCGTCGCGGCTGGATGCTGCTGGCCCAGGCGATGATCGCCGCGGGCCTGGTGGGGCTCTCCGGGGTCGACCCGGTCGATCACCTGCCGCTGGTGGCCGCCTTCGCGCTGCTGGTGGCCTTCGGCAGCGCGACCCAGGACATCGCCATCGACGCCTTTCGCATCGAATCGGCCCCGGACGACGTCCAGGCCGCCATGGCCTCGACCTACATCATCGGCTACCGCGGGGGACTGCTGGCCGCCGGCGCCGGGGCCCTCTACGTGGCCTCGCTGATCTCCTGGGAGGCCGCCTATCTCTGCATGGCGGCGCTGGTCGGCGTCGGGGCGGTCACGGTACTGCTGCGCCCGGAGCCCGAACGGACCTCGCTCGGCACCCAGCTAATCCACGAGCCGCGGGTGCGCGCCTTCCTGCGCGCCTCTCGCGGGCGGCCCAAGCCGCTGCGCCGGCTGGTCGCCTGGGTGATCGGCGCCATCGTCTGCCCCTTCACCGACTTCTTCACTCGCCACCATCGCAAGGCCATCTGGCTGCTGGCGTTCGTGGCGGTGTTTCGGATCAGCGACCTGGCCATGGCCTCGATGGCCAACCCGCTCTATATCGACCTGGGCTTTTCGCTGGCGACCATCGCCAACGTCACCAACGTCTTCGGCATCGCCATGAGCATCGGCGGGGGGATTCTCGGCGGGCTGCTGGTGGCCCGCTACGGTATCGGGCCGATCCTGGTGCTGGGGGCAGCGGCGGCGGCGCTGACCAACCTGCTGTTCGTGGCCCTCTCGCTGGCGGGACAGAACGTGCCGATGCTGGTCATGGCCATCGTCGGCGACAACCTGGCCAACGGCCTGGCGAGCGCCGTCTTCATCGCCTTCCTGTCGAGTCTCACCTCGCGGGCCTACACGGCGACCCAGTACGCGCTCTTCTCGTCGCTGATGACCCTGCCCGGCAAGTTCCTGAGCGGCTTCGGCGGCCTGCTGGTGAACGCCGAGGGCTACGCCACCTTCTTCCTGGTGTCATCCGTCCTCGGCCTGCCCGCCGTGCTGCTGGCGATCTGGATCAGCCGCGACCGTACGTTGATGGCCTCACCGCGGGTGGCCTGAGCGCGGCTCGCTCGCCGGCACCCAAGCCTGCACTACCCAGCCGGCGCGGGGCGCGCGGCCGGCGAGTCACTCGCCCAGCCGGCCCTGCAGCCAGTCCAGCGCGCCCGGGGTGGTGCGCCACTGGTCGCGCATCAGGGTTCGATACTGCCAGGCCTCGGCCCGGGAGCCGGGCGCGGCGACCCCGTCACCGCCGCCGCCGACCGGGCGCGGGTTCTCGGCACACAGCATCGGGACCGCATGAGTATTGTGGCGACGCACCTCGGCCAGCGCCTCGTCGGCCTCGTCCCGGCGCTCCAGGCGATAGAGCGCCAGCACGCGTCCCATCAGCAAGCCCAGCGGTGGAGCCTCTTCATCCTCGCCCTCGAGTTCGCGCACGCTCAGTTCCAGGGCCGCGCTGTCGCGCCCTTCCCGCAGCAGCTGGTCGAGCACCAGCTCGCGCAGCCCCAGGCTGTCCTGGGCGTCCAGGGTCAGCAGGCGCTCGGCCAGCTCCCGTGAGCGGGCACGGGCGCCGCGCTCCATGCCGACCACCAGGGCCAGGCCCGAGCGCAACAGCACGGCGTTATCGGCGCTGTCCCACACGAAGCCGCCCTCGCCCTCGGCTCGGACCTGCTCGAGCCAGCGCTCGAGCCGGGTCGCCAGCGGCTCGAACAGGCTCGGCGCCATCCACGGCAGGCTGCCGAAGCGGCTGGCCAGCGCCAGCGCCAGGGCCTGCAGCACGGCCGGCGAATCCAGCCACTCGGGGTGAGAACAGAGCGCGGGGAGCCACTCGCCGGCACGGGACCAGGGATCCTCGTCGAAGCCCATGGGCGCATCGCTCTCGACCCGGGACTGGAAGACCTTCTGCCAGGCGGCGAACAGGGTGTCCTCGCGGGCGGTGGAGTGGTACTCGAGGCCGCCCTCGGCGTCGCGGCGGATCTCCAGGCGCGGGGCGACGGGCAGCTCGGCGAGCAGCGCCTGCAGGGCCACCAGCGGCTCGGCCAGATCCTCCTCGGCGCTGAGCAGCTGGTCGGCCAGGGTCGCGCCGGGGTTCTCGGCGAGATCGGCCAGGAACTGCAGCTGATCGGGCTCCAGGTCGCCCTGGCGGGCCAGGCGCCGGAACCAGAAGCGCGAGCGCTCCGCGGCCTCCTGCTCGTGCCCCTCGTGGAGCAGCAGCATGGCCTCGATGTAGGCCAGCGTCGGCGAGTCGGGCAGCGCCTGCTGGGCGCGCACGAAGGCCGCCCGGGCGCTGTCCAGGTCGTCGTTGTCCAGGTGCATCAGGCAGAGGCGTTCCAGGGCCACGCCGCGCAGGAACAGCGGCCCGCGATCGAGCACCGCGTCGAGCAGCGCCTCGCGCTTTCGATTGAAACCGCGCTCCTGATAGAGATCGATGAGGATCTCGAAGGCGGGTTCCGCCTGCTCGGGCAGCGTCTGCCAGTCGGCGCGCTCGAACAGCGACTCGAGGATCTGCTGGGCGCGCCCGCGCTGGCCCGACTCGGCGGCGATCAGCCCGGCCTCCAGCAGGGCCTGGGCCGGCGCCTGGCCGCTGGCCAGCGCCGCCTTGAGGGTATCGCCCTTCCAGTCGCGCAGCGAGAGCATCCACATGAGGTGGGTCGGCACGTGCCCGGGCAGGCTGACCGCCCCGCAGCAGTGCTTGGTCTTGCGCCCCGAGTCGCACCAGCAGGGCTCGTTGCGTCCCGGCCGGGCCAGCGGCTCGGCGGCGAAGTCGAGCCGTGCCAGCGGCGTCTGTGACCACAGCTCCGGGGCCAGCGCCTGGGCCAGGCCTTGATCGCCGCCGACCAGCGCCGGTCCCTCCTTGCGGGCCCAGGCCATCAGCGTCGGATAGCGCTCATCCTCGCGAATGGCGCCCAGTGCCCCCGAGGCAAAGCCCAGCAGCTGTTCCACCCATACTGCCAGCATCACACTCTCCGCAATCCACAAAATGACACAGTCTACCAGTCCGCCGCCGGGCTGGGCAGGTGGCTCAGGCCGGCGCGCTCGGCAGCAGCGCGCGGGTGCGGGCGTGCATATCGAGACGCGCGCCGAGGCGCACCAGGTTCCAGTAGTGGCCGTTCAAGGTGCGCGAGAGCAGCAGGGTATCCGCCGGCGGCTGCAGGCGATCCATGGCCGCCCACACCTTCGGGGAGAGATCGCGCAGCCGGCGATGCACCCGCACGTCGCCGAAATCCTGCTCGCCGGGCTGGAACAGCGGCGACACCGCCTCGGCCGACTCGCGGTAGAGCGACAGCGGAGCACCCTGCCCCTGGCGGCCGCCGAGCTCGAGCAGCGCGGCGTCCATGGCCATGGCATCGCCCTCGAGGGTCGCCTCGAGCAGATGCATCATCGCCGTGAGGCGTGCCTCCGGCACCGGGATCACCGCGCCGAGATCGTAGATCACCAGGCGCCCCGCCTCGTCCGCGGCGAAATTGCCGGCGTGGGGGTCGGCATGCAGCTCGCCATGGGTGAAGAGCTCCTCGGTCAGCCAGTCGGCGAGGGTCGTCGCCACCTGCTGGCGCCGCTCATGATCGGCCTGCTCGAGCTCACGCAGCGGGGTTCCGGCCACGTAGCGCATGGCCAGCACCCGGGGGCCGGAGAACTCGGGCAGCGGCTCGGGGATCACCAGACGGTCGAGATGAGCGTAGCGCTCGCGATAGCGGGCCAGCGCCTCGGCCTCGGCATGGTAGTCGAGCTCGCCGCGCAGGCTCACCGCCAGCTCCTCGAACAGCGCATCGAGGCGCGCCTGGGGCACCTTGAACCAGCGCCCCAGGCGCATCAGGCGCCGCACCTGGGCCAGATCGCTCTCCAGCACCTCGGCAAGCCCCGGGTACTGGACCTTGAGCACCAGGGTCTCGCCGTCGTGGGTCACGGCGCGATGCACCTGCCCCATGGAGGCGCTGGCGAAGGGGCGATGCTCGATCTCGCGAAACGTCGCATCGAGATCGCCGTACTGCTCGACCAGGGTGCGCCGGATACCCTCCCAGGGCATCGGTTCGGCCTGACGCTGGAGGCGGGCGAGTTCCTCGGCAAGATCCGGCGGCAGCAGGTCGTCCCACTGGGACATGATCTGAGCCAGCTTCATGGCCGGCCCCTTGAGCTCCGAGAGCCCCTCGAAGAGCGCCTCGCCCAGGGCCCGCCAGTCGGCCTGACCGCCCAATCGGGTGCGGATCAGCGCCCCGCCGGTGCGGGCGCCGAGGCCCAGCAGACGTCGAGTACGGCCACGTTCGCGCATCGCCTTATCTCCTCTCGAGAATTTGTACAACCATTGTACACCTTGCGATCAGCTTACACCTGGCGAGGCGCCGAGAATACTGGAAGAATGTCCATGTCATTTCCGCCGACGAGCCGCCATGCGCCTGATCATCGCCGAAAAACCGAGCCTGGGCCGGGCCATCGCCGACGCGCTGCCCGGCAGCCCGCGCCGCCACGACGGGGCCGTCGTGGTCGGCGACACCACGGTCACCTGGTGTCTGGGGCACCTGCTGGAGCAGGCGCCGCCGGACGCCTACGACCCCGCCCTCAAGCAGTGGCGCCTCGACCACCTGCCGATCCTGCCGAGCCGCTGGAAGCTGATGCCCCGACCCAAGGCGCGCGGCCAGCTGGCGGTGATCCGCAAGCTGCTCAAGGAGGCCCGCGAGGTGGTTCACGCCGGCGACCCGGACCGCGAGGGGCAGCTGCTGGTGCAGGAGGTGATCGAGCACCTGGGCTGGAAGGGCCCGGTCGCGCGCCTGCTGGTCAGCGACCTCAACCGCCCGGCGGTGCAGCGGGCGCTGGGGCGACTCGAGGACAATGCCCGCTACACGCCTCTCTATCGGGCGGCCCAGTGTCGGGCCCGGGCCGACTGGCTCTACGGTATCAACCTGACCCGCGCCTGGACGGTGAGCGGGCGACAGGCCGGCCACGACGGGGTGCTCTCGGTGGGCCGGGTGCAGACGCCGGTGCTGGGGCTCGTCGTGCGCCGCGACGCCGAGATCCGCGACTTCCGGCCCACGCCCTTCTTCGTGCTGTGGGCCGATCTCGCCGTCGCGCAGGGGCGGCTGCGGGCCTGGTGGCAGCCCGGCGAGGCTCACCCCCTGGACGATCAGGGGCGATTGCTGGCGCGGGAACCCGCCGCCGCCCTGGCCGAGCGCCTGCCCGGCGCCCAAGGCCGGCTGACCCAGCTGGAGAGCCGCGACAAGCGCCAGGCCGCGCCCCTGCCCTACTCGCTCTCGGCGCTGCAGGTGGACGCGGCGCGGCGCCACGGGCTCTCGGCCAAGGCGACCCTGGACGTCTGCCAGCGCCTCTACGAGCGCCATCAGCTGATCACCTACCCGCGTTCGGACTGCCGCTACCTGCCCGAGGAGCACTTCGCCGGGGCGCGCGCCACCCTGGAAGGGGCCTGCCGCACCGACGACACCCTGCGCGGCTGGCTCGGCGGCGCGGATTTCTCGCGTCGCTCCAAGGCCTGGAACGACAAGCGGGTCGGCGCGCACCACGCCCTGGCGCCCACCGGCAAGCCCGCCGACCTGTCGCGGCTCGAGAAGGCCGAGGCGGACGTCTTCCGGCTGATCGCCCGCAACGTGCTGGCCCAGTTCTACCCGCCGCTGGCCGTGCGCGAGGTCAAGGCGGACTTCCTGATCCTCGAGGAGCACTTCCGCGCCAAGGGCCAGGAGATCCTCGACCCCGGCTGGAAGCCTCTCTTCACTACCCGCGAAGAGGCGCCGCCCCTGCCTCCGCTCACCGAGGGCGAGGCCTGCCGGGTGGCAGAGTCCGGCGTGGAGGATCGCGAGACTCGCGCCCCCGAGCCCTTCACCGACGCCAGCCTGATCAAGGCGATGATGAACATCGCCCGCTATGTCGACGACCCGGCGGTGCGCCGCACCCTGCGCGAACACGACGGCCTGGGCACCGAGGCGACGCGTGCCGGCATCATCGAGACCCTGGTGGAGCGCGGCTACCTGGTGCGCCAGGCCAAGGCGCTGCGCGCCAGCCGGCTGGGCAGCGCGCTGATCGCCTCGCTGCCCGACGCGGCCGGGCGCCCCGAGCGCACCGCCCTGTGGGAGCAGCGGCTGAGCGCCATCGCCGAGCAGGGCGACGATCCGGCCCCCTTCCTGACGGCGCTGATCGAGGACCTGCGCGGCCTGCTCGGCGCCGCGGACGCCGGCCGGATACGCACCGCGCTCGCCGGCGCCCAGGGCGAACAGGCGCCGACGCCCAAGCCTGGTGCCAGAAGCGGCAAGAAGCGCGGCGCCCCCCGCCGCCGCAGCGGTGCCGCGGCCAAGCGCACCCGGAAAACTTGATGCACCGCGCCGCTGCCCGGTGTGCTGCGAACGCTTGCGGCGAAAGCTTGCCGCGGACGCTTGCCGCCCACGATGCCGTGGCCACGAATTCGAGGAGAAGTGCCATGACCCTGACGCGACACTGGATCGTCGGGCCCGGGGCGCTGGGCCGGCTGATCGCCCTGCGGCTGGCCGGCACCGTCGAAGTGACGCTGATCGCCCGCCGCACGCTGCCCGCCGAGCAGACGCTGATCACCCCGGAGCACGCGGCGCTCTCTCTCCGGGTCGGCGTGGCCCATATCGACGCCCTGCCATCGCCGCCCCCCGATGTGGTGCACCTCACCACCAAGGCACATGGCGCCGAAGCGGCCCACGCCGCCCTGGCCGGCCACCTGCCCGATGGGGTGCCGCTAGTGCTGTGGCAGAACGGCTTCGCCTGCCAGCCGCGGCTCAGCGAGCGCCACGCGGGGCCGGTGCTGTGTGCCAGCACCACCGAGGGAGCGCACGTCCAGGACGATGCCCGGGTGACCCATGCCGGGCACGGCCACACCTTCCTCGGCAGTCTCGATGGCCGCCACGGCGAGCTCGCCGCGCGCCTGGCCGAGACGCTCGCCTCGGCGGGCCTTCCCGCCGAGGCGGTCGACGACATCCGGGTGCGCCTGTGGCGCAAGCTCGCCGTCAACGCGGCGATCAATCCGCTGGTGGCCCGGTTCGGCATCCGCAACGGCGAGCTTCGCGACGCCCCCTTCCGCGCCCGGGTCGAGGCCCTGCTCGCCGAGCTCGCACCGATCCTCGCCGCCGAGGGCATCGCGCCGCCCGATGGCGAGGGAATCGCGGGCTGGCGGCGCCTGGTGTGGCAGGTCATCGAGGCGACGGCCGCCAACCGCGCCTCCATGCTGCAGGACGTCCAGGCCGGGCGCCTCACCGAACACGAGGCGATCCTCGCGCCGCTGCTCGCCGCGGCCGAGCAACACGGCCTGGCGGCGCCCGACCTGGCCGATCACCTGACCGCCCTGAGGGCGCGCGCCGAGGCATTGGCGCAACCTGGAGACGGTTGCTAGATTGAGATGGTGATAATTCCGGGCCGGCATCCCCACTGCCGACTCAAGGTCGGAGATCATGCACCCGAATTCGCGCTTCCTCATCGCCCTGACCGCCCTGCTGGCGGTCATTGCCCTGCCCTGCCAGGCCGACCTCGAGCTTGAACTCGACGCCAACACGGAGATCGAGGCCGACATGCCCGCCTATGGCGGTATCGCCCAGCCCCTGGTGCTGCTCGATAACGGCATGCTCGTCCACGGCGACGACGTCGCTAGCCCCGATGGCGCCACTTCCGGCTTTCGCCTCACCGCCGGCTTCACCCCAAAGAGCCTGCCCCGACTCGATCTGGGCGCAGAGTTCAGCTATCAGCGCAGCGATAACGTGCCGATCACCGGAGAAGACGGCTCGCGGCTTCACGATACCACCAGCCTCGGCGGCAGCCTGCTGGCCGGTGTGCGCGTCGGCGCCCTCGGCCTCTATGCCAAGGCGGGTCTCGCGGAGTGGCAGGGCGTCCCCATCGGCTCCGACGATCGCGCCGCGCAAAGCCGCGGCACGGCGAGGACCCAGGGCTTTGGGGCTCGCCTGCAGTTTCGCCAGGTGGTCAGCCGCCTCGAGTTCGAACAGATCGATGCCCCGGCCATGGAGCACCTCAACCTGATGACCGCCTCGATTCACTTTCCCTTCTGATGGCCTGGCCTGACCCTACGAACCCTGTGATCCCGCGCTCTGAACGACCTCGCCCCGACCAGTGATGGTCGGGGCGAGGTGTGTGCCTGACAGGGTCTGCCTGGCGGGAAGGGCTCAGCCGGTATTGCGAAGCCCCGCCGCGATACCCGCCATGGTGACCATCAGGGCCCGCGACAGGTCCGCGCTGATGGCCCCATCGGCATCGCGGTTACGCTGCAGCAGCTCGGCCTGGAGGCCATGCAGCGGATCGATGTAGGGGTTACGCACATCGATGGCCTGGCGAATCAGCGGCGTGCCCTCCAACAGCTCCTGCTGGTCGAGCACCTGCAGCACCGCGTCCTGAAGGCGACCGAAGCGCGTCCGCAGCCGCCCCCCCAGCGCCTTGAGGGCCGGCTCGTCGACCAGGCGATGCTCGTAGTAGGCGGCGATGTCCACGTCGGCCTTGGCCAGCAGCATCTCCAGCATGTCGAGATAGGTGCCGAAGAAGGGCCACTCCTTGCGCATCTCGCGCAGCAGCTCGAGGCCGCCCGGCGTCTCGAGGCGCTCGCTGAAGGCCTCGCCGCTGCCCAGCCAGGCCGGCAGCATCAGGCGGGTCTGGGTCCAGGCGAAGATCCAGGGGATGGCCCGCAGGGTCTCCACCCCGCCGTCCTGGCGACGCTTGGTCGGCCGCGAGCCGAGCGGCAGGCGACCCAGCGCCCCCTCTGGGGTCACCGAGCGGAAGTAGGGAACGAAGTCGGGATCCTCGCGGACCACGCTCACGTAGGCGCCGTGGGCCACCTTGGCCAGGCGATCCATCTCCTCGCGCCACTCGGCGCGCGGCGACGGCGGCGGCAGCAGGCTCGCCTCGAGCACCGCGCAGGCGTAGATCTCCATGGAGCGCAGGGCGATCTCGGGCTGGCCGAACTTGAAGCGGATCATCTCGCCCTGCTCGGTCACCCGCAGGCTGCCGTTCACCGAACCCGGCGGCTGGGAGAGGATGGCCGCATGGGCCGGGCCGCCGCCGCGCCCCACGGTGCCGCCGCGACCGTGAAACAGCGTCAGGTCGACGCCGTGGCGATCGCACACCTCCACCAGCGTCTCCTGGGCGCGGTACTGGGCCCAGGCGGCGGCCAGCTGGCCGGCATCCTTGGCGGAGTCCGAGTAGCCGATCATCACCTCCTGGCTATCGCCGGCCAGCTCGCGGTAGCCCGGCAGCGCCAGCAGGTGGTCGATGACCTCGCCGGCATGATCGAGGTCATCGAGGGTCTCGAACAGCGGCGCGATGGGCAGGCTCACGGCGCCACCCACCTCCTTCATCAGCAGCGCCACGGCCAGCACGTCGGAGGGCTGGGCGGCCATGGAGATGATGTAGGTGCCGAGCGCCTCGCGATGCTCGGAGGCGATCACGCGGAAGGTGTCGATGACCTCGCGGGACTCCGCCGAGCACTCCCAGCGGCGCGGGATCAGCGGACGCCGGGACGACAGCTCGGCGAGCAGGAATTCCTGGCGCTTGGCCTCGTCCCAGTCGCGATAGTGGCCGAGGGCCAGGCCGTCGGTGAGCTCCTCCATCACCTGGGCGTGGCGGCTGGCCTCCTGGCGCAGGTCGAGCTTGGTCAGGGTCACGCCGAACACGGCGACGCGGCGCAGGGTATCGAGCAGCGCGCCGTTGGCGATGGTGTCCAGGCCGACGTCACACAGCGACCGGTAGCAGGCCAGAAGCGGCGCGTAGAGCTGATCGCGAGTCTCGATGATCGGGGCCTCGTCGACGCTGCGCCCATCGAGCTGCGCCTTGGCCCAGTCCCGCGTCGCCTCGACGCGGGTCACCAGACGCTTGAGCAGCTCGCGGTAGGGCTCGGCCACCTCGCCCACCTCGGCGCGCAGCGCGCTGTTGGCCTTCCACATGGAGAGCTCGGCCTTGAGCTGCTCCAGGTCGCGCAGGTAGAGATCGGCGGCCATCCAGCGGCCCAGCAGCAGCACCTCCCGGGTCACCTTGGCGGTGACGTTGGGATTGCCGTCGCGGTCGCCGCCCATCCAGGAGGCGTAGCGAATCGGCGCGGCATCCAACGGCAGGCGCTCGCCGGCGGTCTCCAGCAGCAGGTTGTCGAGGTCGCGATGGAAATCGGGCACCGCCTGCCACAGCGAGTTCTCGATCACCGCGAAGCCCCACTTGGCCTCGTCCACCGGGGTCGGCCGCTCGTGACGGATCTCGTCGGTGTGCCAGGCCTGGCTGATCAGCTCCTCCAGGCGCCCCTGGGCGCGCACGCCGCGCTCCGGGTAGTCGCCGGAGGACTCGATGGCGGTCAGGCAGTCGTCGATGGCGTCGTACTTCTGAATCAGGGTGCGCCGGATGACCTCGGTGGGGTGAGCGGTGAGCACCAGCTCGACGCGCATGCCGGCGAGGCTCTCGACCAGCTTGCGCGGTGAGTGGCCGGCGCCCCGGGCACGCTCGAGCAGCTCGGAGAGCACCGGCTGGGTGCCGGGCCGGTAGTCCTCGACGCGGCGAAAGCGCGCCCGGTAGTGCTGCTCGGCGATGTTGGCCAGGTTGAGGAACTGGTTGAAGGCGCGGGTGACCGGCAACAGATCGCGGTCGGGCAGCTTGCGCAGGTATTCGATCAGCTCGCGCTGGCTGCCGTCCTCGCCCTGGCGCCCGCCCTTGGCGAAGCCGCGGATGGCTTCGATGCGATCGACGAAGCCCGGCCCGAGATCATCGGCGATGGTGCGCCCGAGGCTGTCACCCAGGATACGGACGTTGTCACGCAGCGATTCATGCAGGTCATGGCTCATGGCTGACTCTCTCCTTGCGGCGATTCCTTGAGGGGGACGTCGTGTCGCTTGGCCGCCTGCCAATGCCGCTCCATGGCCGCGAGGCCCGCCTCGGGCAGCGGCACGTCCTCGGCGGCCAGGGCTGCCTCCACGTGGCGAAAGCGCCGCTCGAACTTGGCATTGGTGTGGCGCAGGCACTGCTCGGGATCGGCCTTGAGGGTGCGCGCCAGGTTGGTGACGGCGAACAGCAGGTCCCCCACCTCCTCGGCGGCATGCTGGCGATCGTCCTCGGCCAGGGCCTCCTCGACCTCGTCGAGCTCCTCGCGAATCTTCGCCAGCACGCCGCGGGCATCGGGCCAGTCGAAGCCGACCCGAGCCGCCCGCTTGGAGAGCTTGGCGGCCCGCGAGAGTGCCGGCAGGGTGCGCGGCACGTCGTCGAGCACCGAGTGGGCCTCGGCCTCCTGGGCTCGCTCGGCCCGCTCCTCGGCCTTCAGCGATTCCCAGCGCGAATGCACCTGCCGGGTCTGCACCTCGGCCGCACTCGCGCCCTCGCGCCGCGAGGCGAGGGTGCCGTCGGGGAAGACGTGGGGATGACGGTGCAGCATCTTGGCGGTCAGGGTATCGACCACGTCATGGAAGTCGAAGCGCCCCTCCTCGGCCGCGAACTGACTGTAGTAGACCACCTGGAAGAGCAGGTCGCCGAGCTCGCCGGGCAGCTCGTCAAAGGCGCGACGCTCGATGGCATCGGCGACCTCGTAGGCCTCCTCGAGGGTATGGGGGACGATGGAGTCCCAGTCCTGCTGGACGTCCCAGGGGCAGCCCTGCTGGGGGTCGCGCAGCACGGCCATCAGTTCCAGCAGGTGATTCAGGTCGTGGCGGGTGTCGCTCATGTGGCCTTCCTCTTGCCCTTGCCCTTCTTGCCACCGCCGCGCAGGCGGCGCACCTCGATCACGTTGGGCAGCTGCTGAATACGCGAGAAGAGCCGCCCCAGGGTCTCCAGGCCATCGACCTCGACGGTGATGGACATGCGGGCGATGCCGTCGTCGGTATCGGTGAGGGTGTTGACGGAGAGCACGTTGAGGCGGTCGTTGCTGAGCACGCCGGTGACGTCGCGCAGCAGCCCCGAGCGGTCCCAGGCCTGGATCTCGATGTCCACGGGGTACTGGGTGCGGGCGCGCTCTCCCCACTCCACCTCGATGATGCGTTGCGGCTCATCGAGACGCAACTGCAGGATATTGGAGCAGTCCTGGCGATGCACGGTGACGCCGCGCCCCTGGGTGATGAAGCCGACGATGGCCTCGCCGGGTACCGGATGGCAGCAGTTGGCCATGCTGGTCTTGAGGTTGCCCACGCCGAGCACGGTGATGTCGCCGCCAGGGCCCTTGCCGGTGGCCTTGCGCGGCTTGGCCAGCAGGCGGTCGAGCTGCTCCTGGTCGTCGCTCTCGCCGAACAGCTGCTGCGCCTGGTGCAGCACCTGACCGATGCGCAGGTCGCCGGCCCCCAGGGCGGCATGCATATCCTCCGGGGTCGGATAGTTGACCTTGTTGGCCAGGCGGGTGAGATCCATGTCCTCGACGTCGAGACGCTTCATCTCGCGCTCGAACAGCGCCCGGCCCTCCTCGAGGTTGCGGTCGCGGGCCTGCAGCTTGAACCAGGCCTGGATCTTGGCCCGGGCCCGGGAGGTGCGCACGTAGCCCAGGTTGGGGTTGAGCCAGTCGCGGCTCGGCCCGCTCTTGCTGGCGGTGAGGATCTCCACCTGCTGGCCGGTCTTGAGTCGGTAGGTGAGCGGCACGATGCGCCCGTCGACCTTGGCGCCGCGACAGCGATGCCCGACCTCGGTGTGCACCCGGTAGGCGAAGTCGATGGGCGTGGCGACCCGCGGCAGGTCGATAACGTGGCCGTCGGGGGTGAAGACGTAGATGCGATCCGGCGCCACGTCGCTGGTCAGCCCCTCGCGCAGGTCGCCGAAGTCGCCGACATCCTCGTGCCACTCGAGCACCTGGCGCAGCCAGGCGATCTTATCCTCGTAGCTGGCGCTGCGGGCGCTGGTATCGTGCCCCTTGTAGCGCCAGTGCGCGCAAACCCCGAGCTCGGCCTCCTCGTGCATGGCGAAGGTGCGGATCTGGATCTCCAGCACCTTGCTCTCCGGACCGAACACGGCGGTGTGCAGCGACTGGTAGCCGTTCTTCTTGGGGTTGGCGATGTAGTCGTCGAACTCGTTGGGCACGTGGTGCCAGCGCGAGTGGACGATGCCCAGCACCGTGTAGCAGTCGCTCACCTCGGGTACCAGGATGCGCACCGCGCGGATATCGTGGACCTGGGAGAAGTCGATGCGCTTGAGCTTCATCTTCCGCCAGATCGAATAGATGTGCTTGGCGCGGCCGTCGACCTGATAGCGACGGATGCCCTGGGCCGACATCAGCGACTTGAGGGTCTCCACCACCTCGCTGATGTAGCGGTCGCGATCCTGGCGCCGCTCGGCCAGCTGCCGGGCGATGGCCTTGTAGTCGTCCTCGTGCAGGTAGCGAAAGGAGAGATCCTCGAGCTCCCACTTGAGATGGCCAATACCCAGCCGGTGGGCCAGCGGCGCATAGATGTCGAACACCTCGCGGGCCACCTGCAGGCGCTTCTCGCGCGGGGCGTCGCGCACCTGGCGCAGCGCGCAGGTGCGCTCGGCGATCTTGATCAGGGCGACGCGCACGTCGTCGATCAGGTTGACCAGCATCTTGCGCAGGTTGTCCTGCTGATCGTGCTGGGTCAGACCCTGACTCGGCGCCTGGAAGGTGCTGATGGCGGCCATCTGCAGCACGCCGTCGATCAGCCCGGCCACCTCGCTGCCGAAACGCTTCTCGACCTCCGCGAGGCCGATCAGCCGCTCGCGCACCGCCCGATAGAGCACCGCCGCCTGCAGGGCCGGCTGGTCGAGCTTGAGCTCGCCAAGGATATCGGCCATCTCGAGCCCCATGCGAAAGCTCGAACCGTCCAGCAGCCAGGTCTTGTGAGGGCGCCCGGAGGTCTGTTCCAGGTGCTGGGCGAGCCGGCAGGCCTGATCCATCTCCGCGACGTCACGCAGCTTCACGTCATCCTGCAGGCGCGTCAGCCACAGGTCGATGTCGACCGCCCCATCCTGGGTCAACGGCTGATCCTCACGCACTTTAACCATCGCTTGGCGCTCCTTGGGGGTCGCGAGTCGACCCCGTGAACTCGAACATCAGCATGGATTCCAGGTGGGAGGTGTGCACGAACATGTCGGCGACCGCCGCACGCACGATCCGATACCCCCCCTGCACGAGGTGCGCCGCATCCCGCGACAGGGTCGCCGGATCGCAGGAGATGTACAGCAGGTGGGGCACCGGGTGCGCCGTCAGTGCCTGGCTTACCGCCTCGGCGCCCTCGCGCGGCGGATCCAGCACCACCAGCTCGGGTCGCGTCACCGCGAGCAGCTCGCGCACCGCCGCCGGGTCGTTGAGGTCGGCCTGGTGTGCATCGATATCCAGGCCGTTGGCGTGCGCGTTGTCGGCCAGGCGCTCGACCATCGCCGGGCTGCCCTCCGCCGTGGTGACCCGGGCGCCGGCCGCGGCCAGCGGCAGGCTGAAGTTGCCGACGCCGGCAAACAGATCGAGCAGCCGAGCCTTCTCGACGAGCGGCGAGAGCCAGGCGAGCGCGGCGCCGACCATCAGGCGGTTGACCTCGGCATTGGCCTGGAGAAAGTCCCCGGGCGCGACGCGAAGCGCGATCTCGCCGGATGGGCCCGGCACTCGGCACTCGAGCGCCGGCACCGGCGTCAGCCATTCGAAGGCCGGGCCCTCGCGGCCCAGCCAGCGGGCGAGATTCACCCCCTGGGCCGCGGCGAAGTCCTGCCAGCGGCGGGTGTCGCCCGCATGCTCGCGCAGCTGGCGTACCACCAGCACCACGCCGCGATCGCTCTCGAGCAGCTCGAGGTGCCCCACCTGACGCGGCGCCTCGAGCGCCGAAAGCTGCCGATGCAGGGGCGCCAGCAGGGCCTCCAGGGCCGGCACCAGCACGCTGCAGGAGTCGATGTCGATCAGGCGATGGGTATGGCGCGCGCGAAAGCCGAGATGCACCCGGCCATCGGCATCGACCTTGACGCCCAGGCGGGCGCGGCGGCGGTAGTCTTCGCCCGCCCCGGCCAGCAGTTCGGGAGAAGACGCAAGTGTGATGCCCTGGCGCCCCAGCAGCTCCGTGAGGACCGCCTGCTTATGGCGGCGCTGGGCCGGCAGGGCGAGGTGCTGAAGGTCGCAGCCGCCGCAGCGCCCGAAGTGGGGACACGGCGGCGCGACGCGCTCCGGCGAGGAAGTCACGAGCTCGCGGACATGCGCCTCGTCGAAGCGCTTGCGGGTGAGATGCACGGCGACTCTCACCCGCTCGCCCGGCAGCGCGCCGTCGACGAACACTGTCTTGCCCTCTGGAGAGCGGGCCACACCCCGCCCGTCGTGGGCCAGGCCCTGGATCTCCAGTAGATCGGGCTCCTGAGAGGCGGCGGGCGCCTGGCGGTCATCGGCCTTTCGTCCCTGCAGCCCCGAGACGCCCGACGGGGCCCGTTTCGGTCGGCGCTTGCCCAGCATGGCCATATCAGCGCTCCGGGGCGAAAAGGCCGGTGGACAGGTAGCGGTCGCCGCGATCGCAGACGATGAAGGCGATCACCGCGTTCTCCACCTCGTCGGCGATGCGCAACGCGCCGGCGAGCGCGCCGCCGGAGGAGACCCCGGCCAGGATGCCCTCTTCGCGGGCCAGGCGACGCATGTGTTGCTCGGCCTCCTGCTGGCCGATGTCCAGTACCCGGTCGACGCGACTGGCGTCGAAGATGCTCGGCAGGTACTGCGGCGGCCAGCGGCGAATGCCGGCGATACTGGCCCCGTCCTCGGGCTGCAGGCCGACGATCTGCACCTCGGGATTACGCTCCTTGAGGTAGCGCGACACGCCCATGATGGTGCCGGTGGTGCCCATGGAGCAGACGAAGTGGGTGATGGTGCCGCCGGTCTGCTCCCACAGCTCCGGCCCGGTGGTGCGATAGTGGGCCAGGGGGTTGTCGGGGTTGGCGAACTGGTTCAGCGGCTTACCCTCACCGCGGGCGACCATGGTCTCGGCCAGGTCGCGGGCCTCCTCCATGCCCCCCGTCTCGCTCACCTCGATCAGCTCGGCCCCATAGGCGGCCATGGCCTGCTTGCGCTCGGCGGAGGCGCTCTCCGGCATGATCATCACCATGCGATAGCCCATGATGGCGGCCGCCATCGCCAGGGCGATGCCGGTGTTGCCGGAGGTCGCCTCGACCAGGGTGTCGCCGGGAACGATCTCGCCCCGGGCCTCGGCCTGCTGGATCATGGAGAGGGCCGGACGATCCTTGACCGACCCGGCCGGATTGTTGCCCTCCAGCTTGGCCAGCAGGGTATTGCCGCGCCCGGCGGTAATGCGCTTGAGGCGGACCAGCGGCGTATGGCCGACGGTTTCCTCGAGAGTGGGGAAATGCATGTAACCTTCCTGATGAATACGTCTTTTCGGCATTATATCCCTGCCACCCCATGCTGGACAGGCGTCCATCCTCGCTGTGGCATACTGGGCGCCGATCAACCGACCGACGAGCCCGCCATGTTCCTGAAGACGCGCCTGATGCTGTCGATCCTCGGCCTGCCGCTGCTGCTGCTGACGCTGCTGGCCGGCGTGGCCGTGGTCCTCGAGGACCGCCAGGATCGGGCGGCGCTGCGCGAGACCCTGAGCCAGAGTACCAGGCTGCTCGCCCCGAGCCTTGGCGAGGCGCTGGCGGCGGGCGATGAGCGGGCGCTGTCACGGCTGGGCGAGCGCCTGATGACCCTGCCTCATGTCGAGGCGCTGAGCGTTCGGGATGGCCACGGAGAGCTTCGCCTCACCCTCGGCCAACTCGGCAAACCGCCGACACCGCCGACGGACGCGGCCCCGCAGCTGCTCGAGCAGGGCCTTGGCTGGCGCTGGCAGACGCCCCTGCCGAGCCCGGGGACGGCCACGGCCTGGCTGACCCTGGTCGTCGACACCACGCCCCTGCTGCTGTCCCGCTATCGCCTCATGGCCAGTGCCGGGCTGGTGCTGATGCTCGCCGGGCTGCTGCTGCTACTGGTCGGCTTCGCCGTCACGCGGCGCGTGACCCAGCCCCTCGAGGACGCCGAACGCGCCCTGGAGCGCCTCGCCTTCGGCATGGTGCCGGCGCGCCTGGCGCCGCCGGCCTCGCCGGAGCTCGCCTCGCTGACGCGGCGCGTCAACGACCTCGCCGACCACCTGGCCGCGTCACGGGACGACCTGCAGGCGCAGATCGAGCAGGCCACCAACGAGCTCCAGGAGTCCATGGAGACCATCGAGGTCCAGAACATCGAGCTGGACATGGCCCACCGCCGCGCCGTGGAGGCCAACCGGGTCAAGTCGGAGTTCCTGGCCAACATGAGCCACGAGATCCGCACCCCCCTCAACGGCATCGTCGGCTTCTGCCGCCTGCTCGGACGTTCGCGACTGGAGCCGCGACAGCGCGAGTGGCTGGACCACGTGCAGCGCGCCTGCGATAACCTGCTGATGCTGGTCAACGACGTGCTGGACTTCTCGAAGCTGGAGGCCGGACGGGTCGAACTGGAGACGCTGCCGCTGGACATGGTCACCCTGGTCGACGAGGTGCTGGGCCTGCAGGCGCCGCTCGCGCAGCACAAGCACCTGAAGCTGCTCGGCCTGGTCTTCGACGACGTGCCCGCCGACCTCAAGGGCGACCCGCTGCGCATCCGCCAGGTGATCACCAATCTGGTCAACAACGCCGTGAAGTTCACCGATCGGGGTGAAGTGATCGTGCGCGTCATGCTGGAAGAGGCCGAGACCGACCGGGTGCTCCTGCGCATCGGCATCAGCGACACCGGCATGGGCCTCAGTGAGGAGGCGTGCCGCCGCCTGTTCCAGGCCTTCCACCAGACCGATATCAGCCACTCCCGGGAATTCGGCGGCACCGGGCTGGGGCTTGCCATCAGCCGCCAGCTGGTCGAGCAGATGGGCGGCGAGGTGAGCGTGGAGAGCGTTCCCGGCGAGGGCTCGACCTTCTCCTTCACCCTGCCGCTTGAGGGCAACGCCGAGGTCGAACGCCTCCCCGAGCTTCGCCTGCAGGGCGATATCGTAGCACTCGACGAACCCCATCTGCCCACGCGACGGGCCCTCGAGCACCTGATGCACCGCTGGGGCGCACGGGTCGTCACGGCGACTCAGGCCGCCGCCGAGCCCGGCGTCGCGCTGGCCGTGGTGGCGCTGGACGCCGAGGATCTCGAAGCCGCCTCGCTGGACGCGTGGCGGCGGCGGCTGGAGCAGCTGGCCTGCCCGGCCCTGCTGCTTGTCAACGCCAGCCTACCCGATCTCCCCGCCCTGCCCCTGCCGCATGGCGGCGAGATCCTGACCAAGCCGGTCGCCCGCGCCACGCTGGTCCAGGCGATGCGCCGTCACCTGGCACACACGCTTCAGGCCCTGCCGGCGCCACCGTCTCCGCGAGCGCCCGCGAGCGTGGCGCGGCTGCTGGTGGTCGACGACACCGAGTCCAATCGCCTGCTGATGCGCGAACTGCTGAGCGATGTCGGGGTCGCGGTGACCCTGGCGGCGAGCGGCGCCGAGGCGCTGACCCTGGCGCGCCAGCAGCGCTTCGATCTGGTGCTGATGGACATCCGCATGGCGGGCATGGATGGGCTGGAGACGACCCGGGCGCTGAGGGGGCTCGGCGGGGAGTGGCGGCGGGTGCCGATCATCGCCGTCACCGCTCACGTGCAGGGCGAACAGCGGCGAACGCTTCTGGAGAGTGGGCTCGACGACGTGCTGATCAAGCCGCTGGAGCCCCAGCGGCTCGTCCGGCTGCTCGAGGAGACCCTCGGCCTGACGATGCCATCGCGCCTCTCCGCGGAGGCAACGACGCCCCAGGACGACGGCCGGCAGGATGCGGGGCAGGAGCTGGCCGTGGTCGACCTGGAGATCGGCACGCGTCTCGCCGGCGGGCGCGAGGCGCTCGCCCGGGAGCTGCTCGAGAAACTGGCCGACTCGCTGCCGGAGAGCGAGCGGGCCATCCGCGATGCCGTCGAACGTCACGACGACGAGGCCCTGCTGGATGCCCTGCACGCCTTGAACGGCGCCTGTCGCTACTGCGGCACCCCGCGCCTGGGGCTGCTGGCGGAGACTCTGGAGACCCGCCTGAGATCACGCGGCCAAAAGGCCGTGGTGGCGCTGCTGCCCGACCTCTATGCCGCCATGGCCGAACTGCGCCGCTGGCAGGCGAATCAGCCCTCGAGCACGACGAAGGCCATGGCCAGGGCCTCCTCATCGGAGAGCGAGAGGTGAAGGGAGCGCACGCCGGCCGCCTCGGCCAGCGCCTGCGCCTTGCCGGAGAGCACCAGCGAGGGACGCCCCAGGGCATCGTTGACCACCTGGATCTCGGTCCAGCGCATGCCGTGGCGCAGCCCCGTGCCCAGCGCCTTGACGAAGGCCTCCTTGGCGGCGAAGCGCTTGGCCAGGAAGGCCGCCGGCAGCACGTGGCCGCGTAACCGCTCCCGTTCGAGCTCGCCGAGCAAACGCCGAGCGAAACGCTCGCCGTGGCGCTCCATGGCCCGCTCGAAGCGGGCCACCCGGGCGATATCGGTGCCGATGCCGATGATCATCGGCAGCAGCCTGCCTCATCGTCGTGGCCATGCTCATGATCATGGTCGTGATCGTGCTCATCGAGGGCCGCCAGCAGGCCGGCCTCCTGGCCGGCGATGGCCAGCCGCTTCATCTCGGCCACGGCCTCCTTGAGCCCCACGAAGAGCGACCGGGCGATGATCGCATGGCCGATATTGAGCTCGTGGACACCGGGCAGCGCGGCCACGGCCTCGACGTTGTGGTAGTGCAGGCCGTGGCCGGCATTGACGGTGAGGCCAAGCTCATTGGCCATCTCGGCGGCGGCGGCGAGCCGCGCATGCTCGCGGCGCGCGGTCGCGCCCGTGGCCTCGGCATAGGCGCCGGTATGCAGCTCGATCACCGGCGCCCCGACCCTGGCGGCGGCGGCGATCTGCTCGGGCTCCGGGTCGATGAACAGTGACACCTCACAGCCCGCCGCCGCCAGGCGCCGACAGGCCTCGCCGATCGCCTCTTGGCTGCCCGCCACGTCGAGCCCGCCCTCGGTGGTCAGCTCCTCGCGCTTCTCCGGCACCAGGCAGACGTGAGCGGGGCACAGCTCCTCGGCCAGGCGCAGCATCTCCTCGGTGAGAGCCATCTCGAGGTTCATGCGGGTATTGAGCACCTCGGCCAGCAGGCGCACGTCGCGCTCCTGGATGTGGCGACGATCCTCGCGCAGGTGCACGGTGATGCCGTCGGCCCCCGCCTCCTCGGCGAGCAGGGCCGCCTGGACAGGGTCGGGGTAGCGTGTCCCCCGAGCCTGGCGAAGGGTAGCGATGTGGTCGATGTTGACGCCGAGCAGGATACGCGGGGGATGCATGGGGACTCCAAGGGGTCGAAAAATCAGGAACAAGCAACCCGCCTGAGCCGTGGGCTCGGGGCTGATCCGGCGGCAGCCCTGCGAGGAGGCGCTATGAACCCATCCCTGGGCGCTACCGATGCCATCCGTGGCATAGGACCTCCTCTTCGGTCTACCCCCGGCGCCCCTCACGGTCATGGCGAGAAGTGCCAGAAAGTCATCAGTGTGAACCGGCCCGCCGACGCTGGGCAAGCTGGACCATCAGTTCCCGGGAACGCAGCGGGCGCGAGCCGAGCAGCGGCGCCAGGGCCCGCCGCATGACCGCCTTGGCCGGCCCGGCGAGCCCCGGCTCGTCCCAGCCGCCCCGTGCCAGCAGCCGAAGGGTACGCCCATCGATGCCGCGCTCGGCCGCCACGAAGGCCCGCGAGACATGGTCGAGGTCGTAGCGGCCCTGGGGGTCGAGCTCGCCGCCCTCGGGATCGGTGAAGCGCGGCAGGGCATCCAACGCCTCGAGCACCGCCACCTCCAGCCGACGCAGCGACGCGGCCCGTCCCTCGGGGCGCGGCAGCGCCTCCAGCATGGCGGTGTAGAAGGCGAAGGTCTCGGCGACGGGCAGCTCCACCGGCAACACCCGGGTCAGCAGCTCGTTGGCATAGAGCCCACAGAGCAGGCCTTCGCCGGCCAGCAGCGCCGCGCTGCCGCGCCCTTCCATCAGCCGCAGGCGTTTGAGCTCACCCTCCCCGGCCCAGGTGACGTGCATCGGGGCGAAGGGCTGCAGCCGGCTGCGGGCGCGGCTGCCCGGGCGCTGCACGCCCTGGGCCACGGCCCGCACCCGGCCATGCTGAAGGGTCAGCAGATCGACCAGGGCACTGGTCTCGCGATAGGGACGCTTGTGCAGCAGGAAGGCCGGTTCGGGGGTCATCGCGGCGTCATGGCATCAGTCCAGGTCGTAGCCCAGGCTCTTCAGGGCCCGCTCATCGTCGGACCAGCCACTCTTGACCTTGACCCAGAGGTTGAGCATCACCTTGGCGCCCAACGCGCGCTCCATGTCGAGACGCGCCTCGCGGCCGATGTTCTTGATCCGGTCGCCCTTCTCGCCGATCAGGATCTTCTTCTGACCCGCCCGCTCGACGAGGATCAGGGCGCTGACGTGCACTATCCGCCCCTCGTCACGGAACTCCTCGATCTCGACGGTCATCTGGTAGGGCAGCTCGTCGCCGAGCTGGCGCATCACCTTCTCGCGTACCAGCTCGGCGGCCAGGAAGCGCTGGCTCTTGTCGGTGACCTGATCCTCGGGGAAGTAGTGCACGCTCTCGGGCAGGTGCTTGGCGACCTCGGCCTCGAGCTCGGGCACGTTGGTGCCGTGCTTGGCGGAGATCGGCACGATGGCGGCGAAGTCGCGACGCGCACCGACCTGCTCCAGCCAAGGCAGCAGGCTGGCCTTGTCCTGCAGGCGGTCGACCTTGTTGACGGCCAGGATCACCGGCGCCTCGACGTGCTCGAGGCGCTGCAGCACTACCTGGTCCTCATCGCTCCAGCGGGTGCGATCGATGATGAACACCACGCAGTCCACGTCGCGCAGGGCCTGCACGGCGGCCTGGTTCATGAAGCGGTTGATCGCCTTGTTGCGATCCTTCGCCATGATGTGGATGCCCGGGGTGTCGACGTAGATGAACTGCGTCTCCTCCTCGGTCTTGATGCCCATCACCTGGTGGCGAGTGGTCTGGGGACGGCGCGAGGTGATGGAGATCTTCTGGCCGAGGATCCGGTTCATCAGCGTCGACTTGCCGACGTTGGGGCGGCCGACGATGGCCACGAAACCGCAGGTGGTGGTCATGATTGGCTCCCGGTGCCGTGGGTCTTGGTCGGTTCGAGCTGAGACAGGGCCTGTTCGGCGGCCAGCTGCTCGGCGTGACGACGGCTCGAGCCGACGCCTCGGGTGTGCTCATCGAGCACCTCGACGTGACAATCGACGGTAAAGGTCTGGGCGTGCGCCTCGCCTTCCACCGAGGTCACCTCGTAACGTGGCAGGGCCACCTGGCGCGACTGCAGGAACTCCTGCAGGCGAGTCTTGGGATCCTTCTGGGTGTCCTCGAGGCTGATCGCCTCGAGGCGCTCGGCGTACCAGGAGAGCACGCGCGTGCGGGCCGTCTCCATGCCGGCGTCCAGATAGATCGCCCCGAGCACCGCCTCGACGGCATCGGCGAGGATCGAGTCGCGGCGGTGTCCTCCGCTCTTCATCTCGCCGGAGCCGAGCCTCAGGCATTCGCCGAAGGCCATCTCGCGGGCCAGTTCGGCCAGGGTCTTGCCCTTGACCAGGCGCGCGCGCAGCCGCGACAGCTGACCTTCACGCGCCTCGGGAAAGCGCCGAAAGAGCGCCTCCGCGATGACGAAGTTGACGATCGAGTCACCGAGAAATTCGAGGCGTTCGTTGTTCTGACCGCCGTAACTGCGGTGCGTCATGGCCAGCTCGAGCAGACCGGGATCGGCGAACGCATGACCGATGCGGCGGCTGAAGGCGTTGAGGGAGTTGCTCACGGAGCTCCTGAATACGTCGATATCTAAAGGGGTGTGTTCTCGCGCCGGGCCCGACGATCGGTCGGACCCGGCAGGCGGGCCGGCTAACGGTCACCTCGCCACTGGATGCCAGTCGCTACTGGATGTGGCGCACGCTGGTAAAGCTTGGCAGGCCACCATCCCAGTGCATCCACACGGCGAAGGCCTTGCCGACGATGTTCTCCTCCGGCACGAAGCCCCAGTAGCGGCTGTCGTTGGAGTGATCGCGGTTATCGCCCATGGTGAAGTAGTGGCCTTCCGGTACCACCAGCTCGCGTACCTGGGGACCGGGGTCCCGAGGATTATTGTAGAGTCGGTGCTCGCGCTCGCCCAGCTGCTCGGCCAGCAGCAGCTCGGTGGGCGCCTTGACGGGCCCGGCCTCGAGCAGCCGCTTGGGCACCGCCTCGCCGTTGATGAAGAGCTGCTTGTCCTCGTAGCGAATTCGATCGCCGGGCAGCCCCACGACGCGCTTGATGAAGTTCACGGCCGGCTCGTCGGGGAAACGGAACACCATGACGTCGCCTCGTTCGGGATCGTCGACCTCGACGAAGCGGGTATTGATCACCGGCAACCGCAGGCCATAGGCGAACTTGTTGACCAGGATGAAGTCGCCGATCTCGAGCGTCGGACGCATGGAGCCGGAGGGAATCTGGAACGGCTCGACCAGAAAGCTCCTGAGCACCAGCACCACCAGCAGCACCGGGAAGAAGGAGCGGGCGTAGTCGACCGGCCAGGGCTCCTTGATCGCCTGCTCGCGCGCCCGTTCCCCGAGCCCCTCGGTGGTACCGGCCTCGACCGTGGCCAGTCGTTGCTGGCGCGCGGGGCGCCACCAGAGCAGATCGAGCAGCCAGATCACTCCGGTGACGGCCACGGCCACCACCAGCATCAAAGAGAAGTCCATGCGGTTATCCGTCCCTAGTCATTGACCCTGAGCACGGCAAGGAAGGCATCCTGGGGAATCTCCACCCGGCCGACCTGCTTCATGCGTTTCTTGCCCGCCTTCTGCTTCTCGAGCAGCTTCTTCTTGCGGCTCACGTCGCCCCCGTAGCACTTGGCGGTGACGTTCTTGCGCAGCGCCTTGACGGTGGAGCGCGCCACCACCTGCCCGCCGATGGCGGCCTGGATAGCCACGTCGAACATCTGGCGCGGAATCAGCTCCTTCATCTTCTCGACCAGCAGGCGGCCGCGGCTGTGGGCATGATCGCGATGGATGATCACGGCCAGGGCATCGACGCGGTCGCCGTTGATCAGCACGTCCAGGCGCACCAGCTGGGCCGCCTGGAAGCGCTCGAAGTTGTACTCCAGGGAGGCGTAGCCCTTGGAGATCGACTTCAGGCGATCGAAGAAGTCCATCACCACTTCACTCATGGGCAGCTCGTAGGTGAGCTGGATCTGGCTGCCGAGGAACTGCATGTCGAGCTGGGTGCCGCGGCGCTGCTCGCACTCGGTGATGACGTTGCCGACGAATTCCTGGGGCACCAGGATGCTGGCGCGCACGATGGGCTCGCGCATCTCCTCCACGTCGGCCATGTCGGGCAGCTTGGAGGGGTTGGCGACGTAGACGATCTCGCCGTTCTTCATGGCGAGCTCGTAGACCACCGTGGGCGCGGTGGTGAGCAGGTCCAGGTCGTACTCGCGCTCCAGACGCTCCTGGACGATCTCCATGTGCAGGGTGCCGAGAAAGCCGACCCGGAAGCCGAAGCCCAGGGCGTCGGAGTTCTCCGGCTCGTAGTCCAGCGAGGCATCGTTGAGCGCCAGCTTCTCCAGGGCGTCGCGGAAGTCCTCGTAGTCGTCGGCGCTGACCGGGAACATGCCGGCGTAGACCTGGGGCTTGACCTTCTGGAAGCCGGGCAGGCGCGGGACGTCCGGGGTCTTGGTATGGGTGATGGTATCGCCCACCGGCGCGCCATGGATGTCCTTGATGCCGGCGACCACGAAGCCGACCTCGCCGGCGCGCAGGACGCCCGTCTCCTTGCGCAGCGGTGTGAAGATGCCCACCTCGCCGGCGGGCCAGTCACGACCGGTGGAGGTCATGCGAATCTTTTCACCCTTCTTCAGGGTGCCGTCGAAGATCCGCACCAGCGAGACCACCCCCAGATAGTTGTCGAACCAGGAGTCGATGATCAGCGCCTGCAGCGGCGCGGTGGGATCGCCCTTGGGGGGCGGAATGTCGCGCACCAGGCGCTCGAGCAGCGCGTCGATGCCCAGGCCGCTCTTGGCCGAGACCTGGCAGGCATCGGTGGCGTCCAGCCCGATGATCTCCTCGATCTCGTGGGCCACCTTGTCCGGGTCGGCCTGGGGCAGGTCCATCTTGTTGAGCACCGGCAGTACCTCGAGGCCCTGCTCGATGGCGGTGTAGCAGTTGGCGACCGACTGGGCCTCGACGCCCTGGCCGGCGTCCACCACCAGCAGCGCCCCTTCGCAGGCGTAGAGCGAGCGGGAGACCTCGTAGGAGAAGTCCACGTGGCCCGGGGTGTCGATGAAGTTCAGCTGATAGACGTTGCCGTCATCGGCATGATAATCCAGCGTCACCGACTGGGCCTTGATGGTGATCCCGCGTTCGCGCTCGAGGTCCATGGAATCGAGCACCTGCTCCTTGAGCTCGCGCTCGGTCAGGCCTCCGCAGGTCTGGATCAGCCGGTCGGCCAGGGTCGACTTGCCGTGGTCGATGTGGGCGATGATCGAGAAGTTACGGATGTGCTTGAGGGGATCGGAGGTTGCGTCTTGGGACATCGAGTCGATTCTGCCTTGTGGGTGTCGGGCCACGGCCGACCCGACGGATCGCGAGGCGGTCGGCTGGCGGGCTCTGATGGAATGGCCACCATTGTAGCGGGATGCGCCTGCCAGATACAGCGACCCGACGGCGGCGGCCATCGGGTCGGGATCACACAGGGCCTTTTCGAGGCCTCTCGCGCGCCCTGGCTGGGCTTGAGAGAGGCCTGAGAGAGACCGGAGAGAGGCCGGAATCAGCCCGGGTCAGTCGCCGGAGAGCCGCATGGCGACGAACATCGAACGGCCGTCGCGGAAGAGGCGCACCGGCACCGCGCGATCCTCGGGAAGATCGGCCACCAGGCTCGAGAGCTGGTCGGGATCCTCGACGGCGCGATGGTCAATGCTGACCAGCACGTCGCCGACGCGCAGCCCCGCTGCGGCGGCAACGCCGCTCGGATCGATCTCGGCCACGCGCACACCGTGTTCGATGCCGAACTCCTCGCGCTCGCCTTCCTGCAGCGGCTGCACGGCGATACCGAGCCGGCCCGGCCCCTCATCCTGGGCGGCCGCGGGGCCCTCGCGCAGCGCGTCGGGCCACTCACCAAGGGTCACGGTCTCCTCGCGGCTCTCGCCATCGCGCAGCAGGGTCAGCTCGACGTCGCTACCCGGGAGCACCTGGCCGATCAGTCGCGGCAGGGTGCTGGACTGATCCACCTCGAGGCCGTTCACCGAGAGGATCACGTCGCCGGCCTCGAGCCCCCCGCGAGCGGCCGGGCCCTCGGGGTCCAGATCGGCGATCAGCGCGCCCTCGGCGGTCTCCATGCCGAAGGACTCGGCCAGGTCGCGGGAGACCGGCTGAATCATCACCCCGAGCCAGCCGCGGCTGACCTGGCCGTCGTCGCGCAGCTGGTCGGCCACGTCCATGGCGACGTTGATCGGGATCGCGAAGGAGAGCCCCATGTAGCCCCCGCTGCGGGTGAGGATCTGCGAGTTCACCCCGATCACCTCGCCGTCGAGGTTGAAGAGCGGGCCGCCGGAGTTGCCCGGGTTGATGGCCACATCGGTCTGGATGAAGGGCACGTAGGCGTCGCGGGGCAGCGTGCGGTCGATGGCGCTGATGATGCCGGCGGTCACCGAATGATCGAAGCCGAAGGGCGAGCCGATCGCCGCCACCCACTGGCCCACGCGAAGCCCGTCGGAATCGCCGAGCGCCAGGGTGGGCAGGTTGTCGGCATCGACCTTGAGCACGGCCACGTCGGTCTTGGCATCCGCGCCGATCAGCTCGGCCTGCAGCTCACGGCGATCGTTGAGGCGTACCACGATCTCGTCGGCCCCGTCGACGACGTGGGCGTTGGTCATGACGTAGCCGTCCTCGTCGATGATGAACCCCGAGCCCAGCGACTGGCGCTCCTCGCTGGGGCGCTGACCGTGTCCGGGCGGCATCTGGAACTGCTCACCGAAGCGATCGCCGAAGAAGTGACGGAAGATCTCGGGGATCTCCCGCCCCTCGAAGTCGTGGAAGGACGGACCGCGACTTTTCACCGTGCGCGTGGTGGAGATATTGACCACGCCGGGGGCGGCCTCCTCGACCAGCTCGGTGAAGTCTGGCAGGTCGCGAGCCATGGCCGACTGCCAGGTCAGCAATGCCGCGGCGAATAGCATCCAGAGGGAAAGATGTCGCGTCATGCGTTTCATGAAGCACTCCTGGGTCGACGGGAAGGGAAGAATGGCGCGTGCTATTTCTTACCGCGCACGCGCCAAAAGGTTCCGCTCAGGGCGAAGCATCGCCCGCCGCGGCCCGCCACGTCACCGAATCGGCCACGCGGATCAGCACCCGCGGCGGCAGCTCGCCCATCACCACCACCTGGCGCACCTGACCGCCCAGCTCGCGATGGCGAACGGCGGCATGAGACACGCCGAGACGGTGCAGGCCGGGCATCAGCTGCTCCTCGCTGGCTACGGGTTCCACGAACAGGCTGAGGGTCGCCAAACCATCGCTGTAGACACGATGCCCGACGGTCTCGTCGTGGCGCGGGCTGCGGGTCTGCACCGGCTTGGCGATGAACCCCTCGGGCAGCCAGGCCGGACGCCAGGGGTCGACGGGTGCAGGGCGCCGGCGATCGAGTTCGATCGCCCCCCGATGGAGGCGGGGCCGGTTCAGCTGGGTGATCTGGAAGGTCTCGACCACGCGCCCCTGCTCATCGAGCAGGATCTGCTTGAGGGGCAGACCCGTGGCCTTGTCGAGCCACAAGCGGTGGCCATAACGAAGGTCGTCGAGGGGCTCGATGTCGAGGCGCACGGTATTGCGGTTGGCGAGACGCTCCTCGCCGCTCAGACGCAGGCGATAGAGCCCCTTGAGGTGGGCCACGATGCCCGCCGGAGAAGCGGCCACCGCCTCGTCGCCCTCGCCCCAGTGGAGGCGACCGATGCGCCCGCGCCGCTCGAAGACCACCGGTGGACCGTCCAGGAATCGCGCCACTTCGCGCTCGACACCCTCCACCACATCATGGGAGAGCGCCAGCGAGCGAACGCCGTCGCTGCCGATGCGAACGGCACGCGCCTGAAAGGCGTAGCAGTGATTGGCCCAGAGACTTCGTTCGAGCCAGGCCTGGGCAACCTCGGGAGTCGGCCGCGTGGTCAGCACCTGACAGTCGAAGCGCTCGACCTCGCCGCTGCCGGCAGCGTCGTTTTTTCCAGGGCCGGCACCGGAGCCGGAATCCGCCTGTTCAGCGGCGGCGGCATCTTTCTGAGCCGGCTCGGCCTGCGCGAGGCCGGCCTGCGGCAACGCCGCCAGCAGGCCGCTCAACAGGAAGACCGGGAGCCCTCTCGCGACCCCGTGGGTCGATCGACCCGAACGCATCAGCGCTGGCCCAGCGACTCGCTGCCGGAGGCGCGCAGCAGCGGCATCCAGGTATCACCGCTCCCATAGGCCGCGCCCTCGGCGTGGCGATCCAGATAGGATTGCAGCAGCTGGGCCTGCTGCTGATTGACGCGCGCGGACTGGCGCGGAGAAAGCACCAGCGGGGAATCGACGCCGGCGCCCACCGTCATCAGGCCCCGGCCATCGCCGGAGGGCGTCTGGAACAGCGGCAGGTCGGCGAGCGAGGGGCGATCACCGGCGCGCGACGCGGCCAGCTCCGATCCGCCGAGGGCGGCCGGGCTCGCCTGCAGCTCTGCGCTCGACATGGGCTGCGACGGCATCTGGGCGGCCACATCGGAGGGCACCTGCCCGCCACCGATGTCGCCCTGATAGAACTGCACCCCGGTGATCACCATCAGCGACACCGCGGCGGCGATGCCGGCGCCGCGCATCAGCGACATGGAACGACCAGCGCCAGCACTGCCCTTGGCCTCGACCTGCGGCAGCGGCTCGTCCTCGAGACGCGCCATGATGCCGGCGGAGAGGTCGGTGGCGACATCGACCTCGTTTTCCCGGCGCATCAGGCTGCGCATGAGATGGTAGCGCCGCCAGGTATCGGCCGCGTCGGGTGAATCATCCAGTGACTTCAGCACTCGACGCAGTTCCAGCTCATCCCCTTCGTTATCCATCAGGGCAGAAAGCGATTCCCGTGCGTTCTGACTCATTCTTCACACCTCACACTCGACAAGGCGACCCGCTCCGGGTCCTTTGACAGCCTGTAATTTCCGACATCGGCGCGTGTCGCCCTGGCCATGTCGGCATGTACGTTCCCGCGGGTGGCGGGCCGGTCACCGCATATGACGTCGCAGACCGCGGACAGTTCAGCAAATCGACAAAAAACATGCAGTTTCCCGGCCCGAACGGCTTACTCGGTCACCGATTCCTGATTACGCGCGGTGGTGACCAGCGGCCGGATATGCTGATCGACGGCCTCCCGGGCCCGGAAGATCCGCGAGCGCACGGTCCCCACGGGGCACTGCATGATGGCCGCGATGTCCTCGTAGGAGAGCCCGTCGAGCTCGCGCAGGGTGATCGCCGTGCGCAGGTCGTCGGGCAGCGCCTCGATCGCCTCGAAGATGGCCGACTCCAGCTGGTCGCGCGCCATGGCCGCCTCGGGCGTCTCTGAATCGGCCAGCCGTCCGCTGTGATCGACGATCTCCGCATCGACGATGTCGAGATCGCTGCCCGGCGGACGACGCCCCTTGGACACCAGGTAGTTCTTGGCGGTATTGATGGCGATGCGGTACATCCAGGTATAGAAGGCGCTCTCGGCGCGAAACTTGCCCAGCGCCCGATAGGCCTTGATGAAGGCCTCCTGCGCCACGTCCTGAACCTCCGCATGATCGTGCACGTAGCGACTGATCAGGCCGATGATCTTGTGCTGGTACTTCTTCACCAGCAGATCGAAGGCACGGCTATCCCCTTGCTGGGCGCGCTCGACGAGCTGCTGATCGGTTTCCCGGGTGCCCATTCAGGCCCTCCCTGAACGGAAAGGCGTGGATGACAACCCGAACTCGGGTCGCGAAAGCTGTGGTGTCGCTAACATAGTGTCAACCTGGGGCATGTCGCCGCTGAAGGATCAGGGTCGTGAGTCTCAAAGGGTACAAGTGTTCCTGTTTCTTGAACGTCCATCAAGCCGATCGACTCACCGCACCGCCGGCAAGACCACTGCGACCGGTCCGACGGGCACCGTCGACGATTGAATTTGCCGGCTGCGCACGCGATAGTAGAAGCCAAATAATTTCGCCATCAGCGCAGACACGACACAGGAAGCACCATGTCAGAACAGCAGGTCAACAACCTCAACGTTCTCGCCCAGGACGTCTTGATCACTCCCGAGGCCCTCAAACGGGAGATTCCGCTGACCGAGGCCGCGGAACGCACGGTGATCGAGGGACGCGAGACCATCCAGGCCATCCTCGACGGCCGCGACCCCCGCCTGCTGATGGTGGTGGGCCCGTGCTCCATCCACGACGTTGACGCCGCGCTGGACTACGCGCGCCAGCTCCGCCGCCTGGCCGACGAGGTCAAGGACAGCCTCTACATCGTGATGCGCGTCTACTTCGAGAAGCCGCGCACCACGGTGGGCTGGAAGGGCCTGATCAATGATCCCCACCTCAACGGCTCCTTCGAGATCGAGGAGGGCCTGCACATCGCCCGCCGCCTGCTCGTCGGCCTCGCCGAGATGGGCCTGCCGCTGGCCACCGAGGCGCTGGATCCGATCTCGCCCCAGTACCTGCAGGACTGCATCAGCTGGTCGGCCGTCGGCGCCCGCACCACCGAGTCCCAGACTCACCGCGAGATGGCCTCCGGCCTCTCCGGCCCGGTGGGCTTCAAGAACGGCACCGACGGCAGTCTCGATGTCGCGGTCAACGCCCTGCAGTCGGTGTCTCACCCGCACAACTTCCTGGGCATCGACCAGGCCGGCCAGGTGGCGATCATCCGCACCCGCGGCAACGCCTACGGCCACGTGGTGCTGCGCGGCGGCAACGGCAAGCCCAACTACGACAGCGTCAGCGTGGCACTCGCCGAACAGGAGCTGAAGCAGGCCGACCTCAAGCCCAACATCATGATCGACTGCTCGCACGCCAACTCCAACAAGGACGCGGCCCTTCAGCCGCTGGTGCTGGAGAACGTCACCAACCAGATCCTCGAGGGCAACCACTCGATCATCGGGTTGATGGTGGAATCCAACCTCGGCTGGGGCAACCAGAAGATGACCAAGGATCCCAGCGAGCTGAAATACGGCGTATCGATCACCGATGCCTGCATCGACTGGGACACCACCGTCGAGGCGTTCAAGCGCATGAACGAGAAGCTTGCCCCGGTGCTGGCCAAGCGCCACCAGGCCGCCTGAGCCCTCCCCCGCGCGACGCGCGGTCACAACACGAAACGGGCCCGCCATACGGCGGGCCCGTTTCGTTAGCGCAGCTGGCTAGGTGTCTACCAGCAGACAGGCCCGCCTGATGGATACACTTGCTCCATGGGCTAGGCCTGACTCGCCGCGCGGCTGCGGATCAGCTCAGCCGCCCAGGGCAACGCCTCGGGATAGGCCGCGGCGTCCAGCACGAACTCCTGGCCCCGGGCCACGGCCTTGAGCTCGGTGTACTCCGCCTGCTGTCGCCAGCGGTCGAGGTCGGCGTGATAGGAGAGCGGCGGACGGCCGCGGTGCGGATACCACCAGGACGGGAGCCGCCAGTCGGAGACGTTCGCCGCTTCCGGCGCGGTGAGCCGCAGGGCCGGCGCGTCATGGGAGAAGATGCCGGCACCCGGCAGGGTCTCGGCGAGACCATCGATGGCCAGATGTCGACGGGCGAGATAGAGGACGTTATTCGACGCCTGGCGCTGGCAGTGCGGATGGTCGCTCGCCCAGGCCATCTCGGCCGGCAGGGGACCGTCCAATGGCAGTACGCGCTCCACCTGCATCCAGCCCCAGAGCACGTGACGGGGCCGCGCCTCCCGCACGAAGGCCCAGCCATCGAGGGCTCGCGCAACCTGCCGGAAGAGTCCGAAGAACAGGAACAGATCCCCCGGCCCGACTTCCTGGTTGCGCAGGTGGCCCTGAGCCTGGCCCATCTGGCCGAACAGCGGCCGCCAGCCCGGCGGGCGCGACAGGCTCTCTTCCAGCAGATCGGGGTCGAGGTGCACCCGGTCTCGGGCGGTGAGCCGACCCCGGGTCAGGTCACCGACCAGCGGGCCCAGCGGCTCGCCGCCCTGGGCGAGTTCGCCGTAGGTCGTGAGGGAATGGGCATCGGGGATGGGCAGCACAATCATCCGCCCGTCGGGCAGGATCGGGCTCGGCACGCCGCCAGCGGCGCTGTCGAAGCCCTTGCGACTGAGGATCAGCCTCATGTCGCGTCCTGCACCACCCCGTCGATCTCGCGCACGAAGGGCGGCAGGGCATCGAGCAGGGCGCGGCCGTAGCGGCGGGTCAGCACCCGGCGATCGAGCAGCGTGATGCGCCCCTGGTCGGCCTCCTTGCGGATCAGTCGACCGCAGGCCTGCACCAGCTTGATCGAGGCGTCGGGCACGCTGATGCGCATGAAGGGATTGCCGCCCCGGCTCTCGATCCACTCGGCCAGCGTCGCGCCCACCGGGTCGTCCGGCACCGAGAAGGGCAGCCGGGTGATCACCACGTGGGTCAGGTAGTCGCCGGGCAGGTCGATGCCCTCGGCGAAGCTCGCCAGGCCGAAGATGATGCTGCCCTCCCCCGCATCCACCCGTGCCCGATGCCGAGTGATCAGCTCGCGTTTGGGCAGCCGATCCTGCGCCAGCACGCGCTCACGTCGCTCCCTGGAGAGCGCCTTCTCCACGCCACGCAGCTGCGCCCGCGAGGAGAAGAGCATCAGCACCGCCTCCTGCTCGCCGAGGGCCTCGACGAAGTCGACGATGGCCCGCTCGTGGCCCTCGCGATCGGCGGGATCGACCGCCTCGCGGGGCACGCTGAGCACCGCCCGGGAGTAGTCGAAGGGGCTCGGCAGGCGCTGGTAGCGATAGCGATTGGCCAGCCCCGCCCGCTCCTGAAGCCGTTCGAAGCGGCCAAGCGCGGTGAGAGTCGCCGAGGTGATCACGGCACCGAAGGTACTGCCCCAGAGGGTGCGCGCCAGGGTGTGCGCCGCGGAGACCGGGCTCGCCGAGAAGTTCAGCTCCGGCTCGCCGTTGAAACGCTCCAGGGTCAGCCAGCGCGCCCGAGGCGGCTCGCCGTCGGGATCGAGTTCGGCGAAGGCCAGCCAGAGGGCATGAGCCTCCAGGGCTCGACCGTGCAGCAGTGCCACCAGAGGCAGCCAGGCCTCGGCCTGCTCCCGGGGCAGGCCGGTGTGCTTGTCCGGGTCGAGGCTCTCGCGCAGGATATCCGCCATGGACTCCAGGGTCCGCGCGAGCTCGGCGAACAGCGTCACCAGGCCGTCGGCGTGCTCGCGCAGCGCCTCGGGCACGCGCCCCATCTCGAAGCGATGATGCCGGCTATCCTCGCCCTCACCCAGCCCCTGGGGCCGGCCGGCGAGCTGGTGCCCCATCGCGAACGCCTCACCGAGGCGCGGCTCCAGCACGTTGATCGCCTCCGGCAGCCCGGCCAGCAGGCGCGCCAGGGTCGGCTGCACGGCCAGCGCCTGGTTGAGCTCGGTCAGCGAGCTCTTCAGGGTGCGCAGCCAGCGCAGCGCCCCGCCGACGGCGAAGCGATGGGTGAAGTGCTGCAGCGCCTTGTCGGGCAGGTGATGGCCCTCGTCGAAGACGTGGATGCAGTCGCCGGGGTCGGGCAACACCACGCCCCCGCCCAGCGCCAGGTCGGCCAGCACCAGGTCGTGATTGGCGACGATGATGTCGGCGCTGTCGAGCTGGCGACGAGAGCGAAAGAAGGCGCAGGAGGCGAAGTGGCCGCAGCGGCGATTGGTGCACTGGCGATGATCCACGGTCAGGCGGCGCCAGTGGCCGTCGTCGATGGCCTCGGGCCAACTGTCACGATCGCCCTCCCAGCGCCCGTTGCCGTAGGCGTCACCGAGCTCCTTGACCAGCGCCTGGAAGTCGTCGCCGCCGCTGGCAAGCGACTGCTCGAAGAGCGACAGCGTCGGGTTCTCCTCGCCGCCATCGAGCGCCTGGTCGAGGCGCGCCACGCAGACGTAGCGGCCGCGCCCCTTGGCCAGGGCATAGTCGAAGGAGAGCCCGCTGTGAGTCTTCAGCGAGGGCAGGTCCTGATGGAGCACCTGCTCCTGCAGGGCCACGGTGGCGGTGGCGATCACCAGGCGCTTGCCGCGGGCCTTGGCCACCGGCAAGGCTGCCAGCAGGTAGGCCAGGGTCTTGCCGGTGCCGGTGCCGGCCTCGAGCACGCAGACGTGTTCGTCGCTGACGCGTCGGCCGGCGTCGTCCGCCTCGATGCCCGCCAGGGTGCGGGCGATCTCGGCGATCATCAGCCTCTGCCCGTAGCGCGGGGTGAGCCCGAGGCCCTCGAGCACGCGCCGATAGGCCTCCTGGATCTCGCCTTTCAGGGCCTCGTCAAGCATGATGCATCCATAAAGAAACGCGGCTTATCCGGTGACAGGCCCCGGGGTGCCGGACCATCGCGGAGGCGATGTGAACCCTTCCCTGGGCGCTACCGATTCCTTCCCTGGAATCGGACCTCCGCTCTGTCCTGCCACCGGCGCCACGTGCCAAGAGAGCAGGAACCCGCGACACCCTTGTTCAGGCTGCGTGTTACAGCAGCCCTTCCGGCGGGTGTTCGCACGGCAGCTTATCGTTGATGTAGCGCTCGATCTCCGGCAGGGAGAAGGCGTCTTCCTCGCCGACGAAGCTGATCGACACGCCCTTGGCGCCGGCACGGCCGGTGCGGCCGATGCGGTGGACGTAGTCCTCCGGATCTTCCGGCAGGGTGTAGTTGATCACGTGGCTGACATCCTCGATGTGGATGCCGCGTCCCGCCACGTCGGTGGCCACCAGCACCTGGATCTTGCCCTCGCGGAACTTCTCGAGGGTCTCGATGCGCTGGTTCTGGGGCACGTCGCCGGAGAGCATGGCGGCGTTGATGCCGGCCTTCTCGAGCAGGTCGTCGAGCTTGCGGACCAGATCCCGGCGGTTGCCGAAGACCATCACGCGATCGAAGCTCTCCTGCTTGAGCAGGTTGACCAGCAGGCGCTGCTTGTCCTCGTCGCCGACCAGATAGACGCGCTGCTCGATGTCGGCGGCGTTGTCGACGGTGACCGCGATCTCCACGTGGGCCGGCTTATGGGTCCACTGGCTGGCCAGGTTGAGAATGTCCTGGCTGAAGGTCGCCGAGAACAGGAAGGTCTGGCGCTGCTCGGTGTTCGGCGTGTGGCGGATGATCCGCTTGACGTCGGGAATGAAGCCCATCGACAGCATCCGATCGGCCTCGTCGAGCACCAGCACTTCCACCTGGGTCAGGTCGACGTCGCGCTTCTCGTGGAAATCGAGCAGCCGGCCCGGGGTGGCGACGAGGATGTCGAGCTTGTCGCCCAGCGCCTCGCGCTGCTTCTGGTAGTCCATGCCGCCGACGACGCTGGCCACCTTGAGGTCGGTGAAGCGCGCCAGTGCCTTGGCATCCTTCTCGATCTGCAGCGCCAGCTCGCGGGTCGGGGCCACGATCAGCGCGCGCGGCGCACCCGGCTTCTGGGCGTTGGGCGCTTCCTCCTCGAGGAAGTAGGCCAGGATCGAGATCAGGAAGGCCGCGGTCTTGCCGGTACCGGTCTGGGCCTTGCCCACCACGTCGCCACCCAGCAGGGTCTGGGCCAGGGCCTCGGCCTGGATCGGCGTGCAGTATTCGAACCCCAGGGCATGAATCGCCCGCATCAGCGGCAGCGGCAGATCGAAGTCATGGAAGCGCCACTTGCCCGCCACGGCGGGAACCTGGAACTGGCGCAGATCCCAGTTCGACTGACGCCGCCGCGGCTTGCGCCGACGACGCTTGGGCTTGCGGTTCTGGGCCGGTGCTGTGGTCTGTTCCGACTCGCTCATAGGCTGTGCTGTCTTGTCCGTATGGGTGGATGGGGTGCGTGACGCAAACCGGCATTGTAACAGCCTCCGGCGACGAGGGCGCCCCCGGACGCCTGCCGGCGGTTGATTGCTGTCAGCAGGCGGGCCTCGACTGCTAGAATAGCGCCCTTACATGCAGGAGTTGCACCATGACACGCCAAAAGAAGACCCGCTCGCTGGCCGATAAGGTGAAGATCCGCACCGGCAAGCGCAAGGATTTCAAGAAGTGGCGGCACGAGAATCCCGATCAGGTGACCTCGTCGACCCGCTTTACCCAGAAGAAGTGCCAGCAGCGCAAGCTGCAGGCGGCCCGCAAGCAGGCCCGCCAGGAAGCGGGGCCGTCCATCGAGATCCACCCCGACACGACCGAGCACAAGGACGACTGATCGATGCGCCTGGTGTCATTCAACATCAACGGCATTCGTGCCCGGCTGCACCAGCTGGAGGCGCTGATCGAGGCGCATCGCCCGGCGGTGATCGGCCTGCAGGAGACCAAGGTCCAGGACAGCGAGTTTCCCGTGGCCGCCGTGGAGGCCTTGGGCTACCGGGTCGAGTTCCACGGTCAGAAGGGCCACTACGGCGTGGCCCTGATGATCGACACGGCCCAGTGCGGCGAGCCCGAGGCGATCTTCAAGGGCTTCCCCGACGACGGGGACGACGCCCAGCGCCGCATGATCGGCGCGCGGCTGGCGCCGGCCGGCGGCACGCCGATCACGGTCTGGAACGGCTACTTCCCCCAGGGCGAGAACGTCGAGCACCCGGTGAAGCTTCCCCACAAGCGCGAGTTCTATGCCCAGCTCAAGCGCCTGCTGGAGAACCAGCATCGCGCCGATGAGCACCTGGCGGTGATGGGTGACTTCAACATCTCCCCCGAGGACATCGACATCGGCATCGGCGAGGCCAACCGCAAGCGCTGGCTGCGCGAGGGCAAGACCAGCTTCCAGCCCGTGGAGCGCGAGTGGCTGGCCGGCATCAAGGCCTGGGGCCTGACCGACAGCTATCGTGTCCGCTACCCGGACGTCGACGACCGCTTCAGCTGGTTCGACTACCGCTCCCGCGCCTTCGAGCGCGACCCACGGCGCGGGCTGCGCATCGACCATATCCTGGTCACGCCCCCGCTCGCCGAGCACGTCGCGGACGCCGGCATCGACTACGCGCTGCGGGCCATGGAAAAGCCCTCGGATCACGCCCCGGTCTGGACCGACCTCTCGACCTGATCGCCTGCCGCCGAGGCGCCTTCCTCCCCTGCGTCGGGAAGCGAGGCGAGCCACGCCTCGGCCTCCTCGGCACCCAGCGCTTGGGCCCGGCACAGGGCCCGCCGGGCCAGCGCCTCGTGCCCCCAGCCGTGGGCGAGCTGGCCCAGGCGCAGCCAGTCGGCCGCCTGGCCGCTCTCGCGAGACACGACCTGCCAGGCCGAGAGCGCCCGGCTATGATCGCGCGCCGCCTCCCAGGCCGTGGCCAGCAGGCGTCGATGGCGCGCCTCGCCTGCCAGCACGCCATCTTCTAGCCCTCGCGCCAGGTGCTCGGCCGCCCGCGCCGGCGTCCCGCCGGCCAGGTGCAGTCGGACCAGACGCAGTAGATCCTCCTTTCCCGTCAGACGCCCCCGCCGCCAGCCGGCCTCCCAGAGTGCCGCCGCGAGCCCCGGATCACCCAGACGCTGAGCCAGCGCCGCGGCGCGTCGCCACTGCGCCGGCTCGCCGTCGCTCTCCAGATGCTCGCGCAGCAGCGCCAGTGCCCGCGACTCGCGCCCCGCCTGCCGATAGATCGAGAGCGCCAATGCCCGGCGATCGGCCGACCAGGCACCCGACGCCTCCACCAGCGCCTCGAGCCGCGCGGCGGCCGCCTCCCAGCGCTCGAGCTCCGCCAGCCAGCCGATCAGCCGCCAGCGCTCGTCTGTCGCCGGTTGGCCCGCCTCATCCATCCAAAGGATCAGGCGCTCCACGGCCAGGGCCGTGCGCGAGGCGGCCCGATACTGCAGCGCCGCCTCGCGACGCCTCGCCTGGCGCCAGGCTGCAGGCGCCACCTCGATGCCGGCCGCGGCATCCAGCCACTCGGCGGCTCGTTTGTGCTCGCCCCGACGCGACGCCGCGCCGGCCGCCAGCTGCAGATAGAGGGCCCGCGCCCAGCGATCGGCGGCGTTGCCCGCCACCAGGCGCTCGGCCTGGCGACGCGCCTTGGCCTGCACCTCGGTCAGCACCTCGGCGGGCGCCTCCTCGAGCCGAGACTCGAGGCTCTGGAGGTCGCGGATGAAGCTCCCGGGCAGGGCCGGCTGGGCCTGAGCACCCGAGGAGACCAGCAGCAGGACGGCCGACAGGGTAGATAGCAGGCATCGTGGCATCGGGCTCACCTCAACTGGAACTCGAGTCGTTGGCGGGCGCGGCGCAGGCGACCGTCGGCCGCGAAGCGCCAGTCGGCCACGGCACGCGTGGCCGCCTCGTCGAAGACGCGCCGCGGCCGGGCCTCGACCACCCGAACCGAGCCGGCCTTGACCCGGCCGTCAGGGCGAATCAGGAACTCCACCACCACGTGGCCTTCCAGGCCGCGGCGCTGGGCGCGGCGCGGATAGCTCGGCGGCACGCGCCGGGTGGGGGTCGCCTGCCCCACGTCCTGCACCGTCTGGCTGGCCTGGCCGGCGGCGCTCGGCACCCCCTGCCCCGAGGCGGCGGGCGGCTCCGTCGCCGCGGCGTCGGTGGCCGTCGCCGACGGGCTCGCCGGCTCGGGAGAGGGTTCCGGCTGCGGTTCGGGCTCGGGCTGCGGTTCGGGCTCGGGCTGCTGTTCGGGCTCGGGCTGCTGTTCGGGCTCGGGCTGCTGTTCGGGCTCGGGTTCTGGTTCGGGCGTCGGCGTCGCTTCGGTCAGCTCGGGCAGCGTGGAATCGAGCTCGTCTGTCTCAACCGACTGCTCGACGGGCGGCTCCGGCAGCGACAGGGTGCTGTCGGGCATCGGCGCGGGCGGCGGCGGGCTGGGTGGCGCCCGCCGAGGTGCGGATGGCGCGCTGGGGGCCTGCGCGGCCGCCGGCGCCGGCGCAGGGGCCGATTGCGTCGGCTGCTCGGTGGCGGCGGCCATGCTCATCGTCATGACCCTCTCGCGCACCTCGACGTCCGCCTCGGGCGGCGCCACCAGCAGCGCCAGCCCCCAGAACAGCAGCAGCGCCAGGGACGCGCCGGCAAGCGCCGCCAGGGGCCAGCGAATCACGCCCCCTCCCGCGAGGCCGCCACCGCGATCTGCTCGACGCCCGCCTCGCGCAGGCGATCCATCACCTCGACCAGCAGGCCGGTGGTGGAGGCCCGGTCGGCCTGGATCACCACGCCGCCCTCCTCGCTCACCAGCGGCGCCACGGCCTCGCCGACGCGGTGCGCGTCCACCGGCGCGCCGTCGACCCACACCGCGCCCTCGGCGGTGAGGGCGACCATCACCTGGGCCTCGGGCCGCGGCGTCGCGGCGCTGGACTGGGGGCGCTCGATCTCCACCCCGCTCTCCTTGACGAAGCTGGTGGTGACGATGAAGAAGATCAGCATGATGAAGACCACGTCCAGCATGGGGGTCAGGTTGACCTCGCTGGTCTCGCCGCTGTCGGCACTCAGGCGACGCCTACGCATCGGGCTCCTCCACGGCGCGGGCCATGCGGTCGTGCAGCCGCTGATCCTCGCGCCGGATGATATGTTCGAGACGGGTGGTGAACAGCAGCCCGGCCACCGCCACCGCCATGCCGGCGAGGGTGGGCAGCGTGGCCCGAGCAACGCCGTCGGCCATGGCGCGGGCCTGACTGGTCTCGCTGGCGGCCAGGCCCTCGAAGACGGTGATCATGCCGGTGACGGTACCCAGCAGGCCGAGCAGCGGGCACAGCGCCACCAGCAGCCTGAGCCACGGCAACGGACCGCGCAGCCGGGCGAGCAGCTCCTGGGTCCAGACCTCGCGCAGCGTCCGCGCGCTCCAGCTGGCATGCTCCTCGCGGCGCACCCAGCGCGCCACCAGGGCCCGGCGCTGGCGACGCCAGACGAAGCGAAAGTAGCACCAACGCTCCAGCGCCAGCGAAAAGAGCAGCATGGCCACCGCGCCGATGGCCACCAGCACCGGTCCGCCGGCCTGGCCCAGCCAGACGAGCGGCGCGGTGGCGCTCGCCATGAACTCAGGCCAGGGAAGCGGCATGACGTGACTCGCGATGCTGGGCAGAAGCCGGCAGGGCCTCGAGGTGCTCGGCCAGGGCAGCGCTGGCGCGCCCCTCGATCACTCCGGAGAGCCAGCGGCTGCGGCTGGAAAGCGCGGTGTGGGCGAGCATCAGCGGCACCGCCGTGATCAGGCCCAGCACCGTGGTGACCAGCGCCTGGCTGATGCCGCCAGCCATCAGCTGCGGGTCGCCGGTGCCGAACACCGTGATCGACTGGAAGGTGCCGATCATGCCGGTCACCGTGCCGAGCAGCCCCAGCAGCGGCGCCACCGCCGCCAGCAGCTTGACCAGCGCCTGACCCCGCTCGAGCCGCGGCAGCTCGGCGAGCAGCGCCTCGTCGAGGCGCGCCTCCAGCGCCTCGGGAACGAGTCCCTGGCGCAGCGTCTGCACCTTGGCCAGCACCCGGCCCAGGGGGTTGTCGTCGCGCAGGCTCGCGCCGTCCCGGAGCTGACGGCGCAGGCGCGCGCTCACGATCATCAGGTAGCCGTACTGGCCCAGCGCGATCAAGAGCCCCAGTGCGCCCAGGGCCACCACTACGTAGCCTACGGCGCCGCCCTGGTGGAAGCGCGCCAGCAGATCGGGGCGCTGAGTCAGCGCCTCGAGAAGCTCGCCGCCGGTGGGGTCGAGGGTGACCCGGTCGCTCTCGCCCCGCGCGAAGGCCGTCAGGGTCTCGCCGGCGTCGTCAGGCGTCGCGGCCATCGCCGCCGGGGGCAGGTCGGGCGAGTCGCGCCGCAGCCAGCGCCCGTCGCCGATCATGGCCAGCCCCCCCAGCCGCAGCACCTCCCGGGGGGCGACGCGCCCATCGACCGAGGCCACCGGCAACGTCAGCCGCTCGATACGGCCGGTCTCCCGGGTGAGGGCCATCAGCGCATCGGCCAGCGACTCGAGTCGCGGAAGGTCGGGCAGCGTGTCCGCCTCGCCGCGCGCAGGCAGCTCGGCCCCGTCGAGGGTGAGCCAGCTCTGGCCGAGGGCGTCGCGCAGTTCGCCGACATGGCGTTCAAGCACCGGCTCGACCGCCGAAAGCTCGCCTCCCTGCGACTGCTGTCGGTCCGCCAGCGCCTCGCGGCGAACCTGCTGGTCGTCGCGCTGCGCCTCGAGGGACTGGCGCCGTTCGGCCGCCGCGTCGCGGCGTTCACGGGCCGTCTCGACGGCGCGACGCAGGGCATCGCGATCGTCGATCAGCTCAGCCAACCGCGCCCTGTCCCGCTCGATCTCGGCCTGGCGCGCCTCGGCAAACGAGGTCGGAGCATCTGACAGGGTCTGAGACTGAGGCTGGGATTGAGGCTGAGCTTGAGAAAGCGCCGGCCCCGCCAGCATAGCCAGCGCAGCGCAGAGCAGCAGGCGGCTCGCCTGTCGTGACAACTTCATGAGGCATCTCCCCCGGTCTCGTGGCTCGTCTTCGGTTGGGAGATGGGCTGGGAGACCGGCAGCGTCAGCAGCTCGGGGGCCCGCTGCTCCCGGGCGACACGGATGCCGTTCTCGAGCATCCGGCGCGACGCCTTCTCAAGCGGCTGCCAGGTCTGCTCGTCGGCCTTCCACACGCCACCCTCGCGGCCATTCGGGGTCAGGTAGTAAAAGCCGATCCGCCCCAAGCGCAGGAAATCCACCTCTCGCTCGCCGTCCAGCAGGCCGCGCCAGGCGTCCAGCTCAAGCCCGTAGGCGAGTTCGCCGCGCCAGGCGGCGAGCACGCGATCCAGGCGTTCGGCGGGCGACAGCGCCGGATCAGAGAGCACGCGCTCCAGGCTCGCGACCCGGGCGCGGCGCTCGTCTTGAAGGAACGGCAGGTCGGCCTCGATCCAGCGATCGAGGCGCTCGACCATTCCTCGCAGCAGGGGCGGCAGCCCCTCGCGGGTCGTCGCGGCGCCCTCCAGGGCGCGCTCGCGGCGCGCCAGCGTCTCCTCCTGGCGCTCCACCACGCGCGCAAGCTCAGCATTGTAGGCCTCGACCCGCTGCGCCTCGGCTCTGGCCTTTCGCAGCTCGCCGATCAGGCGGCGCGTCTCGTCATCGGCGGCGTCGATGCGCGTCTGCAGCTCGGCCTGGTGGCGCTGCGCCTCGACCGATCGATCGACCAGCGACTCCTGCGCCTGACCCTGAGCCAGGCCGGCAGCGCACAGGCCGACGACCGCGACCAGCGCGGCGGGGAAGCGAAACATCCTCACGATGGCTCTCCGGTAAAGGTCTCGAACGGGCCGAGACAGTGACACAAATGGGAATGCTTATCAATGCGCAATACTGCAATGCCCGCGCTTGCCGACGGTTTTTGAAAGCGTAAGACGTGAAGGTGCGATCAGAGCGCCCTGCCCGTCCTCGCCGCGTCAGACCGCCCACCAGCATCACCCATCGAGGGCGTGGGCGCACTGACCGCGAGCAATGACGCGGCGTCCGGCAGGCCGAGGAGGAACACGTGACGAAACCACGGCGAGAGCACGACGCGTCTCTTCGATATTTTTGATAACGATTCGTATTTGCTTTAATGTTCTTCGGGACACCATGAAGGAGAGCCCCATGGCTCACGCGCTCGCGACGCTCTATATCGGCCCCCTGGAGGGCCTGACGCCGCCCCGGGTCGCGCCGACACCCGGCCCCGACGCCCTGCCTGCCCGCCCTCTGCTCGAGCCAGCCTACCTCACCGAGCTGCTCGAACGCTTCGCCGTCCGACACGGACACGGCGACCGCCGGGCGGTGGCCTCGCTATGGTCAAAATGGCACTTCAGCGCGATCGCGGCCCATGGCCTGGCGGCCAACCTGCTGCTCGAGCGCGACCTGCCGCTGGGACTGCATGACCTGCACCTGGTGCAGTCCCCCGACGGCCAGACCGCGGGCCTCGAGCTGCGTCACGCCGGACGTCCGCTGAGCGAGCTCGGCGCCCTTTCGCGCTTCGCTACCCTGCTCGATGATCACCTGACGCCGCTGGTCGAGGCACTGGCCACGGTCAGCGGCGCCTCGCCCAAGGTGTTCTGGAGCAATGCCGGCAACTATTTCGAGCATTTCACCAACGCCCTGGCCGACCATCCCATGGCCGGGCCGGACGCGGGCGAACCCGCCCGGGCGCTGATGGAGAGCCGTACCCTGCCCGACGGCCGCCGCAACCCGCTCTTCCGCCCGGTACGCTATGTCGACCCCGGCACTCCCGGCGCCCCGGCCCGGGTGCGCCGACTGTGCTGCATCCGCTACCTGATCGATGAGCTGGGCTACTGCGCCAACTGCCCGCTGGAATGTCGGCGCGGCGCCAAGTCGATCGAGGACCATGCGCGAAGAGACCGGAGAGAAATGGACGATAAAACGACGACAGCGACCGGATGAGCTCATTGGTCGCCGGCGCAAACCTCCTGCACGCCGGAGGCCGTGCCCATGGCGGGCTCTGGAAAACTGATACCTCACTCAGCCCGATGCACTAACTGCGCTCCGCGCAATGACGGCGCAACATCTCGATACCTCGCCCCCCGTATACGCCGAGGGAAACGCCAAGGCCCCACCCCGTCGCTGGGGTGGGGCCTTGTATGCCTGATCGGCGTGGTTAATGCCTCAGTAGCTCCAGGTCAGGTTGGCCATGACGTGGCGCGGGGCGCCGTAAAAGCCCTGATCCCACTTCAGGCTGGTCAGATATTTCTCATCGGTGACGTTGTTGACGTTCAGCGAGCCGGTCAGGCTGTCGCTGAAATCGTAGCTCGCCATCAGGTCGACCAGCGCATAGGCGTCCTGGCGCGTCTTGCCATCGGCATGGGTGCGCTCGCGCTCGATATCGTCCTGCCAGCGCAGCCGGGCACCGACCTTGAGCGCGTCCAGGGACGCCGGCCGGTAGCTGGTGGTGGCGCGCACAAGGTGACGCGGGATATAGGTGTTGGTCGCCCCGCCCTCGGCGTCCTCGACCTCCAGGTAGGTGTAGCCGGCGCTGGCCTGCCAGCCCGGCGCCAGCTCGCCGGCGAGGGTCACCTCGACGCCTTCGCTGGTGATGCCGTCGGCCGCCTTGTAGGCCTCGCGACCGTTCACCCGACCGTCCGGCTGGGCCACGTTATCCTGCTCGGTGTGAAACAGGGCCAGCGCGGCATCCGCCCCCCCGTCGAAGACGTCAGCCTTGAGCCCCAGCTCGTAGCTGGCCCCCTCGACGGGGTCGAGGTACTGGCCGCCGCGGTCCATCTCGGTCTGCGGCTTGAAGATCTCGGTATAGCTGGCATAGAGCGAGGCCTGATCGGTGACGTCATAGATCAGGCCGGCATAGGGCGTCAGCTCGTGATCGAGCGTCGTCTCCTGGGAGGCACCGTACTGCTCGCCCACGGTATCCAGCCAGCTCGCCCGAGCGCCGGTCACCAGCGTCCAGCGATCCGCCAGATCCAGCTTGCCGGCACCGTAGACACTGCGCTCCTTGACGGTGGCATCGCCCACGGTGGACGGAGACGCCGCCCAGACATCGGGCTCGGGATAGTCGCCGTTCCAGTCGTCCAGGGAGGGCAGGTCGGTGGACGCCGCCGTGGTCGGATAGCGCGAAACCTGCTGGTTGCGGCTCTGGCTCCAATCCGTGCCCAGCACCAGCTGATGGCGCCGTCCGAACGCCTCGATGTCGCCCTTGGCATGCACATCCGCGACCCACTGCTCGAGATGGCGATCGTACTGGCTGAGGGTCAGCTGGTCGTCGGTAATGCCGCCGGTGACGGCATTCGGCACGCCGTAGATGTAGAACAGCTGGGTGTCGGAGACCATGTCGAGGTGCGTCAGCGTGCCCTTCAGCGACCAGCTATCAGAGAGCCGCTGGCTCAACTCGACGAAGCTGCGCTGCGTCTCCACGTCCCAGTAGGACCAGTCCGGGGCCGAGGTGGTCGAGACGTCATAGTCGGTGGGGTTGCCGGCCGAATCGTAGAGCGGCAGCGCCCCCCACATGTTGCCGTCGGTGTCGTTCTGCTGCCAGGTATGCCCCAGCGCCAGCTGAGTGGTATCGGTGAGGTCCGCCTCCAGCACGCCGTAGAGCAGGCCCCGCTCCCGATGCAGCCGATCCAGATAGGAGTCGCCCTCCTGCCCCACGGCGACCAGGCGGCCGCGCACCCGGCCTTCGTCGTCGAGGGGGCCGGAGACGTCGAGCGCCAGGCGACGATGATCCCAGCTTCCCAGGGTGGTCGACACCGAGGCCTGGGGCGCGTCGGTGGGCCGCTTGCGGATGAAGTTGACCGTGGCCGCCGGGTTGCCCGAGCCGGACATCAGCCCGGTCGCTCCGCGCACCACCTCGACCCGATCGTAGATGGCGGTATCGATGTCGCCGTGGACGTTGTTGTAGGGCATCGGCACCCGCAGCCCGTCGACCTGGAAGTTCGAGATCTCGAAGCCGCGTGAGGTGTAGTAGGTGCGGTCGGTTTCCAACCGCTCTACCGTCACGCCCGGCGTACTCTCCAGGACGTCATTGACGGTATCAAGATTGAAGTCCTCGATCTGGGCGCGGGTCACCGTGGAGACGGACTGCGGGGTCTCGCGGGGTGTCAGGTCGAGCCGAGTAGCCGTGCTGGTCTGTGGAACCCGATAGTCGTCGGAACCCTCGGTAACGAGCGACAGCGCCTCGGCCTCGACGGTGACCGTCTCGAGCTCTTCGGAGGACGCGGCCTCCTGGGCCAGCAGGGTGGGCGAGCCCAGCACGAGGCTACCGAGGGCGGCCAGGCCGAGGGCGCGGCGCACGGCCTGGGTAAGGGGGTCGACCCCGACGCGGCGGGAAGCGGATGGGAACATGGGAAAGCAAGCCTCTGGGTCTTATGCACGTGAACGCGCATGATAATGACTCGTATTAATACTAACAACCCAGAGGAGAATTTATTCGTATTGGTAGAGCCCAGGGCCACCCCGCCGACTGGTCGAGACCGAAGCGGCGGCCCTGGGGCCGCCGCCTCGGTGAACCTGTTGCGCCTCGCGTCAGCCCGGGGTCGGGATCTCCGCTTCCCGTTCGCCGGTCTGCACCCGCCACTGGGCAGCGTAGCGACCGTCCCGGGCGAGCAGGTCGGCGTGGGTGCCCCGCTCGACCACGCGACCGGCCTCGATGACGGCGATCTCGTCGGCGTGGACGATGGTCGAGAGCCGGTGGGCGATCATGATCACGGTGCGGCCGTGGCCGATACGCCGGAGCGAGCGCTGGATGGCAGCCTCGGTCTCGTTGTCCACGGCGCTGGTAGCCTCGTCCAGCACCAGGATCGGCGGGTCCTTGAGCAGTGCCCGGGCCAGTGACAGGCGCTGGCGCTGGCCGCCGGAGAGGCGCACACCGCGCTCGCCCACCGGTGTGTCGAGGCCCTCAGGCAGCGCCTGTATGAAGTCCCAGGCCTCGGCGGTGCGCGCCGCCTCGATGATCTCGTCCTCCACGGCATCCGGCTTGCCGTAGGCGATGTTGTCGCGCACCGAGCCCTCGAACAGGTAGACGTCCTGGCTGACCAGGCCGATGGCTCCGCGCAGCGAGGCCAGGGAGACCTCGCGAATCGGCTGGCCGTCGATCAGCACCCGCCCCGCGGCCGGATCGTGAAAGCGCAGCAGCAGCTTGATCAGCGTCGACTTGCCGGAGCCGGTGGCCCCTACCAGCGCCAGGGTATGCCCCGCCGGCACCGCCAGGTCGATGCCCTGAACGCCGGCACCCTCCTCGCCGTAGTGGAAGCTCACGTCTTCGAAGCACACCGCGCCGCGCACCGGCTCGGCGAGCGCCTCGGCAGCGTCGTCGCGCACCCGGATGGGCGTGGCCAGCAGGTCGAGGATGCGCCGGGTGCTCGCCATGGCACGCTCGAAGAGATCGATCACCTGGGCGAGACCGGTGAGCGGCCACAGCAGCCGCTGGGTGAGGAACACCAGCACGCCGTAGGCGCCCACGTTGAGCTCGCCCTTGAGCGCCATCATGCCGCCCACGGTGAAAGTCGCCAGGAAGCCGGCGAGGATCGCCATGCGGATCACCGGGATGAAGGCGGAGCTTACGCGAATCGCCCGGCGGTTGGCCTCCACGTAGGCCTCGCTGGCGGCCCTGAGTCGCTCGGCTTCACGGGCCTCGGCGGTGAAGCTCTTGATGGTGGCGATGCCGGCCAGGTTGTTGGAAAGGCGGCTCGAGAGCTCACCCACCCGCTCGCGGACATCGGCATACAGCGGCCCGGCCTTGCGCTGGAAGTAGAAGGCGCCCCAGATGATGAGCGGGATCGGGGTGAAGGCCAGCAGGGCGATCAGCGGCGAGAGCACGAAGAACACCGCGCCCACGGCCACCACGGTGACGCCGACCTGAATCATGGCGTTGGCACCGCCGTCGAGGAAGCGCTCGAGCTGGTTGACGTCGTCGTTCATGGTCGCCACCAGCTGCCCCGAGCTTCGCGACTCGAAGAAGCCCATGTCCAGCCGCTGAGCATGCTCGTAGGCGCCCTGGCGCAGATCGGCCTGCAGCCGCTGCGCCAGGTTGCGCCACAGGACCTGGAAGAGGTACTCGAACAGCGACTCGCCGGCCCAGATGAAGAAGGTCAGCGCGCCAAGCACCAGGATCTGCTGCTCGGCGGTGGTGAAGCCCAGCCCGGCGACGAAGCTCTCCTCCTGGTTGACCACCACGTCGATGGCCACGCCGATCAGGATCTCCGGGGCGATATCGAAGAGCTTGTTGAGGATCGAGCAAAGCGTGGCGGCGATGATGCGACGCCGATAGCCCCGGGCATAGCGCAAGAGGCGCCCCAGGGCCTGGAAGCTGGAAGCGGTGGAAGACATGGTGAGGGTCCTTGCAAACGGGAGACCAAGCCTACGGCATGTCGGTGCCCGAACCAACCAATCACATTGATAAGTATTATCGTTTGCCTTACGCTTTGCGGGAATTCCTCTGCCCCCGCCGGGGCGGCCTTCCGCGAGCGGAGCTCTCCATGATCGAAACGCGCGCCGCCTCCTTCGAGGTCAACGGCCAGTGCCTGCTGCACCCCATCGACCTCGCCTTTGCGGAAGGCCGAGTCCACGGCCTTATCGGCCACAACGGCTCGGGCAAGTCGACCCTGCTCAAGCTGCTGGCCCGCCAGCAGGCCGCCAGCCGGGGCGAGCTCAGGCTGGACGGCAAACCGCTAACGGACTGGGGCCATCGCGCCTTCGCCCGTCGAGTCGCCTACCTGCCCCAGCAGCTTCCCGCCGCCGACAACCTCACGGGCCGCGAGCTGGTGGGCTTCGGCCGCTACCCCTGGCGCGGCCTGCTGGGCCGACATGGCCGCGAGGACGAGGCGGCCATCGACCGTGCCCTGGCGCTGACCCATACCGAGCCCTTCGCCGACCGGCAGGTGGACACCCTCTCCGGCGGCGAGCGCCAGCGGGTCTGGCTGGCCATGCTGCTCGCCCAGGGCAGCCGCTTCCTGCTGCTCGACGAGCCCCTGGCGGCGCTGGACGTCGCACACCAGGTGGAGGTGCTGGCCCTCACCCGCCGGCTGTGCCGCGAGCTCGGCCTCGGCGTGATCATCGTGCTCCACGACATCAACATGGCGTCGCGCTACTGCGACCGCCTGGTGGCCCTGCACGGCGGCCGCCTGCTGGCCCAGGGCACGCCCGAGGAGATGATGAACGGCGACACCCTGCAGGCCATCTACGGCATTCCCATGCACGTCATGGCGCATCCCTCCGGCGAGCACCGCGTCGCCATCGCCCACTAGCCGCTCTCAATCGACCATGGAGCTCGCCGTGTTTCCCGGATTGCCCTGCCGACCGGCTCATCATTCGCCCCGCTTTCGTCACCGGCCGCGCTGGCTCGCCGCCTTGCTGATCGGCCTGATGGCCGTCTCGACCCTATCCGCCAGCGCCGTCGCCGCCCCGACCGGACCGTTCCGCCTCGCCACCCTCGACTGGACCCTGGCCGAGACGCTGGTCGCCCTCGGCGTCCCCCCCGCCGCGGTCGCCCAGGTCGAGGCCTATCATGCCTGGGTGGGCGAGCCCACCCTGCCCGCCTCGACGATCGATCTGGGCCTGCGCAGCCAGCCCAATCTCGAGCGGCTGGCGAGCCTGGCGCCGGAGCGCATCCTGATCTCGCCGATGTTCGCCAACCTGACGCCGCGTCTCGAGCGCATCGCCCCGGTGGAAACCCTGCCGCTCTATCGCCCCGAGCGCGACACCTGGCACGAGATGCGCGAACTGACCCGCTCCCTCGGCCGCCTGGTCGAGCGCCCCACGGCGGCCACTCGACTGATCGAGGAGACCGAGGCCCGGCTCGATGCCCTGCGCCAGCGACTCGATGACGCCACACCGCCGCTGCTGATCGTGCAGTTCATGGATGGCCGCCATGTGCGGATCTTCGGTGATAACGGCCTCTACCAGGCGGTGCTCGATCGGCTGGGCATCGACAACGCCTGGACCGGCCCCACCAATGCCTGGGGCTTCTCGCTGGTGGGCATCGAGGCCCTGGCCGGCCTCGACGCCCGCCTGGTGGTGATAGAACCCTACCCCGCCGGCGTCCGCGAGCGCCTGGACGACGGCGGCCTGTGGGGTCACCTGGTCGAGGCGAGCCGCGGCACTCCTATCGTGCTGCCGCCGATCTGGAGCTTCGGCGCCCTGCCCTCGGCCGAGCGTTTCGCCGAGCAACTGGTGAGTGCCCTGGAGCCCGACGATGCCGCCTGACGCCCTCGCCACTCGCCGCCCGTGGCGTCCCCGACTGACCCCGGTTGTGCTCGGCCTGCCGCTCGCCCTCTGCGTGCTGGCCCTCGCCCTTGGCCACTTGCTCGCCGGCCCCGGCCTGGGGGCGGGCCTGGCCGCGTTGTTCGCCCCCGCGGCGGCGACCGATGCCGCCTCGACTCTGGTGCTGCACTACGCCTGGTGGCCGCGGCTCGCCATGGCGCTGCTCGCCGGCGGCGGCCTGGCGCTCGCCGGCGTGCTGATGCAGCAAGTGCTGCGCAATCCCCTGGCCGCCCCCACCACCCTGGGCGTGGCGAGCGGCGCCAACCTGGCGCTGATGGCCGCCTCGCTGATGGCCCCAAGCCTGCTGGGGCTGGGGCGGGAATGGGTGGCGCTGGCCGGCGGCGGCCTGGCCATGGGCCTGGTCTTCGCCCTGGCCTGGCGGCGCGGCCTGGCGCCGGTGGTGGTGGTGCTCGGCGGCCTGGTGGTCAACCTCTACTTCGGAGCGCTCTCCATGGTGCTGCTGCTCTTCCATCAGGAGGAGCTCAAGGGACTGCTGATCTGGGGCGCCGGCTCGCTCGCCCAGAACGGCTGGCAGGACGTCGCCTTCCTGGCACCGCGCCTGGCGATCGGCGGCCTGCTCGCCTGGCTGCTGCTGCGCCCCCTGGCGGTGCTCGCCCTCGACGAGGCCGGGGCCAGGAGCCTCGGCGTCTCGCTCAAGCACCTGCGCCTCGCCGGCCTGGGACTCGCGGTCTTTCTCACCGGCTGCGTGGTCAGCGTGGTGGGGATCATCGGCTTCATCGGCCTGGCCGCCCCCAATATCGTGCGCCTGGCCGGGGCGCGGGGCCTGGGCGCTCGGCTCGCCTGGTCGACATTGCTCGGCGCCCTGCTGCTGGCCGCCACCGACTTGGCGCTGCAGCGCGTCTCGGGCCACCTGCCGACCCTGATTCCCACCGGCGCCACCACCGCGGCCCTGGGCGCACCGCTGCTGCTGTGGTTGATTCCGCGACTGCGCCTGACCGGCGATACGCCCCCGCGCGAGGCCCGCGCGCTCGGTCGGCGTCATCCGGCTCCCGGGCGGCTGGCCGGCGGGCTCGCCATCGCCCTGCTGGGCGTGGGCGCGGTCGCGGTGCTGGCCGGCCAGGGCGCCGACGGCTGGCAGTGGGCCGCCCCCGGCGACTGGCACGTGCTGCAGTGGCGAGCGCCCCGGGCACTGGCCGCCGCCGGCTGCGGGGTGATGCTCGCCATCGCCGGCACCCTGATACAACGGCTGACCGCCAACCCCATGGCCAGCCCCGAGGTGCTGGGCATCAGCGGCGGCAGCGCCATCGCCCTGATGGGCGCCATCTTCCTGCTTCCCGCCCCCGACAACCTGACCCTGGTAGCCGCCGGCACCCTGGGGGCGCTGGTCAGCCTGGCGGTGCTGGTGGGCCTCAACCGCGCCAGCGGCTTCCAGCCGGAACGGCTGCTGCTGACCGGGGTGGCGATCACCGCGCTGTTCGAGGCGATCAAGGGCGTGGTGCTGGCCGGCGGCGATCCCCGCGGCCAACAGGTCATCGCCTGGCTATCCGGCTCCACCTACTACGTCGACCCGACCAGCGCGCTGTCGGTGGCCGCGGCGGCCCTGCTGCTGGGCCTGGTCGCCACGCCGCTCGGGCGCTGGCTGGACATCCTGCCGCTGGGCGGCGCCGCCGCCACGGCCCTGGGGCTGCCCCTGGCACGCTCGCGGCTGGTACTACTGCTGATGGTCGCGCTGCTCACCGCCGGCGCCACCCTGGTGGTAGGACCGCTCTCCTTCGTCGGCCTGCTGGCCCCGCACATGGCGCGCCTGCTGGGCTTCGCCCGGGCCCGGGCGCACCTTGTCGGGGCGGCGCTCACCGGCGCCCTGCTGATGGTGCTGGCCGACGGACTGGGCCGCCAGCTGCTGTTCCCCGAGGAGATCCCCGCCGGCCTGATGGCCTCGCTGCTCGGCGGCGCCTATTTCATGTGGGGATTGCAGGCCGCACCCTCACGGCGCTGAGGCCACCCACACCGCAACGAAAAGAGCCGCGCCTCGTGAAGGCGCGGCTCTGGCTCGGCTCCGGGCCAGGCTGGTGACGTTTCCAGCCCTGCGCGGTCGACGGCCTAGCGGATGGCGTTCTGGTAGCGACGCTCGACGTCTGACCAGTCGACGACGTTAAAGAAGGCCGCCACGTAATCGGGGCGCTTGTTCTGATACTTCAGGTAGTAGGCGTGCTCCCAGACGTCCAGGCCCAGCACGGGCGTCCTGCCCTCCATGATCGGGCTGTCCTGGTTAAGCGTATTCTCCACCTCAAGCTTGCCCTCCGGCGTAACGCTCAGCCAGGCCCAGCCGCTGCCGAACCGACCCAGCGCCGCCTTGGTGAAGGCCTCCTTGAAGGCGTCGAAGCCGCCCAGCTCGCCGTCGATGGCCTCAGCCACCTTGCCCTGTGGCTGGCCGCCGCCGTCGGGCGACATCATCTGCCAGAACATGGAGTGGTTGGCGTGACCGCCGCCGTTGTTGATCACGGCCTGGCGTTTGCCGTCCGGTACATGATCGAGGTTCGCAATCAACTCCTCGACATGGACGTCCTCCAGGCCGGTACCCTCGAGGGCGGCGTTGAGGTTGTTGACGTAGGTCTGATGGTGACGGGAGTGGTGAATCTCCATGGTCAACGCATCGACGTGTGGTTCCAGAGCGTCATAGGCATAGGGAAGATCGGGAAGGGTATGCGGCATGGTTCCTCCTCCTTGCTGGTATCCATGGGGCCCTTGGCCCCGCTACACCCCCAAGGATGGCAGAGAAGCACGGCTGTTGCTAATAGTTCTCGTTATCTCTTGTATAGTCATCGTTAATCAAGGCCTAGCGCCAGATACGACAAGGCCGGCCCACTGGGGGCCGGCCTTGCATGGGACGAGCGACAGCGTTTTACAGCTTCTGCTCGAGCTCCGGCAGGACGTCGAACAGGTCGCCGACCAGTCCGTAATCGGCCACCTGGAAGATCGGCGCCTCCTCGTCCTTGTTGATGGCGACGATCACCTTGGAGTCCTTCATGCCGGCCAGGTGCTGGATGGCACCGCTGATGCCCACCGCGATGTAGAGCTCCGGAGCGACGATCTTGCCGGTCTGGCCGACCTGCATGTCGTTGGGCACGAAACCGGCGTCGACCGCGGCTCTTGATGCGCCGATGGCCGCGCCGAGCTTGTCGGCGATGCCGTCAAGCAGCTTGAAGTTCTCGCCGTTGCCCATGCCGCGCCCGCCGGAGATGACCACCTTGGCCGCGCCCAGCTCCGGGCGGTCGCTCTGCGCCAGCTCCTCACCGACGAAGGTGGACTGGGCGTTGTCGGCCACGAAGTCCACCGCCTCGATGGCGGCACTGCCGCTGTCGGCGACCGCGTCGAAGGCGGTGGCGCGCACGGTGATCACCTTCAGGGCGTCGTCGCTCTGCACGGTGGCGATGGCGTTGCCGGCGTAGATCGGCCGCTTGAAGGTGTCGGCGCTCTCCACCGCGATGATCTCGGAGAGCTGGGCGACGTCCTTCAGCGCGGCCACGCGCGGCAGCACGTTCTTGCCGGTGGTGGAACCCACCGCCAGCAGGTGGCTGTAGTCATCGGCCAGTTTCGCCAGCAGCGCGCCCAGGGGCTCGGCGAGCTGGTGGGCGTAGACGGCATGGTCCGCCACGCGCACGCGGCTGACGCCGTCGAGCTGGGCGGCTGCCTCGGCGATGGCGCCGACGTTCTCGCCCGCTACCAGCACGTCGATGTCGCCGCCGCCCGCTTCGGCGATCTGCTTCGCCGCGGCCACCACGTGGGCAGTAGCGCCGACCAGGGCGCCGTCGTGATGTTCGGCAAGGACCAGAATGCTCATGAGATCACCTTGGCTTCGTTCTTGAGTTTGTCGACCAGCTCGTCCACGGAGCTCACCTTGACGCCACCCTGGCGCTCGGCCGGCGACTCGACCTTGACCAGCGTGACCTTGGAAGCCACCTCGATGCCGAGATCCGCCGGCGTCTTGACGTCCATCGGCTTCTTCTTGGCCTTCATGATGTCGGGCAGCTTGGCGTAGCGCGGCTCGTTGAGGCGCAGGTCGGTGGTGACGATGGCCGGCAGGGTCAGCGACACGGTCTGCAGGCCGCCGTCGACCTCGCGGGTCACCTGCGCCTTGTCACCCTCGATGAGCACCTCGGAGGCGAAGGTGCCCTGGGGCAGGCCACAGAGCGCCGCCAGCATCTGGCCGGTCTGGTTGTTATCGGTGTCGATGGCCTGCTTGCCGAGGATGACCAGGCCCGGCTGCTCCTCCTCGACCACCTTGGCCAGCGCCTTGGCCGCGCCCAGCGACTCGACGCGCTCATCGGTCTCGACGTGCACGGCGCGATCGGCGCCCAGCGCCAGCGCGGTGCGCAGCTGCTCCTGGGCGGCCTTGGGGCCGACGGTGACGACGACGACCTCAGTCGCCACGCCCTTCTCCTTCAGGCGCACGGCCTCTTCCACGGCGATCTCGCAGAAGGGGTTCATGGCCATCTTGACGTTGGTGAGGTCGACGTCGGAGTGATCCGGCTTGACCCGAATCTTGACGTTGTAGTCGATGACGCGTTTGACCGCGACGAGTACCTTCATAGTGTCCTCGCTTGGTTCACTCTGGAAACCTGGTGATGGAAGAAGCGGCCTCGACCTCCCGAACGTGCGGGCGGGAAACACGCCTCCTTGGAACCGGCTGGCATACCCTTATGCGTTTCATGCAAGCGTTTGATAGGCGCTACGGCGAAAAACGCTCCCAATGTGCCATGGCCGGCTCGGATCAACAATCCCCGACCCTGCCAAGCCACGCCGGTCACCCTGACGCCCTGCACCATCGCAGGGGGTGACCCTTTGCCGCTATTATGCCTATCATGAGACATGGCTAGAAGCAAACGACCGTTTTAAATCCTGTCGACGTTGGTCGCATCCGATGGCCGCGTCCTCGGGGACAGCAAGGAGAGTACTGGTGGAAGAACAAATCGAACGCGATTCCATGGACTTCGATGTCGTCATCGTCGGCGCCGGCCCCTCGGGGCTCTCGGCGGCGTCTCGCCTGATGCAGCAGGCCAACGAGGCCGGTCAGGAGCTGACCGTGTGCGTGGTGGAGAAAGGCTCCGAGGTGGGCGCCCACATTCTCTCCGGGGCCGTCTTCGAGCCCCGCGCCCTCAATGAACTCTTCCCCGACTGGGAGGAGCGTGGTGCGCCGCTGACCACCCCCGCGACCCGCGACGAGCTCTATCTCCTCAAGGATGCCGAGAAGGCCCAGAAGCTGCCCAACGCCCTGGTGCCCAAGACCATGCATAACACCGGTGGAGACATCACCCGCTACGTGATCAGCGCCGGCAACCTGTGCCGCTGGCTCGGCGAGCAGGCCGAGGCGCTGGGCGTGGAGATCTTCCCCGGTTTCGCCGCCCAGGAGGTGATCGTCGAGGACGGGGTGGTCAAGGGAATCCTCGTCGGCGACATGGGCGTGGGCGCCGACGGCCAGCCCAAGGACGGCCACATGCCGGGCATGGAGCTGCGCGCCAAGTACACCCTGTTCGCCGAGGGCGCCCGCGGCCACCTGGGCAAGCGGCTGATCCGCGACTTCGAGCTCGACGCCGGCAAGGATCCCCAGCACTACGGTATCGGCCTGAAGGAGCTGTGGGACGTCCCCGCGGAGCAGCACGAGCCGGGGCTGGTGCTGCACGGCTCCGGCTGGCCGCTGGACAAGCAGACCCACGGCGGCTGGTTCCTCTACCACGCCGAGAACCAGCAGGTGGTGGTCGGCCTGATCATGGACCTCTCTTACCAGAACCCCTGGCTCTCGCCCTTCGACGAGTTCCAGCGCATGAAGCACCACCCGGTGCTCAAGGCCCACCTCGAGGGCGGCAAGCGCGTGGCCTACGGCGCCCGGGCGCTCACCAAGGGTGGACTCAACTGCCTGCCGAAGATGACCTTCCCCGGCGGCCTGCTGATCGGCTGCGATGCCGGCACCCTGAACTTCGCCAAGATCAAGGGCCTGCACACCGCCATGAAATCGGGCCTGGTGGCGGCCGAGGCGGTCTTCGAGGCGCTCAACGATCCTGACGCAAAAGCGGCCGGCGACGAGGGCGGCCGCGAGCTGACCGGCTTCACCGACAAGTGGGAGGCGAGCTGGGCCTATGAGGAGCTCAAGGAGAGCGCGAGCTTCGGGCCGGCGATCCACAAGTACGGCACCGTCGGCGGCGGCGCCTACAACTTCCTCGATCAGCTGCTCGGCGGCAGGCTGCCCAACGTCCACGACACCACGCCGGACCACGCCACCCTGAAGCCGGCGGCCGAGTGCGAGAAGATCGACTACCCGAAGCCCGACGGCAAGCTCTCCTTCGACAAGCCCTCCTCGGTGTTCCTGTCGAACACCAACCACGAGGAGGACCAGCCCTGCCACCTGAAGCTGGCCGACCCGGAGCTGCCGATCCGCGACAACCTGCCCACCTATGCCGAGCCGGCGAGCCGCTATTGCCCGGCCGGCGTCTACGAGGTGGTCGAGGCGGACGACGGCACGCCCAAATTCCAGATCAACTTCCAGAACTGCGTGCACTGCAAGACCTGCGACATCAAGGATCCGGCCCAGAACATCACCTGGGTGGCCCCGGAGGGCGGCGGCGGCCCCAACTACCCGAACATGTAAGCGGCTCGCGTCGGGCTTCGCTCGACGCGGAAGCTCGAAGCCATCGCAAACAGCACCGCCCCCATGCTTGCGCCTGGGGGCGGTTTTTTTCCAGCTTCCAGCTTATGGCTTACAGCTCCCGGGCGCAGCCCGGGCTCAGTCGCCGGTGGCGATGGGCCTCGCGGGATCGCGGATCCACTCGCTCCAGGAGCCGACGAAGAGCCTCGGTAGTCCACGCCCGGCCACGGCATAGGCCAGCACGTTATGGCAGGCGGTAACCCCCGAGCCACAGTAGGCGATCAAGGAGTCGGCCTCGGGCAGTTCGCGGGCCAGCACCTCGGCGCGCTTGAAGTGGCCGCTGGCGTCGAGGTTGTCGGCGCTGGGACGGCACACCGCGCCGGGAATGTGTCCGGCCACCGGGTCCACGGGCTCGGCCTCGCCGCGAAAGCGCTCGCGGCTGCGGGCATCGACCTTCTGCGCCCCCTCGGCGGCGACCTCGTCGATCCCGACGAGGGCCGCGTCGCGATACGCCGGCTGCCAGCGAGTCGGCGCCGGCGCGGCGTCCGGGTCGCCATCCTCACGAAGCTCGCCCCCCGCCGCCAGCCAGGCCTTCACCCCGCCATCGAGCAGGCGCACGTCGGGATGGCCCGCCCAGCAGGCGAGCATCCACCAGGCCCGCGCCGCCGCCAGCTGCCCGCCCATGTCGTCATAGACCACCACCGGCTGCTGTGGCGTGATACCCAGGCCCTGCAGCACCGCGGTGAAGGCCTCGGGCGCGGGCAGCGGATGCCGGCCTCCCGCCCCCGGCGCGGCGGCCAGGTCGCGATCTAGGTCGATATGCAGGCTGCCCGGCAGATGCGCCTCGGCCCAAAAGCGGCGACCGGCGGCGGGCTCGCCCAGGCGGGTGCGACAGTCCAGCAGGCGGGGAGGATGGGGACCCTCGAGGGCATCGGCCAGGGTGGCGGCCGAGATCAGCGGTTTGGTCATGCGTCGACTCCGTCCAGCAGTTCGATGGGGGCCCGGCTGGCGATCAGGCGCCGCCGGCCGGCCGTGCGGAAGCGTACCTCGATCACCGGGTTGTCGGGATCGCCCTCCACCACGTCGATCTGACCCTCGCCGAAGACGGCATGGCGCAGGGACTGGCCGACCCGGAACTGTCCCGGCGCGACGCGACCCGGTTCCGGCGAGGCCGGGCGTGCCTTGGCCAGCGGCAGCGACTGACCCAGCGCCGCCAGGTAGCGGTCGACCAGCGCGGGATCGGCGACCGCCAGCGGGGCGGCCGGCTCGGCGGTCTCGCTCTCGGCATCACTTCTACCCTCGGCTCCGTTATCGATCTCGGCCAGCCGGCGGGCGACCCGCTGGCCGTCCTCCCAGGCGGATTCGCCGATGAAGCGGCTGGGGCGGTGCTCGCCGCCGTCATGGAGCAGCACCAGGCGCTCCCGGGCACGGGTAATCGCCACGTAGAAGAGACGCCGCTCCTCCTCCAGCCGCGCCGGGGTCAGCGGGTTGTCGCGGGTATAGTGGGGAAAGTCCTCCTCGTTGGTGCCGGCCAGCAGCACCAGCGGCCACTCGAGCCCCTTGGCGCCGTGCACGGTGGTGATCAGCACGCCGTCCTGGCGATTCTCGACCGGACGACACAAGAGCTCGATGAAGGCGGCGGTGTCGTTGCCGAGCTCGCGGGCCTGCTCGACCAGCACGTCGAGCAGGCGCACGTCCTCCTCGCCCTTGTCGCGCCGTGCGGCCGCGCGCTTCAGCACCTTCTCGGCCTCCACGGCCTCGAGCACGTGCTCGAGCAGGCGGGCCGGCGGCCAGGCCGATCGCCGCGGCAGCTCGCAGAGCAGCGACCAGCGCCGCTTGAGCGTGCGCCGCTGATGGGGCTTGAGCCCCTCCAGCAGTGGATCATGACGCTCCGGCCAGCGCTGAGTCTCAGCCAGCCGGGTCGCCAGGGCGGCGATCCGCTCTCGGGCTACGAAGGAGGTGGGCTGGGCCAGCAGCAGGGCCAGGTGGCCGGGATCCTGGAGCAGCCGGGGCTCCAAGGCCAGCCGCAGGTAGCCGGCCAGGGCCTCCACCAGCGGCAGGCGGAAGACGAAGCGATCCTCCCGGGCCAGCCGGAACGGGATGCCCTCGCGTAGCAGCGCCAGCTGCAGCGGCACCGAGAGGGCCCAGCTGCGCACCAGCAGGCAGGCCTCGTCGAGGCCGCGGCCCTGCCGATGCCAGGCGCCGAGCTCATCGAGCAGCGCCCGGCCGCCCTGCCCCACCGCGAGCCCGGTGCGGGGATTGTCGGGGGCGGCCAGGCAGAGCTGATCGGGGCGTCGGCGGTTGGCGGCGATGGCGTGATTGGCGGCCAGCGCCAGGGCGTGGCCGTGGCGGAAGGTGGTGGAGAGAGGGTAGTCGTGCGCCGCGCCGAAGGTAGCGGTGAAGTTCTCAAGCATGGTGTCGGGATGGGCGCCGCGCCATTCGTAGATGCACTGGTTGGCATCGCCCACCGCCATCACCTCGGCCTCGCGGCCGGCGAGCAGCGCCAGCAGGCGCTGCTGGGCGGTGTTGATGTCCTGATACTCGTCGATGACCACGTGATCGAGGAAGCCCTGCACCCGGTGGCGCAGCGCGGCGTCCTGCTCCAGCGCCAGCAGCGGGCGATAGAGCAGGTCGGCGAAGGTCATCAGCCCCTGCTCGGCCAGCAGCCGTTCGGCGTGCTCGAAGGCCGCCACGAAGTGGCCGGTCTCCTCGCCGAAGTCGAGCCTCGCGTGAAGCTCGGCGGGCGAGGCCATCTCGGCCTTCACCAGCCCGCAGAAGTGGGCCAGCGCCTCGAGGCGCTCGGCGTCCAGCGCCGTCTCGCGAGCCTCGGGCTCCTCGGCCAGCGCCGCCAGCGTCGCCTGGCGCAGCAGCCGCTCGAGCTGCCAGTCGGCGGTGAGCAGCTGACGGGGCGCCAGCACACCCCAGCGAGTCAGGCTGGCGGAGAGCCGATGGCCGAGCGAGTGGAAGGTGCGCACGTCGGGCAGCGCCTGCCCGGCCGGCGCCATGGCCGCGAGCCGCGCCTGGAAGTCCTCGCGGGCCGAGCGGTTGAACATCAGCACGAGTATCCGCCCCGGGGGCACGCCGCCGGCCAGCAGGTGCAGCACCCGGGCGACCATGGTGGTGGTCTTGCCGGCTCCGGCCACGGCCGCGACCCGGGCATGCCCGCGGCCATGGGACACCACCGCCTGCTGTTCGGCGGTCAGCGACGGAGAAGAAGCAGCATGCTCGCTCATGGGCCGTCGCCGCCCCCGAGTTCGTCCGCGTGGAGCCTGCCCAGCGGCTGCCACACACCGCCGCTGGTCAGCCCCAGCTCGAGCGCGCCCTCGCCGTCCTCGCGGGTCTCGGCCTGCTCCACCAGCCGGTAGTAGACGTTGCGCCCCAGGCGGGCAGCGAGGCCGAAGCGCACCGCCACCTCGGGGATCGTCTCGCCGGCCGGCGTCTCGCTGAGGGTGAGGCGACACGCCGCGTCGAGGCGAACGCGATCGCCGACGTTGGTGGTGAGCCACCAGTCGCACGCCGCATCGGGCTCGGCATCGACGATCAGGAAGGGGCGATCCTCGACGTAGATGCGCTGCATCTCGGCCGGCGTCACCAGCCAGTAGTCGCCATCGGGCTCGCGGCGCAGGATGGTCGACAGCAGGCGCACCAGCCGCGGCCGCGCGATGGCCGTGCCCTCGTGGAGCCAGCGACCGTCGGCGGCGATGGTGAGGTCCATCTCGCCGCGCTGCGCGGGGTGCCAGCGATCCACGGGGGGAATCTCGCCATGGGGTTCGATCTGCGCCAGCAGGGGGTCGAGGGTCATAGCAGCGGCCTCAATTGGTGGCGTCTCGGCGCCTAGACCAGCCCGGCGCGGGACAGGGCGTCGCGGACGCCCGCGGGTGCCTCGGGGGCCGCCGCGCGGAACAGGTGGTAGAAGTTGGCGGTGGTCTGGGCGGCGAGCTCCTCGACGCTGATGCCCCGCGCCTCGGCGATGCACTCGGCGACCTCGACCACCCAGGCCGGCTCGTTGGGCTTGCCGCGGTGCGGCACCGGGGCCAGGTAAGGGCTGTCGGTCTCGATCAGCAGCCGGTCCAGCGGCACCCGCCGCGCCACGTCGCGCAGCGACTCGGCGTTGCGGAAGGTGACGATGCCGGAGAGCGAGATGTAGAAGCCGTGGCGCACCGCCTCGCGGGCCATGTCGAGATCCTCGGTGAAGCAGTGCAGCACCCCGCCCACCGCCGGGTCGGTGTGCTCGCGGATCAGCGCCAGGGTGTCCTCGCGGGCCTCGCGGGTGTGGATGATCACCGGCAGTTCGAGCTCGCGGGCGGCGATCAGCTGGCGACGGAAGCGCTCGAGCTGCACCTCCCGGGAGGGCACCTTGTCGGGCGCCTTTTCGAGATAGTGATAGTCCAGCCCGCACTCGCCGATGGCCACGGCCCCAAAGCGCTCGGCCGCCTCGGCGATCGCCGCCACGTCGGGCTCGTCCGCCAGCGTCTGCAGGGGGTGGATGCCGGCCGAGATGACCACGTCGTCATGGGCCCGGCTGATCTCGGCCAGGGTCGGCACGTCGTCCAGGGTCACGGCGATGGCCAGGAACTGGCGCACGTCACGGGCGCGGGCGGCTTCTAGGGCGGCGGTGAGATCACCGCCGTGGGTGCCGGGATCGAGGCGATCGAGATGGCAATGGGAGTCGACGAACATGCGGGGGAATTCCGAAATGGCAGAGTGGGTTCAGGCAAGCGGACCGGCTCGGTCCGTCAGAGTGTGTAGGTCGGCGCGCCCTTGTCCAGCTGGCCGGCCAGCAGGGTCTCGATGCGGTCACGCACGGCCTGATCCTCGGGGCTGAAATGGATGCCGATGCCCGGGACCCGGCGGCCGGCCACACCCTCGGGCGAGACCCACACCACCTGGCCGGTGACCGGCACCCGCTCCTCGTCGCCGGGCAGCATGAGCAGCAGGAAGACCTCCTGGCCCAGCTCATAGCGCTCGCGGGTGGGCACGAAGATGCCGCCGCGCTCGAGCACCGGCATGTAGGCCGAGAGCAGGGTCGGGACATCCTGGATGGTCAGCGAAAGCGCCTTCTGTGCGGCCATGGTGTCTCCCTTTGCGAAGCGTCACAGCGGTCAAGGGCGCCGCGGCGCGTCAGGAACGCAGCAGCGTGGACCAGCGAACCAGCCAGGCCTCGAGGGTCAGCTGGGGGTTGGGGTTGCCGCCCTCGGCCAGCAGCCGTCGCTGCTCGCGGGCATAGTCCAGCAGGCGAAACCAGTCGCGTACCCGAGCATTCTTGACCGCCTGGCGGTAGAGCACCAGCAGGTCGGGGTTACGCAGCTCGGCGGTATCACCCGAGAGCCCCAGGCGAATCAGGTCCTCGAGCCAGATGATACCGTACCACAGGATGGCGTCGATGGACTGGCGATCCAGGCGGGCCGCCTCGGCCACCGGCTCGCTACCGCGCATCAGCGCCTCGAAGGTCTCGGCAAGCTGCTGACGCAGCGCCCGGGCGCTCGGCTCGGCGAGCTCCAGGGCGCGCAGCGGCAAGCCTCCCGCGGCGCGAAACCAGAAGCGGGCCTCCTCCTCGCCCCCCAGCTGCTCGATCAGCCAGGGCCGACAGTCGGCCTCGGCCGGCACGGGCAGGCTCCAGTGCTGGCAGCGCGAGCGGATGGTCGGCAGCAGCCGCGAGGGGATGTCGGAGAGCAGCACGAAGAGGGTGCGCCCGCCCGGCTCCTCGAGACTCTTGAGCAGCGCGTTGGAGGCCGCCACGTTCATCGCCTCGGCCGGGGCGATCGTGATCACCCGATAGCCGCCCTGCTGGGCGGTCTGGGCGACGAAGGCGTTGACCTCGCGCACCGGGCCGATGCGGATCAGCCGCTTGCCCTCCTCCGGCGCCACCCGCAGCAGGTCGGGATGATAGCCCGAGGCCAGCATGTGGCAGGCGTGGCAATCCCCGCAGGCGAACTCCCCGGGCGAGGCGCAGAGGGTGCGGGCCACCAGCGCCTCGGCCAGCGAGTGCTTGCCGATGCCGTGGCCACCCGAGATCAGCAGGGCGTGGGGCAACCGCCCGTCGTCGGCCAGCCTGACGAGCTCGCGCCAGCGGGGCATCAGCCAGGGTAGCGGGCGGGGCACCTCGACGGACGTCATCGCCATGCGGCCATCCGCTCGTCCAGGCGGGTCAGCAGCTCGGCACGCACCGCGTCGATGGCGGCGCCGGCATCGATCACCACCATGCGCTCGGGGGCGGCCTCGGCGCGCTCGAGGTAGGCCCGACGCACCGCCTCGAAGAAGTCGCCGCGCTCGCGCTCGAAACGATCGCGCACCTCGCCCTGCCCCTCGAGGCGACCGTCCAGGCGGCGCTGGGCGGCGGCCATGGACATGTCCAGCAGCAGCGTGAGATCAGGCTCGAGGCCCTGCTGGACGAAGGCCTCGAGTTCGGCGATGCGCGCGGCGTCGATGCCGCGCCCGCCGCCCTGGTAGGCGTAGGTGGCGTCGGTGAAGCGGTCGCAGACCACCCAGGCGCCGCGCGCGAGGGCCGGCTTGACTACCCGCGCCAGGTGCTGGGCGCGGGCGGCGAAGACCAGCAGCAGCTCGGCGTCCGGGTCGAGGGGCTCCTCTTCGCGCGGATCCAGCAGCAGCCGGCGTATGTCTTCCGCCCGAGGGGTGCCGCCGGGCTCGCGAGTCGCCACCACCTCGTGCCCGTGGGCCCGAAGGTGCTCGACCACCAGGGCGAGGTTGGTGGATTTGCCCACCCCCTCGCCGCCTTCCAGGGTGATGAATCGTCCGCGCTCGGTCATGTTCGATGCCGCTCCATGGTCAGCGATTGCGGATATACCGGTTCACCGCGTTGTTGTGCTCGCGCAGGGTACGCGAGAAGTGATGGGTACCGTCCCCCCGCGCGACGAAGTACAGCGTCTTGCCCTCGGCGGGGTGCACCGCGGCGTCGAGGGCGGCGCGTCCCGGCAGGGCGATCGGCGTCGGCGGCAGCCCATCGATCACATAGGTATTGTAGGGGGTCGGCTCGCGCAGGTCGGCCCGGGTGATGTTGCCCGCGTAGCGCTCGCCCATGCCGTAGATCACGGTGGGATCGGTCTGCAGGCGCATGCCCCGCTCCAGGCGGCGCTTGAACACGCCGGCGATCTCGGGCCGCTCCTCGGGCGCGCCGGTCTCGCGCTCGATCAGCGAGGCCATGATCAGCGCCTGGTAGGCGCTCTCGAGCGGCAGGTCCTCATCGCGCTCTTCCCAGACGCTCTCCAGGGTGGTCTCCATGCGCTCGAGAGCCTGGCGCAGGATCTCCAGGTCGCTCAACCCCTTGTGGTAGCGATAGGTGTCGGGGAAGAACCAGCCCTCGGGATGGCGCTGCTCCCGGTCGAGCAGCGCCATCACCCCGGCGTCACTGAGCCCTTCGGTGCGATGCTCGAGCTTGGGTGCCTCGTCGAGTGCCTCGCGCATCTGGCCGAAGGTCCAGCCCTCGGGGATGGTCAACGAATAGGTGACGACCTCGTGGCTGCCCAGCAGGGCCAGCAGCTCGCGGCCGCTCATCCCGGGCTGCAGGCGGTACTCGCCGGGGCGCAGGTCGGGCAGGCTCTCGGGCTCCAGGCGCGCCAGCAGGCGAAACGCCCAGACCTCCTCGAGGATACCGCGCTCGGCCAGCTCGCCGACCACGCGATGGTAGCCGGCGCCGGCCGGCACCTCGTAGAGCATCGGCGCGTCGAGGGCGACGGGCGCCTCGAGGCGTGACTGCCAGTAACGGTGGCCGGCCAGTAACGCCAGGCCCGCCAGCACGGCCAGTACCAGCAGGATCTTCAGCAGACGCAGCATGCGTGTCCTCGTTCAGTCATCACGTGATGGTGGGGTAGCCCAGCGCCTCATGGGCCAGGGCCTGCAGGCGACGCTGCGCCGGCCCGATGGGCCACTTCCGCACGGGGTTGCCCTCGGCATCGTCGAGCCTCGCCACCGGCCAGAGCCCCTGCAGCGAATTGCCGAGCCACAGGGCCTCGACCTCATCCAGCACCGCGGGGAAGGCATCGACCTCATGGATCGGCGCCCGCTCGAGGAGTGCCGCCCGCAGCGTGCCGGCCACGCCGCAGCGATCGAGCCGTGGCGTCTCCAGCTTCCCGTCGCGCTGCCAGAAGAGGTTCATGCAGGTGGCCTCCACCAGCCGCCCCTCGCTGTCGCAGAGCAGCCCTTCGGCCGTGTCGGCATCCGTCCACTCGGCGCGGGCCAGGACGTTCTCGAGTCGATTGAGGTGCTTGAGGCCGGCGAGCATGGGCTGGATGCCCAGCCGCAGCCGGCAGTGGCGCACCCGCACCCCCTGCTGCCAGTGCTGTGCGCTGGGCGCGAACGGGCCGAGTCGCCAGCGCAGCTGCGGCTCGGGAGTGTCAGGGGGCGCATAGCCACGACCGCCGCTGCCGCGGCTCAGGATCAGCTTGAGCACCGAGAGCCCCTCGCCGGCCTCGACCAGCGGCGCTTCCAGATGCTCCCGGGCGGGAAGCGGGATCCCCAGCACCCGACAGCCACGACCGAGGCGCGCCAGGTGCTGCTCCCACAACAGCGGGGTGCCGTCACGCACGAGGACGGTCTCGAAGAGACCGTCCCCATAGGCGACGCCGCGATCCTCCAGCGGCCAATCGCTTTTCGCCGCCTCTGCCATCACGACGCCTCCCCCCGGGCTCACACCTTGCTGAAGATCAGCGTGCCGTTGGTGCCGCCGAAGCCGAAGGAGTTCGACAGGCTGACATCGATCTTCATCTCGCGCGCGGTGTGCGGCACGTAGTCGAGACGGCAGCCTTCCTGGGGGTTGTCCAGGTTGATCGTCGGCGGCGCGACCTGATCGCGGATCGCCAGGACGCTGAACACCGCCTCCACGGCACCGGCCGCCCCCAGCAGGTGGCCGATCATCGACTTTGTGGAGCTGACCGCGACCGACTGAGCGGCCTCGCCCATCACCTTCTCGACGGCCCGGCTCTCGGCCAGGTCGCCGGCCGCGGTCGAGGTGCCGTGGGCGTTGATGTAGTCGACGGCGGAGGGATCGATGCCGGCATCCTGAATGGCATTGCTCATGGAGCGTGCCGCCCCGCGGCCGTCTTCCGGCGGCGCCGTCATGTGGTGGGCGTCGTCGCTCATGCCGAAGCCGGTGAGCTCGGCGTAGATGGTCGCCCCGCGGGCCTTCGCCTGCTCGTACTCCTCGAGCACGATCACCCCGGCGCCATCGGAGAGCACGAAGCCGTCGCGATCCCGATCCCAGGGGCGGCTCGCCGCCTCGGGATCGTCGTTGCGGGTGGACAGCGCGCGGGCCGCCGAGAAGCCGCCTAGGCCCAGCGGGGTGGTCGCCATCTCGGCGCCGCCACAGACCATCACGTCGGCGTCGCCATAGGCGATGGTGCGCGCGCTATAGCCGATGTTGTGCGTACCGGTCGTGCAGGCGGTGGTAATGGCGATGTTGGGGCCGCGGAAGCCGTGCTGGATCGCCAGGTTGCCGGAGATCATGTTGATGATCGAGCCCGGCACGAAGAACGGCGAGATCCGGCGCGCCCCGCCCTTGTTAAGGGCGTTGTGGTTGCTCTCGATCATCGGCAGGCCGCCGATCCCCGAGCCGATGGCCACGCCGATACGATCGGCGTTCTCCTCGGTGCACTCGATCCCCGCATCGGCGATCGCCTGGCCGCCCGCCGCCATCCCGTACTGGATGAACAGGTCCATCTTGCGGGCGTCTTTGGGATTGAGATAAGGACTGATGTCGAAGTCCTTCACCGAACCGCCGAAGCGCGTATTGAAGGCGCTGACATCGAAGTGTTCGATGGGGGCGACACCGCTCTTGCCGGCCAGGATATTGGCCCAGCTCTCCTTGACGGTATTTCCCACCGGCGTGACCAGACCGAGCCCGGTCACCACAACCCTTCTACGAGCCATCAGCTTTCCTCCAGACAACCTTGGTGACACGACCCCATGGCGGGATCGTCATTGCGCGCATTATACCCGAGTCTCCCCGACCTGTGCGGGATCGGCAAGTTCCCGACGCGCATAGCACGAGAGCCGTCCTGCCACGGCAGGACGGCTCTCCTCGGGGCACGGCCCCGGACGCTTCAAGAAGCGGTATCGACCGCCACCTTACTGGTGGGCGTTAACGTAGTCGATGGCTTCCTGAACGGTGGTGATCTTCTCGGCTTCCTCGTCGGGAATCTCGGTGTCGAATTCTTCTTCGAGCGCCATCACCAGCTCGACGGTGTCCAGGGAATCCGCGCCGAGGTCTTCGGTGAAGGAAGAGGAGTTCTGGATGTCTTCTTCCTTGACGTTCAGACGCTCAGCCACAACCTTCTTAACGCGCTCTTCGATGGTGCTCATTATGACTACTCCAGTCGTTCACATTGGCCGTTCGGAAACCAGCCGTTAAAGATCCAGATCCGCTAGCCGGAAGCTGCGGCGTAGTTTATAGACGCCCCGGGGTCGGCGCAACCGCCTCCCACCGATGGCCTCAACGCATGTTCATGCCGCCGTTGACATGCAGGGTTTCGCCGGTGATGTAGCCCGACGTCTCGCCGGTCAGGAAGCCCACCGCCGCCGCGATCTCCTCGGGATCACCGAGCCGAGAAAGGGGAATCTGGCCGAGCAGCATCTTGTGCTGCTCTTCGGGCAGCGCCTCGGTCATGTCGGTGGCAATGAAGCCCGGCGCCACCGCATTGACGGTGATGGCGCGCGAGGCGACCTCACGGGCCAGCGCCCGGGTGAAGCCCTCCATGCCGGCCTTGGCGGCAGCATAGTTGGTCTGCCCCAGGTTGCCCATGGTGGCCACCACCGAGCTGATCGAGACGATACGTCCGAAGCGAGCCCGGGTCATGCCGCGCAGGCACGCCTTGCTGACGCGATAGACGGACTTGAGATTGGTGTCGATCACCGAATCCCACTCGTCCTCCTTCATGCGCATCAGCAGGTTATCGCGGGTGATGCCGGCGTTATTGACCAGGATGGTGGGCGCACCGAACTCCTCGGTGATCGCCTTGATCAGTGCATCGACGCTGGCCTGGTCGGTGACGTCCAGCTTGCGGCCGCCCCCCTCGATGCCCGCCGCGGCGAGATCCGCATCGATCCGCTCGGCGCCGGCATCGCTGGTGGCGGTGCCGATCACGATGCGACCCTGGCGCCCCAGCTCGTGGGCGGTGGCGCGGCCGATGCCGCGACTGGCCCCGGTGATCAGGGCGACTCTACGCTCGGTTGTCATGGTCTCTTCCGTCTACGTCCTGAAGATGGATCAGCCATTGGCCGACGGCGACTGGCCGGCGGCTTCCCTGGCCAGTTCGAGGGCCGCGGAGAGGCTATCCGGATCATTGACCGCCAGCCCCTTGCTGCCCTTTGCAATGCGCTTGTTGAGGCCGGTGAGCACCTTGCCGGGCCCGCACTCGATGAGCACCTCGGCGCCCTGACCGGTCATGGCCTCGATGCAGGAGGTCCAGCGTACCGGCTGATAAAGCTGCTCGATCAGCCGGGTGCGCAGGGTCTCCACGTCGGCATGCGCCTGAGCATCCACGTTCTGATAGACCGTGTAGCGCGGCGAGCGCAGCTCGATCTCCTGCATGGCCGCGGCCAGCCGCTCGGCGGCCGGGCGCATCAGGTCACAGTGGGAGGGCACCGACACGGGCAGCGGCATGGCGCGCTTCGCCCCGGCCTCCTGACAGGCCACGATGGCACGCTCGACCGCCGCCTTGCTGCCGGCGATCACCACCTGACCGGGGGCATTGTAGTTGACCGCGGCAACGACGTCGCCGTCCGCGGCGCGGGCGCAAGCCTGCTCGACGGCACCGTCATCCAGGCCGAGGATCGCCGCCATGGCACCCTCGCCCACCGGCACGGCCGCCTGCATCGCCTCGCCGCGCAGCTTCACCAGCCGCACGCCCTCGGCGAAGGTCAGGGCACCGGCACACACCAGGGCGCTGTACTCGCCCAGGCTATGACCGGCCATGGCACCAGGCCTCGGCCCTTCCAGCTCCTGCCAGACGCGCCAGATCGAGACGCTGGCCGTGAGCAGCGCCGGCTGGGTGCAGGCCGTGGCGTTGAGCGCCTCGACCGGGCCTTCCTGAACCACCTGCCAGAGGTCGTACCCCAGGGCGTCGGAGGCCTCCTCGAAGGTGGTGCGCACCACGCTGTAGCGCTCCGCCAGCTCGCGCAGCATGCCGATCTGCTGCGAGCCCTGCCCGGGAAAGATGAGGGCAAGGGATTGTGTCATGTCGATCACCTTTGCGCTTGTTGACTGTCGTCGATGCCGGTTGCACCCGGCAGGATCGGCCCCTCGGGGCCGGATCCGCTCTCGACTCGACCGACGGCGGCCGAATCGACAGAGGACCGTCGATGATGCAGTTCAGCGGCCAGCCGACTCGGCAGGTCGTGACTGACTTCATTGGCGGCGCGCTGGATCGCGAAGCGAAAGCCCGTGGCATCGGCGCCGCCATGACTCTTGATCACGATCCCGGCGAGCCCCAGCAGGCTGGCCCCATTGTAGCGGACGGGGTCGAGCTCACCCCTGAGGCGTCGCAGTGCCGGCCGGGCCAGCAGCCCCACCAGCCGACTGCTCCAGCGGGCCTCGAAGGTCGCCTGCACCCGTTCCACCAGCAATCGCGCCAGGCCTTCGCTGGCCTTGAGCACCGCATTGCCGACGAAGCCATCGCAAACCACCACGTCGGCGGCGCCACTGAAGACCCCGTCACCCTCGACATAGCCGAGGTAGGTGATGCCGGGATGCTGACGCAGCCAGGCATCGGCCTCGCGCACGCTGGCGGTACCCTTGGTGCCCTCGACGCCGACGTTGAGCAGCGCCACCCGCGGGGCGGCCAGGCCGTCCACGTGGCGCGCCATGAGCTCACCCATCAGGGCGAAGTCGACCAGGCGTGCGGCGCTCGCCTCGACATTGGCCCCCAGATCGAGAAGATAGCAGCGCCGCCGATCACGGGTCGGAATGGCGGTGCTGATCGCCGGCCTGGGGATACCCGCCACCGTGCCCAGGGCACGCCGCGACAGGGCCATCAGGGCGCCGGTATTGCCGGCGCTGACTCCGGCCGCGGCCTCGCCACTGGCGATGCTGTCGAGCATGAGAGCCATGCTGGTGCCGGCGCCGTGACGCAGCGCTTCGCTGGGTCGCTGCGCCTGACAAACCACGCCGGACGCATCGCTGACCCGCAGACGCGCCGCCGCCGCGGCAAGCTGCCGCGGCAGACGGGCGATCTCGTCATTAAGCCGCTCGGCGGGGCCGAACAGCTGGAGCTCAAGATTCGGGTCGTCGCTGACCGCCTGAGCAGACCCCATCACGACCGGGCGGGGACCGAGGTCCCCGCCCATCGCGTCGATGGCGATCCGCACGTCAGCGGCCAGCCACTACCGCTCGCGTCGCCGTCGTCTTAGACCTCGACGACCTTGCGACCGCGGTAGAAGCCGTCCGGCGCCACGTGGTGACGCAGGTGGGTGGTACCGGTTTCCTTGTCCTGGGACAGGGCCGCGGAGGTCAGGGCGTCGTGGCTACGGCGCATGCCGCGCTTGGAACGGGTCTTGCGGTTCTGTTGAACTGCCATGGGTTATCACTCCAGAGTGAAACGAGGGTGTATCAGAGTTTGCCCTTGATCTGCCGCAGCACATCGAAAGGGTTCGCCGGGGCGTCGGCCGACGCGTCGGTCGCCTCCCCGCTGGTCAGCTGGTCGCGCGAGACCGGGCACTCGGCCTCGTCGTGGTAAACCACCTGGGGCAGACTGAGGATGATCTCATCCTCGACCACCGCCATCAGGTTCAGCTGTTCGTTTTCCACCAGCACCGGTTCATGGGTGCTCGGCAGCTCCGCGGCCAGGGCGTCGCTGGTGACCATCCCCAGCCGGAAATCGCTCTCGACGCGCTGCGCCATGGGCTGGAGACAGCGGCGGCACGGAATCTGCAACTCGGCTTCCAGGTGGCCGCGAATCTCCCGGCGACCCTGGGAGTCGATGGCAAAATCCAGCCACACCTGACCGTCGCCGGTCTGGGCGCCGACTTCGTCTTCGAGTCGGGCCAGCTCGGCGAGTGCCACCAGGCCTTCCAGGTGTTCGGCACGGGCCGCGAGCTTATAAGGCTCGACCCTGCCGGGGAGTCTTGAGGTCAACATAGGCGCGCAATGATAGGCACTCCCCTCCCCCCTGTCAAAGCCGCCATCGCCCCAGGTTACAATGGCCGCGCGACGCCTGAGTCGTCATCATGCGTCTCGCCCATTCGCCCCACCGCAGAGGAAGCCTTCATGCCCCGCCTGGTCCTTGCCTCGGGCTCTCGCTGGCGCCGCCAGCTGCTCGACCGCCTCGCCCTCCCCTATGCCTGGGAGAGCCCCGATATCGACGAGACGCCGCGCCCGGGAGAGGCGCCCGAATCGCTGGTGCATCGCCTGGCGCTGGCCAAGGCCGAGCGGCTGGCGGCGAGCCACCCCGACCACCTGATCATCGGCTCCGACCAGGTGGCGCTGTTCGAGGGCGAAATCCTCGGCAAGCCCGGCGATGAGGCCACCGCCCGCGCCCAGCTGGCGCGCTTCTCCGGCCGACGCGTGCGCTTTCTTACCGGACTGGCGCTGATCGATACCGGGCACGGCCGGCATCGCGTCTGTCACGAGACGTATGACGTGGTGTTTCGTCGACTCGACGAGCGGGAGATCGCGAACTACGTCGCCCGGGAGCAGCCGCTGGACAGTGCCGGCAGCTTTCGCATGGAGGGCCTGGGCATCACGCTGTTCGAACGCCTCGAGGGCGAGGACCCCAACACCCTGATCGGCCTGCCGCTGATCCGGCTCTGTGCGATGCTGCGCGAGGCCGGGCTCGACCCGCTGGAATAGCGCCGAGCGCCGAGCGCCGAGCGCCGAGCGCCGAGCGCCGAGCGCCGAGCGCCGAGCGCCGAGCGCCGAGCAGGATGATGGCGCCGACGAGAATGGTCCCAAAAGGAACAATCCCGTGGGATAAAACCCACGGGATTTCTCGCTCTGGTCCTCGGCACCTGCCGCCCACCACTGAGCGACCGGGCGTTTGGCGCTTGTAGCTGGGCGCTCTCAAGGCAGCTGGTAGCGCACCGGCGCCGCGGCCTGCGGGAGACCCACCCACTCGGCGGCGACTCGGCCGAACTGCCGGGAGATCCGCTCGAACGGATCCAGGCGCGGCGTGTAGTCCTGCAGCCGCGCGCCGTCGAAGCGGCGCGCCAGGGTATCCAGGCTGCCCAGCTCATCCACCAGGCCGAGCGCCTGGGCCTGCTCACCCGTCCAGATCAGCCCGCTGAACAGCCGCTCGTCATCGGCCAGGCGGTCGCCGCGCCCCTCGCGGACGTCGTCGATGAACTGCTGGTGGGTGGTGGCCAGCACCTCCTGCCAGAACCGGTGCTGGGACCTAGAAATATCGGAGAAGGGATCGAGGAAGGCCTTGTTCTCCCCGGCGGTGAAGACGCGACGCTCGACCCCGAGGCGCTCGATGGCCTCCTCGAAGCCGAAACCGGCATGGATCACCCCGATCGAGCCCACCAGGCTCGCCGGCGCGGCGACGATCTCGTCGGCCGCGGCCGCCACGTAGTAGGCGCCGCTGGCCCCGATGTCCTCGACCACCGCGATGATCGGCTTGCCGCCCTCCTCGCGCAGCCGCATCACCGCATCGAAGATGCGCTGGGACTGCACCGGACTGCCGCCGGGACTGTTGATATGCAGCACCACCGCCTTGGCCTGATCGGCCTTCCAGGCCCGCTCGAGCCCCTCGATGACGCGCTGGGCACTGGCCGGCGACTCGCTGTCGATCACGCCCTTGACCTCGACGACGCCCAGGTGTCGCCCGGCAGGCGCCGCTGCCCCCGGCGCCACGAAGAGCCCATAGAAGGTGGTGGAGAGCGAGGCCAGGATCAGCAGCGCGAAGAAGAAGCGAAAGAACAGCTTCCAGCGCCGCGAGCGGCGCTGTTCGACCAGCACACCGTCGATCCAGCGATCCATCATCGCCAGCTGAGCCAGGCGCTGGCGTTCGCGCAGCGTCTCGGCATCCTCATAGCCGGACGGCTCGGCACCGGCCGCCGCAGCATCGGCCGGCGAGCCCTCACGCGCCTGGCGCGCCTGCTCAGGCGTCAGCTCCGGGCCCGTCGTCCAGCGGTCATCCCGTTTGTCATCGTCGCTCATGGTAATCCTTCCCCTGATGGGCTGATCGTTTCCGGGCGGGTCGTGGCGGACCTGAAAATGAAAGAGCTAGCCGTGAAGCCAGTCGAAGAGCTCGGGCACCGTCTCAGCGGTGAGCACCGGGCGGCTGACGGCCAGCCGTTCCGGGGCATGCACGCCCCAGGTCACCGCGATGCGATCCATGCCCAGCGCCCTGGCCATCTCCAGGTCGTATTCCGTGTCACCGATCATCACCGCCTCGTCGACATCGACGCCGAGCTCGGCGAGGAGTTCTTCGAGCATGCGCGGGTGCGGCTTGGAGAGAGTCTCGTCGGCGGTGCGACTGCCATGAAACCAGCCGCCGCTGCCGCTCTCGCGGAAGATGCGATCCAGGCCGCGTCGGCTCTTGCCGGTAGCCACGGCCAGCTGCTGCCCTTGCCGTCCGCGCAGCCGGGCGAGTCCCGCCTCGACGCCCGGATAGAAGCGCATCGGCGTGACGTCCCCCTCGACGAAATGGTAGGCGTAGCGGGCCCTGAGCAGCTCGGCCCGCTCGGCATCGATGCCGGGGCAGAGCGTGGCGATGGCCTCGGGCAGGCCGAGGCCGATGATGTTGCGCACCGCGCCCGCCTCGAGCTCACCCAGGCCTGCATCCCGGGAGGCCGCCTGCATGCAGGAGACGATGCGGGCGATGGAGTCCATCAGAGTGCCATCCCAGTCGAAGATGGCCAGTCGATAACGCATGAGATCTCCTGTCAGCGAGATTGGCGCGCCCGGGAAAGCGCCGCCTCGAGCTCGTCGGGCAGCGGTGCCTTGATCTGCACGGGGCGACCGCTGGTGGGTTCGGGAAAGGTCAGCGAGGCGGCATGCAGGAAGAGCCGCGAGACGCCGAGACCCGACGCCAGGCGCTGGCTTTCGCGGCTGCCGTACTTGTCGTCGCCGAGCAGCGGATGCCCGGCATGGGCGGCATGTACGCGAATCTGGTGCGTCCGCCCGGTGACCGGCTCGGCCTCGATCAGCGTGACTCGATCGAAGGTCTCGCGCACCGCGAAGCGGGTGCGGGCCACCTTGCCGGCCGAGTCGACCCGCACCCGCCGCTCGCCGTTGCCGAGTTCGAAGCGGTCGAGCCGGGCGCTGACGAAGTCGCGACGCGCCGGCCAGCGACCCGCCACCAGGGCCAGGTACTGCTTGTCCATGCGGTGCTGCTTGAGCGACTCGTTGAGCGCCAGCAGCGCCGGACGCGACTTGGCCAGCAGCAGGCAGCCGGAGGTATCACGATCCAGGCGGTGCACCAGCTCCAGGAAGTCGAGATCCTCGCGCACCTGGCGCAGCGCCTCGATCAGGCCGATCTTGACCCCGCTGCCGCCGTGCACGGCCAGCCCCGAGGGCTTGTTGATCACCAGCCAGTCGCGCCCTTCCACCAGCACGCTGCCGGCCAGCAGGTTACGCAGGTTGTCGCTGACCTCGCGCACCGCCTCGCGGGGCGCGAGACGCAGCGGCGGGATGCGCACCAGGTCACCCAGCGCCAGGCGGGTATCCGGCTTGACCCGCTTCTTGTTCACCCGCACCTCGCCCTTGCGCACGATGCGATAGATCAGCGCTCGCGGCGCCCCCTTCATGCGCGTCAACAGGAAGTTGTCGACCCGCTGGCCGACTTGACCCTCGGTCACTTCCACCCACTGCACGTCGCGCCCTTCGGCCATGCCGCCACTCCACTGAAAAACCGCTCGAAAGGCGCATTCTAACGCAGTGTGCACCATCCTGCGCCAATTGCTGGTCACCCCCGTTACTGGTATATTGCCGGCTCGCCTCAATGGGTCGTGACGACCCGCTAGAGCGCCTGCACGACAGACACGCAGGCCGAGGCGAAAAGATCGGGCCGCGAAGATCCTCGCCAATCCGAGGTCCCGCCGCCGACAAGCAAACGATACTACGCCACGCCCGGCTCCGATCGCGCCCGCTGCGGCACGACCGGAGACCACGGGATACGTACAACAACGTGCCGGAGGCCGGCGTTGGCGAATCGATGAATGCCAGGTGTTGGCGGTGACCGCAGAACCGGATGGGCGATGTCCCACCGTGACATGTCCTGCCACCGCCCCGTACTCAACATGATCATGCCGCGTCGGATCCATCGTGCAAGGATGCTCCGGGGCGGCCGGGCGCTATACCGCATCCGCGACATGCGCTGAGCACAGGCACGCTGCAGCCAGCGGTTCGCCTCCGTCGTTGACCACCATCCGGCACGTCCATATTTGTGAGACGACATGAAACGGATGCTCATCAATGCGACCCAGCCGGAAGAGCTGCGCGTCGCGCTGGTCGATGGACAACGCCTCTACGACCTGGACATCGAGTCCGGTGCCCGGGAACAGAAGAAAGCCAATATCTACCGCGGCAAGATCACCCGCGTCGAACCCTCCCTCGAAGCCGCCTTCGTCGACTTCGGTGCCGACCGCCACGGCTTCCTGCCCCTCAAGGAGGTCTCCCGCGACTACTTCCTGAAGGAGCCCTCCGGGCGCCCCAGCATCAAGGAAGTGCTCAAGGAAGGTCAGGAAGTCATCGTGCAGGTCGACAAGGAGGAGCGCGGCAACAAGGGCGCGGCGCTGACCACCTTCATCAGCCTGGCCGGCCGCTTCCTGGTGCTGATGCCCAACAACCCGCGGGCCGGCGGCATCTCTCGGCGCATCGAGGGTGAGGAACGCAGCCAGCTCAAGGAAGCCATGGGCCAGCTGACCGTGCCCGACAAGATGGGCATGATCGTGCGCACCGCCGGCATCGGCCGCTCCCCCGAGGAGCTGCAGTGGGATCTCGACTACCTCATCCAGGTGTGGGAATCGATCACCGAGGAGGCCGGCAAGCGCGCGGCGCCCTTCCTGATCTACCGCGAATCCAACGTCATCATCCGCGCCATGCGCGATTACCTGCGCCAGGACATCGGCGAGGTGCTGATCGACAGCGAAGAGGTCCACCAGGAGGCGCTGGCCTTCATCCGCCAGGTGATGCCCTCCTACCAGCAGAAGATCAAGCTCTACGTCGACGAGGTCCCGCTCTTCTCGCGCTTCCAGATCGAGTCGCAGATCGAGACCGCCTACGAGCGCGAGGTCAAGCTGCCCTCCGGCGGCTCCATCGTCATCGACCACACCGAAGCGCTGGTCTCCATCGACATCAACTCGGCGCGCGCCACCCGGGGCAGCGACATCGAGGAGACCGCCCTGCAGACCAACAGCGAGGCGGCCGACGAGATCGCCCGCCAGCTGCGCCTGCGCGACATCGGCGGCCTGGTGGTGATCGACTTCATCGACATGAGCCCGGCACGCAACCAGCGTGAGGTCGAGAACCGCATGCGCGACGCGCTGAAGCTCGACCGCGCGCGAGTGCAGATCGGTCGCATCTCGCGCTTCGGCCTGATGGAGATGTCTCGCCAGCGCCTTCGCCCGTCGCTCGGCGAGACCAGCGGCGTGGTCTGCCCGCGCTGTGATGGCCAGGGCACCATCCGTGACGTGCGCTCCATCTCGCTCTCGATCATGCGCCTGATCGAGGAAGAGGCGATGAAGGAGCGCAGCGCCCAGATCCGCGCGATCCTGCCGGTGCCGGTCGCCACCTACCTGCTCAACGAGAAGCGCAGCGTACTGGCCGAGATCGAGCGTCGCCAGGACGTGCGGGTGGTGATGCTGCCCAATCCCGACATGGATACGCCCCACTACGACGTACAGCGCCTGCGCGACGACCACGTGGACGAGGATGGCACCGCCAACCTCTCCAGCCATGAGCTCTCCACCGAGAGCGAAGTGGGCAAGGAGCCTGAGGCCGCCTTTGGCAAGCCGATACAGCGCGCCGAGGCCGCGGTCAAGACGGTGATCCACCACGAGCCGGCCCCCGCCTCCCTGCAGAAGGAGGAGGCCGAGGCACCGGCACCCGCCGCCAAGGCCCCGGCCGCCAGCAAGCCCAGCGCGCCCAAGGCCTCCAGCGCCAAGGCTCCGGCGGCGGCCAAGGCGCCGACCGCGCGGCCGGCCGCCGAGCCCGAGGGCGGCGTCCTGGGACGCCTGGTCAAGGGGCTGGCCAAGCTGCTCGGCGGCGACGAAGCGCCCGCCGAGCAGGAGAAGAAACCCGCCGCTCGCAGCAGCGAGTCGTCGACCGCCAGCGACCAGACGGCGCGCCAGCCCGGCACCCGTGACGACGATCGCGGCAGCCGCGGTGGCCGCCAGCGCCGTCAGCGCAATGACGATCGTCGCGGCGCCGCTCGCCAGGAGAGCGGGCGCGATGAGGGCAAGTCCACCGCCAACGAGGGACGCGACAACCGCGGCAACCGTGGCGGCCGTGGACGCGGACGCCAGGACGACAACCGCCAGGCACCGCGCCAGCAGGAAGCGCCCAAGGGCCGTGACGACAAGCCTCGCGATGACAAGCCGCGTGACGACAAGGGCCGCGAGGAGAAGCCCCGCGAGGACGCACGCCGCCAGAAGCCGAGCGACAAGCCGGCCGAGAAGGTAGCCGACAAGCCAAGCGAGAAGCGCGCCGAGACGCCGGCGGCCAGCGAGCCGGTCGATGATGGCAAGCCGAAGCGGGCCCGCAACAACCCGCGCAGCCGCACCCGCAAGCACGCCATCAATCCCAAGGCAGAAGCCGAGCAGCAGCGCCTGCAGGCCGAGGCCGCCGAGGCGCCCAAGGCCGAACCGGTAGCGACAGAGGCCAAGGCCGAACAGCCGGCCCAGGGCGATGAGAAGGCCAAGGGCGATGCACCGGCCAAGGCCGAGCAGCAGCCGACCGAGGCCAAGACCGACGAGAAGGTCGAAGCCAAGGTCGAGGCCAAGCCGAGCGACGCCAAGACCGAGCCGGAAGCCGAGGCCAAGGCCAAGGCCAAGGCCGAAGCAGAGCCCGAGTCCAAGCCGAGCGACGCCAAGACCGAGCCGAAAGCCGAGCCGAAATCCGAAGCCAAGACCGACGCAAAGCCCGAGTCCAAGCCGAGCGACGCCAAGACCGAGTCGAAAGCTGAGCCGAAAGCCGAGGCCAAGCCGAGCGAAGCCAAGACCGAGCCGAAAGCCGAGGCCAAGACCGACGCAAAGCCCGAGTCCAAGCCGAGCGACGCCAAAACCGAGCCGAAAGCCGAGGCCAAGACCGACGCAAAGCCCGAGTCCAAGCCGAGCGAAGCCAAGACCGAGCCGAGAGTTGAGGCCAAGACCGACGAGAAGGTCGAGGCCAAGGGGGAGCAGCCGGACGAGTCAAAGCCCGCCGAGCCGAAAGCCGCCGAGGCCAAGACTGAGCCGAAGGCCGAAGCGAAGCCCGAGCCGACCGACGCGAAGGCTGAAGCAGAGCCCGAGTCCAAGCCGAGCGAAGCCGAGAAGGCCGAAGCAAAGCCCGAGCCTAAGCCCGCCGAGGCCAAGGCTGAGCAGAAAGCCGAGGCCAAGGCTGACGCGAAGGCCGAAGCGAAGCCCGAGCCGAAGCCGACAGAGGCCAAGGTCGAGGAGAAGGTCGAGCCAAAAGCCGCCGAGGCCAAGGCCGAGGAGAAGGTCGAGCCAAAAGCCGCCGAGGCCAAGGCCGACGAACAGGTCGGTGAGAAAGTCGAGCAGCCGGGCGAATCCAAGCCCGCCGAGGTGAAAGACGAGCCTCAGGCCGCCGCCAAGGCCTCTCGTCGTCGGGGACGTCGCGCGCACAACGATCCGCGCGAGATCCGCCGCCGCGAGCAGGAAGCCAAGGCCCAGGAGGGCAAGCAGGGCTGATCCCTGCCCCGCCCCCAACGACGACGCCCGCAGCCATGGCTGCGGGCGTTTTCGTTTAGGGTCGCGGTCGGCTCGATGTGGAGCGAATCTCCCGCCCTTTGTCTATGGCCCTAGGCGCCGGCCCACCGAGGCTCACGCTCGAGGCTCACACCGAAACGCTGCCGCACCCGGGCGGCCACTTCGCCGGCGAAGCCGAGCAGCTCGTCGGCACTGCCACCCCCGAAGTGCACCAGTACCAAGGCCTGGCGGTCATGCACGCCGAAATGGCCCCTGCGCCACCCCTTCAGCCCGCAGCGATCGATCAGCCAGCCGGCCGCCAGCTTGACGCGACCATCGGGCTGGGGAAAGTTCGGCATGGCGGGATGTTCGGCCAGCAGTCGGCGTGCGCTCTCGCCATCGACCAGCGGATTCTTGAAGAAGCTGCCGGCGTTGCAGAGCGTCGTCGGGTCGGGAAGCTTCTCGCGGCGGATCGCGCAGACCGTCTGGGCCACCAACAGCGCCGTCGGCTCGGCATCGAGCCGGCTCGCCAGGTCGCCATAGCCAAGCCGTGGACACGGCGTGCGTGACACGCGAAGCACCAGCCGGGTGATCACCACCCGGCCCTCCAGCGCGCCCTTGAAGACGCTGTCCCGATAGCCGAAGGCGCAGTCGGCGGCCGACAGCACCGCCTCGCGTCCGTCGTCGAGATGCACCAGATGCACCGCCTCGAGAAGATCACTCAGCTCGACGCCGTAGGCGCCGATGTTCTGGATCGGCGCCGCCCCGCAGTGGCCGGGAATCAGCGCCAGGTTCTCGGCGCCCCACAGCTCACGCTGCGCCAGGGCCATTACCAGCGCGTGCCACGCCACCGCCGCCTCGGCATGCACCAGCACTGAGTCGCCCTGCTCCTCCAGCCACCACTGCCCCATGGCCGGCTGGATCACCAGCCCCTCGAGTCGCTCGGGCAGGATGAGGTTGCTGCCGCCGCCGAGTACCGTCAGCGGCCAGTCGTGCCGCTGCGCCAGGGCCAGCGCCTCGCGCAGCTCGGCCGGGGTCGCCGGCGCCGCATAACGCTCGGCAACGCAGGGCAGCCCGAGCGTGTTGGCATCGGTCAGTGCGTGATCGGTGTGGAGCGCCAGGCTCAAGGCGCGTCCTCCAGGCGCGAGGCGATATCGGCCAGCAATCCCCGGGAGGCCGCCTCGACCAGGTCCAGTACCGCCTCGAAACCGTCCTCATCGCCGAAGTAGGGATCGGGCACGGCGCGCTCGGGCCAGCCGGCGAAGCCGAGGAACAGCGCGACCACCGCCTCGCTGGACGCGGGGCGCTGCGCCTCGATGGCGGCGAGGTTGTCGTGGTCCATGGCGAGCACATAGTCGAAACGCTCGAAGTCCTCGACGGCGAGCTGTCGCGCCCTGAGATCGGACAGGTCGATCCCGCGTTGCATGGCGGCTTCCCGTGCACGGGCATCCGGTGCCTTGCCCACGTGCCAGGGCCCGATGCCACAGGAATCGACCTCGACCCGCGACGCCAGGCCGGCCTGCTCGAGATGGGCGCGGAAGACCCCTTCCGCGGTCGGCGAACGGCAGATGTTACCCAGGCAGACGAAGAGCACACGCATCAGGCGCCTCCCGTAGGGTCATGGCCCGCGAGCAGCTCGCGCACCCGCGCGAGGTCCGCTTCGGTATCGACGCCGGCCGGATGAGGCACCTGGGCCAGGGCGACCTGAATGGCATGGCCGTGGTGCAGGGCGCGCAGCTGCTCGAGCTGTTCGAGTCGTTCCAGCGGTGACGGGGGCCAGTCGCGATAGTCGGCGAGAAAACCCACCCGATAGGCGTACAGGCCGATGTGGCGCAGCCAGGCATCGGTCTCGAGCAGATCGGGGCGACGGGCGAAGGCCTCGCGATCCCAGGCCTCTCTATCCCAAGGAACAGGCGCCCTTGAGAAGTAGAGGGCACGACCGGAGAGCGAGCGCACCACCTTGACCGCATTGGGGTTGAAAAGCGTCTCGACGTCGCTGATCGGCTCGGCCAGGGTGGCGATGGACGCCTCGGGATCGTCGAACAGCCGGGCCGCGACCTGGTCGATCAGCAGCGGCGGAATCAGCGGCTCGTCGCCCTGCACGTTGACCAGCACGGCGTCGTCGGCCAGCCCCAGGCGCTCGGCCACTTCCGCCAGGCGGTCGGTACCGGAGGGATGATCGTCACGCGTCATCACCACCTCGGCGCCCAGCGGCACGAGAGCCTCGCGGATGCGCTCATCGTCGGTAGCCACCACCACCCGCGCGGCGCGACTCTCGCCGGCGCGCCGCCAGACGTGCGCCACCATGGGCTCGCCGGCGATGTCGGCCAGCGGCTTGCCGGGCAGGCGCGAGGAGGCATGACGCGCGGGAATCACCGCGATGAAGGAGTCGGCGTCGCCCATCACTCCTCCCCCGTGCGTCCCGGAGAGTCGTGCAGGGTCTCGTCGACGCTCATGGCCCTCGCCTCCTCGGGCAGCATCACCGGGATGCCGTCGCGGATCGGATAGGCGAGGCTATCGAAACGACACTCGAGCTCGAGGGCCTCGCGGTTGTACTTCAGCTTGCCCTTGCACAGCGGGCAGACCAGCATTGCCAGCAGTTCCTTGTCCATGACTCCCCCTCGTGGTGATTCAGTTCGCCGCGCGGGCCTCGCCCGGCGTCGGATAAGATGATGACAGGGCGTCCAGCCGTTGCGCCAGCCAGGCGCGGAAGGCGGCATCGGGTTGCGCCTCCACCTCCAGGACCCAGCTCTCGTCGGGCGCCAGGCCCCGGCACTTCACCGCGTCCTTGGCGGTCATCACCAGCGGTCGATCGTCGCCGAAGACCAGATCGTCGGCCGTGTAGCGGTGGTGATCCGCGAAGGCATGCGGGATCGCCTCGACGCCCTGGTCCGCCAGGGTCGCGAAGAAGCGTGGCGGATGGCCAATGCCGGCGATGGCGTGCACCGCCCCCTCGAAGGGCAAGGGCGAGAGCGGACGGCGCTGGCCATCGCCCAGGCGGCGCCAGGCGGCGGGCTCCAGGGCCATGGCGTGGGCGCCGGGCGGCGGCGTGAAGGCCGGCGTGCCGTTGATCACTAGCGCATCCACGCGGTCGAGCCGCGAGAGTGGCTCGCGCAGTGGGCCCGCCGGCAGGCAGCGGCCGTTGCCGAGGCCGCGCCGCCCGTCGACCACCACCAGCTCCAGGTCGCGACCCAGCGCCAAGTGCTGCAGGCCGTCGTCGCCGAGCAGGATATCGCAGCCGGCCTCGAGCAGGCGCCTCGCCCCGCGCGGCCGGTCCGGGTCCACCACCACCGGCAGGCCCGTCTGATCGGCGAGCATGCGTGGCTCGTCGCCGCAGGCGGTGACCGGGGTCGAGGCGTCCAGCAGCAGCGGGTAGTGCTCGCTGCGACCGCCATAGCCCCGGGAGAGGATGCCCGGCGACCAGCCTTGCTCGGCCAAGTGGCGGGCCAGCCAGGCGACCAGCGGCGACTTGCCGGTGCCGCCCAGGGTGACGTTGCCGACCACGATCACCGGCACCGGGGCCTGCCACACCGCCTTGCGCCCCGACGCGTAGGCCGCGGCGCGGCGGCGCACGGCCAGGCGATAGAGCGCCTCCAGCGGCCGCAGGGCGCCAAGCCAGGCGTCCCCGCGGTAGGCCGCCGTCAGCCAGCGCTCGCCGAGGCCGGTCATGCCGGCCCGGGCTCCTGGAACTGCAGCCGGTGCAGCGCGGCGTAGGCGCCGTCGCGGGCCAGCAGCGCGTCGTGGGAGCCCTGCTCGATGATCTCGCCCTGCTCCATGACCAGGATGCGATCGGCCCGTTCGATGGTCGAGAGGCGGTGGGCGATGACGAAGGTGGTCCGGCCCTGACACACCTCCTCCAGGGCCGCCTGGATGTGGCGCTCGGATTCGGTATCCAGCGCCGAGGTCGCCTCGTCGAGCACCAGCAGCGGGGCATCCTTGAAGATCGCCCGGGCGATGGCCAGGCGCTGGCGCTGGCCGCCGGAGAGCATCACGCCGTTCTCCCCCACCACGCTGTCGTAGCCGTGCGGCATGCGCTCGATGAATTCGTGGGCATGGGCGGCCCGGGCCGCGGCCTCGATGGCGGCGGGATCGGCACCCGACACTCCATAGGCGATGTTGTCGGCGATGCTCGCGTTGAACAGCGTGACCTGCTGGGAGACCAGGGCGATCTGGCGGCGCAGCGGTGCCAGGCGGTACTCGCTCTGTTCCACCCCATCGATCAGCAGACGCCCCGCCGTGGGGCGATAGAAGCGCGGCAGCAGGCCAACGAGGGTCGACTTGCCGCTGCCGGAGCGGCCGACGATGGCGACCATCTCGCCGGGCGCCACCTCCAGATCGATACCCCTGAGCACCTCGGGCTGGTCGTCGCCGTAGGCGAAGCGCACCCCTTCGAAGCGGACCCGCCCCTCGAGGCGACCGGGCTCATGGGTCCCGGCGTCGGGCTCGGGGGGCTCCTCGAGCAGCCCGAAGAGTTCGCCGGCGGCGGCGATGCCCTTCTGGATCTCGCTGTTGATCTCGGTGAGCTGGCGCACCGGCTTGGCCATCAGGGCGGCGGCGGTGATGAAGGCGACGAATTCGCCCGGCGTCATCTCGTCGAGCAGCGCCGGCGACATGGCGAGCCACACCAGTAGCGCGAGCGACAGCGCCACCAGCAGCTGGATCACCGGCGTGCTGGTGGCCTTGGTCAGCGCCTCCTTCATGCTCTGGCGACGATTGACCTCGCTGGCCTTCTCGAAACGCGCCTTTTCGAAGGTCTCGGCGCCGTGGGTGCGCACCACCCGATAGCCCGAGAGCGCCTCGGAGGCGACGTGGGTGACGTCGCCCATGGAGCGCTGGATGCGCCGCGAGATACGCCGGAAGCGCTTGCTGGCGTAGCTGACCACGCCGCCGATCAGCGGCGTCACGGCCAGAAACAGCAGGGTCAGCATCCAGTTGGTCCACAGCAGATAGGCGACCAGGCCGATCACGAAGAGGCCCTCGCGCAGCAGGATGGTGACCGCCTTGGTGGCGGCCCCGGTGACCTGCTCGACGTGGTAGGTCACCCGGGAGATCAGGTGCCCGGTGGAGTGGGCATCGAAGAAGCGACCGGGCAGGTGTAGCATGTGGTTGAAGACGTCACAGCGCAGCGCGTGCACCAGGTTGCGGGCCACGCTGCTCATGAAGTAGGTGCCGAGGAAGGTGCCGAGGCCGCGCGCCGCGAACATGCCTACCACGAACAGCGGCAGGAACAGGCGGAAGGCCGCATCCGGGTTCTGGATGCCGTCGATCAGCCGCTTCATCATCTCGGCAAGCGCCGTGCTCGAGGCGGCATAGATAACGTAGCCGAGGATCGCCAGGGCGAAGGCACGCCAGTAGGGCTTCACATAGCCCAGCAGGCGCTTGTAGAGGTTCCAGCCGGAATGTTCGATCACGGTGTCTCCGCTTGAGGTTTTGCAACGGCCTCGGTGGCGATGCGTACGTGCCGGATCTCGAGACCGGCGGCACGGTCCAGCACGCGCACCACGTCGGCATGGGCGGCCCGCCCGTCGGCCTCCACCACGAGGCCGTGTTCGCGGGCCTGTTCGGCCTGTGCCGCCAGGGCGTCGCCCAGGCTCCCGGCCGAATAAACACGGTCATCCAGGCGATACTCACCCGAGGCGGTGACCACCAGGGTCACTGGGGCGCCCTCCATCGGCTGGCCGCTCGCGCTCTCCGGAAGCTCGAGCTCCAACGCCTGGCGAGTCTCGAAGGTGGTCGAGACCATGAAGAAGATCAGCAGCAGAAAGACCACGTCGATCAGCGGTGTGAGGTTGACCTCCACCGGGTCGCGTCGCCGCCTGGAGAATCTCACAACGACTTCACCCCGGGCGCAGTGCGGCCATCCGCCTCTCGCTGCTCGTTGCCGCGCGAGGCAGACTGCACCTCGTCGGCACGGCGTTCGGCCAGCACCAGCTCGCCCGGATAGTGAGCGAGGTACTCGACCACCTGGCCGGCCTGCTCTTCCATGCGAACGGTAATGTCCTCGACCCGCCGCTGGAAGTAACGGTGAAACATCAGCGCGGGAATCGCCACGGTCAGGCCCGCCGCGGTGGTCACCAGCGCGCGGGAGATGCCGCCGGCGAGATCGGCGGTGCGACTCGCCCCGTCGCCACTGACGATCACCGAGAACACCTCGATCATGCCCACCACGGTGCCCAGCAGACCGATCAGCGGCGTGATCGCGGCGATGGTGCCCAGCGGGCTCAGGAATCGCTCCATGTCATGGATCACCGCGGTGGCGGCCTCCTGCAGCCGGGCGCGCACCTGCTCATGGCCAAGCCGCGCATTGCGCAGCCCGGCGGCGAGCACCCCGCCCAGCGGCGAGTGCGCCTCCAGCCAGTAGAGGTTGACCTGCCCGCGCCCCACCAGGTGGCAGACCTCCTGACCCAATCCGGCCGGGGCGATGCGGCGAGCACGCAGGGTCCACAGGCGCTCGATGATGATCACCGAGGCCAGCAGCGAGCAGCCCAGCAGCGGCACCATCAACCAGCCGCCGTCGATCAGGGCATCCATCATGTCCATGGCGTTCTCCCCGGGTATGGCCGGCTCGCGGGCCGGCATCAGTGGGGCGATTCTAACGCAAGGCAGCCGCCTTCGACACCGCCGCGCCGCCAGGCGGCCGGCCGCGCGGCGATAAGCTGCGATTGCGCCCGGTCGCCGAGCCACAGGGTCACGGCGCCGTCCTGGGCGGTGTTCCACAGACAGCTGCCCACCTCGCGGAAGCGACGCACGACGCGATCCGCCGGATGGCCGAAGGCGTTGTGGCGCGCCGCGCTGAAGATCACGTGGCGCGGTGCCAGGCGCCGCACCAGCTGGAGCCCGGAACTGGTGGCGCTGCCGTGGTGGCCCGCCACCAGCAGCGTGACCCCCGGCGCCACCTCGTCGAGAAAGCGCCGCTCGGCCTCGCGGCCGACATCCCCGGTGATCAGCAGCCGCTCGTCGCCGGCGCTGACCAGCAGCACGCAGGAGCGATCGTTGGCGGAGAGCGCGGCGGTCTCCCGAGGCGGCCAAAGGATGCGAAAACTGACACCGTCGCGCTGCCAGCGGCGCCCCGCCGTGCAGGGCCTGGCCGGCCGATCAAGGTCTTCGCCGGGAGGCGCCAAGACACGCCGCACCCGATGCGCGTCGAGCAGTGCCGGCAGGCCGCCGGCATGGTCCTGGTCGGCGTGGCTGACGATGACATCGTCGAAGCGCTGGCCCGGTGGCCACAGCGTGGCCAGCGGCATGAAGCCCGAGGCGAAGCGCGGACCGGTATCATAGAGGGCGCGATAGCCGGCGGTACGCAGCTCGATCAGCTGGCCCTGACCCACGTCATGAATCCGGACCCGCAGCTGCCCTTCGGCGAGCATCGGCGGTGCAGAGGCAAGCCCCAGCGGCACCAGCATCAGCGCCGCCGTGGCCGCCAGGCGCAGACGCATCTCAAGGCCCGGCAGCGCCCAGAGCAGGCCGACCAGCCCCAGCGCCAGGCCAAGCGGCACCACCCGCGACGGGTCCGGCTGCCACAGTGGCAGCCAGGCGACCGCCCACTCGAGCAGCGAGGCCAGGGCATCCACCAGCAGGCCGAAGAGATCCCAGCAGAGCATCGAGAGCGGGGGCAGCCAGGCGGTGAGCCAGCCGAGTAGCCCGAGGGGCACCAGCAGCGTGCTGACCAGCGGCACGGCGATCAGGTTGATCAGCGGCGCCGTCGGCGCCAGTCGATCGAAGGCCAGCAGCACGGCGGCGGCCATCACCGGCGCCAGCAGCAGCTGGGTGCGCACCAGGGCCCACAGCCAGCCGGTCAGGCCTCGCGGGCGGGCCCTCCCCTGCCAGATCAGGATCAGCAGCGCCACGGCGGAAAACGATAGCCAGAGACCGGGCCGCCAGGCCGAGAGCGGGTCGACCGACAGCACCAGGGCCAGCGCCAGCCACCAGGCCTGCCAGGGGCCGGGCGCGTGTCGCCCACTGGCCACCCAGAGCCCCACCAGGGTCATGATCATGGCGCGCAGCGCGGGCGGCTCCAGGCCGGCGAGCACGGCATAGCCCACCGCCGAGGCGGCAGCCAGCCACCAGGGCCACACCGCCAGACGCCAGGCTCCGGGCGTGATCAGCCGCGCCGCGCCCCGCGCGAGCCACAGGGCGAAGGTCGCCACCAACCCGACGTGCAGGCCGGAGATCACCACCAGGTGGGTGGTGCCGCTGGCATTGAGCAGATCCCAGTCGGCGCGCTCGAGTCGTTCGCTGGCCCCCAGGGTCAGCGCCGCCAGCCATCGCGCCTGGCGGTCCGGCAGCGCCTGGGCGTCGAGGTGGTCGAGGGCCTGCCGGCGCAGCGAGACGCCGGCCTCGGCGAGCTTCTGCGGCGGCGGGTCGCGGCGCACGTAGCCGCTGGCCTGGATGCCTTCGCGCCGCAGCCAGGCGCCGTAGTCGAAGGTATCGGGGTTGGCGAAACCGGACGGCGGGCGCAGGCGCACCATCAGCTCCCAGCGCTCGCCGGCCACCAGGTCGGGTGCCTCGAAGAAGGAAAGACGCACCCGCGCTAGGTCGTCACAGGCCGGCAGCTCATTCGTCGCGGCGCGACACGCGTCTACCGCCATGACCACACGGGCGAGACCCGCATCGCGGCGCACCGCGACCAGCGTCCCCTCCAGGCGCAGGTCCTGGCGGGTCAGGCCGGGGGCGAGCTCGCCGCCACGCAGCGTCAGCAGCTGCACGGCGACCAGGGCCGTCACCAGGAGTCCCAGCGCGAGTCGCGGGCGGCGCCCGGCCAGGGCCGCCAGCAGCGCGAGCGCGAGCAGCTCGGCGCTTCCCGGCATGACGAGATGACCCACCAGCACGCCGGCCAGCACGGCGAGCGCCAGGGGAATGGCCAGACCCAGCGGCATGATATCGTCCCTGAACGGCAGGCATGACGCCCCGCCCTCCACCACGTCAACGAGACGCATCATGGCGAGGCAGGCGACTTCTATGGATAATAGCTCGGGTTTCGACGCCGCGAGCTCGTCTTCATGCCGCGCAGACTCCTGCAGCGCTACCTGCCTCATCCCGACGCCCTCAGGCGCCGACGCTCCCTACGCGTGGTCGGCCACCTGATCGGCAACCCGTCGCTGTGGGTGCTGACAAGGCGCAGCGTGGCCAACGCCTTCTCCGTGGGGCTGTTCAGCGCCCTGCTGCCGATCCCCTTCCAGATGCTGGTGGCCGCCCTGGGCGCCTGGCTGGCGCGCTGCAACCTGCCGCTGTCGATCGGCCTGGTGTGGATCACCAACCCGCTGACCATGCCGCTGATCTTCTACGGCAACTATCGCCTGGGCGCCTGGCTGCTGGACACGCCCGTGCGCCAGGCGCCGGATCACATCTCCACCCAGTGGATCGCCGAGCAGCTGGTGGAGATCCTGCCGGCGCTCGCGCTGGGATCGCTGGTCGCGGCGGTGGTCATCGCCGCCCTGGCCAACCTGGCGATCCGCCTGATCTGGCGCTGGCAGGTGTCACGCAGCTGGCGTCAGCGCACGCGCCGGCGCCGCCGCTCGCAAGAGTCCGCTCAGGAACCCTGACGTACAACTCAAGCGGCCGGCGCCAATGCGCCGGCCGCTGCTTCATCGCCCCACCGGACGCGCTCAGGCGATAGCGGGCTGCTCGATCAGGCGTCCGCCATCGAGCTTGAGGACGCGATCCTGATGGGCGGCGAGCCCCGGATCGTGGGTGACGATCACGAAGGCGCAGGCCGCGCTTGCCGCCAGCTCGTCCATCAGCGACAGGATGCTCGCCGCGGTGGTCTGGTCGAGGTTCCCGGTGGGCTCGTCCATCAGCATCAGGCTGGGATCGGTGACCAGCGCCCGAGCGATGGCCACCCGCTGGCGCTCGCCCCCGGAGAGCTCACCCGGCTTGTGATCGGCCCGGTCGGCCATGCCGACACGCTCCAGCAGCTCCCGGGCGCGCTCCTCGGCGCGGCGCTTGCTCTGCCCGCGCACGATCAGCGGCAGGGCCGCGTTCTCGAGCGCCGTAAACTCCGCCAGCAGGTGATGGAACTGATAGACGAAGCCGATCTGACGGTTGCGAAAGCGCCCCAGGTCGGCGTCGTTGAGTGCCAGCAGCGATTCGCCGGCGATGCACACCTCGCCGCGGCTGGGCTGATCCAGCCCGCCCAGCAGGTTCAAGAGCGTAGTCTTGCCGGAGCCGGAACTGCCGACCACGGCGACCCGTTCGCCCGCCTGCACTCGCATCTCCAGCCCATCCAGCACGGTCAGGTCCCGCGGACCCTCGCGATAGACGCGGGTCAGATCCGTACACTCGAGCATCACCCGTCCCGCTCGGCTGGCCGCATCGGTTCGTGGCGTCGTGGCCGTATCACTCATAGCGCAGTACCTCGGCAGGCTGGACCCGCGCGGCCCGCCAGGCCGGATAGAGGGTCGACAGGAAGGTCAGGATGAAGGCCGCGGAGACGATGTTGCGCACATCGGACCAGATCAGACGCGAGGGCAGCTCGCTGATGAAGTAGACGCCGGCATCGAGGAAGTGGATGCCGAAGGTGCTCTCCACCCAGCCGATCAGGTCCGACACGGTCAGCGCCAGCAGCACGCCCAGGGTGACGCCGACCAGGATGCCGATCACCCCGATCGCCAGTCCCTGGACGATGAAGATGCCCATGATCGAGCGCGGAGTGGCGCCGATGGTACGCAGAATGGCGATATCGGCCCGCTTGTCGGTGACCACCATCACCAGGGTCGAGACGATGTTAAAGGCCGCCACGGCGATGATCACCGTCAGCAGCAGCGCGATCATGCGCTTCTCCATCTGGATCGCCTGGAAGAGGTTGCCATGGGAGTAGGTCCAGTCGAGCCCCCGGTACCCGGCGCCGAGCTCGTTGATGATGGCGCGGGTCTCGCTGCCGGCGACGAACAGGTCGTCGAGCTCCAGGCGCAGCCCCCCAACGGCATCGCCCAGGCGCGCCAGGGTCTGCATGTCCTCGATGTGGGCATAGGCCAGGGCGGCGTCCAGGTCGGCGCCGACGCTGAAGATGCCGCTCACCGTGAAGCGCTTGAGCCGGGGGAACACCCCGGCCGGGGTGATCGAGGCCTCGGGCACCAGCAGGGTGACGCGGTCGCCCACCCCGACACCCAGGCGACGGGCGAGGATGGAGCCCAGCACGACGTTCCACTCGCCCGCCTTCAGGTCGTCGAGCCGGCCCTGGCGCATGTTCTCGTCGACGATCGACACGCGACTCTCCCAGGCGGGCTCGATGCCGTTGACCATGGCGCCCTCGTTGCGACCGCCCACCGAGAACATGCCCTGCTGCTCCACGTAGGGCGCGGCGCCGATCACCCGCTCGCGCTCGACGAGGCGTTCGGCCAGGGACTGCCAGCCGGTGAGCCCACCCGGCGACTCGATCTTGGTGTGCGGCACCATCCCGAGCACGCGGGTGCGCAGCTCGTGGTCGAAGCCGTTCATCACGGAGAGCACCAGGATGAGCACCGCGACCCCCAGCATGAGGCCCAGCATGGAGGTGAGGGAGATGAAGGAGATGAAGTGGTTGCGGCGCTTGGCCCGCACATAGCGCAACCCGATCAGGAAGGGGAGACGGTCGAGCATGGGAACGTTCCTTGTCGGCGGGCGCCCATGGTACGGTTTTTTGCCCGCGCCTGCATCGCCGCCGGCGGCCGCTTGCGCGATCATTGCATCATTGACGACGGCAGCCTACATTGCGCCGTCACGACCCGCACGAGACTCGCCCCATGGCCCATCGCCTGCTCCCCGAATGGCATCCCCAGGATGCCGTGCAACTCACCTGGCCCGGCGCCGACAGCGACTGGGCCCCCCTGCTCGAGCGCATCGAGGCGACCCTGGAGGCCATGGTGGTGGCCATCGCCCGCTATCAGGCCGTGCTGATCGCCGTGCCGGACGCGGCCGCCCGCCGCCACCTGGCCCGGCGCTTCGCCTGCCTGGGCGTCGATGCCGCTCGCCTGCGACTGATGGTCGCCCCGTCTGACGACACCTGGGCGCGCGACCACGGCCCGATCGCCGTGGCCGATGACAGCGCGCCGCGGCTGCTCGACTACGTCTTCACCGGCTGGGGCGGCAAGTACGAGGCCGCCCGCGACAACACCCTGACCCGGCGCCTGGCTGCGGCCGGCGCCTTCGCCTGTTCCGTCACCTCGAGTGAGCTGGTGCTGGAGGGCGGCGCCATCGAGACCGACGGCGAGGGCACCCTGCTGACCACAGAGGCCTGCCTGCTCAACCCCAACCGCAATCCCGAGCTCGATCGGGCGGCCATGGAGGCGCGCCTCAAGCAGGATCTGGGGATCTCGCGGGTATTGTGGCTGACCCACGGCCACCTGGAAGGCGACGACACCGACAGCCACATCGACACCCTGGTGCGCTTCTGCGACCCGGCCACGCTGGCCTATGTGCGCTGCGATGACCCGTCGGATCCCCACTACCCGGCGCTTGCCGCCATGGAGGCCGAGCTCAAGGCCCTGCGCCGTGCCGATGGCGAGGCCTACCGGCTGGTGCCGCTGCCCTGGCCGCGCGCCTGCCATGACCCGGTGGACGGCCACCGCCTGCCCGCCACCTACGCCAACTTCCTGATCATCAACGGCGCCGTGCTGGTCCCGACCTACGGCGACGCCGCCGATACCCGGGCGCTTAGCGCCCTGGCCGGCGCCTTCCCGGGCCGCGATATCATTCCCATCGACTGCCTGAGCGTGATTCGCCAGCACGGCAGCCTGCACTGCCTGACCATGCAGCTGCCCGCCGGCAGCCTGGCATCATACAACTGAATAAAATCAACTGAGAAAGCGGCGTCGGGAACAGTCTGCAGAGGGGGTCCTACGCCAAGGATGGCGTCGGTAGCCTACAAGGAAGTATTCACGGCGCCCCCTCGGAGGACTGTCCCCGGACCCGCCTCGCATTCCCCACCCTCGAGAAGAGCGCATCATGTCACGACACCTGAAGGTCGGCCTGGTCCAGCAGCCCGCCTGGCCCGACAAGGCCAAAAGCCTCGACGAGAGCGAGGCCGGCATCCGCGAGCTGGCAGGCGCCGGCGCCCAGCTGGTGATGCTCCAGGAGCTTCACGCTACCCACTACTTCTGTCAGACCGAGGACACCGACGTCTTCGACCTGGCCGAGCCCCTCGACGGGCCGACCGGCAGCCGGCTGGCGGCGCTGGCAAAAGAGCTCGACATCGTGCTGGTGGGCTCGCTGTTCGAGCGCCGCGCGCCCGGCCTCTACCACAATACCGCGGTGGTCTATGACCGCGATCGTGGCCGCGTGGGCCACTATCGCAAGATGCATATCCCCGACGATCCGGGCTTCTATGAGAAGTTCTACTTCACCCCCGGCGATCAGGACGACGCCCGCGACCAGGGCTTCACGCCGATCGACACCTCGCTCGGGCGGCTCGGCGTGCTGGTGTGCTGGGACCAGTGGTACCCGGAGGCCGCCCGGCTGATGGCCCTGGCCGGCGCGGAGCTGCTGCTCTACCCCACCGCCATCGGCTGGCATCCGCCGGACGACACCCCGGAGAAACAGCGCCAGAAGGAGGCCTGGACCCTCATCCAGCGCAGCCACGGGGTGGCCAACGGCCTGCCGGTGATCGTCGCCAACCGGGTCGGCCACGAGGCAGACCCCACCGGGGCCACGCCGGGTATCGATTTCTGGGGCGGCAGCTTCATCTGCGGCCCCCAGGGCGAGCTGCTGGCCCACGCCGGCGAGGAGGCCGCGCGGATGCTGGTGACATTGGACATGGCGCGCAGCGAGGACGTGCGGCGCATCTGGCCCTACCTCAGGGATCGGCGCATCGACGCCTACGGAGATCTGGTCCGCCGCTACCGGGACTAGCCGCGCTTCGCGCGGAGCTGAAAGCTGAAAGCCCATCAGCATGGATTCACTCCTTGAAACAGCAAAGCCCGAGGCCATGGCCTCGGGCTTTGCTTTTAGCTTGGCGCTTGTCGCTCGGCGCTGATTACTTCCAGAAATCGCGGATCGAGGCGATGCCCTGGGCGCCCACGGCGCGCGCGTGATGGGCATCGAAGCGGGTCATGCCGCCCAGCGCGAAGACCGGCATGCCGGCGTGCTCCACCAGCTGCTGGAAGTCGTGCCAGCCGATGGGGGGCACCTCGGGATGCGAGGGCGTGGTGCGCAACGGCGACAGGGTCACGAAATCGCAGCCGATGCGGCGCGCGTGATCCAGCTGCCGGCGATCATGGGTCGAGGCCGACAGCCACTTGGCCTCGGTCACCGGACGGCGTTCCAGGCTCATCAGGCGATCGCTGGTCAGGTGGATGCCGTCGGCATCCACCGCTTCGAGCAGCGACGGCTCGCCGTTGAGCACCAGCCGCGCGCCCCGTGCCCGGCAGAGCTCGAGGGCCTGCTCGGCGCGGCTCAGGTAGTCGGCCTCGCCCAGCGACTTGGCCCGCAGCTGCACCAGGCGCACGCCATCCTCGTCAAGCGCTCGTACCAGGCACTCCTGGAAACGAGAATCGTCGGCCTCCTCCCCGGTGATCAGGTACTCCGTCGGCAGCATCACCGCGCGCAGGATCGGCAGATTGGCCGCCGGGAAGGGATAGTTGGCCAGATCGCTCATCGGCACCCAGCGCACGGCCTGCCCCTCGCGCCCGAACGGCTCGCCGGCGAAGTCATGCACCTGCCATACGTCCAGCAGGATGTGCTTGTCGGAATATTCGTGATGGATGCGGATCAGCGGCTGGGCGCGACGAATCTCCACGCCCAGCTCCTCGTGGAGCTCGCGCTTGAGCGCCTCCAGGCCGGTCTCGTAGGGTGCCAGCTTGCCGCCGGGAAACTCCCATAGGCCGCCATGATCGACGTTGGAGGGACGACGGGCCAGCAGCACCTCGCGTCCGTCGGCACTGATGATGGCGGCCGCCGCCACGTGCACCCTTCTCTTCACCATTGCGTTCATTGACTCCTACCCGCTGTTCCACGCGGCCTTGGGCCGCGTGGGGTTTCTGTCTGATTGCCGACCGAGGAACTCGGTCAGCTACGATAGTCGGCGTTGATGCTCACGTAGTCGTGGGACAGATCCGAGGTCCAGACCGTGGCCTCCTGCTCCCCGCGCCCCAGGGCGATGCGGATCTCGATCTCCTCGCGGGCCATCACCGCGCTGCCGGCCTCCTCGGCATAGCCGGGCGCGCGACCGCCGCTTTCGACCAGGCGCACCTCGCCCAGATCGATGGTGACGCGGTCGACGTCGAAGTCCTCGACGGGCGCCCGACCCACCGCGGCAAGGATGCGCCCCCAGTTGGCATCGGAGGCGTAGAGCGCCGTCTTGACCAGCGGCGAGTGTGCCACGGTGAAGGCCACGTCCAGCGCCTCGCGACGGCTGCGCGTCCCCTCGACCCTCAGGGTGACGAACTTGGTGGCGCCCTCGCCGTCGCGAATGATCGCCTGGGCGAGCTCGGTCATCACCTCCAGGAGCCCCTCGCGAAAGCGCTCGAGCGCCTCGCCGTCGACCACCGACGCGCCACGCCCGGTGGCGATCAGCAGGCAGGCGTCGTTGGTCGAGGTGTCGCTGTCCACGGTGATGCAGTTGAACGAGCCCTCCACCGCTTCGCGCAGCAGTCGGTCGAGCAGCGACTGCTCGATGGCGGCATCGGTGGCCACGAAGGCCAGCATGGTGGCCATGTCGGGACGGATCATGCCCGAACCCTTGGCGATGCCGTTGATGGTCACCGTCTCGTCGCCAAGCGTAAGGGTGACGCTGGCGCCCTTGGCTCGCGTGTCGGTGGTGAGGATGCCCTCGCCCGCCTCGAACCAGGCGCCGGGCCCGTCGTCGAGGGCCTGCACCGCGCCGGGCAGGCCGGCCAGCAGACGCTCCATGGGCAGCGACTCACCGATCACCCCGGTGGAGAACGGCAGCACGCTCTCCGCCTCCACGCCGGCCAGCCGCGCCAGCTCGGCACAGCTGGCCCGGGCGTCACTGAGTCCCGTCGCGCCGGTACCGGCGTTGGCATTGCCGGTGTTGATCACCAGGTAGCGCGCCCCCTCGCCGCGCGCCACGCAGGCGGCGAGATGCTCTCGGGCCACCGTCACCGGCGCCGCGCAGAAGGCGTTGCGGGTGAAGGTGCCCGCTACCCTCGCCCCCTCGGGGATCTCGATCACCACCAGGTCGCGGCGATCGGGCTTCTTGATGCCGGCCATGGCGGTGCCCAGCCGCAGCCCCGCGATCACCGGCATCTCGGGAAAACGTGTCTCGCCCACTGCCATCGTCTCGCCTCCTCTATTGTCCGGGACGTGCCCGGCCAGTCACCTCAACTCACGACCTCAGCTCAGCTTGCCGCAGCACTGCTTGAACTTCTTGCCCGACCCGCAGGGGCAGGGGTCGTTGCGCCCCACCTTGGGGCCCTCGCGACGCAGCGGGCGGCCGTCGGCTCCGGGCGCCGGCGCGGCCGGTGCCTCGTCGCGCGCATCGCCGGCCATGGCCGGCTCGTCGTGGCGGCTCGCCGCCGTCGCCTTCTCACGCTCCAGCGCCTCGCGACGCTGGCGCTCGAGCTCCTCGACTTCCTCGGGACGACGCACCTGGACGTGGCTCAGGATGCGCGTCACGTCGGCCTTGATGTTGGTCAGCAGGTACTGGAACAGCTCGAAGGATTCGCGCTTGTACTCCTGCTTGGGGTTCTTCTGGGCATAGCCCCGCAGGTGGATCCCGCGGCGCAGGTGATCCATGGACTGCAGGTGCTCCTTCCAGCGCGTGTCGAGCACCTGGAGCATCGCCTGCTTCTCGAAGCGGCGCATCAGGGCCTCGCCGGCCTCCGCGACCTTGGCCTCGTAGGCCTCGCGGTGCATGGTCTGGAGCCGCTCGCGCAGCTGCTCCTCGTGGAAGCGCTCGTCCTGCTCCGCCCACTCGACGACCGGCGCATCCAGGTTGAACTCACTCTTCAGGTGGTCCTGGAGCCCGGCGAGGTCCCACTGCTCGGCCAGGCTCTGGGGCGGCACGAACTCGCTGATGGCGAGATCCAGCACCTCCTCGCGGATGCCGGCGACGTTCTCGGAGATGTCCTCGGCGGCGAGGATCTCGTTGCGCTGCTCGTAGATGACTCGACGCTGGTCGTTGGCCACGTCGTCGTACTCGAGCAGCTGCTTGCGGATGTCGAAGTTGCGACCCTCGACCTTCTTCTGGGCCCGCTCGACGGCATTGGAGACCATCTTGTGCTCGATCGCCTCGCCCCGCTCCAGGCCCAGCGCCTGCATCAGCCGCTGGACCCGGTCGGAGCCGAACAGCCGCATCAGGTTGTCTTCCAGCGAGAGGAAGAAGCGCGTCGAGCCCGGGTCACCCTGGCGGCCGGCACGGCCGCGCAGCTGGTTGTCGATGCGCCGGGATTCGTGACGCTCGGAGCCGACCACGTGCAGGCCACCGGCCTCCAGCACCGCATCATGGCGCGCCTGCCACTCCGCCTTGAGCCGCTCGAGCTCGGCCTCGGAGGGATTCTCCAGCGTGGCGGCCTCGGCCTCCCAGTTGCCGCCGAGCACGATGTCGGTGCCGCGACCGGCCATGTTGGTGGCAATGGTCACGGCGCCGGGACGGCCGGCCTGGGAGATGATCTGCGCCTCGCTCTGGTGCTGCTTGGCGTTGAGGACGTTGAAGGCCATGCCGGCGCGCTTCATCAGGTCGGCCAGGTACTCGCTGGTCTCGATGGAGGCCGTGCCGACCAGCACCGGACGCCCCGCTTCCGTCTGGGTCTGGACGTCCTCGATGATCGCCTCGAACTTTTCCTCGGCGGTCAGGTAGACCAGATCGTTGAGGTCCTGACGGACCAGCGGTCGGTTGGTGGGAATCACCACCACGTCCAGGCCATAGATCTGGCGGAACTCGAAGGCCTCGGTGTCGGCGGTGCCGGTCATGCCCGAGAGCTTCTCGTAGAGGCGGAAGTAGTTCTGGAAGGTGGTGGAAGCCAGCGTCTGACTCTCGCGCTGAACCGTCACGCCCTCCTTGGCCTCGACCGCCTGGTGCAGGCCCTCGGACCAGCGCCGCCCCGGCATGCTGCGGCCGGTGTGCTCGTCGACGATCACCACCTGACCATCCTTGACGATGTAATCGACGTCGCGGTGATAGAGGTGACGGGCGCGCAGCGCCGAGTGCATGTGCTGCAGCAGGTTGAGGTTCTGGGCCGCGTAGAGGGAGTCCGCCTCGCCGAGCAGCTCCTGCTCGCGCATCAGCGACTCGACCTTGTGGTGGCCGCCCTCGGTGAGCTCCACCTGCTTCTGCTTCTCGTCGAGGGTGAAATCGCCGCTCTCGGGATCCTCCTCGTCGCTGCACTGCTCGAGACGATGCGCCAGCCGGTCGACCACCTGATAGAGCTCGGTGTTCTCGTCCACCGCGCCGGAGATGATCAGCGGCGTGCGCGCCTCGTCGATGAGGATCGAGTCGACCTCGTCGATGATGGCGAAGTGCAGGTCGCGCTGCACCTTCTCCTCCAGCGAGAAGGCCATGTTATCGCGCAGGTAGTCGAAGCCGAACTCGTTGTTGGTGCCGTAGGTGATGTCGCAGGCGTAGGCGTGGCGCTTCTCCTCGGGGCTCTGGCCGGCGTAGATGACGCCCACCGACAGGCCCAGATATTCATAGAGCGGGCGCATCCACTCGGCGTCGCGGCGGGCCAGGTAGTCGTTGACCGTGACCACGTGCACGCCCTTGCCGGGCAGCGCATTGAGGTAGACGGCCAGGGTCGCCACCAGCGTCTTGCCCTCGCCGGTCTTCATCTCGGCGATGCGGCCGCTATGCAGGGTCAGGCCGCCGACCATCTGCACGTCGAAATGGCGCATGCCCATGACGCGCCGGCTGGCCTCGCGGACCGTCGAGAAGGCTTCCGGAAGCAGCGCCTCGAGAGACTCGCCCCCCTCGAGGCGCTCGCGAAAGTGGTCGGTACGGCCCTTGAGGGCGGCCTCATCGAGGGCTTCGTGGTCGGCTTCCAGGGCGGTCACGTCCGCGACCTGGCGGTTCATGCGCTTGACGTCGCGGTCGTTCTTCGAACCGACGACCTTGCGTAACAGGTTATTGATCATGAAGGATCCAGTGGCTGCGTATGATGTCGCATCGCGGGCAAGGGCCCGCGACCTCTCCGGAGCGGTGGCTCAGCGGCCCGCGGGAGGGCCACGACGCGACAGGACGTCATGGGCGGCAACCGGAAAACAGGGGGGCGCGGGACGCGGACGGCTCCGCCGCGTCGCCAGCGGCCAGCCCATGCGGCGGCGGACCCAGCGCCCCAGGGCGCGACGGCGCGCCTGGAGGCGGGAGCGCACGCGCAGCAGCACGGGCACCAGCAGGCTGACCTGGGCGGCCCGCTCGACGGGGCGCAGGGATTCCAGCTGGGCGAGGCCCGCCGGCAACAGGCAACCCACCAGCAGACCGGCCAGCCACCAGCGCGTCGCGCGGCGCATGCGCCGCGAGCCCTGGGGGCCGGCGCAGTTGTCGGTGATGGCGGCGGGCATGCTGTCGACGGCCTCCGGTGCGTGCTAGGCTCTGGCTGTTCAAGGACCGCCTGGATCATGGCGGCCGACGGATAACGGCAGGGCTTCGACCCCGAGAATCAAGCAGATGAGTATAAAGGTTAAGCGGTTCCGAGCACAGCCCATGTCCCGCCTGCTGGAAGGTCGCGGCGAGCTGGGCGCCTTGATGCGCATGGCCACCCTGGTCGAGCGGGCCCAGACCCACCTGCGCGACCACCTGCCCGAGGAGATGCGCGAACATCTCTTCGTCGGCGGCTTCCATCAGGGACGGCTCGCGCTGATCACCGACCGCGCCGTCTGGCTGACCCGGCTGCGCTACGAGCAGCCGCGGCTGCTCGGCCTGCTGCACCAGCTGCCGGGGTTCGAGGCGGTCACCGGCTTCACCCTCAAGGTGCGCCCCGTGCGCCCGACCCGCCCGCCGCTGCGCCAGATCCGTCACCTGCCGGAGAAGGCCGCCGATGAGATCACGAGCTGCGCCGCCGACGTCGACGACCCCGGCCTCAAGCGCGCCCTGGAGCGACTGGCGGCCCACGCCGAGAAGCCCTGAGGGGCTGTCTGACAAGAGCCACACGAAAACGCCGCCATCCGAGAGGATGGCGGCGTTCTTGAGACTGCTCGGTGAGGCTAGCAGGCTCAGGCCATGGCGGGCGCCGCATAGGAGATCGGGGCCTTCTCGGCCTCGCCCTCGAAGGTAACGAGCTCCCAGGCCTCCGGCTGAGCCAGCAGCGCACGGCACAGCTGGTTGTTCAGGGCGTGGCCCGACTTCACGCCGCGGAACTCGCCGATCAGGCTGTATCCGAGCTGGTAGAGATCGCCGATGGCATCGAGCACCTTGTGCTTGACGAACTCGTCGTCGTAGCGCAGCCCACCCTCGTTCACGATTCGATAGTCGTCGACCACGATGGCATTATCGAGACTGCCACCCAGCGCCAGGTTGTTGGCACGCAGGTACTCGAGGTCACGCATGAACCCGAAGGTCCGCGCCCGGGACACTTCCTTGACGAAGGAGGTGGTGGAGAAGTCCACCATCGCGGTCTGCGACTGCCCCTCGAATACCGGGTGATCGAAGTCGATGGCAAAGGAGACCTTGAAGCCCTGGTGGGGCAGGAAGATGGCCTCCTTGTCGTCTTCGCGCACCACGATCTCGCGCTTGATGCGGATGAATTTCTTTGGAGCATTCTGCTCGGAGATGCCCGCCGACTGGATCAGGAAGACGAAGGGCCCCGCGCTACCGTCCATGATCGGCACCTCGGGCGCGCTGACGTCGACGTAGGCGTTGTCGATGCCGAGGCCGGCGAAGGCCGACATCAGGTGCTCGACGGTCGCGACCTTGGCCCCACCCGCTGATAGTGCGGTGCACAGGGTGGTATCGGTGACGTGCTCTGCGCGAGCCGGTATCTGCACCTCGGGCTCGAGATCAGTGCGCACGAAGACGATCCCGGTGTCGGCCGGTGCCGGACGCAGCGTCAGGTAGACCTTCTTGCCGGAGTGCAGGCCGACACCGGTGGCGCGGATGACATTCTTCAGGGTTCGTTGTCTGATCATGGGCAGTCGCCAGGCAGTCATTGGTTATCAAACAGCGTTCACTATAACACCGAACGGCCGTTTCAACAAAGAAAGATGCCCCGGTGCCCGCTATTCACGCGATAGGCCGCCTCAATCGGCTTGGCGGCGCAGAAAGGCGGGGATGTCCAGATAGTCATCGAGCTCCTGGGACGGACGCTTCTCAGGCTGAGCCTTGGGCCGCGGCGCCTCCTGGGGCTCCGGCTTGGTTGCCGCCGCGGCCTGACCACGACTGGCGGCCGCCGGCGGACGCTGGCGGTAGCCACCGGTTTCGGCACGGCGCGAAGAAGCCTCACGGGCGGCCGATTTCTGCGCCTGCTGGCCGTCGAGGCCGGCCGCGACCACGGTCACGCGCAGCTCGTCGGTCATGTCCATGTCGATGGAGGTGCCGACCACGATGGTCGCATCCTGGGAGGCGAACTCCTGAACGGTGGCGCCCACGTCGTTGAACTCGCCGATGGAGAGATCCGGGCCGGCGGTGATGTTGACCAGGATACCGCGGGCACCGTGGAGGTCGATGTCCTCGAGGAGCGGGCTGCGGATGGCCTTCTCGGCGGCCTCGCGGGCGCGATTCTCGCCGGTGGCGCCGCCGGTGCCCATCATCGCCATGCCCATCTCGGACATCACGGTGCGCACGTCGGCGAAGTCGACGTTGATGATGCCGGGACTGGTGATCAGCTCGGCGATGCCCTGCACGGCCCCCAGCAGCACATCATTGGCCGCACTGAAGGCGGTCAGCAGGGTCGCGCTCTTGCCCAGCACCGAGAGCAGCTTCTCGTTGGGGATGGTGATCAGCGAGTCGACGTGCTCGGAGAGCTCCTTCATGCCCTCCTCGGCGGCGCGCATGCGCTTGGGACCCTCGAACGGGAAGGGGCGCGTCACCACGGCGACGGTGAGGATGCCCAGTTCCTTGGCTACCTGGGCGACCACGGGCGCGCCGCCGGTGCCGGTCCCGCCGCCCATGCCGGCGGTGATGAAGACCATGTCGGCCCCGCCGAGCAGTTCGGCGATGCGCTCACGGTCTTCCATGGCGGCCTGACGACCGACGTCGGGGTTGGCGCCGGCGCCGAGCCCTTTCGTGATCTCGCTGCCGAGCTGGAGCACGGTCTTGGCGGCGACCCGCTTGAGAGCCTGGGCATCGGTATTGGCGCAGATGAACTCGACGCCCTCGATGTTGCTCTCGACCATGTGGTTGACGGCGTTACCGCCACCGCCCCCGACACCGATGACCTTGATGACTGCACTGCTGGAGGGTGCGCTATCTACCAGTTCGAACATAAGTCCCGTCTCCTGGACCGCAACCGCGGCCCTGTCAGAAATTTCCTTTGAACCAGCCCTTGATCCTTGCCAACGCCGGAGTCCCTTCCCCTGCGTCACGCCGGGCATTGTCGTCGCGCCTGGGCCGCGCCGACAAACCACCCCCGGCTCCCTGGCGGCCATGCCCTTGACGGGTTTCCAGTAGAGCGTAATGCAGCAGGCCGACACCCGTCGAATAAATCGGGTTACGCACCACGTCGGCCAGTCCACGCACATTCTGCGGACAGGCGATGCGCACCGGCATGTGAAAGATTTCCTCGGCCAGCTCGACCACGCCCTCCATGCGGGCGGTTCCGCCGGTCAGGACGACGCCGGCGGCGACGAGATCCTCGTAGCCACTGCGCCGAAGCTCGTCGCGCACCAGGGTGAAGAGCTCCTCGTAGCGGGGCTCCACGACCTCGGCCAGCGACTGGCGGGAGAGATCCCTGGCCGGTCGGTCGCCGACGCTCGGTACCTTGATCATCTCGTCGCTGGCGGCGAGCTGGGTCAGCGCACAGGCGTACTTGACCTTGATCTCCTCGGCATGCTGCGTGGGCGTGCGCAGCGCCATGGCGATGTCGTTGGTGACCTGATCGCCGGCAATGGGGATCACCGCCGTGTGGCGAATGGCCCCTTCGGTGAATACCGCGATGTCGGTAGTGCCGCCGCCGATGTCGACCATGCAGACGCCGAGCTCTCGCTCATCCTCGGTCAGCACCGCATGGCTGGACGCCAGCTGCTCGAGGATGATCGAGTCCACCTCGAGCCCGCAGCGCCGCACGCATTTCTCGATATTCTGAACGGCGTTAAGGGCGGCGGTGACCAGATGCACCCGCGCCTCGAGGCGCACCCCGGACATGCCAAGCGGTTCGCGGATACCGCCCTGGGTATCGATGGCGAACTCCTGGGGAAGGACGTGCAGGACTCGCTGCCCCTCCGAGATGGCGCGGGCCCGTGCGGAGTCGATGACGCGATCGATATCGGTGGAGGCAACCTCGCGCTCCTTGATCGCCACCACGCCATCGGAATTCATCGAGCTGATATGACTGCCGGCGATGCCGACGTAGACCGAGTGGATATCACAGCCGGCCATCAGCTCGGCTTCTTCCACGGCGCGCTGAATCGACTGCACCGTGGACTCGATATTGATCACCACGCCTTTCTTCATGCCGCGCGACGAATGTGAGCCGATACCGGCGATTTCGATCCCGCCATCGTCGGTGGGCTGCCCCACGATCGCCACGACCTTGGATGTTCCGATATCCAGCCCGACTACCATATTGGACGCATTGGATGGACCTGCCATGAGTCGGGAAGTCTCCTAGAACCTGACCCCGAAGGGGAAGATTAATCCTGAAAAGTTGGCCTGGGGCAATTATAGGAACAACATCGCGTGCTCCACCAGCCCGATTGTTAAAACACCGGACACGATACGGCGATTTTGCCGCGAAAGAAACACCCAACCCCCCCCCTAAAGGGTAGGTTATTCCATCGATCGTTTACCCGTCGTTTGCCGACTCACCCTCGAGCGGTTCGGTTTCACCGTGCCATGCCACGGCGACGCCGTTGGGATAACGCAGATCGATATAGCGGATATGTGTCGCCAGAGGGCCCAGCTCGCGTTGCCAGGCGGCGACAAGACGCCCCAGGCGAGAGGCCCGGTCGTTCCGCCCCAGCATCACCCAGACGCCGTTATCGAGCTGAAAGCGCCATGCCCCGCGCGCCTCCAGGCGCAGCTGGCGCACCTCGAGGCCCAGAGGGGTGAACTGCCGAGCCAGTCGGGCCCGGTACTCCAGGACCTCGGCACCGCTGTCGGGCGGCCCGGCCAGATCCGGCAGGTCGCCGGGCGGCGACACCGATCCGGCGGCGAAGGGGTCACCCGCTGGATTGAGCAGGCGCCCGTCGCTCCAGCGCGCCACCGGCACCTGCTCGACCAGCGTGAAGGTCAGGGCATCGGGCCACTCGCGGCTGACGCGCACCTCCTTCAGCCAGCCGATCTCCCGTGCCTCTCGGCGCAGCGCCGACAGGTCGACGGAGAGCCAGCTCTGGCCCTGAATCAGCGGCGCCAGCCGGCTGCGCAGGTAGTCGGCACTGACGTACGTGAGCTCGCCGCGCACCGAGACCCGCTCGATGGGGCGATCCAGCCAGACCCATAGGGCCCGGCCTCCGGCGCCTAGCAAGAGCGCCAGCAGCAGCACCCCGACGAGGCTTCCACGCGCCGCCATGGGCTAGCGTCGCTCCCCGGCCGTGGCGAGGATACGCAACACCAGGGCATCGAAATCGATGCCGGCATGGGCCGCCGACTGGGGCACCAGGCTGTGGTCGGTCATGCCCGGCACGGTATTGACCTCGATCAGCCAAAAGCGCCCACGGTCGTCGCGCATCACGTCGATGCGTCCCCAGCCTTCGGCGCCGATGGCCGCGAAGGCGTCGCGACAGAGCACGGCGAGTTCGGCCTCCTCGTCGGCGGAGAGGCCGCACGGCAGGTGGTAGCGCGTGTCGTCGGAGACGTACTTGGCCTCGTAGTCATAGAAGCCACCGGGCACCTCGACGCGGATGGCCGGCAGGACCTCGTCGCCGAGCAGCGACACGGTGTACTCCGCCCCCTCGATGAAGCGCTCGGCCATCACCCGGGCATCGAAACGCGCCGCGTCGCGGTAGGCCGCCTCCAGGGCATCACGACCGTCGACGATGCTGATGCCCAGGGTCGAACCCTCGTGGACCGGCTTGACGATCAGCGGCAGGCCGAGCCGCTCGACCACCGCCTGCCAGTCGGCATCGGGGCCGAGCATCACGCTCTCCGGGGTCGGCAGCCCCAGGGCCTGCCAGACCAGCTTGGTGCGCTGCTTGTCCATGCCCAGCGCCGAGGCCAGCACGCCACTGCCGGTGTAGGGAATATCCAGCAGTTCGAGCGCCCCCTGCAGGGTGCCGTCCTCGCCTCCGCGGCCGTGCAGGGCGATGAAGACGCGATCCGGCGCCAGCGCCTCGAGGCCCACCAGCCCGCCGTCGGCGGGATCAAAGCCGATGGCGTCCACGCCCTGGCGCTTGAGCGCCGCCAGCACGGCGGCCCCGCTCTTCAGCGACACCTCGCGCTCGGCGGACTCGCCGCCGAAGAGCACCGCCACGCGGCCCATGTCGCGGTTCATAGCGTCACCTCGTCGAGATTCAGGGCGGCATCGCTCAGGCGCTGGGCGATGCCGCCCACGTCACCGGCTCCCTGGGTGATCAGGATATCGTCGGGGCGCAGCACCCGCGCCAGCAGTCCCGGCAGCTCGCTCTTGTCCTGCACGAAGATCGGATCGACCGCGCCACGCTGGCGAATCGAGCCGGCCAGGGTGCGGCCATCGGCGCCGGCCAGCGGCGTCTCCCCCGCGCTGTAGACATCGAGCAGCAGCAGGGTATCGACCCCGGCCAGCACGCGCACGAAGTCTTCGAAGAGGTCGCGGGTGCGCGAGTAGCGGTGCGGCTGGTAGACCATCACCAGTCGCCGGTCGGGCCAGCCCGCCCGGACCGCGTCGATCACCATCTCCACCTCGCGGGGGTGGTGACCATAGTCGTCCACCAGCATCACCTGGCCCTCGCCCTCGGGGGCGAGATAGTGGCCATGCACCTGGAAGCGACGCCCCACGCCCTCGAAATGCCGCAGCCCGCTCAGGATGGCGTCGTCGGAGACGCCGGCATCGCTGGCCACCACGATCGCCGCCATGGCGTTGAGCGCGTTATGGCGGCCCGGCATGGCCAGGCGCACCTCGAGGGGCGCCAGCCCCTCGGGGCGCACCGCGGTGAAGCGCACCTCGCCGGCCCGCTGATCGAAGTCCTCGATGCGGTAGTCGGCGTCCTCGCTGAAGCCGTAGGTCACGAAGCGTCGGCTGACCCGATCGAGCAGGCCGCGCACGTGGGGATCGTCGATGCACAGGATCGCCAGGCCGTAGAACGGCAGGTTATGCAGGAACTCGATGAAGGCGCCCTTGAGCCGCTCGAAGTCGCCGCCGTAGGTGGCCATGTGATCGGCATCGATATTGGTGACGATGGACACCATGGGCTGCAGGTGCAGGAAGGAGGCATCCGACTCGTCGGCCTCCGCCACCAGGTAGTCGCCCTCGCCCAGCCGCGCGTTGGTGCCGGCGCTGGTCAGCTTCCCGCCGATCACGAAGGTGGGATCGAGCCCGCCCTCGCCGAGCAGCGTCGCCGTGAGGCTGGTGGTGGTGGTCTTGCCGTGGGTGCCGGCCACGGCGATGCCGTGGCGAAAGCGCATCAGCTCGGCGAGCATCTCGGCGCGACGCACCACCGGCACGCGGTGCTCATGGGCCCAGCGAATCTCGGGGTTGGTCTCGTCCACCGCGGTGGAGACCACCACCACATCGGCGCCCGCGGCGTTGTCGGCGGCGTGGCCGAGAGCCACGCGGATGCCGCACTCTCGCAGGCGGGCCACCACCGGCGAGGCCTTCAGGTCGCTGCCGCTGACCGCATAGCCCTGGTTGGCCAGCACCTCGGCGATGCCGCACATGCCGGCCCCGCCGATGCCGACGAAGTGGATGCGTCGGATCCGACGCATGCCCAGCCCGCGGCCGGGGTGCGGGGGTGTCGCCTGGCCGGGAACCGGCCCGAGGGTCTCATCACTCAAAACCTGTCTCCATGCAACCGGCCACCAGGCGCTCGACGGCGTCGAGATGGGCACCGGCTCGGGCCCGTGCCGCCATGGTGGCGAGAGTGTCGGGGTCCAGCAGCGTCGCCAGGCACTCGGCCAGCGTCGCTGCACTCATTTCCTGCTGGGGCATCAGTCGGGCCGCCTGCTGCTCGACCAGGGCCCGGGCGTTGGCCGTCTGGTGATCGTCCACCGCGTGGGGGAAGGGCACGAAGAGCGCCGGCTTGGCCGCGGCGGCGAGCTCCGCCACGGTCAGGGCGCCGGCCCGACAGACCACCAGGTCGGCCCAGTCATAAGCCGCCGCCATGTCGTCGATGAAGGCCGTCACCTCGGCCTCGACGCCCTGCGTCTCGAAGGCCTCGCGGGTCGCCTGATCCTTGTCGCGCCCGGCCTGGTGACGCACCTCGGGCCGGCGCTCCTCGGGCAGGGCAGCCAGCGCCTCGGGCAGGCACTCATTGAGGGCCTTGGCGCCCAGCGAGCCACCCACCACCAGCAGGCGCAGTCGCCGTCCCGCCATCTCGGTGGCGCTCCTGGGCGCCCGGCCCAGCGCGGCGATCTCGGCGCGCACCGGGTTGCCGATCACCTCGGCCCGGCCGGGAAAGGCCTGGGGAAAGGCGGCGTAGACGCGGCGCGCCAGGCGCGAGAGGGCGCGATTGGTCAGGCCGGCCACGGCGTTCTGCTCGTGGATCAGCAGCGGGCGGCGCATCAGCCAGGCCGCCAGCCCGCCGGGGCCGCTGGCGAAGCCGCCCAGGCCGACGACCAGCTGCGGGTCGACCTCGCGGATGACTTGCCGCGCCTGCCAGACCGAACGTATCAGGTTCAGCGGCGCCAGCAGCCAGCCGGTCAGGCCGTTGCCGCGCAGGCCGCTCACCGCGATCCGCGACAGGGGGATGCCGGCCTCGGGCACCAATCGGTTCTCGATGCCGCGCGGGCTGCCGAGCCAGGCGACCTCGACGCCCTCCTCGGCAAGTCCACGGGCCAGCGAGAGCGCGGGGATGACGTGGCCGCCGGTACCGCCGGCCATGATCAGGACACGACGTCCTGGCTGTCGTTTCATGACGTACTTCCTTGTCGCTTGCCGGCGGCCGGCGTCTTGGCTGACGAGGCCCGACGGGCCGTGGAACGCCCCCGCCGGCGGACCTCGCGGGTCTCGATGTCGGCGCGCAGCAGCAGGGCGACCATCGCGCTGCTCACCACCAGGCTCGAGCCTCCGTAGCTGAGCAGCGGCAGGGTCAGCCCCTTGGTGGGCAGCATGCCGGTGCTCACGGCGATATTGATGAAGGCCTGGGCGCCGATCACCAGGGCGAAGCCATAGCTCACGTAGGCGGCGAAGGCCAGGCCGGCAAGCTCGGCGCGGCGCCCCACCGCCATGGCCCGCCAGATCAGCAGGGCGAATAGCCCCACCACGGCGATGGCGCCGACCAGGCCGAGCTCCTCGGCGAGCACCGCGAAGACGAAGTCGGTATGGGCCTCGGGCAGGTAGAAGAGCTTCTGCACGCTGTTGCCGAGCCCCATGCCCAGCCAGTGGCCCCGCCCGAAGGCGATCAGGGCCTGGGTCAGCTGATAGCCGCTGGCAAACTGGTCGGCCCAGGGGTCGGCGAAGCTGGTCAGGCGCGCCATCCGGTAGGGCTCGGCCACTGCGGCCAGGGCGCCGAGCAGGCCCACCAGCAACAGCAGCACCAAAAAGCGTCCCCAGGGCGCGCCGGCCATCAGCAGCATGCCCATCACCGCCCCGGTCATCACCACCACGGCACCGTAGTCGGGCTCGAGGATCAAAAGCCCCGCCACCACGGCCATTACCGCCAGGGGGCGCAGGAAGGCGCCCCACTCGCGGCGCACCTGGGGCAGGAAACGCTCCAGGTAGCCGGCCACATAGATGATCAGGCAGAACTTGGCGACCTCGGAGGCCTGCAGGTTAACGGGCACGCCGGGCAGCGAGAGCCAGCGACGGCTGCCGTTGACCTCGCGGCCCACCAGCAGCACCAGCACCAGCAGCGAGAGCCCCACCAGCAGCAGCAGCGGGCCATTGGCCTTCCACCAGGCCAGCGGCACGCGCAGGGCCAGCGCCCCGACGGCCAGCGCCGCCAGCAGGAAGGTGCCGTGACGCAGGCTGAAGTACCAGGCGTTGCCGGTCAGGCTCGAGGCGACCTCGCTGGAGGCCGAGGTCACCATCACCCAGCCGATCAGCAGCAGCGACAGTGCGGCCAGCACCAGCCAGCCATCGAAGGGCTGATCGGCGGTACTCAGGCGCTTGCGAAGACGCGCGAGCCGGCTCATGGCGTCGCCTCCACCCGCTCGAGCACCGCGCGTCGGAAGGCCTCGCCGCGGGCCTGATAGTCGCTGAACTGATCGAGGCTCGCACAGGCCGGCGAGAGCAGCACGCAGTCACCCGGCTCGGCGATCTCGACGGCACGGGACATCGCCGCATCCAGGTCGTCGACCCGCGTCAACGGCAGGCCACCCGCCAGCACGGCCTCGAGGCGCGAGGCATCCTCACCGAAGAGGATCGCCTCGCGACCATGCCGGGCCAGGGGGGCCGCCAGGGGTCGGAAATCGGCGCCCTTGCCTACCCCGCCGGCCAGCAGGATCAGCCGTCCCTCGAGGGTCGGCCCCAGACCCGCGATGGCGGCCAGGGTCGCCCCGACGTTGGTGCCCTTGGAGTCGTTGATCCAGCGCACGCCGTCGATCTCGGCGACCAGCTCGCCGCGGTGGGGCAGCCCGGGAAAGCGCCGCAGCACCGCGATCATCGCGGCATGCGGCAGCCCGAGACGGGTACCCATCGCCATGGCGGCGAGTGCATTGGCCTGGTTATGGCGACCCGGCAGTCGCATCTCGGCGGCGGGCATCAGCGGCGTGTCACCGTGCATCAGCCAGTCGGCCCCCTGGTGGCGACCGATCCCCCACTCCCCCTGCTCCGGGTCTCCCGTGGTAAAGCGCTCCTCGGCGGACAGCGTTGTGGCCGGCCAGGTCATGGGGTCCTCGGCGTTGATCACGCCGTGTCGGGCGCCGCGGAAGATACCTAGCTTGGCGGCGCGGTAGCCGGCCATGTCGCCGTGACGGTCGAGGTGATCCTCGGAGAGATTGAGGAAGGCCGCCGTCTCGGCGCCGAGCCGCGGCGTGGTCTCGAGCTGGAAGCTGGAGAGCTCCAGCACGAAGAGCTCGGCATCGGGCGCCTCGACCAGCAGGTCCAGGGCCGGGGTGCCGAGGTTGCCGCCCACGGCGACGCGACATCCGACCTCACGGGCCATCTCGCCGACCAGGGTGGTGACCGTGGACTTGGCGTTCGAGCCGGTAATGGCGGCGATGGGCGCCCGAGCCGCGCGCACGAAGAGCGCGATCTCGCCGACCAGCAGCGGCTCACCGGTGGCCTCTCGAGTTCGCCCGGCAAGCGCGTCGAGTCCTGGCGTGGTCGGGTCGACCCCCGGGCTCAGCACCACCTCCTCAACCCCTGAGAGATCGAGGTCGGTGAGCGGCCCGCCGTGGAACTCAACGCCCGGATGGGCGGCGCGGAAGTCCTCCAGCCCGGGCGGCTCGGTGCGGGTGTCGGCGACCATAAAGGGCACGCCGAGCCGGCTCAGGTGACGACAGATGGCTCGCCCGGAGAGCCCGAGCCCGACCACCAGCGTCACTCCCTTCGGCACCTTGAGCATGTTGCGCTCCTTGCGGATGGCGATCGATCCGAGGCGATCAGCGGACCTTGAGGGTGGCCAGGCCGATCAGCACCAGCACCACGGTGATGATCCAGAAGCGCACGATGACGCGAGGCTCCGGCCAGCCCTTGAGCTCGTAGTGGTGGTGCAGCGGCGCCATGCGGAAGATGCGGCGCCCAGTCAGCTTGTAGGAGCCCACCTGCAGGATCACCGAGACGGTCTCCATGACGAAGATCCCGCCCATGATGAACAGCACCACCTCCTGGCGCACGATCACCGCCACCACGCCCAGGGCCGCACCCAGCGCCAGCGCCCCCACGTCGCCCATGAAGACCTGGGCCGGATAGGTGTTGAACCACAGGAAGCCGAGCCCCGCCCCGGCGATGGTGGCGCAGAACACCGCCAGCTCGCCGGCGCCGGGGATGAAGGGGATCTGCAGGTAGTCGGAGAACACCGTGTTGCCGCTGGCATAGGCGAATACCGCGAGCCCCATGGCCACCAGCACGGTGGGCATGATCGCCAGGCCGTCGAGGCCGTCGGTGAGGTTGACCGCGTTGGAGCTGCCAACGATGACCAGATACGTCAGTACCACGTAGAAGACGCCCAGCGGCAGCACGAACTCCTTGAACACCGGCACGATCAGGCTGGTCTCCACCGGCGAGGCCGCCGTGACGTAGAGCAGCACGGCCGCCGACAGGCCGATCAGTGACTGCCAGAAATACTTCCAGCGGGCCGGCAGTCCGCGCGGGTTCTTCTCCACCACCTTGCGGAAGTCGTCGACCCAGCCGATGGCGCCGAAGCCCAGCGTCACGGCCAGCACCAGCCACACGTAGTGGTTGGTCAGATCGCCCCATAGCAGGGTGCTCACCGCGATGGCCATCAGGATCATCGCGCCACCCATGGTCGGGGTGCCGGCCTTGGAGAGGTGCGACTGGGGACCGTCATCGCGCACCGCCTGGCCGATCTGGCGCTCCACCAGGCGGCGGATCATCACCGGACCGAGCCACAGGCAGAGCACCAGGGCGGTCAGGGTCCCCAGGATCATGCGCAGAGTCAGGTAGTCGAAAACGTTGAAGGCACTCTGGAATTGCGCCAGGAAGTCAGCCAGAAAGAGCAGCATGTATTGCGTTCACCTTGAAGCATCCGCGCGCAGAGCGGCAACGACGTGTTCCATGCCGGCACTGCGCGAGCCCTTGACCAGCACGCTGGCCCCGGGCGGTAGATGGTGGAGGACGTGGCGCGTGAGCGCCTCCCGATCGTCGAAGTGGGTCCCGCCTTCACCGAAGGCCTGGCTGGCCGGTCGTGCTGGCTCGCCCAGGGTACCCAGGAAGTCGATTCCCCGTTCCCGCGCATAGTGTCCGAGCTCGGCGTGCAGCCGGTCGGACTCGCCCCCCAGTTCTCCCATGGCGCCTAGCAGGCACCAGTGCGGCCCGGGCAGCGTCACGAGGACATCGAGCGCCGCCTTCACCGCGCCGGGGTTGGCATTGTAAGTATCGTCCAGGAGTCGCGTGGACTTGAGGCCCTCCACGGCGCTCAGTCGGCCCGGCATCGGCACTACCGCCTCGAGCCCGGCCAGCACGTCGCTTTCTTCGAGCCCCATGGCCAGCGCCGCGGCCGCGGCCGCCAGGGCATTGGCCACGTTGTGGCGCCCCATCAGGGCCAGCCGCAGCCGACCGATCTCGCGGCCGTCCCGGACAAGCGTGAAAGCATAGCGGCCAAGGGCGTCGCAGGCCAGCGCCTCGGCGCGCACGCGCGCCCGGGAATCCAGCCCGAAGTCGAGCACCTCCCGAGGCGCGGCGAGGCGCGCCCAGGTGGCGAAGAAAGCATCGTCGCGATTGAGCACCGCCACGCCGTCGTCAGGCAGGCCGGTGAGGATTTCGGCCTTGGCCTGGGCGATGCGTCCCGTGCCGCCGAACTCGCCGACGTGCGCGTCGGTGACGTTGGTGATCACCGCCACCCGGGGCGCGGCCAGCGCCGTGGTCCAGGCGATCTCGCCCAGGTGGTTGGCGCCGAGCTCCACCACCGCCTGGCGATGGGTCGCTTCGAGGGCCAGCAGCGTCAGCGGTGCGCCGATATCGTTGTTGAGGTTGCCCTGGGTGGCAAGCGTGGCGCCGCGGCGACTCAGCAGGGTCGCCAGCATCTGCTTGACCGTGGTCTTGCCGCTGTTGCCGGTGACGGCGACCAGGTCCCCGCCCCAGGCCCGGCGGCGCGCCCGGGCGAGCAGCCCCAGGGCGAGCCGGGTGTCGGCCACCACCAGCTGGGGCAGCGGATCGTCCACCGGCCGCTCGACCAGCGCCGCCACGGCGCCGGCTTCGCGCGCCTGGGCCACGAAGTCGTGGGCGTCGAAACGCTCGCCGACGAGCGCCACGAACAGCGCCCCGGGGGCGAGTCGCCGGGTATCGGTGACGATCGCGCCGATGTCGGCATCCTCGACGGGCCGGGGCAGCCCCAGGGCGGCCGCGACCTCACCGAGCCTGGCCAGGCCGACGCCGCTCATCGCGCGCCCTCCTCGACTCGGCGCGCCAGGCCGCGCTCGGCCTCGGTGAGATCCGAGAAGGCGTGGCGTACGCCCGCCACCTCCTGATAGTCCTCGTGGCCCTTTCCCGCGATCAGCACCACGTCGTCGGAAGCGGCCTCGGCCAGTACCCGGGCGATGGCCGCGCCGCGACCGTCGACCTCGAGAACGTCCCGCGACGGCCCGTCGTGAAGGCCCGCCAGGATCTGGGTGCGAATCGCCTCGGGCGCCTCGCCGCGCGGGTTGTCGTCGGTCACCACCAGCACGTCGGCATGGCGTGCCGCGGCCTGGGCCATCAGCGGACGCTTGCCGCTGTCGCGATCGCCTCCGCAGCCAAACAGGCACCACAGCCGCCCCTCGCCCGGCAGATGCGCACGCAGCGCCGCCAGGGCGTTGTCCAGCGCGGCCGGGGTATGGGCATAGTCGATGACCACCGTGGGGGCGCCCGGGCGCGACAGCGGCTCCATGCGCCCAGGCACCGGAGCAAGCTCGGCCGCCGCCGCGAAGAGCGCCTCGAGGGGGTGCCCCAGGCCATGCAGGGTGGCGATGGCCAGCAGCACGTTGTCCAGGGTGAAGCGGCCCATCAGCGCAAGCTCGAGCTCGCGCTCACCGTCGGGGGTGGCGATCAGCGCGCGCTGGCCATCGCCGTGGGCGAGCCACTCGACGACGCGCAGGGTCACCGCCTCGTCCTTGCCCACCGCGAGCACGCGCACGCCGCGGTGCACGCCGGCAAGCATCAGGCGCGCCAGGGGATCGTCGCCGTTGACCACCGCGAGCTCGAGCTCATGGCGACGGAACAGCCGCGCCTTGGCGGCGGCATAGGCCGCCATGCTGCCATGGTAGTCCAGGTGATCGCGGCTCAGGTTGGTGAATACCGCCGCCCGCACGCTTGCGCCATCGAGACGCCCCTGCTCCAGGGCATGGGAGGAGGCCTCCATGGCGACCCGCGTCACGCCCTCGGCGGCCAGCTCGCCCAGCGCCGCCTGCAGCGCCAGGGGGCCGGGCGTGGTCAGGCTGCCCGCCGTCAGGGCGCCGGGGCGACCATGGCCCAGGGTGCCGATCAGCCCTGCGTCCACGCCGAGGGCCTGACTCAGCGCGGCCAGGTAGTGCGTCACCGAGCTCTTGCCGTTGGTGCCGGTCACCCCGATCAGCGCCATCTCCTTGGGAACGCCGAAGAGCACCCGGCCCAGCTCGCCCTGCGACTCACGCAGCCCCGCAAGCCACAGCACGCGTTCGCCCTGGGGCCCGGGGCGGCCATCGTCGTGGGCCAGCACCAGCGCCGCCCCGGCGGCCAGCGCCTGATCGATGAAGTCGCGACCGTCGACCGCCACTCCGGGCACCGCGACGAAGACATCGCCCGCGCCGACGCGACGACTGTCGAGGACCAAGCGCAGCGTGTCGGGCAGGCGGATGCCTGCCAGGGCGTGGCGGCAGTCGGGCCAGAGGCCGCCCAGGCCCGCTTCGAGTCGCTCGGTACTCAGCTGCATCTCGTCTCTCCTAAACTTGCGGCCTGAACTTGCGACCTGAACTGGCGATCATGAATCCGGGGCCCGGGCATCCGGGGGCACGTCGAGCAGGCGCAGGGCGTTGCCGGCCACCCGCGAGAAGACCGGGGCCGCCACCGCCCCGCCGTAGTAGCTGTCGCCCCGCGGGTGGTCGATCATCACCACGGTGACGATCCGCGGATCCGAGACGGGGGCGATGCCGACGAACAGGCCGCGATAGGCCTTCTCCTGATACCCCCCGGCGGTGTTCTTGCGCACGGTGCCGGTCTTGCCGGCGACCCGGTAGCCCGGCACCAGGGCCCGCCGGGCGCCGGTGCCCGGCGCGACGACCCGATCCATCATCCCGAGCACCCGTCGGGCCACCTCCGGGTCGATGACCGGCTCGCCGGCCGGCGGCTCGGCGAGCTTGAGCAGCGAGGGCGGCAGGCGCCGTCCCTCGTTGGCAATGGCGGTGAAGGCGCTGGCCAGCTGCAGTGCCGAGGTCGACAGGCCATAGCCGTACGCGAGCGCCGCCCACTGACTGCTCGACCAGCGCACCGGGGCCGGGATGCTGCCGGTGGCCTCGCCGGGAAAACCGGTACCCGGGCTCTGCCCCAGGCCCAGGGCGCGATAGGTGGCGGGGATCACCGGCTCCTCCAGGCGCAGGGCCAGCTTGGACATGCCGACGTTCGAGGATTTCCTGAGGATGCCGGCCAGGTCCAGCTCACCGTAGTTGCGGATGTCCTTGATGGTGAAGCGGTCGATGACCATCCAGCCGGGCGAGGTGTCGACCACCGTGTCCGGCGAGACCGCGCCGTGCTCGATCATCGATGCCATGGCCAGCGGCTTCACCACCGACCCCGGCTCATAGGTGTCGACGATGGCCCGGTTGCGCAGCCCCTGGGGATCGAGCCCGGCCCGGTCGTTGGGGTTGTAGGAGGGCTGATTGGCCATGGCCAGCACCTCGCCGCTGCGGGCATCGAGCATCACCACGCTGCCGCCGTCGGCATCGTGCTCGGCGACCGCGGCCTTGAGCTCGCGATAGGCCATGTACTGCAGGCGCTGATCCAGCGCCAGGGTCAGATCGCCGCCGGGCTGCGCTTCCTGCAGCAGCTCCAGGTCACGCACCAGGCGACCGCGACGGTCCTTGAGCACCCGGCGCTTGCCGGGCACGCCGGCGAGATAGGACTGATAGGCGAGCTCGAGGCCCTCCTGGCCCAGGTCGTCGATGTTGGTCACCCCCAGCAGCTGGGCGCTCACCTCCCCCGCCGGGTAGTAACGCTTGTACTCCTCGCGGGCGTGAACGCCGGGCACGCGTAGGGCGAGCACCCGCTGGGCCGCCTCGGGGGTCATGCGGCGCCGCAGGTACATGAACTCGCGTGTCGAGTAGCGCGCAATGCGCTCATTGAGGGTGTCGAGCTCCTGCCCCAGGGCGTTGGCTAGCATCAGGCGCTGGATGTCGTCGTTCGGCAGATCCTGAGGGTTGGCCCAGAGGGTCACCACCGGCGTGGAGATGGCCAGCGGCTCGCCGTGGCGGTCGGTGATCATGCCACGGTGGGCGGGCATGGTATCGGTACGCAGGGTGCGGGCATCGCCCTGCCCCTGCAGGAAGGGGCGATCGAAGACGTGCAGATCGACGATGCGCCCGGCCAGCAGGGCCAGCCCCAGCAGCACCAGGGTCATCATCACCCGATAGCGCGCCTTGCCCATGGGGGCCGTGGGCGGGGGACGACGCGGCGTCACGCCGCTGCGCGCGTCGGCGCTCATGGCTGGATGACCTCGACCTCGTCGATATCGGGCAGGCGCATCTCCAGGCGCTCCTGGGCCAGGCGCTCGATGCGAGCCGGCGAGGACCAGGCGCTCTCCTCGAGCAGCAGCTGTCCCCACTCGGTCTGCAGCTGCTGCTGCTCGCGCTCGAGCTCCTGCAGGCGGGCGTACTGATCGCGGGTCAGGTGACTGGTGGTGATCACCGCCAGGGCCGAGACCAGGCAGACCGCCATCAGCAGCGCGACCAGCACCAGCGCCGGCGACGCGCCGAGGCGCAGGGGCCACCCGAAGGAAGAGGTTACCGCGAAGCGTCCCTGTGCCATGGCGAGCCTCAGTATCGCTTGCGCGCTACACGCATCACCGCGCTACGCGCCCGGGGATTCTCCTGAACCTCCTCGGCGGAGGGGCGGCGCGCCTTGCCCAGCGATTCGAGGCGCCGCTTGAGCTGATCGTCGCGGACCGGGATGCCCCGCGGCAGGTCGGTATCACCGCGCACGTGGTCGCGGATGAAGCGCTTGACTCGCCGATCCTCCAGCGAGTGGAAGCTGATCACCACCAGATGCCCGCCCGGGGCGAGGGCCTCGAGGGCCGCATCGAGGGCGGCATCGAGCTGGTCGAGCTCGCCGTTGACCTGGATGCGCAGCGCCTGGAAGACGCGGGTCGCGGGGTGCTTGCCCTTCTCCCAGGCGGGATGGGCGGCCTTGACCACCTCGGCGAGATCCGCGGTGCGCTCGAAGGGACGCTCGACGCGCCGCGCCAGGATGGCTCGGGTCAGGCGGCGGGCGAAGCGCTCCTCGCCGTAGCTCTTGAAGACGCGCACGATCTCGCTCTCGCTGGCGCGCGCCAGGAAGTCGGCGGCACTCTCGCCGTGCTCGGGATCCATGCGCATGTCCAGCGGGCCGTCGCGCAGGAAGCTGAAGCCGCGCTCGGGGTCGTCGAGCTGGGGCGAGGAGACGCCGACGTCGAGCAGCACCCCGGAGAGCCGGCCGTGCAGGCCACGGTGTTCGGCGATCTCGTCGAGGCGGGCGAACTCGCCGCGCTCGATGGCGAAGCGGGGATCGGTGATGGTGCCGGCCTCGGCGATCGCCTGGGGATCGCGGTCGATGGCCAGCAGCTGCCCCGCAGAGCCGAGACGCTCGAGGATGGCGCGGGAGTGGCCGCCGCGACCGAAGGTGCCATCGAGATAGATCCCGTCGGCATCGTGGATCAGCGCCTCCACGGCGCCATCGAGCAGCACGCTGGCATGGCAAAAGCCGCGGACGGGCTGTTCAGGGGCGGATGGCGGCATGCACTTCTCGATGGTGGGATACATGAAGGGCCGTTCGCGACGGCAATGTTCGGAGTGGGAGTCGGCCGATAAGCCGGGTTCTGTCGTGGACAGTCATTCCTCTAGGGGCCGCGTCACCACGGCCCTCCAGCAACCTACCCGAACCCAGCGCGGGCCACGCCATGGGGTTCCTATTTGGTCTTGCTCCGAGTGGGGTTTACCGTGCCACGCACTGTTACCAGGCGCGCGGTGCGCTCTTACCGCACCCTTTCACCCTTACCGGCCTCCCGAAGGAGACGTAGGCGGTCTACTCTCTGCTGCACTTTCCGTCGGCTCACGCCGCCCAGGCGTTACCTGGCACTCTGCCCTATGGAGCCCGGACTTTCCTCCCCCACCGCAGACCTAGCGATCGGCGGTGGCGGCGACTGTCTGGCCAACTCCCGCGGCAAGGATACCAGCGCCCGGGCGCCGCCTCAATGACCGTCCTTGAGCGCCTGGGCCCTGGCGTACCACTCCTTCTTCACGCCGCCCAGCACCCGCGAGGCCACCGCGGCGATCTGCTTGACCCCCACCCCCTCGGCGAGCAGGGCCTTGAGCAGGGCCTCGGCCTCCACCGCCGACTGCTCGGTATCGCCGCGCGACGCGGCCCCGGCCACCATCACCACGAACTCGCCGCGGGCCTGATCCGGGTCCGCCTCCATGCGGGCGAGTAGCGCCTGGGCACTGCCGTCGAGGAAGGTCTCGAAGGTCTTGGTCAGCTCACGGGCCAGCACCACCCGGCGCTCGCCCAGCACGCTTCCCAGATCGGCCAGGGTGTCGCGGATCCGATGGGGCGACTCGTAGAACGCCAGGGTCTCCTCGCGGTCCGCGAGCGCCTCCAGCCGTGCACGGCGAGACCCTCCCTTTGCCGGCAGGAAGCCCTGGAAGAGGAAGCGGTCGGTGGGCAGCCCCGCCGCGCAGAGGGCCGCGACCAGGGCACAGGGCCCCGGCAGCGGGACGATACGGCGCTCACGCGCCCGGAGCTCGCGCACCAGCACGAACCCCGGGTCACTGATCAGCGGCGTGCCGGCGTCCGAGATCAGGGCGACGTCCTCGCCGGCGGCGAGACGGGCGTCTAGAGTATCGACTCGCGCGGCCTCATTGTGCTCGTGCAGCGAGAGCATCGGGCGCGACAGCCCCAGGTGGCGCAGCAGTCGGCCGCTGTGACGGGTGTCCTCGGCGGCGATCAGCGCCACCTCGCCGAGCACCCGGGCGGCCCTCGGGCTCAGGTCGTCCAGATTCCCAATCGGAGTGGCGACCACGTACAATGAACCGGCAGGCGTATCGGACATCTCGACTCCTGGATGCTCTGGTGGGATGTTCTGGATCATGGAAACAAGGGAAGGAATCATGAAGATCTCGTTACGCGGCCCGCTGGCCGTTGCGCTGACCGCGCTGCTCCTCGCGGGCTGCAGTTTCCAGCCGGGCATCATCGAGCGACAGCCCAACGTCGATCCCCAGCGCCTGCTCGAGCAGGCCGAACAGCAGACCCCCGAACAGGCGGCCGCGTCGCGCCTGGAAGCGGCCGACATCCTAGCACGCCGGGGCGATCGCACCCAGGCGCTGGAGGTCGCCAAGCAGGTCGACGACAGCCGCCTGAAACGCCAAGCCCGTGTGCGCTGGGCCCTGCTGCTCTCCGAGCTGGGCGCGGCCGAGGACGACCCCTGGGCGGTCATCCAGGCCGGGCAGCTGCTCGATGAGATCGAGCTGCCCCGCGAGGCCTCGCTGACCCTGCGCGAACGCCTCGGCCTGGCGCTTGGCGAGGTCGACGAACCCCTCGCCGCCGCCCGGGCGCTGCTCCGGGTCCAGGCCGAGACTGAGCGCGCGGATCTCAACGATCCGATCTGGGCACAGCTCTCCCGGCTGGATCGTCGCGAGCTCGGCGCACTGCGCGACGACGGCGACGACCTGACCGCGGGCTGGATCGCCCTGACCGAGCTGGTGCGCTCCACCGGGAGCGACATCCAGCGCCTGTTCGCGCGCCTCGATGACTGGCGGGAGCGCTACCGCGGCCATCCGGCGGCGCGGCGCCTGCCCACCGAGATCACCGCGCTTGGCGAGCTGCGCGGACAGCGAGTGGATCATATCGCCGTGCTGCTGCCGGAGTCCGGCCCCCTCTCGGGCATCGCCGAGGCGACCCGCCAGGGCATCCGCACCCACCATCTGGCGGGCGTCGACAGCGGCGCCCAGCTGAGCTTCATCGACAGCAGCAGCGGCAATATGGAAGCCCTCTATCAGGAGGCTTCCGCCCTCGGAGCCCAGGTGGTGATCGGCCCGCTGGACAAGGACGTCGTCAGCCGACTCGAGCAGCGCGAGCGGGTGCCGATGCCGACCCTCGCGCTCAACTATGGCCGCGGGGAGCGCAACAGGGCCAAGGGACTCTTCCAGTATGGCCTGTCCGCCGAGGACGAGGCGCGCCAGGCCGCGCAGCGCGCCTACGGTGACGGCCATCGCCTGGCCTCCCTGCTGGTCCCGAATAACGGCTGGGGACGACGCGTGGGCGACGCCTTCACGGACAGCTGGCAAGACCTTGGCGGCGACATCGCCAACGCCGTCCACTACAACCCGCAGGCGCCGGCTACCGAAAGCGCCAAGCGAGCGGCCACGAACCCCAAACCCGACATGCTGTTCCTGCTGGCACTGCCCGACTACGCTCGCCAGGTGCCGCCCAACCTGGACTACGCCTACAGCGGCGACCTGCCGATCTACGCCACCTCGCACCTCTTCGAGGGCCGACGCCAGCCACGCCTGGACGCCGACCTGAACGACGTGATGTTCGCCGACATCCCCTGGCAGATTCCCGATGCGGCGGTGGGCGGCGTGGAGGCCCTGCCCTTCCTCGCCAGCTACCGCGAGCTGCGCGACGAGTCCGACTCGACGATGTTTCGCCTGATGGCCATGGGCGTGGATGCCTATGAGCTGGCCCTGCGCATGCCGCAGCTGCAGGCGATCGGCGGCACCGAACTGTTCGGCGCCACGGGGACGCTGAGCGCGCAAGACGACGGCCGCATCCAGCGCCGCCTGCCCTGGGCCCGCTTCGTCGACGGCGTGCCCCAACCCGTGCTGAGCCCGGGCGTGTTCGGCGATGACCGGACCCCGTGACGCCCGCGCCCGCGGCGGCGCCATCGAGCGACTCGTCGCCCGCTGGCTGCTCGACCGCGGGCTGACCCTCGAGGCCAGCAACCAGCATGCCAAGGGCGGCGAGATCGATCTGGTGATGCGCGACGGCGAGGTACTGGTGTTCGTCGAGGTTCGCCACCGCGCCGACAGCCGTCACGGCCACCCGCTCGAGACCATCACCCCCACCAAGCAGCGCCGCCTGATCAAGGCGGCGCGTTTTTATCTCCAGCGCAACCGGCTATCATGTGCCTGCCGCTTCGACGTGCTGGCCGTGACCGGCACGCCGCCCGACCTCGAGATCGACTGGGTCGCGAACGCCTTCGAAGCCCCCTGACCGGTCAAGCCACTTTGCCAAAGGACCCGGAACCCGCATGGATTTCCAGCAGCGCATACTCGGCCACTTCAACGCCAGCATCGACACCAAGACCTACGCCAGCGAAGTGCTCCCCCCCTTCATCGAGGTCGCCAGCCAGATGATGGTCCAGTGCCTGGTCAACGAGGGCAAGATCCTGGCCTGCGGCAACGGCGGCAGCGCCGGCGACAGCCAGCACTTCTCCTCGGAGCTGCTCAATCGCTTCGAACGCGAGCGCCCCAGCCTGCCGGCCCTGGCCCTGACCACCGACACCTCGACGCTGACCTCCATCGCCAACGACTACAGCTACAACGAGATCTTCTCCAAGCAGATTCGCGCCCTGGGCCAGCCCGGCGATGTCCTGCTGGCGATCTCCACCAGCGGCAACTCCGCCAACGTCATCCAGGCCATCCAGGCCGCCCATGACCGCGACATGACGGTGATCGCCCTGACCGGCCGCGATGGCGGCGACATGGCCTCGCTGCTGGGCCAGGACGATTGCGAGATCCGCGTGCCGGCGACCTCCACGGCGCGCATCCAGGAGGTCCACCTGCTGGCCATCCACTGCCTCTGCGATCTGATCGACGAGCAACTCTTCGGCACGAGCGAGTAACCCCATGACCAAGACCTCCCTGCTGACGCCCCTGCTGCTCAGCCTGGCCCTCGGGCTTGCCGGCTGCACCACCATGACCGGCGTCACCAACCCCGGCACCATCGACGAGAACTACGGTGAGCGCACCTTCGGTACGCAGGTCGAAGATCAGAGCATCGAGACCAAGGTCGCCCACAACCTCGGCCGCACCGATGCCCGACTGAGTGATGCCCGCATCAACGTCGACAGCTTCAACGGCGTGGTGCTGCTCACCGGCCAGGTGCCCAGCGACGAGCTGAAAGCCAAGGCCGAGCGCGTCGCCGGCGCGGTACGCAACGTGCGCGAGGTGCACAACGAGCTCGCTATCGCCGCCAACCTGCCGGCCAGCCAGCGCCTCGCCGACACCTGGCTGCGCACCCGCATCAACTCTCACCTGGTCGCCAACCAGGAGATCGACTCGGGGCGCCTCCAGGTGATCACCGAGAACGACAGCGTCTACCTGATGGGCATCGTGACGCGCAGCGAGGCCGAGCGCATCGTGCGCTCCGTCGCGGGCCTGGGCGGCATGCAGCGCATCGTCAAGGTCTTCGACTACCTGGACTGAGGACGCGCCCCAAAACGCAAGACGGCAGGCCTATGGCCTGCCGTCTTGCGTTGTCCGGCGCTTTTGTGACACGCCGACCTTCGAGCTTTCTGACGTGCCTTACGTCGCCTGCTTGCGCTGGCGGGTCGCCCGGCGCACGGGCGACCTGCCTACTTGACGACGCGCAGGGAGGGACGCCCCTTGCGCGGCCGTGACGCTTCGTCGCTGTCGGCCGATTCGTCACCGACCTCGTCGCCAGCCTCGACCGAGCTTTCCACCTCGCTGAGGGGAGACGCGTCTTCCGCCTCGTCGGCCTCGACCGGCATCACCGGCTCGTGACCGAACACCATGCCGACGCCATTCTCGCGGGCGTAGATGGCGATCAGCGCCTCCATGGGCACCATGATTTGCATGGGCTGTCCGCCGAAGCGCGCCGAGAAGCTCACCGCCGCGTTCTCCATGGCGAAGTCACGGATGGCGCTCGGCGCCAGGTTCAGCACGATCTGACCGTTCTGGACGAACTGTCGCGGCACCTCGACGCCCGCCTGCTCGGCGTCGACGACGATATAGGGCGTCAGCTCGTTGTCCAGCAGCCACTGGTACAGGGCCCTGGCCATATAGGGACGGCTCGAGTGCATAGTTAGCCCTCCTGGGGTAGGCCCCCGGGCATGCCGGGGGATGCAGAGTAGATCAGGCGCGCATCTCGCGCTCGTTCTCGCTGAGAGACGCCTTGAAGCCATCGCGGTCGAAGACCCGCTCCATGTAGCCAAGCAGCGGCTTGACCTGCTTCTCTGGCAGCTCGATGCCGAGCGCCGGCAGGCGCCAGAGGATCGGCGCCAGACAGCAGTCCACCAGCGTGAACTCGTCGCTCATGAAGTAGGGCATGTCCTCGAAGATCGGTGAGATACCGACGAGGCTTTCGCGCAGTTCCTTGCGGGCCTTCTCCACGTCCTTCTTGGCACCGTTCTGAATCTGCTCGACCAGCGGGCACCATTCGCGCTCGATGCGATGCATCCACAGCCGGCTCTTGGCCCGCGCCACCGGATAGACGGGCAGCAGCGGCGGATGCGGGAAGCGCTCGTCCAGGTACTCCATCATCACCTTGGATTCATAGAGCACCAGGTCGCGATCGAGCAGCGTGGGCACGCTGTTGTAGGGATTGAGGTCGGCAAGCTCCTCGGGGCGCTGCTCATCGCTCACCTCGACGATGTCCACGGCGACACCCTTTTCGGCGAGCACGATGCGCACACGATGGCTGAAATGATCATCTCCTCCGGAGTAGAAGATCATCGACGACCGCTTGGCCACTACACCCATGAAACAATCCTCGCATCAGTTCGTGCCGGGATGATAACACGATCGCCCCCATCTTGAGGGCGATCGTGCTGCCCGGTATCGGGCAAAAAGCATCGGGGCGCACGGCCTGTGACCATGCGCCCCGAGGTTCACTGTCGCTGGCGGATCAGTGAATGTCGCGCCAGTACTCACGCTTGAGCAGGTAGCCGATGACACCGAAGATGAAGATGAAGATCAGCACCTTGGGCCCCAGCGACTGAGCCTGAAGCTTGGACGGCTCGCCGGCATAGGCCAGGAAGTTAGTGAGGTCGTAGATCGCCTCCTCGAACTCCTCGGGCTCCATCTGGCCGGGCTGCGTCACCTGCAGCGTCTCGCAGGACTGGTACTTGCCGGTCAGCGGATCGAGCTCGGCTCCTTCGACCGGCTTGTCGCTGGCGGCGCAGACCTTCTCCTGCACCCCCTGCAGCGGCTCCAGCACGTTGGGCATGGCCACCAGCGGGAAGACCGCGTTGTTGACGCCGGTGCTGGTGCTGGGATCCTTGTAGAAGGAGAGCAGGTAGCTATAGACCCAATCCGTGCCGCGCAGACGCGCCTCGAGGGTCAGGTCCGGCGGCGGCGCGCCGAACCAGCCCTCGGCATCGCCGCTGTCCATGGCGATGTGCATCTGATCATTGAACTTCAGGGCGTCCGAGAAGATCAGGTTGTCCTCGACCAGCCCCTGGGGCATGTCCAGATCCTGAGCCGCCCGCGAGAAGCGCTGGTGCTCCATGGAGTGGCAGCCCATGCAGTAGTTCACGAAGAGCTTCATGCCGTTCTGCAGCGAGGCCTTGTCCTCGAGGTCCGGATTCATCTCCTCCAGGTGGACGCCTCCGCCTCCAGCGGCGAACCCGACCATCGGCACCAGCGCGAAGAGCAGTGCGAACAGTTGCTTTTTCATTAGCCAGTCACCCTTTCCGGAACGGGTTTGGTCTTCTCCAGCCGGGTGTAGATCGGCATCAGCAGGAAGAAGGCGAAGTAGAGTGCGGTGCACAGCTGGGCGACCAGGGTCCGGGTCTCGGTGGTCGGCAGCACGCCGAGCACGCCGAGGATCACGAAGCTGATGGCGAACAGCAGCAGCATCACCTTGGAGATCCACCCCTTGTAGCGCATGGAGCGCACCGGGCTCTTGTCCAGCCAGGGCAGCACGAACAGGATGGCGATCGCCCCCCCCATCACGATGACCCCCAGGAACTTGGCGTCGAGACCGAACAGGCTGAAGGTGATCGCCCGCAGCATCGCGTAGAAGGGCGTGAAGTACCACACCGGCGCGATGTGATCCGGCGTCTTCAGCGGGTTGGCCGGCTCGAAGTTCGGCTTCTCGATGAAGTAGCCGCCGCCTTCCGGGAAGTAGAAGATCACCACCGCGAAGACGAACAGGAACACCGCCACGCCGACGATATCCTTCACCGTGTAGTACGGATGGAAGGGAATGCCGTCCAGCGGCTTGCCGGTCTCGTCCTTCTTCTTCTTGATGTCGATGCCGTCGGGATTGTTGGAGCCGACCTCGTGCAGGGCGATGATGTGCAGAACCACCAGCGCCAGGATCACGATGGGCAAGGCCACCACGTGCAGGGCGAAGAAGCGGTTCAGGGTGATGCCGGAGATCAGGAAGTCACCGCGCACCCACTGCGCCAGGTCCGGGCCGATGGCCGGAATGGCAGAGAACAGCGAGATGATGACCTGGGCACCCCAGTAGGACATCTGGCCCCAGGGCAGCAGGTAGCCCATGAAGGCTTCGGCCATGAGCGCCAGATAGATGGCCATGCCGAAGATCCACACCAGCTCGCGGGGCGCCTTGTAGGAGCCATAGAGCAGGCCGCGGAACATGTGCAGATAGACCACGACGAAGAAGGCCGAGGCCCCGGTGGAGTGCATGTAGCGGATCAGCCAACCCCACTCCACGTCGCGCATGATGTACTCGACCGAGGCGAAGGCGCCCTCGGCGGAGGGGTTGTAGCTCATGGTCAGCCAGACACCGGTCAGGATCTGGTTGACCAGCACCAGCAGGGCCAGCGAGCCGAAAAAGTACCAGAAGTTGAAGTTCTTCGGCGCGTAGTACTTGGCCAGGTGCTCTTCCCACATCTGGGTGGCGGGGAAGCGGTCATCGACCCAGCGCATGAAACCGCGCTCCGCCTTGGCCTTGTTAGGATTACCCATCAGGCAGACTCCTCATCTTCGCCGACAGTGATCAGCACATCACTGTCGAAGCGGTAAGGTGGCACTTCGAGGTTGGTCGGCGCCGGCACGTTGGCGAACACGCGCCCGGCCAGGTCGAAGCGTGAGCCATGGCAGGGGCAGAAGAAGCCGCCGGGCCAGTCTCCGACGTCGACGCTGCCCGGCTCGGGCTTGAACAGCGGCGAGCAGCCCAAGTGGGTGCAGATGCCGATCAGCACGCCGATCTCAGGCTTGATGGAGCGCAGCGTCCCCTCCACGTAGGCCGGCTGCTGCGGCACGCTGGAATCGGGATCCGCCAGCTCTGAGGGATCGATCGCCTCGGTGCGCTCGATCATCTCCGACGAGCGATTGAGGATCCACACCGGCTTACCACGCCATTCGACCGTCATGCGCTGCCCGGGCTCGAGCTTCGACACGTCTGCCTGCACGGGCGCACCCGCTGCTCTCGCCCTGGCGCTCGGCTGCCAGGAAGCTACAAAGGGGACCGCAACCCCGACGGCACCCACCGCACCCACAACGGTGGTGGCACCTACGAGGAAACGGCGCCGACCCTTGTTTACGCCGTTATCTGCCATTTTCAGATTTCTCCCATCGACTTACCCGCTGTTCCATCACGGGCAGTGAATCCCCCGCGACCACGGATATCAAATGCGCACTATCTTAAAAAATCGCGTCGCCCCGCACAAGGAAAGGTTCCCTGCCCGCGGAGCAAACCAACGACAAAATCTTGATCCGAAACAAGAAACGCCCAGGTCGCAGGACCTGGGCGTATTCGAGCGGCAATACGTGCGTATCAGCGCTTGGAGAACTGCGGGCGACGACGCGCCTTGCGCAGGCCGATCTTCTTACGCTCGACCTTACGGGCGTCACGCGTGACGTACCCGGCTTCGCGCAGCTGACCGCGGAAGTCCTCGTTGTACACCATCAGGGCACGAGTGATGCCGTGACGGATAGCGCCGGCCTGGGCGCTGCCGCCGCCGCCCTTGACGGTGACGAAGACGTCAAACTGGCCGAGAGTCTCGGTCAGCTCAAGGGGCTGACGAACCACCATGCGACCGGTGACACGACCAAAATACTGGTCCAGGTCACGGCTGTTGACGGTGATCTTGCCGGTGCCCGGCTTCATGAAGACGCGCGCGGTAGAGGTCTTGCGGCGCCCGGTACCGTAATACTGCTGTGTCATGGCGAAGACTCCCTCAGATGTTCAGTTCTTGCGGCTGCTGGGCAGCGTGCGGATGCTCGGTGCCGGCGTAGACCTTGAGCTTCGAGTACATGGCACGACCCAGGGGACCCTTCGGCAGCATACCCTTGACGGCGGACTCGATGACACGCTCCGGTGCGTGGGCGATCATCTTCTCGAAATTCATGGAGCGCAGGCCGCCCGGATAACCGGTGTGGCGGTAATACGTCTTGGCGCTGGCCTTGTTGCCGGTGACCTTCACCTTCTCGGCATTGATCACGACGATGTAATCGCCGGTATCGACATGCGGGGTGAATTCCGGCTTGTGCTTGCCACGCAGGCGGCGAGCAATCTCGGTGGCCAGGCGACCGAGTGTCTTGTCCGCAGCATCGACGACGAACCAGTCGCGCTGGACGGACTGCGGCTTGGCAGTGAACGTCTTCATGGGTGAATCACCATTAGGATGTATTGGGTTCTGCCGCCGGATGTCCGGCATGGAACCGTCCCTATTCTTCTTGGTTACGCCGCCCCGAAGGACGATGTAACGGTCGAGCGAGCGCGCATTCTACACGACCCGCGCCCCGAAGGGGAAGGGGCGTCAGGGCTTGTGGGGCAGCGCCAGGTAATCGTGGGACTGCATCTCCTGCAGCCGCGAGAGCGTGCGCTGGAACTCGAACTCCAGGCGTCCGTCGCGATAGAGCTCCTCCGCCGGCACCTCGGCGGACATCAACAGCTTGACGCCGCGATCGTAGAACTCGTCGACCATGTTGATGAAGCGCCGCGTGCGGTCGTCGGTGGCACCGCTCATACGGGTGACGTTGGAGACCAGCACGCTGTGAAACTCGCGCGCCAGCTCGATGTAGTCGTTCTGGCTGCGCGGCCCGTCGCAGAGCTCGCTGAACTCGAACCATACCACGTCGTCGTGCAGCCGGCGGGTGTGCAGCACGCGGTGATTGATCTCGATGGGCGCGCCCTCCTCGCCCTCATGGCCGGCGATCTCGCGGAAGCTGCGCGCGAGCTCCGTCTCGGCCTCGGCATCGAGCGGGGCATGGAAGATCTCGGCGCGCTCCAGTACGCGCAGCCGATAGTCGACGCCCGAGTCGACGTTGACCACCTCGCAGTGACGCTCGAGCATCTCGATGGCGGGCAGGAAGCGCGCCCGCTGCAGGCCATCCTTGTAGAGCTCTGCGGGGACGATGTTGGAGGTCGCCACCAGCACCACGCCGTGCTCGAAGAGCGATTCGAGCAGATTGGCCAGGATCATCGCATCGGTGATGTCCTTGACGAAGAACTCGTCGAAGCAGATCACCCGGGCCTCGGCGGCGAACTTGGCGGCGATCAGCGCGAGCGGATTCTTCTCCCCCTTGTAGTGCTCCAGCTCGTTGTGCACCCGCTGCATGAAGCGGTGGAAATGGGTGCGCATCTTCTCGGGAAAGGGCAGCGTCTCGAAGAAGGTGTCCATCAGGTAGGTCTTGCCGCGCCCCACGCCGCCCCAGAAGTAGAGCCCGTTGACGGCAGGCAGTGCCGGCTCGGCGGGCGCGTCACGCCCACCTCGCCCGAACAGGCCCGCCACCCGCGAGGCGAGCCCGCCGCCGCGCCTGGGCGGCGCCACCCGCGAGGGCGGGGTGGCCACCAGGTCATCATAGAGGCGCTGCAGGTGCGCCACCGCCTGCTCCTGGGCGGCATCGTGCTGAAAATCACGGCGCTTTAGATCGGCACGGTAGCGAGTCATCGGCGACTCGCGGGTGGCCTTAGGGGGGTGCGGCTCGCTCATGGGGTTTCCTGATGACCTGTCCTCGGGCATTGGGATGAGCATTATACGCATCCCGTCGGTCGTTAGCATGCTCGCTCGCCCGCATTGACCCGGCACACGGGCTCGCCCCTATAATGGAATCCCGGCCAGAAGCGGCCTCACGACGGCGCCGGCGGCCGGCACGCCACAGGGCCATTGCTCCAGGGAGACGTACAACGTGGATGAGACCAACATCAGCTGGGTGCTGGCCGCCGCCTGCCTGCTGGCCGGCATCGGGATCGGGGCACTGGGCTACCACCTGCTCAACGCCAGCGCCGGCAACACTCAGCGCTTGCGCCAACGCCTCGCCGAGCGCGAGCGGGCCCTGGCCGAACTCAAGGACGGCCTGGGCGACAGCCTGGAGCGCATCGGCCAGCTGGCCGAGAGCCTGCGCCGGGAGAGCCAGAGCCTCGAGCAGGAGGCCGCGACGGCCAGCACCACTCTGGGCGCCCCCTCGCTGCGCCGCCAGGCCATGGACGCCGCCACCCCCGCGCCCGCCGAAGAGGAGGCCACCGAACCGGCCGTGCCTCGCGACTACGCCGACGGCAACCGCGGCACCCTCTCCGAGGACTTCGGCCTGAAGCAGGCCAATGAAAGTGAGGCTCCACAGCCGCCTCGCTACTGAGTTGACGCGCGCTTGTCGCGCACGCCTGTCAACTGACTTCCGCCTGCACCCCCGCGCCCCGGCCCGCTGCCGGGGCGTCGTCGTTGCGATCAGGCCGGATTATCGATATCGACGAAGCGGTGCTCGATAGCGAACTCTGCGGCCAGCCGCTCGCCCAGCGCCTGCACCCCGTAGCGTTCGGTGGCGTGGTGGCCCGCCGCCAAATAGTGAATGCCCATCTCGCGGGCCAGGTGGGTGGTGCGCTCGGAGATCTCCCCGGAGATGAAGGCGTCGGCGCCGGCCTCGACGGCGGTGGTGATCATGTCCTGGGCACCGCCGGTACACCAGGCGACCCGACGGATCTCTCCCCCTCCCGGCGCCTCGATCAGCAGCGGCTCGCGCCCCAGGCACTCGCCCACGTCACGGACGAGCCCCGCGACATCGAGGCCGGGCGCCGGTTCGCCGAGCCATACCAGCCCCTCGCCGAGCGCCCCGTCGGCGCAACCGGTAACGGTGAACCCCAGCCGCCGGCCGAGCTCGGCGTTGTTGCCGAGCTCGCGGTGGGCGTCCAGCGGCAGGTGGTAGGCCAGCAGGTTGATGTCGTGGGCCAGCAGCGTCGCCAGCCGCCGCCGCTTCATGCCGGTGATGGCCACCGGCTCGTTCTTCCAGAAGTAGCCGTGATGGACCAGCAGCAGATCCGCCTGCCAGGCCACGGCCTCGTCGAGCAGCGCCTGGCAGGCCGTCACGCCGGTCATCACCCGGGCCACCCGGTCGCGGCCGGCCACCTGCAGGCCGTTCAGGGTGTAGTCCTTGAAACGTTCGGGCTCGAGCAGGCGATCACAGGCGGCGACCAGGTCGTCTCGATTCGTCATTCGGCCTCCAGGCGCGGTCGGGTTGGCAATGTTACAATCCGCACAGTGTAACCAGCGGGCGGATGCCCCGCGACCCAGCATCGTCGACAAGGACCCCCGCCGCATGCGACGCACCCTGCTCCCCTACCTCTGGCCCGTGCTCATCGGCGTACTGGGGGCCATCGTGCTGCTCAACGCCTTCCCGCAGCTGATCGGGCGCCAGCCCCCTCCTTATGCGCCTGCCACAGCGCCCTATGAGACCGCCCCGCGCGCGCCCGAGGAGCAGGCCGAATCCCGCGACGCCCCCGAGGTGCGCCAGGCCGAACCGCTGACGAGGCAGCAGGGACCGGTGAGCTACGCGCAGGCGGTAGCAAGGGCCGCGCCCGCCGTCGTCAACGTCTACTCGTCCCGGGTGGTCGAGCGGGAGGAGCACCCGCTGATGTCCGACCCCTTCTTCCGCCAGTTCTTCGGCGACGAGACGCCCCGTCGACAGCGCATGCTGTCGAGCCTCGGCTCCGGCGTGATCGTCAGCGAGGACGGCTACGTACTGACCAACCACCACGTGATCCGCGGGGCCGACCAGATCCAGGTGGCGTTGCGCGACGGGCGCGAGACCCTCGCCGAGGTGATCGGCACCGACCCGGAGAGCGATCTCGCCGTGCTGCGCATCGAGCTCGACTCGCTGCCGGTGATCGAGCTGACCGATACCACCCAGATCGCCATCGGCGACGTGTCACTGGCCATCGGCAACCCCTTCGGGGTCGGCCAGACGGTCACCATGGGCATCATTAGCGCCACCGGCCGCAGCCATCTGGGCCTCAACGCCTACGAGGACTTCATCCAGACCGATGCCGCCATCAACCCCGGCAACTCCGGGGGCGCCCTGGTCAATGCCGAGGGCGCGCTGGTCGGCATCAACACCGCGATCTTCTCGCGCTCCGGCGGCTCCCAGGGCATCGGCTTCGCGATCCCCGCCAACCTGGCCCGCAGCATCCTCGAGGAGCTGGTCGTCAAGGGCCGCGTCATCCGCGGCTGGATGGGCATCGAGGCCCAGGAGCTCAACCGGGAGCTCGCCGCCTCCTTCGGCCTCAAGAACCCCATCGGCGTGGTGATCGCCGGCGTGGTGCCGGACGGGCCCGGCGATCGGGCCGGCCTGCAGCCCGGCGACGTGCTGCTGGAGGTGGACGGCGAGCCGGTACTGGATCCCCGACAGACCATGAGCGACATCGCCGCGGTGGAGCCCGGCACCCGCCTGCCGCTGACGGTGGTGCGCGGCGGTGAGCGCCGCGAGGTGACCATCGAGCTGGGCGAGCGGCCGACGCCGAGGCTGCGCCGCCCCGAGCAGCGCTGAGCGCGATACGCAAGGCGGCGGTAAATCACCCCCGCCGGGCCCGTGACGCGCGCGCCTCGCACGCCTGAATGCCAGACCTAAACGCCTAATCTCAACAACCATCCATACGCACGAAGGGCCCCGCCGAATGGCGGGGCCCTTCTGTCGATCCTGCTCCGATCCCGAGAACGCGCGTCTCGGCGTCGCCTGCCCTGCTAGGGCTTGAGACGATACTCCGCGGAGCGCGCGTGGGCGGTCAGCGATTCGCCCCGCGCCAGGGTCGAGGCGATCTTGCCAAGCTCGCCGGCACCCTCGGCGGAGCAGTGGATGATCGAGGAGCGCTTCTGGAAGTCGTAGACCCCCAGCGGCGAGGAGAAGCGTGCCGTGCCCGAGGTCGGCAGCACGTGGTTGGGGCCGGCACAGTAGTCGCCCAGCGCCTCGGCGGTGTAGCGCCCCATGAAGATGGCGCCGGCATGACGCACCTCGGAGAGCCAGCCTTCGGGGTTGGCCACCGAGAGCTCGAGGTGCTCCGGGGCGATGCGGTTGATCAGCGCCGCCGCCTCGTCGCGATCCCGGCAGCGGATCAGCACGCCGCGGCGCGACAGCGACTCGCGCACGATCTCCGCCCGCTCCAGGGTCGGCAGCAGCCGAGCGATGGCGGCCTCCACCGCCGCCAGGTGCGCCTCGTCCCAGCTGACCAGGATCGCCTGGGCATCCTCGTCGTGCTCCGCCTGCGAGAAGAGGTCCATGGCCAGCCACTCGGGATCGGTGCCGCCGTCGGAGACCACCAGGATCTCCGAGGGGCCGGCGATCATGTCGATGCCCACCTGGCCGAACACCGCCCGCTTGGCGGTGGCGACGTAGATGTTGCCCGGCCCGACGATCTTGTCGACCCGCGGCACCGTCTCGGTACCGTAGGCCAGCGCCGCCACCGCCTGGGCACCGCCGAGGGTGAAGACGTGATCGACGCCGGCCAGGTAGGCCGCCGCCAGCACCAGCTCGTTGAGCACGCCGTCGGGGGTCGGCACCACCATGACGATCTCGCGCACGCCGGCCACGTGGGCGGGAATGGCGTTCATCAGCACCGAGGAGGGATAGGCCGCCTTGCCGCCCGGCACGTAGATACCGGCGCGATCCAGCGGCGTGACCTGCTGGCCGAGCACGGTGCCGTCCGCCTCGGTGTATTGCCAGGAGGCCGGCTTCTGATGCTCGTGGTAGACCCGGATGCGCTCGGCGGCCGCGGCGAGCGCCTCGCGCTGATGCGCCGGCAGGCCCTCGTAAGCCTCGCGCAGGCGCGGCTCGCAAAGCGTCAGCTCGGCCATGGAGGTGACGGCAAGGCGATCGAAGCGATTGGAGTACTCGATCAGCGCCGCATCGCCCCGCGCCCTCACCGCGGCGAGGATCTCGTCGACGCGTTGCTGAATCGCGGCATCGGAGACGCCCTCCCAGGCCAGCAGGTGATCCAGGCGGGCATCGAAGTCGTCCTGCTCGGTCGACAGCCGGGCGATGTCGACGCCGGCGGTGGGGGATTCGCTCATGGCAAGGCTTCCTCTCGCATCAAGGTTCGTCGCATCGGGGGGGGATCGCAAGAAACGGGGCGCCCGCGGCGGTTCGCCGCGGGCCGGGCCGGCGAGCTACGACGCCGACAGCGCCGCGTCGTCGCGACGCGCCGCCACGGCCTCATTGAGGCGGGCGAGCAGCGGCTTGAGCCGGGCGTGCTTCATGGTCATCGCGGCCTTGTTGACCACCAGCCGGGTGCTGACCGGGGCGATCAGCTCGCGGGGCTCCATGCCGTTGGCGCGCAGGGTGTTGCCGGTATCGACGATATCGACGATCTCGTCGGCCAGGTTCATCAATGGCGCCAGCTCCATGGCGCCGTAGAGCTTGATCACCTCGGCCTGGATGCCCTGCTCGGCGTAGTAGCGGCGCGCCACGTTGACGAACTTGGTGGCCACCCGGCGGCGCGCCCGGGCCGGCTCGGCGCCGGTGATGCCGGCGGTCATCAGCTTGCAGCGGGCGATCTCCAGGTCGAGCGGCTCATAGAGCCCCTCGACGCCATGCTCGAGCAGCACGTCCTTGCCGGCCACGCCCAGATCCGCCGCCCCGAGCTGCACGTAGGTCGGCACGTCGGTGGCCCGGATCACCACCAGCTTGACGTCCGGCAGGTTGGTGTCGAAGAGCAGCTTGCGGCTCTTGCCCAGGTCCTCGGCCGGGGTGATGCCGGCATCGGCCAGCAGGGGCAGGGTCTCGTCGAGAATACGGCCCTTAGAGAGGGCCAGGATCAGTTGCTTGCTCATGGGTCTCGCCTGTTGTCGGCTCAGCCGGGAATGCGCCGAATGCGCGCACCCAGCAGCTGCAGTTTTTCCTCGATGCACTCATAGCCACGGTCGATGTGGTAGATGCGGTCGACCAGGGTCTCGCCCTCGGCCATCATCGCCGCGATCACCAGCGAGGCCGAGGCCCGCAGATCGGTGGCCATCACCGGTGCGCCGGAAAGCGTCTCCACGCCGGTAATCATCGCCGTATTGCCCTCCAGGGCGATGTCGGCACCCATGCGATTGAGCTCCTGCACGTGCATGAAGCGGTTCTCGAAGATGGTCTCGACCACCCGGGAACTGCCCTCGGCGACGGCGTTCATGGCCACGAACTGCGCCTGCATGTCGGTGGGAAAGGCCGGATAGGGCGCCGTGCGCAGGTTGACCGCCTTGGGCCTGCGCCCCTGCATGTCGAGCTCGATCCAGTCATCGCCGGTGGTGATGATGGCGCCGGCCTCCTCGAGCTTGGCCAGCACCGCATCGAGGATATCGGCGCGGGTCCGGCGGACCTTGACCCGGCCCCGGGAGAGCGCCGCCGCCACCAGGAAGGTGCCGGTCTCGATGCGATCCGGCATCACGTCGTGATAGGCGCCGTGCAGGCGCTCGACGCCCTCGATGACGATGGTGTCGGTGCCGTGCCCGCGGATGTTCGCACCCATCTTGATCAGGCACTCGGCGAGGTCGACCACCTCGGGCTCCTTGGCCGCGTTCTCGAGCACCGTGGTGCCCTCGGCCAGCGTGGCCGCCATCAGCAGGTTCTCGGTACCGGTCACGGTCACGGTATCGAAGAAGATGGTGGCGCCGTGCAGCCGGCCGTCGACCCGGGCACGGATATAGCCGCCCTCGACGCTGACCTCGGCCCCCATGGCCTCTAGGCCACGCAGGTGCAGGTCCACCGGACGCGAGCCGATGGCGCAGCCGCCGGGCAGCGAGACATCCGCATGGCCGAAGTGGGCCAGCAGCGGCCCGAGCACCAGGATCGAGGCGCGCATCTTCTTGACCAGCTCGTAGGGCGCGTGACAGTCGGTCACTTGGGAGCCGTCGAGCTGGATGCACATCTTGTCACCCATCACCGGCTGCACGCCCATGTGGCCGAGCAGCTCCAGGGTGGTGGTGATGTCCTGCAGGTGCGGCAGGTTGCCGATGGTCACCGACTCGTCGGCCAGCAGGGTCGCGCAGAGGATCGGCAGGGCGGCGTTCTTGGCGCCGCTGGCCCAGACCTCGCCGTCGACGGGACCGTTGCCGGTAATGATCAGCTTGTCCATGAAAGGTCGCCCTCAGGCCCCCTGCTGGTCGGTGGCCGCCTGCCACTGCTGTGGCGTATAGGTCTTGATGCTCACCGCGTGCAGGGCGCCGGAGGCGATCTCCTCGGTCAGGGCGCCATAGATCATCTGCTGACGCTTGACGGGCGAGAGCCCCTCGAAGACCTCGCCCACGGCGGCCACCTGAAAGTTGCAGCCTTCGCCCTGGATGTGAAACTCGCAGCCGTCGAGTCGGTTCTCGAGCAGCGCCTTGACGTCACTGGGTTGCATGGAACCGGCACTCCTGTGGTTCATCGATTCGTCGCGGGAACGCCCGCCGGGCCCGCAATGGCAGGCGGGGGCGTCCCGTCATGGCAGAACATGGTAAAGAAAAGCACCGCGCTTGGCGATGGCGAGCGCGCAGGGAGGCGCGGGACGCCCTCAGGCGGCCTCGGCGGCACCCAGGGGCAGCAGGGTATCGAGCCCGGCCACCCGGGTCAGGCGCCCAAGTGGCGGCGAGAGACGCACGCACGCGACGTGCACACCCGCCTCACGGGCCCGGCGCGTCCACTCCAGCAGCACGCTCAGCGCGGCACTGCTGACACGGGCGACCCCGCTCAGGTCGAAGGTCACCTCACTGCCCGCCGGCCGGGCCGCCAGCCAGTCACGGCCGGCCTCGGCCAGCGCCGAGGCCACGCCGAAGCCGACCTCTCCGGTCACCGCCAGGCGCCGATCGTCGGCCTCCAGGCGCGAGCCGTGCCGCTCGAACAGCACGCTCATGCGCTGCCGCCCTGCTCCAGCTCCTCGACGGCAAGATCGGGCGACCAGCCGTCGATCACCGCGTCGTAGTCGCGGTTGTGGTCGCGCATGGCCTGATCGAACTGGTTGCGGAAGGTCAGCCCGAGGTTGATGCCGTTGACGATCACGTTGACCACCTTCCACTGCCCGTCGTCCAGGCGCAGGGAGTAGCTGACCGGGTAGACGCTGCCGTCGTTGGCCACCACCTCCATGGCCACGCTGGCCTGATCCTCGTAGCGCGAGGCCTGCTGGTTGTCGAGCACCCGAATCTCGCGGTAGTCGAAGGTCACCAGCCCCTTGGAGTAGGTGTCGATGAGCGTCTTGCGAAAGGTCTCGACGAAGCGCGAGCGCTGCTGGGGCGTGGCGTTGCCGAAATAGCGGCCCATCACGCTGGCACCGATGTAGCGAAAGTCGGCCACGTCCTCGAGGCTGTCGTCGACGATGACCTCGAGTTCATCGAGGTGATCGGCGAAGTAGGCCTCGCGCCCCTCGATGCGCGTCATCAGGTCGTCGATGCTGTCACGGATCATCCGCTCGGGTCCCTGGTCGGCCATCAGCGGCAGGGCCACCAGCAGCAGGCAGAGCCCGGCAAACAGGGCGCGCAGGTTCATCGTCTTCATGTCGTTACTCCTTGACCATGCTGGTCACGAACTGCTGGATGAGCTCTTCCAGCACCAGGGCCGACTGGGTATCACGCAGCGTGTCACCGTCACCGAGGGTCTCGGGGGCACCGCCCACCGAAAGGCCGACATACTGCTCGCCCAACAGGCCCGCGGTGAGGATGGCGGCGGTGCTGTCCTCGGGCAGCTGCCCTTCCAGCTCGCCGTCGAGCTCCATCACCACCCGCGCATCGTACCAGTCGGTGTCCAGCTCGATGGACTCGACCCGCCCCACGGTGACCCCGGCCATGGTGACCCGGGCGCGCGGCTTCAGGCCGCCGATGTTGGCGAAATTGGCCTCGAGCTGGAAGGTCTCGCTGGGCACGCTCAGGCTGAGTCCACTGACTCGCAGCCCCAGGAACACCAGGCCCAGGATACCGGCCAGCATGAACAGGCCGACCCCGAGCTCCATCGTCTTGCTGCGCTTCATCCGTTTGCTCCGAACATCAGGAAAGCTCTCCGAACATCAGGGCGGTGAGCAGGAAATCCAGGCCCAGTACCGCCAGAGAGGAATAGACCACCGTGCGGGTGGTGGCACGCGAAATGCCTTCCGAGGTGGGAATCAGGTCGTAGCCCTGGAAGACCGCGATCCAGGTCACCACCAGGGCGAACACCAGGCTCTTGATCAGGCCGTTGCCGACGTCCTCGAAGAACTCGACACTGGCCTGCATGTTGCCCCAGTAGGAACCCTCGAACACCCCAAGCCACTCGACACCGACCAGCTGACCGCCCCAGACCCCTACCGCGCTGAAGCCGATGGTCAGCAGTGGCAGGGCCACGAAGCCGGCCCAGAGCCGCGGCGCGATCACGCGACGCAGCGGGTCGACGCCGATCATCTCCATGCTGGTCAGCTGCTCGGTGGCCTTCATCAGGCCGATCTCGGCGGTCAGGGCCGAGCCGGCTCGCCCGGCGAAGAGCAGGGCCGCCACCACCGGGCCCAGCTCGCGCAACAGCGACAGCGCCACCATCTGCCCCAGCGCCTGTTCGGCGCCGAAGTCGACGAGGATGGTGTAACCCTGCAGGGCCAGCACCATGCCGATGAACAGCCCCGAGACCAGCACGATGGCCAGTGACATCACGCCGACGAAGTGCATCTGGCTCACCCACAGGCGCAGGCCCTCGCGGCTCGGTACGCCCACCGCGGACTGGCCGAGGAAGATCCCGGCCCGACCCAGGGACTCCATGACGTCGCAGCCGCGTCGCCCCAGGCGGCGAATTCGATCGATCATTGCGGCCCCCCGCTGCCCAGGATATCGGCGTGAAAGTCCATCGCCGGATAGTGGAACGGCACCGGCCCGTCCGGCTCGCCATGCATGAACTGGCTGACGCGCGGGTCGCGGTCCGCATCGAGGCTCGCCGGCGTGCCGTGGGCCATCACCTGGCCGTCGGAGATCACGTAGACATAGTCGGCGATGCTCAACGTCTCCTTGATGTCGTGGGAGACCACGACAGCCGTCAGCCCCAGCGCCTCGTTGAGGCGCTTGATCAGCTGCACGAGCACGCCCATGGAGATAGGGTCCTGCCCCGCGAAGGGCTCGTCGTAGAGGATCAGCTCCGGGTCCAGGGCGATCGCGCGGGCCAGCGCCACGCGCCGTGCCATGCCGCCGGATAGCTCCGACGGCATCAGTCCACGGGCGCCACGCAGCCCTACCGCCTGCAGCTTCATCAGCACCAGGTCGCGGATCATCGCCTCGGGCAGATCGGTGTGCACTCGCAGCGGGAAGGCCACGTTCTCATAGACATCCAGGTCGGAGAACAGTGCCCCGCTCTGAAAGAGCATGCCCATCCGCTTGCGCAGGCCGAACAGGTCCCGGCGTGACAGCGCATGGATATCCTGACCATCGATGCACACACGACCGGCATCAGGCGTGAGCTGGCCGCCGATCATCTTGAGCAGAGTGGTCTTGCCGGTGCCACTGGGGCCCATGATGGCGGTGATCCGCCCACGCGGGATGGTCAGCTCCACGCCGCGGAAGATCTCCTTCTCACCGCGGGAGAAGTGCAGGCCCTCCACTTCGACGAAGGTGGAGTCCGTCATTGCATCAGCTTCCTTCGCAAAATCAGCGTCCTTCGCAAAATTGTCGAACATCGTATCCTAACCATACCCTGGCGCGCCAGCGCCCCGAGGGAGCCCTTGCACCGCCGGGGCCCGCCATGTTCAATGTGCGCCCTTCATTCCCCGCTCGGATCTCGCCATGCTGGTTCCCCTGCTGATCGTGTCGCTCGGTTTCATCGGCCTGCTGTGGAGTGCCGACCGCTTCGTCGGGGCCGCCGCCGCCACCGCCTGGCGAGCCGGCATGAGCACTCTGCTGGTGGGCATGACCGTCGTCTCGCTGGGCACCTCGGCCCCGGAGATCGTGGTCTCGGTAATGGCCTCCCTGGACGGCGTGCCGGACCTGGCCGTCGGCAACGCGCTCGGGTCCAACATTGCCAATATCGCCCTGGTACTGGGCGTGACCGCTCTGGTGGTGCCGATTCCGGTGCGTTTCTCCATCGTGCGTCGCGAACTGCCGCTGCTGCTCGGCGCCACGGGACTGGCCGGCTACGCGCTGGCCAACGGCCATCTCGATCGCCTCGACGGGGCGCTGCTGCTGGTACTGCTGGTGTTCAGCCTGTGGTGGCTGTTTCGCGCCGACACCCCGGACGAAGAGACCGCGGGCGAGATTCCCGGCATGCCGCTGGGCCAGGCCCTGGCCTGGCTGATCGGCACTCTGGTGATCATGGTAGCCAGCTCCCGGGCGCTGGTGTGGGGCGCCAGCGAACTGGCCCGTGGGCTCGGGATCAGCGAGCTGACGATCGGCCTGACCGTGGTGGCCATCGGCACCAGCCTGCCGGAGCTCGCCGCCTGCGTGGCCAGCGCGCTGAAGCGCCACCACGACCTGGCCATCGGCAACGTCATCGGCTCCAACCTCTTCAACATGCTGACCGTGCTGCCCGTGCCCGCCCTGCTGGCGCCGGGTGCCACCGACCCCGCCGCGGCCGCCCGCGACTATCCGGTGATGCTGCTGCTGACCCTGGCACTGGGGGCACTGCTGCTGTGGAATCGGCGCGGCCAGCTGGGACGGCTGCCCGGAGCCCTGCTGCTGCTCTGTTACCTCGCCTATCTGACCTGGCTGGGAAGCGCAGGCCTCTCCCCCGCGGCCTGACCCCTTGAGTGAAACCTCACAACGGGCAACAATCACTGCCATGACCAACGACACGCCCTCCGCGGCCGGCACCTCCCTCCTGCGCGACAGTGCCCGCCGCACCCTGGAACTGGAACAGCAGGCCGTGGCGGCCCTGTCCGAACGCCTCGACGACGCCTTCGACCAGGCCTGCCGGCTGATACTGGCCTGCCGCGGCCGCGTGGTGGTCACCGGCATGGGCAAGTCGGGCCATATCGCCGGCAAGATCGCCGCGACGCTGGCCAGTACCGGCACCCCGGCCTTCTTCGTGCATCCCGGCGAGGCCAGCCACGGCGACCTGGGCATGATCACCCGCGGTGACGTGGTGCTGGCGCTCTCCAACTCCGGCGAGACCGCCGAGGTCACCGCCCTGCTGCCCCTGCTCAAGCGCATGGGCACGCCGCTGATCAGCATGACCGGTCGCCCCGACTCGACCCTGGGGCGCCACGCCGACGCCCATCTGGACGCCGGCGTCGAACGCGAGGCCTGCCCGTTGGACCTGGCGCCGACCTCATCGACCACCGCCGCCCTCGCGCTGGGCGATGCCCTGGCCGTGGCGCTGCTCGAGTCACGCGGCTTCACCGCCGAGGACTTCGCCCTCTCCCACCCCGGCGGCAGCCTCGGCAAGCGCCTGCTGCTGCGGGTCGCCGACCTGATGCATCAGGGCCATCGGCTGCCCGCGGTGCCGCTGGGCAGCCCGCTGCGCGATGCGCTGCTGGAGATCACCCGCCAGGGCCTGGGCTTCACCTGCGTGGTGGGCGAGGATGGCCGCCTGGCCGGGGTCTACACCGACGGCGACCTGCGCCGCACCCTCGACCAGCACAGCGATCTCTCAGGGCTCACCGTCGACGACGTCATGACCCGCCCCGGCAAGCGCATCGCCCCCGACACCCTGGCCGCCGAAGCGGTGCGCCTGATGGAGGACGGGCGCATCTCGGCGCTGGCCGTGGTCGACGCCGACGGCCGCCCGATCGGCGCCCTGCACATGCACGACCTGCTCGCCAGCGGCGTCATCTGATCCCTTGCGACCATCCGCTACCGCCTGACCCTCGACCGGAGACACCATGAGCCTCGTCCCTACCCAGCCACACCGCCCCCTCAACGACGGCCAGCTGGTCGACCGCCTGCGCCATGTCCGCCTGCTGGCGATGGATGTGGACGGCGTACTCACCGACGGGCGCCTCTACTTCCAGGCCGATGGCGTCGAGATCAAGGCCTTCCACACCCTCGACGGCCACGGCATCAAGCTGCTCCAGCGCGCCGGGATCGTGGTGGCTTTGATCACCGGACGTGACTCGCCGATGGTCAGCCGCCGCGCCGCCGCACTGGGCATCCAGCACGTCTTCCAGGGCGCCGAGAAGAAGCTCAACGTGCTGCGCGAGCTGTGCGCCCACCTGGAGCTGGAACTCGAGCAGGTCGCCTACTGCGGTGACGACATGCCCGACGTGGCCGCCATCCGTCGGGCCGGGGTCGGCATCAGCGTGCCCGGCGCGCCGGTCTATATCCGCGACCAGGCCGACTGGGTCACCGAGGCCGTGGGCGGCCACGGCGCGGTGCGCGAGATCTGCGACACCCTGCTGCAGGCCCAGGGGCACTGGGACGCCGTGCTCGATACCTACCTCCACGGCGTGAGCTGAGCCATGGGCCTGCCGCGCCCCGGCTTTCGCACCGGGCTTCTGCTACTGCTGCTCGCCCTGGGCGGCGGACTGGCACTGCTCGACCTGCAGGACGCACCGACTCCCGGCCCGGTACCGGGGGACGTCTCCGGCGAGCCCGACTACTACCTGAAGGACGCCCGGCTGACGCGTTTCGATGCCACGGGCCAGCCTCACCAGCGCCTGGACACGCCGCGCCTGACCCATACCCCTCATGACGACGTCACCCGCCTCGAGCAGCCCGACGCGCGCCTGATCGACGCCGCGGGCCGGGTCTGGCTGGCCAATGGCGAGCACGGCACCCTGGGGGCGGGGGGCAACCCGCTGACCCTGACCGGTGACGCGCGCCTGCTGGCCCCGGCGGAGCGCTGGCAGCTGGACACCGAGATCCTGCACTTCGACGCCGACAGCGGTCATGCCTGGAGCGAGACCCCGGCGCTGCTGCGCCAGCCGCCCCAGCGGATGCGCGGCGAGCGCTTCGACGCCTGGATCCATGACAACCGCGCACGACTGACCGACAATGTGCGCGGACACCATCCGCCCGACACCCGCGAGGACCCCGAGTCATGATGCGAACTCCCTTCGCCCCCCTGCTGACCTTCGGCGTCATCGGCCTGCTGCTCGGCATCGCTCCGGCCCTGGCCCTGGAGGGCGATGCCAGCGCCCCGATCCAGGTCGAGGCCGACCGCCTCGACCTCGACGACCGCGCGGGCACCGCCGTCTACACCGGCGACGTGGAGATCCAGCAGGGCAGCATGCAGCTGACCGGCGCACGGGTGGAGATCCGCCGCAACGACCAGGGCCAGCTCACTCTCGCCACCGCCACCGGCGAACGCGCCTACATCGAACAGCAGCCCGCCCCGGACGAACCCATGGTGCGCGGCTGGGGGCGTACCGTCGTCTATCATGTCGCCGAGCGGCGCATCGAATTGATCGACCGCGCCGAGCTCCACCAGGGCGGCGACACCTTCGACGGCGGCTATCTCGAATACTTTCTCGATCGCCGCGTCGTCCAGGCGCGCTCCGATGCGCAGGGCGTCGAGGAGCGCCAGCGCGTGCGGATGACCCTCGAACCCGAACAGCAGGACGGTCCGTGATGAAGACCCTGAGGGCCGAACACCTGGCCAAGAGCTACAAGCGGCGCCGGGTGGTGCAGGACATCAGCCTCTCCATCGAGCAGGGCCGGATCGTCGGCCTGCTCGGCCCCAACGGGGCCGGCAAGACCACCTCCTTCTACATGATCGTCGGCCTGGTGCGCGCCGATGCCGGCACGGTGCATATCGACGAGCGGGACCTGTCGACGGCGGCCATGCACGAACGCGCCCGGGCCGGCATCGGCTACCTGCCCCAGGAAGCCTCGATCTTTCGCAAGCTGTCGGTCGCCGACAACATCATGGCGATCCTCGAGACCCGCCGCGACCTCGACCGACGTGGTCGCGAGCGCCGGCTCGAGGAGCTGCTCGAGGACTTCCACGTGACCCACATCCGCGACAACCTCGGCATGAGCCTCTCCGGGGGCGAGCGGCGGCGGGTCGAGATCGCCCGGGCGCTGGCCACCGAGCCCGCCTTCATCCTGCTCGACGAGCCCTTCGCCGGGGTCGATCCGATCTCGGTGGGCGAGATCAAGGGCATCATCCGCCAGCTCAAGGCCCGCGACATCGGCGTGCTGATCACCGACCACAACGTCCGCGAGACCCTCGATATCTGTGACACCGCGTACATCGTCGGCGACGGCCAGATCATCGCCGAGGGAGATGCCGAGGCGATACTTGCCAATCAGCGCGTCCGCGACGTCTACCTCGGCCAGGATTTCCGCCTCTGACCGCCGCCGCCTGAAAACCATCATGATTCACCAGCGACATCATGCCCGAGAATGGCACGATTATTGCTAATTCTCCGGTTGCACCCCCCGCGCCCAGCGGCTAGGGTGAATTTTTTAGGCACGCCGAGGGAACTCCTCTCATGGCCATGAAGGCTTCCCTGCAGCTTCGCGTCGGCACTCAGCTGACCATGACACCCCAGCTGCAGCAGGCCATCGCCCTGCTGCAGCTCTCGACCCTGGACCTCCGCCAGGAGATCCAGCAGGCGCTGGAATCCAACCCTCTGCTGGACGTGGAGGAGGAATTCGGCGAGCAGGCGGCGAGCGAGACGCCCGACGACGACTGGGCCAGCGAGATCCCCGCCGAACTCACCACCGACAGCGACTGGTCCGACACCTATCAGGATCTGGGCGGCTCACCCGGAGGCGGCGAGGCCCCCGACTTCGAGCGCCAGTCCGCGGGCCAGAGCCTCCAGGGTCACCTGGCCTGGCAGCTGGCGATGACCGACCTGGACGAGCGCCAGCGGCAGATCGCCGAAAGCCTGATCGACGCCGTCAACGGCGACGGCTACCTCACCCAGCCCCTGGAGGAGATCCGCGACGGCCTCAAGGCCCAGGGCCTCGCGGGGCTCAGGAGCCGAGAGGTCGAGCAGGTGCTGCTGCGCCTCCAGCAGTTCGAGCCTACCGGCGTCTTCGCCCGCGACCTGCGCGAGTGCCTGCTGCTGCAGCTCGCCGCGCTGCCCGACGACACCCCGCTGCTGCCGCAGGCTCGCCGCCTGGTGCGCCAATTCCTCGAGGCGCTGGCCGGCGATGATCGCCGCCTGCTCAAGCGCCGCCTCGGCCTCGACGACGAGGCCCTCGACACGACCATCGGCCTGGTGCGCTCGCTGGACCCGCGCCCCGCCAGCGCCTACGGCGAGGGCGACAGCTACTACGTGATTCCCGACCTCGTCGCCCGTCATACCCGCGAGGGGTGGCAGGTGGAGCTCAATCCCGAGGCCATGCCACGCCTGCGCATCCAGCCGGACTACGCCGCACTGATTCGTCGCGCCGACAAGAGCGCGGACAACCAGTTCCTCAAGGATCACCTGCAGGAGGCGCGCTGGCTGATCAAGAGCCTCTCCAGTCGCAACGACACCCTGCTGCGGGTGGGTCGCGAGATCATGGTGCGCCAGCTCGACTTCCTGGAGCAGGGCGAGGAGGCCATGAAGCCGCTGATCCTGGCCGATATCGCCCAGGTCGTGGAGATGCACGAATCGACCATCTCGCGGGTGACTACCCAGAAGTTCATCCACACCCCGCGCGGCATGTTCGAGCTCAAGTACTTCTTCTCCAGCCAGGTGGGCGGCGGCAGCGGCGAGGGCGACGCCCACTCCAGCACCGCCATTCGCGCCCGGATCCGCAAGCTGATCCAGGACGAGCCCCCGCGCAAGCCGCTCTCGGACAGCCGGCTGGTCGCCCTGCTCGACGAGGCCGGCATTGCCGTGGCGCGACGCACGGTCGCGAAATATCGCGAGGGGATGGGCATCGCCTCCTCCAGCGAGCGCAAGCGCCTGCGTTGAACGCCGCGAATGGCGTCTCGACGCGCCCGAATGCCGGCGTCCGATGCGGGCGCAAGCGGTTGAATTGACGCTGTTCGCCGAGAGCCTTGCCGCCCCCGACCGAGGGGGTATGCAGGGCGCTAAAAAGGGTTACAATCGACTCACACCCCGTAAGAGCAAGGAGCGTGTCATGCAAGTCAATATCACCGGCCATCATGTGGAACTGACCGACGCACTGCGTGACTATGTGCAGGAAAAGCTGACCCGCGTCGAGCGTCATTACGACAACATCACCAATGTGCAGGTCACCCTCTCCGTGGAGAAGGAACGCCAGCAGGCCGCCTGCACCCTGCACGCCGCCGGTGCTGACCTCCATGCCGAGGCCATGGAGAATGACATGTACGCCGCCATCGATGCGCTGGCCGACAAGCTCGACCGTCAGCTGGTCAAGCACAAGGAAAAGGCCCAGGCCCGCGCCCAGGGCGCCGGCGCGCGCTGATCCCGTCATGACACTGGACGCCATCCTGCCCCCCGAGCGCGCGCTCTTCGACGTACCCGGGGGAAGCAAGAAGCGGGTGCTGGAGTTCTTCAGCACCTTCATCGCCCAGAACACGCCCAGCCTCGACAGCCAGGAGGTGTTCAGCCGCCTGATCGGGCGCGAACGGCTGGGCAGCACCGGTATCGGCAACGGGGTCGCCATCCCGCATGCCCGAAACCCGCACTGCAAGGCGCCCATCGCCGGCTTCCTCAAGCTGGCCGAACCGGTCGACTTCGATGCCATCGACGGGGAGCCCGTAGACCTGGTCTTCGTGCTGCTGGTTCCCCAGGAGGCCGACGAGGCGCACCTCGCCCTGCTGGGGCAGGTCGCCGGCGTGATGAACGACGCCGACACTCGCGGACGCCTGCGGCATAGCTCGAGCCAGCGCGAGCTTCATGAGCATCTCATGGAGGCGATACGACAACAGGCCTCAGACGGCCGCCAGGGCGGCTGATCCCCCTCGGGACGCCGCCCGCCCCTTTCACGACCAGGAGACCCGCATGCAGCTCGTGATCATCAGTGGCCGGTCGGGTTCCGGCAAGTCGATCGCGCTGCAGGCGCTGGAAGACCTGGGCTACTACGCCATCGACAACCTGCCGGCCATGCTGCTCGGGCCGCTGGTCGACGAGCTCCAGCAGGGCCGCAGCGTGCGCTCATCGATCGCCGTCAGCATCGATGCGCGCAATCTGCCCGACGCCCTCGCGCGCTTTCCCGAGCTCCTCGACGACCTGCGCACCCGCGACCTCGAGTGCCAGGTGGTCTACCTGACCACCGATGCGCGCATCCTGCTGGAGCGCTACTCCCACACCCGACGTCGCCATCCGCTGACCCGCGGCAGCGATATGACCCTGGCCGAGGCCATCGATACCGAGGAGCAGGCGCTCTCGGAGATTCGCGACCTCGCCGACCTGGTGATCGACACCTCGAGGCTCTCGGTACACGAGCTGCGTGGACGCATCACCGATCAGGTGGCGGGCCATCGCGCCGAGCAGATGACCCTGACCGTGGAATCCTTCGGCTTCAAACGAGGCGTCCCCCTGGATGCGGATATCGTCTTCGACGCGCGCTGCCTGCCCAATCCTTACTGGGACCCGGCCCTGCGCGATGCCACGGGACGCGACCCCAGCATCATCGCCTTCCTCGACGGCTACCCGGTCGTCGCCGAGATGCACGACGATATCCTCGCCTGGGTGGAGCGCTGGCTGCCGCGCTATCGCACCAGTCAGCGCAGCTACCTGACCGTGGCCGTCGGCTGCACCGGCGGCCAGCACCGCTCGGTCTATCTGGCCGAGCGGCTGGCCGCCCACCTGGCACAGCGACACGCCGGCGTCAGGCTGCGTCATCGCGAGCTGGGCGTGCAGATCAGCCTGCCCGGCGAGCGGGCATCGATGGGTGTCGACGCACCGCAGGAAGGAGCCTGAGGCGTGCCGAGCCGCAAGCTGACCCTGACCAACCGGCGCGGCCTGCATGCCCGCGCCGCCACCAAGCTCGTGCAGTGCTGCCAGCCCTTCGATGCGCACGTCACCGTGCACCGCGGCGGCCAGCAGGCCGATGCCGCCAATATCATGGCACTGCTGATCCTCGCCGCGCCCTGCGGCACCGAACTCGAGGTGCACACTCAGGGCGAGGAGGCCGACGCGGCCCTCGACGCCATCTCCGCGCTCTTTGAGGCCCGCTTCGACGAGGACGCCTGAGGCCGCCCGCGAGACGCTGACAGCGAGTCGCCGGGCACGCTCAAGTAGGCAGGCGAGCGCCTGCCGTCCTGGGAAATCGAGCGGGTGTGGGATGTAAGGACCGCCCCCAGCAGGGGGCAGGCCCTCACGAGCGCTGTGAGGCTCAGCCGCCGGCCACCATCATCTCGTCGATCAGCCAACTGCCGGTGTGGATGCTGCCGCGGGTATCGGTATCGCTACCCACGCCGACGAGACCCCGGAACATCGTCTCGAGGTTGCCGGCGATGGTGAACTCCTCCACCGGGTGCTGGATCTTGCCATCCTCGACCCAGAAGCCGGCCGCCCCGCGGGAGTAGTCGCCGGTCACGCCGTTGACGCCCTGCCCCATCAGCTCGGTGACCAGCACGCCGCGGCCCATGCGCTCGAGCAGCGCCTCGCGGCTCTCGAGCGGCGCGCTGATGCGCAGGTTGCGCGCGCCGCCGGCATTGCCGGTGGTCTGAAGGCCCAGGCGACGCGCGCTGTAGGCCGAGAGCATGTAGCTTGCCAGGCGGCCATCGCGGATGAAGACGTTGTCGCGAGTCTGCACGCCGTCGTTGTCGAACGGCGAACTCGCCATGGCGCCGACCTCCATGGGACGCTCGCCGAGGCTGAACCACTCGGGGAAGAGCGGATCGCCCAGGCGATCACAGAGGAACGAGGCCTCGCGGAACAAGGCGCCGCCGGCGATGGCGCTCATCAGGTGGCCGACCAGGCCGCTGGCCAGGGTCGGATCGAAGAGCACGGGCATGCGCCCGGTGGCCGGACGCCGGCCGCCCAGGCGGCTCAGGGTGTGCCGCGCGGCGCTCTCGCCCACCGCCTCGGCGGCGAGCAGGTCGCGGGGGTCGCGGGCGCTGGTGTAGTCGTAGTCGCGCTGCATGCCGTTCTCGTCCTCGGCGATCAGCATGCAGGAGAGCGAGTGGCGGCTGCCGCGCTGACTGCCCAGGAAGCCGTGGCTGTTGGCGTAGACGCGCACCCCCTCGCCGCTGGAGAGGCTCGCCCCGTCGGAGCTCTTGATCCCCGTCACGCCGCGCCCGGCCGCTTCACAGCGCAGGGCGAGCTCGGTGGCCTCGTCGATGGAGAGCGGCCAGGGGTGGTGGACATCGAGGTCGGGCAGCTCGGTCGCCATCAGCGCCGCCTCGGCCAGGCCCGAGGCCGAATCCTCGCCGGTATGGCGGGCGATGGCCAGCGCCTTCTCGACCACGGCACGTACCGAGGCCTCGCCGGCATCGCTGGAGGAGGCGCTGCCCTTGCGCTGCCCCACATAGACGGTGACGGCGATCCCCTGATCCCGGGACAGCTCGACCGTTTCCACCTCGCCCTCGCGAACGCTGACGCCGACGCCCTGGTCGACGCTGGCCCCCACCTCGCAGGCCTCGGCCCCGAGCTGGCGGGCCAGGTCCAGGGCCATCCGGGCGCGACTCTCCAGCAGGTCCTGCTGGGCGGCGGCATCGAAAGCCTGTGTCATGAACGTCTCTCCTTACTCGGCCGGCCTGTCGCCGGCCCTCAAGATGGTGCATTGTCCAGCCCCGTGCCGCGGGCTGATATACTGGCGCGATTCGACCCCGACGAAGTGGAACCGGCATGACCCAGGATGACCTCTCCCCGGCCGACGAGCGGCCCAGCAAGTCCCAGCTCAAGCGCGAGATGCAGTCCCTGCAGCAGCTCGGCGAGCAGATCATCGCCATGAGCGATGCCCAGCGCGCGCGCTTCCCCCTTTCCGACGACCTGCTGGCCGCCGTCGAGGAGACCGGGCGCATCAAGGCTCGCGAGGCCCGTCGCCGCCACATGCAGTACGTCGGCAAGGTGATGCGCGGCGAAGACCTCGACGCCATTCAGGCGGTGTTCGACGAGATCGAGAACGAGACGCTGCGCCGCGATCATGCCTTTCATCGCCTCGAGAAGTGGCGCGACCGGCTCATCGAAGAGGGCGACGACGCCGTCGAGGCCTTCGTGGTCGAATTTCCCGATGCCGAGCGCCAGGCCCTGCGACAGCTGATCCGCAACGCTCGCCGCGAGCGTGATCAGGGCAAGCCGCCGACCAGTGCTCGCCGGCTGTTCAAGCTGATTCGCGACGGCGCTGGGCTCTGAGCCAGGCCCCCTTCGGCTTTATTTGTCCCACCACCCGGAAGCCGGATCATCGAGGAGGCGCTATGAACCCCTCCCTGGGCGCTACCGATGCCCTGCTTTGCTCTCGTGTCCCTCTCCGCTCGCAGGTCCGGTGCTGGCCATCCATGGCCAGCCCGTTCGGAGCAGTGCTCCTCACCCATGGCATAGGACCTCCTCGCTGATCGCTCCCGGGACTCCTCAATCCCTGGCAACAGTGCATAGTCGCCCTTAGGACTGAGTGCCACCCACGGTCAGCTCGTCGAGCTTGAGCGTCGGCTGGCCGACGCCCACCGGCACGCCCTGCCCCTCCTTGCCACACACGCCGATGCCGGTATCCAGCTCCATGTCGTGGCCGATCATCGAGACGCGCCCCATGGCTTCGGGGCCGTTGCCGATCAGGGTTGCACCCTTGACCGGCGCGGTGATCTTGCCGTCTTCGATCAGGTAGGCCTCGCTTGCCGAGAAGACGAACTTGCCCGAGGTGATATCCACCTGCCCGCCGCCGAAGCTCACCGCGTAGATGCCGCGGGTGACGCTCTTGAGGATATCCGCGGGATCGTCACTGCCCGCGCGCATGTAGGTGTTGGTCATGCGCGGCATCGGCAGGTGGGCGAAGGATTCGCGGCGGGCATTGCCGGTGGGCGCCATGCCCATCAGCCGCGCATTCAGCTTGTCCTGCATGTAGCCGGTCAGGATGCCGTCCTCGATCAGCGGGGTGCACTGGCCCGGCGTGCCCTCGTCGTCGACCGACATCGAGCCGCGGCGATCGGTCAGGGTGGCATCGTCGACCACCGTGACGCCCTTGGAGGCGACCCGCTCACCCATGCGCCCGGCGAAGGCCGAGCTGCCCTTGCGGTTGAAGTCGCCCTCCAGGCCGTGCCCCACCGCCTCGTGGAGCAGGATGCCCGGCCAGCCCGGGCCCAGCACTACCGGCATCTGCCCGGCCGGGGCGTCGACGGCCTCCAGGTTGACCAGCGCCTGGCGCACGGCCTCCTTGGCATAGCGCTCGGCGACGTTGTCGTCACGTAGCCGGGCCATGGGGAAGCGTCCGCCGCCGCCGGCGCTGCCGCGCTCACGACGCCCGTTCTTGACCGCGATCACGCTGACGTTGAAGCGCACCAGCGGGCGAATATCCGCCGCCAGGGTGCCGTCGCTGGCGCGCACCAGCACCACCTCATGGACACCGCTGAGCGAGGCGCTGACCTGGGCCACCGAGGGATCCGCCGCCCGCGCCACGCGGTCGGCCAGCTTGAGCATGGCGATCTTGTCCTCGGCACTGAGCCCGGAGAGCGGATCGATCCCGGCATAGCGGGCCGCGGGGATCATGGCCACGCCCGGCGCCACGCGCTGGCGAGCGCCCGAGCGCACGATGCCGGCGGCGGTGCGCCCGGTCTCGGCCAGGGCGTCGGCGCTGATCTGGTTGGAGTAGGCGAAGCCGGTCTTCTCCCCGGCCAGGGCGCGCACGCCGACGCCGCCGTCGATGTTGTAGCTGGCCTCCTTGACCTCGCCATCCTCCAGCACCCACCCCTCGTGCCAGCTGCGCTGGAAATAGAGATCCGCATAGTCGATGCCCCGGCCCATGGCATGGCCGAGTCCGGCATCCAGGGCCGCCAGATCGAGGCCGCCCGGCGTCAGCAGCAGGTCAGAAGCGTCGGCGAGCATGTCGTGAGTCTGTGATGTCATTCGGCACTTTCCAGAGCGATCCGCGGCGAGGTCCAGGGACCCTGCACGCGATAGTGGATTCGGGTCACGCGGTCGATGGCATCGCCGAACAGCTTGTCGGCGATGAACAGGGCACCGCCCACCATCGGGGCGCCGGCCAGCACCGCCGCCAGCGGCAGGTTGTTGCTGACCGGGACAGTGACCGACAGACGCTGATCGAGTTCCCGGCGTGCCAGGTCGACGCTGCCGTTCAGAGTGAAATGGGTCGCCGGCCCCTCGATCTCCACCGGACCACGGGTTTCCAGTACCCCACCATACAGGGTGGCGGCACCGCTGACACGATCGAAGGCGGTCCCCCGGCCGGTGACGTCGGAGAAATCCAGGCGCAGGCGACGCAGAAGGTTGTCGACGTTGAGCAGCCCGACGACTCGCGCCGAAGGCGATTCCAGGTTGACGAAGCGCCCGTCGCGCATCGTGACCTCGAGGCTGCCCTGGGAACGCGGCAGGGCGAATTGCCAGGGCGCCCCCGGCCAGGCCAGCTGGCTATTCACTCGAGTCTCGGCGCTCTTTACGGCGACCGGCTGGTCGAGCGCCGCCAGGGCGCTGCCCAGGTCGCCGCCGTTCAGGTCGAGCCGGGCGCGAGTCAGGCTATCGCCGGGCCCGCTCGCCTCCCAGATCAGCTGGCCGCGGGCCTCGATCTCGCCGAGCGCAAGCGAGAGGGGATCGATCACCAGGCGATCACTCGTGGCGTGCCAACGGCCGTCGAAGGGGCCAAGCCGCGAGCCACGCCAGGCGAGGTTGGCGATGCGCAGCCGGCCGTCCGGCAGCGCCGCCAGTACCGCCGGCAGCGGGGCCGCCTCGACGGGCAGGGCGAGCTCGTCGATCAGCTGACCGCCGTCGCTCGTCGGGGGCACCAGCGCATCCAGCGAGAGCCGATCGAGGGCGATGTCCAGCGGCGCCGCCAGGTCGGGCCGATAGCTGAGGCGCCCACCGGCCAGGCTGCCGTCCACGGCGAGCCGCCAGCCGTCGGCGGCGGCGCTGCCCTCCAGGGACAGCGAGCCCAGGCAGCGCTCATCGACCTGCAGGCAGTCGGTCTCGAGGGTGAGGGCTGCAAGCGCGGCCGAGGAGGCGCCGGCCGAGGAGGGCTCGACGGCCGACAACAGCGGCGACAGGGCGCGCCCCCAGGGCCCCACCGGCAGGCGCGGCAGGTAGGCCGCCACCGCCCAACCCGGCCGGCCGGCCCAGTCGGGTGCGGTCAGATGACCGAGCCACACCTGCCCCCGGCCTTGGCCGGCGCCGGCGGGCGCTCGCCAGCGCAGCCCCAGGCGATCGCCCAGGCGACCCTCGAGCCGCCCCTGGGTCAGGTCGAAGTTCAACCGCAGGGGCCGGCGGGTCTCGCGAGCCTTGCCGAGCGGCGCCGGCAGGTCGATAGCCAAGCCCTCCAGGCGGCTGTCGAGGCTCAGCGAGGCACCCGCCTCACCGATCGACAGACGCCCCTGCCAGGGCAGCCGACCGGCGATCAGGGTGTCGAGGGCCGGCACGCCACTCCAGGCGGCGAGGGCCGGCGCCTCGGCCGTACCGGAGAGGTCGAGCCCGCCGGCACGGTTATCGATCTCGGCCACCACCGGGCCACCCAGCGCCCGCCCGCTCACTCGCCCCTCCAGGCCCCCCTCCTCGCCGCGCTGGCGCCAGGCGAGCGGCCCTTCGATGCGCTCGAAGACGAGCCGCAGGGGCTCATGGACCAGGCGCGAGAAATCCGCCTCGGTCTCGATATCCAGCGTCAGGGACTCGGGTGCGCCGAGGGTCAGTGCCAGGTCCAGGGTACCGGCCGCCCGACCCTCTGCCCGCCAATCCGCCAGCGCCTGCATGCCCTCGACGGGCAGCGCCAGCAGATAGCGACGCAGGGCCGTCGCCGAGGTCGCAAGCTTAGCCGTGACCGCCAGCCGCTCACCCTCGAGCGTCACCTCCCCCGCCGAGGCCTCGACCCCGAGGCTCTCGGCCGCGTCGACGCGTGCCGTCAGCGTCTCGTCGATCATCGACAGCCGCCCGCGCATCCCCTCGAGAAGCGGCCAGCCGGGCGCGATGGGCAGGCGCCCCTCGACGACGTCGAGATCGAGCTGCAGGGTGGGGTCGATCGACTGCCCCTCGGGGGCCACCGGCACATGCAGGCGCAGCGCGCCCTCGGGCACGCGACCGGCGGCGCCATCGGCCAGCCAGCCCGTCAGTGCCGGGGGGAGAATGCCCACCGGCAGCCAGTCGACCAGCGGGGTATCCACGGCGTCCACGTCATGGAAGTCGAGCTGCAGCCCGAAGCCGCCGCGCCGCTCGCCGCCGATCGAGAGCCCGAAGCCGCCCTCGACGCGTGCCCCGTTCCACTCCACCTCGAGGTCCCGGCCACTGACGAAGCTGCGCGGGCCGTCGTAGGCCCAGTCGATCGTGCCGCGGGCACGGGAGAGCGCCATTGGCGCCCCAAACACTCGGGGAAAGTGCAGCCGAGCATCGCGGCCGGCGAACTCGACATGGCCCGACAGGTCCTCGGACTCCACCCAGACGTCCAGCGGCCCGCCGCCTGGCGCCTGCTCCCAGGGCGACACGGCCACCTCGCTGGCCGCCGCCCGGGCTCGCCAGTGGCCATCCTCGCGACCCAGCGCCAGTCCGGTGACACGCCCTTGGGGGTCGAGGCTTTCGATTACCCGCGCCAGGGCCTCGGGCAGCGGCAGCCGGTCGCGCCAGGCGGCCAGGGCGCCCAGATCGAACTCGCTGGTGGTGAGCCACCAGCCGTCGTCGCGGCTTCGCATCTGCCAGTAGCGCGGCAACGCCGGCCCCGCATCATCACGCTGCCCTTCGGGGCGGGACCAGTCGGCGCTCTGCGCATCGGTCTCGATCCACGCCTGCCATCCCGACTCCTCGCGCAGCCACTGGGCGCTCGCGGCCGCCTGCTTGAGCACGATGGCCTGGGTCGTTTCCTCGGCGCTCGAGCCCCGCTGACCCAGGGCCAGCAGGGGCGCCTCCAGGTCGACGCGCAGATCGGCCAGGGCGCCCCGATGCCAGCGCCCCCAGAGCCGTGCATCGCCGCTGACGGTCTCCAGATGCAGGGTGCGCCCATAGCCCAGCACCTCGGAGAGCGCCACCAGGCTCTGAAGGCGCATGTCGGCCTGCAGCGCCGCGCTGAAATCGCCGAGCCCCGACGGCCCGGGCACAAGCTCCATCACCGCCCGGATGGCGTGCTCCTCCTGCCCCTCGACGAACACCTCGCCCTCGAGGTGGGTGCGGCGCTCGTCGCCGGTCATCACCAGGCGCGGCGCCTTCAGCACCGCGCGCTGTTTGCGGCCGTGCAGCACCAGGCTGACGTCTTCCACCCAGGCGCTCTGGCGCAGCAGCATGCCGACCCAGAAGTCGAGGCGGTCGAGATCGAAGGTGGTCTCGGGGATCAGTTCGGGGGGCAGCTGCGCGGGGTTTGGCCACTGCCAGCGCCCGGCCTGATCCTGGTAGAGGTGCACGGTGACGCCCTGCAGCCGCGCCGCGGCCACCCGCGGCATGCCGGAGGCGAGGCTGGCGCCGCTGTCCAGGCGCAGCTTGGCACGCTCCACCTGGAGCAGCGGAGCGTGGCCGAGCCTCTCGCGGGAGCGGATGGTCAGGCCCTCGACCTCGAGGAAGGGGTCCAGCTGGGCGAGGCCCGCCGTCACGTCGTCCAGCGTCACCACCGCATTGAAACGTGCCGAAAGCAGACGCTCCACGAGAGCGGCCTGCTCTTCCGGCAGAGCCGGCAGCAGCCGTAACGTCACGACCAGCACCGCGAGCAGCGCCAGCGGCACCGCCACCAGGGTCAACAACCAGCGAATGATCAGGCGCGTCACGGACATGGGCTTACATCAGCACGATGTCGTACTGCTCCTGGGAGTAGTGAGTCTCGACCTGGAAGCGGATGGTCTTGCCGATGAACTCTTCGAGGTCGGCCACGGCGGACGACTCTTCGTCGAGCAGCCGATCGACGACCGACTGGGAGGCCAGCACCGCATAGGTCTCGGCGCTGTAGGCCCGCTCCTCGCGCAGGATCTCGCGAAAGATCTCGTAGCAGACCGATTCCGGCGTCTTCAGGGTGCCTCGACCGGCGCAGGTCGGACAGGCCTCGCAGAGCGTCTGCTCGAGGCTCTCCCGGGTGCGCTTGCGGGTCAGCTGCACCAGTCCCAGCTCGGTGACGCCGGTGCACTTGGTCTTGGCGTGGTCGCGCTCCAGCGACTTCTCGAGCATGCGCAGCACCTGGCGCTGATGCTCGGGCTCGTCCATGTCGATGAAGTCGATGATGATGATGCCACCGAGATTCCTGAGCCGGAGCTGGCGAGCGATCGCGGTGGCGGCCTCGAGGTTGGTCTTGAAGATCGTCTCCTCGAGATTGCGATGCCCCACGAAGCCGCCGGTGTTGACGTCGATGGTGGTCATCGCCTCGGTGGGATCGATGACCAGATACCCGCCCGACTTGAGCTGCACCTTGCGGCCGAGCGCCTTCTGGATCTCGTCCTCGACGCTGAACAGGTCGAAGATCGGCCGCTCGCCGGCGTAGTGCTCGATGCGCTCCACCGCCGTCGGCATGAACTCCTTGGCGAACTCGATCAGCTTGACGTAGTTCTCCCGCGAGTCGATGCGCACCTTCTCGATATCATCGCGCATCACGTCGCGCAGGGTGCGCATGAACAGCGGCAGGTCGTCGTAGACCACGCTGGGCGCCGCCGCCGTCACCTTGCGCTCGCCGACCCGGCGCCACAGGCGCAGCAGGAAGTGCATGTCGGCGGAAAGCTCCTCGAGGGTGACCCCTTCCGCGGCGGTGCGCACGATGAAGCCGCCGGCGACCTCCAGCCGCTGCTCGGCGGCCGCCGCCTCGACCAGGCCGCGCAGACGATCGCGCTCGGCCTCGTCCTCGATGCGCTGGGAGACCCCGTGGTGAGGCGAGTCGGGCATGTAGACCAGGTAGCGCGACGGCACCGAGAGGTGGGTGGTCAGCCGTGCCCCCTTGGAGCCGATGGGGTCCTTGGTGGCCTGCACCACCAGCGCCTGGCCCTCATGGAGCAGCTGCGCGATGGAGACCTGCTCATCGGCCGGCGTGCCCGGCGGCATCACCTCGTGGGCGTGGATGAAGGCGGCGCGGTCGAGACCGATGTCGATAAAGGCTGCCTGCATGCCGGGAAGCACCCGCACCACGCGGCCCTTGTAGATATTGCCGACGATGCCGCGTCGCCGGGCACGCTCGATGAAGGCCTCCTGCAGCACGCCGTTCTCGACGACGGCCACACGGGTTTCCATCGGTGTCAGGTTAATGAGTACTTCACCGCTCATGCGGATATCCTTGTCCAGAAAGATCTGCCGCCATTATGACATAGGGGGCCAGACCGTCCTGTGCCTCGATCAACGCCCCTCTCCTCCCCAGAGCTAGGCCTTGTGCCACAGCGGCACGCCCTGGCGCGCCAGCAGATCCGCGGTTTCAAAGAGCGGCAGGCCGACCACCGCCGAGTGGCTGCCCTCGATGTGCTCGACGAATACCGCGGCCAGGCCCTGAATGGCGTAGCCGCCGGCCTTGTCGGCCGGTTCGCCGGTGACCCAGTAGGCGGCGAGCTCAGCCTTTGTAAGCTCACGCATGAAGACCCGGGTCGTCACACAGGCCGTCAGCACGCCGGCAGGGCCGCTGACGGCGACCCCGGTGAGCACCTCGTGGCCACGACCGCAGAGCGAGCCCAGCATGCTCGCGGCTGGCCGGCTTGCCGAGAATATCGCCGTCGCGCACCACGGCGGTGTCCGAGCCCAGGGTCGGCAGTCGCGTGAGACGGGCTCCGGCCAGGGCCTTCTCGCGCGCCAGGCGCACCACGTAGTCGGCCGACGACTCCGCTGGCCGTGGCGTCTCGTCGATGTCCACCGGGCGCACCTCCACCGTCACGCCGATCGAAGCCAGCAGGTCGCGACGGCGCGGAGAGGCCGAGGCCAGGCACAGCACGGGATCGTGGGTCATGGCGGCTCCAGGGAAAATGGCGAAGGGGTCAGTCGCGGGCGTGCCGGCGGCCCAGCGCCTCGAACAGGGTGGTGAGCCAGGGCCACAGCAGCGCCCCGATCAGCGCCGGCAACAGGAAGGAGAGTTGCATCAGGAAGGGCCCGAACAGGGTGCGCAGCCACTGCTCGGCCAGTTGGATCATGCCCAGCAGCACGAAGATCAGCACCGCCTGCTGGACCAGCGAATAGGCCCGGAAGCGCGCATAGACCAGCGCGCAGAGGAAGGCCAGCAGCGACAGCAGCAGCGCATTCTGACCCAGCGGCGCGCCCTCGATGAGATCCACCAGCAGGCCAAGCACGAAGCCATGCAGGACGCCGACCCGCAGCGGATCGCGCATGCACCAGTAGATCAGCATCAGGCCGAGCCAGTCGGGGCGCCATACCTGCCAGCCGTCGGCCAGCGGCATTACCTGCAGGCACAGCGCCAGCAGCAGGGTGAACCAGACCCACAGAAGGTTGGCGGGCGAGGACGTGGCCATCAGCGCGTCTCCTCGTTGGCCAGGGCCCCGCTCACGGCCCGGGCCGCCTCGAGGGCCGGGGCAGCCAGCTCACCCTCGGGCGGGGCGAGGGGCGTCGCGGGGGGAAAGAGCAGCAGGAAGTGGCGCGAGCGCTGCAGCTGGGCGACCGGCTCGGCGGTGACCCGGGCGAAGGGCTCGCCCGGGTCATGGACCACCGACGAGACCCGTGCCACCGGGTAGCCCGGCGGAAAGCGCCCGCCCAGCCCCGAGGTGGTCAGCAGGTCACCCTCGCGGATATCCGCCGTGTCGGGGGCGTGCTTGACGTTGAGGGCGTCGTAGCTGCCCATTCCCTGGACGACGAAGCGCAGCCCGTTGCGGTTGACCTGCACCGGCAGCGCATGACTGGCATCGGCCAACAGCAGCACCCGACTGGAGTAGGCCGAGGTCGCGGTGACCTGACCCACCAGTCCCGCAGCGTCCAGCACCGGCTGGCCCACGTAGGCGCCGTCGCGACGGCCGCGATCGATCACCATCTGATGGGTGAAGGGGTCGGGGTCCAGCGACAGCAGCTCGGCGGTGATGTAGGGGATGTCGCGCTCGCGGGTGGCCGCGAGCAGCTCGCGCAGCCGCACGTTCTCGGCCGTCAGGCTGGCCATGCGCTGCACCCGGTGCGAGAGCGTCAGGATCTGCTCGCGCAGGCGGCGGTTCTCGTCGACCAGGGCGCGCTGCTCGGAGAGCGCCAGCGCCCCCCAGTTGAGGACGTCACTGGGCAGGCTGACCACCCACTGGATCGGCGCCACCAGGGTCGACAGCTGGGCCCGCACGGGCTCCATGCGAGTAAAGCGCGCATCGGCATACATCAGCGCCGCGGCCAGCATCGCACACAGCAGCATGCGATAGCCCGGCAGCGGTCCGTGCGAGAACAGCGGTTTAATGAGCGACCCCCTGCATCAGGCCAGCGCCTCCGTCAGTCGCTGGAGAGCAGCTCGAAGGTGTGCTGGTCGATCATTTCGAGTGCCTTGCCGCCGCCCCGGGCGACGCAGGTCAGCGGGTCCTCGGCGACGATCACCGGCAGGCCGGTCTCCTCGGCGATCAGCTTGTCGAGATCGCGCAGCAGCGCGCCGCCGCCGGTCAGCACCAGGCCACGCTCGGCGATGTCGGAGGCGAGCTCGGGGGGCGACTGCTCCAGGGCGCTCTTCACCGCGGCGACGATGGAGCCCAGGGTCTCCTGGAGGGCATCGAGGATCTCGTGGGAGTTCAGCGTGAAGCTGCGCGGAATGCCCTCGGCCAGGTTGCGGCCGCGCACGTCGATCTCGCGCAGTTCACCACCCGGGTAGGCACAGCCGATCTCTTCCTTGATGCGCTCGGCGGTGGCCTCGCCGATCAGGCTGCCGTAGTGGCGCCGCACGTAGGCGATGATCGCCTCGTCGAAGCGGTCGCCGCCGACGCGGATGGATTCGGAGTAGACCACCCCGTTGAGCGAGATGATGGCGATCTCGCTGGTGCCGCCGCCGATGTCGACCACCATGGAGCCCTGGGCTTCCTCCACCGGCAGGCCGGCGCCGATGGCCGCGGCCATCGGCTCCTCGATCAGGAACACCTCGCGGGCCCCGGCGCCCTCGGCAGACTCCTTGATGGCGCGCCGCTCGACCTGGGTCGACATGCAGGGCACGCAGACCAGCACGCGCGGGCTCGGCGTCAGGAAGGTGCTCTGGTGCACCTTGCGGATGAAGTACTGGAGCATCTGTTCGGTGACGGTGAAGTCGGCGATGACGCCGTCCTTCATCGGGCGAATGGCGGTGATGTTGCCGGGGGTCCGACCGAGCATGCGCTTGGCATCGGCACCCACCGCTGCCACGCTGCGCATGTTGCCGGACTGGCGAATCGCCACGACCGACGGTTCATCGAGTACGATGCCGCGGCCGCGGACGTAAATCAGCGTATTGGCCGTCCCCAGATCGATCGATAGATCGCTGGAAAACAGCCCCCTCAAGCGTTTGAACATGGAGTCGTTACCTAGTGCAGTCCGGGAACCCTGTGCGGACGCAAACGGTATCACCGAGCCCCCCCCAGCAGCAAGCAGAACACCCCCCATTACCGGGCTTTGTTGGACCTGCCAGCCGGGCGGCGGATGTGGTACCTTCTGCGGTCGTTTCCATGACCCACCCCCTCTCGAGGACATCCGATCATGGCGCTTGAACACGCAGACGTTCTCAAGGCCGCCCATCTGGCACGGCTCGGCCTGAACGATGACGAGGCCGCCCATTACCTTGACGACCTGGGCCGCATTCTGGCGATGGTCGACCAGCTCCAGACCCTGGACACCGAAGGCGTCGTCCCCCTGGCGCACCCCCTGGAAACCACCCAGCGGCTGCGCGCCGACGAGGTCACCGAGGCCGACCAGCGCGAGGCCTTCCAGCGCTGCGCTCCCGCCGTGGATCAGGGGCTCTATCTGGTTCCCCGGGTCGTCGAATGATCCGCGTCACTCCCATCCGTTACCGGCAAGCCATCACGGAGCCCAGGGCCCATGCATGACAAGACTCTGACGGAGCTCGCCGCCGGCCTCGCGGCCGGCGAGTTCTCCAGCCGCGAGCTCACCGCGAACCTGCTCGCGCGCATCGACCGCCTCGATGGCGACCTCAACAGCTTCATCACCGTGACGCCGGAACAGGCGCTGGCCGCCGCCGACGCCGCCGATGCTGCCCGCGCCCGGGGCGAGGCCGGCCCGCTCGCCGGCCTGCCGCTGGCGCTCAAGGACATCTTTTGCACCACCGGCGTCAAGACCAGCGCCGGCTCGAAGATGCTCGACAACTTCGTGGCCCCCTACGACGCCACCGTGGTCGAGAAGCTCCAGGCCGCCGGCACCGTGAGCCTGGGCAAGACCAACATGGACGAGTTCGCCATGGGCTCGTCCAACGAGAACAGCTTCTATGGCCCGGTGAAGAACCCCTGGGACGGCGCCGCCGTGCCCGGCGGCTCCTCCGGCGGCAGCGCCGCCGCCGTGGCCGCGGGCCTGGTGCCCGCCGCCATGGGCACCGACACCGGCGGCTCGATCCGCCAGCCGGCTGCCTTCTGCGGCATCACCGGCCTGAAGCCCACCTACGGGCGCGTCTCGCGCTACGGCATCATCGCCTACGCCTCGAGCCTTGATCAGGCGGGCCCCATGGCGCGCACGGCCGCCGACTGCGCCCACCTGCTCGGCGCCATCGCCGGCCACGACCTGCGCGACTCCACCAGCGTGGCGCGCGGCGTGCCGGACTACACCGCCGAGCTCGACGCGCCGCTCGCCGGCCTCAAGATCGGCCTGCCGAAGGAGTACTTCGGCGAGGGCCTCGACGCCGACGTGGAGCAGGCCGTGCGCGAGGCGATCCGCGTCTACGAGTCGCTGGGCGCCACGGTGCGCGAGGTGAGCCTGCCGCATACGCACTACGCCATCCCGGCCTACTACGTCATCGCCCCGGCGGAGGCCTCCTCCAACCTGGCGCGCTATGACGGCGTGCGCTTCGGCCACCGCTGCGACGCGCCCGCTGACCTGACCGATCTCTACCAGCGCAGCCGCGCCGAGGGCTTCGGCGAAGAGGTCAAGCGGCGCATCCTGATGGGCACCCACACCCTCTCCGAGGGCTTCTTCGACGCCTACTACAAGAAGGCTCAGCAGGTCCGCCGGCTGATCCGCCAGGACTTCCTCGACGCCTTCGACGAGGTCGACGTGTTGATGGGCCCGGCCTCGCCGACCCCGGCCTTCGACCTGGGGGCGAAGAAGGATCCGGTCTCGATGTACCTGCAGGACATCTACACCATCGCCATCAACCTGGCGGGCATCCCCGGCATCAGCGTGCCGGCCGGCATCGTCGGCGGCCGCCCCGTCGGCCTGCAAATCCTCGGCACCCACTTCGCCGAGGCGCGGCTGCTCAACGTCGCCCACCAGTTCCAGCAGGCCACCGACTGGCACCTGCGTCGTCCCGCTCTCGCCGAGGAGTCCCTGTGATGCAATGGGAAACCGTGATCGGGCTGGAGGTACACGTCCAGCTCGCCACCCGTTCCAAGATCTTCTCCGGCGCCTCGACCGCCTTCGGTGCCGAGCCCAACAGCCAGGCCTGCGCCGTCGATCTGGGCATGCCCGGCGTGCTGCCGGTGCTCAACGAGGCCGCCGTGGCCATGGCCGTGCAGTTCGGCCTGGGCATCCACGCCGAGATCCCCGAGGTCTCGGTGTTCGACCGCAAGAATTACTTCTATCCGGACCTGCCCAAGGGCTACCAGACCAGCCAGATGTATCACCCCATCGTCGGGCCCGGCGAGGTGGAGATCACCCTGGACGACGGCAGCACCAAGGCCATTCGGGTGCATCACGCCCACCTCGAGGAGGATGCCGGCAAGTCGCTCCACGAGACCTTCTCCGACGGCATGGGCCACGCCATGACCGGCATCGACCTGAATCGTGCTGGCACGCCGCTGCTGGAGATCGTCTCCGAGCCGGACATGCGTTCGGCCAAGGAGGCCGCGGCCTACCTCAAGGCGATCCACTCCATCGTCACCTACCTGGGGATCAGCGACGGCAACATGGCCGAGGGCTCGATGCGCTGCGACGTCAACGTCTCGGTGCGCCCCAAGGGCCAGGAAGCCTTCGGCACCCGCGCCGAGATCAAGAACGTCAACTCCTTCCGCTTCGTCGAGCGCGCCATCGCCTTCGAGGTCGAGCGCCAGATCGAGCTGCTCGAGGACGGCGGCGAGGTGGTCCAGGAGACCCGGCTCTTCGACCCCGAGCGCGACGAGACCCGCAGCATGCGCACCAAGGAACAGGCCAACGACTACCGCTACTTCCCCTGCCCCGACCTGCTGCCGGTGGTGCTCGACCAGGCCTACGTCGACCATCTGCGCGACAACCTTCCGGAGCTGCCCGCCGACAAGCGCGCCCGCTTCCAGGAAGAGATGGGCCTCTCGGCCTATGACGCCGGCGTGCTCTCGGCGAGCCGCGAGATGGCCGAGTTCTTCGAGCAGGTCAATGATGTCTGCGGCGATGCCAAACAGGCCGCCAACTGGGTGCAGGGCGAACTCTCGGGCGCCCTGAACCGCGAGGGCCTGCCGATCCAGAATAGCCCGGTCTCGGCGCGCCAACTCGGCGAACTGGTTGCCCGGATCATCGATGACACCATCAACGGCAAGGCCGCCAAGCAGGTCTTCCAGGCGCTGTGGAACGGCGAGGGCGGCAGCGCCGACGAGGTGATCGAGGACAAGGGTCTCAAGCAGGTCACCGACACCGGCGCCATCGAGGCGATGATCGACAAGGTGATCGCTGACAGCCCCGCCCAGGTGGCCCAGTATCGTGACGCCGAGCCCGACAAGCGCGGCAAGATGATCGGCTATTTCGTCGGCCAGGTGATGAAGGCCTCGCGGGGCACCGCGAACCCCCAGCAGGTCAACGGCCTGCTCAAGGAAAAGCTCGACGCCCTGTGCTGAGCATCGGGGCGGGTGCCAAGCGCCCGCCCCTCGATTTCAAAGGACGACCCATGGCAGACGATGTCGGCGCGCGCCTGCGTGCCCTGCGCACCCTGAGAGGGGTCTCCCAACGCGAGCTAGCTAAGCGCTGCGGCGTCACCCACTCCAGCCTGTCACTGATCGAGCAGGGCAAGGTCTCGCCCTCGGTAAGCTCGCTGAAGAAGATCCTCGACGCCATTCCCATGAGCGTCGGTGACTTCTTCACCATGGACCTGGAGAGCCGCAACCAGGTGTTCTATTCGGCCGACGAGTTGGCCGACGTGGGCACCGGGGACGTCATCTACAAGCTGGTGGGCGCCAACCGCGCCAGCCGCGCGCTGGCCTTCATGATCGAGACCTACCCCCCCGACGCCGACACCGGCCGCGAGATGATCGCCCACCAGGGCGAAGAAGCCGGCGTGGTGCTGGAGGGGCAGATCGAGATCACCATCGGCGCCGAGACACGCCTGCTCTCGGTCGGCGAAGCCTACTACTTCGACACCAACGTGCCCCATCGCTTCCGCAACCCGGGTGATGCTCCCTGCCGCCTGGTCAGCTGCGCCACCCCGGCGCGGACCTTCTGAGCCCCCGGCTCAGGCATCCTTCAGCTTCTCGATCTTCTCGCGCAGCGCCTCCGCCTCCTCGGTCAGCGAGGCGTTCGCGCGCATGTCGCCATTGCGGGCGGCCAGCATCGCCTGCTCGAGCTTCTGCTCATACTGTTTCTGGAGTTTCTTTACCGGATCCTTCTTGAGCCAGTTCAACATGCAAATTCCTCCACGGATCATCGTTGCCTGCACAACACTCGGACAAACATTGTACAAGAAAAAATCCATGTGCGCCCGTCGCGTCGCTTTGACAAGCGTCGCGTACTCGGAAAAAATGTTTTTGAAAAATATTTCCACCAAAACGGAGGCCGCATGCCAATCATCAACGTCCAGCTCATCGAAGGGCGCAGCGCCGAACAGAAGGAAGCCCTGATCGAGAAGGTCACCGCCGCCTGTGTCGACGCCATCGACTGCACCCCGGAGAGCGTGCGCATCCTGCTCTCCGACGTTGCCACGCAGGACTTCGGCGTCGCCGGCGAATCCGTCAAGCGCCGTCGCCAGGCCCAGTCGTAAGCGCACCGCCACCCCGGCCACCTTGAGCCGGGGCCCCGCCACACTCCCCTTTCCCCGTCCCGCCGCACCCTCCTTTTCTCCTCACGACAGCAGTGGCGAGCCCCACGACCAGGCCCCGCCCCCACAGGGAGCGTCCCCAGCCGCCTGCCGACTCCAGCCTTCCTCACCTTTTGTCTACCCCCTCCGTCTTCGCCGCCCTTTCTCCGGCCCTGATGAAGCGCCTCCTGGCGAAATAACAACAAATCACTCCAAGGCCACCATCTCATTAGAAATTGTTTGTACAAGAATCATATAAGAATTAATCTACGGCGACGTTAAGGCCGCATCCCTGCCGAGTCCGCTCCCGACGCCCTCCCACAAGGAACCCTCCACTCATGCCACTCTCGAAAGGCCGAGCCGCCCGCCTCGGCATTCGCGCCCGTCTCGCTGGAGGCTTCGCCGCCGTCCTGACCCTGATTGTCCTGCTCACCGCCATCGGCATCGATCAGGTCAAGCGCATCGACCGCAACCTGACCACCATCAACGACATCAACGGCGTCAAGATGCGTCACGCCATCGACTGGCGCGGCAGCGTCCATGACCGCGCCATCCTGCTGCGCGACATGACGCTGGTTACCGATCCCGACGAGCTGCAGGATATCCAGGCTCACTTCCAGCGACTGATCGACGACTATCAGGAGGCCAGCCAGGGCATGAGCGAGGTGGTGAGCGACCACGGTGCCAATGCGAGGGAGGCACGCCTGCTCGATATCATCGACGACCAGGCGAACCAGACCAGTGCCCTGGCCGGCAGGATCATCGGCGAGCGCAACCGCGACAACGTTGCGACGGCGCGCCGGATCTTGCTCGACGAAGCCGGTCCGGCGTTCTTCCAGTGGCTCGACGACATTAACGCCTTCATCAACTATCAGGAGGCGGAAACCGCACGCGACACCGCCAGCGCCCGGGACACCGCCTCGGGCTTCCAGCTCCTGATGCTGGCCCTGTGCCTCGCGGCCTTGCTGATCGGGACCTTGATCGCCTTCTTGCTGTCGCGCCAGCTGCTGCGCGAACTGGGCGCCGAACCCCACGAGGTGAAGGCCTTCGCCGAGGCCATCGGCCGCGGGGAGCTGGTCGTCGACGGCAAGCTACGCGACGGTAACCGCAGCAGCATCATGGCCGCCCAGGTCGCCATGGCCCAGCAGCTGCAGGATATCGTCGCCCAGGTACGCACCGCCGCCGAGTCGGTGGCGAGCAACAGCGAGCAGATCGCCTCGGGCAACGGCGAGCTCGCCTCGCGCACCGAGCAGCAGGCCAGCGCCCTGTCCCAGACCGCCTCGGCGATGGAGGAGCTCAACGCAACCGTGAGCCAGAACTCCAGCAACGCCGAACAGGCCAGCCGAGAGAGCGAGGAGGCGGCGAGCCTGGCCACCCGAGGCGGCCAGGCCGTCCAGCAGGTGACCGAGACCATGGCGAAGCTTGACGAAAGCGCCGGCGAGATCGCCAGCATCACCTCCACCATCGACGAGATCGCCTTCCAGACCAATATCCTGGCACTGAACGCCTCGGTGGAAGCGGCGCGCGCCGGCGAGCACGGACGCGGCTTCGCCGTGGTAGCGTCCGAGGTACGCAACCTCGCCCAAAAGAGCGCCACCGCAGCCCAGGAGATCAGCGATCGCATCGCTCGCAACGGCGAGCGCGTCAAGCACGGCAACGCCCGCGCCGCCGAGGCCAGCCAGGCCACCGAGGAGATCGTCGCCACCATCGAGCGAGTCAGCAGGATCATGCAGGAGATCAGCGAGGCGAGCGCCGAACAGCGCGCCGGCGTGCAGGAAACCGGCACCGCCGTGACTCAGATGGACCGCGTCACGCAGCAGAACGCCGCCCTGGTGCAGGAGAGCGCCTCCTCGGCCGACAACCTGAGCCAGCACGCTCGACAGCTGATGACCGCCATGTCGGCCTTCCGCCTGCCCGGGCAGCCGCCGGCGGACGCTCGAGACGCCGCGCCCCGGGCGGGCAGCGCGCAGACCACATCACGCGACTCCTCCCACCCCGCAACTTCACCCCGGCGCGAACCTGACTGGGCCGACTTCTGACCACCCTCTCGTGAAGGCCTAACGTGAAGGCCTAACGCGAAGGCCAACGACGAACGGAGCCCGCCTGAACAGGCGGGCTCCGTCGTTATGGGCCGTGTCGGGGGTCAGGCCATGCCGCCGGCCCGGTCCGCCGCGTTCAGGTCGCGAGCGTCATCCATACGCTCTTCAGGTCGGAGTACTCCTCCAGCGAGTGGTGGGACTTGTCGCGGCCGTTGCCCGACTGCTTGACCCCGCCGAACGGCACCGTCTGGTCCATGTCCGCCCAGTTATTGACGAACACCTGGCCCGAGCGCAGCCGCCGGGTGACGCGCATGATGCGATCGATATCCTGGCTCCATAGCCCGGCCGCGAGGCCATAGTCGCTGTCGTTGGCGAGCCGCACCGCCTCCTCCTCGCGATCGAAGCCGAACACCGCGAGCACCGGGCCGAAGATCTCCTCGCGGCCGATGGCCATGGTCTCGGTGACACCGTCGAACACCGTCGGCGGGATAAAGAGCCCCTTGCCATCGACCTCGATAGCTTCACCACCGGTGCGCAGGGTCGCCCCCTCCTCCACGCCGCGACGGATGTAGTCGAGCACCCGCTCGTACTGGGCGCGATCGACCATGGCGCCCATGAAGCTCGCCGGATCCAGCGGGTCGCCGGGCTGCATGGCCTCGGCGGCGGCCAACACCTTGTCGACGAAGGCCTCACGGATCGAATTCTCGACCAGCAGCCGGGAGCCCGCGATGCACACCTCGCCCTGGTTGTGGAAAATCGCCGCGGCGGCGTGCTTGGCGACCCGGTCCAGGTCCTTGCAGTCGGCGAAGACGATATTCGGGCTCTTGCCGCCGCACTCCAGGAAGACCTTCTTGAGGTTCGACTGGCCGGCGTACTGCATCAGCTGCTTGCCAACCCCGGTGGAGCCGGTGAAGGCCAGGCAGTCGACTTCCATGGAGAGCGCCAGCGCCTTGCCGACGGTGTGGCCGAAGCCCGGCAGCACCTGGAAGACGCCGCTCGGCAGCCCGGCCTCCCGAGCCAGGCTCGCCAGGCGCAGCGCCGAGAGCGGCGACTTCTCCGAGGGTTTCAAGATGACGCTGTTGCCGGCGGCCAGCGCCGGGGCGATCTTCCAGGCGGTCATCATCAGCGGGAAGTTCCAGGGCACGATGCAGGCCACCACGCCCAGCGGCTCACGCAGCACCAACCCCAGAGCGTCGTCGCCGGTGGGCGCGACCTCGCCGTAGAGCTTGTCGATGCACTCGGCCTGGTAGCGCAGGCAGCCGATGGCGCCGGCCAGGTCACCCAGCGCGCTGGTGACCGGCTTGCCCATGTCGAGGCTATCGAGCAGCGCCAGCTCGTGCTTGTGCGCCGCCATCAGGTCGGCCAGCTTCAGCAGCACGGCCTTGCGCTTGCCCGGGGCCAGGCGCGACCAGGCACCGCCGTCGACGGCGGCCCGGGCGGCCGCCACGGCGACCTCGGCATCGGCGGCGTCGCAGCTCGCCACCTCGGCGAGCGCCTCGCCGGTGGCCGGATTGATGGTGGTCAGGGTCGCGCCGTCGGCGGCATCGACGAAGGCGTCGTCGATGAAGGCGCGGGTCTCGAGCCCTCGCTCGATGGTCAGCTCGGCGGCCAGCGCCTGCCAGTCGGCGTGGGTGGTCGGGTGCGATGCGAGGCTCATGCGCGAGTCTCCTCTGAGTGAAGGGCGTCGGTCGGCGCCGCGGCGCGCTGAGCGGCCAGGCGGCGGGCGGTCTCGTTCAGGGCCTGGCGCGCCAGGCACACCAGTTCGTCGATCTCGTCGCGGGTGATCACCAGCGGCGGGGCGATGATCATGGTATCGCCCACCGAGCGCATCACCAGTCCGGTGGCGAAACAGATGTCCCGGCACAGATTACCGGCAGACAGGGCCTTGTCGAAGCGCTCTCCCGTGGCCGGGTCGATCAGCTCCAGCGCGCCCATCAGGCCCAGCGAGCGCGCCTCGCCGACCAGGGGATGGTCGCCAAGCTCGGCCCAGCGCTCGGCCAGGTAGGGGCCCAGGTCGTCGCGGACCCGCTCGACGACCCCCTCGGCCTCCAGCAGCTCCAGGTTCCTGAGCGCCACGGCGGCGCAGGTCGGGTGCCCTGAATAGGTGAAGCCGTGGAAGAACTCGCCGCCCTCCTCGATCAGGGTATCCGCCACGCGGTCGCCCACCAGCACGCCGCCGATCGGCAGATAGCCCGAGGAGAGCCCCTTGGCGATCGGCATCAGGTCAGGCGCAAGGCCGAAGTGCTGGCTGCCGAACCACGCGCCGAGGCGCCCGAAGCCGCAGATCACCTCGTCGGCGACCAGCAGGATGTCGTACTTGGCCAGCACCGCCTTGACCGCCGGCCAGTAGCTCGCCGGCGGCATGATGGCGCCGCCGGCCCCCTGCACCGGCTCGGCGATGAAGGCCGCGACCTTATCCTCGCCGAGCTCGAGGATCTTCTCCTCCAGCGCCGCGGCGCAGCGGCGGCCGAAGGCATCGGGACCCTGGTCGTGATCCTCGCCGAGCCGCCCTTCGCCGAACCAGTAGGGCTGGCGGACGTGGGTAATGCCGGGCACGCAGGGACCGCCCTGATCGTGCATCGGCGCCATGCCCCCCAGGCTCATACCTGCCACGGTGGAGCCGTGATAGCCGTTCTCGCGACCGATGATCCAGTGCTTCTCGGGCTTGCCCTTAAGCGACCAGTAGCGACGCACCATGCGCAGCACGGTGTCATTGGCCTCGGACCCGGAGCCGGTGAAGAACACGTGATTGATGTGGGGCGGCGCCAGGTCGCAGAGCTTCTCGGCCAGGCGGGCGACGGGCGGGTGGGTCGTATTGAAGAAGGTGTTGTAGTAGGGCAGCTTGGCCATCTGCTCCGCCGCCGCCTCGACCAGCTCGCGGCGCCCGTAGCCGAGGTTCACGCACCACAGGCCGGCCATGCCATCGAGGATGCGATGGCCTTCGCTGTCGTGGATGTAGACGCCCTCGGCATGGGTGATGACGCGGCTGCCCTCCTCGACCAGCGCCTTGAAGTCGGTGAAGGGGTGCAGGTGATGGGCCCGATCCAGAGCCTGACAGGCTTGAGTCTGCATGATGCGTCTCCGTTGTCGCGGGCCCTCAGGCCGGCAGGGGCTCGATGCGCGCCTGGTGCTGCATGCAGGCCTGGGCGAAGGCGGTGAACAGGGCGTCGTAGAGCGCATGCTCGCGGGGACGCCACTCGGGGTGCCACTGCACCGCCAGGGCAAAGGCCGGGGCGTTGGTGACCGAGATGGCCTCGATCAGGCCGTCCGGCGCCACGGCCTCGGCGGTGAGCCCCTCGCCGAGTCGCTCGACGCCCTGCTGGTGCAGGGAGTTCACCCTGGCCTGTCGCTCGGGGTAGAGGGCCGCCAGCCGACCGCCCGGAAGGATCTCCAGGTCGTGACTGGGGGCGTACTGGGTCTCGCGGTCGCCGACCGGCTCACGGTGGTCGAGCCTGCCGGGCTGATGCTGTACCGCCTGGTAGAGGCTGCCGCCGAAGGCCACGTTGAGCTCCTGGAAGCCTCGGCAGATGCCCAGCAGCGGCAAGCCAAGGTCCAGGGCCACCGGCACCCAGGCCATGGCCGCGGCATCACGGCTCGGATCGTCCCGGGTGTTCTGCGGCTCGCGCTCGGCCCCGTAACGCTGCGGCACCACATTGGTGTAGCTGCCGGTCAATACCAGACCATCCAACCGGGTCAGCAGGGGCTTGATGTCGGCCCCCTCGACGGTCTCCCAGACCGGCAGCACCACCGGTTCGAGGCCATACTGCCGCAGGGCGGTGAGATACTTGTCGGTCACCATGTGCGCGGGGTGGCCCTCCACCTCGCGGCGACAAGCGATCACCCCCACCAGGGGTCGAGTCTGCATGGCAGCCTCCTTGAAAGGTTCAGCGTCGGGGTTGTTAGGCTTTTCTCAACATACCGCGGTTGATTAATCTTGCCAACCTATGCAGCGCCACTCTCGGACACGACAAAAATAAACTCATTACTTTCAATATCTTATTATCTTATTACAAGAATACAGACAGGAAATCCCGAAACCAACGTAAATTATTTGACAACATATGCGCTTCACTCAAAGATGACCACAACGCCACCACCCCAAGAAAACAGGTGTCATCATGCCGCCCCTTCCCGTCGACGAAGCCCGTGACTTCCTGGAACGCCACCCCGACATTGCCAGCATCGACCTGCTGATCAGCGACCTCAACGGCGTACCGCGCGGCAAGCGCATCCCGCGCGAGAACCTGGAGAAGGCCTATCGAGACGGGGTCAACCTGCCCGCCTCGGTGTTCGCCCTGGACATCCTCGGCAACACCATCGAGGAGACCGGGCTGGGGCTCTCCAGCGGCGACGGCGATCGGGTCTGCCGCCCCATCCCTGGCACGCTGATGCCGAGCCCCTGGCTGCGCAATGGCCGCCAGGCCCAGCTGCTGATGACCATGGTCGAGGTCGACGACGCCCCCTTCTTCGCCGATCCTCGCCAGGTGCTATTCCGCGTGCTCGAGCGCTTCCGTGGGGCGGGCCTTAGGCCGGTGGTCGCCGTGGAGATGGAGTTCTACCTGGTCGACCGTCAGCGCGACGGCCTGGGCATGACCCAGCCGCCCTGCTCGCCGGCGAGCGGCGAGCGAGCCACCCACAGCCAACTCTACTCGATCAGCGAACTCGACGAGTACGCCGACTTCCTCGAGGAGATCCACTCGGCGGCTCGCACCCAGGGCCTGCCGCTGGATACCGCCCTCAAGGAGTGCGCCCCGGGCCAGTTCGAGATCAACCTGATCCACTGCGACGATGCCCTGGCGGCCTGCGACAGCGCCGTGCTGCTCAAGCGACTGATCAAGGGCGTGGCACTGCGGCATGGCATCGAGGCCACCTTCATGGCCAAGCCCTATGGCGAGGAGGCCGGCAGCGGCACCCATGTCCACATCAGCCTGCTCGACGAGGCGGGCCACAACGTCTTCGCGGCCGAGGATCAGGATCCCCTGGGCACGCCTCGGCTCAAGCAGGCAGTGGCCGGCCTGCTGGCGTTGATGCCCGCCTCCATGGCGCTGTTAGCCCCCAACCTCAACTCCTTCCGCCGCTTCCAGCCGGGCCTCTACGTGCCCATGGCCCCGACCTGGGGCTACGACAATCGCTCGGTGGCGGTGCGCATCCCGTCGGGCCCCAACGAGGCGAGGCGCCTCGAACACCGGGTGGCCGGCGCGGACGTCAATCCCTACCTGCTGATGGCGACGCTGCTGGCCGCCATCGACCATGGCCTGCAGCATCGCGCCACGCCGCCCCCGGCGATCACCGGCAACGCCTACGATCAGGTGGCGCCCAGCCTGACCAACAGCTGGTGCCAGGCGCTGGCCCTGCTGGAGGAGAGCGAGGTGCTCGCCGAGGCCCTCGGACGCGACTTCCTCCACGTTTTCCTGGCCAATCGCCGCGCCGAGCGCGACCAGGCCATGCAGGCGGTGAGCAAGCTGGAATACGACTGGTACCTGCGCCACGTCTGAACCACAGCATCAGCGCCTGCTTCTTCTCGGACTCCTCGGTGCTCTCCTCCCAGGGCAGCGGCTGCCAACCGATGCAGCACGCCTTGACCCACTTCGCCTACGCGCTGATCGGGGCCTCGCGCTGGGCGTTCTGCTGGCCTGAGGCGACTGACCTGGGACGCGGCCCGGCCGCATCGCCCACCCTCAACGACCGCGCCCCGGCCAGAGATGGCCGGGGCGCGGTCGTTGAGGAGAGTGACGCTGAGATGAGGCGCGATGGCTCTCAGGTCTCCTGGGCGACGTCGTCCCGGGAAGAGACGGCGTCCCACTGGGGACGCCCCTCCTCGAGCAGCACCCGGTCACCCTCAGGAGGGTTGTCCAGCCGAGTGGTCTCGACCCGCTCGCCGTGGCGCCAGGTGACCTCATAGCCCTCGGTCTCCTGACGGGTATCGACCACGGTGCGACATTCCTGGCGAGTGGTGGTGCGCGGCTGGGACGCCGCCGCCTGGGCGTGCTGGCGCGCCTCCACCCGCTCCTGAACCTCACGGCCGGCCAGGCCGCCGCCGATGGCCCCGGCCACGGTGGCGATCTTCTTGCCGCTGCCGCCGCCGACCTGGTTGCCCAAGAGCCCACCGACGATGGCGCCGGCGGCGGTGCCCAGCACACGATGGGGATCACGGCTGGCGCCCTGTCCCGCCGGGGCCTCCTGGGGCGGCAACTCCACGACCACCTGCTCGCAGACCTCGCGGGGCGTCTCCACGGTGCGCGTCAGGGTCTCGACGTTGGTGATCTGGGCGTATTCGGGCCCGCGCTGCGCCTCCTGGACCTGCCAGGCCCCGAGGGCGATGCCGCCCAGCCCCAGTACGGCCAGGGTGGAGCCCACCACGATCGACTTGCTCATCTTTCACCTCCTGGAAGACGCGGCTGCGCCTCATGACTGTCACGGACGGTTGTCACGGTCACCGGGAGATGCGTGACGAAAAAAGGGTGCGATGGCGATGACGCCTCCTGCGTCACTCGCTGATCGCACCCAGTATACGGCGCCGGCTCCCCGGACTTCAGTACTCCCCCGCAGGTTTCACAATCCCTGCCCCGCTGTCGGCAGACGCCGACAGCGCAGGCTCCGCCGCCTGACCGGCGTAGTGGGTCGCACACAGCGCCCGGGGCGATGGCCCCACCCCGATGCCCAGAGCCGCCGACGCCACAGATCGTTCATGGATCAGCCCTTGGGAATGTCCTTGCGCGGATCGTGGAACGGCTTGGGCACCACCACCGCGTCCTGCACGCCGGTGTTGGCCTCGATGCGCAGCGGCGTGCCGAGCTCGGCGTGGGAGATCGGCACCATGGCGTAGCCGATGTTGCGCTCCTGGCGCGGCGAGCGGGTGGCCGAGGTCACCTTGCCGATCAGCGCCCCGCTGCTGTCGTGGACGGGGAAGACATCGATCATCGAGCCGTCGGTGAAGTAGCCGATGCTCGGGCCGTCGATCTCAACGCCCACCAGCTTCCGCGAGACGCCCTCGGCCTTGATGCGCTCCAGGGCCGCGCGCCCGACGAAGTCGTCGTCGCCGCGCAGATCGACCATCCAGTCGTAGCCCATGCCCACCTCGAAGGGGTTGGTGTCGTACCAGATGTCGCAGCCGAAGGCGAGGATGCCGCCCTCGATGCGGCGGATATGACAGGGGCCGATCACCTGCATGCCGTGGGGCCGCCCCGCCTCGAAGACACGCTGCCAGAGGGCCTCTCCGTAGCGGCTCGCCTCGCGCAGGTAGATCTCGTAGCCGATCTCGCCGGAATAGCCGGTCCGTGAGATGACCACCGACATGCCGTCGAGCTCCGCCTCCATGAGGTGGTAGTAGGGGATCTCCAGCACCCGCTCGCCGAACAGGTCCACCATCACCGGCTTGGCATTCGGCCCCTGCACCTGCACCGGCGCCACGTCCACCTCGCGGATGGTGACGTCGAGGCCGGAGTGGTAGGCGAGCCCCTGGCACCACAGCATCACGTCGCTGTCGGCCAGCGACAGCCAGAAGCGATTCTCCTCGATGCGCAGCAGCACCGGGTCGTTGATGATGCCGCCGTCATCCGCGGTGACGAAGACGTACTTGCACTGGCCGACCTGGCAGTGGCGCATGTCCCGCGGCACCAGCCGCTGGGTGAAGGTGAAGGCGTCGGGACCGCTGATCTCGATCTGGCGCTCCACGCCCACGTCCCAGAGGGTGACGCCCTCCACCAGCGCCCAGTACTCGTCGACGGGGTCGGTATAGAGGCGCGGATGGTAGTGATGGTTGTAGACGCTGTACTTGCGCACCCCATGGCGACGCGAGGCGTAGAAGAACGGCGACTTGCGGATCCGCGGGTAGAGCAGGATCTCCGGTGCCGGCTGGGTGTGGTCGATGCGTTCGATGACCTGGGACATGGTCGTCTCTCCTGTGCTGATGCGGGGCCCTGCCATGCGACCTCGAGGCGAATGCCGGAAGGCCGTTCATGCCCTCGAAACTAGTCCCCCGCGCTCGCCCCCGTGGCACCAGCGGCGACCGCCACTTTGGTCTCAGCGACAGCCGGGGCATGGCGCCCGGCTCCGCTCACCGCGCGGCGCCCGTCACGGTCGCCGCGGGCAAAGAACCGGTCGGCCAGAGCAAACGGGCCGCGCCGGCCTGGCTTATGGTGAAGCCAAATGCGGCGAGCGCATCGGCATCGGAGAGCGGCCATGACAACACTACCCAAGCACGCAGACGCGGTGATCATCGGCCAGGGCGGCATCGTCGGCGCCTCGGTGGCCCACCACCTGATCGAACTGGGCTGGACGAACCTGGTGGGGCTCGAGAAGTCCGCCATTCCCTCGGACATCGGCTCCACCTCCCACGCCTCGGACTTCTGCTACATGACCGCCCACGACAAGATGTCGTGCTACACCACCACCTACAGCCGAGAGTTCTACGAGCGCCGGGGGCACTACCAGCGGGTGGGGGGCATCGAGATCGCCCGGGTAGGCGACGAGGCGCGCATGGCGGAGCTAAAGCGCAAGGTCGCCTCGGGCAAGGCCTTCGGCACCAACGCGCGGCTCATCGGGCCGGACGAGGTCGTCGAGCGCTTCCCGCTGGTCGAGCGCTCGCTGGTGCTGGGCGGCCTCTGGGACCCGGACGCCGGGCTGGTGGTGCCCCGCTCGCAGCAGGTCGCGGGTGAGCTGATCGAGGAGGCTGTGGCAGGAGGCCACCTCCAGGCTTTCGCCGACACCCCGGCCACCGACATCGATGTCCAGGATGGCCGGGTGCGCGGCGTCATGACCGCGCGGGGCTATATCGCCACCCCGGTGGTGATCGTCACCTCGGGGATCTGGGGGCCGATCCCCGCGGCCATGGGCGGCGCCAGCCTGCCGCTGATGCCGGTGGAGCACCCGCTGATGTTCTTCGGCCCCTTCGATGCCTTCGCCGGCACGGGCAAGGAGATCGGCTATCCGCTGCTGCGGGATCAGGGCAACTCGGCCTACCTGCGCGACACCGGCGATCCCAAGAGCACCGAGGGCGGACAGCTCGAATGGGGCTACTACGAGGCCTCCTCGCCGCGCCTGGTCGCCCCCACCGACATCCTCGAGCGTGAGCAGGCACGGCTCTCGCCCTCCATGCGCGACCTGGAGATCGATCAGGTGATGGCGGCCTTCGAACGCGCCATCGAGCTGACCCCGATACTCGGCGAGCTGGGCTGGGACGAGAAGCACTCCTTCAACGGCCTGCTCTCGGTCACCACGGATGGCGGCTCGCTGGTCGGCGAGGCGCCGGAGACCCGCGGCCTGTGGCTGTGCGAGGCGGTCTGGGTCAAGGACGGCCCCGGCATGGGCAAGGTGCTGGCCGACTGGCTGACCCTCGGCCGCCCGACCCTCGACCCCCACGGCATCGACATCGCCCGCTTCTACCCGGTGCAGAAGACGCCACATCACGTCGTCGGACGCTGCCGGGAGATCGCCCAAAAGATCTACGACCCGCCGGTGCACCCCCGCGAGCCCTTCGAGACGGGCCGCAACCTGCGCCGCAGCCCCTTCTGGCCTCGCGAGGAGGCCCTCGGCGGCCACTTCATGGAGGTGGTGGGCTGGGAGCGCGCCCACGGCTATGCCGCCAACGAGTCGCTGTTGGAGCACTATGGTGACCGCGTACCCGAGCGGCCCGACGAGTGGGACGGCCGCCACTTCTGGCGCGTGTCCAACGCCGAACATCTCGCCCTGAGCGAGGGCGTGGGCATGATCAACCTCTCCCACTTCGCCATCTTCGACGTCACCGGCTTTGAGGCCGAGGCGCTGCTGGAGTATCTCTCGGTGGCGCGCGTGGGGGGCGAGACGCCGCTCGGCAAGGGGATCTACACCCACTTCCTCGACGACGCCGGCGGCGTGCATTCCGATCTCACCGTGGTGCGCCTCGCCGCGGACGGCTTCCGGGTGATCTGCGGCGGCGACACCGGCCACCGGGACCTCATGTGGATGACGCGGATGGCCGAGGCCCGGCAGCTGACGCGCCTGCACGTCGAGGATCGCACCGACGGCCTGGCCACCCTGGGACTCTGGGGCCCCGAGTCACGGCGCACCCTGCAGGCGCTCGCCGACGACCCCGCGGCGCTGGAGGACGACGCCTTCCCCTTCGCCACGGCGCGCGAGATCCGAGTGCGCGGGGTGCCGATCTGGGCCTTTCGCATCTCCTACGTCGGCGAGCTGGGCTGGGAGCTCTACCTGCCGTTCAGCTACGGGCTGACTCTCTGGGACATGCTGTTCGAAGAGGGCGTGACCCCGGTGGGCGTCGAGACCTACGCCAACAGCCGGCGCCTCGAGAAGAGCCTGCGGCTGCAGAACGTCGATCTGCTGACCGAGTACAACCTGGTGGAGGCGGGCCTGGCGCGTCCCAAGGTCAAGCCGGTGGAGTTTCATGGCAAGGCCGCCTACCTGGCCCAGCGCGAGCGCCCTCAGCAGCCGGCCTACCTCTGCACCCTGACCATGACGGATCACCATGACGCCCGGGGCGTGGCGCGCTACCCGGTGGGACACTCGCCGATCCTCGACCCGGACAGCGGCGAGGTGCTGGTGGACGCCCTGGGGCGCCGCTCCTACGTGACGAGCATCGCCTACGGCCCCTCGGTGGGGAAGATCATCGCCCTGGGCTATCTGCCGGTGAGCCACGCCCGGGTCGGCCAGACGCTGAGCATGGAGTACTTCGGCGAGCGCTATCCGCTGAGGGTCGAGGCGGTCGGCTATCGCGCCCTCTACGATCCGGACAACCTGCGACCCAAGAGCTGACGATGGGCAACGAACAGCCGGGGGGCAATGCCCCCGGCAACGTCTCGTGCACTCGCAGCCTCCTAAACCTTCGCAACCCTGACCCTAAACCTTAGCAACCCTGACGAAGCAACCCTCAGACTTCCTCGACCCGTGGCGCGTCGGGGCGCCCCGCGCCGGGCGAGTCCGCCGTGCCGACCGCGCGATCGCTGCGCCGCGAACGCTCCCGGCTGGGCGAGTGGCCGAAGCGATCGTGGTAGCACTTGGTGAAGTGCGGGGGCGAGATGAAGCCGCAGGCCAGGGCCACGTCGGTGATCGGCATATGGGTCTGGCGCAGCAGCAGGCGGGCGCGCAGCAGGCGCAGGTCCATGTAGTACTTCAGCGGCGGACAGCTCACGTAGCGCTGGAAGAGCCGCTCCACCTGGCGGCGCGAAAGATCGGAATAGCGGGCCAGCTCGTCCAGGGAGAGCGGCTCCTGCAGGTTTGCCTCCATCAGCGTCGCCAGCTCCTCGAGCTTGGGATGGGTGCGGCCGAGGCGCACCCGCAGCGGCGTCCGCTGGCGATCGCCCACCTCGCGGATCCGCTCGTGGACGAACTCCTCGGCGATCGCCTCAGCCAGCGCCAGGCCCTGCTGGCGGCCGATCAGGGTCAGCATCATGTCCAGGGGCGCGATGCCGCCGGAGCAGGTGTAGCGGTCGCGGTCGATGACGAACAGCTGCGGAGTGAAGGTCACGGCGGGAAACATCAGCGCCTCGTGGATGCTCGAGATGTGCTCCCAGTGCAGGGTACAGCTGTAGCCGTCGAGGACCCCGGCCTGGGCGAGCACGTAGCCCCCGGTGCAGACCCCGCCCAGCGGGATGCGACGCCGGGCCAGCCGGCGCAGCCAGGCGAGCGTATCGCGATCGCAGCAGTGCTGGACGTCCATGCCGGCGCACACCAGCACCAGATCCAGCGACAGCCCGTCCTCCATGGCGCAGTCCACCGCCATCTCCAGGCCACTGCTGCCCCGCACGGGGCGGCCATCCGGGCTGACCAGATGCCAGGTATAGAGCCGGCGGTCGGCGAGGTGGTTGGCCATGCGCAGGGGCTCCAGCGCCGAGGAGAAGGCGAGCAGGGAGAACCCCGGCAACAGCACGAAGCCGATGTCGTAGTGGTCCTTGTTCGGGGCATGCAGATTCGGGGAATGCAGGGATTCCATCGATTGCCCTCCTCACCATCGTCGCCTACCTGGACTCTAGTCAGAGTTTCTTCCCCGCAACAGCGCCGCGGCTTGCTCATCGACGACGCGCACTTTGCTCGCGGCGCCGCGACCCGCCCGACGAGGCCCTGCGCCCGGCCTTGAGGTGTCGCTGCGGCCAAGCCCGCTGACGCCCACGGGCAAGCTCTCGGCCCGGCGGACACGAATACTGTGACTAAAGACGACTGAGGCGATCAACGTCCCGGTGGATGCCCCAGGTGGATGACCCAGGAGACGCGGCGATGACGAGCCAACCGCACGACCTCGGCCAGGCGCGAGCCTGCCCCCCCAGCAACCTGGCGATCGCCCGAGAGGCCCGGCTGTGGCCCATCGAGGAGATCGCCCACCGCCTGGGCGTGCCCGGCGAGACGGTAGAGCCCTACGGGCGGGGCATCGCCAAGCTGGACCTGGCCGCCGTGGACGCGCTGGCCGAGCGTCCACGGGCGCGCTACGTGGTGGTCTCGGCGATCACCCCCACGCCCCTAGGTGAGGGCAAGACCACCACCGCCATCGGCCTCGTCCAGGGCCTCCAGCAGCTCGGCCACGCCGCCACCGTCACCCTGCGCCAGCCCTCCATGGGTCCGACGCTTGGCATCAAGGGCGGCGCCGCCGGCGGGGGCTACAGCCAGGTGGTGCCCATGGAGCGCATCAACCTGCACCTGACCGGCGACATCCATGCGGTCTCCGCCGCCCACAACCTGCTGGCGGCGATGATCGACAACCATCTCTATCACCGCCTGGGCAGCGACCTGGACCCGCAGACGATCGCCTGGCCACGGGTGATGGACATCAACGACCGCGCCCTTCGCCATATCGTCACGGGACTCGGCCCGCCCGCCGACGGCATACCCCGCCAGGGCGGCTTCGAGATCACCGCGGCCTCCGAGGTCATGGCAGTGCTGGCACTCGCCACGTCGCTCAAGGATCTGAGGCGCCGCCTGGGACGGATCCGGGTCGGCATGACTCACGGCGGCGAGCCGGTCACCGCCGAGGAGATTGGCGCGGCGGGGGCCATGACCGTGCTGCTCAAGGAGGCGATCAAGCCCAACCTGTTGCAGACCCTCGAGCACGCGCCGGCGCTGATCCATGCCGGACCGTTCGGCAACATCGCCCATGGCAACTCCTCGATCGTCGCCGACCAGATCGGCCTGCACGGCGGCGACTACCTGGTCACCGAGGCGGGCTTCGGGGCCGACATGGGCGCGGAGCGCTTCTTCAACATCAAGTGCCGGGCCTCGGGAATGATCCCGGATGCCGCGGTGCTGGTGGTCACGGTGCGTGCCCTGAAGTTCCACTCCGGACGCTATGCCGTGACGCCCGGCCGGCCACTGCCCACGACGATGCTGGCGGAGCGCCCCGAGGACGTCATCGCGGGCGGCGCCAATCTCGTCAAGCAGATCGACAACCTGCGCGCCCACGGCGTCACCCCGGTGGTGGCGATCAACGCCTTCCCCTCCGACCATGCCAGCGAGCACGCCGCGATTCGCGACATCGCCGAGGCCGCCGGGGTCCGGGCCGCGGTATCGACCCACGTGCGTGACGGGGGGATCGGCGCGCTGGAGCTGGCCCAGGCCGTGGAGGACGCCGCCGAACAGGGCAGCGACTTCCACCTGCTCTATCCCGACGAGATGCCCCTGGACGCCAAGATCGAGCGCATCGCCACCCGCCTCTACGGCGCCGCCGATGTCACCTTCAGCCCCGAGGCCCGCCGCCAGATCGACCTCTACCAGCAGCAGGGCCAGGGCCACCTGCCGGTGTGCATCGCCAAGACGCACCTGTCGCTGTCGTCGGATCCGACCCTGCGCGGCGCCCCCACCGGCTGGACCCTGCCGGTGCGCGAGGTGCGCCTCTCCGCCGGCGCGGGCTTCGTCTATGCGCTGTGCGGCGACATGCGCACCATGCCGGGCCTCGGCCGCGACCCGGCCGCCGCGCACCTCGACATCGACGACCACGGCGAGATCATCGGGCTGTTCTGAGCGTGTCGATCACGGGGCCTGACGCCGGCGTCAGGCCCCGTGGTCACATGCAGCGGTGGAACAGCGTCCTGAGGTCCTCGACGGTCAGCGCCACCGGATTGCCGCCGCAGCTGGGGTCCTGGATGGCCATCTCGGCCAGCTCGTCGATGCGCTCGGGGCTGGCGCCGAGTTCGGCGAGGGTGCGCGGGATTCCCATGCGGTCGTTGAGCGCCTGCACGAAGGCCTGGAAGCCCTCGAAGCCGCCCTCGATGCCCAGGTAGGCGGCCGCGCTGTCGAAGCGCTCGCGGATCGCCTCGGCGTTGAAGGCGAGCACCGCCGGCATGCAGATCGCGTTGGTGGTGCCATGGTGGGCGTTGAACACCGCGCCGATGGGGTGGCTCATCGCATGGATGGCCCCCAGCCCCTTCTGGAAGGCGGTGGAGCCCATCATCGCGGCGCTCATCATGTGCGCCCGCGCCTCGAGGTCGGTGCCGTCGGCGTAGGCGCGCGGCAGGTACTCCTTGACCAGCCGCATTCCCTCCAGCGCGATGCCCTGGCTCATCGGGTGATAGTGCGGGCTCGAGAAGGCCTCGACGCAGTGGGCGAAGGCGTCGAGCCCGGTGCCGGCGGTGATCGCGCGGGGCATGCCCACGGTCAGCTCGGGATCGCAGAGCACCACCCTGGGCAGCACCCGGGGATGGAAGATGATCTTCTTCTCGTGAGTGCGCAAGTTGGTGATGACGCTGGCCCGCCCCACCTCCGAGCCGGTCCCGGCGGTGGTGGGCACCGCGACGATGGGCGCGATGGCCTCGGCATCGGCCCGGGTCCACCAGTCGCCGATGTCCTCGAAGTCCCACACCGGCCGCGTCTGGCCGGACATGAAGGCCACCATCTTGCCCAGATCCAGCCCCGAGCCGCCGCCGAAGGCGATCACCCCGTCATGGCCGCCCGCCCGGAAGGCCTCGACGCCCGTCGCCAGGTTCTGCTCGTTCGGGTTGGGGTCGACCTCGGCGAAGAGCCCCCGGCCCAGGCCCGCGGCCTCGAGGATATCCAGCGCGGCGGCGGTGATCGGCAGGTCGGCCAGGCCGCGGTCGGTCACCAGCAGCGGCCGGGCGATGCCCGCCTCGGCACAGGCCTCGGGCAGCTCCTTGAGCCGCCCCGCGCCGAAGCGAATGGCGGTGGGATAGGTCCAGTTGCCGGTCAGCGTCATGTCGTCACCTTCTTCAGCATGTTGTTGTTTTCTTTAAGCTGTTGTTTTCTTCAAATAGTAGGACTTGGGCCGCGTGAGGTTGTGATAGCCGATCACCGAGAGACTGCCGCCGCGCCCGGTCTCCTTGCAGCCGGTCCAGCACAGGCCCGGATCCAGATAGTCGGCGCGATTCATGAACACGGTTCCGGTCTCGACCCGGTCGCCGACGCGCTGGGCACGCTCGATATCGGCGGTCCAGAGGCTCGCCGTCAGGCCGAACGGGCTGTCATTCATCAGCCGGATCGCCTCGTCGTCGCCGCTGACCCTCATGATGCCGACCACCGGCCCGAAGCTTTCATCGCGCATCACGCGCATGTCGTGATTCACCTCGGTCAGGATCTGCGGGGTCAGGTAGGCGCCCCCGTCATCGGCGGGCTTTCGCGGGATATGGGCCCTGGCCCCGGCGGCCAGGGCCTCGTCGATCTGGGCGCGCACCTCCCGGGCGAAGCGGACGTTGGCCATCGGCCCGATGTCCGTCTCGGCGTCAAGCGGGTCGCCCAGGGTGTAGGCCTCGACCATCGCCACGGCCTTCTCGACGAAGGCCTCGAAGAGGCTCTCGTGCACGTAGATCCGCTCGATCCCGCAGCAGCACTGCCCCGAGTTGAACATCGCGGCGTCGATCAGGGTCGCGACGGCGGCCTCGAGGTCGGCATCCTCCATGACGTAGCCGGGATCCTTGCCGCCGAGTTCCAGGCCGAGCCCGGTGAAGGTGCCGGCCGCCGCCGCCTCCATGGCGCGCCCGCCGCCCACGGACCCGGTGAAGTTGACGAAATCGAAGGCTCGCTCGGCGATCAGGTTCGAGGTGGTGTCGTGATCGAGGAAGACGTTCTGGAACACCCCCTCGGGCACGCCGACCGAGTGGAAGGCGCGCGCCATCCGCTCGCCGACCAGCAGGGTCTGGGTGGCGTGCTTGAGCAGCACGGCGTTACCCGCAATCAGCGCCGGCGCCACGCTGTTGATCGCCGTCATGTAGGGGTAATTCCAGGGCGCCACCACCAGCACCACGCCGTGGGGAATGCGCTTGATATAGCGCTTGACCGTGGCGTCCTCGCCGACCGCGATATCGGCCAACGCCTCCTCGGCGATGGTCGCCATGTGACCACCGCGTTCCTCGACGCCGCCGAACTCGCCGCCGTAGCGCACCGGGCGACCCATCATCCGCGCCAGCTCCGGTACCACCTCGTCATTCATCGCCCCGAGCGCGGCGATGCCGGCCCGCACCAGATCGATGCGCTCCTGCAGGGCCCGCGCGGCCCAGTCGTGCTGCGCCGCGCGGGCCCGGTCGGCCGCCTGCCGGGCGGCCTCGATCGAGAGCGCGTCGCGCTCGGCGAACACCGACCCGTCGATCGGCGAGATACATCTCAAGGTGTGACCCATCGTTCTCTCCTGTTGGTGCCCGGTCGCCGCCGGCGTCATGAGCGCTCGAAGCCGCGCGCCACCTCGTAGTCGGTGACCACGCGCGCGAAGTCCTCCATCTCCACCTCGGCGGCCCGCGCGTAGTGATCGATCACCGCGTCACCCATGGCCTCACGCAGCATGGTCGACGCCGCGAGGGCATCCCTGGCATCGCGCAGGGTCTGCGGGATCAGCCCCGTCGCTCCCTCGTAGGTGTCGCCCTCGGCGGGCGGGGGCAGCGCCAGTCGCTCCTCGATGCCCTTGATGCCGGCGGCCAGCTGCCCGGCCATGGCGAGATAGGGGTTCAGGTCCGAGCCGCCGATGCGACACTCGATGCGCACCGCCCGGGTGCCCTCGGCGCAGAGGCGAAAGCCCGCGGTGCGATTGTCCACCGACCAGACCGTGCGCGTGGGAGCGAAGGAGCCCTTCTGGAAGCGCTTGTAGCTGTTGATGTAGGGCGCCAGGAAGTAGGTGACGTCGGGCGCGTATTTCAAGAGCCCGGCCAGATAGTGCTGCATCAGCGGTGACATGCCCCGCGCCTCGCCGTCGTCGAAGAAGGCGGGCGCGCCCTGGCGCCACAGTGACTGATGGATATGGGTGGAGCTGCCGGAATGGTCGTGGTGCCATTTCGGCAGGAAGGTGACCGCCCGCCCCTGCTGCCAGGCGATCTCCTTGGTCGCGTGCTTCGCGATGGTGTGGTAATCCGCGGTATCTAGGGCCTTGGCGTAGCGGATGTTGAGCTCCTCCTGCCCCGACCCGGCTTCGCCCTTGGTGCCCTCCACGGGGATACCCGCCGCATGGAGGTGATTGCGCAGCGGACGCAGCACGTGCTCTTCCTTGGTGGTCTGGAAGAGGTGGTAGTCCTCGTTGTAGCCGCTGATCGGCTGCAGGTCGCGAAACCCCTCCTTGCGGATCTCGTCGAGGGGCTTCTCGAACAGGAAGAACTCCAGCTCGGTGGCCATGATCGCGTCGAAGCCCATCTCCTCCAGCCGCGCCAGCTGACGCTTGAGGATGGCCCGCGGTGCATGGGCCACCGGCTCGTGGGTATGATGGTCCAGCACGTCGCAGAGCAGCATGACCGTGCCCTCGAGCCAGGGCACGGGCCGCAGCGTGGCGAGATCCGGCTTCATGATGTAGTCGCCATACCCCGCCCGCCAGGAGGTGCTGGCATAGCCGTCGGGGGTTTCCATCTCGAGATCGGTGGCCAGCAGGTAGTTACAGCAGTGCGACTCCTCCCAGCCATGCTCCACGAAGTGTCGCGCATGGAGCCGCTTGCCCATCAGCCGTCCCTGCATGTCGACGATGCACACGAGCACGGTGTCGACATCGCCACTCTCCACCTGGACCCTCAGGGCCTCGAGGGCGTCCAAAGCCTGCGCGTTGGTCATTTCTGAACTTCCTCACTGGATCACCACGACAGGGCCCGAGCTCGGTCGGGCCCCCTCCCTGAACGGCATGCCCCGACAGTCGTCGGGGCATGGGAGCGGCTCACGCCTGGCCGTAGCGATAGGGTCGACCGGCCTCGCGCATGTCGGCGTTGTACTGCTTGAAGATCTCGACCACGCGGGCCTTGGTCTCGGATTGTGCGGCGATCTCGTCCCAGAATTCCTGGGCCGCCGCTTCCACCTGATCCCACTCGGCATCGGGAATCGTGGTCAGCTCGAGCTTCTCGCCGTGCACGCGAAGCCTCGCCTCGCCGCCCCAGTACCAGTGCTGGCGATAGTAGTGGGACTGTTCGCAGCACACCTCGAACAGCAGCCTGAGGTCTTCCGGCAGCTCCTCCCAGCGCTCCATGTTGACGAAGAAGTGACCGATCCAGGCACCCGAGATGTTGTTGGTCAGGAAGTAGTTGGTGACGTCGGCCCAGCCCACCGTGTAATCCTCGGTGATGCCCGACCAGGCGATGCCGTCGAGCTCGCCGGTCTGCACGGCCACCTCGATGTCCTCCCAGGGCAGGGTCACCGGCACCACGCCAAACTGCGTCAGGAAGCGCCCGGCGGTGGGGAAGGTGAAGATGCGCTTGCCCTCGAGATCCTTGAGGCTGCGGATCGGCTCCTTGGTCACGAAGTGGCAGGGATCCCAGGCCCCGGCGCTGACGTGCTTGACGCCGACCTTGGCGTACTCCTCCTCCCAGATCTCCTTGAGCCCGTACTGATGGAAGAGCACCGGCACGTCGAGGCTGTAGCGAGAGCCGAAGGGGAAGTAGCCGCCGAAAACGGCGACCTCGGTGGGCGAGGCCATGGAGTCGTCGTCCGACTGCACCGCGTCGATGGTGCCGCGCTGCATCGCCCGGAAGAGCTCGCCCGTCGGTACCAGCTGATCGGCGTAGTAGAGCTCGATCTGCATGCGATCCCCGGCGATGCGGTTGAACAGGTCGATGGCCGGCTTGGCGACGTGTTCGGCCAGGGCCGCGCCGGCATAGGTCTGCATCCGCCACTTGATGGTGGGCTCGGACGACGACTGGGCCATGACCCTCGATGCCAGCGGTGCGATGGCCGCACCGGCCGCGGCAGTGATCAGAAACTTGCGTCTTGTTGTCATTGTGTCGCTCTCCTGGTGGTGATACCGGATGGTGCGTGGATGCGGCCCCTGTCGAGGCTCTTGTTGTTGTGGCTGACGTCGGTGTCGCCGACTGCGGCCGTCGCTTTTCCGGCCTCAGTGCCCATAAATGTAGCCCGGAAGCCAGAGTGCGATCTGCGGAAAGAACATCACCAGGCTGAGGGCGACGGTCATCACCAGCACGAAGGGCAGGATCGACAAGTAAATATCGCGAAGTCCGATCTGGGGCGGCGCCATGGCGCGCATCAGGAAGAGGTTGTAGCCGAACGGCGGCGTCATGTAGGCGATCTGGGTGGTGATGGTGTAGAGCACGCCGTACCAGATCAGGTCGAAGCCCAGCGCGTCGACCAGCGGCACGTAGAGCGGCGCCACGATCACCAGCATGGCGGTATCGTCGAGGAAGGTGCCCATGACGATGAAGCTGAGCTGCATCAGGATCAGGATCATCCAGGGCGAGAGCCCCAGGCGATCGGTGAACAGGTCCTCGATGGCCTTGACCGCCCCCAGCCCGTCGAAGATGGCCCCGAAGGCCAGCGCCGCCAGGATGATCCACATGAACATGCAGGAGATGGCCAGGGTCTGGCGCACCGAGACCTCGAACACTCGGCGCGTCATGCGCCCCTTGAGGATGGCGGCCAGCAGCGCGGTCATCGCCCCGACGGCCGAACTCTCGACCAGCGAGGTCCAGCCCTTGACGAAGGGCACCATCATCACCGCGAAGATCACCAGCGGCAGCAGCCCGGCCCGCAGCAGGCGCAGCTTCTCGGCCCAGGAGACATCGCGTTCCTCGACGGGCAGCGCGGGCCCCAGGGATGGCTGCAGGCGACAGCGCACATAGATGTAGATGATGAACAGCGTCGCCATCATCAGCCCCGGCAGCACGCCGGCCAGCCACAGCTGCCCCACCGGCTGGCGGGCGATCATCGCGTAGAGCACCAGCACCACCGAGGGCGGCACCAGGATGCCCAGGCTCGACCCCGCCTGGATGACGCCGGTGACCATGATCTTGTCGTAGCCGCGCCGCAGCAGTTCGGGCAGGGCGATGGTGGCGCCGATGGCCATGCCGGCCACCGAGAGCCCGTTCATGGCCGAGATCAGCACCATCAGCCCGATCGTGCCGATGGCGAGACCGCCCCGTACCGGCCCCATCCAGACGTGGAACATCCGGTAGAGGTCGTCGGCGATGCGGCTTTCCGAGAGCACGTAGCCCATGAAGATGAACATCGGCAGAGTCAGCAGGGGGTACCACTTCATCAGCTTCATCGCCGAGGAGAACGGGATATCGACCCCGCCGGTGCCCCACAGCAGCACCCCCGCCAGGGCGCCGACGAAGCCGATCGCGCCGAACACGCGCTGGCCGGTGAACAGCATCAGCATCATCGAGCCGAACATCACGATGGCGATCATCTCGTAGGGCATCAGTCGATCACCCCGCGCAGACGGCCGATATCCCGGAAGAACTCGGCAGAGGCTTGAAGGATCATCAGGAATACCCCGAGGCACAGAATGGTCTTGATCGGCCACAGCCACGGCCGCCAGGCCGTCGGGCTGCGCTCCAGGAAGCCCAGCTCCTCGCCCGCCGCCGATGGTCCCTGGGTCACGAAGGTGCCGACGAGGTCGAGGAAGAAACGAAAGGGTTCATCGCCGAAGTAGCCGAGGGAGTAGGCCGTCGACACCAGCCCGCCGTAGAGCAGGACGCCGAGGTAGAAGATCAGGAAAAACACCGTGATGGCATCGACCCAGGCCTTGGTTCGCGGGCTCCACTCGCCATAGAAGAGGTCCATGCGCACGTTGGATCCCAGCTGGATCGAGTAGGGACCGCCCAGCACGAAATAGGCCACCATGACGAACTGCGCGACCTCCAGGGTCCACATCGAGGGGGCCATGAACACCTTGGAGGCCGACGACCACAGCAGCACTCCGATCAGCACGAAGATCAGGTACATCGCCATGCGGCCGATGGCGCGGTTCATGGCATCGATGGCGCCGATGTAGCGCAGGATGACCTTAGGCATCGGGGGCGGCCTCCCCTGAGCTTGACGCCACGCCGAAGGTGGAAAGCGCCGGATGGATCAGCCGACACAGCTCCTCGGCGATCGCCTGCTGGTCCTCGGGGGTGGCCAGCAGGTCGTTGCGCACCTCGATCATCACGTTCGCGAGGCCCTGACCGATGCCGTGAAGCTTGAGAGAATGGGTCACGCCGTCCTCGGGCCCGTAAGGCTCGTTGCGGCGAATCTGCCGATGTCCCAGGCGGTGAGCCTCAGCCAGCATCGCATCGGCCAGGCGTCGATCGGCATCGTGGAGGATGCCGATCTCGACCTCGCGGCGCCGGCCGTGAAAGCTCGGCGTGAAGCTGTGCAGGGTGATCAGCACGCTGGGGATGGCGCGCGCCCGGCGCTCGGCCAGCACGTCCGTCACGGCCTCACAGAACGGCCGGTAGACGGCCTCGACCCGAGCGGCGCGCTGCGCCGCGTCGAGGCCGCGATTGCCCGGCACGTCGATCACCTCCACGCGCGCCGGCATGGCGCTTTCCGCCTCGGGGGGCCGATTGCAGTCGTAGACCAGCCGCGAGACCCGGCTCGCCACCAGCGGGGCATCGAGCCGCTCACAGAGCGACACGGCCACGCCGCGGGCGCCGGGGTCCCAGGCGGCGTGACTGCGCCGATGCGCGGGGGCGAGGCCGAGTTCCCGATAGCGCGTGGGGATGTGGTGCGAGGCATGCTCGCACAGCAGAACCACGGGGCCTTGGCCGTGCCGATGACGGATCTCGACGCTTGGGGACAACGGTTCGCTTGCGCTTGACATCTGGGCTCCTCCACGCTCCTGTAAAGATATAGACGCGTGAAAGTCAGTGTGTCAATATTTCTTCAGAGCCCCTGTCAACGCTGATTCGCCCCGCGCCTCGCCGCAGGGGGAAGGCGAAAACGCGGGGCATACCGGGAAGGAAGCGCCTTGACGAGCATCGATTCCAGCGCCACCGTGCGCGCACTGATCCGCCAGCACTACTCGGCGCTGACGCCGTCGGAGCGCAAGTTCGCCGATGCGCTGCTCGACAACTATCCCGCGGCGGGTCTGGCCTCGATCACCATCGTGGCGGGCAACGCGGGGGTCTCCTCCCCCACCGTGGCACGGATGGTCAAGAAGCTGGGGTTCAAGGGCTATCCGGAGTTTCACAAGGCGCTGCTGGGCGAGCTGGAGGCGAAGGGCGTCGGGCCCACCCAGCGACGCGACAACTGGTCGGCCGAGGCGCCGGAGACCCACCTGCTGAACCGCTTCGCCCAGGCGGTCACCACTAACCTGCAGCTGACCTTCTCGCATATCGAGACGGCGAGGTTCGATGGGGCGACGCGCCAGCTGGCCGATGCCGAGCGGCGCCTCTACATCGTCGGCGGGCGGATCACTCAGGCGCTGGGCGACTATGCCTTCACGCATTTCCAGGCGGTGCGCCCCGGCGTCACCCAGCTGACCTCGTCCTCGGGCACCTGGCCGCACTACGTGCTCGACATGCAGCCGGGCGATACCCTGCTGATCTTCGATATACGGCGCTACGAGACCAACCTGCTGCGCCTGGCGGAGATGGTGCACAAGCGCGGGGTGACCATCGTGCTGTTCACCGATCAATGGGGCTCGCCGATCGCGTCACTGGCCGACTTCACCTTCCACTGCTGGGTGGAGATTCCCTCGGGGTGGGATTCCAACGTCTCGACCATGATGCTGCTGGAGACCATGATCGCCGCCGTCCAGGAGCAGCGCTGGCCCGAAGCGCGGGATCGCTACGAGCGCCTGGACGAGCTGTTCGACATGACCCATTTCTTCCGCAAGTTCAGCTGAGCGCCCTGGCCCGCTTCCCCGTCGTCGACCGGTGAGCAGCGCCTCTCGACCAGACAGGGCCCAGAGCCGTCTCAGACCCCCAGGCGATCACGCACCTGGTAGTACCAGGCGCCGACGGCAGAGAGCGGCACCCGCAGCATCCGCCCGCCGGGGAACGGCAGGTGCGGCAGGTCGGCGAAGGCGTCGAAGCGCGCCTCGCGCCCGGTCATGGCCTCGGCGATCAGGCGCCCGGCCAGATGGGTGCAGGTCACGCCGTGGCCGGAATAGCCCTGGGCGTAGTAGACGTTATCGTTGAGCACCCCGAACTGCGGAAGCCGGTTGAGCGTCATCAGGAAGGTGCCGCTCCAGGCGTAGTCGACCCGCACGTCCGCCAGGCCCGGGAAGGTCTTCTCCATCTTGGGACGAATCACCGCCTCGATGTCGGCCGGATCTTGGCCGCCGTAGTTGACGCCGCCGCCGTAGATCAGGCGGTGGTCGGCGGTCAGCCGGTAGTAGTCGAGCAGGTAGTTGCAGTCCTCGACGGCGAGGTTGTTGGGCAGCAGCGCCCGGGCTCGATCTTCACCCAGCGGCTCGGTGGTGATGATCTGGGTGCCGCAGGGCATCGACTTGCCCTCCAGCGCCGGCATGATGCCCTGATGGTAGGCGTTGCCGGCCATCACCACTCGCTCGGCCCGCACCGTGCCGTGGGGCGTGGAGAGACGCACCGGCTGGCCGTGCTCGACGGCCGTCACCGGGGTGTGCTCGTAGATCACGCCCCCCAGCGACTCCACCGCGGCGGCCTGGCCCAGGACAAGGTTGAGCGGATGCAGGTGGCCGCCGGAGTGGTCGACCAGCGCGCCCACGTAGCGCTCGGAAGTCACCTCGCGCTTGACCGCCTCGCCTTCCAGCAGTTCGAGCTCGCGGTGGCCATAGCGCTCCCAGAGCGCCTTGTGATCGCGCAGCCCCTTGAACTGCTTGTCGTTGCAGGCGGCGAAGAGGTTGCCGTCGCGCAGGTCGCAGTCGATGCCGTAGCGCTCGATGCGCTCGCGAATGATGCGATTGCCCTCGAAGGCCATGTCGCCCAGCGCAAGAGCTGTCTGCTCGCCATACCTCGCCTCGATCACGTCCATGTCGCGGCTGTAGCTGTTGACGATCTGGCCGCCGTTGCGCCCGGAGGCGCCGAAGCCGACTCGGGCCGCCTCCAGCACCACCACCCGGTGGCCCTGCTCGGCCAGGTGCAGGGCCGCGGAGATGCCGGTGAAGCCGGCGCCCACCACGCACACGTCGCACGCGATCTCGCCCTCGAGGGCCGGGCGCGCCGGGGCGGGATTGGCCGAGGCGGCGTACCAGGATGCCACGTGGTCGGTGGTGGGAGAGTCGCTCATGAAGGCCTCCGGAGTGGATGTTTTATTCAACTATTTCTTCCATGATACGAGCACGAACGCCGCGAAGGCAATTATAGTGGTATTAAATAATCAACACACGAGAACGCCGAGGAAAGCCCCGGCGTTCTCGAAAAACCCTGCAGGACTCAGCGACTGCGCGCCTCGCTCCACAGCTCCTGGAGCAGCTGCAGCTGATCGCCGCTCACCGAGGGGGTGAAGTGCAGCCGTGCGCGATCGGCCTCATCGGGCATCACCGGCGGCTGGCGCAGCGCCTCGTCCACCATCGGCAGGGCGGCCTCGTTGGGCGTGGTGTAGAAGTTGTAATTGGCCAGCTGCGCGGCGACCTCCGGCCGCAACAGATACTCGATGAAGGCACGAGCGGCCTCGGGGTTGGGGGCCCGCGCCGGGATCGCCAGCACGTCGACCCAGCGCTGGGAGCCCTCCTTCGGGATGAAGAAGCCCAGCGAGCCGTAGGTCGCCGGATCCTCGGCGCGCTTGGCGGCCAGATCGCCGTTGTAGGCGATGCCGGCCCGGATCACGCCGCTGGCGACCTGCTCGATGGCCGCCGTGGCGCCGACGAAGCCGACGAAGTTGTCGCGCCCCCGGGTCTCGATGACCAGCCGCGCCGCCTCGACCCAGGGCGCCTGGCCCACGCAGTCAAAGCCGGCGCCCTGGAAGGCACAGGCGGTGCCGAAGGTGAACTGGGCATCGCCCTTGAGCAGCGCGAAGGGGTAGTCGGCGTTGACCTCGGGATCATAGAGCAGGCCCCAGCTGGGGTCAGGATTCGCCCAGGTGTCGGTGTCATAGACGATGCCGGTCGCGCCCCACAGGTAGGGCACGGTGTAGTCACCGCCGGGATCGAAGCTCGGCGTGCGAAACTCCGCGAGGATATGATCGTGGCCCGCAAGGGTCTCGCCCGTCGCGGTCAGCGGCTGGATCAGGCCGGCATCGATCAGGCGCGGGACGAAGTAGTCGGAGGGCACGATCAGGTCGTACTGAGCATCTCCCCCCGCGGTCAGCTTGGCGAAGAGTTCGGCGTTGGCGTTGTAGTAGTTCTGCACCACCTCGAGCCCCGTCTCCGCCTCGAAGGCCTCGATGATCTGCGGATCCATATAGCTGGACCAGTTGAACAGCCTGAGTTTGCCCTCGTCGGCCGCCGCGGCGGCGCCAAGCGTCAGCAGCCCCAGGCCGGCCAGCGGCGCGGCGTATCTCAGTATCGACATCATCACTCTCCCTGATGGTCTGGGCGCGCCAGGCGGCACGCCCTTTCGGCCCGGAGGGCACTCGTTCTCGAGTACCCGATCAAGCATGCCCGGATCGCGCTCTCGCCTAGACACGCAGCAGCAGGTGCTCGCGCTCCCAGGAGCTGATGACCTGGAAGTAGGCGCGGTGCTCGGCGCGCTTGACCGCCAGGTAGCTGTTGACGAAGCGCTCGCCGAGGATGTCGGCCAGCGGCTGGCAGTCGTGGAGCATGTCCAGCGCCGGGCCGATGTCGTCGGGCAGCTTGTTGCCGCCGGACCAGGCGGAGCCGACCATCGGCGGGCGCGGCTCGAGCCGGCCCAGCATGCCCAGGTAGCCGCAGGCCAGCGAGGCCGCCATCACCAGATAGGGATTGGCGTCGGCCCCCGCCAGGCGGTTTTCCACCCGGGTCGCCTCGGGGGTGGAGACCGGCACGCGCAGCCCCACGGTGCGGTTGTCCATGCCCCACTCGACGTTGATCGGCGCCGAGCCGCTGGTCTCGGTGCGCATCAGCCGCCGATAGGAATTGACGTTGGGCGCCAGCAGCGGCATCACCGAGGGCAGGTAGCGCTGCTGACCGCCGATGAAGGCGTGAAAGAGGCGGCTGGGCTGGCCGTCCTCGTCGGCGAAGACGTTATGCCCCTCCTTGCTGTCGAGCAGGCTCTGGTGGATGTGCATCGAGCTGCCCGGCTCGTTGGCCATGGGCTTGGCCATGAAGGTGGCGTACATGCCGTGTCGCAGCGCCGTCTCGCGCAGCGTGCGCTTGAACATCACCACCTGGTCGGCCAGGGCGAGCGGATCGCCGTGCTGGAAGTTGACCTCCATCTGGCCGGCGCCCTCCTCATGGATCAGGGTATCCAGGTCCAGGTTCATGGCGTCGCAGTAGTCGTACATCTCCTCGAACAGCGGATCGAACTCGTTGACCGCGTCGATGGAGAACGACTGGCGGCTGCTCTCCTGGCGCCCGGAACGCCCGATCGGCGGCTCCAGCGGATAGTCGGAATCGATGTTGGTCTTGACCAGGTAGAACTCCACCTCCGGCGCCACCACCGGCCTCCAGCCGCGGGCCGCATAGAGGTCCAGCACGCGCTTGAGCACGTAGCGCGGCGCCAGCTCCACCGGCTCACCGGTCAGATAGAAGCAGTCGTGGATGATCTGCACGGTCGGATCCTCCGCCCAGGGCACCGGATAGATGGCGCTCGGGTCGGGCACCAGCTCCATGTCGCGCTCGGCGGGGTTCCAGAAGCGGATGTCCTCGTCATCGGGGTAGCCGCCGGTGACCGTCTGGATGAAGATCGAGTCGGGCAGCCGCGGGCGACCGCCCTTGAGGTACTTGCCGGCGGGCATGATCTTGCCCTTGAGGATGCCCGTCAGGTCGGAGACCAGGCATTCGACCTCGGTGATGCCGTGCTTCTCGAACCAGTCGTTGAGGAGCGGCTGCTCCTGTCGGTTACTCATGGGATATTCCTTGCTCGCAATGGCGAGCCCCCGGCCCGATGCCGGGGACCCTTCGCTCAGCGGGACTGGACCTCGGACCACAGCTGCTGGAAGGTCTGCAGGGCATCGCCTTCCAGGCTCGGGGTGAAGCGCAGTCGCTCCATGTCGGCCTCGCTCGGCTGGACGGGGGGCTGGGTCAGCACCTCGTCGAGATAGGGCGTGGCGGCGGCATTGGGGCTGGCGTAGTAGTTGTAGTTGGAGAGCTGGGCGCCGACCTCGGCCTCGAGGATGAAGTCGATGAACTTGTGCGCCATGTCCGGGTTGGGCGCCTCGGCGGGGATGAGCATCGAGTCCACCCACATCTCGGCGCCCTCGTCGGGAATCATGAAGTCGAGGGTGGCGAAGGAGTCAGGGTCTTCCTCCTTGAAGAACAGGTAGTCGCCGTTGTAGGAGAGCCCCACGTGGGTCACCCCGCGGGCCAGCTGCTGCAAGGCGGGCGTGCCGTCGGTGAAGCCGCTGAAGGTCTCGCGCCCCTTGGTCTCGATGAGCAGTCGCGCGGCCTCCTTCCAGGCGTTCATGTCGGTGCAATCGTAGCCGTGGCCGAGATAGGCGCAGGCCCCGCCCATGCTGACCTGGCCGTCGCCCATCAGCGCGAAGGGATGCTCGGGATTGGCCTCGGGGTCGAACATCAGCGACCAGCTCTTGGGTGCCTCCGGGAAGGTCTCGGTGTTGTAGACGATTCCGGTCGTTCCCCACTGGTAGGGCACGGTGTACTCGGCACCGGGGTCATAGGCCGGGTTCTGGAACTGCGCCATGATATTGTCGAGATTCTCGAGCTTCGACTTGTCGAGTTCCTGCACCAGGCCGGTCTGGATCAGCCGCGGCACGAAGTAGTTGGACGGCACGATGATGTCGTACTGAGAGACCCCGCCGGCATTGAGCTTGGCGAACATCTCGGGCAGCGAGTTGAAGTAGTTCTGCACCACCTCGACGTCGTAACGCGCCTCGAAGGCCTCGATGATCTCGGGGTCCATGTACTCGGTCCAGTTGAACAGATAGAGTTTGTTCTCCTGGGCCTGGACGCTGCCGGCGAGCAGCAGGCCGCCCAGGGACAGGGCCAGGATCTTCTTGTTGTTGGTCATGTCGACTCTCCTCGTTTCCCGCGGGAAGGTGCGCCGGCTCAGGCGTGCCGGCGACGGCTGAACAGCAGGCTCATGATGGCGGCAATGGCCACCGCGCCGATCATCAGCGTGGCGATGGCGTTGATCTCGGGTGATACCCCCTTCTTGATGGCGCCCCAGATGTAGATCGGCAGGGTCGCGCTCTCGGGACCGGCGGTGAAGAAACTGATCACGAAGTCATCCACCGACAGCGTAAAGGAGAGGAAGAAGGCCGAGATCAACGCGGGCTTGATGGTCGGCAGCATGAAGTGGACGACCCGCTTGAGCGGCGAGGCGTAGAGATCCTTGGCGGCCTCGAACAGCGTCGGGTCGAGCCCCACGAAGCGCGAATAGATGATCAGCGCCACGAACGGAATCTGAAAGGTCACGTGGGCGATGATCATGGTCCCGAGTCCCGGCTGCAGCAGCCCGGTCAGGCGGTGGATCTGCACGAAGAAGGCCATCTCGGAGATACCGAAGACGATATCCGGCAACACGATGGGCAGGTAGATCAGCACGATTAGCCAGCCGAGCTTGCGATGGCGATGGCGATACATGCCGTAGCCGATCAGACAGCCGATGCACAGGGCAATCAACGAGGAGGTGATCGCCAGCACCAGGCTGTTGGCGAAGGCCGAAAGGATCTCCTCGTTGCCCATCAGCTGGTAGTACCAGCGCAGCGAGACGCCGGTGAAGCTGGCGGCACTGTTGGCGGCATTGAAGGAGAACAGCACCACCACCGCCAGCGGCAGGTAGAGAAACGCCAGGGTGAACCACCAGAAGGCGGTCAGGCCGCGCTTGAGCGTGCGCTTTCTCATATCACCACCTCCTCGCCGCCACCCAGGCGCTTGCCGATGCGACGCATCGCGAACAGCCCGATGAAGGTGGCGATCAGCATCAGGATCGCGCCGGCCGCGCCGAGCGGCCAGTTGGCGCCGCCGGAGAACTGCGTGGCCACCAGGTTACCGAGCATCATGCCCTTGCCCCCGCCCAGCAGCTCGGGGATCACGTACATGCCGAAGGCGGGAATCGCCACCAGCACGATGCCGGCCAGCAGCCCCGGCAGGGTCTGCGGGAAGACCGCGTGCCAGAAGGCGCGCACCGGCGAGGCGAAGAGGTCCTGAGCGGCCTCGACCTGGGCGGTATCGAGCTTCTCGAAGGCGGCGTAGAGCGGCAGCACCATGAAGGGCAGGAAGTTGTAGACCAGGCCCAGGGTGACCGCGAAGTTCGAAGGATAGAGACCCATGTTGGGAGCGATCAGGCCCAGCCCCTCGGCCAGGCTGGAGATCGGCGTGCCGGGGGCCAGCAGGTTCATCCAGCCGAAGGTGCGGATCACCTGGTTGGTCCAGCTCGGCACCACCACCAGCAGCAGCATGATCGGCCGCCACTTCTCGCGGCAGGTGGTGATGTAGTAGGCGATCGGATAGGCCACCAGCACCACCAGGCCGGTGGAGACGGCCGTCTGCCACAGCGAGCGCAGCAGGGTGTAGAGGTTGCCGGGGCTCCAGCCAAGGAAACCGAAGCCCGCCAGGCGCTTGAACGACTCCAGCGACAGCGGCATCTCAGGCAGCCCGTAGGGGCCGTTGGTCATGAAGGCCACGCCCATCAGGTAGGCGCCGGGTAGCACCAGAAAGATCACGATCCAGACCGCCCCGGGGGCCACGGTGAACAGCAGGTGGCGTGCCTCGCGCACCATGGCGCGGCTGCGGGCGGACGGCATTACGCCGGTATAGGCCATGCTCGTCTCCTCATTCACTCAGGGTGACCAGGTCGTCCGGCGCCACCGTGACGGTGACCCGGTCGCCCACCTCGGGCAGATGCCGGCCGCGATTGTTGAGGGTCACCTGCAGGGTGGTATCACCGACCTCCAGGCGATATTCGGCATGGCTGCCGCGGTAGAGCCGCTCGACGACCACGGCCGGCAGGTGGTTGTCGCCCGCCACCTCGCCGGGCAGCAGGTCCAGGGTCTCGGGGCGGATCAGCAGCAGCTCGCCTTCCCCCGCCTGCGCGGTGGAAAGCTCCCCCAGCGCCGTGGCGAACCGGCTGCCCTGGCGCCCGGTGACCGGGTAGAGGTTGTCATGGCCCATGAAGCGCGCCACGAAGGCGTTGGCCGGATGCTCGTAGACCTCCCGGGGCGACCCGACCTGCTGGATCACGCCGCCGTTGAGCACGGCGATGCGATCCGACATCACCATCGCCTCCTGCTGGTCGTGGGTAACGAAGACGAAGGTCATGCCGAGGCGCTTCTGGACTCGCAGCAGCTCCACCTGGAGCTGGCTGCGCAGGCCCGCGTCGAGGGCCGACAGCGGCTCGTCGAGCAGCAGCACGTCGGGCTCGCAGACGAGGGCGCGGGCCAGGGCGATGCGCTGGCGCTGGCCGCCGGAGAGCTGATCCACCCGCCGGTCGACGAGGTCACCGAGCTTGATGAAGTCGGCGATCTCGTCGACCTTGGCGTGGCGCGCCGCGGCGGCCATGCCGCGCATCTTCAGGCCGAAGGCCAGGTTCTCGCGCACCGAGAGGTGCGGGAAGAGCGCGTAGGACTGGAAGACCGTATTCACGCTGCGCCGGTGGGGCGGCACCTCGGTGATGTCGCGGCCGCCGATGGCCAGGCGACCATCGTCGGCATCCTCGAGGCCGGCGAGAATGCGCAGCAGCGTGGTCTTGCCACAGCCCGAGGGGCCAAGCAGGGTAAAGAACTCACCGGCCTCGATGGTCAGATCGACGCCATCCAGCGCCACGGTGTCGCGCCCGAAGCGCTTGTGCAGGCCCTGCATCTCGATGGCCGATGCCTGACGCGACGTCGCGCCCTGTGCCGCCCCCTCCGCGCGGGGACGGGCCGCGGCGGCGTCCGCCGTGATGGTCTCATTCATGGGGTGCCCTCTCGGTTCTCGATGGCCCGGTTACAGCCGGTCCCGCAGTTGATAGTAATGCGTGGCCAGCACCAGCAGCGGCTTTCGCATCAGACGTCCACCGGGAAAGCGGCGATGGGGCATGGCCGCAAAGGCGTCGAAGCGCTCGCCCTGCCCGGCGATGGCCTCGGCCAGCAGCTGGCCGGCGAGCCCCGCCAGCGCCATGCCGTGACCGGAGTAGCCCTGGGCGTAGTAGACGTTGCGGCCCAGCCGGCCGAAGTCGGGCGCCCGGTCCAGGGTGATCGCCACGTCACCGCCCCAGCGATACTCGATGGGCACGCCCTCGAGCACCGGGAAGATGCGCGCGATCTTTTCATCCATGCGGGTCGTGAGGTTGCGCGGCTCCCGGCCGTCGTAGCTGACCTCGCCGCCGAAGATCAGGCGGCGATCGGCGGAGAGGCGGTAGTAGTCGAGCACGAAGTTGGCGTCCGACAGGGCGTCGTTTTTCGGCAGCACCTGGGCCACCTGGGCCTCGCTGAGCGGCGCGGTGGCGATCATGTAGTTGGCGGCGCGCATGATGCGTCCGGAAAGCTCAGGCACCAGGCCCGCCTGGTAGGCATTGGTGCCGAGCACCACGAAGTCAGCGGTCACCTGCCCCCGGGCGGTGACCACGGTGGCGGGTTCGCCGTGGCGGATCTCGACGGCGGCGCTGTGCTCATGGATGGCCACGCCGGCGCGGCGCGCCGCCCGGGCCAGGCCCAGGGTGTAGTTGAGCGGGTGAAGGTGACCGCCCTCGGCGTCGAAGAGGGCCGCCGGATAGGCATCGCTTACCACGTGCTCGCGCAGGGCATCGCCCTCGAGCAGGGTGAGGGCCGAATAGTCGTAGTCGCGGGCCATGCGCTCGCGAAACGCCTCTAGCTCGCGGACGTGGCGCGGCTTTACCGCGGCATGCAGATAGCCCCAGGAGAGCTCGCAGGGAATGTCGTGACGCTCGATCAGCGCGGCCGTCAGGCGCACCGCCTCGCGGCTCATCTCCCAGATCTCCCGGGCGCGTTCGCGGCCCAGGGCCTTTTCCACGGTGGCGATGTCGGTGCCCAGGCCCGGCAGGATCTGACCGCCGCTGCGCCCGGAGGCACCGTGGCCGATCTCCCCGGCCTCGAGCAGCACTACCGAGTAGCCCCGCTCGGCCAGATGCAGGGCCGCCGAGCAGCCGGTGATGCCGCCGCCGATCACGCAGATATCCGCGCGCCGCTCTCCCTTAAGCGGTGGGCAGTCGCCGAGCTCGACGGCGATGGAGGCGCGATACCAGGATGCCGGATGCTCCGGCCGAGGCGGGATCGTCATACGAGAACCTGTCTGTTGTGCGCAGTGCGCTGATTGTTGTTGGTCGAAGCGATCGATGAAGGGCTCGCTCCGGCAGGCTCAGTGTGGCACCAGCACCACAACAGCTGTCAAGTATTTAACACCTACGAAAGCGGCCAACTAAACGCCACGCCGTCATAAAGAATCGCCAATACAGCTCAAGAATCTGTTTAAAAAGAAAAATAATGCAGTCTAAGACAGCTAACGCTCGGCGAATCGATCGAAACGCCGGATGATTATCGTCAAGTAATCACCATCACGCGCCCAATCTTCGACCCAGCGGGCGCCGCCCCGGGAGCGACACCCTGCCCCCGGTCGACTCGGCCGGCGACATGGGCTCGGGCTTGCCTTGGGCAGGCAGAAAAAGGACGGGGCAATGAACGGCACCGATGACCGGCATTGATGACCGGAACCGGTGAGCACGGGTCGCTCAGGTCGCCGCGCAGACCGGGCAGGCGGGATCGCGCGGCACCCCGAAGTGACGCCACTGGCCGGTGAGGCCATCGAAGGTGGAGAGGCCGCGATGGGGCGTGCCGGCGCCGCTGACGAGCTTGATCGCCTCCAGCGCCTGGAAGCTGCCGATCAGCCCCACCAGCGGGGCGATCACGCCGTTCTCGGCGCAGCGCAGCTCCTCGTCGCCCTCCTCCCCCGGGGGGTAGAGGCAGGCATAGCAGGGGGCGTCCGGGTCCCGCGGATCGAAGACGGCGAGCTGGCCGGAGAAGCGGATCGCCGCCCCGGAGACCAGCGGCACGCCGGCCGCCCGGCAGGCGGCGTTGATGGCGTAGCGGCTGGAGAAGCGGTCGGTGCAGTCGAGCACCACGTCCGCCTCGACGGCCAGTCGGGCCAGGGCCTCGCCGTCCAGGTAGTCGTCGATCGCCTGGATCACGCAGCCGGGATTGAGGGCGAGCGCCGCCTCGCGGGCCGACTCCGCCTTGTTCCGCCCGATGTCGGCGGTGGCGTGGGCGATCTGGCGCTGCAGGTTGGAGAGCTCCACCGTGTCGGCGTCGGCCAGGGTCAGCCGACCCAGCCCCGCGGCCGCCAGGTAGAGGGCCACCGGCGAACCCAGCCCGCCGGCACCGATCACCAGGGCGTGACCGGCCAGCAGGCGCTCCTGGCCATCGATATCGACCTGTTCGAGCATGATCTGCCGGCTGTAGCGCAGCAGGGACTGATCCTCCATGGCGGGGCTCACTTTTCCTCGAACTCCTCGATGTCGGGCACATGGAGGCTGAAGCTCTCCTTGACCTCCTCCATCACCACGTAGCTCTTGGACTCCTTCACCCCGGGCAGCGTCAGCACCACGTCGCCGAGCAGCTGGCGGTAGGCGGACATCTCCGGAATGCGGCACTTGAGGATGTAGTCGAACTGCCCCGAGACCAGGTGGCACTCCTGGATCTGCGGCAGCTTGGCCACGGCGCGACGGAACTCGTCGAACACCGCCGGCGACTGGGTCTCCAGGCTGATCTCGACGAACACCAGCAGGTTCGCCTTGAGCGCCCGGGGATCGAGCAGCGCCTTGTAGCCGCGGATGATGCCGGCGCGCTCGAGGCGCTTGACGCGCTCCAGGCAGGGCGTGGTGGAGAGCCCGACCTGAGAGGCCAGGTCGACGTAGGAGATGCGGGCATTGTCCTGCAGGCAGCGCAGGATCTTGAGGTCGATGCGGTCGAGCGAGCGGGTCTTGGCTTTCATTGTCGTTGGCATGCCGGTCTGGATGGGGCTTTCACGCCGTCGCGACAGTACGATCACCTGTAAAACACCCCTACTCGGGTGCCTCGGTGGGCTTCACGCATGCAAAGGCGACGAGACGTGGCGTTTTATTCTGCTGAAACATGTACCACATCACGGCCGTTCGGCTCCAGTCTCGTCGTCAACTCGTCGCCCCAGGCTGACCCGCGGATGACCGCCCAGATCGACGCGGTTCGCCACCTCGACGTAGCCCGCGGCCTCGAGCACCGCGCACACCGCCTCGGCCTGCTCAAAGCCGTGCTCGAGCATCAGCCAGCCGCCGGGAAGCAGGTGCCGGCCGGCCTCACACACCAGGTGGCGCAGATCGGAAAGGCCGTCGTCGGCCGCTACCAGGGCGCTGTGCGGTTCGAAGCGCACGTCACCCTGGGCCAGGTGCGGGTCGTCCGCGGCGATGTAGGGCGGGTTGGAGACGATCAGATCGAAGCGCTCGGCATCGATCAGCGCGGCGAACCAGTCGCTCTCGCGAAAGGCGGCGTTGGCGATGCCGAGCCGCGCGGCGTTGTGCCGGGCCAGGCCCACGGCCTCGGGACGGATATCCACCCCGAGCACCGACCAGCCGGGCCGCTCGCTGGCAAACGCCAGGGCGATGGCCCCGGTGCCGGTGCCCAGGTCCAGCAGCCGCCCCGCGGGGGCCGCGGCACGGGCCAGGGCCGCCTCCACCAGGCACTCGGTGTCCGGTCGGGGGATCAGCGTATGCGGCGAGGTGGCAAGCGCGAGGCCCCAGAACTCCCGCTCGCCGGTCAGGTAGGCCACCGGCTGGCCCTGGGCGCGGGCCGCCACCAGCGCCTCGAAGCGAGCCCGCTCGACGGTCGGCGCCTGGCGATCGCCCCAGGTATAGAGCCAGGTGCGATCCACCCCCAGCGCGTGGCAGAGCAGCACCTCGGCATCGAGGCGCGCGCTCGGCGCACCGGCAGCCGCGAGCCTTGCGGCGGCCCGCGCCAGCAGGTGATCGAGAATCATCCGGCGTCCTGCTGCAGGGCCGCCAGCTGCTCGGCCTGATACTCGTGGATCAGCAGCTCGACCACGTCATCGAGCCGCTCGCCGCTGACCACCTCGTTGAGCTTGTAGAGCGTCAGGTTGATGCGGTGATCGGTGATCCGCCCCTGGGGGAAGTTGTAGGTGCGGATGCGCTCGCTGCGATCGCCGGAGCCGACCAGGGAGCGCCGGGCGTCGGCCTGCTGCTGGCGCTGGCTGGCCACGGCCGACTGCTTGAGCCGGGCCGCGAGCAGCGACATCGCCTTGGCGCGGTTCTTGTGCTGGCTGCGCTCCTCCTGACACTCGACCACCACGCCGCTGGGCAGGTGGGTGATGCGGATGGCGGAGTCGGTGGTGTTGACGTGCTGGCCGCCGGCACCGCTGGAGCGGAAGGTGTCCACCCGCAGGTCGCCCGAGTCGATGTCGATGTCGCCGACCTCGTCGGCCTCGGGCATCACGGCCACGGTGCAGGCCGAGGTGTGGATGCGGCCCTGGGACTCGGTGGCCGGCACGCGCTGCACCCGGTGGGCGCCGGACTCGAACTTGAGGCGCGCATAGACCCCCTCGCCCTTGACCCGCGAGATGATCTCCTTGTAGCCGCCCATGTCGCCGTGGCTGGCGCTGACCACCTCGACCTTCCAGCCGTGCTGCTCGGCGTAGCGGGAGTACATGCGGAACAGGTCGCCGGCGAACAGCGCCGCCTCGTCGCCACCGGTGCCGGCGCGGATCTCGAGGAAGACGTTGCGGCGATCGTCGGGGTCCTTGGGCACCAACAGCTGCTTGAGCCGCACCTCGAGGGCCTCGAGCCGCTCGCGGCCCTCGTCGCGCTCGAGCTCGGCCAGCTCGCGCATCTCGGCGTCGGCATCGCCGAGGAGCTGCTCGGCGGAGGCGATGTCGGCCTCCACGGCGAGGTACTCGCCCCAGGCCTCGACCAGGGGCTCGAGCTCGGCATATTCCCGCGAGTAGTCGCGAAAGCGGGTCTGGTCGCTGATCACCTCGGGCTCGGCCAGCAGGGCGGCAAGCTCCTCGAAGCGCTCGATGAAGGCATCGAGGCGCTGGCGCAGGGTGGCTTTCATCGGCGCATCCTATCGGGAGTGGTCAGTGGATTCATCCAGCAGCAGGGTCGTGGCGGCCTGGAGCAGGTCGTGCTGCTCATGCGAAGCCGCGTCGCGCATCGCCACGGTGGGGCGGTGCAGCAGGCGGTTGGTGAGCTGATGGGCCAGCCGGCGGATCACCGCCTCGGGGTCCTCGCCACGGGCCAGGCGCGCCAGCGCCTGCTCTTCGGAGAGCTCGCGCAGGGACTCACCGCGGGCGCGCACGTCGCGAATCAGCTCACCGCCGCTGCGGATGCGTCGCTCGTGCTGCCAGTTGCCCACGCCGTGCTCGATCAGCGACTCGGCCTGGTCGGCGGCCACCTGGCGATGGCGGCGATTCTCCTCGATGACCTCCTGCAGGTCATCGACGGTATAGAGGAAGACGTCGGCGAGCTCCCCCACCTCGGGCTCGATGTCCCGGGGCACGGCGATATCGACCATGAAGACGGGACGGTGGCGCCGCTTCTTCAGCGCCCGCTCGACCATGCCCTTGCCCAGGATCGGCAGCGGCGCGGCGGTGGAGGAGATCACGATGTCGGCCTCGACCAGAGCGTCGGGGATCGCATCGAGGGTGATCGCCTGGCCACCCAGCGGACCGGAGACCACCTCGGCCCGCTCGCGGGTGCGGTTGGCCACGGTGAGCTGGCGCACGCCGGCCTCGTGGAGGTGGCGCGCCACCAGCTCGATGGTCTCGCCGGCGCCGATCAGCAGCGCCCGGGAGCGGGTGAAGTCGCCGAAGATGCGGCTGGCCAGGTTCACGGCCGCGTAGGCCACCGACACCGGATTGCGGCCGATGCCGGTCTCGGTGCGCACCTGCTTGGCCACGGCGAAGGTGTTCTGGAACAGGCACTCGAGCTCGCCGCCGAGGCTGCGCGCCCGGCGGGCCGATTGGTAGGCATCCTTGAGCTGACCCAGGATCTGCGGCTCGCCGAGCACCATGGAGTCGAGCCCCACGGCCACGCGCATCAGATGGCGCGCCGCCTCGTTCTCGCGATAGTGGTAGGCGCAGCGGGTGAGGTCCTCCACCTTCAGGCCGTGGAAGCGCCCCAGCCAGTCGAGGATCTCGCCTTCGCCGCCGGAGCCGGTGGCGCAGTAGAGCTCGGTGCGGTTGCAGGTGGACAGCACCGCCGCCTCACGCACCTCCGGCAAGGCACGCAGCTCGGCCAGCGCCGACTCCAGCTGGGTGGGCGAGAAGGCGACCTGCTCGCGCACCTCGATGCTGGCGGTCCGGTGGTTGATTCCCAGGGCAAGAAGCGTCATGCGTTCGGCATCTTCGCGAGTCGTGGTTCCGGCAAGGGCGACATGGTGATATCCGACGGCGCGGACCGCCCATCCTCGAAGCGCCGCATTCTAGCACAGGCCTGCCGCCGGAAGCGCCCCGGCATGCCGTGACGGGGATCACGCTTTGCCCGGACGGGTCGAGCCGTTATGCTGGCGGCTCGGCCTTCAGCACGAGACGCGCATGCCCCGCGGAACGCTCCCCCGACTCTCTCGCCATACGCCCCTGGTTCCCCTGACGCTGGCCTTCCTGCTCGCCGGCTGCCAGGGACTGCCGGGGGCCTCGTCGGCGGCCGACCCCATGCGCGACCCGCTGACCGGGGCGCCCCCGATCACACGCGGCCTGGACGCCAGGGGCCTCGCCGGCCTGCTTCAAGCCGAGATGGCCGGCCAGCGCAGCGACTACACCCGCGCCGCCCGGGGCTTTATCGAGGCCGCCGAGCGCTACGACTCGGTCGCCCTCGCCGAGCGCGCCACCCTGGCCGCTCGCTTCAGCGAGGATCCCGCGCTGCTCGAGGAGGCGGCACAGCGCTGGCAGGGCCTGGCCCCCGACAGCGACGCCCCGTCGCGGCTGCTGGCGAGCCTCGCCCTCCAGCGCGGCGACTGGGCCGCCGCGCTGGGCCACCGCCTCGACGTGATCGAACAAGCCGTGAACGAACAGGGCGCCGGCGAGCAGGAGGCGAACAACGCGCTGCTCGGGCTCGTGGAGGCCGCCCTCGACGACGGGGCCGATCCGGCCCCGCTGCTCGACCGCCTGCGGGCCCACCTGGCGCGCCCCGCGGCCACGAACCGCATCGATGCCGAGCTCGCCACCGCCCTGCTGGAGGCCGCCGCGGGGCAGCCGGCGACGGCCGAGCGTCGCCTGATGCGAGTCGCTCGACAGGCCCCCGAGCGGCCGGAGCTGTGGCGACTGCGCGCACACCTCGCGCTCCAGGCCGAGGCCCCCGCCGCGGCGCGCGAGCACGCCCGCCGGGGCCTTCAGGTATCGCCCGGCGATCCTCGCCTGATGCTGCTGCTCGCCCGGGCCGAGCTTGCGCTGGGCAGCGTCGAGGCCGCCGAGGACGCCATCGAGACGCTGCTCGCCGAACACGGCGACGATGCCTCGCTGCGCCTGGGCCTGGCTCGCCTGTTTCTCGAGCGCGAGCACCTGGCGCCGGCGCGCCGCCTGCTGCTGCCGCTGGTCGGCGACGACGAGGCTCCGCCGATGGCCTTCCTGCTGCTCGGCGCCATCGCCGAGCAGCGCGGGGAGATCGGCAACGCCCTCCTCTATTACCGCCAGGTGCCGGAGGGCGAGCAGTTCCTGCCGGCGCGGGTGAGCGCGGCCTCTATGCTGATGGCGGCCGACCGGCGACTCGATGCGCGCGCCTTCCTGCGCCTGGAGCGGCTGCGTCACGAGGCCTACGCGAGCGAATTGGCCTCCGTGGAGGTCGAGCTGCTGGACGAGGCGGGCCTCGACGAGCAGGCCAAGGCCCTGCTCGACAGCGAGCTCGCGCGGCGCCCGGACGATGAGCGGCTGCGCTACCAGCGCGCCATGCGCGCCTTCGCCGACGGCGATCTCGCCGCCATGGAAGCCGACCTGCGCCACCTCATCGAGCACGACCCGGATAACGCCACCGCCCTTAACGCGCTGGGCTATACCCTCGCCGATGCCGATATCGAGGGTCGCCTGGACGAGGCGCGCGCGCTGATCGAACGCGCCTATGAGCTCGCGCCAGACAACCCGGCCATCCTCGATAGCCTCGGCTGGGTGCACTACCGCCAGGGCGAGCCCGCCCGCGCCCTGCCCTGGCTCCGGCGCGCCTGGGCGGCGATGCCCGACCAGGAGATCGCCGCCCACCTGATCGAGGTGCTCTGGGCACTGGGCGAGAAGGCCCAGGCCCGCGACCTGCTCGAGGAGGCCCGGGAACGCTTCGAGACGCGCCCGCTGATCGACGAGCTGCTGCGCCGCCGGCCCGAACTGGACGCGGCGCCCTGACGAACGACGCTCGCCATGACGGAGTGCTCTATTGTCATGGCCGAGTGCTCTATTGTCATGGCCGAGTGCTCTATTGTCATGGCCGAGTGCTCTACCGTCATGGCCGAGTGCTCTCCCACGTCACTTCCCATCACGTCATTTCCCATCACGGAACGCCCCATGACGCACCTCACGCGACTGCTCATTCCCCTGCTGATCCTCGTCCTGCTGGCCGGCTGCGCCAGTCGCCCCACGCCGCCCGAAGGTGAGCGCGCCGCCGGGCAGTGGTCGGCGCAGCAAGCGCGCATCCAAGAGCTCGACACTTGGCTGCTGGCCGGCAAGGTCGGCCTGCGCACCCCGGAGGACTCCACCAGCGCCAACCTGGATTGGAGCCAGCACCCCCACTACTACCGCCTGCTGATCAGCGGTCCCTTCGGCAGCGGTCGCAGCACCCTCGAGGGACGCGAGGGGCGCTTCTCGCTGACCACCGCCGAGGGGCGCTTCGAGGCCGAGACGCCGGAGGCGCTGATGACGCAGCAACTAGGCTGGTCGCTGCCGGTCAGCGCGCTCTCCGACTGGGTGCGCGGCCTGCCCTCCCCGCAGGGCACCCATCGGCTGGAGCGTGACGCCCTGGGCTTCCCCCAGCGCATCGAGCAGGACGGCTGGGAGATCGCCTACCGCGACTGGACGCGCGTAGACGGCCTCTGGCTGCCGCGGCGGATGGTGATGACCTACGGCACGCTGCGGGCGACCCTGGTGGTCACCGACTGGCGCCCCACCCTCGATGAGTGACGCCATGCCCCGCACTGCCCCCCTTTCTGCGACCCGTTCTGCGCCTTGCTCTCCCCCCCGGGCCGAGCCGCTGGTGCTGCCCGCGCCGGCCAAGCTGAATCGCCTACTGCACATCACCGGGCGCCGACCAGACGGCTACCACGAGCTGCAGACGCTGTTCCAGTTCCTCGACGCCGGCGACACCCTCACCCTGCGCCGCCGCACGGACGGCGAGCTGAACCTCTCGCCGAGCCTCGACGGCGTCGCGCCCGCGGACAACCTGATCCTGCGCGCCGCGCGCCTGCTGCAGGCCGAGAGCGGTCGTCGCCTGGGCGCCGACATCCACCTCGACAAGCGCCTGCCCATGGGCGGGGGGCTCGGCGGCGGCAGCTCGGATGCCGCCACCGCCCTGCTCGGCCTCGATGCCCTGTGGGGGCTCGGCCTGGAACTGAGCGAGCTCGCCCGCCTGGGCCTCACCCTCGGCGCCGACGTCCCGGTGTTCGTGCACGGCCACGCCGCCTGGGCCGAGGGCATCGGTGAACGCCTGACGCCGGTGACTCTCGACACCCCCTGGTTTCTGGTCATCCACCCCGGCGTAACGGTCTCCACCCCGGCGGTGTTCGGAGCGCCCGAATTGACACGCCATACCCCCCCGATTACCATGGCGCGCGCACTGCAGGGGGGAGCGGCGAGCTGGCACAACGACTGCCAGGACACCGTCCGGAGACACTATCCCGAGGTGGCGCGTGCACTCGACTGGCTGGCCCACCGGGCACCGGCCATGCTGACCGGCACCGGCGCCTGCGTCTTTGCCCGTCTCGAGAGCGAGTCACAGGCGGATCGTCTCCTGGCCGAGGTTCCCGATGGCTGGCACGCCATCAAGGCACGCGGCCTGAACCGCTCACCTCTTCATGCTGCGCTGGGTCGATGACCCTCGCCGCCCCCGGGCGTCGAGACATGCCGACGCGGAGCTGATCCTGGGGCATAGCCAAGCGGTAAGGCAGCGGTTTTTGGTATCGCCATGCGCAGGTTCAAATCCTGCTGCCCCAGCCACTCCGACCGGAACCCCGTCGACCCCAACCCCTGAAGACCCAACACAGCAAAGGTGGCTGCGCGTGTCAAAATTGATGGTTTTCGCCGGGAATGCCAATCCCGATCTCGCCCGTAAAGTCGCCGAGAGCCTGGATACCCGCCTGGGTAACGCCACGGTGGGACAGTTCAGCGACGGCGAAGTCGCAGTCGAGATCAACGAGAACGTGCGCGGCAAGGATGTCTTCGTCCTGCAGCCCACCTGTGCACCGACCAACGACAACCTGATGGAACTGATCCTGATGGTGGACGCGCTGCGCCGCGCCTCCGCCACCCGGATCACCGCCGTGGTCCCCTACTTCGGCTATGCCCGTCAGGATCGCCGCGTACGCTCCGCCCGCGTGCCGATTTCCGCCAAGATCGTCGCCGACATGATGGTCAAGGCTGGCGTCGACCGGGTCATGACCATGGACCTGCACGCCGACCAGATCCAGGGCTTCTTCGACGTGCCGGTGGACAACGTCTACGGCTCGCCGATCCTGCTCGACGACATCGAGCGCCAGAACTACGACGATCTCGTCGTCGTCTCGCCCGACGTCGGCGGCGTGGTCCGCGCTCGCGCCATCGCCAAGCAGCTCAACGCCGACCTGGCGATCATCGACAAGCGCCGCCCCTCGGCCAACCAGGCCCAGGTGATGCACATCATCGGCGAGATCGAGAATCGCACCTGCGTGGTGGTGGACGACATGATCGATACCGCCGGCACCCTGTGCAAGGCCGGCGAGGCCCTCAAGGAGCGCGGCGCCCGTCGCGTGGTGGCCTATGCCACCCACCCGATCCTGTCCGGCCCGGCCGTCGACAACATCTCCGGCTCGGTGCTCGACGAAGTGGTGGTGACCGACACCATCCCGCTCGGCGAGGCCGCGCGTCGCAGCGGCAACATCCGCCAGCTCAGCGTGGCCGGGCTGATCGCCGAGGCGATCCGCCGGGTCAGCAACGAAGAATCCGTCAGCGCCATGTTCCACTGAGGCCGACCCGCCGAGCAGCGCTCGGCGGACGGCACAGCGGGACGAGGCGTCGGAGCAGCGCCCTAAGGGGCTCCCGGAAACGCCGCGGTCTGGTCGCGGGCCACGGCGTCTTCCTTACCTTCAGAAAGAGGCAATTTCATGTCCGATTACACACTCAATGCCAGCGTTCGCAACGACCTGGGGAAAGGTGCGAGCCGCCGCCTGCGTCGTGCCAACGCACAGGTGCCGGCCATCATCTATGGTGGTGAGCAGGCGCCGCAGCCGATCTCCGTCGACAAGACCAGCTTCTACAAGGCGCTGGAAGACGAGGCGTTCTTCTCCTCCATCATCAACCTGCAGGTGGACGGCAAGGCCCAGCAGGTCGTGGTGCGTGACCTGCAGCGTCACCCGTTCAAGCCGCTGGTGACTCACGCCGACTTCCTGCGCGTCGACGCCACCCACGAGCTGACCCTGAACGTGCCGCTGCACGTGACCGGTGAAGACGCCTGCGTGGCCATCAAGGATCACGACGGCGAGCTGCACCAGCTGGCCTCCGAGGTCGAGATCAGCTGCCTGCCGAAGGACCTGCCGGAGTACCTGGAAGTCGATATCAGCGCCGTCGAGATGGGCACTACCCTGCACCTGTCCGACCTTAGCGTGCCGGCCGGCGTGACCCTGGTCGCCCTGACCCACGGTGAGGACCACGACAACGCCATCCTGAGCGTCACCAAGGCCAAGGTCCGTGGTAGCGAAGCAGAAGAAGGCGAAGAAGAAGCCGGTGGCGAAGAAGCCGCGGGCGAGGGCGACGCCGAGTAATCGGTCTTGCCCGGCGGGCATGTCGGAGCCTCGACGTGCCCGCTTCGTCGTCAGGAATCAAGCGCCTCGGCGCTTGATTTTTTTTGCCATCACGCCGCACGCGAGGAGACCGGCATGAGCCAGTTGAAAGCGATCATCGGTCTGGGCAACCCCGGCGCCGACTATGAGGCCACCCGCCACAACGCCGGCGCCTGGCTGGTGCACGCCGTGGCGAGGGCGGCGGGCAGTGAACTGCGCCCCGAGCGCAAGTTCCTGGGCCGGCATGCGCGGGTCCGGCTGGACGGTCGGGAGCTGCACCTGCTCGAGCCCACCACCTTCATGAACCGCAGCGGCGGCGCCGTGGCGGCACTCTGCCAGTTCTTCAAGATCGCCCCCGACGAGCTGCTGGTGGCCCACGACGAACTCGACATGCCGCCGGGCACGGCGCGCTACAAGACCGGCGGCGGACACGGCGGTCACAATGGCCTGCGCGACATCATCCGCGCCCTGGGCAACGACAAGTCGTTTCACCGCCTGCGCATCGGCATCGGCCACCCCGGCGACAGCCGCCAGGTGACCAACTACGTGCTGGGTCGCCCCGGCAAGGCGGAGCGTGGCGCCATCGACGCCGCCATCGACGAGTGCCTGACTACCCTCCCCCAGGCCGTCGACGGCGACTGGGCGAAGGCCATGAATCGGCTGCACAGCTTCAAGGGCTGAGCGCTGCGAGCGGCGCCAGCATCGCCGATCCCGCCAAGCAGCTGTCGGCACGACGCCCTTTTCGCGTAGAATGCCGGCCATTCTCCATTCCCGAACTCGCTTTCCAGGAAGATCCCATGGGTTTCAACTGCGGTATCGTCGGCCTGCCCAACGTCGGCAAGTCCACCCTCTTCAATGCCCTGACCAAGTCGGGCATCGACGCCGAAAACTTCCCCTTCTGCACCATCGAGCCCAACGTCGGCATCGTGCCGATGCCGGACCCGCGGCTCGACAAGCTAGCCGAGATCGTCAAGCCCCAGAAGGTGCTGCCCACCACCATGGAGTTCGTCGACATCGCAGGCCTGGTGGCCGGCGCCTCCAAGGGCGAGGGGCTCGGCAACAAGTTCCTGGCCAACATCCGCGAGACGGAGGCCATCGCCCACGTGGTGCGCTGCTTCGATAACGACAACGTCATCCACGTGGCCAACCAGGTCGATCCCGAGGCGGACATCGAGATCATCAACATGGAGCTGGCGCTGGCCGATCTGGACACCGTCGAGCGCGCCATCCAGCGCCTGGTCCGCGTGGCCAAGGGCGGCGACAAGGAGGCCATCGCCACCAAGGCGATCCTCGAGCGCATCCAGCCCCACCTGGCCGAGGGCCAGCCGCTGAGAAGCTTCGGCCTCGATGACGACGACACGAATCAGCTCAAGGGCTTCGGCTTCCTGACGCTCAAGCCCACCATGTACATCGCCAACGTCAACGACGACGGCTTCGAGGACAACCCCTACCTCGACACGGTGCGCAGGATCGCCGCCGCCGAGGATGCCGTCGTGGTGCCGGTCTGCAACCAGATCGAGGCCGAGATCGCCGAGCTCGAGGATGAAGAGCGCGCCATGTTCCTCGACGAGCTGGGCATGGAAGAGCCCGGCCTCGACCGGGTGATTCGCGCCGGCTACGCGCTGCTGGGCCTGCAGACCTACTTCACCGCCGGCGTGAAGGAGGTCCGCGCCTGGACGGTGAAGGTCGGCGCCACCGCCCCCGAGGCGGCCGGCGTGATCCACACCGACTTCCAGAAGGGCTTCATCCGCGCCGAGGTCATCGCCTATGACGACTTCGTCAGCCTGGGCGGCGAGCAGGGTGCCAAGGATGCCGGCAAGTGGCGCCTGGAAGGCAAGGAGTACATCGTCAAGGATGGCGACGTCATCCACTTCCGCTTCAACGTCTGAGCCGCCGGGGCACCCCGAGAGCGCTCATGACGCCGCTGGGGCTTGACGGGGGCGAGTCAGGTACGTAGAATTCGCCCCCGTTGTTCGGCTACGTAGCTCAGCTGGTTAGAGCACATCACTCATAATGATGGGGTCCCCTGTTCGAATCAGGGCGTAGCCACCAAACATCGAAAAGCCCGCCTGGTTCGCCAGGCGGGCTTTTTTCGTTGCGCGCTATCTGGGCGCCAGGATCGCCGGCGGGACCGCACGGACGCGGCCCCGCCGGCGATCAAGACGCTCAGGGAAGCTCGACGCGATTGACGAAGGCGGTCAGCGCTCGCACCAGATAGTCCACGTCCCGAGCGCCCGCGGTCTCGCGGATCGAGTGCATGGCCCACTGGGGCGCCCCCACGTCCAGGGTCGGCACCCCGAGCCCGGTGGCGGTGATCGGGCCGATGGTGCTGCCGCACCCCATGTCGGCCCGGGTCACGAAGGTCTGCACCGGCACCTCGGCCTCGCGGCACAGGTCCCGGAACAGCGCCGCGGTCGCGCTGTTGGTGGCATAGCGCTGGCTGGCGTTGACCTTGATCACCGGCCCACCGTTGAGCGCCGGGCCGTGGGCGGCGTCGTGCTTGTCCTGGAAGTTGGGATGCAGGGCATGGGCGTTGTCGCAGGAGATCAGCCGCGAGGCCTGGATCAGGCGAATGAAGCCCTCCTCCCCCGCCTCGCCGAGCTGGGCATTCACCCGGCGCAGCACGTCGCCGAGGAAGGGCCCCTGGGCGCCGCAGGCACTGGCGCTGCCAACCTCCTCATGGTCGTTGGCCACCAGCACCGCGCCCTGGCGGCCGTCGCTCTCAAGCAGCGCCTCCAGGCCGGCGAAGCAGGAGAGCAGGTTGTCGAGCCTGGCGCTGGCGACCAGCTCGCCCTCGATGCCGACCCGCGCCGGCGCCTGCATGTCGCGAAACGCCAGCTCGAAGTCGAGGACCTCGACCTCGGTCAGGCCGTGCTGCTCCTCGAGCCAGCGGGCGAGCAGCCGCTCGAGATCGGGCCGGCCGCCGTCTTGAAGGAACACCGGGGCCATCTCGGTCTGAGCATTGATGGCTCGGCCGTTGTTGGCCTCGCGGTCCAGATGGATAGCCAGGCTCGGGATGATCGCCACCGCCCGCTCGACGTCGAGCAGCACGCCCTCGATGCGGCCATCGCCGTGGCGCACGTGGACCCGACCGGCCAGCCCCAGGTCGCGATCGAACCAGGGCGCCAGCAGCGCCCCGCCATAGACCTCGACGCCCAGCTGCAGCCAGCCCGCCGCACACTGGGCGGCGTTGGGCTTGAGGCGCAGGCCGGGGCTGTCGGTATGGGCGCCGATCAGGCGCAGGGCGTCGAGCCGCTCGCGGGGCAGCTGCAGGGCGATGATCGAGGAGTCGTTGCGGGTCACATAGACCCGCTCGCCGGGCGAGAGCTGCCAGGAGGCGGTCTCATCGAGGCGCCTGAAACCGGCGGCCTCGAGACGCGCGGCCATGTTGGCCGTGGCATGCCAGGGCGTGGGGGATCGATGCAGGAAGTCGAGCAGACGCTCGAGGCGGGCATCCTCGGACATGGAATTCCTCTATCGCGGGACGTTTCGGGGGTCTTGACGACACGGCCAAGCTGATACAATGGCACGTCTGTCCATGCAACTCGACGGCCGGGTCGGGGTCTGGATGAAGAGTGAGTGTACACGAATCGGGGAGTGCTTCATCGATGAGCCTGTTAGTCACCCTTGGGCGAGCGGCGGTTCTGGGCCTGCTGCTGGCCACGCCGCCGGCCCTGGCCAGCCTCGAGCCGAACGATGATCAGCGCCAGGCGGCTACTGAAGTGGCCGAGTCGCTGCGCTACGGCCACTACGCCGACGTAAGCCTCGACGATGCCTGGTCGCGGCGGGCCTTCGAGCGCCTGCTGGAGATCCTCGATGGCCAGCGCGCTTATCTGCTGGACCGCGACGTGGCCGCCTTCAGCGACCTGCGCACCGGCATGGATGAGGCACTGCTCGACGCCGAGCTGGCCCGCCCCTTCGCCCTCTACCAGCGCTATCACGAACGCGCCGAGCAGCGCCTCGAGTGGCTGCTGGCACGGCTCGACGAGGGCATCGACTTCAGCTTCGATAGCCAACAGCGCCTGGAGCTGGAGCGCAAGGACAGCCCCTGGGCCGGCAGTAAGGCCGCGCTTGATGAGCTGTGGATGAAGCGCCTCAACAACGCCGCCCTCAGCCTGACCATCAGCGACCAGGATCCCGAGCAGGTGACCGACACCCTGCGCCAGCGCTACGAGGGGCAGCTATCGCGGCTGCGCCAGACCAACGCGGCCGATGTCTTCGGGCTCTTCATGGCCGCGGTCACCGGCAGCGTCGACCCCCACAGCGAATACCTCTCGCCGCGCCAGGGCGAATCCTTCGACATCCAGATGCGTCTCTCACTGGAGGGCATCGGTGCCCTGCTGCAGGCCGACGGCGAGTTCGTCAAGGTCTCGAGCCTGGTGGCCGGCGGCCCGGCCGAGCGCGACGGCGCCCTGCAGCCCGCCGACCGCATCATCGGCGTGGGCCAGGAGGACGGTGAGATCGTCAACGTAGTGGGCATGCGGCTCGACGACGTGGTCGATCTGATCCGCGGCCCCAAGGGCTCGGTGGTGCACCTGGACGTGGTGCCCGCCCAGGCCATCGACATGACCCGCTCCACGGTGATCGACATCACCCGCGACACCGTGGACCTCGAGGATCAGGCCGCCCAGGGCGAGGTGATCGAGGTCGAGCGCGATGACGGCACGCATCGTCTCGGCGTGATCGAGATCCCGACCTTCTATGTGGACTTCGATGCCTGGCAGGCCGGCGAGGAAGACTTCCGCAGCACCACCCGCGACGTCGCCCGCGAGGTCGAGCGCCTCCAGGCCGAGGGCGTCGAGGGCATCGTGCTCGACCTGCGCAACAACGGCGGCGGCGCCCTGCAGGAGGCCAACTCACTGATCGGGCTCTTCATCGACCGCGGCCCCACCGTCCAGGTCCGCGACGCCCGCGGGCGCATCAGCCTCTACGGCGACACCGAGAGCGGCGCCCTCTACGACGGCCCCCTGGCCGTGCTGGTCAACCGCCTCTCGGCCTCGGCCTCGGAGATCTTCGCCGGTGCCATTCAGGACTATGGTCGCGGCCTGGTGGTCGGCAACGACACCTTCGGCAAGGGCACGGTGCAGACCCTCAACGAGCTCAGCCACGGCGAGATCAAGCTGACCCGCGCCAAGTTCTACCGCATCTCCGGCGAGAGCACCCAGCACCGCGGCGTTGAGCCGGATATCAACTTCCCGAGCCTGATCGACCCCGAGCTGATCGGCGAGAGCAGCCTCGACAACGCCCTGCCGTGGGATACCGTGCGCGAGGTGCAGTACCGGACCTACGGCGAACCCCGCCGGCACCTGGACACGCTGCGCGCCCGCCACCTGGAGCGCGCCGAGAAGCAGCCGAACTTCCACTATCTCGAGCAACGCTCCGAGCTCGCGCGCCAGCTTCGCGCGCAGCACACCAGCGTCAGCCTCAACCGCGAACAGCGCAAGCGTGAGGTCGAGGCACAGGAAGCGGAGCAGCTGGCACTGGAGAACGAGCGCCGCCGGGCCCTGGGCCTGGAGCCACTCGAGGACTGGACCGACGCCCGCGACGAGGACGAGACCGCGAACGCCGACGCCGACGATGAGCCGATCGATCGCGCCCAGGTCCTCGAGACCGCCCAGATCCTGCTGGACTATCGCCAGCTGGAGGACGGCTGGCACTACGCGGAACTCAACTGACACGCTGAATCACACCGCCCCATGACTATGACGCCGGACCCCTGTGGTCCGGCGTCTTGCTATCCGCATGGCTCGAATGGCGGCCCGGCGCTCACGTCGCGGCGACACTGCGGCGTGGCGAGAACCCTTGCAGATGCGAGACTCCACACCTCTAAGACGGCAAAGAGAAGACGGTAAAGACGCGGCTTGGGGTGCGGCAACGCGAGACAATACGGCACACATGGATGCGACCGGCTGGCGAAAATAGCGCTGAGGGGAAACGACCGACGGAGAAGGAGAAACGACGAGCTAGAAAGGCGAGAAACAGCACCGGATAGAATTACCGGACAGAACTGGCTCCCCGAACAGGACTCGAACCTGTGACCCAATGATTAACAGTCATTTGCTCTACCAACTGAGCTATCGGGGAACGATGCTGGATATTACGAGGAAATGCGGCAGGCAGCTAGGAGCGGTTGGCTCCCCGAACAGGACTCGAACCTGTGACCCAATGATTAACAGTCATTTGCTCTACCAACTGAGCTATCGGGGAATGACCGCATGCCGCATGGTGTTCGTCGCCGCGTGTAGCGTGACACGCTGAGCTAAGTTGGCTCCCCGAACAGGACTCGAACCTGTGACCCAATGATTAACAGTCATTTGCTCTACCAACTGAGCTATCGGGGAATGACCTCGAACACGGGGCGTAGTATACGGATCGGGCACGCAAGGTCAAGCCGCGATTGGCAATTTGGTGCCCGCACGGCCGGTCGGCACCCCGAAACAGACCCAACGAAAAACGCCCGACGGGCCGGAGCCTGACGGGCGTTTCTGCGTGTTCTGGTGGCTACGCCCTGATTCGAACAGGGGACCCCATCATTATGAGTGATGTGCTCTAACCAGCTGAGCTACGTAGCCTTATCAACAGGTTGCCCGACCAGGGCCGGGCAACGGGGATGAATTATGCACGCGGGCTTGCGCCATGGCAAGCCCGCGAGGCACTCAGCTCTCGATATCGAGCGCCTCCTTCACCGCCGGCAGCCCCGGCTCGCCCTCGCGGGTGGTGACACCCTCGAGCCAGGTCTCGAGCACCGCGGGATTGGCCTGCAGGTAGTCGCGGGCCGCCTCGCGGGGATCCTCGCCCTGATCCGAGATCTGCCCCATCAGCTGGTTCTCCATGGTGAGGGTAAACTCGAGGTTCTCGAGCAGCGTCCCGACGTTGCCACACTCCTCGGCATAGCCGCCGCGGGTGTTGGTATAGACGGTCGCCCCGCCCAGGTTGGGGCCGAAGTAGTCATCGGCCCCCGAGAGGTAGGCCATGTCATAGTTGGTGTTCATGGGGTGCGGCTCCCAGCCGAGGAACACCATCCATGTCTGCTCGGGCGTCCTGGCGCTCAGCTCGGCCAGCATGCCGGCCTCGCTGGAGTCGACCAGCGACCAGTCGCCGAGACCGAAGGCATCGTCGTCGATCATGTCCTGGATCAGCTGGTTACCGTCGTTGCCGGCCTCGATACCGTGGATATTGCCGTCGAACTTCTCGGCATGCTCGGCGAGATCGGCCACCGAGGTGACGCCGGCATCGTGCACGTACCGCGGCACCGCCAGGGTGTACTTGGCGCCTTCGAGGTTGGCACCCAGACGATCGACGCTGCCATCCTCGACGTAGGGATCGCTGATCGAGGCCATGGAGGGCATCCAGTTGCCCAGGAAGACGTCGAAGTCGTCGTTCTTCATGCCGGAATAGGCGATCGGCACCGAGACGGTGTCGATGCGGGTCTCGTAGCCCAGCGCCTCGAGCACCTCGGTGGTCAGGGCGGTGGTGGCCGTGATGTCGGTCCAGCCGACCTCGGCGAAGCGCACCTTCTCGCAGCTCTCGGGCTCGGCGGCCTGCAGCGGTGCGACAGCGAATCCGAGGGCGGCGGCGCCGACACCGAAGGCCATGCGACGATTCAGGAGAGTCGTGTTCATGAAAGCGTTCCTCTTGTTGGACATCAAGTATAGCCGCGACGGCAGCGCCGCCGACCGATGGGGAGATCCCATCAGACCTTTATTGATTGAACGTTCAATAAAGAAATGGCATGCTACATGGTAACCACGCCTGATGCGTTGGGTGCAACATCAATTCTCGGGACAGGAGCCAGCAACGGTGCCAAAGGTCGGAATGGAACCCATCCGCCGCCAGCAGCTGATCAAGGCGACCATGGCGGCCATCGACGAAGTCGGCCTGGCCGACACGACGGTGATGCGCATCGCCCGCCACGCGGGGGTCTCCGCCGGCATCATCAGCCACTACTTCGGCGGCAAGGACGGCCTGCTGGAGGCCACCATGCGCCAGATCCTGAGCGACCTGGGCGCGGCGGTAGCCGCACGGCGCAACGCGCTCAATACGGCGAGCCCGCGGGCACACCTGGGCGCCATCATCGACGGCAACTTCGATGGCAGCCAGGTCACCGGCCCGGTGGCCAAGACCTGGCTGGCCTTCTGGGCCAGCAGCATGCACCGGCCGACGCTGGCGCGCCTTCAGCACGTCAACGATCGTCGCCTCTACGCCAATCTGTGTCACCAGTTCCGCCGGCTGATGCCCCGTCACGAGGCGCGCGCCTGCGCCCGGGCCCTGGCCGCCCTGATCGACGGCCTGTGGCTGCGCGGCGCCCTGACGCCCGACGGCCTGGACAGCGACGTAGCGCGTCGTCTGGCCCACGACTACCTGGACCGACTGCTCGATACGCACGACACCCTTTCCGCTACCTGAACGGAGGTCAGCATGGCACTTTCCGCCCCCCAGACCCTCTACATCGACGGCCGCCACACGGCCGCCACCTCGGGCGAGACCTTCGCCGTGGTCAATCCCTTCGACGGCTCGCTGCTCGCCGAGGTGCCCCAGGCCGCCGAGGCCGACGTGGACGCCGCCGTGGCCGCGGCTCGCCAGGGCCAGCGCGCCTGGGGAGCGATGAGCGGCATGGAGCGTGGCCGCATCCTCTACCGCGCCGTCGCGCTGCTGCGTGAGCGCAATGACGAGATCGCCGAGCTCGAGACCCGCAACACCGGCAAGCCGATCAGCGAGACCGCGGCCGTGGACATCGTCACCGGCGCCGACGTGCTCGAGTACTACGCCGGCCTGGCCCCGGCCCTCGAGGGCGCCCAGATCCCGCTGCGCGAGGACTCCTTCGTCTACACTCGCCGCGAGCCGCTGGGCGTGATCGGCGCCATCGGCGCCTGGAACTACCCGATCCAGATCGCCTGCTGGAAGAGCGCCCCGGCGCTGGCCGCCGGCAACGCCGTGGTCTTCAAGCCCAGCGAAGTCACCCCGCTGACCACCATGATCCTCGCCGAGATCTTCAGCGAGGCCGGCCTGCCCGACGGCGTCTTCAACGTCGTCCAGGGCGATGCCCGGGTCGGGGAGATGCTCACCGGCCACCGCGGCATCGACAAGATCTCGTTTACCGGCGAGGCGGGCACCGGCCGCAAGGTAATGGCCGCGGCCGGCGGGTCGACGCTCAAGGACGTGACCATGGAGCTCGGCGGCAAGTCGCCGCTGATCGTCTTCGCCGATGCCGACCTGGACCGCGCCGCCGATGCCGCGATGATGGCCAACTTCTACTCCAGCGGGCAGATCTGTACCAACGGCACCCGAGTCTTCGTCGATCGCGCCGTGAAGGCGGCCTTCGAGGCGAAGCTCGTCGAACGGGTGGCGCGCATCCGGGCCGGCGACCCGCTGGATCCGACCATTAACTTCGGGCCCCTGGTGAGCTTCGAGCACCAGGAGAAGGTGCTCGCCTACATCGCGCTGGGCAAGCAGGAAGGCGCCCGGGTGCTGGCCGGCGGCGAGGCCTGGGACCAGGGCCGTGCAGACGACGTCGACTGGGCCAGCGGCGCCTGGGCCGCCCCGACCATCTTCACCGACTGCAGCGACGAGATGCGCATCGTGCGCGAGGAGATCTTCGGCCCGGTGATGTCCGTGCTCGCCTTCGACGACGAGGATGAGGTGATCCGCCGCGCCAACGACACCGAATACGGCCTGGCTGCCGGCGTCTTCACCGAGGGGCTCAATCGCGCCCACCGCGTGATCCGGCGCCTGGAAGCCGGCATCTGCTGGATCAACACCTGGGGCGAGTCCCCGGCCGAGATGCCCGTGGGCGGCTACAAGCAGTCCGGCGTGGGTCGCGAGAACGGCATCGAGACACTGGCTCACTACACCCAGACCAAGTCGGTGCAGGTCGAGATGGGCCCCTTCGAATCGGTGTTCTGAGGCCCGTTTCGATCCTGGCGAGGCGATGAGCTGATCCGGCGACAAGCCTGCGCGAGGGCGCTGTAAACCCATCCATGGGCGCTACTTTTGACGTCCCTGGTCAAAAGACCCTCGCTCCCGCTTGTCCCCGGCGCTCATCTCGCCGGCCCCTTTTTCGATCGTCACCCGGGCGCGGGGACCTTTCCCCGCCCCCCCGATCGGCGAGCACCTCGCCGCCGTGACCCCTTTGACTCTCTCAGGGAGGCTCCCATGTCACCGTCCCGTGAATTCGATTACGTCATCATCGGCGCCGGCTCCGCCGGCAACGTCCTGGCCACCCGTCTGACCGAGGACCCGGACGTCAGCGTGCTGCTGCTCGAGGCCGGCGGCCCCGATCACCGCTTCGACTTCCGCACCCAGATGCCGGCGGCCCTGGCCTACCCGCTGCAGGGCAAGCGCTACAACTGGGCCTTCGAGACCGACCCGGAGCCCCACATGGACGGCCGGCGCATGGAGTGCGGTCGCGGCAAGGGCCTCGGCGGCTCCTCGCTGATCAACGGCATGTGCTACATCCGCGGCAACGCCCTGGACTATGACGGCTGGGCCAAGCAGCCGGGCCTGGCGGACTGGGCCTACGCCGACTGCCTGCCCTACTTCAGGAAGTCCGAGACCCGCGACATCGGCCCCAACGCCTACCACGGGGGCGACGGCCCGGTCAGCGTGACCACCCCCAAGGAAGGCAACAACCCTCTCTATCACGCCTTCATCGAGGCGGGCCAGCAGGCGGGCTATCCGGCCACCGAGGACGTCAACGGCTACCAGCAGGAGGGCTTCGGCCCCATGGACCGCTTCGTCACCCCGAACGGGCGACGCGCCTCCACCGCCCGGGGCTACCTGGATCAGGTCAAGGGGCGGGCGAACCTGACCATCGAGACTCGCGCCATCACCGACGTCATCACCTTCGAGGGCAAGCGCGCCAGCGGAGTGCGCTACGCGCGTCACGGCAAGCCCCAGGCGGTTCGCGCCCGCCGCGAGGTGCTGCTGTGCGCCGGTGCCATCGCCTCGCCGCAGATCCTGCAGCGCTCCGGCGTGGGCCCGAAGGATGTGCTCGAGGAATTCGACATCGAGGCCGTGCAGATCAACGAGAACGTCGGCGCGCACCTGCAGGACCACCTGGAGATGTACATCCAGTACGAGTGCACCCAGCCGATCTCGCTCTATCCGGCGCTCAAGTGGTACAACCAGCCGAAGATCGGCGCCGAGTGGCTCTTCCTCGGCACCGGGGTGGGCGCCAGCAACCAGTTCGAGGCGGCGGGTTTCATCCGCTCGAGCGACGAGGAGGCGTGGCCCAACCTGCAGTACCATTTCCTGCCCATCGCCATCAGCTACAACGGCAAGAGCGCGGTGCAGGCCCACGGCTTCCAGGCCCACGTGGGCTCCATGCGCTCGGAGAGCCGCGGCCGCGTGCGCCTGGCCTCCCGCGATCCCGAGGCCGCGCCTTCGATACTGTTCAACTACATGTCCACCGAGAAGGACTGGCAGGAGTTCCGCGACGCCATCCGACTGACCCGCGAGATCATCCATCAGCCGGCCTTCGACGAATACCGCGGCCGGGAGGTCTCCCCGGGACCGGACGTGCAGTCCGATGAAGCGCTCGACGCCTTCGTCAAGGCGCATGCCGAGACCGCCTATCACCCCTGCGGCAGCTGCCGCATGGGCGAGGGGGACGATGCCGTGGTCGACGGCACCGGCCGGGTACACGGCCTGGAGGGTCTGCGGGTGGTCGACGCCTCGCTGTTCCCGGTGATCCCCACCGGCAACCTCAACGCGCCGACGATCATGCTCGCCGAGAAGATGGCCGACAAGATCCGCGGCCGGACGCCGCTGCCGAAGAGCGACGCCCCCTACTACGTGGCGGGCGACGCCCCCGCCCAGCAGGAACCGATGCGCCGTACGGCCTGATCGGTTCGCCGAGCAACACCGAGCCGCCCCGCCCCTGTGCGGGGCTTCTTGCGTTTAATGGTCAGCAACATGAGGCGAATGGAGGAAGGTCGAAGAGGGGTCTTTTGCCATGGGTGAGGCGATCCTCGCCGAACGGGTTGGCCATGGACGGCCAACACCGGTCCTGCAAGCGGAGCAGGATGCGAGAGCGTCGCAGGGCAAAAGTAGCGCCCAAGGACGGGTTCACAGCGCCCCTCGTAGGCCTGCCTCCATGTGTGTCCCTGACACGTCAAGGACACACCGCATCAAAGGGATTGGCCGCCGGCGGCAGGATGCGCTAGGCTGAGGGCATTCAAACAAGTGTTCGAATCCGTCGGAGCCCACCATGCTGACCCTGATCCTGCTCGTGCTGGCCATTGCCGGCCTGCTCATCGTGATGCGCCGGGAGGCCGGCGCCCTGCCCGCCCTGGCCGTGACCGCGGGGCTCGGCCTCGTCGGCCTGGTCGCCGGCGCGTCGGTCCTCGGCGTGCTGCTGCTGGTCGCCGCCGCGGCCATCGCCGCCTGCGGCCTGCCCGCCCTGCGCACCCGCTGGCTCACGCCGCGACTCTTCGCGCTGTTCAAGAAGGTAGCCCCCAAGGTCTCGGACACCGAGCGCACCGCCCTCGAGGCCGGCAGCGTGGCCTGGGATGGCGAGCTCTTCACCGGGCGTCCCGACTGGAAAAAGCTGCTCGACTATCGCGACGAGGGGCTCTCGGACGAGGAGCGCGCCTTCCTCGATCACCAGTGCAGCGTGGCCGCCGGCATGTGCAACGCCTGGGAGATCGCCCGGGAACGCGCCGACCTGCCCCAGGAACTCTGGGACTACCTCAAGCAGGAAGGCTTCTTCGGCATGATCATCCCCAAGGCCTACGGCGGCCTGGGCTTCTCGGCCAAGGCGCAGTCTCTGGTGCTGCAGAAGCTCTCGATCAGCGAGACGCTGATGGTCACCGTGGGCGTGCCCAACTCCCTGGGGCCGGGCGAGCTGCTGCTCAAGTACGGCACCGAACAGCAGAAGGATCACTACCTGCCGCGCCTGGCCGACGGCCGCGAAATCCCCTGTTTCGGCCTGACCGGTCCGCGGGCCGGCAGCGATGCCACGGCCCTCCCCGACACCGGCGTGGTGTGCAAGCAGGTCATCGACGGCGAGGAGGTCCTCGGCCTCCGGCTGAATTTCGAGAAGCGCTGGATCACCCTGGCGCCCATCGCCAGCGTCGTGGGCCTGGCCTTCCGGCTCTTCGATCCCGACCAGCTGCTCGGCGAGGAGGAAGATCGCGGCATCACCCTGGCGCTGATTCCCCGCGACACTGACGGCATGGAGATCGGCCGCCGCCACCATCCCATCGGCAGCCCCTTCCTCAACGGGCCGATCAAGGGCCAGGACGTCTTCGTGCCGCTCTCCACCATCATCGGCGGGCCGGAGATGATCGGCCAGGGCTGGCGGATGCTGGTCGAGTGCCTCTCCATCGGGCGCTGCATTACCCTGCCCTCCGGCGCCACCGGCACCGCCCGCTATGCGCTGGGCTGGAGCGGCGGCTTCGCGCGGATCCGCCGCCAGTTCAACGTGCCGGTGGCCGAGATGGAGGGCATCCAGGAGCCTCTGGCGCGCATGGCTGCGCTGGCCTATGTCTCCCGGGCCGCCGTCTACCAGACCGCCAACACCATCGATCATGGCGAGAAGCCGGCGGTGCCCTCGGCGATCCTCAAGAGCCAGCTCACCGAGTTCCAGCGGGTGATCCTCGGCGATGCCATGGACATCCACGGCGGCAAGGCGGTCACCTTGGGGCCGCGCAACTACCTCGGCATCGGCTACAGCGCCAACCCGGTGGCGATCACCGTCGAGGGCGCCAACATCATGACCCGCAACCTGATGATCTTCGGTCAGGGCGCCATCCGCTGCCATCCCTACGTGCTCGAGGAGCTGGCCGCCAAGGATGCCGACGACGCCACGGCCTTCGACCGCGCCTTCTTCGGCCATGCCGGGCTGATCTTCGGCAACGCCGCCCGCGCCCTCACCCAGGGCCTGGGGCTCGGCCGGCCGAGCGTGCCCTTCGACGAGATCGCCGCCCCCTATGCCAGGGACATCGCGCGGCTCTCCGCCGGCTTCGGGCTCTGCGCCGATGCCGCCATGGCGAGCCTGGGGTCGCAGCTCAAGCAGCGTGAGATGCTCTCCGCGCGCCTCGGCGACGTGCTCTCCAACCTCTATCTCGCCTCCATGACGCTCAAGCAGTGGCACGAAGGCCACAAGGTCGAGGGCGAGGCGGCCCTGCTGCACTACGGCTGCCGCTTCCTGCTGGGACGCGCCGAACAGGCCCTGGACGAACTCTTCGACAACCTGCCGAGCCGCGCCCTGGGCCGCACCCTGCGCGTTATCGTGATGCCGACGGGTCGGCGCTGGAAGCGCCCCGAGGACACGCTGACCCGCGAGATCGCCCAGAACGTCTCCCGGGACACGCCCCTGCGCCGCCACCTGCTCGACGCCACCTGGCAGGAGAACGACGGCAGCCGGGACAACCCGCTGGCCCGCTACAACGCGTTGCTGGCGAACCAGGAACGCGCCGAGGCGCTCTATCGCCGGGTCAACAAGGCCTACGCCAAGGGTCAGCTGCCGGCCGAGGCGCTGCATCCGGAACAGCGGGTCGAGGCCGCCCTGGCGGCAGAGCTCATCAGCGAGGAGGACGCCACCTTCATGCAGGAGCGCGAGGCCGCGGTACTGGAGCTGCTCACCGTGGACGACTTCGCCTACGACGCCTTCGTCACCGACAAGACCAAGGTGCTGCGCCACCAGCCGGCCTGAGCCTCTGGGCTAACCCTCTGAACTAGGCACCACACAACGCCTCGGCCAGCCGCCGGGGCGTCTTGTTATTACCTTGCAGCTCCCAAGAGCCGAATAAAGTGGAGCCTGAGCGGCGGGATAGGTCAAAGAGAGGGTCCTATGCCAGGGGTGAGAAGCACTGCTTCGAACGGGCTGGCCAGGGCTGGCCAGGGATGGTCAGCACCGGCCCTGCAAGCGGAGCGGGACGCGGGAGCGCCGCAGGGCATCGGTAGCGTACAGGGAGGTATTCACAGCGCCCTCTCGTCGACCTATACCGACGCGGGATGCGTTCTTGCTCAAGGCGACAGCGGCCAGACGATCAGGATCAGCGGGATCGCCACCGCCATCACCACCAGGGTCAGCGGCAGCCCCAGCTTCCAGTAGTCGCCGAAGCGGTAGCCGCCCGGGCCCATCACCAGGGTGTTGGACTGGTGGCCGATGGGGGTGAGGAAGGCGCAGGAGGCGCTGATCGCCACCACCATCAGGAAGGGATCCAGGGAGACGCCGAAGCCCTCGGCGAGGCTCGCCGCGATAGGCGCCATCAGCAGCGCCGCCGCGGCGTTGTTGACCACGTTGGAGAGCAGCGTGCAGACCAGGAACAGTCCCACCAGAATGGCCACTACCGGCCACTCCCGGCCCATGGCCAGCAGGGTCTCGGCGATCAGGGAGGCCCCGCCACTGGTCTCCAGCGCCTGCCCCACGGGGATCATCGCCCCCAGCAGCACGATCACCGGACCGTCGATGGCCTGATAGGCCTCGCGCAGCGACAGCACGCCCACCATCAGCGAGGCCAGGGCGGCACCGGTCAGCGCCACCGACGAGGGCAGCAGGTCCAGCACCATGGCGATCACCGCCACCGCGAAGATCGCCACCGAGACCGCCAGCATGCGCGGCCGCCCCAGGGTCAGGTTGCGGCTGGCCAGCGGCAGACAGCCCAGGGTGGTGAGGCTCTCACCGATCTCGCCCTCGCCGCCCTGCAGCAGCAGCACATCGCCGGCCCGGAACCGGATATCGCGCAGGCGCTGGTTGAGGCGTCCGCCATCCCGGGCCACCGCCACCAGGTGCAGGCCGAACTGGTTGTGCAGGCGCAACTGGGTGACGGTGCGGTGGATCATCATGGAGTCGTTGCGCACCACCGCCTCGACCAGCTGCAGGCCCTCGGTATCCACCGAGGAGCGCTTTACCTCCTCATCCTCGCCCCGCGACTCGTCATCCTGCGATTCATCATCCTGCGACTCACCTGATTGGGCCTTGCGAGGCGCGGCCTGCTCCTCACTCTCCTGTGACTCGCTCTCCTGTGACTCGCTCTCCTGTGACTCGCTCTCCTGTGTCTCGTCGTCCGGCGGCGGCTCGGGGCCGACCACCAGGCCCGCCTTGTCCTCGATCAGCTTCATCTCCTCGGGTCCGGCCTCCACCAGCAGGATATCGCCCTCGCCCAGGGTGCCGTGGAAGGCGTGACCGGCATGACGCTTGTCGTCGCGCACCACCGCCAGCACCGGGATGGTCTCCTCCAGGGCCTGGTGCAGGTCGCGCAGCGTCCAGCCTACCGCCTTGCCGTCCTCGGGGACGCGCAGCTCCACCAGGTAGTGAGCGGTATCGAACATCTCCTCCGTGGAGGCCTTGCCGGCTCGCTGGGGCACCAGGCGCCAACCCACCAGCACGATGAAGGCCAGGCCGACCAGGGCCACGCTGGCACCGACGGGAAAGAAGGAGAACATGCCGAAGCTCTCCCCCACCGCCTCATGACGGTAGCTGGAGATGATGATGTTGGGCGGGGTGCCGATCAGGGTGGTGAGGCCGCCGAGCAGCGAGCCGAAGGCCAGCGGCATCAGCAGCAGCGAGGGCGGGCTGTCGTGCTCCCGAGCCATGCGGATCGCCACCGGCAACATCAGCGCCAGGGCGCCGACGTTATTCATCACCCCGGAGAGCACCAGCACGGTGCCGGAGAGCACCAGCATCTGCAGGATCAGGCGGTCGCCGACCTTGAGGGCCTGCTCGGCGATCAGGTCGACGAGCCCGGAACGCTCGAAGCCGCGGCTGAGCACCAGCACCGCGGCGACGGTGATCACGGCGGGATGGCCGAAGCCGTAGAAGGCCTCGTCGGTGGGCACCAGGCCCAGCAGCACGGAGGCCAGCAGCGCACCCAGCGCCACCAGGTCGTAGCGAAAGCGGCCCCACACGAAGGCCGCAAGCGTCGCGCCGAGAACCATAAATACCTGGGTGCTGTCGCTCATCTCCGATCACCTCCCTGTGCCGTCAGGATGATGTCAGCACAACAGCCGAGGCCGAGAAAAGCCAGCGTTTCCCGCTTTCTCCCGCCCAATACGCACACCCCGGCACATGGCCGGGGCGCGCAGGCAGCGAGAACGTCGGACGGCTCGGCGCGGTCCGGCCGGCCGGCCGCCCGTCACGTCAGGGCTCGGCGAACGGCAGCGGCTCGCTGCCGCGGCGCACCTCGAAGACGTTGAGCGTCATGGCCACCAGGGCGTAGTAGCCGAACACCCCCACCAGCTCGACCACCGCCGGCTCGCCGAAGGCCTCCACCGCCTCGGCATAGAGCGCCTCGTCGACGCGCCGGGTGGTGTAGAGCGTCTTGCCCAGGCGATGGATCAGCGCCTCGTCGTCGCGCTCGAAGGCTGGCTCGCGTCCCGCCTGGAGCGCCTCGATCACCGCCTCGCTGACCCCGGCCTCGCGGGCGATGGGCGCGTGGATCTGCCACTCGGCCTGGGACTGCCACCAGGCCGCGGTGAAGAGTATCGCCAGCTCCGTGAGTCGCAGCTCCAGACGCGTGTCATAGCGGCAGAAGGCGCCGAGGCGCTGGGCATGATCGGCCAGTGCCGGACTGTGGATCCAGGCCAGGAAGGGGCCGTCCAGGTTGCCGCGCGGGCCGCTCAGGATGGCGTGCAGCACGCGGCGCTGCTCCGGCGCCATGCTAGCTTCGTCCAGGGAAGAGAGGCGGGAGTCGATCGACATCGGGCGAGGCTCCATTACGAGTGGGTGAAAACGCGCTTGAGGGCGGCGTCGAGCTTGTCGACGATTTCGTCCAGGTGGGCGTCGTCGAGGATGAAGGGCGGCGCCAGCAGGATGTGATCGCCCCGGCGGCCATCCAGGGTGCCGCCCATGGGATAGCACATCAGCCCCTCATCCATGGCCGCGCGCTTGATCGCCGCGTGCAGCTGGCGCTCGGGGTCGAACGGCGTCTTGTCGTCGCGTTCGGCGACCAGCTCGAGCCCGCGGAAGAGCCCCCGGCCGCGGATATCGCCGACGTGGGGGTGCTCGGCGAAACGCGCCTCGAGCCGCTGCTGCAGCCCCTCGCCCAGACTCACGACCCGCGACAGCAGGCCGCGCTCCTCGACGGCGCGCTGCACCGCCAGGGCGGCGGCGCAGGCGGTAGCGTGGCCGATGTAGGTGTGGCCATGCTGGAAGAAACCCGAGCCCTCGGCGATCGCCGCGCGAATCCGCTCGCTGACCAGGGTCGCGCCGATCGGCTGGTAGCCGGCGCCGAGGCCCTTCGCCACGGTCAGCAGATCCGGCGTCACGCCCTCCTGCTCGGCGGCGAACAGTGTGCCGGTGCGCCCCATGCCGCACATCACCTCGTCGAGGATCAGCAGGATGCCGTGACGGTCGCAGATCTCGCGCACCCGCTTGAAGTAGCCCGGCACCGGCGGCACCGCACCGAGGGTCGCGCCGACCACCGGCTCGGCGACGAAGGCCATCACCGTATCCGGCCCCAGGGCCTGGATCTCGGCCTCAAGCTCCGCCGCCAGCCGCTCGCCGTAGGCCTCGGGGGTCTCGCCGGGGGCCTGGCCGCGGTAGGCGTAGCAGGGGCTGACGTGGCTCACCCCGACCAGCAGCGGCTCGAACTGCTTCCGGCGCCAGGCGTTGCCGCCGGTGGCGAGCGCCCCCAGGGTGTTGCCGTGGTAGCTCTGGCGCCGGGCGATCAGGTGCTTGCGCTGGGGTTCGCCGCGCTCGATGTAGTATTGGCGCGCCAGCTTCAGCGCCGCCTCCACCGCCTCGGAGCCGCCCGAGACGAAGTAGACCGAGGAGAGCCCCTCCGGCGCGCGCTCGACCAGGAAGTCGGCCAGCGCCTCCATCGGCTCGTTGGTGAAGAAGGAGGTGTGGGCATAGGCGAGCCGGCCGACCTGGTCACGCACCGCCTCGATCACATCGGCATCGCTGTGGCCCAGGCAGGAGACCGCGGCACCGCCGCAGGCGTCCAGGTAGCGCTTTCCCTGGGCATCGATCAGGTAGGGACCCTCGCCGCCCACGGCGGTCGGATAGGAGTGCTTCAGATGACGGTGGAATACGTGGCTCATGCGGCCCTCTCGCAAATATGCAAATCCAATAGCCATTCTGCAAAAACGGAAATATATTTGCAAATCTATTCGGCCGCGGCCTGACGCCACGTCCGACGAGCGCTACAATGCCCACCCCAATCACCCCAGGCCGCGCCGATACCGACATGACGTTCCCCAAGCCCCAGCGACCGGACACCCTCGGCGACCTCGAGCGCCTGCTCGCCTCCATCGAGCAGGGCGAGGGGTCGGTGCGGCTGGGCAAGCGCTCGCGTCGGGTGCTGTCGGCGATGGTCACCGCGCCGCAGCAGGCCGCTGTGTCGTCGATCAGCGAGCTGGCGGAGCGCCTGGGCGTCAGCCCCTCGACCCTGTCGCGCCTGGCCCAGCGCCTCGGGTTCGACGGTTTTGCCGGCCTGCAGGCGGTGTTTCGCCGCAACGTCACCGAGGGCAAGAGCTTCTACAGCGACCAGGTCTCGCGCCTGCTGGACAGCGAGGGGGATGACGATGCCCTCGCCCGGCTGGCCCACCTGGGTCGCCAGGAGAGCGCCAATATCGCCGACACGGTGACGGGGATCGATGGCGAGGCCTTCGCGGGCGCCGCGCGGCTGCTGGTGGAGGCGCGGCGCGTGAGGGTCCACGGCATGCGCCAGTTCGCCTCGCTGGCCTCGTTCCTGGCCTATGGCCTGGGCATGCTGCGCGCCGATGCGGCGCCGCTTGACGCCGTTCGCCACGGCGTCGCGGATGCGCTGGCCCAGCTCGAGGAGGGGGACGTCCTGGTGGTGGCGAGCTGCTTTCCCTACACCCCCAGCGTGCTGGCTACCGCGGAGGTAGCGGCGCGCCAGGGTATCCGCGTCATCGCGCTGACCGACTCCCGGGGATCGCCGCTTGCCAGGGTGGCGCACTACAGCTTCCCGGTGCCCAACCACAGCCTCTTCTTCAGCAACAGCATGTGCGCCTTCATGCTGCTGGCCGAGGGCCTGCTGAGCGAGGCGGCGAACCTGCTCGGTGATGAGGGGCTCGCCGCGCTCAAGCGGCGCGAGCAGCTGATCGGCGAGCTCAACGAGTCGCTTTAGGCTTTGTCTGAAAAGTCGGCGAGCGAAGGTCAGACAAGGCAACAATCGGCGAAAAGACGGAGTTTACGGGGTGTAAATGAGTACTTTGAGTCGATTTTTAACGCCGTATGGCCGAGCGCAGCCAGTTTTCGGACATAGCCGAGGCGCCGCCCGCGCCTCGTACAGGGATCAGATCACGGCAACAGGATGGTCGACCCGGTGGTCCGGCGGGCCGCCAGGGCCGCCTGAGCCTCGCCCGCCTCGGCCAGCGGATAACGATTCGAGATATCGATGGTGACCTGGCCGCTCTGAAGCATCGCGAAGAGCTCGCCGGCCATCCACTCCAGCCGCTCGCGGGTGTCGGCGTAGCCGTTGAGGCTCGGGCGGGTAACGAACAGCGACCCCTTCTGGTTGAGGATGCCGATGTTGACGCCCTCGACCGCGCCGGAGGCGTTGCCGAAGCTGACCATCAGGCCGCGCTTCTTCACGCAGTCAAGCGAGGTCTCCCAGGTGTCCTTGCCCACCGAGTCATAGACCACATCGCACATCGCGCCATCCGTCAGCTCGCGCACCCGCTCGACCACATCCTCCTTCGTGTAGTCGATGGTGGCCCAGGCGCCGTTACCCTCGGCCAGCGCCGCCTTCTCCGGGGAGCTGACCGTGCCGATCAGCCGCACGCCGAGCGCCTTGGCCCACTGGCAGGCGATGGAGCCGACGCCACCGGCGGCGGCGTGCCAGAGGATGGTCTCGCCGCCCTTCAGGGGAGCTGTCTGGCGCAGCAGGTACTGCACCGTGAGGCCCTTGAGCATGCAGGCCGCGGCGGTCTCGACATCGATCGCCTCGGGCAGCGCCACCACCTTGTCGGCCGGAAGCACATGCTGCTCGGCGTAGGCGCCGAGCGGTCCCTGGGCGTAGGCCACCCGATCGCCTACCGCCAGGTGAGTGACGCCCTCGCCCAGCGCATCGACCACGCCGGCGCCCTCAGTGCCGAGCCCCGAGGGCAGGCCGGGCGCCGGATAGAGGCCGGTGCGAAAGTAGATGTCGATGAAGTTGAGGCCGACCGCCTGGTTGCGGACGCGTACCTCACCGGCGGCCGGCTCGGCCGGCGTGGCATCGACGAGTTCGAGGACCTCGGGGCCGCCGGTGCGAGCAAATTGGATACGCTTGACCATGGGGTGTTGTCCTTGTGATGTTGACGGATGGGCCCACCAGTCAAGCGCCCCGGCACCCCGGGGGTCAAGGCGAGGCGATTCATGTCGCCCGACCATGCGACTCAGAGCGTGGCGGGGAAGGACTCCAGCCCGCGGACGAAGCGCGCCTTGTAGTCATCGAAGAGCGCGCGGTCGCGCTTGAACGACTGGACCACCGAGGCCTCGTCGAAGGTCAGCGCGCGGGGCAGGTCCTCCAGGGAGGTGGCCGGGTGCTTGGGCCCGAGTCCGATGCGTACGCCGGCCTTGCCGTCGAGCCAGCGGGTGATGCCCGCCTCGCGGAAGCGCGCCTCCTGCTCGGGGCCCGTGGCGTCCACGCGCAGCGGCGCCTTGAGGGCCAGCTCGGCGACCAGCCGCTCGGCGGGGCGGGTCACGCCCTCGCTGTCAAGGTCGGCCAGCAGCATCACGGTCATGCTGCTGCCGACCTCATCGAGCACCAGCAGGGCCAGCGCCACCGGGCGCGACTGGTCATCCACCAGCGCCAGCACCCGGGCCGCCTCCTGCTTGACCAGCACGCCGAGGGTGCCGGCGAAGGTCGCCAGCGGCGTCAGGCCGGCGTCCTGGCCGTAGGCCTCGGCGCACAGCCGAGCCAGGCAGGCATCGCGCTGCTCGGGATTCTTGATGTGCACGACTCTCATCTCGGTGTCCTCGCATCGTCGTATGTCCGGCGCCAGCGCCAGGATCGAAAGCGCGCAGCCTACCACATCCTGGCCCGATCGCGCGGTGCTCGGCGACCGCCGCGCCGGGGCGTTTCCCGTCCCAGTCCGATGGCGCTACGCTGTCCCCCTTCGCCCCGCCGACCAGGAACCGTTCCATGCCCGACGCCGCGCTCGCCCTGCCCCGCCTGATCGCCCATCGCGGCCTCTCAGCCCGCGCACCGGAGAACACCCTGGCCGCGGTGCGCGCCGCCCACGGCGTGGGCGTAACCTGGGTCGAGCTTGACGTGCAGCTGCTCGGCGACGGCACCCCGGTGATCTGGCACGACGCCGGCCTGCGCCGCTGCTCCGATCGCCGCGGCCGGCTGGCCGACCTGGATCTCGCCGCGGCGCGACGCCTCGATGCCGGCGGCTGGTTCGGCGAGGCCTTTCGGGGCGAGCCCATGGCCACCCTCACGGAGATGCTGGCCCTGCTCGACGCCCTCGACATGGGGGTCAACCTCGAGCTCAAGATCAACCGCGGCCGCGATCCCCGCGCCCTGGTGGCGGCCGCTGTGCCCGCCGTGATGGAGGCGCTGCCGCCGTCGCGCCGGCTGCTCTCCTCTTTCAGTGACGCGGCCCTGGCCCATGCCCGCGCCCTGGCCGGACCCGAGGCGCTGTCGCTGGGCGTACTCTTCGAGGGGGTCGGCCGCGACTGGCGGCGACGCTGCGAGGCGGTGGAGGCCTGCAGCGTGCATGCCGACTGGAAGCGCCTGAAGGCGCCTCGCGCCCGGGAGGTGACCGCGGCAGGGTATCGGCTGCTCTGCTACACGGCCAACGACCCGCTCGCCTTCGCCCCGCGCTGGGCCTGGGGCGTCGATGCGGTGATCAGCGACGACCCGCCGCGCTTCATGGGCTAGCCCGGCACGCGGCCGGGGCGAGTGCTCAGGAGCGCTCGACGGCGCCCGCCATCACCCGCGGATAGTCGCGCGGATTGAAGCGCAGGGTGACCAGCAGCATCGCCGCCGCGCCGAGGGCCAGCAGCACCCAGGCGAACAGGAAGCCGCCGGTGGCCTCACGCAGGGCGCCGCTGATCCAGGGCGAGAGCGCGTTGAGCATGAAGCCGAAGCCCTGCATGAAGGCGGCCAGGCGTCCCGCCGCGCGGGGATCGGAGAGATGATCCAGGGCCAGGATCAGGCCCAGAGAGAAGCTGGAGCCCAGGCCGAAACCGGCGATGGCCACCCAGACGAGCGCCCCCTGACCGGGCAGCAGGATCAGCCCCAGGTAGCCGGTGAGCTGAGCCAGCAGGCTGACGGCCAGCAGCCAGCGACGATCCGCATGGGACTGACGCTGCGCCAGAATTGGCATTGCCAGGGCGGCGATCACCTGAAAGATGGTCATCCAGGCCAGCAGCTGACCGCTGGACGAGGCGCTCCAGCCGAGCTCCCGATAGTAGACCGGCAGCCAGGTGACCAGGCTGGAGTAGCCCGCGTTTATCACCCCGAAATAGAGCGCCAGCAGCCAGGCCCGGGGCAGCCGCCAGGGCCGCGGCCCGACCAGGGCCACCCAGGCCGACTCCGGCGCCCGGGGGCGGCGGGAGAGCCACACCCAGGCCAGCAGGGTGATCAGCGCCGGCACCCACCACAGGCCCACCCCCAGCTGCCAGCCGCCGAGGCTCGCCAGCCATGGGCTCGCCCAGGCGGACAGGCCGCCGCCGGACATCAGCGCCGCGGAGTAGACGCCCATGGCGAGCGGCATGCGCCGGCCGAAGCGGCGCTTGGCGAGCCCCGGCACCAGCGCCTGGATCAGGGCGATGCCGGCGCCGCCCAACAGCGCCGTGGCCAGCAGGGTCGTGCCGCTGCCGTTGACCTGGCGCAGGGCGCAGGCCACCGCGATGGCCACCAGGGCCAGGGCGATGCCGCGCTGTTCGCCCAGCCAGGCCTGCAGCCGACCGCTCGCCAGCGCCACGCCCCCCATACAGAGGAAAGGCAGGGTGGTCAGCCAGGCCAGAACCGTGTAGCTGAGCCCGGTGGCCAGTCGGATCTCCTCCATCAGCGGGCTGGCGGCGGCCAGCAGCGGTCGCAGGTTCAGGCCCAGCGCCACCAGCAGCGCCAGCCCCCCGATGAACTGCCAGGTCGTGGAATCTCCCCGGGAAGTGCCGCTCTGTGCCGTCATTACCGCCTCGCGTCGTCACATTGTGAGGACGCTATTGTATATAAAACTAACGATAATGGGATACAGGATCGCCGCTGCGCACCAGTGCCTCGATGGCGGCCATGTCCAGGCTCGCCTCCAGGCCATCGGCCAGGCGGTCGAGTTCGCGTTCGCGATGGGCGGCGAAGTCCACGGCGGCGTCCTCCCCTGCCCCGCCGGTCATGCCGAGCCGGGCAAGAAGCGCCGCACAGGCATCCGCCTCCTCGAAGAGGCCGTGCAGGTAGGTGCCCAGTACCTGACCGTCCTCGCTGATGGCGCCGTCCGGCCGACCGTCGAGCTCCATCAGCGGCCGGGCCAGCGCCGGCCCCTCGCTCACGCCGTTGTGGATCTCGTAGCCGTTCACCGGCGTGCCCTCCCGGGCTGGGGTGTCCAAGAGGGAGCCGGCGACGTTGCGCAGCTGCTTGCCCGCCACCATCCGGGTGCGCATCGCCAGCAGGCCGAGTCCCGGCACGCTACCGGCGGGGCCTTCCAGGCCCTCCGGGTCGTCGATGGCCTCGCCGAGCATCTGGAAGCCGCCACAGATGCCCAGCACCCGACCGCCGTAACGCAGGTGGCGGCGGATCGCTGCCTCCCAGCCCTGATCACGCAGCCAGGCCAGATCGCTGGCCGTCGCCTTGCTGCCCGGCAGCAGGATCACGTCGGCGGGCGGAATCGGCCGATCCGGGCCGACGATGCTCAGCGATACGCGCGGATGCAGGCGCAGCGGGTCCAGGTCGGTGTGATTGCTGATCCGCGGCAGCGCCGGCACCACCACGCGCAGGTCGGGCGTGCCCGCTTCGAGACCGGCGAGGCCCACCCCATCCTCGGCGTCGAGCAGCAGGCCCTGCAGGTAGGGCAGCACGCCGAGCACCGACTTGCCGGTGTGCGCCCTGAGCCAGTCGAGGCCGGGCTCGAGCAGGGCGATATCGCCGCGAAAGCGGTTGATGATGAAGCCTTTGGTGCGCGCCTGCTCGGTCTTCGAGAGCAGCGCGAGCGTGCCCACCAGCTGGGCGAAGACGCCGCCGCGGTCGATGTCGCCGACCAGCAGCACCGGACAGTCGATGGCCTCGGCGAAGCCCATGTTGGCGATGTCGCCGTCGCGCAGGTTGACCTCGGCGGGGCTGCCCGCGCCCTCGGCGATGATCACCTCGAAGCGACTCGACAGCCGTTCCCAGGCCGCCAGCACGCTCTCCCTCGCCTGGCGCTTGAAGGCGTGGTAATCCAGCGCGCCCATGTGACCGTAGACATGACCGTCGAGGATCACCTGGGCGCCCTGGTCGCTCTCGGGCTTGAGCAGCACTGGATTCATGTCGGTGTGGGGCGCGATCCCGGCGGCTCTTGCCTGCAGCGCCGTGGAGCGGCCGATCTCGCCGCCCTGTGGCGTCACGGCGCTGTTGAGCGCCATGTTCTGGGGCTTGAAGGGCGCCACCGAGACGCCGCGCCGGGACAGCGCCCGGCATAGCCCGGCGACCACGGTGCTCTTGCCGGCGTCCGAGGTGGTACCCTGGATCATCAGGGTCGGCATGTCAGACTCCTCATGTCGGGGGCGTCAGCGCATCGAGGGCACGCCTCAGCGCCTCGTCCGCCGGCGGGGCCTGCCAGCCGTTGCCGTGAACTCGATCGGAAAGCGGCAAGCGCTGTCGCCAGCCGGCCCGGGCCAGCTCGGGGCGGTCGTAGAAATCGCTGACGTAGCCCAGACAGAGGTAGGCGAGCGGGGTGACGTTCTCGGGCAGGCCCAGGATCTCGCCGAGCTCGTCTGGATCGAGAATGCTCACCCAGCCGACGCCGATGCCCTCGGCCCGTGCTGCCAGCCAGAGGTTCTGCACGGCCAGGCAGGTGCTGTAGAGATCGGTGTCGATCATGGTGTTGCGCCCCAGCACGTGCTCGCCGCCCCGTGCGCGATCGCAGGTGATGCAGAGGTTCATGGGGCTCTCGAGGATGCCCTCGAGCTTGAGGCGCCGATAGCGCGCCCCCTGTTCGCCGTCGTAATGCTCGGCGGCCCGGCCGTTCTCGCGCAGGAAGCCTTGATGCACCCGCTCGCGCACCTCGCGGCTATCGATGACCAGGAAGTCCCAGGGCTGCATGAAGCCCACCGAGGGGGCGTGGTGGGCGGCCTCGAGCAGCCGCGCCAGCACCTCCGGGGCGATGGGATCCGGCAGGAACTGGGCGCGCACGTCGCGACGCTCATGAATGGCGCGATACACCCCGGCGCGCTCGGGCTCGCTGAAGGCGTGGTCGGGTAGCCCGCTTGGTTCTGCCATGCGGTTCTCTCCAGGCAATCTCATGGGTGCCCTGAACTCCGCCGGGGCCAAGCCTCCGCGAGGGCGCTGTGAACTCTTCCCTGGGCGCTACTTTTGCCTTCCCTGGCAAAAGACCCTCGCTCCGACTCGCTCCCGGCGTTCATCTCGAGGCACATCGGGAAAACACGTTACAGCTCCACACCCTTCTGGGCCTTGATGCCCTGATCCTTAAAGGCGTGCTTGACCACCTTCATCTCGGTCACGGTGTCGGCCAGCTCGATCAGCGCCTCCGGCGCATGGCGGCCGGTGACCACGGCGTGCTGCATGGCGGGGCGCGCCTGCAGGTCGTCGAGCACGGCGTCAAGATCCAGGTAGCCGTGGCGCAGGGCGATATTGAGTTCGTCGAACAGCACCAGACCGTAGCGCTCATCGCCGAGCATGCGTTTCGCCTCTTCCCAGGCCGCCTCGGCGGCGCGCACGTCGCGCTCGCGGTCCTGGGTGTCCCAGGTATAGCCCTCGCCCATGACGTGGTAGTCCACCCCCGGCAGGTCGCGGAAGAAGGCCTCCTCGCCGGTGCTGAAGGCGCCCTTGATGAACTGCACCACGCCCACCCGCATGCCGTGACCCAGGGCACGAGCCAGCATGCCGAAACCGGAGCTGCTCTTGCCCTTGCCGGGGCCGGTGAGCACCAGCAGCACGCCCTGCTCCTTGTCGGCGGCTTTGATCCGCTCGTTCATGATCTTCTGCTTGGCGGCCATGCGCTGGGCATGACGTTCGGGGTCGATCGAGGGTCGGCTCATGCCGGGTCTCCTGTGAAGGGGATGGGAAGGAAAGCGTCAGCGCTGCGGTACGAAGACGGGGGCGCCGTCGACCATCACGCAGCGCAGCGGCTGACGGTAGAGGCGCGCCAGGGCATCGGGCACCAGCATGGCCTCGGCGGGACCCCAGCAGGCCTCGCCATCGGGATAGAGCAGCAGCAGGTGGCTGCACCAGCGGGCCGCCAGGTTGAGATCGTGCAGGCACATCATCACCCCGCCTCCCTGGGCGGCCTGTTCGGCCAGCAGGCCCATGACCGCCACCTGGTGATGCAGGTCGAGATGGTTGGTGGGCTCGTCGGCCAGCCAGACCGCCGGCGCCTGGGTCAGCACCGTGGCCAGGCTGACCCGCTGGCGCTCGCCGCCGGAGAGGGTGGAGAGCTCCCGCTCGGCCAGGTGCGTGAGATCCAGGCGCTCGAGCGCCGCCGCGGCGCGGGCGTGATCCTCGGCCCCCTCCTGCTGCCAGGGCGAGAGGAAGGGGTGGCGGCCGATCAGCGCGGTCTCCCGCACCGTGGCCGGGAAGTCGTCGTGGCGCTCCTGGAAGACCACCCCGAGCCGCCGAGCCAGCGCACCGCGGCGCCAGCCGGGAAGCGCCCGGCCCTCGAGGAGGACCTCCCCGGAGCGCGGCGGCCGCAGCCCGGCCAGGGTGTGCAGCAGGGTGGTCTTGCCGGCGCCGTTGGGCCCCAGCACGCCCCACACCTGACCCGGCGCGATGCCGAGCGCGAGCGCCCGCCCGGCCGAGCGTCCCGGCACGTCGACCACCAGGTCTCGCGTCTCCAGCGTAGGGGTCGGCGTGGCCATCAGCGGCTCCGATGCAGCAGGTAAAGGAAGGTTGGCACGCCAAGCAGCGCGGTGATCACCCCGACCGGCAGCTGCTGGGGCGCGATCAGGGTGCGTGCCAGGGTGTCGGCGAGCGTCAGCAGGGTGCCGCCGGCCAGCAGGCTCGCCGGCAGGATCAGCCGCTGATCGTTGCCGAGTCGCAGGCGCAGCATGTGCGGCACCATCAGGCCCACGAAACCGACGCTGCCGGCGGTAGTCACCGCCACGGCGGTGATCAGGCTGGCCAGCAGGTAGAGCGTCCACTCCAGCGGACGAACCGCCACGCCCAGCGCCGCGGCCTGCAGGCCACCCCTCGCCAGCACGTTCAGGGTGCGTCCCAGGGGTACCATGGCCGCCAGGGCCACGGCCGCCACCGCCAGCACCGGCCAGGGGCTGCCCGCGTAGGCAAGGTCGCCCATCAGCCAGTAGAGCATGCCGGGCAGCCGCTCCACCGGACTCACCGCCAGCAAGAAGGTGATCACGGCGCCCCAGCCAGAGGCCATCACCACCCCGGTCAGCAGCATCCGCGTCGGGGTCCAGCTGCCGGTGCCGTGGGCCAGGCCGAAGACCATCAGCGTCGAGGCCAGCGCCCCGGCGAAGGCCGCCCCGCCGACCAGCGCGGTGCCGAGACCGGCCAGCATGGCGGCGAGTGCCGCCACCGAGGCGCCGCCGGAGAGCCCCAGCACATAGGGGTCGGCCAGCGGATTGCGCAGCAGCACCTGCATCAGCGCCCCGGCGAGCGCCAGGAGGGCACCGGTGCCGAAGGCGGCAAGCGAGCGTGGCAGTCGCAGCTCGAGCACCAGGGTGCGATGCAAGGCCTCGCCGTCGCCGGCCAGCACGGCGAGCAGCTCTGAAGGGGACAGCGCCACGCTGCCGAGCGCCAGGGCCACGCCCTGGGCCAGCAGCGCGGCCAGCAACAGCCAGGCGAGCGGTTCGAGCCGTGCGCCAAGCACGCGGGGGGTCGTCCTAGCGTCGGCCACGGACCGTCTCCAGTTGCGCACAGAGCGCCCGCGTACCCTCCAGCAGCCGGGGCGTGGCGCGCTGCACCAGGTCCGGGTCGATGAAGAAGAGGTTGTCGCGGCGCACCGCGGTCATCTCGGGGAAGTCGCGCCAGGCCTCGAGCCAGGTGGAGTCGGGCTCGCCCATGCCGCCGGTGATGATCGCCTCCGGGTCGCGGGCCAGCACCGCTTCGACGCCGATACGCGGCACGAGCGGCGCCTCGTCGGCAAACGGGTTCTCTCCCCCGCACAGCGACAGCGCCTGGCTGATCCAGTGCTCGCCGTTGACGGTCATCAGCGGCTGCTCCCACACCTGGTAGAAGACCGCGACCGGCGCGGCGTCGGCATGCTGCGAGCGCAGCGTCGCCACTTCCCGGCGCAGCGTGCTAGCCGCCTCGTCCGCCACCGCCTCGCTGCCGGCCAGCGCGCCGAAGCGCTCGAGGCTCGAGGCGATGGCGGCGAAGTCGTTGACGTCGGAGAAGAAGACGGGAATGCCGAACCGCGGCAGCCGATCGATCTGCTCCCGGGGGTTGCGGCCGGCCCAGGCCACCACCAGGTCGGGTTCCAGGGACAGCAGCGCCTCGAGGTCGAGGCGATCGTAGCTGCCCACGCGGGGCAGCTCGGTGGCCTCGCGCGGATAGTCGCTGAAGCTGACCGCCCCGACCACCCGCTCGCCGGCCCCGGCGGCGTAGAGCAGCTCGGTGACGCCCGGCGAGAGCGCGACGATGCGCCTCGCCGGAGCGTCCAGGCAGACCTCGCGCCCGGCGTCGTCCATGACGCAGACCTCGGCGGCCACCGCGTCGGGCAGGCCGACCAGCAGCCACGGCAACAGGGTCGCCAGCGTGACGAGCCGCGCGCGAGAGACCATCACTTACCGAAATTCACGCTGAGGAAGGCCGTGCGGCCTGCATTCCGGTAGTCACGACCGTCGAAATACTGGGTCGTGGCATACGCCTTGTCGAAGACGTTATCGACGCTCAGCCGCGCCGACCACAGCGGAGCGAAACGCCAGCCTGCGCGCAGATCGACCTGACCGAACCCGCTGAGACGCTCTTCGTTGGCCGCGTCATCGAAGCGATCATCCTGGGCGATGAACGACCCGCCCAGCGACCAGTCACCGAGCTCGCGGTCAAGGTCCACGCGCAGGCTCTGGCTGGCGCGGCGCGGCAATTGATGACCGGTCTCACGATCCTCGGTATCGGTCAGGCTCAGGGCCGCCTGCAGCGTCCACTGGTCCACGTCGATTCCCGAGGCAAGCTCCACGCCGCGGATTCGCGCCTCGTCGATATTCTCGTTCTGGCTGCCCGTCGAGGCGATGAAGTCGTCGACCCGCGTCTCATAGGCGACCAGGTCCCAGAAGAATCGCGCGTATTGGCCTCTCACCCCCAGCTCGAAGGACGCCGACGTCTCGGCCTCGAGATCCGGATTGCCGGCGAAGTACCCCAGGTCCGGGTAATACAACTCGTTGAAGGTCGGGGCGCGATAGGCAGTGCCGTAGCTGGCCCGCAGCGTGTGATGGTCGTCGACGGCATAACCCAGCGCCAGATTGCCGGTGAGTTCCTCGCCGAAGGCCTCGTTGTCGTCGTGGCGCAGCCCCGCCTGCAGGGTGAAGGGAGCAAAGTCCATCAGCGCCTGGGCGAAGACGGCCACGTTGTCACGGCTCTCTTCGGCGTAGGTGCCCGAACCGGTGTCGCTGCCGGCGATATCGTCCTCCAGGTACTCGGCGCCGGCCACCAGCTCATGGGGCCCGACCCAGACGGTGTTCTCCCAGCGCAGGGTGCGGGTCGTGGTGTCGAAGAGGCTGTCGTAGGCCGCCGTCTCCGTCTGGTCCCGGGCCTCGCTGAGCGTCAGGCGGCTCTTCCAGGCATCGGTCACCGGCAGCTCGCCGTAGAGGCCGGCGACCTGCTGGACGAAATCCGTATTACCGCCGACGAATGCGGTATTACCCCGGGAACGCAGCGCCAGCACGCCCACCTCGGCACCGCCCGCGAAATCGTGGGAGAGCCTGACCAGGCCGGTGGTGTTGTCGTAGCCCTTGTCGCCCTCGCCTTCGATGATCTCGTAGCCGTCGGTATCCAGGCGGCTGGCGGCGACATGATAGCGGGTGCCACCTTCGCTGCCGGAGAGCGAGGCACTGGCGCGCCGGGTATCGAAGCTGCCACCGCCCAGCGAGATACGCGGCGTGGGCTCCCCTTCCCCTTGCGGGGTGAACAGCTGCACCACGCCCCCCACGGCATCGGCGCCGTAGAGGCTGCCCCGCGGGCCGCGTACGATCTCGACCCGCTCGAACTGGCGCGGATCGAGGAACTGCCAGGCGGGGGCGCCGTCGGTGGCCGAGCGCAGGCGGATGCCGTCGATCATCATGACCGTCGACCTGCCGCTGGTCCCTCGCACGTAGACGCTGCTGGTCTTGCCGAAGCCGCCATTGGAGGAGACGTCGACCCCAGGCTGGCCGCGCAGGATGTCGGTGATATCCGTGGGGTCCTGACGGCGCAGCGCGGCCTCGTCGATCACGGTGACCGAGGCCAGGCTCTGCTCGGCGGTGCGCGGTGCGCGGGTGGCGGTGACCGTCAGCGGGTTGAGGGTCTCGGTGGCGAGCTTATCGTCGGAGGCGCTCGACGGGCTCTGGGCCTGGACGGCCAGCGGCAGAGCGGCCAGGGCGAAGGCCGCCAGGCCACGGGAAGCGTGAGTGGTATTCATGTGGGTCCCTTGCTGCCGTGCTCACCCGCACGGCACCTTGCGTTTTTTTCTGATGGGCCGGCAGAAGGGAACGAGAACACGGGCGCAGGCGGCATGGTGCCGGGATCCTCGCCTCGTGATCGCCCTCCGCGATCCGGCATGTGCTCTCAGGCCGGTCTCCGGGCTGACGAACGAAGGGCCTGGCGGATGAGCCATGGGGCACCTTCCGGACCGCCGCCTTCCCATGCCGCGGGGGCACAGTGGCATACCATAGGAGGTAGTGGCGGACCTTGATTCGATCACCGTTGCGGGGGCAGCGTCGGACTCGCCCTAGGGCGCACCGACTTCCCGTTTATCCGGCGGAGCATGCTCCACCGGCACCTGAGAGTGCGGGTAAGCTAGCAACCGGCCCCTGAAGCGTCAACGCGAATCGCCGGCGACGTTGACGCGGCTCATGCCCAGAGCAGGCAGAGTTCAGGCAACAGTCAGGCAACGGGCCAGTCCGTGGCGCACGTACCACACCGCCTCGGCGCGTGCCGCCGCGTCCTGGCCAAGCCAGCCGGCGAGGTCGCGAAGGCGACGATCCGCGGGGTCGAGGGGCACGATGCCGCGGCCCACCTCCGAGAGAATCAGCACGATCTCGCCGTGCCCCCGTCGCTCGGCCTCGACCATCGCCGCCAACTCCGCATCCAGCCGGGCGCGCAGTCGATCATCGTCGGGCTCGTAAGCGCCGCAGGCGTCATCGACCAGGGCACCGGCGAGCCAGTCGATCCAGCCGCTGATCACCAGGCACTGCCCCGGGGCGGGCCGGTCACGCCAGCCGGAAAGTTCCGTGCCCTTGCCCATCTTCCGCCAGGCCGCCTCGGGGAAGCGGCTCGCTACGAGGTCGCGCTTTCCGGCGCAGGCACCGCCGATGAACAGCTGCATTGCCAGCCCTCCTCGCCATGGGTGAAGACGAAACGCCGGCCCTGGGCCTGGCCCACCACGCCGGCCCAGAAGTCGGCGCCCTCCAGGCGCCGGGAGAGCTCTCGGATGGCGCCGCCGTGGCTGACCGCCAGCACCCGCCGGTGGCCGTGCGCACTGGCCTGCGCCAGCACCTCATCGAGCCAGGCAGACAGCCGCGCCCAGAGGTCGTGGGCCGACTCGCCGCCGGGCGTCGCGCGCATGCCGCGGCTGTCGACCCAGGCCCGGTAGTCCGGGTCGTCCTTGAGCGCCTCCCAGGTGCGCCCCTCGTAGTCGCCGAAGTCCAGCTCGCGCAGTCGGCGATCGAAGCGCGGCGTCTCGGGATGGGCCGCCCATGCGCTGCCTTCCCGGATATGGGCGAGCGTCTGGCGACAGCGCGTGAGATCACTCGCGTGCACGGCATCGAAGACGCTCTCGGCCAGCGCCTCGCGCAGCCGGTCCAGGTCCGGCAGCGCCTCGGGCAGCAGCAGCGGAATGTCACGCTGGCCCTGGTAGCGACGCTCACGGTTCCAGGCCGTCAGGCCGTGACGAACGACCACCAGCTCCAGGCGATCAGCAGCAACCATAGTTCTCCTCCTTCGATGGCGGCCCCGACGATGTCGCCGTTGATGCCGCCGAAGGCCCGGCGCATCGCCAGGCCATATCCCATGATAAAAACGGTGAGGCCGGCCGCCAGCCAGGCGCCGCCGGGCAGCCAGATCGAGAGCGCGAGCGGCAGCACGGCGGCCATAGCCAGGTCGCCGCGGGTCAGGCTCTGCTGCCAGGCGTGGGCCATCCCCTGCGCGCGAGCCGCCGGCACCGTCACCAGCAGGCCGACGCCGCCGAGGCGCCCCAGAGCCAGCAGCGCGACCAGCCCCCAGGGGGAGGCACCGGCGTCGAGCAGCGCCCACAGCAGGGCGAGCTTCCAGGCCAACAGGAAGACCAGCGCCAGGATCCCGAAGCTGCCCACCTGGGGATCCTTCATGATCGCGAAGCGCTTCTCCAGGGGCGCATTGCTGCCCAGCGCATCGGCCAGATCCATCACGCCGTCCAGGTGCAGGCCGCCGGTCAGCGCCACCCACAGGCTGAGCAGCGCCAGGGCCAGCAGCGGCGTGGGCAGCAGTGGCTCCAGCAGCGTGCCCGCCCCGGCTACCAGGGCCCCGAGCAGCGCGCCCACCAGCGGATAGGCCCGGGCGGCCCAGCGCCGGGTGGCCGGCGTCCAGGGACAGGCCAGCGGCACCGGCAGCCGGCTCAGGAACTGGATCGCCAGCAGCACGCCGAAGACCGCGTTTTTCATGAACTCGCTCCTTTCACATCCCTGCCCTTCTCGTCGGTGCCCTTCCCCTTGATGTCCTTCTCCTCGATGCCCTTCCATTCGATGTCCTTCCAATAGATGGCTCGGCCGGCCACCACCTCGATCACCCGATCCGCCTCCTCGGCCAGGTCGCGATGGAGCCGCTGCAGGAAGGCCAGGTAGCGCCATACCAGGGCGTCCCGGGGCGGCAGGTCCTCGTTGAGGTCGTTGGAGACCACCACCAGGGCGATGTCGCGACGCCGGGCCGAGGCGATCAGCCGCTCGAGCATCGCCCGGCCCGCAGCCTCGTCGCGCTCGGCCTCGAACAGCCACTGGCCGGCCCACAGGGTCAGGCAGTCGAGCAGCACGCTGCTGCCCTCCTCCACCCCATCCAGGGCCTCGGCCAGCTCCAGGGGCGCCTCACACGTCAGCCAGCCCTCGCCGCGCTCGCGGCGGTGGCGAGCGACCCGCGCCGCCATCTCGTCGTCACCGACGCGGGCCGTGGCGAGATAGACCAGCGCGCCTTTCGTCTCTCGAGGCTTGTTAGCGAGGTGCTCCATGGCCAGTGCCTCGGCCACGGCGCTCTTGCCCGAGCGCGCCCCGCCGGCGACGAAGGCGATCATCCTCGCCTCCAGGCCGCCAGGGCCGCGAGCAGGCGGGCGTTGTCGGGCCCATCGCGCAGGGCGAGGCGCAGCCAGCGGCCGTCGAGGCCGGGGAAGTTGTGGGTGTGACGCGCCAGCAGTCCACGGCGCAGCAGGAAGGCGAACAGCGCCTCGGTCTCAGCGGCGTTTCCGCCGTGCAGCAGCAGGAAGTTGGCGGCGGCCGGCGCCACCGTATAGCCCAGCTCGCGCACCTTTTGGGGCAAGTCACGCTGGTCGGCCAGCCACGCCCTGGTGCGCGCGAGGTAGTCGGCATCGGCGAGCAGCGGCACTACCAGCTCGAGCGCCAGGGCGTTGACGCTCCAGGGCAGCTGGTACGCGGCGAGGCGCGCCACCGTCTCGGGTGCGCCCAGCAGGTAGCCGAGCCGCAAGCCCGGCAGGTCATAGAGCTTGGTCAGCGAGCGCAGCAGCAGCAGGTTCGGCGATTGAGCCAGCAAGGGCGTCAGACGCTCGTCGTCCTCGGTGAAGTCGACGAAGGCCTCGTCCACCACCAGGGTGGTGCCGGTCTCGCCGCACCGCGCCAGCAGGCGCTCGATGGTCTTCCGGGGGATCAGCGTGCCGGTGGGGTTGTTGGGGCGGCAGAGGAACAGCACCTCGGCGTCCACCATGGCTCGCTCGGCGGCGTCGACGTCGAGCCGGAAGTCATCGTCGCCAAGCGCCAGAGACGAGACCCCGAGACCATAGTGGGCGCAGGCGCGGGCGTATTCACTGAAGGTGGGCTGCACGACCAGCGCGCGACCGCCGCGATGCAGCGCCGCGGCGAGATAGATCGCCTCGGCCCCGCCACCGGTCACCAGCACCCGCTCGGGGGCCACGCCCTCGTGCTCGGCGATGGCCCGACGGGCGCGATCGTCGTCGGGGTCCGGGTAGCGGGTCAGGTGCCCGGCGGCGCCGGCCAGCCAGTCGCCGAGCCAGGGCGGCGGCCCCAGGGGGTTGAGGTTGGCGCTGTAGTCGATCAGCGGATGCTCGGGCGGCAGGCCATAGCGCTCGAGCAGCGGTGCACTTCGCCCACCGTGACCGGGCCAGGCCGATGTGGCACCAACGCTCATGACAGGACCTCCCACGCCAGGATCGGCAGGCTCATCAGCAGCAGGAAGGCCAGCCAGCCGCCGTGCATATGGCGGATGGCGCGCCCGATATGCGCCACGCCCAAGGGCTCGAGGGGCGTGCCCAGGGTGGCCCTATGCGAGGGCCGCCCAGAATAGTGGTTTAGGCCGCCGAGCCGGACCCCCAGCAGGTTGGCCACCATCGCCTCCGGCCAGCCGGCATTGGGGCTCGGGTGGCGAGGCGCCTCGCGGCGCGTGGCGGCCAGCGCCCCGGCCCGATGGCTGCCGGGCATGGCCCAGGCGGCCAGCCACAGCGCCAGCACGGTGAGCCGGGCCGGCAGCCAGTTGACGGCGTCGTCGAATCTCGCCGAGGCGCGACCGAAGTCCACATAGCGGGGGGTGCGGTAGCCGACCATGGAGTCCAGGGTGTTTGCTGCCTTGTAGGCGAGCGCCAGGGGCGCGCCGCCGAGCAGCGCCCAGAACAGCGGCGCGGTGATGCCGTCCACGGTGTTCTCGGCCACGGTCTCCACCGCGCCCCGGGCCAGCTCCCCCTCGTCGAGCGCGGCGGTGTCGCGCCCGACGATCATCGAGAGCGCCTGTCGCGCCTCGGCCAGCGCGCCGCGGGCCAGCGGCGCGGCTACCGTCCGGCCGGCCTCGGCCAGCCCCCGGGCAGCCAGGGTGGTGGCAAGCAGGCCTAGCTCGGCGGCGAGCGCCAGCCAGGGGCTGAGCCAGGCGAGGGCCGCCAGCAGCGCCCAGCCAAGCGCCCAGCTGCCGCCCACCACCAGGGCCACCAGCCAGCCACCGCGCCGGCGGCGCGCGGCGTCGGGCCCGTGATTCCAGACCCGCTCGAGGCGGGCGATCACCCGCCCCATGCCCACCACCGGATGCGGCAGCCAGGGCGGGTCGCCGAGCGCCAGGTCGAGCAGCACGGCGGCGACGACCAGGCCCAGCAGTGACAGGGAGAAGGGCTCGACGAGCGGGCTCATCGCGCCTCCTCCGTCATCGCCAGGGAGGCCAGGACGGCCCGATACACGGCGTCGCCGATGGCGCGCCCGAGCCGCGTGCCCGAGCCCGCATAGGGCGTCGGGTCGCCGCGCTGGGTGGCGGCGATGGCCAGGCAGTCGGTGGAGGTGCCGGTGGCCGGAGTGCCGGTATGCGGATCGCGCACGTCCCAGCTCCCTAGGGCCTGCACCTTGGCCTCGGTGACCGACTGGACGGCATTGACCATCGCGCCGTCGTCGAGGTGGCCGTCGATGAAGACCAGAATATTGATCGTGCCGACCACCGGGCGCGGATCGCCCAGGGCCGGTGAGGTGATGTCCACGGCGTTGCCGACGCCGGCGGTGACCGCGGCCAGCACCGAGCGCTCGCCGGCATCCACCGCCTCCAGCGCCAGGTGGGCCGGCGAGACGGCGGTCATCATCGCCACGCTCTGCTCACCGTCGAGGCCGCGCCGGGCGAGCCAGTCGAGCAGGTCGGCCCGGGGCGCGCGACCGGCATAGTCCTTGTCGACGTGGAAGTTGCAGAAGTGGCGCGATCGCCCGAACCCCTCGCCCACCAGGGCGCTGCTCAGGGTGCGCAGCGGGGTGGCGTGGTGAAAATGCACGCAGCCAGCGTCGACGCTGAGCGCCAGGCCGTCGCCGAAGGCCAGATCACGCCTGTACGCGCAGGAGGGGCACACGTGGGGAAGCGCGGCGGGAAGCCCGGATGGAGAGCGTGAGATCGCCACGGCTCAGCGCGCCTCGCGGTCGTCGACGCCGGCGGTGGCGAAGGTCGCCATCTCGGCCAGCATCGCCGTGGCCGCCTCGAGCAGCGGGAAGGCCAGCACGGCCCCGCTGCCCTCGCCCAGGCGCAGTTCCAGGTCGAGCAGCGGCTCGGCGCCGAGGGCCTCCAGCGCCACGCGGTGGCCAGGCTCATGGGAGCGGTGAGCGAAGATCAGGTAGGGGCGCAGCGCCGGCTCAAGCCGACAGGCGGTCAGCGCGGCCACCGTGGCGATGAAGCCGTCCACCAGGATCGGCAGGCGGTGTGCCGCGGCCTCCAGATAGGCCCCGACCATGGCGGCGATCTCCAGCCCGCCCAGCCGGGCCAGCACGCCCAGCGGGTCGTCGGGATCGGGGGCGCGTTCGAGAAGCGCCGCCTCGATGACCGCGCGCTTGTGGGCCAGGGTGTCGCCCGCCACGCCGGTGCCCGCCCCGACCAGCTCACTCACCGGGGCGCCGGTCAGGGCCGCCAGCATGGCGCTGCTGGCCGTGGTGTTGGCGATGCCCATCTCGCCGGCGATCAGGCAGCGACAGACGGCCGCCTGGGCGCGCCGGGCGGCGCGCCGCCCCACCGCGATGGCCGCCAGCGCCTCGTCGCGGCTCATGGCGCCCTCGCGGGCCAGGTTGGCGGTGCCGGGGCGGACCCGGTCGCGCACGATGCCGTGCGCCGGCAGCTCGCTGGCCACGCCCACGTCGACCACCTCCAGGCGCGCGCCGATGCGCCGCGAGAAGACGTTGATCGCCGCACCGCCGGCGACGAAGTTGGCCACCATCTGCGCCGTGACGGCCTGGGGGAAGGCCGAGACGCCCTCCTCGGCCACGCCGTGATCGGCGGCGAACACCACCACCGCGGGCGGCGTCACGACCGGGAAATCCTCGCCGGTCAGGCCGGCCAGGGTCACCGCCAGGTCCTCGAGACGCCCCAGGCTGCCGGGCGGCTTGGTGAGGGTGTCGAGGTAGCGGCCAACCCGTTCGGCACAGGCCGCGTCGGGCGCGGCGATCGACGGCGCGGGATCATTCACGGGGCGGTCTCCAGGCATCTTGATAAGGCCGCACATGCTACCAGAGCCGCGGCCTTCGCACCGCCGTCCACCCCGTGCCGGGAGTGCTACGCTTGGGGGTGGCAGCACAATCACAACAAGGCCCGGCCGAGCGCCTGCCAGCCGCTCGCCGGGCATGCCAGGAGCTACGTCATGACCAGACAGCCCCCCGATACCAGGACGCGCGGTATTCATGAGCTCTACGCCGAGGACCCCGAGGCAGCGGATCGCAAGCTCTGGGATCGCGAAGTCGATCCCGTCACCCGTCGCGGCTTCTTGAAACGCTCCAGCCTGCTCGCCATGGCCGCTGCGGTGGGGGGATCGATTCCCTTCGCCGATCGCATGCCCGGCGGCCTGATTCCCGCCGCCCTGGCGCAGAGCGATGCCCCCTTCACCCTCAAGGGCAAGGAGGGCCTGACCGTCCTCAACGACCGTCCCATCAACGCCGAGACGCCGCCGCACCTGCTCGACGACGACATCACCCCCGGGAAGGTCATGTTCGTGCGCAATAACGGCATCCCGCCGGCCCTGGAGAACATCGACGCCGACACCTGGCAGCTGGAGATCGGCGGGGAGTCCTGCGAGAACCCCCAGAGCTTCTCGATCGCCAAGCTGAAGGAGCGCTTCGAACATCACACCTACCAGCTGCAGGTGGAGTGCGGCGGCAACGGGCGCAGCGAGTACGTGCCCTCGGCGAGCGGCAACCAGTGGACCACCGGCGCGGTGGCGTGCCCGACCTTCACCGGGGTGCGCCTGCGCGATGTGCTCGAGGCCTGCGGCATCAAGGACGACGCCGTCTATACCGGCTACTACGGCGCCGATGCCCATGCCAGTGGCGATCCCGACAAGGATCCAATCTCCCGTGGCGTGCCCATGGAGAAGGCCCTGGAGGACGAGTCGCTGATCGCCTGGGCGATGAACGGCGAGGACATCCCCTACCTCAACGGCTATCCCCTGCGCGTGGTCTGCGGCGGCTGGCCGGGGTCGGTCTCAGGCAAGTGGCTGCAGCGCATCGTGATCCGCAACCAGAAGCACGACGGCACCAAGATGGGCGCGCCCTCCTACAGCGTGCCCGAGCATCCGGTCGCACCGGGCAGCCAGGTGCCCCTAGAGGACTTCGTCACCATCCAGTCGATGCCGGTCAAGTCGCTGGTGACCTATCCCCGCTCCGGGATCGATCACGCCCTCGGCGAGGCCATGACGGTACGCGGCCATGCCTGGGCCGGCGACCTGGCCGTCAAGGAGGTGCATGTCTCGATCGACTTCGGGGCGACCTGGCATAAGGCCGAGCTGAAGGATCCGCCCAACCGGTTGGCCTGGCAGCGCTGGACGACCCAGGTGGAGTTTCCCGAGCCCGGCTACTTCGAGGTCTGGGCCAAGGCCACCGACGAGAATGGACATTCCCAGCCGATGGTCGTGCCGGGCTGGAACCCCAAGGGATACCTCAACAACGCCTGCCATCGCATTGCGGTCCAGGTGGCCTAGGAGGCAGCCATGAAACGCTTTGACGTGCTGGCCATGCCCGCACTGGGTGTCGTGCTGGGGATCGCCCTGGCCTGGCTGCCGCTGACGGCCGCCGCGCAGGACGCAGAGGCCCCGCAAAAGGATCCGGAGTCCGGCCTGATCATGGCAGACGGCTGGGAGACGGTGCGCAGCAACTGCACGGCCTGCCACTCGGCCAAGCTGGTCACCCAGAACAGCGGCTCGCGCAACCACTGGCAGTACCTGATCCGCTGGATGCAGGACACCCAGGGGCTCTGGGAATTCGATGCCGAGACCGAGTCGACCATCCTCGACTACCTGGCGGAGCAGTACGGGCCCAAGGAGGGCGCGCGTCGCCCACCGATCCCCCGGGCGATGATGCCGGACAACCCCTACTCGACGATGGCCGAGTCGAGCTGAACCGGCGCGCTGTTCGCCATCACGGGCCCCTCGCGAGGGGCCTGTTCTCTTTTGGGGAGCGGCTCGCTTGCGACGATCAGGTTCGAGATCGAATTCGAGGTCAGCGTCAGACTCGGAATCGGAGGGGTCGGAGGAGGCGCCAGGTTCGGGGTCGGATGAAGCGCCAGGCTCGACATCAGCCCCTGGCTCAGGGAATCAGCACCGCCGCGCCGGAGAGTCGCCCCTCGCGCAGGTCCTCGAGCGCCTGATTCGCCTCTTCCAGGGGATAGGCGCGCGTCTCGGTGCGAATCGGCACCTCGGGCGCGAGCGCCAGGAACTCCTCGCCGTCCCGGCGGGTGAGGTTCGCCACCGAGCTCAGGCGGCGCTCCTCCCAGAGCAGCCGGTAGGGAAAGGCGGGGATGTCGGACATGTGGATGCCCCCGGAGACCACCGCCCCGCCGGGGCGCACCGCGGCCAGCGCCGTGGGGATGAGCGCGCCCACCGGAGCGAAGAGCAGCGCGGCATCCAGCGGCTCGGGCGGGGCCTCGTCGCTGCCGCCGGCCCAGACGGCGCCGAGGCGACGAGCGAACGCCTGGGCCTGGGTATCGCCGGGCCGGGTGAAGGCGTAGGCCGACTGCCCCCGAGCCACGGCGAGCTGGACCAGGATATGTGCCGCGGCACCGAAGCCGTAGAGTCCGAGCCGTTGGTTCGCCTCGCCACCGGCCAGCCGCCAGGTGCGATAGCCGATCAGCCCGGCGCAGAGCAGAGGCGCGGCGGCCTGGGCATCCTCGGCCGGCAGGGGAAAGCAGTAGCGGGCATCGGCCACGCAGTACTCCGCGTAGCCGCCATCGCGGGTGTAGCCGGTGAACTCGGCGCGCTCACAGAGGTTCTCACGACCGCCGCGGCAGAGATCGCACTCGCCGCAGGTCCAGCCCAGCCAGGGCACGCCGACCCGCTGTCCGGTCGCCAGGCTAGTCACGCCCTCCCCCAGCGCCGCTACCTCACCGACGATCTCGTGACCGGGGATCAGCGGCAGCCGGGGCTCGCTGAGTTCGCCGTCGAGCACGTGGAGGTCGGTGCGACACACCCCGCAGGCCAGCACCCTGACCCGCACCTCGCCGGGGCCCGGCTCGGGCAGCGGCAGGCGTTCCAGTTGCAGCGGCTGGCCGGCGGCGTGCAGCCGCATGGCGCGCATCTCGCTCATCGGGCTCTCCTCCTGTGACGCAGTGATTCGCTGCCCGCAGGATAGCCCAGGGCTCAGGCGGAGACCCTGACCTCGTAGCCGGTGAACTTGCGCAGGTTGATCACGCCGCTGTCGAAGATCAGGTACTGCCCCTTGATGCCCAGCAGGGTGCCGTCGACGCGGGGGTTCTTGTCGAGGTTGTGGGAGACCACCTTGGTGGGGAACTCCAGCACCGGGTAGTCGAAGCTCAGCGGCGAGGCGTCGAGAACCCGGATGGCGTCGGCACCGAAGCGCTCGCGCAGGTTATCGAGGCCGCTGCCCAGGCGCTCCAGCAGGCGGTCGCGCTCGGCGGCGAGGTCGAGGCGCTCGGTGGTGCCCTTGAGCATGGCCCGCCAGTTGGTGCGATCCGAGACCTGCTCTTTGAACAGCACCTCGACGAAGCCCGACTGCTGACGAGTATCGACCTCGAGGATCGGCAGGGCCTGCACCGCGCCCTGGTCGAGCCAGCGCGTCGGCATCTGGCTGGCGCGGGTGATGCCGACCTTGAGCCCCGAGGCGTTGGCCAGGTAGACCACATGGGGCTGGAAGCAGTGGCGCTCGCCCCAGTCGGGCTCGCGGCAGGTGCCCTCGAAGAAGTGGCAGAGCTCCGGCTTCATGATGCAGGTGTCGCACTGGGCGAGCTTCTTGAAGCAGGGATAGCAGTGCCCCTGGGCGAAGCTCTTCCTGGTGGCCCGGCCGCAGTGGGTGCAGGCGATGGCGCCGGTCCACTCGAGGCTCAGCGGCTTGCCGAGACAGGCGTTGAGCGCGAGACGCTCCTCGCCGGCACGCAGCACGTAGCGGGCCGGCGAGCCGGGCTCGATGGCCATCTTGCTCAGGCAGCCCTGATGCACGTGAGCGGCGTCGATCGACTCAGTCACTGCCCGCATCCCGGGCCAGGCCGGTCAGTTCAGGAGGCACGTCGGCCCCGCTGCTGGCGCTGCCACAGGTGCGGCGCTGCAGGTAGCCGACCCGCTGCTCCTCGGGCACCCGGTTCTCCGCCTCGTAGCGCATCACCGCCTCCAGGCAGAGCTCGGTCTGCTCGGCGGTGAGCATCCGGCCATCGGGCCATTTACGCAGCGACACGGCCTGCTTGAGGCTCTCGTAGATGGACGGGGTCATCTGCTGGATCATGCGATCGAAGGACATTTCGCTCATGACGGACTCTCTCAGAATGGGCGGCCTTAGGAGGCGCGGCGGGCACGGCCGGAATGATACCAGCCCAGCGCCAGCCCCACGACCAGCCCGCCCAGGTGCGCCTCGTTGGCCACGTTGCCGAACCCCACCGCGGCGGCCATATCGGTCATGGCGAAGACCAGCCAGCCGAGCATGAAGACCACCAGCATCTGGGGCACGAAGAAGCCGCTGCGCGGCGCGCGCCGGGACATCAGCCAGACATAGCCCAGCAGCGCGAAGTCGACGCCGGACATGCCGCCGAACAGCACGGTCCCGGCGGCGTACTGGGCCAGGTTGGCGCCGATGCCGGCGACCAGCAGCAGCGTCAGCATGCGCCGACTGCCCTGCAGCGCCTCGACCTGGCGGCCGAAGTACCAGAGCCAGAGCATGTTGAAGATCAGGTGCATCCAGCCGAAGTGCAGGAAGGCCGGCGACAGTAGCCGCCACACCTGTCCCGAGGCGAGGGTCTCGCCGAGATCGCCGAAGGCCAGCGCGCCCTTGACCACGATCACCGGCACGATGGTCAGTGCCGCGACCACGCGGTCATCCAGCACGCCCATGATGGCGAAGACCACCAGGCAGAGCGCCAGGGTCAGTGAGGTCACCGGCACCTGCCTGAACGGCGCCAGCAGCTGGTCGGTCGGAACGCGCCCGGCCCGCGGCGCCTCAGGCATCAGGGACTCGCCCCGCCGCCAGCGCTCGATCAGCCCGAGCATCGCCTCGTGCTGCGCGGGGTCGACCAGCCACAGCACCTGCCCCTCGCCCTCCTCGGTGATCCGATGTCCGATGCGGTGGGCCCATAGCGCCTGTCGCAACGAGCGGGTATCGACATCTTGGGGCAGCAGGATTACCCGGTACATGGTGTCTCCAGCGGTACGGTTTTCAGAGGCGCGCGCTGCGACGGTGCGCTCATCAGGCGGTGAGCGGTCGGCCGCGAGGGCGCCGGCCGGTCATGCAAAGAAAAAGTCCGGCGGAGGGGGCCGCCGGACAAGAGCAAGGGATCATTCAAGGGAACACCTACTCTGATGGCGTCGGTCAACGAGAGTTCATCCCGATGACGCGCTTTTCGCGTAAAGAATTGTATCAATCGAAATCGATCTCCCAGGGCTGCGGACGGGCCTCTTCCTCGCGGGGCACGCGGATCCACACGAAGTGGTTGGCATCGAGCCGCGACTCGCCGCTCCAGCGGTATGCCACCAGGCGGCCGAACTTGACGGCGCTATAGTCCAGGCAGGCGATATTGGCCGCCGGCAGGGCCGGAATCCCCTCGCACCAGTAGTGGCCGATGAACAGCGGCGGCTGCTCGGGTCCATAGTAGCTGAGCCGCGCGCGCTCCTCCTCGGTGAGCGCGCGCCGCTCCAGGTCGCCCGGCAGGTTGTCGGGCTGGAACACCACGTCGCCCCAGGTCCGCGGGTGGTGCGCCCAGAAGTGGGCACGGAAGCTGCGCCGGGTGAAACCGTCCCCCGAGTGGATCGCCACGCCTTCGGGCAGCGGCACGTGGGTGCCGCGAGTCAGGCGATCGAGGATCCGGAACTCGCGGGTTCCGGGCACCACCGAGGCGGCCAGGAAGTCCTCGTCGATGCGCCCGTCCGGATGCTCGCGGCGCAGCTCGTCGATCAGAGCCGGGTCCCAGCAGGCGTGCACCACCCTCAGGCCGTCAAGCTCGAGGAACAGGGGAATGTCCATGAACCAGGCCAGCACTTCCTCCCACTCCTCGGGGTGGTCGCGATACTGCTCCAGGGTCTCCTCGATGATGCGGTTGTGTCGCGGCGTGTGCTCGCGCAGCCAGTCGCGGCCCATGCCGGCCGGCGCGCGGTGGCAGTAGGCCAGGGCGTTGAGCTCATGGTTGCCCATGACGATATGCGCCTCCCCCGCCTCGACCATGCGCCGAGCGATGGTGACGGCCAGGCGAATGCGCGGCCCCCGATCGATCAGGTCGCCCAGGAAGATCACCTTGCGGCGAGGATGACGATAGACCCCGCCGCGCTGATGGTAGCCGAGGCGTTCGAGCAGCGAGGCCAGGGTCGCCCCGCAGCCGTGCACGTCGCCGATCAGGTCGTAGCCCTCGAGGGCACCCGACAGCGTCCGTTGATGCGGGTGAGTCTCTGGAAGAGTGCCTTGCATGCTCACCTCAGTCGCCCAGGCGATTGCTCCAGCCCAGCTTGCTGCGCAGGACCTCGAAGAAGTTGTGGCCCAGCGGATGGACCAGCTGGACCCGCCGCGGCTTGCGACGGATCACCAGCACGTCGTCGGGCTTGGCCACCGCCCGCGTCTGGCCATCGCAGCTGATGTGCGGATAGGTCTGATTGGTCTCGCCGATATGGATGCGGATTTCGCTGGCGGCATCGACGACGATGGGTCGACTCGACAGGGTGTGCGGGAACATCGGCACCAGCGTGATGACGTCGAGCTTGGGGTGCATGATCGGCCCGCCACCGGAGAGCGCATAGGCCGTGGAGCCAGTGGGCGTGGCGATGATCAGGCCGTCACTGCGCTGGCTGTAGACGAACTGGCCGTCGAGGAACAGCTCGAACTCGATCATGCGCACCGCCTTGCCCGGGTGCAGCACCACCTCGTTCAGGGCATCGCCGTTGCCGACCTGCACGCCGTCGCGGTAGAGCTCGGCATCCAGCAGGAAGCGCTCCTCCAGCTCATAGCGGCCCGCGAGGACCTCGCCGACCCGCTCCTCCAGCTCATCAGGGGAGATATCGGTGAGAAAGCCCAGTCGGCCGCGGTTGACGCCCAGCACCAGGGTGCCGCTGTGGCAGAGGGTTCGCGCGGCGCCCAGCAGGCTGCCGTCGCCGCCGACCACGATCACCAGGTCGCAGAGCTCCCCCAGCAGTCGGCGGCTGGCCTCGGGGTGGCCATGGTCGAGCAGCACCGTGGCGGTCCGGTCCTCAATGATGACGTGATAGCCACCGTCCTCGAGGAAGCGGATCAGCCGCTTGAGGGTATCGACCACCTTGGCGCTGCCCAGACGACCGATCAGACCGATGTTCTTGAAAGTTGGCATGCACGGGCCTCTCGCTTCGCGGCCGCTCATTATGGCGATTGGCCACGGGGCGAGCAAACGCCCTCAGGCCGCGCTCAGGCGGCGGCGCTTCAGCCACCACTCGTTGAGCCACAGCGAGCCCACGATGATCGACCCGCCCACGACCAGGCGCGTGAGGTCGGCATCGCGATTCCAGATCACCAGATTGACCAGCAGCCCCGCGGGGATCAGCAGGTTGTTCATGATGGCGAGCGCCCCGGCATCCACGCGGGTGGCCCCGAGGTTCCACAGGAAGTAGCCGAGGCCCGAGGCCGCCAGGCCCAGCCACAGCAGCACGCCCCACTGCACGCCGGTGGTGGGCAGGCCCGCGGCGTCGCCCAGCAGCGCGAAGGCCGGCACGGCCACCGCCAGGGCGCCGAGGTAGAACCAGGCGAAGACGCTGTGGCGGGGCAGCGAATCCGGCAGGCTCGCCGACAGCCGGCGATAGCCTACCTGCCCCAGGGCGAAGCAGAGGTTGGCCCCCTGGACGACCAGGAAACCGGACCAGAATCCGCTGTCGAGCCCTTGGTAGCGGATCACCGCCGCGCCCAGCACCGCCAGCGACGCGGTCACCAGATAGAAGGGGGTGAAGCGGCCGAACAGGGCGTCATCGAGCAGCGCGATGTAGAGCGGCGTGAAGATGGTGAAGAGCAACACCTCCGGCACGGAGAGCAGTAGGAAGGACTGATAGAAGAAGATGTACATCACGCCCAGCTGCACCGCGCCCAGTCCCATGAGAGCCAGGCGCTGGCCGCCGCGCAGCAGCGAGGGGCGCAGAAACGGCAGGAAGACCAGCGTCGCCAGGCCGATGCGCATCAGCACGGAGAAGTAGCTGTCCACCTGACCGGCCAGATAGACGCCGATCAGCGAGAACGAGAATGCCCAGAGGACGGTGACGCCGACGAGAAGGCCCAAGGTAAACTCCTGGAGGGTGAGTGGTTGACGGGGATTATACCCACCGCGCTCGCACAGCCAAGTCCCCGGGGCCACGCCGCATCAGCAGGCAATTGCCGTTGGATAGGACGAGGAGCGCCGGGGACAGGTCGAAGAGGAGGTCTTTTGCCAGGGAGGGCATAAAGTAGCGCCCAGGGACGGGTCTACAGCGCCTCCTCGTAGAGCTGTCGACGGATCAGTCCCGAGCGACAATCTAACTGCGATAGTCCTGGCCATCTCAGGGCGACGGTCGACGCAACCACCAGAACGCATGCACCACCCCGGGCAGCCAGCCGAGCAGGGTCAGCGCCAGGCTGAGCACCACGCGAGTCGCTCCGCCTCGCATGAGCCCCACGGCCAGCGGCGGCAGCAGCACGGCCAGGGCGTACAGGGCCACCGTGGGCCCAGCGGTGGGCGGCAGGTCCTGAGGCGGGGGCTCGGCGTGGTCCTGAGCCTCACTCGCCCCCTGGTCCCCGCGCGGCGGCGCGCTCGCGCGCTCCTCGTCGACCTTGACGCGCTCGCCGGCGGCCGGCGTGAAGTGCCCGACGGCCGAACTCGCCTCGTGGTCGAGCGCGCGACGGTGGGCCTCGTGATCGATCTTCTGCTCCAGCGACTCGGCGCCGTCGGCGAGCGTCTCGTGATAGCGCTCCCAGTCCTCCCAGTCGAAGGGCGTGCCGGCGCGAGGCGGTTGCTCCCCCGCCTCGATGGCACGCGACCAGGCCTTCTCCTCCAGAGTGTTGGGACGCTCCTGGTCACGCCCCGTATCCAGCCCCTTGCGGGCCATGTATTCCCGAGCATCCATGATGCGACTCCCTCGGTCGGTCCACGCCGGCGATGCCGACGCCGTGTGTGCATGAGTGTGCCACATTGGAGCCGCCTAGCGGGGCCAGGTTCCTGGCCGACGGCCGGACGCGGCGACTCGCGCCTCCAGCGTTAACAGGCCCCCTTCGCCGCGCGTGGGGGGTGTCGACTATGCTGGAAGCGAGACGAGGCAGCGCCGCGATCCGCCCTGGCCTTCACCTCGGGAGTCGCGGCGCCGCCCAGATCATGATTGCCCGGCACAAGGAGCTATGCCATGCCCAACAAGGCCCCCACCATCGTGCGTGAGATCATGTCCCGGGACTGCTACCGGGTCACCGGCCAGACCTCGGTCGCCACCCTGGCCGAGGGCCTTGCGCTGCACCGCCTGCCCGGCGTGCCCGTGGTCGATGAGCGGGACCACCTGATCGGCTTCATCTCGGAGCAGGACGTGATGGGCAAGGTGCTGGAGAGCTCCTATCTCGGCGACGAGCCGCCGCTGGTCCGGGAGATGATGCGCAACGAGGTGCTCTCGGTGTCGCCCACCAAGAGCATCACCGATCTGGCTCAGGAGATGCTGGGTGCCAAGCCCAAGGTCTATCCGGTGGTCGAGCAGGGCCGGCTGGTGGGGATCGTCACCCGCCGCGACGTACTGAGCGCCCTGATCCGCATGCGCCACTCCTGATCCTCGACGGCTGGCCGCGACACTCGCGCTCTACACCCGACCCCTAGCCGAGTGTCGTGCCCCGTTGGCTCGGGCCACCACGCGACGGACCAGGCCGGCTCAGGACAAAGCCCCAGCAGAACATCTGACATGCCCTCAAAGAAAAGCCGCCCCATGAGCCATGGGGCGGCAAAGATCGATAATGCAAGCTAAGGCAACAGTGTTAGCGACTGCTATCGCGTTGCTGCCTATGCAACATCTGACAGCGGTGAAGAGAAAAGTTCGGCAGAGCGCAAAAAAAACTCCCCCGGCCTTCCCGAACCCCTCCGCCGCCGACCGGCAAGGCACCGCGGAACAGCCACTTAGCGCGGATCCAACAGAAAAAACCGGCGGCTCGCTTGCAAAGGCTAACCACTTGGTTTTACTATCTAAATCCCTCCGCGGGTGTAGCTCAATGGCAGAGCAGAAGCTTCCCAAGCTTAAGACGAGGGTTCGATTCCCTTCACCCGCTCCACGCCCCGGCGTGCCGCCTCAGCTCTTGAAGACATCCATCTCCTGGATCCGCCGCACCTGCCGCTGAGCGATCGGTACCAGCTCGATTGCACGGAGCCGCGCACCATGTCCATTTTCCTGCTGGTCCTCGCCGTCTGCCTGGTCATCTTCGGCGGCATGATCGCCCTGATGATGCTCTCCGGCACCCCACGCTATCGCACGGAGCCCGAGCAGCTGATGGCGCTGTTCGACAAGGCGCTGGCGAGCAGCGTCAGCGAGACCGAGTGGAACACCATCATCGGCTACCCGATTCGCCACGACGACTACCTGGAGGGGATTCGCCGTCGGGCCGATCGACTGATGGACGAACATGGGCGGCACGGGCGCATGGCGCGCGGCAAGCCCCTGCTCGACGACGAGGGCCAGGAGGAGCTGGCGGCACTGCGTGACCACCTGGCGGCCCACACCGCCCTGCGCCGCCGCGAGGATTGACGCAAAGCGTTGAATCCTCGCCTGGTATACTGTGGTGTCATGCTGCTGACATGCCCAGCCGGAGGCCTATCGTGACCAGTGCCATCCGCCAGATCCCCCTCGACACCGCGATTCACCACCACGCCCACGACTTTCACCAGATCGTGATCGGCCTGCGTGGCGAGGCAGAGTTCGAGATCGAGGGGCTGGGTGGGTCCATCTCGGCCTTCTCCGGCTGCATCGTGCCGGCCAACCACCTGCACTACTACGCCGGCCACGGCGACAACCGCCAGCTGATTCTCGACCTGCCCCACGATGCCTTCGCCGTGACGGGCCACCAGCGCGACCTGATCCGGCTGTTCGACGCGCCGCGCTTCTTCTCCCTCGACCCCGCGCTGCGCCACTACCTGGATTTCCTGCTCCAGGAGCTGAACCTGCTGACCCGCGAGGGCAGCCTTGCGCCGCTGCACAGCGAGCGACTGGCCGGCACCCTGCTGGGCTCCCTGCATGCGCGGCTGGCCAACGAGCCGGCCACGCCCGCCCGCCGCCTGGACCTGGTGGCCATCGATCGCTTCATCGATCATCACCTGGGCGAGCGGCTGCGCGTCGCCGACCTGGCCGCCCAGGCCTGCCTCAGCGAGGCACACTTCAGCGAACGCTTCCGCCAGAGCACGGGGATGTCACCCTGGCAATACGTGATGCGCCGCCGACTGGAGAGCGCTCGCCAGCTGGTGCAGCAGAGTGGGCTGCCGCTGTCGGAGATCGCCGCGCGAACGGGCTTCACCAGCCAGAGTGCCCTGTCGCGGGCCTGCCGGCAGGCCTTCGGGCACCCCCCCAGCCAGCTGCGTCGCGACCCGCGCGGCCAACTCGCCTCACCCGTCACCTCGCCGGCCCAAAGCGCAGCGGCCAGGACTCTTAGACCAAAGTAGAAATTTCAACCGTTTCACGGCCATAAACCGTGAAACCGTTAAATACTACCGAGAATTCGCCAAGCAGGACGACACTCGCGCTCCTACCCTCAACGCATCTCCCGCGCCGCCCGCGACAGCTCTCGGGCGGCCGGGCATCGCCCTCTGACGACGGCTTACACTCTGGGGAGTTAGATGCTAAACGCCAACAACATGCTGGCAGGTGAAACCTGGCAGCAGGACCTCGACACCCTCTTCGCCCGCATCAGTGATCACTATGCGGTCGACGAGGAAGCGCTCGTTCGCGAGCTGGTCGACCTGCTGTCCGCCGACGAGGCCGATTTCAAGCGCACCGCCCACCAGGCGGCCGAGCTGGTGCGAGAAGTCCGCGAGATGGACACCGCCGTGGACTCCATCGATGAGCTGCTTCAGCAGTACAGCCTGGACACCCACGAGGGCCTGATGCTGATGTGCCTGGCCGAGGCCATGCTGCGCATCCCCGACAAGGCCACCGCCGATGCCCTGATCGAGGACAAGCTGGGCCCGTCGGACTGGAAGTCACACCTGGGCCAGAGCGAGTCATGGTTCGTCAACGCCTCGACCTGGGGCCTTTTGATGACCGGCCGCGTCATCAATCTGGACAAGCCCAAGGAAGGCAAGCCCGCCCACTTCATCAACAAGCTCGTCAACCGCATGGGAGAGCCGGTGATCCGTCGCGCCATGTACGAGGCGATGAAGATCATGGGCAAGCAGTTCGTGCTGGGGCGCAACATCGATGAGGCGCTCAAGCGCTCCAAACCGCTATTCGACAAGGGCTATACCTACTCCTACGACATGCTCGGCGAAGCCGCCCGCACCCGCGCGGACGCCAAGCGCTATTTCGAGTCATACGCCGCCGCCATCAAGAGCGTCGGCAAGACCAGCAAGGCCCTGTCGGCCAGCACGCCGTCGCCGTCGATCTCCATCAAGCTCTCGGCCCTGCACCCCCGCTACGAGTTTGGCCGTCGCGACCAGGTCCTCGAGGAGCTGGTCGGCACCGTGCGCGAACTGGCCGCCATGGCCCGCGAGCGCAACGTCGCCATGACCATCGATGCCGAGGAGGTCGATCGCCTGGAGCTGTCGCTGGAGGTCTTCCGCGTCGTCTACGAGAGCGATACCTGCCGCGGCTGGGGGCACTTCGGCCTGGTCGTGCAGGCCTATGCCAAGCGCGCCCTGCCGGTGCTGCACTACCTCAACCGCCTGGCCGACCGCCAGGGCGACGAGATCCCCATGCGCCTGGTCAAGGGCGCCTACTGGGACACCGAGGTCAAGGAATCCCAGCAGATCGGTGCCGACGGCTACCCGGTCTTCACCCGCAAGGCCAATACCGACGTCGCCTACCTGGCCTGCGTTAGCTTCCTGCTCTCGGACAACACCCGCGGGCGCATCTTCCCGCAGTTCGCGACGCACAACGCCCACACCATCAGCACTATCCTGGAGCTCGCCAACGAGGCCAGGCGCCCCTTCGAGTTCCAGCGCCTGCACGGCATGGGCGAGGCGCTCTACGACGCCGCCCTCAAGCGCGCGCCGAAGGGCACCTACTGCCGCATCTATGCGCCGGTGGGGGCTCACAAGGACCTGCTCCCCTACCTGGTGCGCCGCCTGCTCGAGAACGGCGCCAACTCCTCCTTCGTGCACCAGCTGGTGGACCCGCGCGTGCCGGTCGAGTCGCTGTGCGTGCATCCGGTCGAGACGCTCAAGCAGTACAAGACCTATGCGAACAACCGGATCCCGCTGCCCAAGGACATCTATGACCCGGCGCGGCAGAACTCCCGCGGCGTCAACCTGAACATCAACAGCCAGTATCGGCCGCTGATGGACGAGATGGCGACCTTCATGGATCGGGAGTATCACACTCGGCCGCTGCTGGCCTTCGACGTCGCCGAGGACGCCAGTGCGCGTCACGACGTGCTCTGCCCCTTCGATCGTCGGGTCAGGGTCGGCAGCGTGCAATGGACCTCCAAGGACCAGGCCGCCAAGGCCGTCGACGCCGCCTGGGCGGCCTTCCCGCGCTGGGATGCCACGCCGGTCGCCGAGCGCGCCGCCATCGTCAGCCGCCTGGGCGACCTGATGGAGGAGAACCTCGCCGAGCTGATGACGCTGTGCTCGCGCGAGGGCGGCAAGCTGCTGACCGACGGGGTCGACGAGATCCGCGAGGCGGTGGACTTCTGCCGCTACTATGCCGTGCGCGCCGAGGAGCTGTTCGGCAGCGCGACTCGCCTGCCGGGGCCCACCGGTGAGTCCAACGAGCTGATGATGGGCGGCAAGGGCGTGTTCGCGGCGATCAGCCCCTGGAACTTCCCGATCGCGATCTTCTGCGGTCAGGTCGTGGCTGCCGCCGTCGCCGGCAACCCGGTGCTGGCCAAGCCCGCCGAGCAGACCTCGCTGGCCGCCAACCGCATCATCGAGCTGCTACATGAAGCCGGCATGCCGCGCGACGTGGTGCAGCTGCTGCCCGGCGACGGCCCCACCGTGGGCAGCGTGCTGAGCGGCGATCCGCGCATCACCGGCGTGGTCTTCACCGGCGGCACCGATACCGCCCAGATCATCAACCGTGCCCTGGCGGCTCGCGAGGGCGCGCCCCTGCCGACGCTGATCGCCGAGACCGGCGGCATGAACGCCATGATCGTCGACTCCACCGCCCTGCCCGAGCAAGTGGTGGCCGACGTCATCCAGTCGGCCTTCCAGAGTGCCGGTCAGCGCTGCTCCGCCCTGCGCGTACTCTACGTGCAGGACGACGTGGCCGATCGGGTCATCGAGATCCTCAAGGGCGCCATGGAGGAGCTGCATGTGGGCGACCCGCGCCACCTGGGCACCGACGTGGGCCCGGTGATCGACGAGGACGCGCGTCGGGGCCTTATGGCGCATATCGACCGGCTCAAGGGCGAGGGTCGCCTGGTCGCCGAGACGCGACTCGACCCGACCCACACCGCCAACGGCACCTTCGTCGCGCCGGTGGCGTTCGAGATCGATGGCATCGAGGCCCTGGAACGCGAGCAGTTCGGTCCCGTCCTGCACATCGTGCGCTACCGCGCCAGCGAGATCGATCGGGTGATCGACTCCATCAATGGCCGGGGCTATGGTCTGACCTTCGGCGTTCACAGCCGCAACCAGACCTTCGCCGAGGAGATCGCGCAGAAGATCCGTGCCGGCAACGTCTACATCAACCGCAATATCATCGGTGCAGTCGTGGGCGTGCAGCCCTTCGGCGGACAAGGGCTCTCGGGCACCGGTCCCAAGGCCGGCGGTCCGCACTACCTGCTGCGTTTCGCCACCGAGAAGACCGTGACGGAAAACACTGCCGCCCTGGGTGGCAACGCGTCGCTGCTGGCGCTAGGCGACGAGTGATCCCCGCTCGTCATCACAACAAGACGGAAGGACCCTCTGATGATTAAAAGCAATGCCGCTACTGGCTTCATCTCCGTGCCCTACCCGATCGCGATGCTCGCCATCGACGCGACGGCCTGAAGGCGCACTAACAACTTGTCGGTGCTACATCCGACCCAATAATTTGGAGAAGTTCATATGGCTATTGGCGTGTGGATCAGTCTATTTGCCTACTTTGCGCTCATGATCGCCATCGGCTTTTATGCCATGCGCAAATCCACTTCCACGTCCGAGGATTACATGCTGGGCGGCCGGGCCCTCAGCCCCCAGGTCGCCGCCCTGTCGGCCGGCGCGTCGGACATGAGCGGCTGGTTGCTGCTGGGCTTGCCCGGCGCCATGTTCGTGTCGGGGCTGGGGTCTGCCTGGATCGGCATCGGCCTGCTCGTGGGTGCGTTCTTCAACTGGACGCTGGTCGCACCGCGCCTTCGCGAACAGACGGTCCACTATGGTAACGCGATAACCATTCCGGAATTCCTGGCCAACCGGTTCCCGACTCGGGCCATGTCGCTGAGAACGGTATCCGCCATCGTCATCGTGGTCTTCTTCGCGGTCTACACGGCGTCGGGCCTGGTCGCAGGCGGCAAGCTGTTCGAAAGCGCGTTTTCCGGCGTTATCAACATCGGCGGCATGAGCGACTACGCTGCGGGCGTCGTCATCACACTGGGCGTGGTACTCGCCTATACGGTTGTCGGCGGCTTTTTGGCCGTGAGCATGACGGACTTCGTGCAAGGCTGCATCATGATGCTGGCCCTGGTGATCATGCCGGCGGTGGTGCTCTTTGGCGAAGGTGGCGGCGGTTTCAACCAGGCGTCGCAGACGCTGAATGAAGTCGACCCCACGCTGCTCTCCTGGACGGAGGGGCTGACTATCATCGGCTGGCTGTCGGCGGTGACCTGGGGGCTTGGGTATTTCGGGCAGCCGCACATCATCGTGCGCTTCATGGCCATCCGAACCCTGAAGGACGTTCCTGTTGCCCGTAACATCGGCATGAGCTGGATGCTCATCTCCCTGATCGGCGCGATCTCGCTGGGTGTGTTCGGGAGGGCCTATGCCGTCCGCAATGGCATGAATGTGGAAGATCCGGAAACGATCTTCATCATCCTGGCGGATCTGCTGTTCCACCCGCTGATCACCGGCTTCCTCTATGCGGCCCTGCTGGCGGCGATCATGAGCACCATTTCCAGCCAGCTGCTGGTGTCGTCTTCCTCACTGACCGAGGACTTCTACCGCCTGTTCCTGCGCAAGGAGGCCAAGGACAAGGAGACCGTCACAGTAGGCCGGATCAGTGTCGTACTGGTGGGTCTGGTGGCAGCCGTCATTGCGTCCGACCCGGACTCTCAGGTTCTGGGGCTGGTCAGTAACGCCTGGGCAGGCTTCGGTGCGGCGTTCGGCCCGCTGATTATCCTGTCGCTGATGTGGTCGCGCACCAACGGTGCCGGCGCCATCGCGGGCATGGTGGTAGGTGCCGTCACCGTCATGATCTGGATTTCACTGGGCTGGAACGCATCGTTCCTGGGCGGACCCGGTGTGTACGAGATCATTCCTGGCTTCATCGCTTCCTTCATTGCCATTCTGGCGGTGAGCAGCGTGACGGCCGATGCCGGTGAATACCAGCACATCACTCGCTAGAAGAGCGCGAATAACACACTCCACGTAGTAAAAAGGGCTCCTGCGGGAGCCCTTTCCCATCGGTGCGCCAGGTAGGGTACGCACATGAAGAGAGCCGCCTTCGGGCGGTTTTCTTCGTCTCGGGGCTCAGCGCCACGCCTCGAGACACACGATTACACCCGCGAACCCCCACAGGACCCATCGGCTGAACCGCGCGCCCGCCAGGCGCCGAAGCCCACCCTCATCCACCTCGAGGGCCATCGGACGCAAGAAGGCCGTCCCCAGCGCCCAGGCGCCGATCAGGATCAGCGGCAGGCGCCACGCCATCGGCAGCGCCTGGATGGGCTCGGGGCGAATCAGCAGCCAGAGTGCCAGCACCGCCGCCAGCAGCAGCGTCAACAGCGGATGGTCGAGGCGCCCGGCAAAATCGGTGGTAACGAGAAGTCGGCCAGCCATGAGCGGCTCCGGTGTCATCATCCCCCTTGAGTGAAGCCGAATTTCGGCGTCCTTTCGAGGCGCCGTGAAGGAAAAGTCAAAAAGTTATACAAGAACTGTATTTCGTGGCTATGATAGATAAACAAGTCCACAGAAAAATCCACAGAGCGCCTATCTCGCCGATAGCAAAATGCGACAAGACATTAACAAGAGTCCTTCGCTGCGCTCACAACGCCCTCTCCCCACCGCTCGCCCGAACGGTCGATGACACGAGGAACCCTCCCATGAATTCCAGGCATCTGATCGCAATGGCCGCCCTCGCCACAGCCGGCCTCGTCACCGCCCCGGTCGCCGTGGCCTACCAGGCCGGCGACACTGTCATGCGTGGTGCTATCGCCAAGGCCGAGGTCACCGACGACAGCGGCTTCCTCGACGCGGTCGGGAAGCGGGAAGCCTCCTACGCGCGCGGCATGGCCTACGGCGTGAGCTACCTGTTCAGCGACAGGCTGGGCATCGAGCTCAACGGCACCGAGGCCCTCGGCAGTGCCACCGGCGGCGTGGATCGCCTGCCCCTCAATCTGATGGTCAACGTCTACCCGAGGGGCGACAGCGGCTCACGGATACAGCCCTATATGGGCGCCGGCCTTAACTACACCCACGTCTCCGAGGAGGCACTCGAGGGGCTGGACGTCGATGACTCCTACGGCCTGGCCGGCCAGGCCGGTCTCGACATGGCGGTGACGAACTATCTATTGATCGGGGCCTTCGCGCGATATGCGATTATCGATGCCGAAGTCGGCGTCGAAGGCGCGGCACCGGGCGAGGCCGATATCGATCCCATGACCCTCGGCGGCGGCGCCACCTTCCGCTTCTGATCCAACCGTGCGAGCCCTAAGGACTGAATATCATACGATCGCGCCGGACAGAGGCACGCCACGATCTTGTCTTTATCTACAGCCTCGTAACGCTCTACTCTTGCGCTGGATCAATATTCTCCAAAAAAGACGCCGATAGACTATTAGCATGATCCGATGCGGCAAGGCCGCCGCCCTCTCATCCATCAGGAGATGACCCATGCGCAAGAACGCCCTTCCCTCGCTGCTCGTGGCCGGCATTGCCGCCGCCGCCTTCACCACCAGCACCCAGGCCTTCGCCTACGGCGCCGGCGATTTCTTCACCCGCGTGGGCGTGGCCAAGGTCGAGCCCAAGAGCGATAACAGTGACATTCTCGGCGGAGCCGATGTCACTGTCGACGACGACAGCGCCTTCGCCTTTACCCTGGGCTACCGCTTCACCGACAAGATCGGCATCGAGCTGCTGGCCGCCGAGCCCTTCGACCACGACTTCCAGGTCGGCGACGTGACCGGCGGCTCCGTCGATCACCTGCCGCCGACCCTGACCGTGCAGTACTACCCGCTGGGCGGCACCGACGCCCGCGTGCAGCCCTATGCCGGCATCGGCGTCAACTACACCATGTTCTCCGATGAAGAGCTGGATGCACCGCTGTCAGTCGAGTTCGACGACTCCTGGGGCGCGGCCGGCCAGGTGGGCGTCGACCTGCTGATCGACGACAACTGGGCCCTCAACGCCGCCGCCTGGTACCTGGATATCGACACCGATGTCACCGTTGGTGGCAACGATGCAGGCAAAGTCGAGATCGACCCGGTGGTGGTGATGGCCGGCGTCAGCTACCGCTTCTGATCGCACCGCCCGACACCACAACGACAAGGCCCGCCATCTGGCGGGCCTTGTTGCGTCTGGGCTTGGTACGCTCGGCGTAGCAGAGCGCTAGCGCGGAGTATCGCGCGAGAGCCCGAGGGCGGCCAGGGTCATCGCATCGAGCCCGACCACCGCCTCCACCTCGGCGAGGCGGGCATGATAGCCGGGCGTCAGAAAGGGCTGCCCGGCCAGCAGATGCTCGAGATACTCCCGAGCCGGGCGCAGGGCCTCGGCGGTCGTGCCCGGCGCGGCCATGTAGACCCAGGCCTCGATCGTGCCCTCGTGCGTCGCGATCGGCAGGCGATGACGGCCGTACTCGTGGGGATAACCCTCGAAGGGGTCCATGTCGCGGATCTGCTCGAGGTGATCGAGTTCGAACAGCGCGCCTTCCACCCGCTCACCGGCCGACGGTGCCACGTTGGCATGGGCAATGCCCGCCACCCTCGAGGCCTTGTCGAAGCGCAGGCCATGATCGTGCAGCACGCCGGCCAGCGCTCGGCGGGTACGACCGATCCGGGCGGCGACTCGGGCGGCATTCATGTTGCTACCGTAGGCGAAGTAGAAGGGCATCGGACGGCCTCAGTTCTCGGTGACCAGGCGATCGATCTCCTCGACCACGCGGCACATCAGCAGTCGGTCGCTGGCGCGCGCGCCCTCCTGAGTCAGCCAGGCCTCCACCGCCGGTGCCACGTCGCACTGGGCCGGCATCGGCGAGCGCGTCTCGACCAGCCCCTCCAGACGCACGATGAAGACGAAACGCAGCCACTGGGGCAGCGTCATGGTGTCGATGCAGAATGGCTGCACGCTGTCGAAGGCGTGCGTGTCGGGACGCTCCATGCGCCACAGGCTGGCGGCCTTCATGGTGGCCTCGAGCTCGCGCAGGGCGGCGCCGAGTTCATCGTGAACGGTCATGATCAATCTCTCCGGTACGTTTGCCGCCATTATCCCCGCTTGGCCCCGTCACTGGCCACCCCGGCGGGTTGTCCACCGCTCGGAAGGCGACACACGTCGATCTTGTGCACAATGCACAGATATCCTGAATGGGCCTGTGGATAAACGCTGGAAAGGTGTCGCTTGGCCAGTCCTCATGGGCCCTGGCGCCAACTGATCAGGAAATGACCAGCGCGGCGACACCAATACGACGCCCCGGGACGGCTGACAGCATCCCGGCGCCGCGGTAGAGTGCACGGTTCGTGACCCGGAGACAGCATGCAACCGATCAACAGCCTTCACGACTTCTTTCAGCGCAGCGGCGCCGAGGTGAGCCTCTATCACCTGGGGCGGCGCGTCGAGCCCTGCTCGCTCGACACCCTGGCCGCCTTCGAGGCCGGCGAACTGGCCTGGCCGGCGCCGTGGCAGGGCGCCGCGCGCCTGGCCATGGTCTTCCGTGTGGGTGAGATGGACGACCCGCTGATCTGGTTCCTGGCCCTGCCGCTGGACGAGCAGGGCCACCTCAATCCGGCCCCGCGCGATGCCTTCGTGCAGCGCCTGCTGGAGACCCTGGGTCGCAGCGTGCAGGGCCTGGGCCGGGCCGAGGGCGAACAGATCGATAACCTGATGAAGGACAATCCGCTGGCCTTCACGCCTTCGCTGCCCTTCCGAGCCGTGCTGCATGCGCGCGCCATCCGGGATGCCGGCCTGCCGGCCAGCGAGCACCTGGAGCCCGCCGAGGCCTACCTGACCGGGCAGCAGACGATCGACTGGCGCGCCCTGGGGCTGCAGGGGCTGGCCGACGCCGTGGTGCGCCTGGATGCCGCCACGAGTCAGGCCGTCGCCGCCCGCCTCGACGCCCTGCCCAACGAGGTGCTGACCTCGCTGTGCTACTGCCTGGAGCACGTGGCCATCGACGACGCCTTGGCACAAGCGCTGCGGCGGCGGGGCGAGGCCGCTGGCGCCAGCGGCGATATCGAGACCTTCTGCGCCTGCGTGCGCGCCATGGGTGGCGCCTCGACCGAGCAGGCGGGCGCCTGGTTCGATGCCCTGCTCGACGATCCGGATGCCTGCGGCCCCGACCTGCTGGCCGCCATGGCCGGACGCGGCTGGCACCACCTGGAAGATGCCGAGCGCCTGCCCCGCTTCCTCACGCGACTGGCCGAAGCGCCCGGCACCGACTTCATGGCGGTGGCCCGCGACCTGGCCCTGATCCCGCGGCTGCGCCTGCCGCTGCTGATGACGCTGCGCGAGGCCGAGGCGGATTCCGCCATTGGCCGGCGCCTGGCAGACCTGTCACGCTGAGCGCAGAGACCTGGGAGCGAGATGATGAAAGAACTGCCCTATACGCCCAAGGCGGTGATCGGTCGCCGCGAGATGGTGACCCTGCCGGAGCTGCACCTGACCCTGTGTGCCAAGGCCGACACCGGCGCCCGGACCTCGGCGCTGCACGCCGAGGACATCGAGTCCTATGAAGAAGATGGGCTCCTCTGGGTCGGCTTCACCACGCGCAGCGGCGGCCCCGGCACGCCGGCCCACGTGCATCGCATGCACCTGCACGACCGGCGCCGGGTGACCAGCTCCAACGGCCAGGCCGAATGGCGCTACGTGATCCGCACGACCATGCAGCTGGGCACCCTCTCCTTCCCGGTGGAGCTCAGCCTGACCGACCGCCGCGACATGCGCCACCCCATGCTGCTGGGACGGCGCGCACTGCGTCGCCTGCTGGTGGCACCCGGCGTCGCCTTCCTGCACGGCGAGCCCTGACCCACCCCGTCCTACACCGCCCACGCCCTATCCGCCTCTGCCCCGATCCGGAGTCCTGCTGAATGCATATCGCGCTGCTGTCCCGCAATCGTAACCTCTACTCAACGCGGCGCCTGATCGAGGCCGCCGAGCAGCGCGGCCACAGCGCGCGCGTGGTCGACACCCTGCGCTGCTACATGAGCATCGCCTCGCACCACCCCTCGATCCACTACAAGGGGGAGGAGCTCGAGCCGTTCGACGCAGTGATCCCGCGCATCGGCTCCTCGGTCACCTTCTACGGCTGCGCGGTGCTGCGCCAGTTCGAGATGATGGGCACCTACGTGCTCAACGACAACGTCTCCATCACGCGCTCCCGGGACAAGCTGCGCTCGCTCCAGCTGCTGTCACGCAAGGGGCTGGGACTGCCGATCACCGGCTTCGCCCACTCCCCGGACGACATCCCCGACCTGATCACCATGGTCAGGGGGGCTCCGCTGGTCATCAAGCTGCTGGAGGGCACCCAGGGCATCGGCGTGGTGCTGGCCGAGACCAACCAGGCCGCCGAAAGCGTGATCCAGGCCTTCATGGGCATGAAGGCCAACATCATGGTGCAGGAGTACATCAAGGAGGCGAAGGGCGCCGATATCCGCTGCTTGGTGATCGGCGACAAGGTGGTGGCCTCTATGAAGCGCCAGGCCGCCGAGGGCGAGTTCCGCTCCAACCTGCACCGCGGCGGCAGCGCCAGCTCGATCCGCATCACCCCGGAGGAGCGCTCCACGGCCATCCGCGCGGCCAAGGCGATGGGGCTCAGGGTGGCCGGCGTCGACCTGCTGCGCTCGAACCACGGCCCGGTGATCATGGAGGTCAACTCCTCGCCGGGCCTGCAGGGCATCGAGACGGCCACCGGCAAGGACATCGCCTCGCTGATCATCGAGCATCTGGAGCGCAACGCCGCCCCGCGCCACAAGGTGCCGCCTCGTCCCAAGGGTTGAGAGAAGCGACCTGCGTCCAAAGACTAACGGCGAACCCGGGATTTATTGGTCCGTGGGGGTGGCAAATGCACGGCGACAGCCCCACAATCTGCGTCACCGGAGGAGGTGACCGCTCATGTTTCTCGACAATCGCCAGGTGGCGATGGACAGTGCCCTGGAGGCAATGGCCGACAGCATCGATTATTTCCAGGACAATCTCGAGCGCCTGCATCCGGCGCTGCGCGATAGCCTGAAGCCCCACTATGAGGCGCGCAGCCGATCGATGCAGGAGCTGCAGGAGCTGTCGCGCAAGCACCTCAACCTGCTGCCCCGCGATGCCGATGTCGAGCGCGACGACTACATGTGGCTGTGGAGCCGCCTGAAGAGCTTCGTCGGCAACGAGAGCCTGGTGGTTATCGGTGAGCTGCTCGAACAGGAGCGGGTGCTGATGCAGGCCCTCTCCACGCTCTTCACCCATCCCCTGCCCGAGCCGCTGGAACCGGTCATCGAGGAGTGCTGGAAGGGCTGTCGGGCGCTGATTCGGGAGCTGTACCGCCTCCAGAAGCAGCGCCAGAAGCGCTGAACATCCCCGGCGGCAGCAACAGTCGTTCTCGCTCGGCCGGTGTGATGTCCAGCGGCTCGAGCGGCCCCAGGAAGTGCGGCTCCCGCTCCCATACGTAAAGATCCCCCAGGGTGGCCACCCGCGCCACCCACTCGCGCAGCTTGAGCCGCCAGAGCCCGGACACCGCGCGCTCCGGCGCCGCACAGCCGCGCACCTCAAGGCCCAGCGCCTCACCGATGAACAGCGCCCGTGGAAGGTGCCAGTCCTGGGTGATCAGCAGCGCGCGCTTCACGCCGAACACGTCCCTCGCCCGCGCCAGGGTGTCGAAGGTGCTGAAGCCGGCATAGTCCAGGGTCATGTCCACGTCGCGCACGTCGCGGCCGCGTAGGTCGCGCCACATGGTCACCGGCTCGTTGTAGTAGCGGGTACTGTTGTCGCCCGAGATCAGCAGGTGATCGACCCGCCCCTGGTGGATCAGCCTGGCGGCGGCCTCCATGCGCCCCTCGAAGTGAGGGTTGCGACTCCCGCTGCGCGTCCAGTGGGACGTGCCGAAGACGATGCCCACCGGTTCACTGACGCACTGCGAGGAGACCGACTCGATGCGCCCCACGGTGCGGCCCAGCACGTAGACGTTGGCCAGCACGAACAGCAACGCCGCCAGGAGCGCGAGCGCTCCCAGCGTCATCAGTACTCCCTTGAAGACCTTCCCGAGTGGCAGGCGCATGGATCTCCCCGGCGCAACTGCTAGAACATGCCCAGTTCCAGCTTCGCTTCGTCGCTCATCATCTCACGACTCCAGGGGGGATCGAATACGATCTCGGTGTGCACCTTGCTGATCTGAGGGGCGCCGAGGATCTTGTTGCGCGCATCGGCGGCGATCACATCGCCCATGCCGCAGCCCGGGGCGGTCAGCGTCATGCGGATGGTGACGATGCGCTCGCCGCTGATCAGCCGCTCGATGCGACAGCCGTAGACCAGGCCCAGGTCGACGATATTGACCGGGATCTCGGGATCGAAGCAGGTGCGCAGCTGGTCCCACACGAACTGCTCGATCTCCTCCTCCGAGGCGTCCTCGGGAAGCGTCGGACGCGGCAGCGCTTCCAGGCCCAGGGCGTCCAGGTTGGCGCCCTCGACCAAAAAGAGGCGCCCCTCATAGCCCACGCTGACCGTGCTGCCCTTGGCCTGCATCACGCTGACGATGCTGTCCTCGGTCAGGGTCACGGTCTTGCCGAAGGGAATGGAGATGGCCGCCACGTCACGCTGCAGGGGCAGCTCCTGACCCTTGTGCAGGGTGGCTATCTGCTCGATATCGCTCATGTCGCTCCTTGATAAGCCTCAGCGCAGCATGCCGACGACGCGCTCGAGCCCCTCGACGAATACGTCGATCTCCTCGGGCGTGTTGTAGGCGGCGAAGGATGCCCGGCAGGTCGCGTCCAAACCGAACTGCGACAGCAGCGGCTGGGCGCAGTGGTGGCCGGTGCGGATCGCCACGCCGAGCTGATCGATCAAGAGCCCGATGTCCTGGGAGTGAGCCCCATCGACCACGAAGGAGAGCACGCCGGCCTTGTCCGGTGCGGTGCCCAGGATGCGCAGTCCCTCGATGCCCTGCACTCCCTCGGTGGCGTGCTCGAGCAGGCGCGCCTCCCAGGCGCCGATCAGCGGCAGGCCGATGGCGCTGACCCACCTGAGCGCCCGCCCGAGGGCGATCACCTCGGCGATGGCCGGCGTGCCGGCCTCGAACTTGTGCGGGATGTCGGCGAAGGTGGTCGGCACCTCGAGGGAGACCGTCTTGATCATCTCGCCGCCGCCCTGCCAGGGCGGCATCGCCTCGAGCAGCTCGGCACGGCCATATAGCACGCCTACGCCGGTGGGCCCGTAGACCTTGTGGCCAGAGAAGGCGTAGAAGTCGGCGTCGATGGCCTGGACGTCGATGGCCTGATGGGGCGCGGCCTGGGCGCCATCGATCAGGATACGAGCGCCGTGCTCATGGGCCACGCGGGCCATCTCGGCCACCGGATTAACGGTGCCGAAGGCGTTGGAAACGTGGTTCACGGCGACCAGGCGGGTGCGCTCGGTGAACAGGTCGCGGTAGGCCGCGAGGTCCAGCACGCCGCGCTCGTCGACCGGAATCACCTTGATGGTGAAGCCGAGTTCGCCGGCCAGCAGCTGCCACGGCACGATGTTGGAGTGGTGCTCGAGGCGCGAGATCAGCACCTCGTCGCCGGCCTTCAGGTTGGCCCGACCCCAGGCGTTGGCCACCAGGTTGATCGCCTCGGTGGTGCCGCGGGTGAAGACGATCTCGCGGTGGTCCGCGGCGTTCAGGAAGGCGCGCACCGTCTCCCGCGTACCCTCGAAGGCCGCGGTGGCCTCGTCGGACAGGGTGTGCAGCCCGCGATGGATGTTGGCGTTGTAACGACCGTAGTAGTCGTCGAACACCTCGATCACCTGGCGCGGCGTCTGGCTGGTGGCGGCATTGTCCAGGTAGATAAGCGGCTTGCCGTGGACCTCCCGATCGAGGATCGGGAAGTCGCGTCGCAGCTTCGCCACGTCAAGGGTCAGGTCGCTGAAATCGGCCATGGCTTACTCCTCGTTCAGGGCCACGGCGGCTTCCACCAGGCCGGCCAGGTTGAAGCGCTCGGGCAGCTTGCCGGCGACCGCCAGCTCGACCCGTTCGGCCACGGCATCGAGGTCCACCTGGTCCATCACCTCACCGGCGAAGGCCAGGGTCAGCAGGCCACGGGCCGTCTGCTCGTCGATGCCGCGGGTGCGCAGGGCGAACACCGCCTCCTCGTCGAGCTGGCCGGTGGTGCTGCCGTGGGAGCACTTCACGTCGTCGGCGTAGATCTCGAGCTCGGGCTTGGTATCGATCTCGGCGCGGTCGGAGAGCAGCAAGTTGGCATTGCTCTGGTAGCCCTCGATCTGCTGGCTGTCGCGCTTGACCATCACCTTGCCGTTGAAGACGCCATGGGCGCGGTCGTCGAGGATGCCCTTGTAGTTCTCCTTGGAGTAAGTGCGCGGCGCGTTGTGGTTGACCAGGGTGTGGTTGTCCACGTGCTGGCGTCCCTGCCCGTAAAACAGGCCGTAGAGGTTGGCCTCGGCCCCCTCGCCGTTGAGCTCGACCACCAGGTCGTTGCGCACCAGGCCGCCACCCAGGTTCAGGTTGAAGGAGGTATAGCGGCTGTCGCGGGCCTGTTCCATGTGAAGGCTGGCCACGTGCAGGTCCTTGAGCGAGGCCTCCTGCAGCTTGTAGTGGTTAAGGATCGCGCCGCGATCGAGGATGATCTCCTCGACCAGGTTGGTGAAGTTGGCGGCCTCCTCCTCGCCCACGTGATGCTCGATCACCGTGGCCTCGCTGCGCCCGGCCATCTGGATCAGGATACGCGGATGGCTCATTACCGCCTGCTCGCCGGCCCGCGAGAGGAACTGCAGCACGATGGGCTTCTCGACCACGGTGCCCGGCGCCAGGCGCAGCACGGCACCCTCTTCCATGAAGGCGGTGTTGAGCGCGGCGAAGGACGAGAAGTCGACGCCGGTCAGTCGACCCAGCGGGCCGCCCACGGCTTCGTGATTCTCCTCGAGGGCCGCCGAGAGCGGCATCAGCGCAACGCCCTCCGGCAGCTCGTCGAGCCGCGACAGCGCCGGGGCGAAGACGCCGTCGACGAAGGTCAGGCGGTGCGCCTCGATCGGCAGCGTCAGTGCCGCCGCGCTGGCAGGCGAGAACTCGGCGTCGCAGGCCAGGGCGAAGTCGCCCCGGGCGATGGCGCGCACGTCGGTATACTTCCACTCCTCGACTCGGCGATGGGGAAAGCCCATGGCCTCGAAGCGCGCCGCACCCGCCTGGCGCCGGGCGGCGATCCAGGTGGGTTCCGGCCCGCGGGCGGCGTTGCGCTCGGCCAGGCGGTCGAGGAAGGTCTTCACGTCTTCATTCATGCGGCGGACTCCTCCTGCACCCAGTCATAACCACGGCTCTCGAGCTCAAGGGCGAGCGCGGCGTCGCCGCTCTTGACGATGCGGCCGTCGACCAGCACGTGGACCCGATCCGGCACGATGTAGTCGAGCAGGCGCTGGTAGTGGGTCACCAGCAGGATGGCCCGGTCCTCGGCGCGCAGGGAGTTGACGCCATCGGCCACCACCTTCATGGCATCGATGTCGAGGCCGGAGTCGATCTCGTCGAGCATGGCGAGGCGCGGCTCGAGCACCAGCATCTGCAGGATCTCGTTACGCTTCTTCTCGCCGCCGGAGAAGCCCTCGTTGACGGCCCGCTGCAGGAAGCTGGTGTCCATCTTCATGGAGGCCACCTTCTCCTTGATCAGCTTCATGAACTCCGGCGCGGGGATCTCGCCCAGCCCCTCGGCTTCGCGCTTGGCGTTCAGCGCCGCCTTGAGCAGGTAGATGTTCTTCACCCCCGGGATCTCCACCGGATACTGGAAGCCCAGCAGCAGGCCGGCACGGGCGCGCTCCTCGATCTCCATCTCCAGCACGTCCTGGCCCTCGAAGGTGATCGAGCCCTGCGTCACCTCGTAGCCGTCCTTGCCGGCGATCACCGCCGAGAGGGTCGACTTGCCGGCCCCGTTAGGGCCCATGATGGCGTGGACTTCACCGGCGTTGATGGTCAGGTTGAGGCCCTTGAGGATCTCGGAACCCTCGACCGTGACGTGCAGATCCTTGACTTCGAGCATGTTGACTACCTTTTGAGCTATCAGCCGCCGCGGCGACTTGCATAAGTTGATTCTTTTCCCGCCCGCAGGGAGGCTCCCTGGTGCCTTGTCTCTGACAAGGATGAGCTGTTCCGGCGCCGGACCACCGCGAGGGCGCTGTGAACCCCTCCTTGGGCGCTACCTTTGCCATCCATGGCAAAGGACCCTCGCTCAGGCCCGACCCCGGCGCTCATATCGCCGGGCCTTCGAGTGATGTTCGTTAACCCACGGCGCCTTCGAGGGTGACATTGAGCAGCGCCTCGGCCTCCACGGCGAACTCCATCGGCAGCTCCTGGAAGACGTCCTTGCAGAAGCCGTTGACGATCATGCTGACCGCGTCCTCCTCGGAGATGCCCCGGCTCTGGCAGTAGAAGAGCTGGTCCTCGCCGATCTTGGAGGTGGTGGCCTCGTGCTCCACCGTGGCGGTGCTGTTGCCGATCTCCTGGTAGGGGAAGGTGTGGGCGCCGCACTGATCGCCGATCAGCAGGGAGTCGCACTGGGTGAAGTTGCGCGCGCCCTTGGCCCGCGGGCCCACCTTCACCAGGCCGCGGTAGGACTGGTTGCTGCGTCCGGCGGAGATGCCCTTGGAGATGATGCTCGAGCGAGTGCCCTCGCCGATGTGGATCATCTTGGTGCCGGTGTCGGCCTGCTGGCGGCCATTGGTCACCGCCACGGAGTAGAACTCGCCGATGCTGTCCTTGCCGCGCAGCACGCAGGACGGGTACTTCCAGGTGATGGCGGAACCGGTCTCGACCTGGGTCCAGCTGATCCGCGAGCGATCGCCGCGGCAGTCGCCGCGCTTGGTGACGAAGTTGTAGATGCCGCCCTTGCCGTCCTCGTCGCCGGGATACCAGTTCTGCACCGTGGAGTACTTGATGTAGGCGTCTTCCAGGGCCACCAGCTCGACCACCGCGGCGTGCAGCTGGTTCTCGTCACGCTGGGGCGCGGTGCAGCCTTCCAGGTACGACACCTGGGCGCGGCTCTCGCAGATGATCAGCGTGCGCTCGAACTGCCCGGTATTGGCGGCGTTGATACGGAAGTAGGTGGAGAGCTCCATCGGGCAGGTCACGCCCTCGGGCACGAACACGAAGGAGCCGTCGGTGAACACCGCCGAGTTGAGCGCTGCGAAGTAGTTGTCGCCCTGGGGCACTACGCTGCCCAGGTACTGCCGGACCAGCTCCGGGTAGTCGCGCATCGCCTCGGAGATGGAGCAGAAGATCACCCCCGCCTCGTGCAGCTTCTCCTTGAAGGTGGTGGTCACCGAGACGGAATCGAAGACCGCATCCACCGCCACACCCGCCAGGGCCGCCCGTTCGTGCAGCGGGATGCCGAGCTTCTCGTAGGTCTCGAGCAGCTTAGGGTCGACCTCGTCGAGGCTCTGAGGCTTGTCCTCGTCGCGCTTGGGCGCGCTATAGTAGGAGATCGCCTGATAGTCGATGGGCGGGTAGTCGAGGTGGGCCCAGGAGGGCGGCGTCATCTTGAGCCACTGGTGGTAGGCCTTGAGCCGCCATTCCAGCATCCATTCCGGCTCGCTTTTCTTGTTCGAGATGAAGGCGATGGTGCTCTCGTCCAGGCCGGGCGGTACCGTGTCGCTCTCGATGTCGGTCACGAAACCTTCCTTGTATTCGCGACGGACAAGCTGTTCCATTTCCTGACTTGCCATGATGTCTCCCCTCCCGGGCGGTTGGGTCGGCGAGCACTGGCTCGCCTCGGGTAGTGAAATACTCGAGTGCGTCAGGCCTCGGCGGCCAGACTCACGCTTTGAATGGGCAGCTGCACCGGCAGCTTGATCGGATTGGTATCGGCCAGGTGGGCCAGGGTGACGCTGTCGAGCAGGGTGCGAATGGCCAGCGACACGCGCTGCCAGTTGTCGGCGACCCCGCAGGTGGCGGCCAGGTCGCAATCGCCGCCGGCCTGGCTGCACTCGGTCATGGCCACGGGACCCTCGATGGCCGAGATGATGTCGCTGGCGGTGATCCGGGACGCCGGACGCGCCAGCGAGTAGCCACCCTGGGCGCCGCGTCGCGACTCCAGCAGCCCGGCACGCACCAGCATCTTCAGCGTCTTGCTGACCGTGGGGTGCGGCAGCTGAACCTCCTCGGCGAGCTCGGCCGCGGCGTGGGGCTGCTCGGGGTGCCTGGCGATCTGCGCCATCACCACCGCCGCGTAGTCGGTCAGTCTGGAAAGCTTCAGCAAGGCCTGACTCCCCGGGGTTCGACCCCCTCGTGTTCGATTGGGGACCAGTTTAGTCCTGTATGAATTTGATGTGAAGCCCCGCCGCCCGGGAAGCGTCAGAACCGACAGGATCGCGGCACGTTCGCCGCCATTTGCGCAATAATGCCAATCATTCTCATTTGATCCACTACCGATCTTTCCAGCGACGCGACGCCTCGGTAGCATGTCGCTAACCCCCTCGAGGCCGACACGATGACGACGACCTTCATGCTGCTGATCGGCGCGGCGCTGGCCGCGCTCGCCGCCCTGCACTGGCTGGTGTTTCGCCTGGTCAAGCGGGCGATCACCCGCTCGGAAACGAACCGGCAGGACGATGATCCGCGCCGAGACTGAGCGACGCCGCCCCGCAGCAGACGCTGCACGGCGACAGGAGAAAAGATGATACGCGAAGCCCCCGTCGTGGTATTCGGCGGCACCGGCTTTCTCGGTGACGCCGTCGTTCGAGAGCTGGTGGAAACCGGCCGTGCGGTGCGCATCGCCGCCCGCCACCCGGCGCTGCCCGCCTGGGCCGAGGAGGGCGACGTCATCGAGCTCGCCACCGCCGACCTGCGTGATGAGGAGAGCGTAAGCGAGGCACTGGCGGGCGCCGGCGCCGTGGTCAATGCCGTCAGCCTCTATGTGGAGAGTCGCGAGGCGAGCTTCGAGGCGATCCATGTCGACGGGGCCGGTCGACTGGCCCGCCTGGCGCGGGCGGCGGGCATCGCGCGGCTGGTGCAGGTCTCCGGCATCGGCGCCACCCCCGATTCGCCTTCGGCCTATGTGCGGGCCCGCGCCCGCGGCGAGGAGGCGGTACTCGATGCCCTGCCCAAGGCGATCATCGTGCGTCCCAGCGTGCTGTTCGGCCCCGACGACGCCTTCCTCTCGGGCCTGGCGGGCCTCACCCGGCTGCCGCTGATTCCGCTGTTCGGCCGCGGCGCGACCCGGCTGCAGCCGGTGCATGTGAATGACGTCGCCCGAGCCATCGCCCAGCTGACCGGCCGTCCCGCGACCCCGCGGCGCCTCTTCGAGTTCGGCGGCCCGGAGGTGCTGCGCTACCGCGAGATCCTCGAGCTGCTGCTCGCCCACCTCAAGCGCTCGCGCCCCCTGGTGCCGCTGCCCTTCCTGGCCTGGCGCTTCGTCGCCGCCCTGGCCAGCCGGCTGCCCGGGCCGCCGCTGACCCGCGATCAGGTCATCCTGATGCAGGTCGATAACGTCGCCGACGCCGAGGTCGGCGACTTTGCCGACCTCGGCATCCTGCCCCACTCACTGCGCGAGAGCCTGCCGAGCTGCCTCCCGGCACCCGCCGGAGACTGACCTCAGGCCTTCTTGACGAACTCCGACTTGAGCTTCATCGGTCCGATGCCGTCGATCTTGCAGTCGATGTCGTGATCCCCGTCGATCAGGCGGATGTTCTTGACCTTGGTGCCGACCTTTACCACCGAGGAGGAGCCCTTGATCTTGAGGTCCTTGATCACGGTCACGGTGTCTCCATCGGCCAGCGGGTTGCCGTTGGCATCGCGGATCACCGCCTCGTCCTCGCTCGCCGCTGATGCATCCTTGGACCATTCGTGGCCGCACTCCGGGCAGACGTACTGCATGCCGTCGTCGTAGGTGAACTCGGAGCCGCACTCGGGGCAGTTGGGCAGATCGCTCATCGAAGATGTCCTGTGCATGGAAATGAAGGCGGCAAGACTACACCCGGCGCGCGTACCGCTCCAGTCGACACCTTGTCGCGGTCTCAAACGCCGATCCCTGGAATCCACACTCGGCCGCCCGCTCGCTGTTACCCTGTCGGGCCTTGCCCCATCCCCAAAGGAGGCCCCGATGACTCGGCCGCGCATCACCCTCGATGTCTTCAGCGACTACGTCTGTCCGTTCTGCTACCTGGAGGCGCCGGAGCTCGAGGCCCTGAGCGAGCGCTTCGGCGACGAACTGGCAATCCGCTGGCGCGCCTTCGAGCTGCGTCCCGAGCCCGAGCCGACCCTCGATCCCGACGGCGACTACCTTCACGACGTCTGGCAGCGGGCCGTCTATCCCATGGCGGCGGAGCGCGGCATGACCCTGCGCCTGCCTCGCCTGCAGCCGCGCTCGCGACTGGCCCACGAGGCCAGCGCCTGGGCCGGTGAGCAGGCCTTCGCCCGGCCCGACGCCGACGAGGCGATGCGCACGGCGCTGTTTCGCGGCTTCTTCGAGGAGAGCCTGGACCTGGCCGACCCCGAGGCCCTCGCTCGGGTGGCCGACGGCCTCGCGCTCGACGGCGCGGCCCTGCACCGGGCGCTCATGGCGGGCGACTACCGCGAGCGAGTACTGGCCGATCAGCGACTCGCCCGGGAGCTCGGCATCGGCGGCGTGCCGGGCCTGCGCTTCTCGCTGGATGGCGAACATGCCGGAGTGCTCGAGGGGGCGCAGCCGCGCCGACAGCTGCTGCTGGCCGTGGAGCGGCTGCGCGACCTGATGGGGTGAATCACACTGCCTCCTCGCCCTGGCGACACGACGCCGAACGGGCGGCGCTGCGCCATGTGCGGGCAGGCGCTACTCGCCGATGTCCTCGTGCCACAGCTCGGGCGAGGCCGCGATGAAGGTCTCCATGAGCGCGATGCACTCGGGGTCCTGCCACACCTGAACGTCGACGCCGCGCTCCTTCAGCAGCGCCTCCTCGCCCAGGAAGGTTCGGTTCTCGCCGATCACCACCCTGGGGATGCCGTAAAGCAGGATGGCGCCGCTGCACATCGCACAGGGCGAGAGCGTGGTATAGAGGGTGCTCTCGCGGTAGACCTCGGCCGAATGGCGGCCGGCATTCTCCAGGGCGTCCATCTCGCCATGCAGCACCGCGCTGCCCAGCTGCACGCGGCGATTCCGGCCGCGGCCGAGGATTACCCCGCGGTGCACCAGCACCGAGCCGATGGGGATGCCGCCCTCGTCGAGCCCCTGACGAGCCTCCTCGAGCGCGGCCTGCATGAAGTGTTCCATTGGCGGACTCCTGCCGGGTGACGATGCGCCCCAGCCTACGTTGCTCGGCCACAAGCGCGCCAGCCCCGTGCCGGTCGGCCAGGCGCCCTGCGTTGAATGCAGTCTGCCGGGCATCCCGGCTATGGTATATCCAGGCATTCGTTACCGAATGTCGCGTCGTCCTGACTTTCGGGAGTTGCCATCGTGGTTAGCCAGACCCGTGTGATCACCTTCTATGACGAACGAATGCTGGACCACCAGCCCAACATCGAGGTGCCCTTCCTGCCCGACCGCATGGACAAGCGGATCCGTCAGCTGCTCGCCGGGCTCGGCACCCCCTGGAAATATCCGGAGCATCCGGGACGCCTGACGGCCATTCGCCATCTGCTGGAGCGCGAACCGATTCCCGGCCTCGTCTTCGAACCAGGGAGTGCCGCCACCCGCGAGCAGCTTGGCCGGGTCCATACCACCTCCTACCTGAACGAGATCTTCAGCCTGCGCGGACAGAATGCCTGGCTGGATGTGGATACCACGGCGGTCTCGCCGGGCAGCATCGAGGCCGCCGAGGTCGCCGCCGGCACCTCCATCGCCGCCGTGGAGGCGGTCATCGAGGGCCGGTCCGAGAGTGCCTTCGCCCTGGTACGCCCTCCCGGCCATCATGCCGAGCCGGTGCGGGCGCGCGGTTTCTGCCTGTTCAACAACGTTGCGGTGGCCGCCGCCCACGCCCGCGAGGCCCTGGACTGCCAGCGAGTGATGATCATCGACTGGGACGCCCATCACGGCAACGGCACCCAGGAGATCTTCTGGGCCGACCCCGACGTCCTGTTCTTCGACATCCACCGCGCCAGCCCCTTCTACCCCGGCTCGGGGCTGCTCGACGAAGTCGGCGCCGGGCGTGGCGAGGGCACCACCATCAACGTACCGGTCCCCGCGGGCAGCGGCGACGAGGCCTACCTCAAGGCCTTCCGCGACATCCTGATCCCCGCCGCGGACTGGTTCCGCCCCGACCTGATCCTGGTCTCGGCGGGCTTCGACCCCCACTGGCAGGACCTGGCGCTGAACGTCTCCTACGAGGGCTTCGGTGCCATGACCGGACTGCTCCAGTCACTCGCCCGCCGACACTGCGACGGCCGCCTGGTCTTCGTGCTGGAGGGCGGCTACAACCTCGAGTCGCTCTCCCGGGGCACCCGGGCCGTGCTCTCGGTGCTGGCCGGCGAGACGCCTCCCGAACCCGGCAGCTGCGGCGTGGCCGAGGTGGAGGCGGCCGCCGCCTTCCATCGCAGTGCCTTCACCGACCCGGATGCGAAAGAAGCGGAAGGCGAGTCGAGCGCCTGACCGTCGCAGCCCGCCCCATCAGGCCCGGCGCCGCTCCCCTTTGCCGGGGATGCGCCATACTGACAGCGCCAACGGCATGACGAGGCACCGGCATGACCGAGGAGTTTCCCAGCGGCGCGTTCCGTCGCCGCTACCTAAGCCACGAGGCGCTGACCCGCCAGCTCGAGACCTGGGCCCGGGACCATCCCCGGCTGGCCCGCCTGGAAAGCATCGGCGTAAGCCCGCAGGGCCGCGACATCTGGGTACTGACCCTTGGCCCCGAGCCGGACCGTCGGCGACCTGGCGTCTGGGTGGACGGCAACATGCACGGCACCGAGCTGGCCGGCTCCAGCGTCGCCCTGGCCGTGGCGGAGACGGTCCTGGCGCTGCACCTCGCCCCCCACCGGCTGCCGGGCGGCTGGCCCGAGCATCGGTGCCGGAAGCTGCGCGAGGTGCTGTTCTACATCTGCCCGCGTCTCTCACCGGACGGCGCCGAGCAGGTGTTGCGCCAGGGCGGCTTCGTGCGCTCCGCCCCGCGCCGACCCCCCGGCAGCCCCGAGCGCCCCCGCTGGCGTGCCGAGGACCTGGACGGCGACGGTCGCTGCCGCTACCTGCGTTGCCTCGACGAGGCGGGCGACTTCGTCGCGTCCCCCGACCACCCGGGGCTGATGCTGCCGCGACGGGTGGAGGACGCGCCTCCCTACTGGCGGCTGTACCCCGAAGGAGTGATCGAGCACTGGGATGGCGTGACCGTTCCCGAGCCCGACTGGCTGGCCGACACCCCCGACTTCAACCGCAATTTTCCCTGGAGCTGGCGGCCCGAACCGGAGCAGGTCGGTGCCGGCCACTATCCCGGTGACGCCCCCGAGACCCATGCCGTCATCGACTTCGCCCTCGCCCATCCCAACCTCTACGCATGGCTCAATCTGCACACCTTCGGAGGGGTCTTCATCCGCCCGCTGGTCGATGCCCCGGACAGTGAAATGGACCCGCAGGACCTCGCCCTCTACCGGCAGTTGGCCGCCTGGGGCCAGGCGTGCACCGGCTACCCCACCGTGAGCAGCTACGAGGAGTTCTGCTACCAGCCCGACACCCCGCTGCATGGGGACCTCATCGAGTTTGCCTACCACCAGCGCGGCTGCCTGGCCCAGGTCTGCGAGCTCTGGGATCTCTTCCAGCGCCTCGGCCTGCCTCGCCCCGAGCGCTTCATCGACCACTACACTACCCTGGACCGCGAACAGATGGAGCGGCTCGCCCGGTGGGACCGCGCCAGCAACGGCCAGCGGCTGTTCCACGATTGGCGTCCGTTGCGCCATCCACAGCTGGGCGAGGTGGAGGTCGGCGGGCTGGACCCGTGCATCGGCATCTGGAACCCGCCGCCGGAGGCCCTGCCGGCGATCTGCGACAGCCTGGGCAACTACTGGCTGCAGGTCGCCTCGATGATGCCGCGCCTGGTGATCGAGGCGGTGCACTGCACGCCGCTGGGCGAGGGGTTCAACGCGCTGGACGTGACGGTCGCCAACCACGGCTACCTGCCGAGCTACGGCGTCCAGGTCGCCCGGGAGCGCCCCTGGAACAGTGGTCTGGAGGCCGAGGCCAGCACCACGGGTTGTCGGCTCCACGACCCGGCCCGGGGCCGCCAGTGGCTGGGCCACCTTGAGGGCTGGGGGCGCGGGCTGGGCAATGGCGCCCAGATGCCCTGGTTCCAGCGCTCCCGCGGCAACAGCCACCAGGCCCATGCCGGCTGGGTGATCCGGGGTGAGGGCGAGGTGAACATCCGCATCTCCAGCCCCCGGCTGGGCACGGTGTCACGCCGCGTCCGGATCCCCATGGGAACCGGCACACCGGCTCGCGGATGAACCGTCGGCGAGCCACTACCCAGGCGGCGCCTGCCGCTTCCGACAAGGTGAGCATCCGATGGACGTAGCACTCAAGGACGTCACCCGAGAGAACTTCGAGGCCGTCATCGCGCTGGAGGTGGCGACGTCCCAGCGCGACTATGTGGCCGGCAACCTCTATTCCCTCGCCGAATCGTCCTTCCAGCCGACCTTCCAACCTCGCGCCATCCACTGCGACGGGGAGGTAGTCGGCTTTCTCATGTATGAGTCCTTCGGCCAGCACGGCCGGCCCCCCGCCTACAGCATCTTTCGCCTGATGGTCGACCGGCACCACCAGGGAAGAGGCATCGGCTACCGGGCCATGCAGTGTGTACTGGACGAGATCAGGTCGCAGGGCGCCTTCGAGCGAATCACGATCTGCTATGTGTCCACCAACCAGGTCGCCCGGGACTTCTACGCCAGCCTGGGCTTCCGGGAGACGGGGCGGAGCGAGGCGACCGGCGAGGTGATCGCCGAGATCCGGGAATGACGGCCACCACCGACGCGCCCGGTACGCGACTGGCTTGACCGCCGGGTGGCCGACGGCCGCAGAATGGGACATCCCCCGGGGAGGCCATCCTGGCCGCTGTCGCCGATCAGGACACCTTGCCAAGACGCCATGACCAGGACCCCATGACCAGGACCCCATGACCAGGACCCCATGACCAAGACCCCATGAAAGAGGAGACGCCCATGACCGATCGCCAACCCCACCCTCGCCTGCTGGTCTTTGCCGGCAGCACCCGCGCCGGCTCCTACAACAAGCTCCTGGCCCGCCAGGCCGCCGAGAGCATCGAACGGGCGGGTGGCCGCCCCACCTTCATCGACCTGCGCGACCACCCCATGCCCCTCTACGACGGCGACCTGGAGGCCGACCAGGGCCTGCCCGACAACGCATTGGTACTGCGTCGCGGCCTGGCCGAGCACGATGGCCTGCTGATCGCCTCGCCGGAGTACAACGGCTTCATCACCCCGCTGCTCAAGAACACCATCGACTGGCTGACTCGCCCCCATCAGGGCGAGAGCGGCCTGGCACTCTTCGAGGGCAAGCTGGCCGGCGTTGTCTCCGCCTCGCCGGGGGGCCTCGGCGGCCTGCGCAGCCTGGCGCTGACCCGCCAGCTGCTGACCAACATCGGCGTGACCGTGCTGCCCGACCAGCTCGCCGTGGCCCACGCCGCGCGGGCCTTCGACGACCAGGGCCGACTCAGCGACGACGCGCAGCAGCAGAAGCTCGATGCCCTCTGCCAGAGGCTGGTCGATACCCTGCACCGGCTGAGGGGCTGAGCGGCCGCCAGGGTCGCCCAAGGGTCGCCGCTGCCCTGTCTCCGCCACCCGATCGTCAAGTCTGCCTACCCTGTCGCCGGCCTGGCTTCTCGCCGACCTAGCTTCATCATTAGGGGGACCGACGCGCCCGGCGCGATGGGCAGTCTAAGGCCTGATTTTCTCCGCTCATGCGGCGCTTCCGGCCACCGTCGGGCAACGCGGCCAGCGCCGGCCACTATACTGATAGGGCCAGCGCCAGGGCGTCCGCTTGCGGCGACCAGAAGGCAAAGCGCGCAGAACCTCGGCTGTCAGCCGTGACTGCCCCCCGTGGCCGTCACCCATGAACCTGGCCCTCCTTCTTCAACGCGCCTCCCCCCTCTCCTTGAACACGCCTTGACGACCGGCAGTCGGGTGTCCGCCCCCGCACGCCGGCGCGATCGGCGCTGCAGGTGATGACGGGCACCTCCGGGTCGGCGAACTCATCGGCGCACTACCGACCCGGCAGCGTCAGCGCCACGACACGACGAGGCGTTCCATGAAACTCACGATCCTCACGGCCATTCTGGTGATCGGACTATGCTCCGCGAGTGCCTCCCTGGCAGGTGATTCCACGTATCTGGAAGAGCGCAGTGCGCGCCTGCATCAGGACATCGGCGACACGAGCCAGACCAAGAGCCAACAGATGACGGATACCGACCGGCAGACCTATCGGGGCAGCCAGTCACCACGCCAACAAGAGCGCTGGTGGAAGTAACGCCGGCGGCCACGCGGAGCCTGTCTCGCTAGCCCCATGACCAGGCGTCGATCCCACGCGGGGTCGAGCCGATCACGATCCGCCGTTCGCTACGGCACTGCCGAGACATCCCGCCAACCACTCGACCCAGGCCAGGCCCTGCGAAGGGCCTGGCCTGCCTGCGTCGCAACCTGCCCGCACATAGTCGCCATCGTGCGCCTCTCGTCACAACGCCGCCCGACCTCAACGCCTTCGCCGTGGGCACTCGCCACGACGGCGGCAGCGCCGTCTCCGCCTTGCTGAGCCCCTGACCATGCGTGAACTGGCCGGGGTGCTCGCCCACGAGGGCCATGGTCTCGCCCGTCGTCGACCCGGCTCACTCTCCGGTGATCGACGAGCCGCCGGCCCCCTGGGGTGGGGAGACTGGCTGCGTCGCCGATTTGCACGCCCGTGGCGCGAGGCCGCATCCTGTGGATCACGGCCCAGTGCCATGACCCAACCTGTTACAAGAACCATGACCCGATCCCTTACCAGAGCCACCGAGAGAGAAGCCCCATGAGCGACCCCCAAGCCCCCTGGACCCAGGCCATGCCCGAGGCGCAGTTCGACCTGATGCGGCGCATCCTCGCCGCCCCGAGCCCCGTGGGGCTGGAAGGCGCGATGACTTACGGCGTGCTGAAGCCCCACTTCGAGGCCACCACCCCCGCCCACTGGCAGCTTCAGCAGTTCAAGGGCCACGCGGGCGTGGTGCTCGACACCCACCCGGGGCGCGACGATCTGTTCAAGGTGATGATCATCGGCCATGCCGACAAGATCCGCATGCAGGTGCGCTCGATCGGCGATGACGGCAAGATCTGGATCAACACCGACTCCTTCCTGCCGGGCGTCTTGATCGGCCACGAGGTCACGCTGTTCAGCGAAGACCCCGAGGCGCCCGGTCACTATCGGCGCATCGAGGGCGGCACCGTTGAAGCGCTGGGCGCCATTCACTTCTCCGACCCGGCACAGCGCTCCGGCGAAAAGGGCATCAAGAAGGAGCAGATCTACCTCGACCTGCAGATCCACGGCGAGAACAAGAAGCAGCAGGTGGAGAACCTGGGCGTGCGTCCCGGCGATTCCGTCCTGCTGAACCGGCCCATCCGCGAAGGCTTCAGCCCGGACACCTTCTACGGCGCCTACCTGGACAACGGCCTGGGCTGCTTCGCCACCGCCGAGGTGGCGCGGCTGATCGCCGAGGCGGGCGGCACCGAAAAGGTGCGCGTGCTGTTCGCCATCGCCAGCTACGAGGAGATCGGCCGCTTCGGCAGCCGGGTGCTGGCCGGTGAGCTACGCCCCGACGCCATCATCGCCGTGGACGTGAACCACGACTACGTGGCCGCCCCGGGCATCGGCGATCGACGCATGCAGCCGTTGGAGATGGGCAAGGGCTTCACCATGTCGGTGGGCGCCATCGCCAGCGAACAGCTCAACCGGATCGTCGAGACCACCGCCCGGGAGCAGGGTATCCCCATGCAGCGCGACATCGTGGGGCCCGACACCGGCACCGACGGCATGGCCGGTGTGCTCGCCGCCGTGGACTGCGTGGCCACCTCGATCGGCTTCCCGATCCGCAACATGCACACCATCTCCGAGACCGGCTACACCAAGGACGTGCTGTCGGCGATCCACGCCATCACCCATACCGTCCAGGCCCTGGACGCCCTGCCGGATCCACACCGGGAGTTTCTCGACCACCATCCGCGCCTGGATCAGGCGGGGCCGCTGGGGCACCAGGGAGCCGCCAAGCCCGAGGGAAACAAGGAGGGTGATGAGCCGAGCTAGTCTGGCGAGCCGCGCCGGGACCTCGAGGAGATCCCGGCGCGGCCGCGGTGTCGATGACTAGGGCCTGGCACCGCGCAGCTGCTCGAACTCTTCGTCGCTGACCTCGCGGCGCTCGGCGTCGAGAATCTTGCCGCCGAGCGCCGCGATGGCGCGGGTGAAGTCGATCAGCGCATCGGGACTGTGGGCGACGCGGCGCCGGTTACGAAAATGCACCAGGATGGAGAGGCCGTCGACCACCGGGTGCTCGCCCTCTTCGTGCAGGGGCGGCAGCGCGCCGGGCGGCGTGCTGTTGGCAATCATCATGCGATAGCCGGTGCGCGGCGGATGAATGTTGTAGACCCGCTGCCGGGCGTCAAAGACCGCCCCGGCCTCTTCCAGCTTGCGGCGGATGCGGCGATTGGTATCGAGCCCGGGCCAGTCGAGGACCACGAACAGGCATTGCCGGACCTCGCCATCCGTGGCGACACGAAAACGCTGCGCCACCTGCTCGGGCTCCGGCGCCGCCGGTTGGCTCGCAGCCGGTGTGGACGACGCGGGAGGCTCGACCGGGGACGGGCTCGCCGGCGGCGTCTCGGGGGCGGGCTCCGCAAGATCTTTCTCGACTGGCGCCTCAGGGCGGCGGTCGCGGCGCCAACGCCAGAGCACGGCTGCAGCCGCGAGCCCCATGGTCAGAGCCACGCCGGCCAGCAGCACCGCTCCGTTCGTCATCTCCATCGCGCATCGCCTTTTGTATCGCACCGTGATCATTAAACAAGAACATGACGATATAAAGCGCACAAGGCGCTCAGAGCGGGAACATGAGGCAAAAACTCTCGCTATTCCACGCATTGACTATCCCTTCTCGCCAGACGCTTCCCCGTCTAACGCGCCTGTCGGCTCTCGAGCACAGGTTCCACGGGCTATTGCGCGGCCGCGAGCACTCGCTCGAGGGCCTCCCCCAGCAGCGGCGCCAGGGCGATGGCGTTGCTCGGGTGCGCGATGGCGTCGGTGCTCCACACATCCCCTACCCCAGCGGCCTCTATCACCGCCAGGGCATCGTCGGCGAAGAGCGCATGGGTGACGGCCACATCCACCGAGGCCGCTCCGGCATGGATCAGCGCCTCGGCGGCGCGGGCCAGGGTGTGGCCGGAACTCGCCACGTCGTCCATCAGCACCACCCGACGGCCGGCCACGTCGATCTCGGGCAGCGTGATCGCCACGTTGCGATCTCCGTTACGTGTCTTGTGGCAGACGCCGACATCGAACCCGGTCACGTCGGCCGCACCCTGCACCCATTGGCGGGCCTCGGCGTCGGGACCGACCAGCAGCGGGTTCGCGCGTTTCTCGGCGATCAGCTCGGCGAGTCGCGGGGCGCCGGAGAGCGCGATGGCGTGTTCGAGGGGAATCGCCTGGTCGAGGCGCTCGATGCGGTGCAGGTGGGGATCGACGGTGATCACCGCGTCGAACAGCTCGGCGAGGAAGTGGCCGATCAGTGGCTGGCTGACCACCTCGCCGGGATGAAAGGCGATGTCCTGGCGCATGTAGGCGAGATAGGGCGCCACCAGCACCAGTCGGCGCACGCCCCGGGCCCGGGAGTGGCGGGCGATCAGCAGCAGTTCGACGAGCTTGTCGTTGGGCCGGTCGAGGCTGCGATAGACCACCAGGGTCTCGGGGAAGGCCGAGGCTTCGTTAAGGGGCAGCGTCAGGCGCAGCTCCTCGTCGGGGAAGCGGTGGCGCTCGATGGCGGCGGTGGACAACCCCGCGGCCTCGGCCAGGCGGCGGGCGGCGGCGGCCTCGTCGTCGCAGTAGAGCAGAACGGGGGTCATCAGCACTCCACGTTGAGTCGGGTGATCTGGTCAGGCCGGCCGATGGCGAAGCCGCTGTCGCGCTCGCTGGCCTGGCGGGAGAAGGTCAGCTCGTTGGGGTAGGCGGCGTAGACGCGATACAGCGGCTGGCCGGCCTGGACCGCATCGCCGATGCGCGCCAGCACGTCGACCCCGGCACCGATCGCCCGCGGCGCTCCGGCGAGCCGGGCGATGCGCGCCAGCTGCAGGTTGTCGATGGCGGTGACCACGCCGCCGGAGCGAGCGGTCACTTCCACGCAGTGCGTTGCCAGCGGCGGGTGCTCGGGATCGAAGGGCTTGGCGCCCTGGGCCGCGATGATCGCCTGCATCTTCTCAAAGGCCCGGCCGGAGTCGAGGATCTCCCGCGCCAGGCCAAAGCCATCACCGCCGCGCACGTCCGGATCGAACTCCAGCATTCGCCCGGCCAGGCGCAGGGCCTTCAGGCGCAGGTCCATGGGCGCCTCGGGGTGGTTGGTGAGCACTCGCATCACGTCCCGGGCCTCCAGCACGGGGCCGATGCCCCGCCCTACCGGCTGGCTGCCGTCGGTGATCACCACGTCGAGTGTCAGGCCCATGCGCCCGGCCACGAACTCGAAGAGCCGACGTAGCCGGCGCGCCTCGGGCATCGAGCGCACCTTGGCGTGGGGGCCGATGGGGATGTCGAGCAGCAGGTGGGTGGAGCCGGCGGCGACCTTCTTGGAGAGGATCGAGGCGACCATCTGCCCCGGCGAGTCGATGGAGAGCGGGCGCTCCACCGAGATCAGCACGTCGTCGGCCGGCGAGAGCTGGCTGGTGCCGCCCCAGGCGAGGCACCCCCGGTGAGTACGCACTAGCTGACCCAGCTCCTCGAAGGGCAGATCGACGTTGGCCAGCACCTCCATGGTGTCGGCGGTCCCGGAGGGCGAGGTGATGGCGCGAGATGAGGTCTTGGGGCACAGCAGGCCGTGGGCGGCGACGATCGGCACCACCAGCATCGAGGTGCGGTTGCCGGGGATGCCGCCGATGCAGTGCTTGTCGACCACCGGATGCTCGTGCCAGTCGAGCCGGCGCCCCACCCGGCTCATGGCATCGCTCAGGAAGAACACCTCCTCGCGGTCGAGCTCGTTGCGATCGCAGGCCACCACGAAGGCGGTCAGCTCGATCTTCGAATAGCGCCGCTCGGCGATGTCCCGAACGATCTGTAAAAAGTCGTCGCGGGTCAGGCGCTCGCCGGCGATCTTGCGATGCAGGGCGGGAATCGAGGGCGGCGGTTCGGCCTGCAGGATGCTGACCGGATGGCCCTCGGCCACCCCCAACGTGGCGAAGGCGTCCTCGGATAACCCCAGCTCCCCGCAGGAGACGATCGAGGCATCGTCGACCACGTTGAGCGAGGCGAGGATGCGCTGGCCGTTGGCCCGCACCTCCACCTTGGCCAGCGCCTGGAAGCCTTCGGCCCGGTAGCGATCGCACTCCCGGTGCATGTAGGCCACGTTCTCCCGGTAGGTATCGATGCCGACGCGAGTCAGCTTGAGCGGCGAGAGGTGATCCTGGGCGGACGCCGCCTCGGCGGCGGGGGATCGGGTCATCGTGTCGTCCTTGAAGGGTGCCTGACTGGCGCTGCACCCGGGGAGCCCGGGTAGGTCACCCGAATGAGAGATGGTTTCATCCTAGCAGCGCCTCGAGACAGCGTCATTTCAGGGGCCACGCCAGGCCCGTGACGGCGGGGGCGGGATCGCGCTAGGCTTGCCGTTTATCCGATCCGAGGAATGCCCACCGTGCTCGCTGCCTCGCTCTACAACGGCCATCTCTGGGCGGTGGCGATCACCCTGATCACCGTGCTGATCTGCATCCTGATGCACTATGAGGTGTCGCTGCGCCTCTGGCAGCACCTGGAGCGGTCGCGCCACTCCCTGCGCGTGCGCTTCTTGATGCTGAGCTTCGTGCTGTTCGGCACCCATGTCGCCCAGATCTGGCTCTTCGCCTTCGCCCTCGCGCTGCTCGGCGCGCACCCCCTGACCGGCGAGCTGGTCGGCATGGCGAGCCTCGATTTCTTTGACTACGTATACTTCTCGGCGATCACCTACACCACCCTGGGCTACGGCGACCTGGTCCCGACCGGCCCGATCCGCTTTATCACCGGCACCGAGGCGCTGATCGGCCTGATGCTGATCACCTGGTCGGCCTCGATCACCTTCCTCGAGATGCAGCGCCACTGGTCCGCCCGCCGCGAACGCTGACGGGGCCTGAGCGCTGACGGGGGATGACGAGGGCGACGCGCCCTCGGCCCCCTGTCGGCGAGCCCGCCCCATGGCATGATGGCAGGCGACATCCATCCCTCAGGAGATCGCCATGCCTCGTCTGCTGATCGTGGCCCATGCGCCCTCACCCAATACTCGCCGACTGCGCGAGGCCGCCGAGCGCGGCGCCCGCCACCCGGATATCGAGGACGTGGAGGTGGTGGTCAAGCCACCGCTGGAGGCGGGCCCCGAGGACGTGCGGGCCTGCGATGCCATCCTGCTCGGCACCACCGAGAACCTCGGCACCATGAGCGGCGCGCTCAAGGACTTCTTCGATCGCAGCTACTACCCGGTGCTGGAAGCGCAGCAGGGGCTCCCCTGCGCGCTCTATGTGCGCGCCGGCCACGACGGCACCGGCACTCGGCGCGCCGTGGAGGGCATCATCACCGGGCTGCGCTGGAAGTGGGTGCAGGCGCCGCTGATCCTGCGCGGCGAGTGGCAGGAGGGCTTCACCGATCAGGTAGAGGAGCTGGGCATGGCGCTGGCCGCGGGACTCGACAGCGGCATCCTGTAACGCCGATCAACAGAAAGCATGATGTTTCGCCCTTAAAGCACCAGGAACATCATCCCTCCCCTTGGACACGTCATGCTATACCTCAAGAGTGTCTCGGCAGCATCCCGAAGCAAAAACACGGCTTATTGAGCATGACCTCAATAAGAACAATAACGATGCAGGCTCAACCCTGTCGTCCAGGCCTCTCCGGGCAGCTCCCAGCCTCCCCCGGTCCAGCCCTCGGCCCAGGGTCCTCAGGTCGGCTATTTCGCATGAGGTGCGTCATGAACGTATCCACCAGACTCCTGGCTGCCTTGCTGGCCGGCCTGCTGCTCTCGGGCCCGCTCGCGGCACAGGACGAAGCGCCCCTGGTCATCGCCACCGCCAGCCCGGCGGGGGTGTATCACGTGGTCGGGCGAGCGCTGTGCCGGACCATCGAGATGCCCTGCCGGGCGCAGCCCACCGACGGTTCCAGCGCCAACCTGAGGGCCCTGCGACGGGGCGAGCTGAAGTTCGCCCTCGCCCAGTCCGATCTCCAGCTCTACGCCACCCTGGGGACGGAGGGGTTCCAGAAGGATGGGCCGGACGAGAGCCTGCGGTCGGTCTTCTCGCTGCACAACGAACCCTTCACCCTGGTGGTGCGACGAGACGCCGGCATCCATCGCCTGGAGGACCTCACCGGGCACGCCGTGAACATCGGCAACCCGGGCTCGGGCCAGCGAGGCACCATGCTGAGGCTGATGGACGCGGAGGGCTGGAGCCGCAGCGACTTCAGCTCGCTCCACAACCTGCCGGCCGACCAGCAGGCGCTGGAGCTGTGTCACGGCAACATCGACGCCATGGTCTATACCGTGGGGCATCCCAACGCCTCGGTGGCCAAGGCGATCCGCCTGTGCGATGCCGTCCTGGTCGACGTGGAGGGCGACATCATCGACCTGCTGGTGGATGCCTATCCCTACTTCACGCGCGCCTGGATCCCCGCCGAGATCTACGGCCCCGATCAGCCGGCGGTGCATACCTTCGGGGTCAAGGGCACCTTGGTCGCCTCGACGGATACCGATCCCGACGTGGTCTACCGGCTGGTGGCCGCGGTCTTCGACGACTTCGAGCGCTTCAAGGCCTCGCATCCGGCGCTGGGGGTCCTGACCCCTGAGGGGATGATCCGGGGCGGGCTCACCGCGCCCCTGCACGACGGCGCCCTGCGCTACTACCGCGAGCGGGGGTGGCTCGAGGAGGACGGCATAGCGCCCGAGAGCGACTGATCGCCATCACGCCGGGCAGCGAGCCGCGCAAGGGTCGCAACTTACCGCCACAACGCACCTTCAAAACATACCTTCACAACGCACAACGGCACCCCTGGGGGTGCCGTTGTGCGTTCTACGTCGTGGCCTGGCCGCGACCCCGGTGGTCGCGGCTATTTCAGCCGCTCGAACACCGTGGCCACGCCCTGCCCCATGCCGATACACATGGTGGCCAGGCCCAGGGTGGTGTCACGCTCCTGCATCACGTTGAGCAGGGTGGTGCTGATGCGTGCACCCGAGCAGCCCAGCGGGTGGCCCAGCGCGATGGCGCCGCCGTGGAGGTTGACCTTCTCGTCCATGGCATCGCGCAGCCCCAGGTCCTTGAGCACCGGCAGCGCCTGGGCGGCGAAAGCCTCGTTGAGCTCCACGGTCTGGATGTCGTCGATGGTCAGGCCGGCGGCCTTCAGCGCCTTCTTCGAGGCCGGCACCGGTCCGTAGCCCATGATCGAGGCATCGCAGCCGGCGACACCGGTGGAGAGGATACGGGCGATGGGCGTAAGCCCCAGGGCCTGAGCCCGCTCGCCGCTCATCACCATCATGCCGGCGGCGCCCACGGAGAGCGCCGAGGAGGTGCCGGCGGTGACCGTGCCACCGCGCGGGTCGAAGGCCGGCTTGAGCTCGCCCATCTTCTCCAGGCTGGCATCGCCGCGAATCACCTCATCGCGATCCACGCGGACGCGGAAACCGCGCGCATCGTGGCCCTCGATGCCGACGATCTCACGATCGAAACCGCCGTTCTCCATGGCCGCCTGGGCCCGCTGGTGGGAGCGCACGCCGAAGGCGTCCTGGTCCTCGCGGGAGATGCCGTGCATCTTGCCCAGCAGCTCGGCGGTCAGGCCCATCATCATGGCCGCCTTGGCCACGTGCTTGCTGGCCGCCGGATTGACGTCGACGCCATGGGTCATGCCGACGTGCTCCATGTGCTCCACGCCGCCGATGAGGTAGACATCGCCCATGCCGGCGCGGATGTTGGCGGTGGCGATGTGCAGCGCGCTCATGGAGGAGCCGCACAGGCGATTGACCGTCTGGGCCGGCACGCTACGCGGGATGCCGGTGAGGATCGCCGCGTTGCGGGCGATGTTCATGCCCTGCTCCAGGGTCTGGTTGACGCAGCCCCAGATCACGTCATCGACCTCGGCCGGGTCGAGCCCCGGGTTGCGGTCGAACAGCGCCTGCATCACCGCGGCGGAAAGGTTCTCGGCCCGCACGTGGCGAAAGGCCCCCTGCTTGGCCTTGGCCATGGCGGAACGGGCACAGTCGACCACCACCACGTCTCTCGGATTCACGCTCATCGATTACTCCTTGGAATTCTGTCCGACACTTGCCGATCGTGGGTCGTGGCCTCAGGCCGGGGACGGGGCGGGATAGAAACGCTCGCCGGCGCTGGCCATCTCGCGCAGCCGCTCGGTGGGCGCATACAGCGGCCCCAGCTCCTCGGCCAGGCGGTCGGCCTGCTCGACGAAGGCATCGAGGCCCATGGCGTCGATGTAGCGCAGCGCGCCGCCGCGAAACGGCGGGAAGCCGATGCCATAGATCAACGCCATGTCGGCCTCGGCCGGGCTTGCCACGATGTCATCCTCGAGGCAGCGCACGGCCTCCAGGCACAGCGGCACCATCATGCGGGCGATGATCTCCTCGTCGGAGAACTCGCGGTGTGACGTTGCCACGCCCTTCACCAGTTCGATGGCGGCGTCGTCGACGACCTTCTTCGGCTTGCCCTTCCGGTCTTCCTCGTAGGCGTAGAAGCCCCGGTCGTTCTTCTGACCCAGGCGATCGTTGTCGACCATGACCTGGATGGCGCTCCGGTCGCCGTCGCCGCCCATGCCGGCCATGCGCTCCGGAAAACCCTCGGCCATCACCTCACCGGCGTGCACCGCGGTATCCATGCCCACCACGTCGAGCAGGTAGGCGGGGCCCATCGGCCAGCCGAAGCGCTCCATCACCTTGTCGATGCGCTGGAAGTCGGCGCCCTGCGCCACCAGCTGGCTGAAGCCGCCGAAATAGGGGAAGAGCACCCGGTTGACCAGAAAGCCCGGGCAGTCGTTGACCACGATGGGGGTCTTGCCCATGGCGCGGGCGTAGGCCACGGTCGCCGCCACGGCGGCATCCGAGGTCTTCTCGCCGCGGATGACCTCGACCAGCGGCATGCGGTGCACCGGGTTGAAGAAGTGCATGCCGCAGAAGTTCTCGGGACGCTTGAGGTTCTCGGCCAGGCGCGTGATCGAGATGGTCGAGGTGTTGGAGGTGAGCACGGTGTGCTCGCCGACCTGCCCTTCCACCTCGGTCAGCACGGCGTCCTTGACCTTGGGGTTCTCGACCACCGCCTCGACCACCAGGTCGACGTGATCGAAGTCGCCGTAGGAGAGCGTCGGGCGGATGTTGGTCAGCTTCTCGGCCATCTGGGCGCTGGTCAGCTTCTTGCGCTCGACCTGCTTGGCGAACAGCTTGCGCGCCTCCTTGAGGCCGAGTTCGATGGCCTCGTCCTTGATGTCCTTCATCAGGATCGGCGTGCCCTTCGAGGCGCTCTGGTAGGCGATGCCGCCGCCCATGATGCCGGCACCCAGCACCGCAGCCTGCCCGATCGGGCGGGCCTCGCGCTCATAGCGGCTGCCCTTCTTCTTGACCACCTGGTCGTTCAAGAACAGCCCGACCAGGTTGAAGGCCACGTCGGAGAGCGCCAGCTTGGCGAAGGCCTTGCCCTCGATGGCCTGGGCCCGCTCACGGGTCTCGCCGGCGCCCTTCTGGATGACCTTGATGGCCTCTACCGGCGCCGGGTAGTGCAGGCCCGCCTTGCCGGCCACGTAGCCCTTGGCGGTCTCGAAGGCCATCATCTGCTCGATGGGGCCGAGGTTCAGCGGGGCCTGCTTCTGCGCCCGGCGCCCGCGGTAGTCGAGTTCGCCGTCGTTGGCGCGGGCCAGGATGTCCAGCGCCGCCGCCTCGAGCTCCGCCTGGGGCACCACCGCATCCACGGCACCCATCGAGAGGGCCGCCTCGGCGCGGTTCTCCTTGCCACCGGCGATCCACTCCACGGCGTTGTCGGCGCCGATCAGCCGCGGCAGGCGCACGCAGCCACCCCAGCCCGGCAGGATGCCGAGCTGAGTCTCGGGCAGGCCGATCTTCGCCGACTCGGCCATGACGCGAAAATCGGTGGTCAGGGTCAGCTCGCAGCCACCGCCCAGCGCCAGGCCGTTGATCGCGGTGACGGTGGGAAACGGCAGATCCTCGATGGCGTTGAAGATGCCGTGCACGCGCTCGAGCATGGCCTTGAGCGATTCGTCGCCCTGCTCGAACATGCCGTGAAACTCGGTGATGTCGGCACCGACGATGAAGACCTCCTTGGCGCTGCCGATCACAAGCCCCGTGAGGCCCTGCTCGGCACGGATCGCCTCGACCGCCTGACCGAGCTCCTCGATCACAGCGCTGGAGAGCTTGTTGATGGACTCGCCCTTCAGATCGAGAGTGAGCCTGGCGATGTCATCGCCGCCATCCTCGGGACCACGCGCCACCGTGATGGCATTGCCTTGATAGATCATCCACGAATCTCCCTACAGGAATTCATACGGCCGTTTGATTTTCGACAGCTTGGGACAGTCCCGCGTCCACGTCAAGCCCGTTCCTCCAGCATGGCACGTAGAGAGCGGCTCACCCCGCAAGAGGCCATGCTGGTAAGATGCGGCCATGACGCGAGCGCCCGACACCGAACCCCGTTCTTCCGTAGACGAGCCGCCTGCCGACGGGCCGCCGTCGCGGCTGGCGGCCTGGCAGGCCCGCCTAGAGCGCCTGATGGCGCGCCTGCGTCCCTGGCGCTGGCTGTGGCCACCGATGGCCCTGGCGGCGGGCCTGGCCAGCTTCTTCCTGGTGGAGCGCCAGCAGTGGCTGGGGGCCATGCTGGCGCTGGGCATGCTGATGGCCTGGATCCTGCTGCTCTCCGAGAGCCTGATCGGCCGCCTACTGGTGCGGCGCGGCTACCCGGCGCTGCCCCGCGGGGTGACCGCCTTCTTCGCCCAGCTGATCCACCAGGAGACGCTGTTCTTCGTCCTGCCGTTCCTGCTGGCCACCACGGTATGGCAGAGCGGCCAGGCGCTGTTCACCCTGCTGCTCCTGGCCATGGCGCTGCTATCGATCCTCGATCCGCTCTACTACCGGATGGCCGAGCGTCATCGCTGGCTCTACTTCGCCTTCCACGCCCAGTGCGTGTTCGTGGTGGTGCTGGTCACCCTGCCGACCCTGCTGCACCTGACCACCGGACAGAGCCTGGTGCTGGCCATCGTTGCCATGCTGCTGTTCAGCCTGCCGAGCCTCATGCAGCTGCTGCGCCCGCTGAGCACGCCCCGCGTGCTGGCGATGCTGGCCCTGCTGCCGCTGCTGGCGGGCGCCGCCTGGGCCGGTCGGGCCTGGGTGCCACCCGCCAGCCTGTGGATCTCGGGCAGCGCGCTCTCACCGGCCTTCGCGCGCCAGGCACGCCACCCGCTGGGCAGCACGCCGCTGACCCCGGCGGCCCTGACCGGCCAGGGGCTCTATGCCTACACGGCGATCCATGCGCCCCGCGGCCTGAACGAGGAGATCGTGCACGTCTGGCGGCACGACGGCGTGGAGGTCGACCGCATACCGCTGGCGATCCGGGGCGGGCGAACGGCGGGCTACCGGGCCTGGAGCCACAAGCAGAACTTCCCCGAGGATCCGAGCGGTGACTGGCGCATCGACGTGATGACCGACAGCGACCAGCGCATCGGGGTGCTGCGCTTCACCGTCAGCGACGACAGGGAGGCGGCCACCCTGGCCGACGGCACGATCCAGGCACCCTCCGGCATGCCCGGCCTGGACATCCGCCGGCTGCTGCCGCAGCCCGCGTCGCCCGACGACGCCCCGGCATCGACGGGGAAGGCGAGCGCCACCCAGGAGGCGTCGCCACCGGCCGATGAGTCGAGCGACGGGGAGGCGTAAGCGGGTCGCCATCACCGCGTCGGCCCGCGACGGCGACCGTTGATGGGAGAGTGATCGTCACAGGGACTGTTGACGCAGGGACGGTCGGCGAAGGGCGATATACGAAGGGAGTCACGGAAGAAGGGGCAAGCAATGCGGGGTGCCGCCGGTGAAATGGTAAGCCTGCTTGCATTTCACGCCGGTGGTTCCGACAATCCCGTCAGACTTCCCGCGGATGCACAGACCCATGCCCCAGAACATCGGCTTCCAGCTGTCTCGCGTGCCGCGCCTGTGGCGCGCCGTCCTCGACCGCCGTCTGGCCCCTCTGGGCCTGACCCAGACGCGCTGGATCACCCTCTATCACCTGTGGCGCCTCGGCGATGGCCAGCCCCAGTGCGACCTGGCCCGGGCCATCGGCGTCGAGGCGCCGTCGCTGGTGCGCACCCTCGACCAGCTCTCCGAGCAGGGGCTGATCGAACGGCGCGGCTGCGATCAGGACCGGCGCACCAAGCGCATCTTCCTGACCGACGAGGCCACGCCGCTGCTCCAGCAGATCGATGCGGTGGTCAGCCAGGCCCGCGCCGAGATGCTGGCCGGCCTCGATGCCGAGGACGTGGCGCACCTGGCGAGCCTGCTGTCGCGCATCGAGGAGAACGGCCTGGCGATCCAGGCCCGCGAAGCCCAGGAGTGACCGGCCTCAGCGCGGCATCGAGGGCGTATCCGCCTGGCCGCTTGGCCGGTCGGGGCGCCCCGAGAGGTCATCGCGCAGCGCCGTGAGCCGCGCCAGCAGCGGCGACAGGGCCTCGACCGCCACTGTCTCCTCCCACCACAGGGTCAGGGCAAGACTGCCGGACTCCAGCACCAGCGCGTCCCCGGGCAGCCCCGCCAGGGCGTCCTCGAGTCGTGCCAGGGCCTCGGCCGGCAGCGGGCGCAGCGGCTCGACGCGCCAGCGCCAGCCCTCCCGGAAGGGCTTGAGCGAGGCGCTGGCCGCCTCGTCGCGCACCAGCACGAAATCCGGCCCCGGGTGCCGCTGGGAATAGGCCCAGCGGTAGGCCGCCATGGTACCGCGCGCCCCGTGAAGGGGCGGCGACTCGAGCCTGACCGTCACGTCCGCCTGGCGTGCCGCGGTGCGCAACCTGCCCATCCGCCGCTGGGCGGGCGATGGCTTGAGCCACATCACCGGGGCAAAGACCAGGCCGACGATGGCGATGATGAGTAACCAGACCATGGCGGTCTCCTCGCTGAATATTGACGCAAGTCGTTGTCTTGTCTTACAAGGCGTCCTAGAGTTGAAGCACCATTAGACACGCTGGACGCGGTACGGAGAGTCACACCATGAGCAATGAATATCGTCATGTCCTGGTCGCCGTCGACCTGACCAAGGACTCCCACAAGGTCCTCGAGCGCGCGATGCAGATCGCCGATCGCAACGAGGCCAAGCTGTCCATCATGCACACCCTGGAGCCGCTGGGCTTCGCCTACGGCGGTGACATCCCCATGGATCTCACCAGCATTCAGGACCAGCTCGACGAGCATGCCAAGCAGCGCCTCGCCGAGATCGCCGACGGCCACGTCGACCGCGAGAACCAGCACGTGGTGGTCGGCATGCCGGACACCGAGATCCACCGTTTCGCCGAGGAGCAGGACGTCGACCTGATCGTGGTCGGCTCCCACGGCCGGCACGGCTTCGCCCTGCTGCTGGGCTCCACGTCCACCGGCGTGCTGCATGGTGCCCAGTGCGACGTGCTCGCCGTCCGGGTCGGGGCCAAGAGCGAGGAGTAACCCGCCGAGACGACCCCGCGATGCCCCATCGGAAAGGCGCCCCTCGGGCGCCTTTCTCGTATCTAGGCCCGACTCACCGAGCCGCGGGCGGTACCGGCGCTGGCCGCCGGCGTGCCCGTAACCTTCACTCGCCGGCGGCCATCGCCTCCAGCTCCATCCAGCGCTCCATCGCCGCGTCCAGCGCGGCCTGGGTGTCGTGAAGTGACTGCAGAGTCGCGGCGACGGTCTCGGCCTCCTGCTGATAGAAGGACGGCGATCCCACCTGCTCCTCGAAGGCCGCGACGTCTGCCTCGAGTCGCTCGATCTCGGCGGGCAGGCCATCGAGCTCGCGCTGCAGCTTGTAGGAGAGCTTGACCCGCTTGGGGGCCGGCGACGGGGCTGCCTCGCTCTGGGCCCTGGCCTCACTCTCCTTGCTGGCCGCCTCGGCCGTCGGCTCGACGCCCTGGCGGGCCGCCCCCTCCCAGGGCGCCGGCGGCAGCTTGCCACCCTGGCGCACCCAGTCGGTGTAGCCACCCACGTACTCACGCACCCGGCCCTCACCCTCGAAGGCCAGTACGCTGGTCACCACGTTGTCCATGAAGGCCCGGTCGTGGGAGACCAGCAGCAGGGTGCCGTCGAAGTCGAGCAGCAGCTCCTCGAGCAGCTCCAGGGTCTCGACGTCCAGGTCGTTGGTCGGCTCGTCGAGCACCAGCACGTTAGCCGGCTGGGTGAACAACTTGGCCAGCAGCAGGCGGTTGGACTCACCGCCGGAGAGCGCCTTGACCGGCTGACGCACGCGGTCCGGGGTGAACAGGAAGTCCTGCAGGTAGCTCATCACGTGGCGGTCGCGCCCCCCCACGCTGATCCGATCGCTGCCCTGGGCGACGTTGTCGTAGACGGTCTTCTCGGGCTCCAGGCCGGCACGCAGCTGGTCGAAATAGGCCACCTGCAGCTTGGTGCCCAGCAGCACCTGACCCTCGCTGGGCTCGAGCTCACCGAGCAGGATCTTGAGCAGGGTGGTCTTGCCGGCGCCGTTGCGGCCGATGAAGCCGAGGCGGTCGCCGCGCTGGATCTCCAGGCTGAGATCGTCGATCACCACCTCGTCGCCGAAGCAGTGGGTGACGTGGGAGAGCTCCACCACCCGCTTGCCGCTGCGCGCACCGCTGTCCACGGAGAGCGCGGCCTTGCCCTGGCGCTCGCGGCGCTCGCTGCGCTCATGGCGCAGCTGCTGCAGCGCCCGCACCCGGCCCTCGTTGCGGGTCCGCCGAGCCTTGATGCCCTGGCGTATCCACGTCTCCTCGCGGGCGAGCTTCTTGTCGAATTCGGCGTTCTCCCGGGCCTCGATCTCCAGCTCGTGCTGCTTCTGTTCCTGGTAGGCGGCGTAGTCGCCCGGGTAGCGGCCCAGGCGCCCGCGATCGAGCTCGAGGATCGCCGTGGCAAGCTTCGAGAGGAAGGCCCGGTCGTGGGTGATGAAGAGCACCGCGCCATTGAAGTCGGCGAGCTGCTCCTCCAGCCAGGCGATGGTGTCCAGGTCCAGGTGGTTGGTGGGCTCGTCGAGCAGCAGCAGGTCGGGCTCGGCGACCAGCGCTCGGGCCAGCGCCACGCGCCGGCGCCAACCACCGGAGAGATCGGCCATGGCAGCATCTTCGGGCAGCCCCAGCCGGGTCAGCACCACGTCGATGCGCTGGTGGAAGGACCAGCCGTCGATGGCCTCGATGCGGGTCTGCAGCTTGGCCATGCGATCCATGTCCGGATCGTCGTCGTGAATCAGGTGATGGTACTCGGAGAGCAGCTCACCGGCCTCGGGGAGGCCCTGAGCCACCATGTCGAAGATCGTCTGCCCGCAGGCGTCCGGCAACTCCTGGGCGAGCACGCCGATCTTCAGCCCCGGCGCGCGCCAGACGTGGCCGCTGTCGGCCTGAATCTCCCCCGCCACGATCTTCAGCAGGGTCGACTTGCCGGTGCCGTTGCGCCCCACCAGGGCCAGGCGTTCGCCCTTCTCCAGCACCAGGTCGGCGCCGTCGAGCAGTACGTGGGTACCGTAAGCCAGTTGCAGCTGTTCCAGTCGTAGCAGGGTCACGCGTTCACCTCGTCGTTCATTAAGGACGCTAGTGTAACGCATGGTCGGGCCGGCGTGGCCCCACCCCCATCCTCCCGGGTACAATGCGCGCCCGCTTTCACAGGAGTGTTCCGCCGTGGCCGACGCGACGCCCCCCTTCGATGACGTGCTGCCCGAGGCGCTGAGGCTGTGTTCCCCGGCCCCGCTGGTCGACATCGGCGCCAACCTGACCCACGAGAGCTTCGCCCGCGACCTCGAGGCGACGATCCAGCGTGCCCGGGCCGCCAACGTGACCACACTGATTCTCACCGGTACCGACCGAGAGCACGCCGAGCAGGCCGTGGCGCTGGCGCGTCGTTATCCGGGGCTCTACGCCACGGCCGGCGTGCATCCCCACGATGCCAGCCAGTGGTCGCCGAGTCTCGCCGCCGCCATGGGCGAGCTCCACCGCGCCCCGGAGGTGGTCGCGGTGGGCGAATGCGGCCTGGATTTCAATCGCAACTTCTCGACCCCCGCCGAGCAGGAGCGCGCCTTCGAGGCCCAGCTCGGCCTGGCGGCCCAGAGTGGCAAGCCGCTGTTTCTCCATGAGCGCGATGCCGGACGGCGCATGCGTGAGATGCTCCACGCCTGGCGTGACGACATCAATGACGCCGTGATCCACTGCTTCACCGCCGATCGCGAGACGCTCTACGGCTACCGGGACCTCGACCTGCACATCGGCCTGACCGGCTGGCTGTGCGACGAGCGCCGCGGTCACCACCTGCGCGAGCTGGTCGGCGAGATTCCCCTGGATCGGCTGATGGTGGAGACCGACTGCCCTTACCTGCTGCCGCGTAATTTACCTGCCAAACTCAAGGGCAGGCGCCACGAGCCGGCCCTGCTGCCCTGGATCGTGCGCGAGATCGCCCACTGGCGGGGCACCGACGAGGCCGAGCTGGCATGGGCCACCACGGCCACCGCCCGCGCCTTCTTCCGCCTGCCGACGGGCGCGACGCCCCCCGACACCGAACACGAGGAATTCTGACATGGCCGGTTCCGGCACGAACGAGACGCCCGGCTTCATCGCCGTGGAGACCGGCGACGACGATGGTCTGCCGCTGGCGATCGCCTGGACGCTCACCGACGGGCGCATCAAGCACACGCTGATCCAGCCCGACGACGACTGGCTCGACAGCGAGATGCACTCGCTGGGCGGCTACAGCATGGAGGAGCTCACCAGCATCGGAGTGAGTCCGCTGGACGTGATCCGCGAGCTGGAGAACGACCACTTCAACCAGACCCTCTACACCGCGGGCGTCGGCGACGACGAGGCGGCCATCTCGCGCCTGTTCGACACCTACGGCCTCGATCCCTTCGTGGAGCTGGCGCCGGCCGAGAGCCTCTATGGCGACCTGGAGCCCGGCGACTGGCCGCGCGCCCGCGGCGATCTGTTCGGCGAGCTGGGCCTCGAGCCGCTGCGCCCGGAGCACGAGGTGGAGGTCATGCTGCACCTGCACCAGCGCCTGGCCCCCGACGCCGAGGCCCGCGAGGCGGAGCCCTTCGATGGCCGACTGATGGATGGCGACGACGTCGACGACTGACGCGTTGCGCCGCCTTCGCCAGGCAGCGCCGACTGCCTAGCCGACCGTCTCGAGCCGCCGCGGCCCCGTCGGCGCCGATGCCTCCGGCTCGAGCAGGGCACGCCCGGCGGCCACGGCGGCCGCCAGGCTCGCGCCCTCGCGATAGAAGGCGGCCAGGGCACGACGGAAGGCCGCCGCTCGCCCGGGCAGTCCCTCGTGCACGTAGCGCTCGGCACGCGCCTCGACCCGCGCCCGGAACGCCTCTCGATCGACCTGGACCTCGCCCAGGTTGTCGACGCTGACGTTGAAGGAAAGCCCACTGGCCTCGGCGAAGAGCCGCTCCAGCGCCTGGGGCGCCACCTCGACCGACTCGAACTGGCGCTGCTGGTCGGCATCGCGACCGTCGGGCAGGTACCAGTAGCCATAGTCCTCGAGCTCGCGGCGCCGCGCCCCGGCGATGCACCAGTGGCTGATCTCGTGCAGGGCGCTGGCGAAGAAGCCGCGGGCGAAGATCACCCGATGCCAGGGGCTCTGCGCATCCGCCGGCAGGTAGAGCGGCTCGTCGCCGCCTCGCACCAGCCGAGTCCTGAAGGTCGGCTGGAAGAGGCCGTCGAACAGGGCGATGACATCCTCGAGTCGGTGGCTCACGCGCGCTCCCGGACAGTGGCAAAGGGCACCATTATAGGCGCTGGGCGGGCGGAGCGAAAATCGCCGCCGCGTCGGGATCACGGAGTCGGGACGATGTTCTGGTTGAGATGGAAGAGGTTGTCGGGATCCCAGCGAGTCTTGAGCGCCACCAGACGCGCGTGGACGTCCTCCCCGTAGGCGGCGCGTACCCGGGCCTCGCCCTCGTCGCCGCTGATGAAGTTGACGTAGACGCCACCGGTGGTTAAGGGCGCCATGGCCGTGAAGGTGTCCCGAGCCCAGGTGATCTGCCGCGCATCTTCCTGGGGATTCCGCCAGCGGGCCTGGATGTTGAGCACCCAGCCGGCCTGACGGTGCGGGTAGGGGGTCGAGGCCGCGGGCCGTCTTGCGATCTCGCCACCCAGGGACAGCATGCCGATGGAGGCTTCCTTGCCGGGCATGCGCCGGGCCCGCTCACACAGCACGTCGATGGCCTCGCCGGTCAGCTGGTCGAGATAGTGGCCCTTCCAGTAGTTGCGCGCCCCGGCATCGGCGGTGGCGTCGAACATCGACTGGAACTCCACGTAGGGCCGCCGCGCCACGACATCGGCGATGGGGCGGCCGATCCGGCGTAACGGCGCCAGTGCGGCCTCGCTATGGGCGGGATCGCCGCTGTGGATCATCGCCAGCAGCAGGATCAGCTCGCCGTGGAACGCCTCGGGGATGAAGGGCTTGGGCGGGGCATGGCGAAGTACCGGCAGGCAGGCGACCTCGTCGGGGGCCTCGCGCATCACCTCAGCGACGGAGCGCAGCACCGCCGGGGCATCGGCGGCGTCGTGGACCACCGGCCCCGCCATGACCTCGGGAGGCTGATCGTGGAGCGCGAACTCGAAGGCGGTGGCGACACCGAAGTTGCCCCCACCGCCGCGCAGCCCCCAGAACAGCTCGGCATGCTCGTCGTCGGCGACCCGCAGCCGCTCGGCCTCGGCACTGACCAGCTCGACCGAGCGCAGGTTGTCGACGGTCAGCCCAAAGCGCCGGGACAGGTAGCCGAAGCCACCGCCCAGGGTGAGGCCCGCCACCCCGGTGGAGGAGATAAAACCGCCCGGTGTGACAAGCTCCAGGGCCTGGGTCTCGCGGTCGAGATCCGCCAGCAGTGCGCCGGGCTCGACCCGGGCGATGCGGCGTCGGGGATCGACCCGCACCGACGCCATGGTCGAGAGGTCGAGCATCAGGCCGCCTTCGCAGACCGCATGGCCGGCCACGTTGTGCCCACCCCCACGCACGGCGACCTCCAGCCCCTGTTCCCGGGCGAAGCGGACCGCCACCATCACGTCTTCCGCGTCTTGGGCCTGGATGATCATGGCTGGATGGCGGTCGATCATGGCATTCCAGATGGTTCGCGCAGCGTCATAGCCCGGCTCGCCGGGCAACAGGACCGGCCCATGCAAGGCATCGCGCAGCGAGTCAAACTGCGGTGAAGAGAAGCGGGTTTCATGGCTGAGGGGAGTCATGGTCATGCTCCCGGGGCAATCGCGTCGCCCCTGTCGTGTACCGTCGCTCCAGCGGGGCGACCGGTAGGTGAATGGGGATGGCGTACCCTCAGCCTGGGCCCGTCCGTCCCCGCCGACCAGTTCGATGTTTGTACCTCGCGCTCCCCCTGGACTAGCGTTATGGACATGACCAAGGGCTATGGCCAGTTCTGTCCGGTGGCCAAGGCCGCCGAGATCGTCGCCGAGCGGTGGACGCCACTGGTGATGCGGGAACTGCTGTGCGGCAGCCACCACTTCAACGACCTGCGCCGTGGTGTGCCCTTGATGTCGCCCTCGCTGCTGTCCCAGCGCCTCAAGCGGCTCGAGGACGAGGGCCTGGTGAACCGTCGCGAGACTCCCGGGGGCGCCAGCGAGTATCGGCTCACAGAGGCCGGTGAGGCCCTGCAGCCGGTCATCGAGTCGCTGGGGGCCTGGGGCAAGCGCTGGGTGCGTCGCCAGGCCGACGGGAACGATCTCGACTCGGGACTGCTGATGTGGGACATCCACCGCCGCCTGCGGATCGACCGCTTTCCCGAGGGACGCACGGTGCTGCGCGTCGAGTTCACCGACATGCCCGCCAGGCGGCGCTTCTACTGGCTGGTCATTGAGCGCGGCCAGGTGGATGTCTGCCTCAAGGACCCGGGATTCCCGGTGGATCTTTTCCTCGCCGTCCCCCTGCCCGTGCTGACCGACATCTGGCTCGGCGACCGCTCCCTCCAGGCCGCCCGGCAGGCCGGCGAACTCGACCTGCGCGGCCCCGCCAGGCTGCGTCGCCACCTGGCCGACTGGCTGCGGCTCAGCCTGTTCGCCGGCGTCGAACGGGCCACCCCCGGGAAATGACGCACCTGTCCCTGGGCGTCGAGCCGATCACCGACCGCCTTACCTCCGCGTTTGTGCCCGCCCCGGCATTGCCTCCTCAGGGTCGGTGCGATCTCCTAAGGGCCACTACCCCGAGCGGCGACGCCCCGTGGGCTCAGCGTGGCCGCCCTCCCGTGGCCGCTGGCTGATAGACTATCCGGCCCGCCCGACGGCATGAGGCCCGGGCGGTCCTGACACAGCATGGAGCATGCCCCTTGGCCCCGTTCACCGCTGACCTCCTTGACGTCGCGCGCAAGGAAACCCGCCCCCTGATGCGCCTTGCCCTGCCGATCTGCGGAGCCCAGCTGGCCCAGGCCGGCATGAGCGTCGTCGACGTCATGATGACCGGGCGGCTCAGCGCCACAGACCTGGCGGCGGTCTCGGTCGGTGCCAGCCTGTGGATGCCGCTGATGCTGTTCATGACCGGCACCCTGATGGGACTGACGCCCATCGTCGCCCAGCTGCTCGGCGGTGGGCGCACCGCCGGCATCCGGCCCAGCGTCCACCAGGCGCTGTGGGTAGCCCTTGTGCTTGGCATCGTCGCCGCGCTGCTGCTGTGGAGCGTGGTGATGCCGATCTTCCGGCTGATGGCGGTGCCCGAGGAGGTCGCCAGCCGCGCCACGGCCTACCTGTCGGCCCTGGCCTTCGGCATGCCGGGGGTGGCGCTGTTCCAGGCGCTGCGCGCCTTCTCCGATGGCATGAACCATACTCGCCCTTCGCTGTGGATCAGCCTGGTGGGGCTGGGCGTCAACATCCCCTGCAACTTCGTGCTGATCTACGGCGGCGACGGCCTCAGCGGCCTGTTCGGCGCCGGACTGCCCGCCTGGCTCCAGGATCTGCCCGCCCTAGGCGCGCTGGGCTGCGGCATCGCCACGGCGATCTCCATGTGGGTGATGTGCCTGGCCATGGTCGCCTATACGCGACGCTCCAGGGCCTATGGCGATATCGATCTCTGGCAGGCGCCCTCCAGGCCGCGCTGGCCGCTGATCGCCGAGCTGCTGCGCGTGGGCATGCCGATCGGGGTGGCGATCTTCGTCGAGGTGACGCTGTTCACGCTGATTGCGCTGTTCGTGGCCAGCCTCGGCGAGATCACCGTGGCGGCCCACCAGATCGCGCTCAACTACACCTCGATACTCTTCATGCTGCCGCTGTCGCTCGGCATGGCGCTGACCGTGCGGGTGGGCAATACCCTCGGCCAGGGCCGCCCCGAGCAGGCGCGTCTGGTGGCCTGGAACGGCATCCTGGTGGCGCTGGGCGTGGCGGGGCTTAACAGCCTGCTGCTGTGGCTCACGGCCGAGCCGGTGATCGCGCTCTACACTCACAACAGCGAGGTGGCGCGTCTGACCCTGTCGCTGGTCGGCCTGGCGATGATCTACCAGGTCTCGGACTCGCTGCAGGTCAACCTGGCCGGGGCCCTGCGCGGCTACAAGGACACCCGGATCATCATGCTGATCACCCTGCTGGCCTACTGGCTGGTGGGGCTTGGGGGCGGTCACTGGCTGGGACAGGTCGGCCTCGCCGGCTGGATCGAGCCGCTGGGCGTACACGGTTACTGGATCGGCCTGGTCGCCGGCCTGACCACCGCGGCGGTACTCTTGGGCGAACGACTCAGGCGCATCAGCAAGGCGAGGACCCATGACACGATCGAGACTTCCGGCGATTGAGCCCCAGCGCAGGCGTCGCCGCCAGGGGCGTTGCCTGCTGCTGGCCGTGGCGGTGACGCTGCTGGCCGGCTGCGGCGAAGGCGACAGCGAGGCGCTGCTGGATGACTACCAGCAGCATCTGGCCGACACCCTGAACCTCGAGGCGCCACCCCGTTCCGCCCCGGACAATATCGGCGCCTTTCCCGAACGCGACCAGCGGCTCTTCGAGGTCGCCGAGACCCGCGAAGGGATGCTCGACATCTATGCCCTGCGCGGCTGCCATCTCCCCTCCCTGGTGGCGGGACGCAACAATCAGCTGGGACGAGTGGCACCACCCAGCCAGCGTTGGCTCTATGAGCTCGAACTGTGGCGGCGACTCAGCGCGTGCTGGAACACCGAGGTGCCGGCAACGCTCTCCGACACCAGCCGCGAACGGCTCTCGCGCCTCACCGACATCAAGACCGAGCAGCTGCCGCGGGTGAGCTGGAATGCCCTGTTCGCCTCCGAGGAGTGGGTCAAGAACTTCTCCCGGGCCAGTGCGCCCCTCGCACCCGAGGCCCTCGACGAGACTCGGCCGCGCAGCGCGGCCCTGGCCTACCTGCGTGAGGCGACCCTGCGTCAGTTCGATCCCGACTGGGCCACCGACTCCGCCACCCTGGAGGGCCATTTCAAGACGCTGCAGGAGCGCCCGTTCTCCGCCGAGCTGCTGCGCACCCTGCTGCTGGCCGAACAGCGACTGGGCGAGGCCTCGACGCTGCTCGAGCAGGCGCTGGCCCGCCCCGGCGGGCAGGCCTGTCCCGCTGGGCTCGAGCGGCTGACCGGCTCCCCGGAGGACGCTCGCCTGACCGAGTGGCTGGCGGCCCTGGAGCGCTCGGCCCGCCACTGGCTCGAGGCCATCGACGCCCTGCTCGACGCCCAGGTGGCACCGCCGCCGGCGGTTGCCGAATATCGCCGCGCCTGGCTGTCGCTGAGCCATCCAGAGGCTCCCCTGCCGGCCTTCATGGAGGCCCGCGATCGCCACCAGGCGCTGCTATCTCGCCTCGCCCGTCGCTGCCAATCCATCGCCGGGACTTAACCTCGGCAATCACTCTGTGCTATTGATGAAGCTACAGTGACGCAGTGCGCTGCTGACCAGGCCGATGCCGCGACCATGCAGCACTTGGAGGGACATCATGGGAATCCCGCAGTCACCCCGCACCGCTCGAGTCATCGACCTCGAGGCCATGCGCCAACGCCAGCTGGCACGCCGCCGGCTGATTCGCCTGTCACCCGAGCTGGATAACCTGGAGATGGTCTATCGCCTCTCCTCGGATGGCGACACCCTCTACGGCATGCCCCTGCTGGCGTGGGGATTACAGGAAGATGGTGAGGTGGTGGGCCTGGTGCCCTGGATGGAGGCCCTGACGCCCTGTCACCGCCTCGATGACGCCGAGCACGGCCATTTCGTCGGCTATCGCGACCCGGAGACCGAAGAGCTCTTCGAGCAGGCGCCGGAGCACAAGGTGCTGGAGCTTGAGCACGCCGCGGCCTACTTCGACTACGAGGAGACCGACGAGACCACGCTGATCCAGCAGCTCCCGGAGACGCAGGGGACCCATGCCCTGTGCATGGACGAGGGTGACGCGCCCTGGCAGCTCAAGCAGGTCTTCGGCTGGCGGCTCTACAGCGACGGCGCGGTGGAGGCCCTGCTCGCCGATGAACGCCTCGTCAAGACGACGCCGATCCTGCCCGGCGACCCCTGCCTCTATCCCGGTCATAGCCAACACCGGGTGGTCTACTTCTTCCAGCGTCAGATCGCCAGCCGTATCCGCGAGGAAGATCCCAATACCCTCGAGGCACTGGCCCTGATGGTCATGCCCGACAGCGACTCGGCCCCCTCGGCCAAATGACGAGTCGGGCGCGTCTCAGCCGAGCCGGATCACATAACGATAATGGCCGTCATCCTCGTGCTGATAGATAAGCTCGTGACCGAGAAAGCTGCAGAACTTGGGAATATCCCGCGTCGTGGCCGGATCGCTGGCTACCACCTCGAGCACCTCTCCGGGGCGCATGTCGCGCACCCGATTGTGCATCAGCATGATCGGTTCGGGGCAGTAGAGCCCGGTGGTATCGAGCCGTGCGTCAGTGGGCGGCAAGGAATCCGCAGAATCAACCATCGATGACCTCGTTGCAGGACAGGAAAGTAGGAGAGTTACCGGATGATCAAGATCATTATCGAACGTCGTATCATGCCCGGCCTGGAGGAAGAATACGAGGCGGCCGCCCGGGATGCGATTCGCCACTCTCTTGGTGCGCCGGGCTTCATCGGGGGCGAAAGCCTCGTCGAGTTCGGCCATAGCGATCGGCGCTTGATGATCACCAAGTGGCGCGACCTGCGCGCCTGGAAGGAGTGGCACCAGAGCGAGACCCGTGCCCGAGTCATGCAGGGCCTGCTGCCGCTGCTGACCGAGGATGAGCGTATCAGGATCTATGCGGCGACCAGCATCTGATGGCCGCCGTCAGCACCCGAGATGAGTGCCTTCAATCCCGTAGCCGCACGTGCACCGTCACCTCTTCACGGTCGTGGTAGAGGTGACGGCACGCCACCTCCGCGCGCACTCCGGCCTCGGCGAGGGCCGACTCGAGCCGTGACAGGCAGTCGGCGACCTCCTGCCAACGCCGCTTCATCGGCAGCTTGAGGTTGAACACCGCCTCGCGGCACCAGCGGCGCACCAGCCAGCGCTGCACCATCGACATGACCCGCGACGGCTGATCGACGATATCGCAGACCAGCCAGTCGAGCCGCTCGGGAGGCGCCCAGACGAAGCCGTCCTCGCGCAGGTGCTCTACCATGCCGGTGGCCATCAGCCCTTTGTCCATGGGGCCGTTGTCGATGGCATAGACATGCATACCGCGCTGCACCAGCTGCCAGGTCCAGCCTCCGGGAGCCGCTCCCAGGTCGGCCGCCTGCATGCCCTCGCCCAGCCGCTCCTCCCATTCGTCTCGCGGGACGAACTCGTGCCAGGCCTCCTCCAGCTTGAGCGTGGAGCGGCTGGGGGCCGCATGGGGAAAGCGCAAGCGCCGAATGCCGCCCAGCAGTTCGCTGCGGTTGCCGGGAAAGCTCATGCCCAGCTGGACGCGATCCCCGTCACTCCACAGCAGGTGCAATCTGCGGCCACCCGCCTTGCGCCTCAGGGCGCCACGCTTCTTCAGCATCGATTCCAGCGGACGCTTCAGCGCCTTGATCAGGCCGGCCAGGGCCTTGGCTTCGTTGGTATCCGGGGTCTCCTGCCACAGCGACTCGAAACTCCAACCGCTAGCCTTCACCTGCTCGAGGATCGGCGATAGCCGGTCCTCCCGGGAGAGCGACAGCGGTGGCAGGGCCACCAGGCTCTGGCGCGCGAACACCAGGCCAGAAAGCGGCAGGTCCCGATGCAGCCCGTTGGCCGGCTCGCCACCCTCGGCCAGGAAGCGTACGAAGCCCCCATCGGAACGATACTCGGTCGTCCCGGTTCGGCCCAGGGTAGCGGCCTTGTCGGTGATCTCGGCGGCCAGGTCCGGCTCGAAGCCCGGACGGCAGTAGAGCAGCAGTTCACTCGGCGTGGTCATGGTGTTCCTTGCTCGACAGTGATCGCCGGGAACCGGAGGCCACCAGCGCCTCGATGTCCTGGAGCTGGACGTTGAGGGCATTGGTGGATATCTGGATTTCCCAGCAGGAGTAGATCAACGAGACGGAGAGCAGCACCAGGCTGGCCCCGAACAGCACCACCCCCGGCAGATCGAGAGAGAGAAAGAGCGCAAACATCGAGAGGGTGCAGAACAAGAAGCTCAGCACGCCGGCCAGTTGCATCCGTTTGGTCAGGGAAATACGCCGGCGCAGCAGCACGATCTGCTTGGCATTGCCCTCGTGGTGCTGGGTTCGCTCCTCATCGGCCAGCTTGCGGATCAGCTGTGCCAGGGTGAGGAAACGATTGGTATAGGCCAGCAACAATAGCGAGATGGCAGGAAACAGCAGGGCGGGAGTGGTCAGCGTCACGGGTATCTCCGGGATGATGGCTGCGCTCATGGCAACAGTCAACGCTGTCGCGGACTGAACATGAAAAAACCCCGAGCTCATTGAGCTCGGGGTTTTCTCGGAATAGGTGCCTGACGATGACCTACTCTCGCATGGGGAGTCCCCACACTACCATCGGCGCTGATCGGTTTCACTGCTGAGTTCGG